>CDZC01011381.1_pt1 | contig 641612 bp, 442 predicted proteins | sample 557371 | NCBI WGS metagenome assembly CDZC01 (sample SAMEA3182085, study PRJEB8094) | gut metagenome | biome: human; feature: gut; material: Stool; isolation source: human stools | place: Canada | collected 2013-01-21
ATCATGAGCAGGCTTGACACCAAGGCTTTTGGGCTCAAGAAAACGAGTCGCATAAAGGCTTTTGTCTTCAGATTCATCTCCGTACCTGCCAAGTGGATCATGACTGCAAGGCAATACGTGCTGAATATCTACACAGAGAACCGAGCTTATGCAAAACCCTTCAAAACAGAATTCGGATAAGAATCCTTTCTTTCCGGTTTGAATCTGCGTATTACCTCAAGTCGCATCGTGGGGTAAGGGGATGGTGGCTACATATTGATGTTGTGCTGTTGCTTTTTACTGAAAGCTGCTACTAACGACTCATAAATCTACCCTTAATCGTGTATTGGATGATAGTTGCGGATTTTAGGTTAATAAGAATCGCTATGCCGCGATATTACTTTTTCACCTGAATAAATGAGATTGCCCGATGTACAAACACCTTCTATCACTACCCCATAATCGGCAGCAGAATCGGCTGTATAAAAGCTGACTTGAACAGTTCCCGATTCATCAACCTGCACGCTCGGATTCCAGTATATCGTAGAACGTAAGTCTGGCTTGACGGATTCTTTCTTTGCTTCCGTGTCATACGCCGGTGAGTAGAATTCTACAGTTTGCTGATAACCTAAAGTCGTAATAGTCTGCATGTTGCTATTCATTTTATTTTTCTGTACAAACCCATTCTTCGTAGTGACTACTATGGCACCATTTCCCGCAGCCGACCCGTAAAGAGGACCGACAGAAGTGGCAGGGGAGTAAAAAACATCTTTGATGTCATCCACGTCCAACAGGTCAAAATCAAAGTTTTCTTCGGGAACATTGTCCAGCAACACCATGACCGGAGCAAATCGATAACGCACTTCATTATTCGTGATAGTAATACCCGGCAAACGTCGCAAGAGGTCGTATGTAGAAATAAAATGTCCTTTTTTTACATCCTCTTCCGTCAGCACCTTCGAAACTCCCACCGAATAAAAGGGAGATTCCGTTTTTACAGCTCTCTCTCTTCTACCTGTCACTATCACTTCCGCCAGATTATAAACTCTCATTCCATTTTCTATAGTATATTTTTGGTCCATCTTTGCCATATAATTCTCCTCGATATGCGGTTTTTCAATGCGGGGAATACACCCGATTCGGGGAGCAGGAAACGATTTGTAAGGATCCAGTTCGATAAAAACTTTTGAAGAACCTTTCTTGCTGAGCGCCTGGACAATATAGTGAGTACCACTGGGATATTCCAGTTTATCGAATACAAACCGCCCATTCCGGTCAGGCTTCGTCAGTTCTGTCCCGATGAGTGAATCTTTAAGGGCGAGCAAAGAGATATTTCCCTCTTTCAATGCAGAAAACAAGCCCTCTACTTTACCGGAAACTTCGTCGCCCAATTCCAAATTATAGGGCAATGCGCTGGTTACGTTGCCTTTTAATACCTCCGGTATGTTGTATTTCCGCCAGCCTTGTGTCATCATCAGCAAATCCAAGGCATAGGAAGAACTGCGGTTGTCTTGCAGGTAACTCAACGGTGACTCAATGTGTCCTTTAAGATCGGAAGTGAGCAATAAGGTGGAAACAATGTTGGAAACGGTATCCGGCTTCACGTCTGTTCTGTCAACAACTGCAAGTGCGAAGTTGCCTGACATGGGGTTTCCATTTATATCTTTAATCTGTATATCCATATCTACCTTCTCTCTTGCCAAGTAGTTTTCGCGGTCAGGCCGGACTTCAGTCTGCGCCAGTGCACTTTTTTGCAGAGAAAACACTAAACGTTCGCTCAGAATGTTTCTTCCTTCATCAACCAGCAGAAAATGAACGATGCCCGCCGGAAAAAAGTCTTTTTCAAAGTCAACATAATTTTGTTTATCATCCCAGGGTTGTGCATACAGAACGATGCCCCGCAAATGCGCCACCAGTGTCAGCGAAGTGCCCAATGGGGTATCGGGTGATTTGGAAAGACTTACCCGCAAATAATCTTTAGACCAAAGTGTATTCAGGGAGATAGCATCCGGAGAAGGTTCGGGCAAATCAAAACGCTTGGAAACACCTGTTCCGTCACTACAAACGGCATGATACTTTTTTCCGGGAACATAATACATCCGAAAACTCCCCATACCCAAATGCTGGCTTTTGAAATCGGCACATACCTGACCTTCTTCGTCAAATACTTGACCTTCTACCTCTGTAGACAAACCATCTGCATCGATGGCCTTAAATGCCATTTTGATTGTGGTGGATTGAGCTGCATGACCTCCTTCGGGGAAGAAAGCCACATCAAAGGTTTTACTCAATTCGGGGATTCTGAAATAGCGATTGGAAATCTTTCCGTCATACACTGTCTGTAACAAAAACGTGCGCGAAGCAGGAATCTCCTTCTTCTTGAAAGTGTAACGGATATTTTCCCCTTCCAATGATAAGACTTTTCCTTTTTTGTCCCTGTCTCCATCGGGGAAAAGAATGGCTTGTGTAGGAGTGACGGATCGGTTGTCCGGTTTACTGAGAAAATGTATTTCCGCATGAACGTCGTTGTTTTCAGCAGAATAACTGATTTCCGGAGATATCGCTTCGGATACGGGATCGGATATATAAATCAGTTTATGGGGAAAGTACTCTTCACCTATATTCTGCATGAACCAAGTGTAGGCTCTGAGAGAATAGTTGCCTTCCGGCAGATCTTCACCCAATGGAATATGTCCGTAAAAACACCCCAAAGAGTCCGGTCTTATTTTCACTCTCTCCACCAAGTTGCCCAACGGATTCACCAACTCTACATATACATATCGACTGGCATTAGCTTGCTTTAACATAAGAGCATCTACTAAATGTGCCCTGAACCAAAGGGTTTCACCGGACATGTAAATGCCACGGTCTGTCTGAAGGTAAAGCTTTTCCTGAGGGAAATGCGACATTTGCTGTAGAAAAAGGTTTTCTACACTCATAGAATCCGTTTCCACTGCTAATGGTGCTTGTGCAAATACATTTTGCATACACAGGAATAATAAAGAGAAAAAATAGGTTCTCATGATATAGATTTTATATAATTTACAGAAAATGGTGCTTCTCACGAAGCACCACCTTCTTAAACTAATGGTAATAAAAAATGCAATCTAACTTTACCTTAAAATAGAATCTTTTAATAATCGTACTTTCTATTTTCTTCCATCCAGTCATTTATCTTGCGTACTTCATCATCGTTCTTACGCTCTTTATACACAAATCCCCGGGTTTTCTTCAACATACCATCCTCTTTGAAAGTATACCACAAATCGTACACTTCCATTTCGGGATAATACTTACCGCCACCACTGACAAGGTTAAACTTATCCCAAGACTTCAAGGTTACTGAATTATCCGGATTTACGGTGATATTAAAGCAATAATCGGGTCTGTAGTCTGTAGCACCTTTCGACCATTCATTCTTTTGATGATACATACGTACAGTGTTACCATCGACTACAGCTTGCAACGTGCGAGGCGACTTATAGATAACGGAATCCTTTGGATTATCAGCAGGCTTAATCACACCGTCCATATAATAAAGCCCTGAATAGTCATTCATCAGATTCAGACGGATTAGCACCACTGTATCTTCTTTAGCCAGTTCAAAACGAGATGTTCCACTAAGTTTAAACGCCATCATATAGAGCGAATCTATATGCAAAGTGGATGGGTCAATGTGAACAGGATACGTGCCATAGGCTTCACCCTTTTTCACAATTACATTTTCTTGCGGAAAACTATAGATACCATTTGTCAACGTACGATACTTTATATCATCCGAACCAAGTTCTTTCTGGTTATAACTTTCAATACCAGAAGGAAATTCTTCAACAGTAACAGTTATATCTTCCTTGGTAGGCAGCGAACCGCTGATGGCAACCGATGCATATATGGTATCTTTTTCATAACCTATATTCAGATCTCTATTTATAATCTTATCTTTTGCCCCAACCAGATAAACCGTTTCGGGCCATAAATTCTCTTCCATAGGTATTTTATTGTCGCAACCTGCCATACATGCCAACAGCAAGGTTATCGAAAAAAATGCTATTTTCTTCATATTATCAACTTTTATTGTTTTCATTTTAATTCCATCCTGGGTTCTGTACCAACTTACCGTTCTTTCTCAACACATTTCTGTCAAGCGGCCACAGATACATCTTGTTGGAAAACATACGTTTCATGGTTTTTTCTGTATTCCAAATTCTTTCTGTATAGAACTGTTCGCGTTGTGATTCGCGAGCACTTACATCCAATCCTCTGATGGGTTTGTTGTAAGCGTCATAGGCATCTTTCCAACGGCGCAAATCCCAATAACGATGACTTTCGAAAGCAAACTCAATCAACCTTTCATGCTTAATTAGTTCACGCATCCTGCTTTGGTCAGCTGCATCGGCAGTTGTGATTCCCGGTTGACCGGCACGATAACGAATCTGATTGAAATATTTCACCATTTGATCCACATCACGAGTAACCGTCACCTGCCCATCTTCGTCCGTATACGAACCTTCCATTTCGTTCATCGCTTCTACATACCCCAACAATACTTCGGCATAGCGGAATATCGGATAAGTCTTCGCTTTTACCACTCCATTCCAAAAGATACAATCATCCTGATGCACATATTTCCGGCAGGTATATCCGGTCCTGGTTCTGTTATCATTATTATTCATATCAGATGCACTACCTCCGTAGTAATAGTCGGTAACATAGTTTCTGGTACCTGCTGACAAACCGTCACGGTGGGAAGTTGTAGGCCAGATACAAGCATTGAAACCAATAGCCGCATAAAAACGCGGCTCGCGACCATCATCACGATGAGCTCTGTTTCCGGAAAGAAGATAATCTGACGAGAATGTTTTATCTTGTCCCACTGCCTGCCATGATTTTTCCGCCTGAGTAGCTTCACTAAACGGTCTACCGTCAGCCATCCGGTATTCATCAATCATATCTAAAGTAACACTAAATGAAGATATTCCCCCCAATTTGGAAGGTGTCACAAGAATATAGTTTCCATTATTTTTTGAAAAATAGATGTATTCTTTAACCAACTCAGGCTGGTAAGTACCATCAAACAGCGTCTTGTATGACTTATAGGGGTCTATACCTCCGGCTCCATCAGGGAAGTCGGCATCAGATACCGTCTCGGGAAGAGGCAATGTGCCTGTACCCTTTTCATTCACTATTTTGGATACAGTATGAATGGCATACTTATTCATATCAATAATCCGCTTGAACGTGGCGGCAGCTTTTCCCCACTTAACCTTGTCTTCCGTCTGGGCAATGAAATTCCTCCCCTCTGAGTCTTTCCAATCGGAATAGTAACTGTTACCATTGAAAAGGGGGCTGGCAGCATAGAGCTGCATACGAGCTTTGAACGCCAAAGCAGCACCCTTGGTAGGTATATACTGCAATGCATCTATACGACTTGCAGGCAACAATTTAGCTGCTTCTTCAAAGTCGGCACAGATTTTCTCTACACACTCATCGTAAGTGGAACGCTCGAATGAAACTGACGCTACATCTTCGTCCGTATCGAAAGGACGGTCGGGAAGTACAACCACAGGCCCGTACAATCTTACCAAATAGAAATAGAAGTAAGCCCGCAGAAAATAAGCCCTTCCCTTGAAATCACGCATTTCCATCTCGGTAAGCTCCTGGTTTTTGGATATATTCTCCAATACGATGTTGGCCTTACGGATTCCTTTATAGCACTCGGGCCACGGATTAAACCATGAGTTCGTTTCTTTCACTTCATCATAAAGTATAGCATTTCCATTCGTTACGAACGGAACGATTGCTTCATCTGAGCCCAATCCACTGGGCAATGTAGAAGCCGCTCCCCAACCATTCATAAGTATTGATTCATCGGGAAGAAGAGCAGCCGCTCCATTGATATACTCTTCCGTTCTGGAGCGGGAAAGGAAAATGGAGTCCAGTGTGGTCTGATCGTACACATATTGGTCAATGTCCAAGTATTTTTCGCACGAACCGAACATAATGCTTGAAACCAAAATAACGGTTATTGCGGCTATTCTGCCGAGAAAACCGAATTCTCTTTTATAATTTCCAAATTTTATCATAATTGTCAGGTTATATTAGAATGAAAGATTAAGCTGTAAAGTATACACTCGCTGGACAGGATAGACTGTTCCATTATCTCCCGCTTGTGCAGGATCCAGCATCTTCTCTTTAGACCAAACTGCCAAATTGTCTCCAATCACACTAATTACTGCTTTCTGGAGACCAAACTTTTTCAGGAATTGGTTCTTGAGTGTATAAGAGACTTGCACATTCTTCAGACGCAAGTAACTACCATCAGACAACCAAAAAGAAGATGATTGACTATTATTACTGCTACCTCCATAATAAAGACGAGGGTACTTGGCGTTCGGATTCTCGGTGGCAGGGTTGCCTGAGATTTCACGTGAAATCCATCGGTTTGCCGGGTTGGCAAAATCTGTAATCACATTACCGGCTGTACTACCCGAGAATGGCTGATACATATTTCCACCTTTAAAATAGGTCACGCGGCTTACTCCCTCGAACAGGACACTTACATTGAAGTTCTTCCAGTTAAACTCTGTGGCAAATCCATACTGTATCTGAGGCACATAAGAATACTTCAAAGGTACAATATCATCCCAATTGACAATGCCATCGCCATTGACATCCTTATACTTGATGTCACCCGGCAAGTAATTGCCAAAATCCTGACGAGGACTATTATCTATATCTGCCTGGTCTTTAAACAAGCCCAAAGCTATCAAGCCTCGGTTAACTCCACTTTGATATCCTACGGCTGATTGGTAATCGTATTTCTTAAGGTCTTCCTCGAAATTGGTGATTTTGTTCATGGACTGTGTGTAGTTGGCACGTACAATCAGGTATTTGTCATTGTCACCCAAAGGCTGCGTATATGAGATATGTCCATCCATACCCCAGCTCTTCATTTCACCCACATTGGCCCAAGGCAATGACGGAAGTCCCATCTCTTCCGGTACACTCTGGCGTTGCTGATAAATACCGGAACGTATATCCTGGAAGAAATCGACTGTCATCTCAAAACGTTCGTGGAAGAAACGTGCATCAATACCGATGTCAGCTTTCTTGGCCTTTTCCCAGCGCAGGTTGCTGGAACCCACTTGCGTTTCGGTCAAGCCGGAACCGTTATTCCAACTGCCGGAACCTGTGTAACCAATCAAAGTAAGATAGGGAAAACGTACCGAGTCGTCCCAAGTGAGGCGGTCGTTACCTACTATACCATACGAAGCCCTGATTTTGAAATAATTGATAAAATTGTCCTTATTACGCCAGAAGCGATATTGCGTGGGAGCCCAACCTATAGAAACAGCAGGGAACCAACCAAATTTCTTACCTTTCTCAAAAGCCTCCGAACCGGTGTAACCCATATTAAATTCGGCCATATAAGTATCATCATACGAATAAGAGAAACGGCTTGAGTAACTATTATAACGTTTAGGGATAGCAGTCAGCAATTGATTATATTTCGATGCTTCATAATCGCTCCATTCGGCCTTCACCAAGGCACCCACCTTATGTACCTTATTAAATGTCTGGTCGTAATTCAGTCGGAAATCCCAATAAATTCTACGCTCAGTGTCATTCCAATTTGTATAATAGGGCTCCACTGCATCAGATATTTTCTCCAAATCGAGTGTTCCATCACGTTTATAACCATGAGCATAATAAATGGCCGGCATTTTTTCGCGAACTTGGGTTCTCGCACCTATCGAATTAATGTTGACCAATCCTGCAATACTCAGTCCGGGAGTTATCATCTTCAAATCCTGATTGAGCTGCATCGTGATTTTATTATCATTGGAATAGAACTTGCGATAACCCGTCATATTCAACAATACATACGGACTAATATTCGATTTATCAGTGCCATATCCAGGTGCCTGCCCTGTGGTGTACATCAACGGTACTGTCACCGGAGTCAGATTGGATTGTGCCTGCCACAATACCTTACTGTCGTTTCCATATCCCGGATAATTCTGAGTAACAATCACAGTCTCTTCATTCAGCGAAAGCGTAGTGGTGGAAGTGACATTCACATCCACATTAGCACGGAAATTGAACTTGTTGTAGTTTACGTTCGTATTGTATTTGTTTACCCCTTTATCTTGTTTAAAGATGGCATCTTTTGTCGTAAAACCGGCACTGATGTAATAGCGAGCTACTTCACCACCTCCCGACGCACTCAGGAAGTATTGCTGGTTCCAGGTATAATCTCTCAAGATAACATCCCTCCAATCCACATCCGGATGAAAATCAGGGTCCATGTGGTTCCTGAACAAATCCACATCCACATCGGAATAGACAGGAATACGTCCACGTGTCACGGCAGCTTCGTTGGCGAGTGCCGCATATTCCGCAGCACGTACATATTTGGGCATTCGAGGAGAATAAGAGATACCGGCATTTGCCTTTACCTGCAAATTCAGTTTTCCGGCTTTACCCTTCTTGGTACTTACCAATACCACACCGTTGGCACCACGTACACCGTAAACCGCCGTAGAAGAGGCATCCTTCAAGATAGAGAAACTCTCAATGTCTTCGGGATCAAGCGTATTCAAGTTGCCTTCGACACCGTCAATCAACACCAAAGCTCCCTGTCCGGCACCAAAGGTACTGATACCACGTACCCAGAACTCGGAGAAATCCTTGCCCGGCTCTCCACTACGTGTAACGGAAATGATGCCCGGAACGCGTCCGCCCAACATGTTGCTTATGGAAGTGGCAGGAGTTTTCAGCGTAGCCACCTCAACTCCGGTAATGGCACCTGTCACATTAATCTTCTTCTGTACCTTACCCGATGCCGTAATCACAACCTCGTCCATTACATTCGAACTCTCCTTCAACACTACGCGCATGCGCTCGTTGCTCTTGTTCATTTTTATCTCCTGAGGATCATACCCCACATAGGATATGACCAACGTATGCCCGGCTTTGATACCCCCTATCTTGAAACGACCGTCAATATCCGTAATGGCACCCATAGAAGGAACTTCCTTTACAGAAATCGATACTCCGATTAAGAGTTCGCCTTTCTCGTCCATAACCGAACCAGAAGCTACCACAGTCTGTTGCGCATAGGCCAAACTCATAGAGCTTACCCATGCCATGAGAAACAGTAATATATGTTTAATCTTCATCTTGATTCATTTTATATGATTTCTACTTTTATTCAATTGTCATTTTCCGGATGGCCTTTGAAGATTCTTCACCAATGAAGAAGTTCTCTTCCGAATCCAAAGCAATACACAATGGATTATCAAACAATGCATCCGTAGGGAATCCGTTTAGTCTTCCTGCCTGATCAGGAGCTCCTGCTACCAAAGAGACAAGCCTTCCTTTGATTTTCACAATGCAATGGCTATTTTTGCAACATACATAGAGTTCACCGCTACTATTCACCGCCATTCCGCAAGGTTCTTTCAATACGGCATCCGTCAATCTATCTCCAAAAGCTGTAGCCAACCATCCCGGTTGGAAGCCGGCATAGCGTTCCACTTGCCATGCGCCCGAAGTATCTTTCCATATCTTCATAATACCATTACTCTCAGGATAAGAGGCAAAAAAGCACTTATCATATTTACTATAAGTCAGATAATGCCTCCACTGGCCGGTGTTCACTCCATCAAAAGCCGGGTAATCTGATGTAGCAAATAACTTTGTATAACCTTTATCTTCCAAATCTATTTCATAAAGACCATCACCGGACATTGCATACAAATAGCGATCATCTTCGGCATAAGCCAATGCCCCCTGGCAATCGCCTTGGAAAGGTATTGTGAGACCAAGAGAGTTTAAAACCCATCCATCCGCACGGGAAGCTGTGTATAAAGCACCTCCATTACGGGGCATGATACTCACTTTTTCCCTTGAACTATCAACTGCAACAGCCCCCATATAACCAATATTAATCAGACGAATCACCACATTATCCTCTAATGACACAAAATAGGTACGGTCGCCCCATCCTCCTCCAACGAAAATGAAATTATCACTCTTTTGTCCTGCAACAGCTACAATTCCCGTACACTCATTCATTCGGAATTCTTCTATTTTACTGTCATCTGACGATGTCCAGCCGTCTTCACCAAATTTTCCCAATATTGTTTTCACAGATTGAGTCTGATAGTACTTAAACTTCACATTGTCAGAGGTGTACTTTTTACCCTCCACTTCCAATATTATCTCGTTATAACCGGGCATCTGCTTGGGGATAAGCCCATACAGTTCATTTCCATTGTTGTTTACGATAACAGCTTCCTTGTCGGCAAAGAAAACTTTGACTTTTCCAGTCGTGTCAACCGGAAAGTTTCCTTTGATAATAAAAGAATCGTTGATTCTTCCCCAGTCGGGTGACATGGATTTTAACTCAATAGGCTTGCTCGAATCATAATAGTTGCCTATTTCAGGCCATTTCTCAATTACTTCTTCGCCATTGCAACTTGCGAACAAAATACTTAAGAAAAGAAAAACAAAATAAAGCTTGTTGTTCTTCATAATATATAAGTAATGGGGTTCTATGTTTTTCATTCATAACGGCAGCCATTGACACCAGCCCCCCTTTAAATGTCAAAGCCACATGAAATTCATTACAGATTACCGAAAGTGATATGCATCGCTACGGTTATCTCTGATTTTACAGTCTTTACATAATCATTGACTTAACCGTCATCATCATACATACATTTCATAAGATTAACTTGATTAGATTTAACATAACAATAACTCCATCGACATACATTCCGTACATCGATATACAAAGCTACAGAAGTGTACCCAATACACTTTTAGATATTAGATATATAATTTTAGATATTAGATAATCTATACTACAAACGATAAAAAACAGGAAAAAGAAGTAAATTAGACCTCTGTAGGAGACTTGCCAAAGTACTTTTTAAACACCGTACTAAAGTAACTGATACTGGAATAACCACAAAGTTCGCTAACTTCCGTGATAGTGTACTTATGAGATTGGAGTAATTCCAAAGCCCGGTTTAAACGAATGGATTTAATAAAGTCAATAGGTGATTGACCTGTCAGTGCTTTTATTTTTTTATACAATAACGAACCGCTCACATGCATTTCCATAGCAAAGCTTTCCTTATCAAAATCTAGATTTTGCATATTATTATGAATCACTTCCACTGCTTTTTTCACAAAATGATCGTTAAGCTCATTGTTCAAAATAACCTGTTGCTCATCATTATCCGACTTTATCAATTTCAAAGCTTTCTCTCTGACGATCTCCCGGTTCCGCATAAGGGACTTTATTCGTTGCTCCAAAAGTGATATATCGAAAGGTTTCGTGATATAATCCTCTGCTCCCAAGCCTAAACCTTCCAACTGGTCACTTTTATCACAAAGTGAAGTTAGCAGAATCACCGGAATATGCGAAGTTTCAAAAGTAGATTTGATCAATTTACATAGCTCAAAGCCATCCATATCAGGCATCATCACATCCGAAATAATCAATTCTGGAGATTCCTTTTGAAGTAATTCCCATGCTTCATTGCCATTGCCAGCCTCTAAGATGTTATATTGATTTTCAAAAGAACACTTCAGGAAGTTCCGCAAATCTTTATTATCATCTACGATTAATATAGATTTCTTCTTTTCGGATTTATCATCTTCCCTTTTACATTCCGATTGATCAGACGGACCATCAGCAGATGTGATATTCCCCGGCTCTTCATGTTCAGCAGGTGCAACCTCAACCACTTCTTTATAAGGGATGTTTATTTTGAATAAAGAACCTTCATTCTCCTTACTTTCAAGTGAGACTTTTCCCTCATGCATCAAAACGTAATTCTTCACCAACAACAGGCCTATCCCGGAACCTACCATGCGTGAATTAACCTTATTATCTCCCCTATAAAACTCTTTGAACAGCTTCTTCTGAGCATTATCCGAGATACCCAATCCATAATCTCTTACCTCCAAGCTCCAATAGTACTCATTACAATTCAATGTAAGTTCCACCCTACCATTCGTATGAGAATACTTTATAGCATTAGATATCAAGTTATCAACCACTTTCTCTATTTTCAATTCATCGACAGCTGACATATAAGATTCCCTGTTAGAGACAAACTCCAATATAACATTCTTTTTTCCCGCCGTAGACTTGAACATTGTTTTCCGCCTGTACACCAATTTAACAATATCAACCATTACCAGAAACAATTGTCCTTTCCCCATATCCACTTTCTGAAAATCCAGGAGTTGGGTTGCAACATTAGATAAACGTTCAGACTGTTCCGTAGCCAGATTCAGATAATAATGCCCTTTGTCTGATAATTCTTTCTCTTTATTCAATTCCTGAATAGGCGCGTTTATCAACGTTATCGATGTACGAAGATCATGAGCCGTATTTGTGAAAAAACGGATTTTATCTTCAGCATGACGCTGTTTCAAACGGTTTATATAGAATTTAAGCACAAAGAATGTAATGCTCATTATAATAATGAATACCACCAGACGGAACCACCACGTCTGCCAGTAAAGCGGAATAACGTGTATGTCCAATGTACGTTCATCGACTATCTGAGAAAGTGAATTATTGTACATTCTTACTTTAAGCCGGAAATTCCCATTAGGAATATTGGTATAAGTGATTATCTGCTGACTGGAAGGATGTGACCATTCTGTATCAAGCCCTTCCATTTTCCATGAAAATTTTATTTCTTTGGAAGAAACGCCAATAGGCAATACCTCAAGCGTCAAAGTATTCTGATCATATTTGAATGAAATATCTGTTTGCTTATTCACCGGAATTCCACGCAACAAATCCTGATTTTCTCTGATAGAACTACCGGAAATAGTGATATTCTGGAAATAAATCTCCCCGTTGAGCTGGGTATGATATAATTTATCGGGGTTAAACATTACCGCCCCGTTATTTGTACCCCACATCAATTCGCCATTGCGTAATTTGCAGCTGGCATTCACATTGAATGAAGCACTGGAGAGAGCTAAAGTGGAATAATAAGTATGCACCGTGCTGTCGGCAGGATTATAGCGACACAATCCGTTTTCCGTTCCTAGCCATAGATACCCATTATCATACATGACACTGTTAACATAGTTAGATGGCAAGCCGGATTCCACTGTTATTTTATGAGTTTCACGAGTCGTGTAGTTATGGTGCAGCAATCCGTCTCCGGAAGTAGCCACCCAAATATCATCTCCCATTACTAAAATATCCTGTGCAAGACATTCCGGTAAGAAAGTGATTTTCCCTGTTTCCTTGTCTAGCAAAAGCACAGAATAAGTACAGGCCAACAGCATTTTTCCCGGAGAAAACTCCATAAACGTACGCATGGGCTGTGCACCATACGTATGAAAACGCTTTTCTTTTGTTAAATAACATATTACATCTTGGATACCTCCAATCCAGATATCACCCTCACTGTCCTTATATATATTCATTATGAATTTACCGTCAGATTTCAGTTCCGATGTATTCCGCGGATAATGAACCAATTCTTTTCCGGTATTCCGATCTAAAACATAAAACCCGGATGAGAACGAACCTGCCCAGATATTTCCTTCGTCATCTTCACATAAAGCCAGAAAAACCTGTGCCTGTTCCTGTTTATTCTGATAATAAGTATCCCATTCATTAGTGGCGACTCTCCACCTGCTTATCCCATTATTTGTAGCAAACCAGATATCCCCTTTGCTATCTTCCAATATCTTGTTTACATTATCATTCCCTAAAGAATTCGGATTATTAACCTGATGGGTAATTTGATTAATTAAGGGAGATTTCCAGTCGAAGAAAGAAAGCCCACCAGTATAGGTAGTGACCCACACCCTCTGCTGACCGTCGCAAAAGATGTCATAAACCCCATCTCCACGAAGAGAGAAAGGATTATCAATATCTTCTTTCAAAATATTCAGAACCGTTTTTTTATCCTTATCCAATTCCCATACTCCCTGCCCGTCGATTCCGACTAACAATGTTGAATCCGAACTTTCCGTTATCACTGCGATAGGTTGCTTTGGGAAATTAGAAAATGGCAATAACGTTTTCTTTTTCATGTCCAAATAGAAAAGACCATCAGTGGAAGTTCCTATCCATACAACCTCTCTTTTATGATCATAAAAAAGAGTATTTATCTGAAACATATCTTCTATTCCACATATACTTTTTTGTTTCAACGTATTTGTATTTAATAATCTAATACTGTCTTGACTGGCTACAAGCAGATGTGTCTGATCATAAGACGTTATGCACTGTGTTCGAATTGGCACCTCACCTATTTGGGTAAATATTCCATTTTTATATTTGCACAATCCCCCGGACGTAGGAATCCAGAGAGCCTGTTCATCATCAATAACAACTTTACCTACACTTAAAAAAGTATTATTGAAAGATATTCTAAGATCCAGAAATAAATCAAACCGGTCATACAGTTCATTATAATGAAAAAATTGCCCATTATTCGTATATGCTATTAAAAATGAATTATTATAAGCCAATTTGACATTTATGATATTGGCTGTTTTATAAGGAAGCTGATAAATGCGATAATCACTTTCCGTAATTCTCAATATACCCGTTTTAGAGGAAGCCCAGATAAAACCATTCCCATCTTTACAAACAGAGGCCATTTCCCGCATGGAAATTCCATACATCGCATTAATATTATAAAACTTCACATCCGAAGCATATATATTAAAAATAGAAAGAAAAAGAAAGAATATAAGCAATCGTGATTTCATAATATTACAGTTAGCTGCTGCAAATATAATATATTTGAAAGCAATCAACCAATATATGCATTATTTTGTCTAATTTTGCACCTCGTTTCACAAAAAGTACAGATTATCTATGAAAGCGTTCGAATTCAGACCAAAGCTATTCACGGCTTTGAAGAACTACTCGAAAGAATTATTCATGGCAGACCTGATGGCCGGTATCATAGTAGGTATCGTCGCTCTCCCGCTTGCCATTGCATTCGGTATTGCATCCGGTGTATCACCCGAAAAAGGTATTATCACGGCAATCATTGCCGGATTCATTATCTCCATGTTGGGAGGTAGCAAAGTACAGATCGGTGGTCCCACGGGAGCTTTTATCGTCATTATCTATGGCATCATCCAGCAATATGGAGAAGCGGGACTGATTGTTGCCACACTGATGGCAGGAGTCATTCTTATCCTGTTAGGGATATTCAAGCTGGGTGCTGTAATCAAGTTTATCCCCTATCCTATTATCGTGGGATTTACCAGTGGTATTGCCGTCACTATCTTCACCACGCAGATAGCCGATATCTTCGGACTTAATTTCGGTGGTGAAAAGGTTCCCGGAGATTTTGTCGGGAAATGGATGATCTATTTCCAGCATTTCGATACTATCAACTGGTGGAATACAATTGTCAGCATCGTAAGTATTGCAATTATCGCCATAACCCCGAAATTCTCAAAGAAGATACCGGGATCGCTGATTGCTATTATTGTAGTAACGGTAGCGGTATATCTGATGAAAACTTATGCTGGAATCAATTGTATAGATACCATTGGCGACCGCTTCAGTATCAAGGCGGAACTGCCGGATGCAGTAATGCCTTCACTAAACTGGGAGGCTATTCAGGACTTATTTCCTGTAGCCATTACCATTGCGGTATTAGGAGCCATCGAATCGCTGCTTTCCGCTACGGTAGCGGATGGTGTTATCGGTGACAAGCATGATTCCAATACGGAATTGATAGCACAAGGAGCTGCCAACCTAATAACACCTTTGTTTGGTGGTATTCCTGCCACCGGTGCCATTGCACGTACAATGGCTAATATAAACAATGGTGGTAAAACCCCTGTTGCAGGTATGGTACATGCAGTGGTACTATTACTTATTCTTCTGTTCCTGATGCCTCTGGCACAATACATTCCGATGGCTTGTCTGGCAGGTGTGCTGGTGATTGTTTCCTATAACATGAGTGGCTGGCGCACATTCAAGGCACTACTGAAGAATCCGAAATCAGACGTCACCGTATTGCTGATTACCTTCTTCCTGACAGTTATTTTCGACTTAACCATTGCTATTGAAGTGGGTCTTGTCATAGCTTGTGTACTTTTCATGCATCGTGTGATGGAAACCACTGAAATTTCTGTTATCAAAGATGAGATTAATCTGAATGAAGAATCTAACAGCAAAGAAGATGAAGAAAACCTGTCCATTCCCAAGGGCGTGGAAGTGTATGAGATAAATGGCCCTTACTTCTTCGGTATTGCTACTAAGTTCGAGGAAATCATGTCCAGACTGGGAGACCGTCCCAAAGTGCGCATTATACGTATGAGGAAAGTACCCTTCATCGATTCAACAGGTATCCACAACCTGACTAGCCTCTGCCAGATGGCGCAACGCGAAAAAACCACTATCGTACTTTCCGGCGTGAATGAAAAAGTGCACAAAGCATTGGAAAAATCCGGCTTCTACGAACTGTTGGGCGAGAAGAATATCTGCCCGAACATTAATGTAGCATTGGAAAGGGCGAAAGAATTGCTAAACCAATAAGTTTAGATACGCTATAACTGATTTCCCAAAAAGATAAATTCTACTTCACCACAGATTACACAGATGCACACAGATTAATAAATCAGCTTTTGACTTTTAATTTGTGTGCATCTGTGTAATCTGTGGTGAGATTCAAAAAGCTTTTACGCAATCTTCTTACCGACAAACAGACCAGAAACATCCCCATCGTTCCCGGTTCGTACCTTCCTTATACCCTCCTCGTACCAGCTTCGCTTTTTTCATCTCTCTATAGAAGCGAAGAAAATGCAAACTTGATACCAACCGAAAGAGGTTTAGACCAAAAACTACCTTCCATTACAGGTTACCACATAATAATCTGTTATATCCTTAAAAAAAACGAACGTAATTAAAAACCAGATAAGCTTACTTTTCCACCAGATAAGCATAGAAACCAGCAAGTGCAACTGTTTCTGATTTAAGAAAATCTCACTTAAATCCTAAAAAAGATTATATTTGTTCCCGAAAAGCTATAACACAACAACATCATGAGAATAAGCATTTACAATAAAAGAATCATATACATCTGTATATTTTTACTTGTTTTACTATCATGCACCTCACAACGTAAAGAGGTCAATAAAATGCCGAAGCCAACCGCTATCGATTTATTATTAATCAGCCGATATGACTCGATATATACTTATCCTGTCAAGATGAAAGATGAATTCAAAAAAGCACAAAAAGGCTTGACCGACAGCACGGAATTTTACAAATTGGATCTGTTCGTAGGATTATGCTTTTATCTGCAAGGAAATGCTGATAGTGCCCTGTACCTTAATCAGAAAGTTCTGGACTTCTGCGACCGTTATCCCGGAACTTCCGCCCTCAAAGCCAATGCATGGAACCATCGCTCCACACTACTGCAAGGAGTGAACCAAAAAGATTCTTCCATTGCTTGCCTCCACCATGCTTACAATGCAGTATACCAGTCCGACGACCGCAGAGAATTACAAAGTATTTGCATAAATCTGGCAGACGCTTATTGCCAGACAGGTGATTTGCCACAAGCCGCCAAATATTACAGAAAGGCTCTTTGGGTAGTCGATTCGCTAGGATCAACGAATATAAAATTCAGTATATACTTAGGATTGGCACAAACCTATGCTAACCTGCACAACTTTCCACTGGCACACCATTATTTCGACCTGGCAGAACAGAATCCCGAACATCGCCTGGAGCATGAAAAATATATATTTGCCAATTCAAAAGGAAATTGCCTTTACTTCGAAGAGAAGTATGCGGAAGCCCTACCCTATTTCCAGCAAGCCTACCAAGTGGTTCAGAACTTTAGCCAGCCCTCATTGAGCGCCCTGGTAGAAGCAAACTTGGGAGAGATTTTCACATTACTCGGAAAAACAGATTCCGCACATTACTATCTGGATAAATCCTGTTCGTACTATATGAATGAACCGACTGCCAATGAGGAAGTGGTTTTCTACATAAACAGTCTTCAAGCAGCCTTGGCATTGCAAGAAGATAAACTGGCAACAGCCAACTATTATCTCTCAAAGCCCTACAATCCTCTACGTATAGGTCCGTCATACATCTACCTGCACAACAAACGTCTAATGGAATATTATGCCCGGAAGAAAGACTTTGAAAAAGCCTACCAGTATAAAATAGCCGTGGAACAATATGACGACTCTATCAGAAACGTACGGAGCATCAACAGTATCAATGAAATTGATTACCGATATAATCAGGATACCACCTTGTTAAAACGCGATATACTCATATCCAATAATCAGATTAAACTATCGCAACAGCATAATATTATAATTCTAGTCCTGGCATTACTCATCATATCGGTTCTGCTTGCCATACTGATTTTCATTCATATCCGTCGAAAGAATGAACAAAGATATAACCGCCAGATGGCATTAGCCACACAACTGCGTATGGAAAACATCAGAAACCGTATATCTCCGCACTATATGTTTAATGTATTGAATACAGTGATGCCCACATTCAAACAATACTCCGAACTGGCACATCCGTTGCAACTGCTGATACAAGTGCTGCGGGGAAACCTGCTGGCATCCGAAAAAATGGCAGTAGAGCTTCAGGAAGAAATAGAATTGGTAAAGAACTATATTGCTCTTCGTAAGGAAACCAACCCAAATACAATACACATTGAATGGGAAATTACCGAACAAGTTCCCCTACAAACCCTTATTCCGTCCATGAGTATACAAATTCCCGTGGAGAATGCACTGAAATACGCATTCGAAGACAATGATGAGCAGACAAATACACTCTCCATACATATTTCGAAAGAAGACAGAAATCTTTCCATATCTATCCGGGATAATGGTAGCGGATATGATCCGGGAAAACATTCCAATTCAAAACGGAGCACCGGAAACGGACTGAAAGTGTTATTCCGTACCATTGAACTGTTAAACAGCAAAAATACTGAGAAAATCATATTTGATATCCGGAATATAGGCATATCCGATCCGTCTCAGCATGGCACTTTAGTGACAATTACCATTCCGTTCAATTATCAATTCAATATCTAAAATAATGACAAATACGATTAAAACAATTATCGTTGATGATGAAATCAACTCTATCCACAATCTGGAAGAAGATTTGAAAGCTTATCCGGAAATAGAAATTCTGGATACGATCACCTCTTCACAAAAAGCCAAGAAAAGTATTATACAATACCAGCCTGACTTGTTATTTCTGGATGTGGAAATGCCTTATATAAATGGTATTGAACTATTGCAGGAAATACGCCCGTATGTACGTAATAACATGCGTGTCATATTTTACAGCGCCTTTGATAAATATATGCTGGATGCACTGCGTGCTTCTGCTTTCGACTATTTATTAAAACCATACCAGACAAATGAACTTAAACAAATTGTAGAAAGAATAAAGAGGGAGAAAACGAATAACCCCATCAACTTCGATCAGGCTATGCGCCAATTGTTAAGCAACGACTGCAAGTTTGCCGTACAAACCATTAGCCGGCTGTTGTTGCTACGTCGGTCGGAAATCCTGTATTTTCAATATTCGGAGGATACCCGCTGTTGGCAAATGACTTTGACCAATATGGAACAATACAGACTACGACTAAGCACTAAAGCCAAAGATATACTGAATTTTTGTCCTTCTTTCATACGGGTAAACACAGACTGTATCCTGAACATTGACTATCTCTCATCTGTAGAGAATAATACACTACGCTGCATTCTTTATGCACCATTCAGTCATCTAGAGATTTCAGCAAGCAGACGACATTATAGTAAAATAAAAGAAGCACTGAATTTTTTGTAAAAAACAGACCACATAAACATTTTTTTCAACCAGTTAAGCGTCGTTGTTTTAAATCTAAGCAGATTCTTTTACAAGCCCTCTTTTCTGTTCACTTATATTAGTTTAAATTTGCTTGACAGAAAAGAAGGCGTTTTCAATTTATATCTGTTCCGGATAAGCCAGCATGAACAGTCAAGGAATAAGCAGAAATTGAAGTAGTTCCACGCCTTTCAGTAAGTACTAACATCTACTGTTGGGACTAAGTAGAGCAAAGGTTATAAAACATGAGAAACTTTATTCTATTTTTACTTTGCAGTCTATGTTTTCCACAATTATTCGCTCAAACAACGAACAACGATGAAAAACAAAAATATGTTTATCCACAGAAAGTATCTCCTGTAGGGATAGATAATTACTTGTTTTCAACGTATTACTACAATAATAAAAAGACTTATAATCTACGCAATTCCGTATTGAGCAATTCGGGTATCATATCTGTCTTGAAGATTAATCCGGCAGGATCTTCGTTTGCCATTGTACATGCCAAAGGTAAAAAGAGTAATGTAACGGTATACGATTTATGGGCAGCTAACAAAGTAACGCATGAGTTCGATGAAGACATAGCTCCCGTATCTTTGTGCTACGCTCCGGATGCTAAAAGCCTCGTCATATCCGGCAATAACAAAGAACTGTTTTTCTTCGATACCCGGCAGTACGAATTACAATACAAAATGGAAATACCTTTTGTAGCTGAAAACATAGCCATCAGCAACAATAATTTCTTCATTGCGGCATCCAATGGTACAACTCTGAATATCTGGAATCTCCAGTCCAAAGAATTACGCAAAAGCATTTCAACGGATGAGAAAATCAATTGTTTTACTTTTTCCAGTGACAACAATCTATTGGCAATACTCACAGCTGACGGTAAACTGACGACTTACGACACCCGTACATTCTTCATTCTGCAAAGCTACGATGCGATGGGAACTGCACGCTATTGCTATTTCCATCCGGAAGGCAAATATATAGCTATCGTCACCGGAGACAAACGTATTTCCATCCTGAACCTGATGGACGAAAAGGACCGCGAATACATCGACAATGCAGAAGGAGGCATCACGGATGCCCGTTTTCTGAAAAACGGTAAAGGGGAGATTTTCCTTGCGTACAACACGGTAAACTCCATCACGTACGAGCTGATGAGCAAATTATCCCCCAACTACAGTAAACTGATGAACGACGAATTAAGTGACCGCATGAACACTTGGATGAAAATGATGCCTGGTGAAACTCTGGAAGAATATAATCTCCGTGTAAATGATGAGACACGCGCACAACAGATGCGACTGTTTGAGCAGGAAATCGCTACCCGCATGGCCGACAATCTGGTAGAGAAATCAGAGGTTACATTAGGGAATTATAATCCGAATTCTAACATGCTGGCTGTAGACTTCAATACCATGCCCACCATCTACCTAAACATTCCTGCAGATGAGGTATCCGACTTTATGAATCCCGGTGATCTGGAATTCCGCAACGTTATATACGGACTTACAAAAAATGATAAATTTGAACTTATCTATGCCGATGTGTATAACAAAGCTTCCGGCAAAACTTATAAATACGATAATCTGGATCGTGAATCATTCGATTACATGAAGTCCGACGATAACTTCATTCCCCTCAACCTGGTTCAGCAATCGAATATGGACGAAATCAAACTGCAAGAAATCAAGGAAAACATCATGAGCATGGCAAAACAGCAGAACACGATATCCGACCATACAAAGATTTCCGTCGATGCAGGCATTGTTTCCGAAATAGACGCTGATGGAAAGAAAATTATGAACTACAACATCAATTTCTCTTATGAAGTGGAACAAGGATTTTCGGCTAAAGAGGACTTCGGACCGGGAAAATACATCACTACCCAATCCGGTGCTGCGATGTCCATGCTTGCCATCATGAAAACTGCTTTCGAAAAAGACTTTGCACAATACGTACATGCGGGTAAAAAACTAAGGGTAAAAATTACCGGTATGGCAGATGCAAGTCCCATTAACGGAAAAATAACCTATGACGGATGTTACGGAGAATATACGAATGAGCCCGTATACAAAGATAATGATTTGTCCAACATCACAGTAACTAAAGAAAGCGGAGTTACCCAGAACGATCAGCTCGCTTTCCTGCGTGCAGTAGGCGTGAAAGATTATATCCTGAAAAATATTCCTGCTTTTTCTAAAATGAACTCCGATTACAACTATTATATCGAGGTAACCAAAGAGAAAGGCAGCGAGTACAGAAGAATCAGTGTAGCATTCACTTTTGTAGATGCATTTTAATCAATCTCTATTAAGATACAATGAAAAAGCAGTTATTAATAGTCGGTTTATGGGTCTGTTCCGGAATGCTTTGTCAGCCGGTACAGGCACAGTCCGTTGATAAAGCAAATGAGGAATACAAGACGTTTGTCCGACTGAATAATGAAAATGGAGACAAAGGTACTCTTTATTCAACTTTATATAGCTGTTACAAAGAGTATGTAGCCGTATTGAGTTCCTTAAAGTCTGGTAATCCGTCTTATGATCAGGCAAAGAGTGCATTGCGGGACATTTATCCGTATTTACAACAAGGAGCCATCTATAACTCACAAAAAGGTAGCCAACAAAATGCATTATTGCTGGCACAAGCCTATATTGACGTACCGTTGATGGAGGCTTTCAGAACAGAAACCTTTCCTAAAGACAACTATTACCCGACAATGGTCTACTTTGCAGCATCAGGTACCTTCAACATAAAGGACTATGAAAAAGCTATTGTTTATTTTCAGGAATACCTGAGAACAGGAGAACAGAAAAACCGGAAAGACGTGTTCACTTACATGGCAAAAGCATGTACAAATATCAAGAACTATGCATTAGCCAAAACAGTACTCGACGAAGCAGTGAACAATTATCCTTCGGATTTCAATCTTTTATCCATGGGAATCAACTGTTGCATAGACCTCAAAGACAATGAGGGATTACAGAAGTATGTTTCCAAGGCGTTGGCAATAAAGCCCGATGACACTACTCTACTCAATATTCAGGGAAAATTGTACGAAGACACACAGGAATACCAGAAAGCGCTACAAACATACACCATCTTACGAAATGCGAACCCACGCAGCCTGGAAATCTACAAACATCTCGGATTGAATTATTATAATCTAGGTGTGCTGTTCAACAACAAAAGTGCCATGGAGAAAAATCCATCGGCAGCCAAGAAGCTAAGCAAGCAATCCGAAGAATACTTTTCCGCCGCTGTATCCATTTTCAAAGATGTTCTAAGTTCAGATCCTACTTCCTTGAAATATATGGAAGCATTGGCCACCGCTTATTATTGCTTAGGCAAAACAAGCGATCTGAACAGCTTGAACAATAAGATATCTTCTCTGGGTGGAAATGCCGTATCAGCCTCATCCATACCTTCATTAATGGCTTTCTCTGATGATAATCAATCTGTCCCGGCATCTGCAACCGCAACGAACTACAACACGCAACTTTTTGCCACTCCCTCAACAAATGCTGAGGAAATACCCGAATATCCTAAATTTGCCCAAAGCTATGTGGAAGAAAAGATAAAAGCTTGGCAGGCCAAAGATCCCTATGAAACCGTAGACGAATATAAGGCACGCGTGACAGAGGCTACGCGGGATACTAAAGTGAAAGAGTTGCTGGCAGAAGCCGAAAAGAAATATATCAGCACCTATACGCAAGGTATCCGCTTCAGCGATATGCAACTGAAACCCTATGATGCTGACAATCGGGCTTTCCTGATAGAGTCAAAATTCGGTGAACTGATTGTACCCGTTCCGCGTGAAAATAATGAAGCGCGGATTTTCGAGAGTAGTTGGAAAGGTATGCAGTTCAAGGAACCTCAGTTTTGTATCAACAACGGACAGCTGGCACTGGCAAGTCTGACTTTTGTAACACCTACCGGCAATACTTACCGATATGATAATAAAGAGGCTGTAAACTATGCGGCAACTACAGTAGATGTACGTTTTGATGCTATAGATTATGGTTCGCTGGCACAGGCAGGTACTTCGGAAACTTCTGTTTCAAGAGTACAGAAAAATGAAATCAAAGTAGGAAGTTCGGATGTGGATATCAACATACCGGAAGTACGCACCAATAATGATAGGACTTTTGCTGTAATCATTTCGAATGAAAACTACACTATGGTTTCTAAAGTACCGATGGCTTTGAACGATGGAGAAACTTTCAGCCGTTATTGCGAAAAGACATTAGGAATGCCTAAGGATAATATTCGTTTTTATCCGGATGCCTCTTACGGAACCATGCTACGTGCCATGCGTGACATCAAGGATATATCCAACGCATACTCCGGACAAATCAAGGTGATATTCTATTATGCCGGACATGGTATTCCCAACGAAGCCACCAAAGATGCGTTTCTGCTCCCTATAGATGCCGACGGTCAGCAGACTGAAGGCTGTTATTCTCTTAATAAACTTTATACCGAATTGGGTGGATTGAATGCCAATTATGTAGTTGTATTTCTGGATGCCTGTTTTAGTGGTGCCCAGCGTGACGGAGGTATGCTTGCTTCAGCCCGTGGCGTAGCACTAAAAGCCAAACAGGAAGATCCGAAAGGTAATATGGTTATTTTCAGCGCTGCTTCCGGTGACGAGACTGCTTTCCCTTATAAAGACAAAGGACATGGACTTTTCACTTATTTCCTGCTGAAGAAATTACAGGAAAGTAAAGGAAATGCAACTTTGAAAGACTTGGGTGATTATCTGACGGAGAAAGTAAAGCAGCAGTCAGTGGTAGTAAATCGCAAGGTGCAGACTCCTACTGTGTCTCCTTCTGCAACGCTGAGCAGTAGCTGGAAAGAGTTGAAGTTGAAACCATAACAAGGATCTTTCAAAATGGCAAATCACCTGCAAAGTTTGAATAAATCAATGAACATATAAACTTTAAATAAAAAAACAAATGAAGAAATTACTATTACTGGGCTTCTTCCTCTTGCTGTGCAGCCTCTACCTGTCTGCACAGAACACGGTGAGCGGAACTGTTACAGATAAGAAAGGTAACCCTATCCCAGGAGCTAAAGTTGAAATCAAGGGAGGTACTGAATCGACTATCACAGAACTGGATGGTACGTTTACGCTGGAAACAAAAATACCTGCACAGAAGGTGAAAGTCTATTATGTGGGTATGCAGTCGAAGGAGCAGAAGGTAAAACCGAATATGCTTATAAAAATGTCTGACAGCAACTGGTGGCGGGAAAAACCCGATAAATACCAGTGGCTGATAGGCGCGCAGACAGCCTTACCTGATTGTGAAGATATTAAACCTTCTTTTGGTTTGATGCTGGGAAGAGTGAAAAAGATTGGTTGGTATGTGAAAGGGGTATATAGTAAAGTACCTGATACGGACGGTTCAATGGAAGCGGAAGACTACTATGCTCATTGGCTGACAGGCAAAATAAAGCAAAGTTATTGGAATGCAACAGCTGGTTTTATCGCCCGTTTATGGAGTCCTGTTCATGTATATGTAGGTGCAGGCTACTCTAATCGCAAAGTCGCCTGGGAAACATTCGACGGAAGTTATGTGAAGTATGAACCAGACTGCTATTACGGAGCTGTCATTGAGTGTGGTCTTATGCTGAAAGTAAAGAAGTTCTTCATCAATGGAGGCGTAATGCTGAATAATGATTCAAACAACTTCAAAGATCGTGTAGGAAACTTTGGTATCGGTATGTACTTTTAATTTATAAACAGGAAAATATGAAAAAAATACAATCTATATTAGTAATAGCATTGGGAGTATGTGCAATGCTGACCAGTTGTCAGGAATTGGATACTCCCATCAATAATATCCCTACAATAGAAACGGGAGAGGCAACAGAGATTACAGCAACCAGCGCCCTTCTTTCATTCAAATCAGAAAATGGAAAAGCTGATTGCTCGCTCGTATATATTCTTTCTACCTCACCCGATATGAATGATGTTTGGGAGAGCGAAAGCAATTACATAAAGGACCTGATACCTAATACTACTTATTATTATATGGCTGCACTCCGTAGCACTACGGATGGTAAGAATAATGAAGTACGCGGAGAGGTGAAATCTTTCACAACACTCAGTTCTATCCGACTGATTTCCGTAACCTCCACTTCATGGGATGGTAGTCAGGAAGAATACAATCCTGATATGTTGGGGACTTATCTCTTTTATACAGCCTCTCCCTCCATTTATCAAGGACATGGAAATATGTACGTGGAAAAAAACGTTATCGACGGAAAAATAGGTTGGAAGCTTCCTCAAGAAATCTTTCCTGCAAATACCAACTTAAAAATGTGCGCTTACTTTCCTTATCAAAAAGGAAATTCTGAAGAATATATGATTCCTTTTGGAACCTATAAATATGATGAAGATGTATTATGGGGTACAAGCGACACATTGAACGAACAGACACCGGATGCCTCTATTCAGATGCAACATACTATGGCACGTGTAATATTTTCCATAACAGGTACAGCCAATGTACTGGAAACTACGATTATCACAGACTTTATGCTAGCCAATCGAAATGAAGCAAGCGGAATACCTACTTACGGATACCTGAACATTTATACAGGTAACTTCGAAAATTTCACTTATGAGTTACCCATAACACGTTCAACTAATTTTCATCCGACTGATGTAGCAAAAGACATTGAAGTTTTGATGTTCCCCGCCGAATTTAGCAATGAAGCTGCTTTATTGACTCTGAAGACTGAAAACGGGCATGAATTATCTGTGAATCTTCCTCAAGCCCGCTGGGAAGCAGGACACCAATATACTTATCCAATCACTTACGATGAAGCACATATTACTATCGGTGATGTAGTTGTAGAAGACTGGAATAACAATAAGGGTGGAGATATAACAATTAACGACTAAAAAATAAAAGATAATGAAAAATATTCAAGCTATATTTTACCTAGCAACAATGATAGGTGGGGTACTGTCCGTTGCGTCTTGTAATAATGAAAATGAAACTATAACTGCCAGCAAACAAGTGCCATTGGAGATACAGACAGGCAGCGTACAGACTACTCGTAGCATCATTGAAGGAAGCACGCTACCAGAAGAATGTCAATATGGTATCTTTGCCATGTATGGTAAAGAAAGAGAGGTCATTGACGGTGGAATGAATGTTTGCGTCAATTATTCCAAAGGGGTAAGTACTCTTAATAAAAGTGTGTATCTACCTACGAATGTTGACGTCCCTGTATATGCATACTATCCATATAACGCTAACTATTCAAACATTGAATATCTCTTGGAAATGCCGGTCGATGTTACTACTCAAACGGACTACCTATATGGTTATAGTGCCGACAATGATTTCAAGCTGACGTATGTCAAAGATACTCAGCCTAAGGCAACTATATACTTCAAACATGCTATGGCACGTGTGACTATGAGAATTAAAAAGGCAACGGATAATGAGAATACTTATAAATTCCCTTATATCAACCTCCTGAATGTAGATAAAAGTGCTTATTTAAATATTTTAGATGGTGGCACCATTCTTGATCCTACAGGAACCGCCAATCTTACTGCCAAACCTTCTGATTATGTACTTGAAAATTCTGACAATGAAATTGTTGCCGATTTCCTTGTTATTCCGGGAAATACAGAAGGGAAAAAAGTTCTACTGAATATGAGTGACGATATAAGCAGTTTTGAGAACGGGCTTTCCGCAGCCGTACCGGTAACGAACTGGCAGGCGGGACAGCAGTATACGTATACAGTGACGATAGATACTTACAAAGTACTCAGTATTAGTGAGGCTACTATTACACCATGGATTAATAACAACCAAGAAGAAATTAAGATAGGAGATGAAAATTATGCTGGAATTCCAGTTAATGGACCTGTTGGACAAGCTGTAGATTTAGGACTTAGTGTGAAATGGGCAAATTGGAATATAGGAGCATCTGCACCAGAAGAATATGGTGGACTTTATGGTTGGGCAGATCCTACAGGAACTAAAATTTCAATACTAAATGAAGATTATCCAAATTCAAATCCTCCAAGTGACATTTGTGGATCAATATATGATATAGCTCGTGCACAATGGGGAAAAGATTGGCGACTACCATCTAAGGATGAAATAGAAGAACTATTGGCACAGTGTACATGGATATTTACTACTTTAAACGACATATCAGGCTACAAAGTAGAAGCCCAAAATGGTAATTCTATTTTCCTACCTCTAACAAAGGAACGCAGTGGAACAAATTTATATGATTTTGAAAGAGGTTTCTATTGGTCAGGAACATTAGATACAAGTATGAGTATAGGAGGGATATCAAATTATGCTTATAACATATGGTTTAGTAAAGATGGTACAGGATGCAGTAGTAACAATCGGTACAACGGTATGGCTATTCGCCCTGTTACAAAATAAAAAAGAAATATTAATGGTTAATTTATTATTGATAAATATGAAATCAAAAGTAGTTTTTCTATCCCTATGTATATGTATGATGATTCTTTCATCGTGTAAAAATGGCGAAGAAGAATCAATTGCAAACAGTGCATTACTCCGCATCACTACTGATATTCAGACTCGTTCTGTAATTGAATCTACAACATTTACTACAGGCGATAATATTGGCATATATTTTCTTGGAAAATATTACTTTGCAACATATGAAGAAAATGAATGGTCATTTGGAAAAGAACCAGTTCTATTGACTGAAAATCCGACACCGGTTTACGCTTTTTATCCTAATTCGGGAGATTACACTGATGGAAAGTTATCAATACGGCTCGGTGAAGAAGATATTACACAACAAAAAGATTATCTTTATGGAAAATCTAATGAGGATGTAGATAGTAATAACCCTGAAGCACATATTCATTTCAAACACGCGTTGGCCCGTATCACTTTATCTATTAAACGTAATCCTAATGATATAGGTACCGGGTTACTTTCCAATATTCGCTTACAGAATGTTGAAGAAAATACAAGTATTGCAAATGGTGGTTGGATGAACATTATTACAGGAGATATAACAGAAAAGACTGTAGGTCCGGTATCCGTTAACACGAAGTATACACTTAGCAGTGAAACAACTCAAAATGTAGATATCCTTGTAATACCAACTGTAATGGAAAATGAAGGTATGGCTGAATTAGTACTGAATATTGATGGTTTTCCATATATAGTGAAAATGCCTGCCGCAACTTGGGAAGCTGGACAACAATATACTTATCCAATTACTATTAGCAGGACAGATGCACACATTGAAACAGCAGCTCGAATAGGAGATTACTATTATAACGATAACACATGGTCTACTACACTCGATAAAAATAAAACCTGTATAGGAATTGTATTTGCTTTAAGTCACGAAAAAGATGGAAATATAGATATAACACTAAGCGAGTCTATTCACGGAAGAATTGTTGCATTACAGGATATAGGTTCTTATAGTTGGGGACCAGCTTCAGATGTTGAAGAAATACCTAACATCTCATTCCTTGCATACGATAATATCATATATAAAAGATGTTATTTACCAGTAAATGGACAAGCTATTTATCACGAACAAGCTACAGAAAATTTTATTCTACCATATAGTTTCTCTAATTGGCCAACAGAATCAGGGGAAAATTATGGATTAACGGATTATAGTGGGCGTAAGCATACCTCATATATAAAAACAGAAGAATATCCTGCTGCAAATGCATGTTATTCATATACAGTAAATGGAGTTAATGAAGGGTTTTGGTATCTACCCGCTGTTGGAGAATTTGCCCGACTCGCAATGTCCTTTGGTATCGGAAAGGTATGTAATAATAAGCAATCTATATTTACAGACTTGAAAAGTAATGGAACATCTTTAAATGAATCATATTGGACTTCCTCTGAACATTATGAGTTATATGGAGCATATGATTATAATATCATGTTAGGAAAAGTAGAAGGCAGCAATAGAACTTCTATAGGATCCAACAATACAAAACGGACTTCTTTACATGTTCGACCTATTTCTTCATTCTAAATTTAGGATTGGTTGTCTGATAAAGCAGCCCGTTATAATAAATATTTTCCAATGCTATATTATCCATAAATCTATGTGCAAACTTATCCTCTCCTTCTTCATACTCATATTCTCCACTACCGCATTTGCCCAAAAAGTAAAAAACGTTTGTGGAGAATATACATTCTATGCACCCGAAAACGTATCGCTAAGCGAAGCAAAGCGCATTGCACTGGAACGTGCTAAACTGCAAGCCCTTGCCGATGAGTTTGGAACTGTGATTTCGCAAGTGAATACCAGTGTGGTTAAAGATGATAACGGAAAAGCGGACAGCCACTTCTTTTCACTTAGCGGCACGGAAGTGAAAGGAGAATGGATTGAAGATAAAGGCGAACCCAAATACACTTACAACACTGATAAGGAAAACGGAACATTAGTTGTCACCTGCTCTATTTGTGGTAAAGCCAGAGAAATTATAAGTGCACAGATTGAATTTATGGCCAAAGTATTAAGAAACGGAATTGAAGCCCAAAATGAAAGTGAAATATTTCGCAGTGGAGATGATATGTTCCTTTCATTTCAATCTCCTACAGATGGTTTTATCGCCGTATATCTGATAGACGAAACACCTACTGCTTACTGTTTGCTTCCTTATAGAAAGGATGGTGACGGACAACAACCGGTAAAGCATGGAGAAAAATACATATTCTTTTCTCCCAAATACGACGTCAATCATCCCGATATAGTAGACGAATATACTCTAACTTGCAACAAAGAAGAAGAACATAACCAAATTTATGTCATCTTCTCACCTAAACCTTTTACTAAAGCACTAGATAATCAGGTGAAAGAAACCATTCCACGCGAACTTGATTACGAAGCATTTACCAAATGGCTGGGAAATTGTAGAAAAAGAGACAAGCAAATGGGAGTTGTGATAAAGAACATTAATATAAAAGGGGAATGAAAAAGAATTCCATTCCCCTGATCCTTCTATTTAAAAGACATTTATTCTCTCATCCATGCTCCGGTAATCTCTGCCACATAAATATGATGCAAACCACCATGAGCGCCACCATACCATTGCTTACAAACACTTGGATCGATGAAACAATCTTCTTTCATTACATCCGTATAAAGCTTGCGGCATTCCAGACCGAGACGTCCTTGTTCAAAAAGAATATTTCCTTTTTCAGTAATGACCGGTTTCAGTCCCGTCTCTTTTACCTTGTCTACTTCCCTACCCGACTTGCTTCCACATATCTTATGGATAGCTCTGTTCTCTTCTCCCAGGAAAGAGAGCGTGAAGTATTCACTCTTCTCAATAAACTCAAACGTGTAACGTTCCGGACGGATAAAGACATAGACCACCGGTTTGTTCCATAGGAAGCCTATACCGCCCCAACTGGCAGTCATCGTATTGAAATGATCTTTATTACCTGCCGTCACCAGCATCCATTCTTTACCGATAACTTCAAAGAAGTTCTCTGAAAGGTCTTTAATTGCAATAGGTTTCATTGTATACATATTATAAAATTATTCACTTTAATATTTCTGATAAATTCCATGCTTGTACATGACGTATACCTTCTCTTGAAGGAAATTGAACTTCATCCATTGAAACAACATACTTCTCATAACTATCAGCAATTGATAATAAAGAAGCATATTCACGCTCCATTGTTTCTTCCGTTTCCATCATGTAAGCAACCTGAATATAAATAATACGGTCGTCTTTCATAGCCACAAAATCGACCTCTTTATCACGAATAGTACCCACATAAACTTGAAAACCAAACCTGCGAAGCTCGATATATACCGCATTTTCCAACAAATATCCTACACCGTATGCAAAGCCCGGATATAAAAAGTTCTTAAATGCCAAATCATTCAGATAATATTTGCAATTACCCGCCAGAACTTCTTTTCCTTTAATGTTGTAACGCTCTGTTTTATAAGCCAAAAAGGCTTCTTCTATATAACTTAAGTAATTCGATAACGTATCGTATGATACTTTACGGTTCTTCGATTTAAAGAAATTGATTACATTCTGAATCGAAAATAAATTAGATGCATTATTCACCAAATAAATAAAAACATCATCCAGAAGCCTGACATCACGAACAGGTTTACGTTTCACTATATCACGCAATAATACGGTATCTTTGACAGAAGCAACATATTGCTTCTGAGATTCAGTATCAGGCAAATTATATAATTCCGGTAACCCTCCACGTTGTAAATAAGATAAATAAGAGGAACGTCCTCCCACCGTATCCGCCACTTGAATATATTCCATATAATTATATGGAAAAATATGAAATTCAACGTAACGACCGGAAAGTAAAGTAGCCAGTTCACTGGAAAGCATCCTTGAGTTTGAACCGCTGATAAACAACTCACATTCTTCCACAAAATCCTGAGAATGAGAATTGACAAATCGTTCCCAACCATCTACATTTTGTATTTCATCGAAGAATAAATAAACTTTTCCTTGAGGATTAAGTTTTTCACGATAAAGTTGATATAGCTTTTCTAATTCCTGATAATTGTCTATGAAATCAAATTCCAAATATTCCTTATTGATATACAGAATATTATTAGGGTGAACACCTAAGTCAGAAATCAAACCGGAAGCTATTTGCCTCAAAATATAGCTTTTGCCGGAACGACGTTGACCTACAAGTACTTTTACCAATTTATTCCCCACAAAAGCATGAATCTTATTAATGTAAGATGTACGTAGTAACCCTAATTTATAGGAATTTCCATTCCAAAGATTATACTTTTCCAGTGCACTCCATTTATCGTCCATAGCTTAAGTTTTTCACAAAAATAAGAATAGTTTCGATTATAATCGAAAATTCATATGCTTTTATTAGAAAATTCATATATAATCGAAACCACTCAGTTGCTTTACTATGCTCTTATCACTCCATTATTTCCCGTTTGTAAGATCTATATACCCAACGTATTGGATATATAGACCCAATACGTTGGATATATAGATCCTGTAAACCGATTAATAAGAGACACTTACCAATATTCCTGCTTCTTTAATTAAAGCGGCAATGCGGTCCAGTTCCTCATGAGTAGCCTTACATAAATCATGGTCAGGCGTTTCACGATCAATAGTATAAATCATCACCTGACGGGGTTTTATCTCTTTCACAACCTCCAGCCATGGAAGAACGTATTTATCCGAAGTATTATCTACGTCTTTCCCCTGATAACTGCCTTTCATGAACATGGTCTGAATAATGCAATTGCCTTGAAAAGCTTTCATATGTTCTATGATTTCGCCCACAGAATAATGCCCTGTAGGACGATCCACAGTATGAATATAATCCTCGTCTACTGTATCAAGTTTCAATATGTTGTTATCTATCTTATTCAGCGCATCAAACACCGCAGGGCGGTGAATAAAGGTGGAATTACTCAATACACTGACTTTGGCATTCGGGAAATACTTATCACGAAGCATCAACGTATCTTCTATGATTTCAGGGAAATGCGGATGAGCTGTAGGTTCACCGTTTCCGGCAAAGGTCAATACATCTGGTTGAGGTCCATTCTGTTGCATATCCTGCAATTTGGCTTCAAGGGCATTGCGGACCTCTTCGCGGGTAGGCAATGCTTTCTTGGGACGATGATCTGCATTGAAACCGCATTCACAATAAATGCAGTCGAATGAACACACCTTACCATCTTCCGGCAATAAGTTAATCCCTAAGGATACTCCCAAACGGCGGGAATGAACAGGACCGAAAATGGGAGACGGATAAATTACAGTCATTTTATTTACGATTTGACAATTGACGATTCAAATTACTGAATTACTGTAAAAACCGGATACAGTATTTTCAGCGTTTATAACGGCAAAGTTAACTAAATCTTTATACGAAGCTGCATTTGTAAGTCGGCTTTTTTGTTTCCTTGTATCAGGTCGTTACCCGAACCAATATTCTCACGGTCTTCGTAGATAGTCTGCCCGAATTTAACAAGGAACATAAAAACTTTGTTCACATCATACCGAGCACAGGCAGAAAAGCGAAATCCTTGTCCATAAAACGAAGGTGTATAGAAGGTATAAAGCAAACCTTTTTCGGAAGCATAAATACGGGAATCGTAATCATCCGTATGGAAATAAGTGCCCTGCACAGATATCTTTATGGGAAAAGAAAAAGCATACGAGCAGGATTGTGTAAACTGATATCCCTGGCTTCCCTCCTGCCCCCGGGAATGAAAATGATTATAATCCACCGTTGTTCGTAACTGTAGATAATTCGGTGAATAAGTCAGTCGGTAACGAAGGCGGTGCTGATAAGTAGGGAGGATAACTTTTCCATCCGTCCCCGCTACATCTCTCTCTTTTCGCTTATAGCGATAGTTAACATACATAGATAAATTTCGCTTAGGAGAATAGATTGACTGAAACATGCCATCCACACCTTGCGACGGTTTACTGATGCGGTATTTCCACCAGGGAAAAGAAAACAAATCCAGAGAAGCGAAGAATTTCCAATGTGCCAAAGGCGATGCTTCGGCAGCCAGATACCAGCCATTTTCATTTTGCGGTGTACTACTTTCACCAAACGAACGTGCAAACATTGCCCAGTAATCATGACTATAATATCTATGAACAATCAGCAGTTGATAACCGGTTAATATATTATATTTCAATTGATTCAGTAGTGAATAACCTTGTTTGCCCATAGCTGCTTCACCTGTCAGAGTAAATCGATTCCAGCGATATTTATAATCTACACCCACATTATGAAAGTAATTCCCTTGCAAATTATACTTGGCATAGGTTCTTAATACCGGTTGATAACTACGGTTAAAAAAGTAGTAAATGCCTGTCATTCCTACTTTTAGATTGTTCTTTTCATAGGTAATATTCCCACCCATCAGCTGTAAAGTGAAAGCATTTACTTTATCCGCTTCCTTCTCCGTACGATGCAATCCGGTTTTATAAATAGAGGTAATTTCATTCCCTTCTATGACTCCATCCATAGAACGATGTGAATAAAAACCGGATAACTGAAGTGCAGGAATAAGTTCCACTGTTGCCGCAGCACCCCTGAAATAATTATATTCATCCGTTGAACTGTGCTTCCGGATGCCACCACTACGGTTATTCACCGTTGAGAGAGAATAAGTTTTCCCTAAACGGAAATCAGTGCTGACTACTAAGCCTTGCCCGAAACTTAATCTGTAATTTCCCAATGCCAACGTTTTCAACTTACCAAGATTACGAAGCAGAAAGTAGATAGAATAATAATCATATCCTTTTTCATTATGCAGGGCAAAGAAAGGTTCTCCTGCATCCTTTTCGGCCGTAATTCCCATTTGAAGATAGTCTCCGTAGCGATACCCATATCTTAGAGAGTGGTACATTGCAGGTCCCAGATAATTCTTCTGATAACCTTTACGGGTATAGAAAGGCACATCCAGCCGGGTCAATACCTCCTGTTTACCATATTTCAACAGACTTTTCAACCGGGGAAAACCTATCTTTTCAGGCACAGGATGTACACAAACAAAAGGGAGAAGCAGGTCGATGGTATGCTTATCCATCTCTTCCACCAATTGCAGTTCATAAATGGTTTGCATCTGCCCGTGTATATACACATAAGCCAAGATATTTTCAATCTGAATGTCCGAAAGAAAAGGAAATTGCTCTAATTCACGTTTAGTAGTAACATTGATATTAACAGGTTCCTGCAGGCGATTGGAAAGCTCTTCAAGTTCATCTTCCCAGTTCTTTTCTTCTTCATCCATAGAGAGTTGCTCTATATTCTCTTCCCACAAGGACACACTTGTATTTTGAGCTTCAAGTACAGGAGTCATCAGCAGCATACTCAGAAAAACTCCCAACTTGAGTAATTTCATTCGTGTAAATAAGTTTAATTGTCGCGAAATTACCATAAATAAGTTAACACGGCAAGGAAAACATCGACAATCGGACCAAATATAAAGATAAACACTTAATTTTGTGGCATGAACGCACGACTGAACATATTCATCATCGTAGTCTTCCTTCTGTTCGGAACTTCCCTATGTCAGGCACAGGAAACGAAAACCGAAGGATACCTGGTTCCTATGTGCGTTTACGAAGGAGACACTATCCCGTATATAAAGATACCCACCGTTTATATTTTCAAACCTCTCAAATTCAAGAACAAGAAACAGTTGAATGAATATAACCGACTGGTATATAACGTAAAGAAGGTATTGCCTATCTCCAAAGAAATCAACCGTGCAGTTATTGAAACTTACGAATATATGATGACTTTACCCGATGAGAAGAGCCGTCAGAAACACATGAAAGCAGTAGAGAAAAGCCTGAAAGAACAATATACTCCACGCATGAAAAAGCTTTCTTTTTCTCAAGGAAAGTTATTAATCAAGTTAGTGGATCGCCAAACCAATTCTACGGGTTACGAACTGGTAAAAGCCTTCATGGGACCTTTTAAAGCAGGTTTCTATCAGACTTTCGCCGCACTGTTCGGTGCCAGTCTGAAAAAACAATATGATCCTACAGGAGATGATGCACTTACCGAACGGGTTATTCTATTAGTAGAAAGCGGACAGCTTTAAAATAGAAGTATCCTACTCCTTATTTATGTAATTTTTCAATCCCAACAGCCCCCTGTAATAACCTTCAAAGATCGTATGACTGTGTTTTTCTATATTCAAAGAATCATAGTTCAAAACAATCTTCGGACAAGCGGATAAGATCTTTATCGCCTCCTCTGTGGCAGGCTTAAATGACTCTTCTATTTTATCCTTCTTTCCGCTTGCCAGATACATATAAAGTTGATTATTCCCTTTGTACTCTTTAGTAAATTCTGAAAGTTTATCAATCATCATCTTCCTGCTATACATATAGTTAGGAGATACAGACAGAATACATTGAAACAAACCGGGGTTGTTAAGTAAAGCATACGTCACAAATGTGCCGCCTAACGAATGTCCTACCAGTATATTCCGCGAACCCGTATTATATCTGCTCTTTATAAAAGGAATAATTTCCTTTTCCAGGGATAATAATAAAGAATCTCCCTTTCCAGGATCATCATACCCCTTTACCGATTCTTCATCCGTATAAGGAGGAGTTAATTCACTCTGCCTGTTAGGATTCGAAATACCAACGATTATACAGGGAACACCCGGATACAACAATTCAAAGGTGGAACAAAACAAATTGAAAGTAGGCGGATATTGAGCATCAAATACATAGATAGTCAACAATGAATCACTTTTCAACGTAGCATCTACCCCACTCCGATATACTTGTAGTTCGCGTGAATCATCAAAATATTCAGAGTCATAAATATACCTGTCGCCCAATGGTTGCAACGAATAAAAGTCTGCTTGCGCTTTACCATTCCAGCTATGGAAAATACAGAATAAAAGAATTAATAAAACCTTTTTCATAGTTTGAACCCTCCTGTTGATATGATGTTAAGAACATTGTTAGTAATGAAAAACAGTCATTATAGAAAGCCATGTATTTCAAATACTTATCTATGTTGAAAACTTCTATGAACCATTGTTCATTTCTCTATTGATAAGGACATGATAACCACTGTTTGAACAGGGTTCAAACAACTTATCAACACCTTGTTATTTCAGTTTCTTGAATAAATCCCAGATAACGATACCGGCAGTTACAGATACGTTCAATGAGTGTTTCGTACCATATTGGGGTATCTCAATACATCCATCGGAATGGTCAATAACCTCCTGCTGAACTCCTTTCACCTCATTGCCCATAACTACTGCATACTTCTTAGTACGGTCTAAAGACAGCTCATCCAGCATGATACTGCCTTCCGCCTGCTCTACGGAATAAACAGTATACCCTTCCTTTTTAAGGTTATCAACAGCTTCAACACAGTTATCAACATACTTCCAGTCGACAGTGAATTCAGCACCTAAAGCTGTTTTATGCATCTCAGGATGGGGCGGAGTAGCTGTAATGCCACACAGGTAGATACATTCCACCCGGAAAGCATCCGAAGTACGAAATACAGAACCAATGTTATGAAGACTGCGGATATTATCCAATACCACCACCAGGGGCAGCTTCTCAGCTTCCTTAAACTCCTCTATACTAATACGATTCAGTTCTGTTATTTTCAGTTTACGCATAACAACTATACTCTTTAAATGGCTTTTGTTAATAGATTGATTTACAAAGATTTGTTTAACACAAGTGTTTCATTTGTACCACACTTGTGTTTCATTTATACAACACAAGCATTACAGACAAGCCACACAAGTGTAGAACAAACAACGTACTTATACGTTATCTTTTTATTCCTGTTGCAAAGATACTTCTTTCCGTTCACATCCCTGTTAATAACCGTTGAAAAGCTGTCAAAAGAGTAGGGAAAGAAATTCAAAAATAATTCTTGCAATATTCAAAACAACGTATATGCACCCACCGGAATGAACATTCCAAAAAAGTTAAGAGAAACTTTCCGAGGTTATATAAACACATTTTTCAGTCCTATTACACCGGTTTATAACCATAAAGTTATTAACTTTGCACTTTATCAACAAGGTGTTGAAAGAGTTTTATAGATGGCTTATTATCAAGAGATATACCTTTTATTTGCCCGTTGATAACGTACGGATAAAGTTTTATCTCATACTAATAACTTCATAGACAAGAAAAATCGTATTTACTTGTCGACACTATTAACAGCCTATCATCACCATCAAAGGATTTTTAAATTAGAAAGAGAAATAAAAAATATAATTATGAATAATCTCATAGAAGCTATCAAGCAACTTAAAAAAGAGAAGAACGCGATTATTCTGGGGCACTACTACCAGAAGGGGGAAATACAGGATATAGCCGATTACGTCGGCGATAGTCTGGCATTGGCTCAATGGGCAGCCAAAACGGAAGCGGATATCATTGTGATGTGTGGTGTTCACTTTATGGGTGAAACGGCCAAGGTGCTTTGTCCGAATAAGAAAGTGCTGGTTCCTGATATGGCAGCCGGTTGTTCGTTGGCGGACAGTTGTCCGGCGGACAAGTTCAGTCAGTTTGTCAAAGAGCACCCCGGATATACGGTGATATCTTATGTGAATACGACAGCTGCCGTGAAAGCAGTGACGGATGTTGTGGTAACTTCTACCAATGCGAAGCAGATCGTGGAAAGTTTCCCCAAAGATGAGAAAATAATCTTTGGTCCTGACAGAAACTTGGGGAATTATATTAACTCTATCACGGGGCGCAATATGTTATTATGGGACGGCGCATGCCATGTACACGAACAATTCTCGGTTGAAAAGATTGTTGAATTAAAGGCGCAGCATCCCGACGCAGTGGTTTTGGCACATCCCGAATGTAAGAGTGTAGTTTTGAAGTTGGCTGATGTGGTAGGTTCAACCGCAGCATTGCTGAAGTATGCAGTGAATCATCCCGAGAAAGAGTATATTGTTGCTACCGAATCGGGCATCCTTCATGAGATGCAGAAGAAATGTCCGCAAACGACGTTTATTCCGGCTCCTCCTAACGATAGCACCTGTGCCTGCAATGAATGTAGCTTCATGAGATTAAATACGCTGGAAAAGCTTTATAATTGCTTGAAAGACGAATCTCCGGAAATAACAGTAGATCCTGAAATTGCTGAGAAAGCAGTGAAGCCTATCAAGAGGATGCTGGAGATTTCGGCGAAGCTGGGGCTTTGATAAAGTGATAGAGGTGATAAAGTGATAGGGTGACATTACTCTTACCACTTTATCACCCTTATTCTCCTCTTATAAATGCAATTTTCGTAACAATCCCTTCTTTTCCTTCACTGTCTGTGGCAAGTACCATATATATTCCTGTGGCCACTCTCCTACCTTGTTTATTTCTTCCGTCCCAGGTGAATTGCCCTCCCAGGGAAGTACCTTGGTAAATAAGATGTCCGGCAGTATCCACAATCTTCACATCACTGTCGTAAACCATTCCCGTGACAGTAATCACTCCGCTGTAGTCCGGACGTACCGGATTAGGATAAGCACGTACATTACTCTCTTTAAAGCTGTTTTCAGCCTCTGTAGCGTCACTTTGGTAAGAAACGAGCCCCTTACCTGTTCCGATGAAGACTTCGCCGGTACGGGGATGTATGGCAATAGATACGATGCTATTGGAAAGCAGCGGACTGTTTTCTTCCGTAAAGTGATGAATCGTTTCCATTCCATCCGCACTTATCAGGTAAATTCCATTGGATGCTGTACCTATCCACTTTCTGTTGGCACCATCTATTGCAATGGCATTAATCGCTTCGTTCACCAGTAAAAAATCAGCCAACCCGCTGTCGTCATTGCGCGGAACTTTAATCTGTGTACAATAGAAATTATCATTGAAATAGCGGGAAGGATTATTCAGTACCAAAGGACCTCTGTTAGTACCGATCCAGATGACTCCCTCTTTATCTTCGGCAATGCAATAAACTGCCAGCTGTTCTAAAAGGGCTCCGTCCTGATTTGTGAACCGGGTAATAAACTTGTGTTGGTCGTCTGAAGTATCCGCTATAGTGCCGTTATAATTTAAGCAGAACAATCCTCCCGACTCTATACGCGAAGAAGTGGCCCACAGCCAACCTCTTTTATCAAAGATAGTACGTCCGAAATTACTTCTTTCCATGGCTTCCGGATAATGAAGACTTACCCAACTTCCATCTTTTCTTAATACCTGTACCGGATTTTTAGCAACACCGCAACTTACCATCCAAAGATTATTTTCTTTATCATAGATAAGTCCGTTTACGCGTACATAATTATGTTTAGAATCACTGTTTGGTAATGCACTTTCTAACGGACTATTATGCATACTATACCAGTTGATAAACTTCCCATCTTTAAATTCATAAATCCCCTCTCCTGCTGATGCCGCAAAGTGATGAGCATTGTCTTGAGGATCTTGAACGATACAGTTGATGTCATCATACTGTAGTTTGGTTTGTTCGCTGATTCCCTCTTCCTGAAAACTATTCCAAGTATTATTTTCAAATGTCATGATAGTACCGGGACGATTCAGCCTGTTTGCTATATGCCCGCCTCCGGTTATTAATAATCGTTCTCCGACAAAATTCATGTAATACGGATAGTTTCGTACAGGGCTGTTTGGTGTTATATTTTCCGGTACCTCTTCTTTGAAAGGAATATCCTTGTATTTAGAAAGGAATTCAGATGTATCGTCCGAAACCTTTTTCCAATTGTTAATATCTAATAGATTTTCAGTTAATAGTCCTGCGAATAATCCTTCGGAAGTAGCTGCATAAAGATAATTCTCCGATACATTACATGCCAGAACGTTTCTATTCAGAGGATAGTAATTGCTGATTTCGCGCTTTTTCAGATTAATACAAAGAATGCCCGAGGCAGTGGATAAATACGTGTATTCCTTATAGAAACAAGCATGGTTTACTGTCTTATCCTGTGTCATATTCTTGTTTTTATAATCGGGAAGATTATAAATATCCTCTTCATTCACTAATAAATCTATATTCGCATTGGAATAAATAATGACCAATGATTTATAGGCTGACTGGTAAGCAATATAGGATATTTCTGTATCGCTTAGCGGAAAAGATTTGGAATAAGTCCGTATACTGGTGTCTTCTTTGTCATAAGCATATAAATCTCCATTGGCAAGTATGAAGAGTTTACTTCCTATGACTTCACTACGGGTGGGAGTATGATAAGAAAGGTAAGTTTGCCACTCTCCTATTGCGTTTTGTGCGTTGACGGGCCATAGAATACATAAGCTGAATAAAAGTATATATAAGAATCTCATAAAGGTCAGAGCTATATTAGTTTGTAAGCAACACACTTACAAACTAATAACTCTATATTTATGGGTTTATTGTATACTATTGAGGAATTTGCAGAGTTTGTTTGTGGCTATAGCGCGATGGCTAATTTTATTTTTTAATTCATTGCCCATCTCTGCAAAGGTTTGCGAGTAACCTTCGGGGACAAATATTGGATCGTATCCGAAACCTGAATTACCTCGTCTGGTTTTGATGATTTCTCCTTTTATGATACCTTCGAATAAGTGTTCTTTTCCGTTAATAATCAAGGCAAATGCTGTACGAAATTGCGCTTTCCTATTTTCTATTCCTTCCATATTTTGCAGGAGTTTCAACATATTTGCTTCTGCATTGTGTCCGTCTCCGGCATAGCGGGCAGAATAAACTCCTGGCTCTCCATTCAATGCTTCTACCTCCAGTCCGGTATCATCGGCAAAACAATCCATCTGATAGTTCTCAAAAATGTATTGAGCTTTCAGTAAGGCATTTCCTTCCAAAGTATCTGCTGTTTCAGGAATGTCTACGTGGCAGTGAATGTCTTTCAGACTAAGGAGTTCTATCCTGTTACCTAAAATGGCAGTTACTTCTTCCAATTTGTGTGCATTGTTTGTGGCAAATACAAATTTCCTTTTCATAATAATTGGTATTGTTTATCGTTGTATATTTGTGCAAAAGTACAAAAGATGAAGGGAATATTTCTTAATAGAGACATAAAATATGCTTTGTTCATATTGTCTTTAACTATAGGTTATGGACTTCTCTTTGTTATATGGGAATTTCTGGATATTCCTTGTTCTGGTTTTATTGATTTTCTGATACTTGTATTGCAATGGGGGATTATTACTTTAGCTTCTTTTCCCTTATTTCTTTTGTTAGGAATCAACAGATATGTTTTCTCCGTTTCTTTTCCGGTTATCGTGTTACTTAGTGGGGTTTTTGCCTATTTTCGCTATTCGCTTCATATTACGCTGACTCCGATGCTCATTGATCTGATTGCGGTAAATGATGCAGGTTTCGGAATAGGCTTTATGAATTTGAAGTTATTTCTGTTTGTTTTGATTGCCTTGCTGTATTCCTTGTTTGCTGTATACTGGCGTTTCAGTAAAATTCAAGTAAATAGATGGGAACTTTTTGTAGTGTCTTCCCTATGTCTATTGTTTGTGTTTCATGGCGTGGGAAAATTGTCCGGTTCCATATCACAGCGTATGCCGGCTTCTTTCTTTTATGTGTTGAAGGATTATATGTTGCAACGTCGGACACAAGGTACACGGATTGACTTCAAGGGAGATATTCATTGTAATGTAGATACTTTGACTGCAATTGTGGTATTGGGGGAATCATTGCGTGCCGACCATTTACAACTGAATGGATATAGAAGAAATACTACTCCTTTGCTTGCATCTGATGTACGGATCTGTTCCTTTCCGAATGTTTATACTAAAGAGGTTTTTACGCATACTAGTTTGCCGGTTATTTTAACAAGAGCAGACAGTATTGATGATAAGAGAGCACAAACAGAGCAATCTTTTATTTCTCTTTTTAAAAAGGTTGGTTTTCGTACATCTTGGCTTGCTAGTCAGGAACCTGTAAATACCTATTCGGATTTTATGCATGAAGCCGATACATTGATATATGCTAATGAGGGAAAGAATGTGTATATGTTTGATAAATGGCTGGATGGAGCTTTATTGCCTTTCTATCAGAAAGAATTAGAATATTCAAATCCACGTAAGTTGATTGTTCTCCATACGATAGGCTCACATTGGTGGTATAATTCTCATTTTGAAAAAGAAGTTTTCTCTCCTGTTCTTCGTTCAAAGAATATTTCCTCAAGTACTCAAGAGGCTATTGTGAATTCTTATGATAATACTATTTTATATACAGATTGCTTTTTACATCAGTTGATTGAAGAGTTGAGAGATGAAGTGGCTATTCTTATTTATCTTTCCGATCATGGAGAATCTTTGGGAGAAAACGAAAAGTATCTTCATGCAGAAGATAATGAACCGCTTCATTATCCGGCAGCTTTTGTATGGTATTCGGTTAAGTATGAAAATCTATTTCCTCAGAAGATAGAAGCTATGAAAAGAAATGCTGTGAAACATGTCACTACGAGCTTCATGTTTCACAGCATTTTGGATGCTTCTTCCATTACATCTGCTTATCTGGATGAAGAACAAAGCATATTCAAATGAAGTTTTATTTCACTTTCAGTCGGTCAAAACCTTCTCCATAGACTCCGATAACGGAACTTTGAGAGATAAATGCGTTCGGGTCAATGTCTTTCACCAAACGGAAAATATCAATTGACTGGCGCTTATAAGCTAATACAACGAGTACTTTTACATTGTGTTTACTGTACCATCCTATACCGTCCAGAACGGTTACACCGCGGTGTGTCTCTTTCGTAATGCGGTCGGCAATCTTTTCATATTCTTTGGAGAAGATGAAGAATTGCACGGACTGGCGGGCACTGTTCACGATATAGTCTAATACGAAACCGATAACAAACAAAGTTACAAAACCAAATATCACGCGTCTCCAGTCATGGAATACGAAGTAACAGGAACTGATGATAATCACATCGCAAAGCATAACCATACGCCCCAGTGTGACGTCTTTATACTTATGTATGATAGCGGCGATAATATCTGTTCCTCCCGTGCTTCCGTTGCAATTGAATACGATTCCAAGGCCTGCACCGCACATGACGGCACCTATCATACAAGCCATGAAATCCTGCCCCGGTCCCAGTATAAGCGGTGGCGTATTGTCGGGACCATTCACAAGCATTTGGAAAAACCATAAAAAGAATGTCAGCCCGAAGATGGCGAACGTGGTTTTAATACTGAATTTAGGACCCAGTATTTTAATGGCAAATGTCATTAAGACAGCATTGATGATGAAGTATGACCATTGAATAGGAAAGTCCGTGGCGTAATAGATGATTGCACCGATACCCGTAGTTCCTCCTGTCGTTATCTGATAAGGAATCAGAAACAACGCCCATCCCAAGGCATAACTGATAAGACCGACAGTGATGAAGATATAGTCTCGCAACTCTCTCATCATTTCGGCTTTGGTTGGTTTTGTGATTTGCATATTAATCAGTTACAAGATATTAACTACGAGTTACAAGTTACGAACTACAAGAGAGAGAGTCAAGTTACCTTTTCTCTCTCTACTTGTAGCTTATAGCCCGTAGCTCGTAACTAATTTATTTAATAACAATGTTTACGATCTTCTTCGGGACGACAATCACTTTCACTACTGATTTGCCTTCCATCCATTTAGCCGAACGTTCATCTGCCAATACGGTGCTTTGAATGGCTTCTGATGCTTCGTCAGCAGGGAATTCCATATTGAAGCGTGCCTTGCCATTGAAAGATATGGTGTAGTTGATTGTATCTTCCACCAGGTATTCTTCGTTGTAAGCAGGCCACTTGGCATCGCAAACTGAGTCTGCATGGCCCAGTGTATCCCACAACTCTTCACATACGTGCGGAGCGAAAGGAGCCAATACAATAACCAGTTGATTCAATATTTCTTTCTTGCTGCATTTCAAACTGAATAACTCGTTTACGCAGATCATGAAAGCACTGACGGAAGTATTGTAAGAGAACTGTTCAATATCACCCGTTACTTTCTTAATCAGTTTATGCAAAGATTTCAGTTCTTCCTTGGTTGCAGGTTCATCCGTCACTATATAGCTGCCGTTACGGTCGTAGAACAGTGACCAGAATTTCTTGATGAAGCGGTACACACCATCGATACCGTTCGTATCCCAAGGCTTGGATTGCTCTACCGGACCGAGGAACATCTCGTACATACGCAATGTATCCGCACCGTATTTCTCAACAATCATATCGGGATTAACGACGTTGAACATGGATTTACTCATTTTCTCCACAGCCCAGCCGCAGATGTATTTACCATCTTCCAGGATAAACTCAGCGTTGGCAAATTCAGGACGCCATGCTTTGAAAGCTTCAAGATCCAGAATATCATTGGATACGATATTTACATCCACATGGAGTGGGGTAGTGTCGTACTGATCCTTCAGATTCAGAGAAACGAACCTATTGCTGTCTTTGATACGGTAAACGAAGTTACTCCGTCCCTGTATCATACCTTGATTAACCAACTTCTGGAACGGTTCTTCCACGATAGACACTCCTACATCGTGCAGGAATTTGTTCCAGAAACGTGAATAAATCAAGTGTCCCGTAGCATGTTCCGTACCACCTACATAGAGGTCGACGCTTCTCCAGTATTCATCTATTTTTTTATCAACCAATGCTTTGTTGTTATGCGGGTCCATATAGCGCAGATAGTAAGCGCTGGAACCTGCAAAGCCCGGCATGGTATTCAGTTCAAGAGGGAATACGGTGACGTTATCTATCTTTTCATTCTCTACCACACATTTGTTTACAGTGTCCCAAGCCCATTTGGTAGCGTGTCCCAACGGTGGTTCTCCGGTTTCGGTAGGAAGGAATTTGGCAACTTCCGGCAATTCAAGCGGCAAACTACTTTCGTCGATCATATAAGGCATTCCATCCTTGTAGTAAACCGGGAACGGTTCGCCCCAGTAGCGCTGACGGGAGAAGATAGCGTCACGAAGACGATAATTCACCTTTACGCGTCCCAAATTATGTTCTTTTACGTAGTTCTTGGTCTTTTCGATAGCTTCTTTGATGGTCAGTCCGTTCAATGTAAGATCACAGTAAGGAGTTACATCAGGTCTCGGAGAGTTGCAAACGATACCTTCTTTGGCATCAAAGCTTTCTTCGCTGACATCACAACCTTCTACCAACGGACGGATCTCCAATCCGAAATGTTTGGCGAAAGCATAGTCACGGCTATCGTGTGCAGGTACAGCCATGATGGCACCTGTACCATAACCGGCAAGTACATAGTCGCTAATCCAGATGGGCACTGCCTCACCTGTGAAAGGATTAATGGCATAACTTCCGGAGAATACACCTGTCACACTGCGGTCTGTAATACGATCACGTTCGGTACGTTTCTTTGTGCGTTCCAGGTAAGCGTTAACTTCATCCTTTTGTTCAGGAGTAGTCAACTGAGCTACCAGTTCGCTTTCCGGCGCCAACACCATGAAAGTAACACCGAACATCGTATCTGCACGAGTGGTGAAAATGGTAAATTCCAAATCGCTGTCTTTTACTTTGAACTGTACTTCAGCACCTTCGCTGCGACCGATCCAGTTTCTTTGAGTTTCTTTCAGAGAATCTGTCCAGTCGATGGTATCCAGCCCGTCCAACAAGCGTTGTGAATAGGCGGAAACGCGAAGACACCATTGACGCATCTTCTTCTGAACTACGGGGAAACCTCCGCGTTCGGATACACCGTCTATCACTTCATCGTTGGCCAGAACCGTACCCAATTGAGCACACCAGTTTACCATCGTTTCACCCAGATAGGCGATGCGATAGTTCATCAGGATTTCCTGTTTCTCTTTCTCGCTCTTGGCTTTCCATTCTTCGGCAGTGAAGCTGAGTTCTTCGCCACAAGCCACATTCATGCCGTTGGTACCCGTTTGTTCGAAGGCCTGTATCAGTTCTTCGATAGGGCGAGCCTGCTTTTCATCATTGCAATAATAGCTGTTGAACATCTTCTGGAATGCCCATTGAGTCCAATGATAATATTCCGGTTCGCAGGTACGTATTTCGCGGCTCCAGTCAAAACAGAAACCTATCTTATCCAACTGCTCACGGTAACGGTCGATATTGTTGATCGTAGTAATTGCAGGATGTTGTCCCGTTTGTATAGCATATTGTTCAGCGGGAAGTCCGTAAGCATCATATCCCATGGGATTTAGTACATTGAAGCCCTGCAGTCGTTTGTAACGAGCATAAATGTCCGAAGCAATGTATCCCAGCGGGTGTCCTACGTGTAGGCCCGCACCGGAGGGGTAGGGGAACATGTTTAGTACATAGTACTTCTGCTTCGTCTCATCTTCCTTCACTTGGTAGGTTTTCTCTTCCACCCACCTTTTCTGCCACTTCTTTTCAATCTCCCTGAAATTGTACTCCATAATGGTTTTCTTTCGTTATTTTATGGTTGATACTTAGTTATATACTTTATTAAACGGTGCAAATTTACGGGTTTATTTTCAGATTCATAGCTTAGTACAACAAAAAAGTATTTGTCTGTACCATACCAGGGATACACTTGCTCCGTACCAAAGCCGTACTTTCTCCGTGTAGAAGTACTTTTGACCGAAGAATGTACGGAGCAAGTACGGTTCGGATACGTTTCAGACAGGTAGCGGAACATTTGAAAATATATATTTTTTCCTGTTTAGTGATATCTAAAGACACAAAAAAGCCAACTAATTCATTGTGAATTAGTTGGCTTTAGCTTTACTATTGAAAGAATATTCCTGCAATATTGAAAACAAACTATTTACTGATAAACACTTTTGTTAGTTTAAAACAATTTATAAATCAGTATAGATTAGAAAGTTATTTGATAACTTTTCCCTGCTTCCGTTGATAGTTCTTTTACTTTTCCTTCATACCGCAGAAGACATTTCCCTCCCTTTAAGGATTTTATATTAGTAGAGATGAGTTTTCCGGCTTTCCATTCCATATCAAAAACAAATGCACCACGTGCACACAAGCCCGTCACTTTTCCATCTTTCCAGGCAGTAGGTAATGAAGGCAACAAGTCAATATAATCTGTATGACTTTGAAGTATCAATTCAATCATTGCCAAAGGAACTCCCATCATATCGCCTACTTGTGGACGACCGTGAGCATCGACAAACATATTAGGGTATGCTTTTGTGAAATAATTGTGCTGCATCATATCTAAACTCTTATCACCCTCTTTCAAACGAGCAAGCATAGAAGTAACCCATCCTAAGCTCCAACCTTGGGCATGATAATTATGATTTAATCTGTAATCCAAAGATTTACGTACAGCATCAACAAGATGCGGAGTTTTGTCTTGAGTAATTCTGTTTCCTGGCATCATACCCCACAAGTGCGAAATATGACGATGTCCCGGTTCTGTTTCTTCTAACTCTTCTGTCCACTCCATCAAACGTCCATCGTTAGCAATAGTTGGCATACTAAGTTTTTTCATACTTGCTTCAACTTCAACTGTTTCTTCGTTGTTAATGCCTAATATTTTGCATGCTTCAAGAAAATCTCTAAATGTATTCCATATAATTTCTTGGTCGTAAGTACAGCCCATAGTTAAACTTGCAACTTTTCCATTTACTTTAAAACGATTTTCGGGAGATGCAGTAGGACCAGATACAAGTTTTCCACTTCGTGGGTCAGGGACAAGCCAATCAACGAAGAATAATGCAGTTTCTCTTAATACAGGTAAAGCTCTTGTTTTTAAAAATTCTTTGTCAAGAGTATATCTGTAATGTTCCATGTGGTGTAAGCATAGCCATGCAGCATTTGTGATAGACATACCCCAGTGTGCTTTGAGGAAAGTGGGAGGAGCATAAAACCAGGCATCAGTACGATGACCTGCAACTGAGCCTCTTTTAGTTCCAAACATAACTTGGGCTGTCTCTTTTCCATTCTTAATAAGATTCTCTGTCAATGTAAATATAGGTTCATGACATTCAGACAAATTAGCTTGTTCGGCAAACCAATAAGCTTCTTGTATATTTACGTTGATATGGAAATTAGATCTCCAAGGAGCTAACATTAATGGATTCCAAATTCCTTGAAGATTCATAGGCAAGCCACCCTTTCTTGAAGATGAGATAAACAAATATCTGCAATAATTGTAGTATTCAAACAGTAGTTCCGAATCTATCTGCCCACTTGCCGCCAACTGAATGCGCTTGTCGATAGGGTTATTATTAACAGGTGTGTTAAATGCAATATCAAATGACGAACGATTGTATAATGCTGAATATTCGTCAATGTGAGTTTGTTTAAGTTTTTTGTAACCTAACTTTTGTGCTTGCGATAATTGCTTTTCGCAAATCTTTTTACGATTATGAGTTAAAACATTCTTCGTATCGTGTATATTGTAATCTGTGCTAATAGCTATCATTATTGTTGCACTATTGGCATTGTTTATTTCTATATCTGTTCCGTTAGCTTTTATTTTACCGCCTTCGTTATAATAGTTAATTATTCCTTCAAACTTCACACCTACAAACTCTCCATTTTCAGCATAGGCTTGTCCTTGTACGTATTGACTACGATTGTTTTCTGCCTTTGTAGTTGCTCCAAACGGACGTGTATATTTAGATTTAAACGAAACTTGTCCCGGTTTGTCGGCAGTGATTCTCACAACTATTACTTCATTTGGTTTACTTACAAAAGCCTCACGGGTATAGGTTACACCGTTTTGTGTGTAGCTTACATAAGTTATGGCTTTTGTGTAGTCCAACCATCGTTTGTAGTTGCTTATTACTCCTTTATCTTTAAAATTAATATTCAAGAATCCAAAAGGTTGATAACTTCTCGCATTTTCGTGTACTCCATCTGCGAACTCTTTCTCACAAACGATTACTGCTTCTTCATATTTTCCGTTGAAAATAAGATTACGCATTTTATTGATTAATTCGGGACCTTTAGGATTGTTTGGAGGAAGTGGAGGACCACACCAAATTGTATTCTCATTAATCACAATTTGTTCTGTTGAAGGATCACCAAAAATCATACCTCCAATTCTACCGTTACCTATTGGCAATGCCGATTTCCAATCAGATGCTGGTTGTGCATACCAAAAATGGCTACATTTGTCTTGTGCAAACGTTAGCTGCAAACTTGACATAAGCAAGATAATTACAAATAGTAAATTTCTCATAAATTGTTTTTATTATGTTATTCATGCGAATCAAAACTTGAAAGATTACTACTGATTCATGGTTAAGATTTTGTAATTCAGTTAATTATCTTATTTATTTACTGTGCTTGGATATAATTTTCTGAACCATTGATTGCAACTACTTCACCAAAAAAATGGGTTTTCAAATTTGATTAAATAATTGTATTTTCATCACTGTTATTTTTTCGACTAAACTATTCAGATAAATTTCTATGTTCGGATATATTTTGTCAACTGTTATAAGATTTGCATCAGTTGGATTACTATGATTGGAATACTGAATGATTTTCCACGCATTCGGCATCCTATTATTGTCTGTATCAAGTAGCACAGATTATATAATCAATATTCATATTTTACTTATTTTGATTGGATATCCGCTCTTAACTTAACGTGAATAGTGCTATTGGGCACAGGAGATTCTATTACGAATCGAGGATTGTTTAATAAGCGAATAATTTCCGAACCAGCTCTCATTACGGTTCCGTGAAAATTGGTGGTACAGCTTTTACCTCTATTAAAATAATAAACATTATCATGAGCAAGCGTTGTACCTTCCACAATATCGCACACTTCGCCTGATTCAGTAACTTTTGTAGCAAGTGCATTCCATCCTGCAAGAGCAGCAGAGCCGTAAATATGACTGAGCCAGCCTTCATTTACCCCTTTTGCAATACTGTAAACGAAAATGGCACTGGCTGAGGTTTCCAGATATGATCGGGGTTGGTCGAGTAGATTGTGCCATAAACCGGTTCCATCCTGCAAATGTACCAATGCTTGTGCATGTCTGCGGTATAGCGCTAACACTTTATCCCGACCTTCAAAGTTTTCTGGTAACACCGACAATAGCTCAGCCATGGCCATAATACACCAGCCATTTGCCCGTCCCCAATAAAATTGTGGGTCATCTGCTGCTGAGTTCACATTCCAACCATGGTCGTACAAGCCGGTTTGCTGATCAAAGAGTCTTGCAGATAATTGTATTACTTGCCTAACAGCATCTTCGTAATATTTTTTATCGCCGGTTAAAGATCCCATTTGTGCCAGAAAAGGAATACACATATATAAATCATCTGCCCAAAGCGATTGAGGTTGCGGTCGTTGGCGGGCTATTGTTCTATCGCGCAAACGATACTGCTTGTTATAAATATAATCTGCTATGGTATCTATCCATTCCCTGAATCTATGGTCGGGATATCTTTTCTGGATTTTTATCAACGCTGCCCCAATTGCACCACAATGGTCTAATGCTGCCATATGGATCATTTTTTTATACGGATGATGTCGTATCAGGCCGTTTTCTTCCATTGTCCGGAAATAAGGCATAGCTTTAAAAGTGAAATCAAAAAAGCGTATGGCATAATTGAAATATGTCGTGTCATTGGTAGTTTCATAAAGATCGTTGCAGGCAGAAAGTGAGACACCATTCGGATACGACCACTCTATAAAGTAAAATGCTCCTTGTGGATAAATCGCATTTTTATTAGGCTGAGAGTATGAAATCGTTTGTCCGTTAATAGAATCAACAAGATAAAAAAGCGAGTTTTTCTCTACTCTTTGTTGTATCCGGTCTACGATATTTTTTACATCTTTAACCGTAGGTATTACGTAAGGGGTACTGTAAGTCGGCAATGCCGGTTTCCTTGCTGAAATGCCTGTTCCTAATTGCGAAAAAGCTACAGTATTGCAGCCAAGAAGCAAAAAAAGAACAAGGTGTTTTTTCAATGATACTTTATTATTCATTTGGGATAAATATTATTTTGTTTACTATTCAAATAATATGTTGTAAAATTTACCGGGATAGATATTCACCTCTTTTCCCATTCCATGTTATTTTCTTTTTAGTTGTTTTTATTTCAGAATAAAAAATTCAATCGATTGCAAATATAATAGATTTTTCAATCGATTGCAAACTTTTTCCTATATTTCTTTCAATCGATTGAAATTATTCAAAAAAAAGCTCTATTTTTGCAAGCAAATCAGAATTAACAAAGATGAATAATAAAAGAGTAACCATTTATGATCTTGCTAAAGCAATAAACCTGTCACCTTCTTATATTTCCAAGGCATTAAATAATCATCCTTCGGTGGGAGATAAGATGAAAGAGAAAGTGAGAAAGGCTGCCAAGGATTTAAATTATAAACATAACTCTTACGCTGCCAATCTCAGGATGGGAATTTCTAAAACGATAGGAGTAATTGTTCCTCATATAAATAAGAGTTTCTTCTCAGAATTGATTGCAGGCATTGAAGAAATTTGTTTTGAACATGATTATGGCTTAATTATCTGTCAATCACAAGAGTCGTATGAAAAGGAGTGTAGAGCTATTGATACGTTAATACGCCAAAATGTAGATGGTATTTTAATTTCTGTATCTGCTGAGACTAATTCTTCAGAACATCTTCAGAATATCATAAACCATGATACTATCTTGATTCAGATTGATAGATTTATTGAAAACTTTAATAGTTATAAAGTAACTAATGACAATGAAAAGCTTGCATACAATGCAACCATGCATCTGATCAATCAAGGATACCAAAATATAGTTTTTTTGGGGTGGACAGAACAGCTTACTATTGACCAGTTAAGAAAAAGAGGCTACCTGCAAGCAATGGAAGCTTCAGGGCTTACCAGCCATATTTATGACAATGCTATTCAGAAAGATAGAACAAAGGAAATTATAACTCTATTGTTGTCATCCAATACTCCTCCAGATGCATTTTTGACTTTTTCTGACGAGCAAGCTCTATGTGTGTTGCAAGTAGCTAACTCTTTAGGTATTAAAGTTCCCCAAGAATTAGGAATAATAGGCTCTGGAAATGATATTCTGACGGAGATTACTACACCAACTTTGTCTGCAGTCAATCAAAAAAGCATAGAGATCGGCAGAAAAGCCGCTAATCTTTATTTTGAAATTTTAGCCGGAAAAAATGATAATCCGGTAGAAATAAAAGAAGAGATCATTCAAGCAGAAATAATCGGCAGGGAAAGTACTGCAAAAAATAGCTAACCATGAAAACATATTTAATTTTTGCAATCAGTTTATTGTCAACATCATTCACTTTTTCGCAAACAGTAGTGATAGACGGTGTTCCGCGTGATACTTCCTTTGCGTTAAACACTACTTATCAGAAAGAATTACGTTACCGTCCCTACATTGAACCCGTAAGAGCTAGCCTACCCGATGATGTATTAGCCAATGAAGGTGTAACTTATAAAACAGTAGAAAATGCATGGGGTAAGCATGAATTAAAGATGAATATATACCGTCCTAATGACGGTAAAGAATATCCGGTTTTAATGATGATTCACGGTGGAGGATGGAACTCTGGAAATTTGGGATTGCAAGTACCAATGGCACAACAAATTGCAACTAAAGGTTATGTAACTATTCCTGTGGAATACCGCTTAATTCCAGAAGCGCTTTATCCGGCAGGGGTGGAGGATTTGGAAGACGCTATTGAATGGATATACAATAATGCAGGAAGATTCGGCATTGATAAAGAAAAGATTGCCGTATCCGGTTGTTCAGCAGGTGGTCAGTTAGCGATGTTAATTGGAATGAAGAATGCTTCCGGCAAGATTAGGGCTGTCATCAATATGGATGGAATCTCTTCTTTTGTCACAGACGAATCGATAAACCGAGCCAAACAAGCACGAGATGGTAACAAGCCATTGCCTATTGATGCTATCTGGCTGGGTGGAACCTATCAAGAGCAGAAGAAAAATTGGGAAGAGGCTTCCGCTTTATACTGGATAAGTAAGAATTCGGCACCGGTTTGTTTTATTAACAGTTCCATTCCTCGTTTTCATAATGGCCGGGACGAAGCTATTGCTTTACTTAATAAATATGGAACTTACACCGAAATACATACATTTGAAGATACCCCACATCCTTATTGGTTTTTCAGACCCTGGTTCGATCCCACAATCGAATACATGACTGAATTCATGAATAAAATTCTGAAGAATAAAAGATAGGATATTCTTTCTACAATCTATTTTTTTGGTAACATAATGAACTTTTTGATAATGTCAGGTCTAAGCACAATTATTAGTACTCAGCCGAGAAAAAACGATAAACAGATAAATATTTTTGTTAATTCAGAACAATTTCTAATTTTTATTGCTTATATTTGTGAAGTGCTTATTAAAACTAATTCAAGTAATGTAATACAAAAAATGGCTAAGTTAATTCAATAGGATTTTACACAAAAGTGTTTTTAGGATATTTCAAGGGATGAAGTCTGAGAAGATTGCATCCCTTTTTGTTTATTTTTCTGCCAGATTGCTGAAAAACACTCTAATCACGTTGTTAATAAACGTGGGTAAAGTTTTTAAAAAACGTCACCCTTATTTATTAAAAACGTTTCCGGCGTCTATTAAATCCCCTGTTTTATTGTACAAAAAGTAGAAATGGTATATCTTTGCCTCCAATTTATCGGGAACGTATGAATGAGAAGAAAAATTACACCTATCATCTGATAGCGATCTTCACCGTAGGAGTGTGGGGATTAACTTTTATCTCCACCAAAGTTTTAATAGCCAATGGACTTTCTCCGAAAGAAATCTTTCTGCTTCGTTTTCTGATTGCTTATATTGGTATCTGGTTTATATCTCCCCGCAAGCTGTTTGCAAATAACTGGAAAGATGAACTTTGGTTGTTGTTGGGTGGCATCACGGGCGGTTCCGTCTATTTTCTGACGGAGAATATGGCTTTAGGCATTACGCTGGCTACCAATGTGGCGTTTATTGTTTGTACGGCTCCGTTGCTCACCACTATCTTTTCACTGATGATTTATAAGAAGGAAAAGGCTACCCGTACTTTGATAGGCGGTTCACTGATGGCATTGATAGGGGTGGCAATGGTGGTTTATAATGGGAGTTTTGTTTTGAAAATATCTCCGTTGGGCGATTGTCTTACTTTGGTTGCTGCTCTTTCATGGGCGTTCTATAGTCTGATAATGAAGAAGATGACGGGTATGTATAATACTATTTTTATTACTCGCAAGATCTTTTTCTATGGTATATTGACTACGCTTCCTGTCTTTATGTTTCAACCTTGGAAGGCTGACCTTTCTTTGCTCATTCAGCCTTCCGTTCTGTTGAATTTATTGTTTCTGGGTGTGGTTGCTTCCCTAATTTGTTTTGCAGTTTGGAATGTCGTACTGAAAAATCTGGGAACGGTACGCGCTTCCAACTATATTTATCTCAATCCGCTGTTCACTTTGGTAGGATCGGCTATCCTGTTGGATGAACATCTGACAGTTATTGCACTGATCGGGGCTGCTTGTATTATGGGGGGAGTATATATGGCAGGAAAGAAATAACCGGCAGATTATTCTTCAGCAAATAGTATTATTCTTCTTCGATACCTTTCTCCGAGTGTTGCAGGCGGTAAAATGTTTTTTGTAGCTCAATCTCCCTGCGTAACTCTTCCTCCGTAGGCATATACAACATATATTTGGAAGCAAAAAGTTGATTATTGTCATGTAGTACTGAGTAGCGGGCTATATCTTCGTCTGTTTCTGAACAGAGAACGATACCGATGGTTGGGTTATCTCCTTCACCACGTATCCGTTCATCATACATCCGCACATACATATCCATTTGTCCCACATCCTGATGTGTTATAGGATTTGTTTTCAAATCGATAAGGACGAAACATTTTAATAAATAATTATAAAAGACGAGGTCGATGAAATAGTCTTTCTTCTCGGTACGCACTAATTTTTGGCGTGTTACATACGAGAATCCTTTTCCCAGTTCAAGCAAGAAACGTTGTAAGTTGCTGATGATAGCCGATTCTAGTTTGGATTCGGTAAAGTCGGTATTTGGAGACAATCCGATAAACTCCGCTACCGTAGGATTCTTGATAAACTTGCTGATACGGAAGCGTGAGCGACTTCATTTCCGTTTCCACTTTTTCCTTGTCGTGCGAGAGTAGCAGACGTTCGTAATACTGTGAACCGATGTTGCGATTGAGTGTGCGGTAACTCCACATCTGCTCTTGTGCTTCTTTTAGATACCATGCACGGGCTTCAGGATTGGGAACTGTTAATAAGCGCTTGTAATGAGACCAACTCAATATTCTCCACGGTGTAGAGAATATTTCGGGAAAGGTTTGATAGAACAGTCGATAGTTGTAAAGACTGGGGACTGAGAACCCCTTCCCGAACTCTTGCGTAAGTTCTGTCGAGAGTTCTTTTAGCAGTTGTGTTCCGTAGTCGGCTCGTTCTTTTCCCTGCTGTTCCTCTTCCACGATACGCTTGCCCATCAGCCAATAGGCTTCTACCATTGCCGAATTAATGGCGGTGTAGGCTTTCTGTCGGGCTTCAGTTACAATTTGCTTGATTTCATGAATGAAACTTGTGCTATGTAAGGCTATATGGTTTTCTTTTTTCATTGTCAAAATGGTAAATGATTTAATGACAAAGTTAGGAAAAAAGCAGGATAAATGCACAATTAAGGTACTGTGTATTTGCGATGCCTGAATTTATTTCTCTGCAAACAGAATGATTTCTTCCGGTTGTGTGGAGTGTTCTACCATTAGATTCCAGCTACTTTCTTTTTTGTTCCATTCGTAGCTTTGGTAATTTACGCCCATTCCGTTGATTTGGTAAACGGCTTTGATCTTTACATCAGTGTAGGCATTGTCCTTGCTGTTCCATGCTGCGTATTCCACGTTTACTTCTCCACCGTCGTATGAGAAGTTCAGGCAATACTGTTTCTCGAAGCGTTGATTGCCTTTACTCCATTTCGATACCTCTTTGCTGGATACACGTCCTTCGGCATCATACGCATAGTTATATTGCAGATGATTCTGAAGATATTTATCCTCTTTCACTTTGTATACGTTTTTGGTTTCTACACGATCTCCATCCATGCGGGTGTTGTAGGCAAAACCTTCCAGACTGTTGTTATTTACTGCGTTTACGATTGAAGTTACTGCAAATACTACTGATAATACTAAAGTTTTCATAATGGTGTTATTTTTTTAGTTATACATTTTTGTTTCTTTCGATGTTGCAAAGGTAAGGCAGAGGCTCATGGAAGAATGTTATTACAATGTTATCTTTAGGTTAACAAAGAAAATCCGTTGATTTGTCTACTATTTCTTTTTCAAAAAGAAAGTTTTTTCTATTTTTGTCTTTTTAAGAAAGAAATAATTTCAATATGTTATCTTTATGAAGAAGAAGGAATTACTAAAACAGTTGATTGCAGGTTTCCAGGCGGGTTTACCCGTGGAAGTATATCCCCGTGAATTGATGCTACCTGTAGATAGTAACAAAATTATTACGGTTCCGGGTGTGAGACGTTGTGGGAAATCTTCTTTATTCTTATTGGTAATCAATCAATTGATTTCGGAGAAAGGCATCCGGAAGGAACAAATACTTTTTCTGAATTTCGACGATGAGCGTTTGCAGTTTGATGCTGAAAATTTAGATGAAATATTGCAGGCTTATCGGGAACTATATCCTGATATTTCCTTGAAGGATGTATATATGTTCTTTGATGAAATACAAATGGCGGAAGATTGGCAACCATTTGTGCATAGGGTGTATGAACAGGAGTGTAGACACATCTTTATTACAGGCAGTAATTCAAATATGCTTTCGTCGGAACTTGCCACTTCCTTGCGGGGACGTACATTGCAGTACGAAGAGTTTCCTCTTTCATTTCGGGAGTATTGTTCATTTGTAGGCGTGGATACCAATTATTATGTACCTGAATATAGGGCGCGCATTGTAAATGCATTTAAAGTGTACCTGCATCAAGGTGGTTTTCCCGAAGTCAGTCTTGCTATTCCTATGTTGAAAGACCGTATTCTGCAGGAATATTTCTTCGTAATGCTCTATAAGGATTTGGTGGAAAGATATGAAATAAAGAATCCGGAACCTGTCCGTTACTTCATTAAGAGAGTAATGAGTAATTTGACGAAACCGACCTCTATCAATCGTATTTATAATGAGTTGAAGTCACAGGGGGTTAGTATCGGAAAGAATACCCTGTATGATGTAATTGTACAAACAGAATCTATCTATTTGTTTTTTTCATTAACGAAGTATGAGCCTTCGGTCGTAAAAGAGAGTAGTGGAGATAAGAAATACTATTGTATTGACAACGGTTTACGTTCCGTGTTGCTTAATCCTCTAAGTGAAGATAATGGTAAATTACTTGAGAATGCCGTTTATCTTCATTTACGCCGGAATTTGCAAATACAGGAAGGTTTGCATTATTATAAAGGTAAGAAGGAGTGTGATTTTGTAATTACTAACCATGAAGAAGTGAATCAGTTGATTCAAGTGACTTATACTTTGCACGACGAAGATACTCGTCAACGGGAGATAGACGGTCTTTTGGAGGCTGCTCAAACTACAGGCTGCCGTGAATTATTTATTCTGACTCTTGAAGAAGAAGAAGAAATAAATGTGAGTGAATATACGATTCATGTTCTTCCTGTATGGAAATGGATGCTGAAAACATTATATTTGTCCCCCAAACAATAGCAAGATGAAGCTTCGCTCACTCTATATCCTCTCTATTATAGGATTGTTTCTCGTTGTGGTAATACAATTGGGAGGCATGATATATGCTTATGACAGCTATAAAAATGAGGCGAAGCGTACACTGAACGAATGTTTCCGGCAAGCTTTTATAGAAACGGTAGATAACCGGGTGAATAACCTGCCTTTTCCTGATTATACCGTACCATTCTATTCGTACATCCGCAGGGATGAAAAGATGCCTTACGATGAAATGGTATTTTTGGGATATCAGCAAGTAGCCTCTTTTCTGGAAGATGTTTATCATGTGGAGATACCGCTGGATGAGATGGAGAAGGTATTGGAAAAGAAGCTGAAATGGAAGAATATCGATAGGACCGTATGGATTGATTCGGTAGAAGATCACAGTAAATATTCCGCTTACAGGCGTTTCAAAACGGTTATCTCGGAGCAGGCATGGCTGAATGAAAGTAAGGGTAAAGCGATAGAAGCTACCATTATTTCTCCTTTCCTTCCACTTGTGAAGGATGTGTTTTTCTTGTTCCTTCCTACTCTGTTATTGACTGCTTTCCTTATTTACAGTTGGGCACAGCAGATGAAGTATATCATCAGCCAGCGCCGGGGGATTGAGGAACAGCGCTCTGCTTTCTATGCTCTGGCGGAGAAAATGAGGTTGCCGATAGGTAAGGTGCGCAGGCAGATTCCCGAACAACAGTGGGAGGCCATAGAAACATCGAGCAGGCAGATTCTGGATATGACGGAGCAAACACTTTCCATGGCTAAAGAAGAGGAGTGGAAACGTCAGGCCCGTAAACAACATTCATTTAAGGTATTCTTCATAGTCAGCCTGTTGGCAAGTTGTTTGTTGATGGTAGCTTGGTTTGCTTATTTGTACCGCACAGCTGCCCGTGAGACTGCTTATCAGGTGAATGATTGCTTTGAAGCGGCTTTCTATGATGAGGTGGTGGAACGTTATCCGTCGTTCCTTTCACAGACTAAAGGAGGAAAAAAGCCCATAGAACAGAAATTGCCAGAGGAAGCTCCTTTTGCCAAGGAACAACAGAAATTTCTACAAGGAAAGGAGGCTGAGTATAGCATAAACCGTTTGTTTGTGGTACATACCTATAATACGATTGATCAGAATTATCGTCTTCGTGCAGCCTTGATTATGCAACGTGAGATCAATGAAAGTAGCATAGAAATGCCCTTGTCTTCTTTATACCTGGATTCAGCTTTTGCGGAGCGTTTAAGCCGGTTGGGCATAAAGTCACGTAGTGGTATTCGTCAGTTTCTCCGTTCTTCGGATAGTACGGTTACAGAGGTTGGATACGCTTCCAGGAAGTATGGTGATTATACTTCTCAGTTTATTCCTTTGAAAGAAGATAGTACGCTTTGTGTGCAGGGAGTTGTGAAGAACCCTTATCGTCATGTGGCGACTTCTATCTGGTATCTTTTGCTTCCCTTGTGGATTACATTCCTGGTAATGCTCGATTGTATCTTCGGCCAGGTGAAGGTGCTTCGGATGCAACATCGTCTGGAGCAGTTCCAGAAAGACTTTACTTACGCCATGATTCATGATATGAAGTCTCCGTTGAACTCCATATTGATGGCGGCACATGTGCTGGCAGGAGGGAAACTGGCGGGTAAACCTGAAAAAGAAGAGAAATATCGCCTGGTGATGACGGAAGAGAGCGAGCATCTGCTGGCTTTATCGAACAGGGTATTGATGCTTACACAATTGGATGAAGGGCATTTGGAGTTGCATAAGGAAGATGTTTCCCTGCGTCCGTTGATTGATGATCTGGTTGCGAAGATTTCTCTGAAAGCCGGTAAGAGGGTGGAATTCAATACGGTTTATCATCGTTGTGAGACGGTCTATGCGGATGCTTTCTGTCTGCGTGAAGTGCTGGGAAACTTATTGGACAATGCGATCAAGTATTCTCGTGCAGAGGTGAAAATAGACATTATCTGTGAGTCGGAAAGGGGAGTTTGCAAAATTAAGGTATGCGATAACGGATTGGGTATCTCCTTGAAAGACCAATCGCGTATCTTCAATCGCTTTGAACGTTCTGCGGCGGCAGCACGCAGTAGTAAAGGGGGTGCCGCGGGTTTTGGTTTAGGTTTGAACTATGTGCAGCAAGTGATGCTGGCACATGAGGGTAGGGTAGAGGTGGAGAGTGAAGAAGGCCGTTTCAGTGAGTTTACTCTTTATTTTCCGGCACGATCCTGACTTTACCATATATGGAATCGCAACTCCTGTGAACAGTCGTTGATAAATGCATCTTTGCTGAATGAACGCAGTTTCCAAAGGATGCAGATGTCGTCTATGCTACCGATAAGTAAGAATGTTCCGAATAATGTGAAATAATAATTCCCTGTTGCCATGCCATACAAAAGCGGAAGGATGCCTAACAACAGAATAGGTAAGAAGCAGGTTGTGCGATATTGCCACATTCTGATGGGTTCGTTGCAGTGGCAGAAACGTATGCCTCCCTTATGCTTTACGAAAGAGATGGAGCGGAAACCTTTGGGCGAAAAGATTCCGAAGAATAGTGCATGAAGCAATAGATTTACTCCAAAGCCTGCCAGGGCGCACGACCAGAATATCAGCAATGATACATGAGCCATACCTTCTCCATGTATCCATCGGAATAAGAGCAGTATGGGTACTGTAAAAAGGATTGCAGCCAGTATTCCATACTTATTGATCTTATTTCCCGAAACCATGATTTCGGTTCCTTTCTTGCTTTGTACAATTGAGATATCCGCTTTCATCATTCGTTCTTTTAATTGAAGAATATATTTGCAATGGCGTGTTTGAGTCCTGTGTACGCAGGATTGACTGTGGCCATTAATACGTAAGCTGCCAAAACGATTGCAATACCTTTTACTAATTCGATTCCTATTTTCTGAAATTTCTTCATGACTTGTTTATTATTTAAGTGATACATTGGGGTTATTTCGATGTTGCAAAGGTAAGGCGGCAGGGAGAGAAGGAATGTTATCGCAATGTTATCTTTAGGTTAACGATCATAAGTTGATATGCAAGTTTAGTAAGGTATAAAGAGCTAATAAAACTTGCTGGCAAATCCTTTCTGTATGATTATGAGGTAAATGGGTATTCCAATATAAATTGAGATAGTATTGCTCGTCATTTGATTCATTACTATTTCAGCATGAATTAGCTCATTATCCTTAGTTTTATCTGTTATTCTATTGGACTATTCCCCTTATAATTGAAAATATCCCCTTGATTCTTCTCTGCTTAATGATAATAATCAGTTGAAAAACATAGGTTTATAATAAAAATGAGACTCTTTATTTGTCCCCCCTGTTTCTTTCCTGTTTTATGTCTATCTTCTTATTTTTGTTCCGTTCTCGTAAGTAGATACGATACAACTATTATTAATCTATATCAGAAAGTAAAATTATGGAAAACCAGGGAATACTTCTTTATATCGGAATAGCCCTTATCATCCTATTGGTACTTTGGTATATCTGGACTGCCAATAATCTGATAGCAAAGCGGAATCGGGTAAAGCAATGCCGTAGCGGCATTTGCGTAGCATTGAAGCAGCGGAACGATATGATACCGAATTTGGTAGCTGCCGTAAAGTCCTATATGGGACATGAGAATGAGACGCTAACCCGTATTGCAGAACTTCGTTCACGAACTTTTCAGCCTTCACAGGAGAGTGAACAGATAAAAACCGGTAATGAGCTTTCTTCTTTAATCTCCAAACTTCAATTATCCGTAGAAGATTACCCGGAACTGAAAGCAAGCGAACAGTTCACCCGACTGCAAAGGAGCATTGAAGATATGGAATTGCAACTGCAAGCTATACGCCGCACCTATAATGCTGCGGTCACCGACTATAATAACTCCATTGAGATGTTTCCTTCTTCCATCGTGGCCGGCCGGCAGAATCATCATCAGGAAGAACTGATTGATATTCCCGAACAGGAACAACGGAATGTGGATGTCAGTGCACTTTTAAAGTAGATGTAATATGGAATCAATTGACTTCAAAAGCCTTTCCGAAAGGCTTCGTACCGAACTTTCCCGTGTATATTTCTGGCAGAAGATCGTTCGTATTCTGAGCATCATAGTCTATCTCTTTGTCTTTTGCTGGATGATGTTCGTCCTGTTTGGGGGCTATCTTGTTGGATACATCGGATTAGAGAACTACAGTGTGGTTACGCAATACATTTTCCCGGTTTTTATGGGATTTATTGTGCTGAACTTTGCATTCAGCCGCTCTCTTATGAAATTCCAAGGGCAGGAAAATGATATCATGCGTAGCATTATGTCTGCTATGTTTCCATCGGTTCTTTTCTCCTTCTCTTCGCAACTGGACCAACGCATATTATCCGGTAGCAAGCTCTTTAATTCTTCTTTTTCTGATCCGGCATTGGCGGCTACCACCTATGCTTATCTGGAAGTGCCGCGAGGGGATCGTACCCTTTATATAGCCGATATAGGGGTTTCCTATGGGCTGATGAATAAGTTGGAGCTCAACTCTGTAGCGGGCTATTTCGTGATGCTTTACCGCTATGTGCTCCGTCCGCTGTTTGCTTCCAGGTATGAAAGCAGTGCGCATAACTTCCGCGGCATGTTTGGCTGGTGTCGTCTGGAACGTAGTTTTAAAGGCAGCACGATTATCCTGCCCGACCATCTGGAACAAAAGGTCGGCTATCTGGCAAAGAATATCCAGGGCTTGAAGAAACGCTATAATGCCCGTTTCGTTCATCTGGAAGACCCGGATTTCGAGAAGTATTTCGTGGTTTATGCCGATGACGAAATAACCGCCCGTATGATACTTACACCGGCAATCATGCGTCAGATTACCCGTCTGCGCGAAACATTCGGGCACGATATGATGCTCTCTTTCAGCAAAGATACTTTTTACTATGCGGGAGTGATGCCCGACGGCTTCCTCTGTCTTCGCAAACAGGCACTGGACAATGAACATCTGCTTGAAGAGATATATAATGACATAAACCTTGCCTGTCAGGTGACAGATATCCTTTAAAACCATATTATAACATGAAACAAACACTTACATTTATTCCTCCCGTAGTGGACTCCACGCAAAGTTCCATTCATACGGAGGCTTACGAAAAGAGCGTGGACTTGTATAACCAAGGCGAGTATCTGCAAGCTTTCCACAGTTTGCTGGATTACCTGAATGCGGACTTCCGGACGAAGTATGGCAATACGGATGGTACTGAATTTCATATTCCACACGGTTCTATCCTGGTGCATATCTCTGTAAAAGACGGATTTTACCGTATCAGTGCCGACTTCCTGAACTTGCCCGAGAAAGGGCGTGTAGCCATGCTTCGACAGATTGCAGACCTGAATCTGAACAAACTGCTGTTGCCTCGCTTTGTGAAGGACAACGATAAGTTGAGAATGGAGTACACGTGTTCTCTCTCGCAGAGCCATCCCCATAAGATGTACTTCGTGTTACAGAATATCTGCCACATCGGTGATAAATATGATGACGAGTTTTGTACGAAGTTCGGTGCTACTCGGTGCTATGAGCCGCAGGTCACCTCTTATCCGCAGGAAGAGATAGACCGCATTTATGAAGGTCTGCAAATCTTGGGCCGCGAAACACTGGAAGCCGTGAAAGAGTATGATGTCGACCGGAAATATGGCTACTCCTGGAATGTACTCGATACGACTTTCTATCAGATTTCCTACTTTGCCCGTCCGCAAGGCCAGCTATTGAATGATCTTGATAAAGCGGTGGATGATATGGATGCCGAACTGCCTACTGCCGAGGTGGTGGCGAAAGGTAAGGCCTTTCTTGAAAAATTGCTTGCCATGACTAAAGAGGAACTGGCGGCTGATCTTTATTTCGTAGATACATTGGTGTCTACCAAGCGACGTTCGTCTCTGAAGAATATGCAGGAGAACTTTATGAGTGTCTATAAAGAAGCTACTGAAGCCATTCAGACGGAAAACTATGAGCGGAGTGTGGTACGTCTACTCTATATCTTCTATGAGGCTTACTTCTATAATGATGTGCAGGATGACATTAACGTAATTCTTTCGCATGCGCTTAAGAAAGCAAGCGGTAAGCCGATGGAGGATGCATCTGAAATCCTTTATAACGCAATGGATAAAATAATGGAAGGTGATCTGGAACCGGATGAGGATGACCTGGAAGAGATATCGGCAGAAGCCATCGAACAAATGCAGGGCATGGCAGCATCTCTGCAAGAGGAAATCATGAAGGCACAGGCTGATATGCAGTCTGCCATGATGAAGGGAGATATGGCCGAATATATGCGTTTGACGCAGGAACTTCAACAGAAGATGATGCAACAAGCACTTGGCGGACAACAATAACAGATTAAAAACAATGAATCAATGGAACAGAACAATATATATAAGTTGGTTTTTAAAGTAACCCATGCAGGTGGATCAGGCAGCTGTTTCTATCTGAAAGACTATGATCTTTTTGTGACGAACTACCATGTGGTGAAAGGCTTTCATGCAGTGGCGGTACATGATAATGACCGGAATCCTTATCTGGCTAAGGTGGTACTGGTGAATCCTTCATTGGACATAGCTCTGCTGTCCGTAGACGGTGATTTCTCGGCCCTGCCTTCCCTGAATCTGGCAGGAGATAATTCCTTATCTATCGGTGGAAAGGTTTGTGTGGCCGGTTATCCTTACGGTATGCCTTTTACGGTGACCGAAGGCTCTGTGTCTTCGCCCAAACAACTGGTGGATGGAAAGTATTATATACAGACTGATGCGGCGGTGAATCCCGGCAATTCCGGCGGTCCTATCTTCAATGAAAAGAACGAAGTGGTAGGAGTAACGGTGAGTAAGCTGAGTAATGCCGACAATATGGGTTTCGGTATCCGTGTGGAAGCATTACGGAAGCTGCTTGAATTTGTGGAGGCTGCGGACCGTACAGCTTTTCAGGTGCAGTGCGACAGTTGTGACGAACTGATATCGGAAGAGGAAGAATTCTGCCCTTCATGTGGCGAAAAGCTGCCCGAAGGTATCTTTGAAGAGCGCGAACCGTCTTCATTGAGTACTTTCTGCGAACGTGCCATCCGTGAGATGGGAGTTAATCCGATTCTTGCTCGTGACGGTTATGACTCCTGGACATTCCATAAAGGCAGTTCCGAAGTGCGTATCTTTGTTTATGAAAATACGTATCTGTTTGCTGTTTCTCCTATCAATCTGTTGCCAAAGAAAGAGGTGGAAAGGGTGCTCGACTATATCCTGAGTGAAGATTTTAGTCCTTACAAACTGGGTATTGAAGGACGCCAGATTTACATAGCATATCGTGTACATCTGTCTGACATTACGGATGCATCGGAAGATGAGATCCTTACTAATCTGGTGAATCTGGCATTAAAGGCCGATGAGATGGACAATATGATGGTAGAAGAGTTTGGTTGCGAATTCTCTGAATATTCTAAATACGAAGACTGACTTTAAGTGATAATTGCAAACGCGGCTGTCTGAAAGATTATCTTTCGGCAGCCGCGTTTTTCATTGGAAACTGTAAGAGAGAATTCTTATTAGAGTAATTATCTGTTTGCCAGCAAAGCGCTGTTCCAATTTGTTGCATTGTGCTCTGTTACCAGATTCCAGGAGTTATCTTTCTCATTCCAGTTGTAAGCCATGTAGTTCATGCCGTTCTCGTTCATCTGGTAAACGGCTTTGGCTTTCACATTTGTGTAGTCACCGGCTTTGCTGTTCCATGCTACATATTCCACGTTTACTTCGTTGTCGGTGTAGCTGAAGTTGAGGCAATACAGTTTTTCAAATCGGCTGTTGTCCTGGTTCCATTTCAGGATTTCCTTGGCGGATACACGTCCTTTTTCATCATGTGTGTAGTTGTATTGCAGGTGGCGTTCCAGGTACTTGCCTTCTTTTACTTTATAGACTGTCTGGGTTTCTACACCGTTTTCCTGTTTTTCACTGTTGTAAGCGAAGTCTTTTACGTTGTTACCACTTACTGCGTTTACTACTGATGTCAATGCGAATACTACTGATAATACTAGAGCTTTCATAATGATTTTATTTTTTAAGTTATACATTTCGTTACTTTTGATGTTGCAAAGATAGGGCAGGGGCATGAGGATGAATGTTATCGTAATGTTATCGTTAGGTTAATAAAAAGAGTTTCTTAATCCGATGGTGGAATTCTGCAAATAAGCCTGTTTTCAAGCGGGAGGTATAGTCGTAAGATTATGCCTTTCCTTCTGGTTGAGGAGGGAGACAGCGGTGCTTTGTCACGCCTCTACTTGTTCCATTTTGTTTCTTCCTCTTGGAACAAAAGTGCCTTGCCTGTGGAACAAAAGTTTCTTGGTTAAGAAATAAAAGTTTCTTAGGTAAGAAACAAAGGTTTCTCAGAGAAGAAACTCTTGTTTCACAATAAGGAGACAAATGTTCCGATAAAGTGGAGCTTACGTTTCTCCATAATAGAACAATATCTGATTAATAATGTCTTATTGAAGAAGTAGGCACTGGTCTTATTTACAGCGGCTTATCACTCTTCTTATTTATAGTATTCTCATATGTAGGTTCTATCTTGATTTCACCAATGGATACTCTATAGATATAGACTATGGAGATACCTTATTTGTAACCTGTTGGCGGAATTGATTTATTTACGGAAAGTAATGAATCAAATGATGAACAATACTATCTCAATTCTCCTCCTCCCCGGAGGAGGAGTACCCGAAGGGGGAGGTGGTAGGTGAGAAAATAATTCCTTATTTATATGGTTCATAGGTATTTCTTGCTTTACCTACCACCCCGCCCTCTGGGCACCCACCCCCTCCGGCTCCCCCGTTATCGGGGGAGAGCAACCTCCGACGGATGAGGGGAATTGAGATACTCTATTTACTTAATATTGGAATTATCATTTAACTCATAACCCTACAAAAAGGAACTAATTCCGCCAATGGATTACTTGTAATAATCTTAGTCTTCAAACTATTGTGAAATCAGGAACTTTGAATGATTAAGGTAGGAATTCTTTGTTTTCCTCCTTTAAAACGTCTGCTGTTTCTTTGGTAAATTGAAAATGTCCCCTTTTCTTCTTACTTTTACTGGGTAATAACATCTTGATAAACATACTCTTACGGGATAAAACTCTCTCTTCATTTATCCCCCCTATTTGTTTTCCCGTTCATGGGTATCTTCCTACTTTTGTTACACCTTCCTTAGAGGCTTAACTAATATGTATTATTATATTAACTATTTGACAGAATATTAACTCTTAAACTAAAATTATTATGGCATTTTTTGTGAACCCCGGCAAAGACTGGGAGAATAACCTAACAGAAGAAGATATTGCGAAGCTGGAAGCGCAAGGGTGTGACGTGAGCGGACTGCGTAACAGACCGCCCGTGCCGGAAGATGATGACGAAGAAGAGGAGGCTTTCGATAATCCTACTCGCTTGGATAGACTGAAGCCTTATCTGCAAACACCCCGGGACATGGAAACTCCCTTCTTCAGGGCAGTGGCAGGCAATGCTCCTTGGTTGTTCAAGGATCGCTGGAAGAAGAAATATACGGAGTCTCCCGTTATATATGCAGCAGTGGTGCAGGCCAACAGTGCCTTGTGGAGACCGGGAGACAACGATTACTATCCGGCAGTGTTTGTTTTTGCCCTCGACAAGAAGCACATTCACGATGTGGAATGGTTATCGCAAATGGCAGAAAAGATCAGCGAATTGTCAGATAGTCCTACTGTGCCGGATGATTGCCGTAAACTGATTAATACGTTGCGCGATAGTCAGAGTGAGTTTTGCTTCCGTATCGGCAAAAGCGTATCCGGTGATGCCGATGCCTGGTGTGCTACTTATAAATTCGATAAGCAATCGGCTCTTCCGCGCAAAGCGCTTCCTTCGGATGGTATCGTTCCTTTCTTGTTGAAAGCCAATCCGGTAGAGAACCAGTTTGTGGATTTTAAACTGATTCCCTCCGAATTGTATATTGGGTAAATCAAAAAATGCGGCTATCGGAGGATTGCTTTTCCGGTAGCCGCATTTCTTTAGGAATTTAAAAGAGGGTGTTTATTGTTAGAGGAAAGTTACTTGTTTGCCAGCAGGGCACCGCTCCAGTGGGTAGCGTTGTGTTCTGTCACCAGATTCCAGGAGTTTTCCTTTTCATTCCAGCTATAAGCCATGTAGTTCATGCCATTTTCATTCGTTTGATAAACGGCTTTAGCTTTCACATTTGTGTAATCGCCGGCTTTGCTGTTCCATGCTACATATTCCACGTTTACTTCGTTGTCGGTGTAGCTGAAGTTAAGGCAATACAGCTTTTCAAAGCGACTGTTGTCTTGGTTCCATTTCAGAATTTCCTTGGCGGATACACGTCCTTTTTCATCATGTGTGTAGTTGTATTGCAGGTGGCGTTCCAGGTACTTGCCTTCTTTTACTTTGTAGACTGTCTGGGTTTCTACACCGTTTTCTTGTTTCTCACTGTTGTAAGCGAAATCTTTTACGTTGTTACCACTTACTGCGTTTACTACTGATGTCAATGCGAATACTACTGATAATACTAGAGCTTTCATAATGATTTTATTTTTTAAGTTATACATTTCGTTGTTTTTGATGTTGCAAAGATAGGGCGGGGGCATGAGGATGAATGTTATCGTAATGTTATCATTAGGTTAACGATATCTTTGCAACTCTGGAAAGCTTTCCTTGTATTTTTTTAGAGTTGTATGTATTTTTATATTCCTCTTTTAATCAGTGAGATGCTGATTTTCGTTCGTTTCTTTTCATCGTACCTTGCCATTGGCTGGAAAGAACGCATTCTCATCGCATATAAAAAGTAGTACATTACTCCGTGATCCATAGTTATTTGCTATTTTTGCAGGCGAATATAAACGGATAAGATGAAATTACGTACTGTCATCTCTCTTTCACTTGTGAGTCTGATTGCTGTTGTGTTGATACAGTTGGGCGGAATGCTTTATGCTTTCCATGCACAGATGCAGGAAGCAGAGAAGTTACTAAATAAGTGTTTTTGGATGTCTTTCACGGAGACAGTGGATAATTTGGTGAACAACCTTCCTTATCCTGATAATTCAATAGCTATCATAGCGTATGCACCCAATCCTAAATATAAGCGGATTGATGGGAATGAAAGGAATAAGCGTACTTCCCAGCAAGTGGCACAGGCTTTGCAACGGGTGTATGGAATAAAAGAAATTCCGTTAGCCACCATAGATAGCGTGCTGCACAATAAGTTGCGGAAGTTAGACATGGATGGAACGCTGACCGTGGAGCGAATTAATGTAAATACAAATGAGGTGCTGGCAACTACCAATCCTCAGGTAAGTATCCGTAACTTTGCCGCTGTTACTTCCGAAACTGCTTTTACCTTTAAATCCCGTGGGGAGGCTGTCCGTGCCATTCTTTCTTTCCCTGCCAAGGAGATGGAGAAGAGACTCCTGTTACTGTCATTCATTACATGGCTATTGCTGGGTACGGCTGTCTATGCCTTGATTGTGCAGATGAAGTCGGTGTTCCGTCAACGGCATGACTTGCAGAAACAACAACAGGACTTCTATACGTTGGCCGAAGAAATGAAACATCCCGTCAGCCGGATGAAGAACTTGATAACCACAGAAAACTGGCAAGAGATAGAGGCACAAAGCAACGTACTCTTTGAGAGAACCAATGATACTCTGGCACATGCCAAAGCAGAAATCCGGCAAGGAAGTACAGGCAGGCCTATTTCTCTTAAAGCAATTTCTATAGTCAGCCTGGCGGGAGTATTCCTGTTGCTGGCTGTCTGGTCGGGATATTTGTATTATATTACATCTCAAAAGATACGGTATCAGGCGGAGGAGCAATTGGAAGAGGCTTTCTACCGGGAGGCAGACTTACATAGGTATCCGCTTTTCACTAAGGCTAATCCTGATTTTAATTGGGATAGTTCACCGGGAGAATTTCTCCCTTATCCGAGGCGTATGATGAATGAACTTTATAAGGTATATCTGGAGAAAGGTTATCGTTACCGGGTACAGTTGAGTGTCATACGACATCTTTACAATAAGTTTGATGAAGATTTCCGCGTAAAGATGGCTTATGATATACAGGATACGATTAGTCTGCGTAGCCGTGTGCCCATTCCGTTCTCCTTGCAGTTTGCCGACAGTGTTTTCAGGAAACAGCTTTTGGAAACAGGCTTTCCGGATAGAGCGGATATCCGTTGGATCAGGTATCCGTCCCGGGAGTTGATACTTTATACAGGTAGTCCGACTGTTGACTTCGGGGATATTACTACCCGGTTGTTTCCGTTGGATAAGGATAGTACGAGTTGCATCTTTGCTGTGGTTCGTTCACCACAACGTACTATTATGAGTACCACATGGTATATGCAGGTGCCGCTGCTTATTGCTTTCCTTTTCGTATCTCTCTGTGTTTTCTTTCAGATACGTATGTTGCGGGCACAGCGTCGGTTGGAGCAGTTTCAGAAGGACTTTACTTACTCCATGATACATGATATGAAGTCACCGTTGCAGTCTGTCATGATGGGAGCGCATATCCTGGCAAGTAGTAAGTTGGCGGATAAGCCTGAGAAGCTGGTCCGTTACAGGCAAGTAATGGGAGATGAGTGCGAACATCTGTTGACACTTTCCAATCGTGTAGTAATGCTGACAGAGATAGATCGTGGAGAATTGGAACTACATAAAGAAGAAGTTGCCTTAAGGCCGTTGTTACGGGATATAGCAGAAAAGTATCAGTTGAAAGCAGCGAAGACGATTCATTTCGATATAGATTGTGAAGAAGGATGTAGTGTTTATGCGGATGCTTTCTGTCTGCGTGAGATACTTTCCAACCTGGTGGACAATGCCGTCAAGTATTCTAATGAAGAGGTTCTGATTATTCTTTCAGGTAAAAAGACAGAGGATGAAACCATTGTTAGAGTGCATGATAACGGTATTGGCATTCCTTTGAGCGAACAGCATAAGATATTCAATAAGTTCGAGAGGGTTGCTTCCGGCAGTCGTAAGACGGGTGCATCAGGTTTCGGATTAGGATTGAATTATGTGTTGCAGGTGGTGAGTGCTCACGGTGGTATGGTGAAGGTAGAAAGTATGGAAGGGAGTTACAGTGAATTTACGCTACAATTCCCCTTGCGTTAAAAAAGCCTGCTGGCAAAGATGAAATGTGCTCAACTATTTGTTATTCAGATAGGCTTTTACTATTTTTGTATACAGAGTCCGTAAAAAACAAAGGAGGTAGATTATGACACGCAGGGTTGGCATATCTTGGCTCCCAATTCGTTGGGGATTATTTTTTCTGTTCATTTCTGGTTTGCAGTTGCTTTCTGCACAGGAAGATAGTACACGCTTCACTCTTGATAGCATGTTGATAAAGCCGAAAGCTGCATTTCAGCTTCCATCCGTCAACCTGCTTCCCGAAAAGACCGTATACCCTTTGATAAATCCTATACAGTTAGGTGATTTACCTTCTTTCTCCTTGAAAGAGGAACTCTGTATACCTTATCATATAAATCCTTCTCCGCTATTCCGGGGCGATTATAGCACAGGAGGCGTATTAAGGCAATTTCCCCATGGAGCGGTATTCGGTTCCGGAAGCCAGACCAGTGTTCCGGGCATCGGGCGTTTCAATAATGCTTCGTTAGGATATCAGCATATCTTTAACGATCGGCTATCATTGCAACTTCGTGCCAATGCCATGAAGATAAATATGTCTCACATCACCGGGCAAGCCTTCAGTACTGCGGGCAGGCTGACTTATCGTGCCTCCGACCGGGTTGCCTTTAATGTCTTCGGTTCGTATGATATCGGTAATTCTTATGGGATGAGCACTAATAGTTATGGTGCTACGATGTCTCTTGATATGTCCGAACGTTTTGGTGTGGAGGTAGGTGCCCAGCGCTATTACGATGCCATGCGTGGCGGTTGGCAGACGGTTCCCGTTGTGATACCTTATTATCGCTTCGAGAAGTTTAAGCTGGGGTTGGATGTAGGCGGAATAATATACGAGATTCTGCGTAGTGCGGTGTTTGATAATCGTGGCGGCGGTGACTTTGGTGGCGGTCCTACGATTAGACCGCCAAAGTTCTCATTTCCGATAAAATAGAAGAAGCAGATATTTACTTCAGGTAATCGTTTATATTCAGTAGTTTGTATTCGGGCGAACATTCAAACAGATAGTTCAGGATGTTCAGATGTCCTGCGCCGAAAATAACCAATATCCGTTTGCCGGCGGCATCGGGAATCCGCTGGATATTCCTGAGTATCCTTAGATTCCGGTTGAACCATCTTCCGGATTCAAAATCTGTTCCGGTATAATCGCCTTTGACGGATTCATACTTGAAATGCTTGATAAGATAGTTTCCTAAATCTTTCTTGATACGTACCGGATCATTGAGATGTATCAGTTGTGCAAGTATTCCCTGTTGCTTGAAGATGGGTTCATCTTCATAGTATAAAGCAGAGTCGGGAGAGTTCGAGAAGCTTTCTTCAAAAGCCAGATATTCATTGCTTTCATCATCATCCAGCAGTTTCTCTATGTGGGTAGTGTGTGCTCCCCAGGCATCTGCACAGTATATCTTGGCATTGCACATTCGGGCTATTCTGAAACCTAACTGCTGAATTTCGTTTCTGTTCAGCTCATGCTTGCCGGCAAGGTATGAGTTATATAGAGAATCTATCTCTGATTGTTTGTATAAAGGGCATTCAATGACAATGGCATCCGGCTTGAATTGTGCCAGTTTCTTGGATATTAACTCTATCTCTTTTTGATATTGAGGAGATAGTACATCTATCTGGTCTTCTTCGGATACTTGTTGCACATCCAGATTGGGAAATTCGAAGTGGAAGACTCCCAACGTAAGGACTTCTGCCTGCTGGGCATATCCTTTTGTGAAGAACATGCTTGCGGTAATCAGAATAAGAATGATTTTATTCATTGTAATTACTTTTAGTTTGGTGTCCAAAAGTAATGATTCTTTTTGGCATGACCATACAATCCTGATTTTTGATGTTGTAAAGGCAGGGTAGGAGTAATAAGAATGAATGATATCGCAATGTTATCTTCGGGTTAACGAATAATTTATTACTTTTGTGGCATACAACTGGAAGTTAATACAATTCATATCAAAGACATGGATACAATAAAGTTATTGTTAGTTGAGGACGATCCCAGTCTGCGTTACATCGTTCAGAGCGGATTGGAAGATATCATAGAGGGCTATGAAGTGTTGGCAGCCGCCAATGGTGAAGAAGGATTGGCAATGTGGAGGGAACACCGTCCCGATGTCATTCTCTCGGATATAGAAATGCCCATCATGGATGGTTATGAGATGGTGAAGCGTATCCGTGAGGTGGATAAAGAGACGCCTATAATCTTTTCTTCCGGTTTGGTTTCTCCCAAAAATGTATTGAAAGGCTATGAGTTGGGAGCCAACAATTATATCAAGAAACCTTTCATTCCCGAAGAACTGGATGCCCATATTCATGCTTTGTTGAAACTCTCCAAAGGTGAAAAGAGTAAGGACGAAAGCGAATGTTACAAGATTGGAAAGGAATATGTGCTTGATGCTACGCACGCCATATTGAAGCATTCATCCGGTGAAAACAAGACATTGACCGCCCGTGAAGCCGGACTGTTGCAAATGCTTTGTGAGAACAGAGGAGATGTAGTACGCCGCGAAGCCATTCTTGATAAGTTCTGGAATACGGAAGATGATTATTTTGCTTCCCGCAGCCTGGATGTATTCGTCACGAAACTCCGTAAGTTGATAGCTGAAGATTCATCAGTCAGCATTAAAACGGTGAAAGGTGTGGGGCTGATGCTGGAAGAAAACATATAGTTCCGGCTATTTGATTACTATATTTATTCGGGGCACTAAACTGTGTCTCGAATATTTTTTTGTCCTTACTGTTCGTTTTCATGCGGACACTTGTCCGGAAATGAACATAGCTTGAAATCGTATATTCGTTGATAATCAGTGTTTTATTGTTTTGGCACGCCAATTGACTATATATTGTCGAAGGCGGTTGACAAAGACTTCCTCTCAAAAATCAAGAAGTAATAACAATAAAAAAATAACGATTATGAAAACGAACTTAATTTCTAAAGCAGTGGTAATGTTGGCAGTAGTAATGGCCAGTGTAATGAACTTTTCTGCAAGTGCAAGTAATCCTACCCAGTATGTGAAGAACGAAGAGATGACCGGCGAGTTGATGACCGCAAAGACTATCTTTAAGAACGAAGATGGACATCTGTATCGCCACCTCCGTTACACCTACACTTACGATACAGAAAATCGTGTGACCAGCAAGGAAGCTTCTAAATGGGATAGCTCAAAAGAAGCTTGGGTTCCTTACTTCAAGATGGATGTTTTCTATGCCAACAATGAAGTTGAACTTAGCTATGCCCGCTGGAACTCCAAGAGCAATGCTTACGACAGCAGTATTAAAAAGACTGTTTATGAAATGAATGATGATAATGTTACTTTAATGTTGGCAAGTACGAAATAAAACATCAATAATTAGGAAGTAAATGCCGGGATGATGAGATTTATATCTCATCATCCCGGTTTTGTTTTGGAATACAAGTTATGAAAGTAATTGCCTTTCTTGCAGATGAACCAGAGAAAATATCTGATTCCAGAAAAAGATGTTATCCGATTCGGGAAAGTGAATCAGATAGTAGTAATTATAAAAATATGGGGACAAGCAAGAAAGTATATGTCTGGTAGCAGGTAATGTTGCTTCTTCATTGGTTCTTTATGAAAAGCTATTGATGGAATCAGTTCCTTTATGCAAATGTCCCCTTATTTGTCTATCCTTTATATAGAGTTATCATTTGAAAAACAGCTGTTTAGTTTATGGATTATCCCCTTCATTTATCCCCCATGATTGTTTCATTATTTACAGGTTACTTTTTACTTTTGTTTTCATACGATAACCAGGAAAGATAGAACTATTATTAATCATTATAAAAAGTAATATTTATGGAAAATCAAACAAAACTCTACCCAAGCTATATGGGTGAATTCTATGCAGCAAACCCGGTGAAATTTGAAAAAAGAAAGAACAATGTTAAGCCGATGCTTTATTATGGATTGGCTGTAGTCGCTGTTATTATTGTTATTTTTCCTGGTTTTATCCCTGTAGCGGGTTGGTTGGTTCGGACGGTCGGAGTAATTGCTGTATTAATATGTCTGCTTGCAGCGTATTTGAGCAATTTCGATTATTATAATAGCGAGAGTGGAGGTAAGATAAAAGAGGTGGGTTTGAAGAAGTTCAAACGCGATGAAACCGATATAAACAGAATCCTGGAAGCGTTTCTCAGAAAAGACTTTGAGTATCTGGCAGAGTTGCCCGGAGCATATAGCGCACCGGTCCAGATTCATGTGGAAGAGGATAAATTAGGGCAGGAGATGTATTGCTTACTGACTTCTTACGATTCTGACAGCAACATTATCGGTCTGACCAATGTCCTGACCTTATCAGGAAACGATTATCTCGATCATGCGGATGTAATAAGGCAGATGCTTAAAGATGCGGAAAACAATTGATTCTTAAATTGTAGGACATAATGAAAAAGCTGATTTTATTTATTGGCCTTTTGCTTTTTGCCTTTCTGAATGTCTGTGCGCAGAAAGAGTATCAGATAGAGCAGGTGTCAGCTATAAATATGGGAGACGGCCGCATCTTGTTCCGGGACTTGAAGACTGATAAGCCCTTGGATGGTGAGCACCGTATCATAGACGGTTATCATTCTGCTTATATCCTGGCTGACTTTAAAGAAGGCCTTTACAATGGTAAGTATGAAGAGCATGAATACAACAAACTGATATGTGAGGGTGCTTATAAAGAGGGACGCAAAAACGGTGTCTTCAAGATGTACTCCGATGAGGGGAGACTGAAAGAAGAGAAGTCTTATAAAGACGGGAAATTGGACGGTGCGCACAAAACTTACTATACCACCGGTAAAGTGGAACGCGAAAGGAACTACCGCATGGGAAAACAGGATGGTAAGGAATTAAGCTATGACTTTGACGGCACATTGCGCATGGATCATACATATAAAGACGGTAAGCAGGTAGGCAAGCAATTCACTTTCATAAAAGGGACCTATGAGCTTCATGAAACCGTTTATTATAATGAGAACGGGCAGAAAGACGGAGATTATTCCTCCATATTTATCTTTGGGCTTCCTCATGTACTGGGGCATTATAAGAATGACCAGAAAGATGGGCGATGGATTACGATTGCCGAAAGTGGTGATACATTGATGATAGAAACCTATGTCAATGGCAGGGAAGAAGGCTTGCATGTTTCGTTTGATAGGAAAACCGGTACCCGTAAGCGTGAATTCTACATGAAAAATGACCGTAAAGACGGGCTCTATCGTGAGTACGATCCTGAGAATGGTGAACTTATTTATGAAGCCACCTATCAATACGGTCGTATCAATGGAAAAGAACGTCGTCTGATAGTTACAAATCGCTATGATTACTGGGAAATATCCACCTACATAAATGGCCGGCAGAGCGGTCCGTTTGAGTCGCGTTACGTGAAGAACGACCGTATACGTGAAGTGGGTGAATGTCGGAATGGGCGGCGCATCGGGCGATGGAAACTCTATGATATCGATGGTAAGCTGGAAAAAGAGTGGGAAGAAACCAAGTAATCACTTCGCTTTTCCGTATTTATGAGCAGAAAGAAATTTAAACCCAAACAGCAACCGGTTCATGGCGAAGATGCCTCCCGACAGCAGCCGAAGAAAAGAATGGCACTATGGAAAATTCTGGTGCCTGCCTTTGTCTTTCTCTTCCTGTTGCATTGCAGGATGTGGTATATAGAAGAGGAAATGCTGATACATACTGCATTTTCTTCCGGCAGCTATTTAGGATTGAACCGGAAAATCGTTATTCTCCTTATGGCAATAACGATGTGTGGCTGCATGGTTTATATCTATAAGAAAAGCACTGGGCGGTGGTATCATTGGAGAAACTTCGTTTATGCCTTTATGTGTGGAGGTATTGTAGTGGGATTATGTACCAATGTGCTGGTTGTCTTTCTGTTCTGGCTGAACAGTTGCTTTACTTCCGGGGTACAGACCCGTGAGTATATAATTGTCAATATCGCTCCACACGACAGGACGCATAAAAGTAACATTCCCCGTTCTGCTGCATGGTTGCTGAATACATTTTCTTACGGGGAGATATTTATACAAGGTGATCGTTACACTCGCATCTACTTACCCATTGACTCTGCATACCGGCTCAGCGGTGAACGAGGCATCTATCTTAAAATAGAGTTGGAAGACGGCTGGCTAGGATGGGGAGTAATACGGAAGATCAATTCGGTGACCGCAACAAAAGTATCGGAAAAAGTAGAAGTTCGTTTCCCTGAAGATGAGCAGACACAGGCGCCTGACTCTTGCTTGCACGAAAAAAGTGAAAAAGCTTTTAAGTATACATGGAGAGATATTTATATCTTTGCCAAACTGAGGAATATTAATTTATCGGATACCACCCATGTCAGTGTAAATCAGTATATAGACGGGCAAAAAGGTATTCCGGTGTGGGAGATTGATATACGCGATTCCATTCAGCCGGATATGGCCAGAGTGATATTGATTCATGGAGAGACTGGAGAAGTGATGATGGATTCGTACGAATAACACGATATTGAAGATGAGATTGAAGAGTTTGATAGGGATAATCCTATGGGGTGGTATGTTGGTTGCTTGTGGTCCTGATAATCGCGTGGCCTTGGCGGAGAAGTTGATGGCGGAACGGGAGACGGATAGCGCCATAACCGTAATGAATGAGATTAAAGAACCGTTGCATAACTTATCGAAACGCGATTACGCACTTTATGCCTTACTGATGTCCGAGGCTGTCCACAGGAAACAACAGTTGAATGCAGCTACAGATACCCTGCTGCTGCCGGCAATTAAATATTTCAGCCAATCGGGCGATTCTCTTTATGCCGAACGGGCCCTTTACTGCAAAGCACATCTGGACAGACGGCTTAACCGGATGAGCGATGCCATGCAATCTTTTCTGAAAGCTTTGCTTTTCCTGCAAAATAGTGGTAATCATGAGCAGCTCTACCGGGTGAATACCTGGTTGGGAGTTGTTTGTCTGAATCAGGAAGAATATTCCGGTAAGGTGCGTTATTCCAAAGAAGCCTTGAAGGCGGCTTTGGATTTGGGAAATATGTTCTATAAGAATATGGCCTTGTGCGATATTTCTACCGGATATTTGTTTCTGAACCAATTGGATAGCGCCCTTTACTATGCTCAGGCGGCCTATGAGGCAGCTTTAGCCGATTCTGTTCCTCGGCAACTTCCTTTCATCTATACAAATCTGGGTAGTATCTATTCTCAGCAAGGAGAGCCTGCCAAGGCACTGGATTATATAAATAAATCAATAGCTCTTCGTCCGGCTAAAGATACTGCAAGAATTCTTTCGCTCTATGGAGTAAAGTTGGAGTTGTTTGGAAAACTGGGACAATATGATTCGGCATATCACTATTTTCAGAAAGTTATCTCCAGCCCGGAGCCTTCTTCGGTGGCCGACGCCTATAATAATATGGCGAAAATATATCATAAAATGGGCCGTGCTTCAGATGCCTATCCTATGTTACAACGCTTTATTGAATTATCCGATACCATACGAAAGTATCGTCATACTGAGGAAGCCATTGCATTGCAAGAGCTTTACAAACACGAACAGCTTTCGGTAGAAAACCTGTATTGGCGCACCCGGGCTGCGGAAAGGCAGCGTAATGTGTATTGGATGACCACAATCTCTTTGCTGTTGGTTTGGGTGGCAAGTGCGGTATATTTCATCTATCGCCGTAACCGTAATCGCCTGATGGCGCAGCAACATCAGCTCGTGCAACAGGAAAAGGAACTGAAGCAACAACGTAAGGCCACTTCCGAGAGTCTTCGCCGCATGGTGGAAATGGAACAAAAAGAAGCAAGGCTGAAGGAAACCTTTTTCAGGAGATTAAGTCAGAAGGTGGTGCAAGAATTAGAGAAGGGCGGCAATGTCATCCTTTCAGATGAAGACTGGGATGACATTGTGCAGAATGCTGATATTATCTTCGACAACTTTACGAAACGTTTGCAGCAGACTTATCCAAGTCTCAATAAAGACGACTTGCGTTACTGCTGCATGGTGAAAATGCAATTGTCTCAGTCGAGTATGGCACAAGTGATGCATCTGGAGCGGGATTCCGTGAAGAAACGCCTGAAACGTATCCGTATGGAAAAGATGGGAGCGGATAGTGGTGTTACGTTGGAAGAATTGCTATACAATTTTTAAAGTAAGGTAGGACTGTTTTAAACTTAAATCGTATCTTCATTATCTTGTAACTCCTGACTAAGTTTATCCTCCAGTTCTTCAATGGACGGCAACCCGGATTTGATATTTTTGGGAAATGCTTTGCCTAATTCATAATCTGAAATCCCTATCGGCTTGAGTACATCCCGTAAGGCGTATTCGGCCATGATACGGTCTTTGTTCTGGCAAAGAAGCAAGCCGATGGTCTGGTTATCCCCTTCCCGGCAAAGAATATCATCCACTGCCGAACAGTAGAAGTTCAGCTTGCCGATATATTCGGGCTGGAACTCACCCCGCTTTAGCTCAACGACTAAATACCGGTGCATAAAGGCATTGTACATAAGAATGTCAATGTAAAAGTCCTTTTCCGACACTTTGATATGGTACTGCCTGCCCATGAAAGCGAAACCTGCCCCCATTTGTAGAAGGAACTTCTCTATATGTTTAATCAGACCTAACTCTACGTCCCGTTCATCGTACTCGTCGGTAAAAGTTAGCATATCGAAGATATAGGGATCTTTCAAAGTTTCTTTTACTTGCTTGGCTTGTATTTCGGGAAGGGTGGCATCGAAATTATTTGCCAGTGCTCCATGAACATTGTAATAGTCTTGATTGATGGCTTCGACCAGAAAGTTACGCCCCCAACCGTTTTTGAGGCACTGTATCATATACCAATATCGGGCTTTGAGGTCTTTAACTTTTTGCATCAAAATAACATTGTGTGACCAACTTAGTTGTTTAACAGGAAGGGCTAAGTTTGATATTTCTAATTTGGCAACAGGTTGTTGCCAAATTGTAAGTTCCTGATTATATTCCTTATAGAACTGAATCATGCATCTGCAATTACGTGGCGAGAAACCTTTCACTTTCGGGTAGTCATTCTTTAAGTCATTGGATAATTGTTCAAGCGCATTGTTACCCCAACCGATCAACTTCTGGCTTTCAAACAGCAATTTGCCAATGTCCCAATACATAGTAAGCATTTCTTCATTGGCTGCATAGATAGCCTTCTTTTGGGCGAGTGCCACCCGTGTCTTGACTTGCTTAAGCAGGATTGCATAGTTAAATATCTTGTTTTGAATTTCCATTTTACGTCTATTAATTTATTAGGGTTTAAGAGCGCCCGGGGGCTTTTCCTGAACATTCGCCACTCGGTCATAAAAAGATCAAAAGCTCTGACTGGCAAAGATAATGATAATAACGGGAAAGGCGATAGTTTTTCAAGTGCATCAGCAAATGTGGCTAATTTGTTTTATTCTGCCAAGGTCGATAAATGAGGATCTCACTTTCGTTTTTGACACTTTGCTTTTTATGCATAGTGAGAATGTGATATTTCCGTCCCGATGCAGGGAAGAACGGAAAGAAACGAACGAAAATCAATATTTTGTTGATTGATAGTGTAATACATAAATACGTACAACTCTAATAATAGAAAAACAGATGGTCTGTGCACTGAAAACATATGGTCTGTCTCCCATCTATAGACCGTTTGTTTCCCATCTATAGATGGTTCGCGTTACATCTATAGATCTTTTGCGTTACATCTATAGTTCCTTCGCCTCAGATCTATAGTTCCTTCATGGAAGAAGTATAGTTCTCTTGCATAAGTATTGTATATACGGCCTGCTTTATGCAGAAAACATGCATGTATATTCTATGGATTATGCGACAGGATTCTGTTTGGGGTGTTTTCAGAGAGGCATCTGTTAGTAAAAAAGACATTCCGGTAACTTTTTGTTCAGAATGATGTGCTTTCCGGTAGCCGGTTTCTTGGGCTGTTGGCATTTGTTATGTTATTAAGTCTGAACAGCCATGCTACCCTAAGAATAAAAAATATATCTTTGTGAATGAACCTGTTAATTGTCGGACGTAAATCGAAAACACAAATGAGAAATATGTTTTATTGGGCTGGTATAATAAGTATTCTTATCTGCCTGCCGCTTCGGGTTTCCGCTCAGTCGTATGAACAAATGTGGAAACAGGTTGAAGTTCTGGAACAAAAGCAACTGCCTAAATCTGCAATACAAGAATTGCGAAAGATTTACGAGTATGCCAAACAGGAAAAGAATGTGTCTCAGATGATGAAAGCACATTTGACGAGAGCATCCTTATGCATTGATATTACTCCTGATAGTCTGGATAGCGAATTGTCTGCCTTGAAAGCTTGGATGGAGGAAGAAAAAGATACGGTATATCAGGCCATACTGAATAATCTGCTGGGATATTATATCCTGGATACAGGTAAAAAAGATGAGACTGCAATTGATACTGCCATCGCTTATTTCCAACGTTCGTTGCAAGATAAAGAGATACTTTTCCGGAAGTCTGCTGTGGATTACCGTCCTATGACCAACAGCAAAGAACTGAGTGAGAAATATTGTGGTGATAATATGTATCAGTTGCTTGCCCGGCAGGCCATCTCCCGGCTAAGCGGCTATTTTATTGCTAACCCTGTATCAGCCGAGAAAATACAAACCGAGATTTTATCTATTTATGACGGACTGATTGACTTCTACCGCCAACAAGGCATGACAGACGCCCGATTATTATTGATGCTGGATAAGTTACATTATAAGGGAAACGACGTCAGTCGGGGCGGAGTGAATGAAAGGCTGAGGCTGACCGATGAGCAAGTAATAACGTTATTAAAACAATGGGCGGAAGAATTTGCTGATTCCCCGCTTTGCGGAGAAGTGTACTGCCAGTTGGCAGAACGCTATGATAGAATGCAGGATTACACCGCAAAACTAAAAGCAGCACAAACCGGACTTGCAAAATATCCCCGGTCACTTTCTGCCAATGATTTGAAAGAACAGATAGCAGAAGTATTGACTCCCAGGCTGATGGTGGAAATTCCTTTTGCCTATCCGGGAAAGGACGTTGACTTGAAAGTAAAATACCGTAATCTGGCCGGACTTACGGTAGAACTTTACCGGATGAATCTGCCTGTCACAAGTCCTGTCCTGGAGAGGGAAATAAATGCTTCCACTTTAAGTCAATATGGAAAACTGGTCAGTAGTCGCCATTATGATTTGGCAGCTACTCCGGACTACAAGGAAACAGATACTTTACTGCGCTATAAATTCCCCGTTGAGGGCATTTATGTAGTAAAGTCTATCCCTGACGGACATCGTAAATATACGGCTTATGGAAAGGCTTATGTCTCCTCCTTGCAGGCCATATCATTAGGATTACCCGATGGAAAGCAGGAAATCAATATCGTAGACCGATTGACCGGACATCCGGTAACGGGTACCGAAGTGGCCTATTACCGTGTGTCACCGGGAGAAGGTTACCGTTTGATCAAAGCATATCCTGTGAATGGCAAAGGGAGTGTTATTCTGACTCCACCCAGTGTAGGAAACTGGCTGGGAATAAATGTCCGTAAGCCGGGAGCTGATTATATGGAGATCAGTTATGCAGGCTTTTCAAATGCGGGATATCATGTGCCCGGTTCACGAAAGTGGGAAAAGCACGTTTCTCTTTTCACTGACCGTGCGTTGTATCGTCCCGGCCAGGTGGTGCATGTTTCGGGAGTAGCGTATGAGCAATCAGGTGATTCGGTCCGTGTTTTCTCCAGAGTTCATAATGACGTAGTGCTCCGTGATGCTAACCGGCAAGAAGTGGGTAAGATATCCCTTGCTACAGATGAATTTGGAGCCTTTCATGGCGATTTCGTACTCCCTGAGGTACTTCTCCCGGGAGAATTCGAAATATCGGTGCAAGATGGCGAAAGCCGCTATATCCGTGTAGACGAATACAAGCGTCCTACATTCGATGTTGTCTTCCATCCCTGTCAGGATACTTATAATATGGGTGATACACTAATGGTCAGTGGCGAAGCAAATACATTTGCGGGAGTTCCGGTGGGCTTGTGTAAACTCAGTTATAAAGTAACCCGTTCACTGAATGAGTTCTGGAAGATCTCAGACAATGAAACGGTTCTGGCTGTAGGTGAGATGCAGACCGATGCAGACGGGAAGTTCCGCTTCCCTGTCTTTCTGCGTGAACCGGATGATTTCCAACCTGATAAACCGGGGCGCTACTATACATACAAAGTGACGGCTGAAGTAATCAGTCTGACCGGAGAAATAGAGAGCGGAGCCTTGTCATTACCTGTAGGACAGCAGTCTGTTGCCTTACAGATTAAAGGTTTGCGCTCCAAAGTGGCACGTGAAAAGCGGGATACTATACAAATTCTGGCATTGAATTTAAGCCGGCAGCCTGTAACGCTTCAAGCCACTTACGTGGTGTATGCCTTGGATGAGAAAGGCAACAAAGGCAATGAGGTGTGCCGTCGTACAGTTGGGACCTATCAATCATTTATTCCCGAGGATATACTTGCTCTCACTCCGGGACGTTATAGAATGGAGGCTTCAGTCCTTGACGGGCAGGGAAGAACCTGTACGGCGGAACAGGACTTTATTCTCTTTTCATTGGCAGACGCTCACTTGCCGGCATACTCACCGGAATGGTTCTATCAGGATGGGGCAGAGCTTGATGCCCGGCATCCGGTGAATCTGTATGTAGGTAGTAGTGAGAAAGAGGTCTATCTGCTGTATGATGTATTCTGTGGCGATAAACGTATTGAATCCGAACGAATGATCCTCAATAATGAAATCCGGAAGTTTACCTATCTCTATAAGCCGGAATATGGGGATGGAATCACCGTAAACTTTGCTTTTATGCGCGAAGGTAAGCTGTATACAAAGAAAGTACAGATAGCACGTCCCCGTCCGGAAAAGAGCTTACTGCTGAAATGGGCTACTTTCCGTGACAAACTGCAACCGGGAGGAAAAGAGGAATGGAAACTTCAGATCATGCATCCGGACAAGAAAGCGGCTGATGCGCAATTGCTTGCCACTCTTTATGATGCTTCACTCGATAAGTTATACATCAATGACTGGAACTTCAATCTGAGTCTCTCCCGTTTTATTCCTGATACCGGGGCGAATCTGATATCTTCCGGGCATTCCATCTGGATGTATAGTAACTTCCCCTATTCGGGCAGCACTTTGCGTGGTCTCCGTTGGTGGGATATATATAGTACTCTGAATACTCCGTTCTGGCAAGTTCCGAGTTTTAATGCTAATCACTATATCAAGCAAGATAGCCGGATGATGAAATCCGGAAATACCAGCTTTACGGATGAAGTTACGCTGGATGACGGTTTTGAGGTAGGGGATGGAAATTCCGTTGTAGCAGTATTTGAGTGCTCTGCTGCTGTGACATTGGATGATGGTTCTCCTTATGTTCCTCTTCGCGAGAATTTTGCAGAGACTGCTTTCTTTTATCCTGCCCTCCGTACGGATACGAATGGAATAGCCAGTATATCTTTTACGTTGCCCGAAAGCCTGACTGAATGGAAGTTTATGGGATTTGCTCATACCCGAAACATGGACTACGGACAGATAACGGCTAAGGCGAAAGCTGTCAAGTCGTTTATGGTGCAGCCTAATATGCCTCGTTTTATTCGTGTGAATGATAAACCTGCTATCAGTACGGGAATAATCAATCTGTCGGGAGAAAACATTCAGGGAACAGCCCGTATGGAACTGGTCGATCCGCAGACAAATCAGATAATATCAACCCGGGAACATGAATTCAGTGCGGATACCGGAGCAACCGTTTCCGTATCATTTGATTTAGAAAGCCCGGAGGAACCTACGGTATTGATTTGCAGAATTATTGCCGAGGGTAGTAATTTCAGTGACGGCGAGCAGCGCTATCTTCCGGTTTTATCCGATAAACAATGGGTGACTGAAGCGATACCCGTTCAATTGAATGGTACGGAAAGTAAATCGGTTATACTGGAGAATCTGTTTAATGATGGAAGTAAAACTGCAACAAACAAACGGCTGACGGTGGAACTGACGGCCAATCCTGACTGGTATGCCATACAGGCTTTACCCGTCATTGGCAATCCTGTGGATGAGGATGCTTTGTCGTGGGCAAGTGCTTACTATGCCAATTCATTGTCTGTGGCCATCCTCGATGCCAATCCCCGCATCCGGCAGGTATTTGAAAGTTGGAAGATACAGGGAAGCCCATTGTCGGGCAATCTTAATGATAAGGAAGAATTAAAAGAGCTGTTACTTAAAGAAACTCCCTGGCTGGCAGATGCTCTTGATGAAACAGAGCGGAAGAGAAATATAGCGCTTTTGTTTGACTTGAACATGATGAGTAACCGTAATCGTATTGCGGTATCCCGCCTGGAAGCATTGCAGCTCCCTGACGGTTCCTGGAGCTGGTATAGAGGGATGACGGGGAACCGTTACATCACTACCCGGATCGTGGAAATGCTGGCACGGCTTCGCACAATGGGTGCATCTATCCTTCCGGTGCAAGGAATGTATGAAAAGGCTGTAAGCTATCTCCATACCCAATGGCTGGATGAATACAGACAGATGAAGGAAAATGAAAAGAAAGGCAATAAGAACGGATTACCCGGTGAGCAATCCTTGCATTATCTGTACATCTGTGCTTTAGATGAGCAGGTGGCAAAGCGAACTGATAAAACCGCTTATTCGTATATGATTGATAGATTGGAGGCCGGTGCTCCGAGTGATGTGATTTACGACAGGGCACTTATCGCTACCATACTGCATAAAGCGGGTAAAAAGGTGAAGGCGGACGAATTGGCGCGATCCATTCTGGAATATTCCGTTGCTACTCCCGAGATGGGACGCTATTTTGATACTTCGAAAGCCCGGTATTCATGGGGCAGTTACAGAATTCCGACACAAGTGGTTGTTATTGAAGCCTTATCCGGTATTCTGAAAGAACCGCTGGCAATTGCTGAAATGAAGCAATGGTTGCTTAAACAAAAACAAATGCAGGTTTGGGATAATCCGGTAGCTACTGCCGGTGCTGTGTATGCTTTCTTGAGTGGAGATGATAACCGATTGGCGGAAAACAGTACCATGAAAGCGGAAATAGCCGGGACAGCAGTAGTGACTCCTGATGATGCATTAGGGTATGTCCGTCGTTCTTTCTCCGGTAATGAGGTCGGAGCCCGGCAAATAGAAATTGTACATACAGGTGCAGGAATAGGCTGGGGAGCTGTATATGCTCAATGCCTGGAGGATATGGATAAATTGCAATCAGCAAAAGGCAACGGATTGAAAATCAATCGTACCTATTATAAAGACGGCAAGGAGGTTTCATCGAAGACGGATTTACATGTGGGAGATGAGCTTACTGTCCGGCTGACCGTGAAGGCGGATCGGGATATGGATTTCGTTCAGATAAAAGATACACGTGCTGCATGTATGGAGCCCAAGGAGGCATTGTCGGGATATCGTCATTCCGATGCTACCGGTTATTATCAGGTAATGCGTGATACCTCTGCTGAATTCTTTATTGACAAACTTAAAAAGGGTACTGTCCAAATAGAGTATAAAGTTTATATAGACCGTTCGGGGACTTACCAAACCGGTATTGCTACTGTCCAATCGGCCTATGCACCTGAGTTTGCCGGATATGGAAAGAGCCTGTCTGTAACGGTGCGCTGAATTTATTAGTCATTTCTTAATTATAAAATACGTATGAAACATCTATGCTTACTGTTTGCAATTTTATCTTTCTTAAGCTGTAAGGCTCAGAAGGGTCATGAAGATTTGGCGAAAGAAGTGATAATCTCGGGCCGTGTATTTAACAGGGAAGTTTATCCGAAGGAGAAGGAGGTGAAACTTGAGATACCTTATCTGTCCGGTCTGGAAACAGTTTACACTTCTCCCATAGCGGATGACGGTACTTTCTGTTTCCGTTTCAGTCCTTATGCTTCAACTCGTGAGGTTGCTCTTCGCAATTATGCGGAACATTTGTATGTACACCCGGGTGATAGTCTGCATGTTGAGATTGACTTCAACAATTTGTTGCATCCCCGCATTACCGGGACTTCCGGTGCGCTGAATCAGTATATGGCTCTTTTTACCGAAGGAGGATACTATCGCAGACTTAGCTCCTATAACAGAGAAGCATCCTTTGATGAATTTGAAAAAGAATTGAAAACAGAGTATGCCAGTCTCCTGGAACGTCGTGCCGACTTCCTCAAAGAACATTCGCCGGGCGCAGAAGTTGAAGAGTATACGGCGGACTTATTGCTGATAGATTATTATACTGCACTCTTTGGTAATGCTATATCACAGGCGGCAGATGGCAAGGATGTCAGCGGATATAAAGCATTATTGCCGGAACTTGACCCTGTCTTTTCAGGGAAAACCGTTTTTTCCAGTCTTTTTTCGCTTGCCGCGAATGTATATATCTTCCTTTATTTTGAGCATACCCGAAGAGAAAAAAGTGATTTTGATTTAGCAAATGTGATTGAGGTTAGCAAAGATCGTGCTATCCTTCCCTATTTATACCTCCAACCCATAGGTACCTCTTTATGCGATAATGATACAACTTACATCGCTGATCACAGGTCTCAATTCGATTCTATAGTTCGGGCTCCCTATTTAAGGCAACCCATGCTTAAACTATATCAGGATAAAGTGAATTATCTGAAAGCCCCCCAAGCGATATCCCATTATATGCTTTATGGCGATAATGCTGATGAGGCGACTGCCAGGGAGAAAATGCCGTTCATGATCCCTGTGTACAATCTTTTGGAAAAGTATGCGGGCAAAGTGGACACTTGTCCGGAAATGAACACTGGACTGTTTTTTTGATAGTCGTTGATAATCAGATGTTTATTGTTTTGGCACGCCAATTGACTATATATAGTCGAAGGCGGTTGATAAAGACTTCCTCTCAAAACCAAGAAGTAATAACAATAAAAAAATAACGATTATGAAAACGAACTTAATTTCTAAAGCAGTTGTAATGTTAGCAGTAGTAATGGCCAGTGTAATGAATTTCTCTGCAAGTGCAAGTAATCCTACCCAGTACGTAAAGAACGAAGAGATGACCGGCGAGTTGATAACCGCTAAGACTATCTTTAAGAATGAAGACGGTCACTTGTTCCGCCACCTCCGTTATACTTACACTTATGATAACGAAAATCGTGTGACCAGTAAAGAAGCCTCCAAATGGGACAGCTCACAAGAGGCTTGGGTTCCTTATTTCAAGATGGATGTTTCTTATACCAATAGTGAAGTTGAACTTAGTTATGCCCGTTGGAACTCCAAGAGTAACGCTTACGATAGCAATATTCAAAAGAGTTTTTATGAACTGAACGATGCTGACGCAACTTTGATGCTGGCAAGCACTAAATAACTATATCAATCGCATACAGGATGAGGGAGACTTGAACGGATCTCCCTTATTTTATTATGCCTAGTTTACTATTTATGACGTTGATGTATTGTTTTTGCATCGTTTCCGGTAATAAAGATTGTCTTATAAAATCTGACCAGCTTTGTTCGGCTTTCGCGAATTTTTTAAATAGATTGTCTATGATTTTATCTTCAATTCCCGAAGCGGTAATAGCTATAATAAAATCCTTCTTTTTTATTTTACTTTTCTTTCCATTCAAGGTCAGTGCCAGTTCTTCCGTGTCTTCAGGCATAACTAATACTGTAGAAAGCATATCATAAGCCGGAGTTAAAACATAGTTTCCTTTACTCTGGCTATATAAAGAAAAGTTCTTCAGGTGCATGTCAGCATTCCCTGTAATCCATGAAAATATCACTTGTTCCCAAAAGTTGATGAGGTCTAATTTTGGGGTGGAGGAATATTTCTGTATCAGTTTTGCTATCTGTTCATAAGAACCTTTATACTTGTATTCAGTTAATCGTTCGGCTAATTGGCACATGTCTTCCATAGGGAGCTTCGTCCCGTTTTCACGTCTGTCAATGCGTCGTGTTATGTAACAAAGTTCGCCATCCTGAAACCGTATCAAAGAGTGTGGCACTACTTTGATTCTGACTATTTCAGCCAAATGCATAGTAAGATCTTCCAATTCCGGAAGGTAAGGATATAAATCAGTTTGTGGTTTCAGTATGTATCGTCCCCAGAGACCGACGATTGTAAAACGTTCCGGTTCGTTCCTTTCTCCTTTGTGAATGTCTAAAGATAACTTTGCCTGTACTCCTGTTAATGTGGTTTGGCTTCGGATCACCTGTTCCGCTAAGTCGGCTAATTGATTCCTGACGTATGGGAGGATAGGAGGTACTTTCGTACCAAATATTTTTTGAGAGCAAGCCGGATGGAAATCGCGGTCTCCTTCTCTTAATTTTTTATAGCAATACAAACATTTTCCCATATTATTCCTCGGTTTGATTAGGTATGATACTTACTGCGCCAATACAATCTCTACAACATGCAAGTAATAGAGACATTCTGTCCCGTTGATTAATTTTCCAGCTTTTTTCCGCTATATTCAGTAACCAGCCTTCGGGGATTAATCCGTCAAAAAAAGGAAATAGAACTTTATCCTGATAAGGTTTATCGGTTAGCGGCATAGTCAGACTAATTGCTTCCGCGTGAGCAGATTCCAGAAAATCTTTATCATACAAAAATGTATATCCGTTTTCATCTTCTGTCAATGTTCCTGCCTTATAATCGTGCAGATAGACTGATGCTCGCTTCATAATTCTGCATTTTTAGGCATTGGAACGGCACCTACTTCCATTCCAAAAAGATTCAATACTTGATTGACTTTATCCAATCTTAAAGTCTGTTTACCTTGCTCTAATTCGCGGATAAAGCGGAGCCCTACACCGGACTTTTCTGATAAATCAACTTGTGTAAGTTCATGCTGCTTACGCATCTCTTTTACGTATTTTGCTAAAGCCATATATTCCATATTATACCCGTTTGGGTACAAATATAATAATTATCTTCTTGTTTATACCATATCGGGTATAAATAGTTTGTCTTTATATCTTGATTATACCCACTAAGGTATAGAATAAGTATTCATGATTCATTTGCATTTGCTTTTTTATTATTTCCATACCTATCGTCCGCTTTTGTGCGGACACTTGTCCGGAAATGAACATCGTTTAAATTTTAATATTTGTTGATAATCAGTGATTTATTGTTTTGGCACGCCAATTGACTATATATAGTCGAAGGCGGTTGACAAAGACTTCCTCTCGAAAATCAAGAGTAATAACAATAAAAAAATAACGATTATGAAAACGAACTTAATTTCTAAAGCAGTTGTAATGTTAGCAGTAGTAATGGCCAGTGTAATGAATTTCTCTGCAAGTGCAAGTAATCCTAACCAGTACGTAAAGAATGAAGAGATGACCGGCGAGCTGATAACCGCTAGGACTATCTTTAAGAACGAAGACGGTCACTTGTTCCGCCACCTCCGTTACACTTATACTTACGATACAGAAAATCGTGTGACCAGCAAAGAAGCCGCTAAATGGGATAGTACACAAGAAGCTTGGGTTCCTTATTTCAAGATGGATGTTTCTTATACCAATAGTGAAGTTGAACTTAGCTATGCCCGTTGGAACTCCAAAAGTAACGCTTACGATAGCAATATTCAAAAGAGCTTTTACGAACTGAACGATGCTGACGCAACTTTGATGCTGGCAAGTACTAAATAAAGATATAGGCACCACTGAAAGCCGGATACGGAGAATTTATTTCTCTGGCATCCGGTTTTTTCGTTATTGGATTGTGGAGATAGCGGGTTAAGTCTCACATCTGTAAGTCTGAATTTCATTAGGTGGAGCGGATAGCGAATGTACTGTTATGCGTGATTGGTGTACTGTTCTTTTATCAGGTAATATTCTTTTGTGCGTTGTATCAATGGATTCCGTTTGTACGTCTATCTCTTCTTCCGGTATTTCTATTACTGATATTGGTAGACAGATGCTATTGGCTACACAGTTCCCGTCAGTACTGCAAAAGCTGAGATAGGCGACTAACTCATCATCCTGCCAGTCTTCCGGGAGCTGTAGTCCGGCATGACAGTCAGAGCGCAGGGCTGCTTCTGTATCATAGACAGCCGCTTCCCTGTCTTTGTTATATACCAGTACCATCACAATATCTGTTCTCTCTGCATTCCCCATACCACTATTATCTTTCCAGTTGAAAGTCATTTGATGATTGCTGACGGTGGCTGCCCCTTCAAATATCGGCATCAGGGTTCCCATAGAAACCAATGCCCGGTCAAAGTCTATTTTGATTTCTTTTCCACTGCCCGTCACGGCTCTTTTCAGTGTGTAGGACATAGCGGAGTTGAACGCGGATTTCTCCTGTGTAAATTCCTTGTAGCCAATACGTATGAAAGGTTTTATAGCTTTCAGGAAGCTGAATGCCGTGGCGAATTTACCGCGTTGTTCCTGTTGTTTCGGTGTGCGCGGATTGCTGACTTTGGCGGCCCGTGCACGTATATAGTAGTTTGATTTCCAGCGGAACCCTACTATCGGTCCCACTTTACCGGAGAAACCTCCGAGAATGCCCTGGTTGATAATTCCCATGATATCGTGTTTTTAATTACTTGTTTCTGTCACTGCGCAAATATATGGAAAATAAATCTCTTCAACCCGCTTCCTGTGATTTTTGCGTTCATTTGCGTCAATTTGCGTAGATAACTCTTTGATCTTCTTTATTGTATTATGACCTGTCTCCGTTACACCCGGAATGCACTTGCTCCGTACCAAGGCCGTACTTTCTTCGGTCAGAGGTACCTGTGAGTGGAGAAGGTACGGAGCAAGTGCGTCTCAGGTATAATCCGGATAAGTTTTTTTTAGCTATAAATTGGTAATGATGAAACGTGAACGAAAGTTTCTGTAACATTGCTTTTCTTCTTTAAGTGTATGAATCCCTACTTTTGCAATTGAGAAACAGCTACTAAAAATGGAGCGGGAAGAATGATGAAAATAAAACGCAAAAAGATACTATGGATAAGGCTGCTTGTGTATTCGTTGGCTATGGGAGCCGGAACTTTTCTGGTTCATCAAAAATGGGATGAACAAGCACGTGCCACATTTAAAACAGCATTATTGCAGGAGTTGCAGAAAAGAGATACTCTCTCAATTCCCTATATAAGCAATTGGACAGCTATATCTGCTTTAGAGGAGGTAAATCCCGGGGTGGTAGAGATTGCATTGGATTCAGGCAAAAGAAAATATGAAATCCCATGTTTTAAATTTGAGAATAGCCTTGTGAAAGGGGGTATACAGCGCGGACTTCTTACTGCACTTTTGGATGAATCTCCCTTAGATGTGGACTCATTACATGGAACCTGGAACAAGTTGTTGAAAGAATCTGATATATTTCTGAAAACCCATACTCGTATTACTGTTTGGGATTTTCAGGAGCAGCCCTCTTCTGCTTTTTCCAAAAACGTGCAGAAGTTCTCCCAGACTGACAGCCTTCTTTCTTATTATATGGGATTTCGTTGTGAGGTGGAAGCTACCGGTTATGCTTCTTGCGAGTGGTGGTGGCTGCTTAGTGACTGGCGTTTGCTTGCCATAGGAGGCGTTTGTGCAGGTATTGAATTGTTATTTTTCATTTTTGGAAAAATGTATTGCTATAGAAAGAAAAGGCAGCCTGAGGAGGTCGAACAAGAAGGTCTCCCCGTTATAGTGGTGACTGCAGAACAATCACCTGTTTATCAGTTGGGGGAGCATACTTTTTTTGATGCGGAGCGAATGGAATTGATAAAAGAGGAGCAAGTAGTAAAGCTTACTCCCCAAACGGCTGTCTTATTGGAAAAGTTTCTTCAGGCAGAAGGACACACGCTTTCTACGTCACTAATTAGTGAGACTCTATGGCCGAATGGTAGCGGAAGTCAGGAAAGAATACATACGCTTATTCGTCGTTTACGAAAATCACTCGGTGAGTTAACAGCTTTTCAAATAAAGTTCAAAAATGATTCCTATCATCTGATAATCCCCCATTTCATCGAGAAAAATGCTTTGACTAATGCCTAAAAACATGGATAGTATGTGGCTGACAAATTCTGACAGGGACTGACAAATTCTGATAAATGAAGCTTGGTCAGTGTTTGTCAGTCAGATTTGTTGGAGCGGATTTCCTTGATTGCTACCTTCGCTTCCGAGACATGTCTAATTTAAATATCTAATACTAAATTTAATATTGTATGAAAAGAAAATCTTGGATGCTTGGTGTGCTGTTTGTGTTAGTTATTCTGGTTTCCTATATGGCTAAGCCGGAAAAGGTGCAAAGTGACTTACTCTTAATGAATATAGAGGCTTTAGCTGCCGGCGAGGATTATGTGCCAATACAATGTATAGGTACAGGAACGGTGGATTGCCCTTTAGGCGGAAAGACAAAGTTTGTCATGATTGGTTACAGCCTTGAATAGCGTTATTAAATATTCTCCCAGTTCTCTCTTGTTGCATGTACTTCTGTAGCTATGCATGAGGGAACAGCATATATGGATTTCCCGGAAACGAGAAATCTGACCGCATGTATTTTGCCTATGAATACAGTTGTATTTTGGCAAAAAGTGCTTTTATTGGCGGATTTGGTGCAGAAATTAGTATGTACGAGGTTTAGCAGTTCTGTTGTTTGATAGACTTTGTAATGTGTCTGTGCTATAATGCGTATTTGTGTAGTATTCTTATAAAATATTTTGAGATATCTGTTTATGAAAGGAGGTCTATTCGAGTAATATATTTGGTTTAAATGGGCAATGCGTTTGCTTATTCGTTGAAATGATACATACGAAGAATGATAGATGATTGGTGCTTTTATTTTAGATCATGATTCACATTAGTTAATAGAGATTCTGTTTTAAGTTGTAAATGAAAAAATTGAATAATGAAAAAATTGAATAATGAAAAAATTGAATAATGAAAAAATTAATAATAATATCTTTAGTTATAATGTTTGTTGCAGTTGCAGCTCATGGAGTTTATCTGTCTAAGACTGTTAACTCTTTATCAAATATAGTATTAGCTAATGTAGAAGCATTGGCTTTTAGGGAGGATGACTCTAAGGGTGTTGGGACTATACTTACGCATGATTTGGGAAAAGGGACAAAATGCGAAAATGGTATACTTTATAGTGTATATAAGTATAGTATTGATTGTTTTGGTGAAGGGACATTGCCATGCCAATCAGGAACATATGAGTCCTTTTCTCCAATGGGAAAATGTTATGAAGTCTAATTTAGGTTGAACATAAAGTATGTATTTTGTGAAATCTAATACATTACAACCTTAAACTTACTTTCTTGAGAATCAGATTAAGAATACTTGTTTTTTATATTTGATTCTCAAGGAGGTCGTGATTTATTTATTGGTTTTAATTTTTCGGTATGTAAAATTTGCTGCAAATGTGATGCAGTGGTTTTAATGTTATTCTTATGATATTTGAATTTTGTAAAATTAGACTGAATATTATGCTAAAAAATATTGTGCTATTATTTATATTAATGTTGTCTTCGTGTTCTACGGATAGGAAAGTATCTGATAAAGTGTCAATAATGCTTGATGTGCCCGTAAGCCCTATAAAGACTTATTTTAAAGAGCATTTTGATTTCGAAAGTTTTATCGCTATTGAAACTACAGATTCGTTTCTTGTTTCTGATATAAAAAAAATTGTAAGATCAGATGATAACATACTTTTGCTGTCGGGGAATCGGAGTGTTTTTTTGATAGATGCCCATTCTGGTAAATTAAAGGTTTGTATTGATAAATGTGGAAACGGACCAGGAGAGTCAAAACGTATAATTGACATTGCTTTTAATGAAGAATTAGGTCAGATTCTACTTTATAATGATTTTTATAAATTGTTGGTCTTTGATTTAAAAGGTGACTTTCTTTCGGAGGTAAAAGTTGGTGAAATGTATGAAAATGTCACATGTCGTCGGGGAGAAGTCTTGTTTTATAATAAATTGAATGGATATTCTTGCTATCCATATATGTTGAAAATTTATAATTTGAAGAATAAAATGTGGAGAACAGTTGGAGATGATATTAAAATAGATTTTCCAATTAGAAGTAGAGGACTTCAAATGGTGAATAGTAAGCGGGTATGGTTTAATGCTCCTCTTGACTATAAGCTTTATTGCTTTGAAGATGATACTCCTGTCGCTCATTATCAATTAGATATTTCAATGGCAAAATTGAGTGATGATCTGATAAAGAAATCAATCTCTGATCCACAAACTTTTTTTAATGAGGTGTCAATGGGCAAAATCGTTTATAGTTTAAATTCACTTAGGGAAACGGAGAACTTTCTAATTTTTCATTCGAATCAGACGGGACTTTTTCTTTTTGATAAAAAAGAAAATAAACTTTATGTAGACGAATTTCTTATGGATGACATTTTTTACATTAATTCTGGCGATTATTATCCACACGAGGGGGATGATAATAGTGTTATGTTTTTGCTTACTGCCGATAGGTGGATTAATCATCCAGAGCTTATGTCTGGTTTGCCCACTGAGTGGAGAAATAAGGTAAATGCTTTGAATATTAAGGAAGATGATAACCCTATTTTATTTTTTTTCAAAGAGAAAAATAAATTAGAATGAGTTGAGCCTTTAACGATAATAAAGAGAAAGCTTCAAAAAGTATGTAGCGGTATTTGGATCTTATAAGAATGTATTAGTTTTTATATCTCGTTTCTCTGGTGCACAAAATTGTTTGTGCTTGATATTAATGATTAAATGTATTTTTAAGATTAAAACAATTTGAAAATGAAAGAGTCTTTAAAAATTGCTTTTGTTGTAGTATTTGCAGGGTATGGGGTGTATACTTTACAAAAATCTGATGCTATATCTGATTTGATGCTGGTTAATGCAGATGTATTGGCTAATGGTAAGTCTGGTGGCTCAGGAAAGATATACTGTTGTGGTAATTATGGGGTATGTATGAAGGTTATAGATAGTTCTGGTAAGACTCATGAGATGACTGGAGTTGAATCTTCTGTCCCGTGTGGTTAATTTATTGGTTATTTTTTTTATAATTTATTTATGAACTTATTATTTGAAATTATTTTATAGTTTCTCTGTTTTATACATAAGTATAGGATATTATGAAAAATATCATTTTAATAAGTTTATTGTATAAAACTAAAAAGGGATAGCCCTTATCATCACATTATTTTGTGGTTTAATAATGGGTATATTAGTTTGACATGCTCTTAAAAATAATTTAATAGAAAAAGACTCTAATGAAACAATTGAATAAATTAATTTTTTTATTGTTGAATACGTGTGCATTTATGTCTTGTAACAGTGGTAAGAATCATACTGTTTTAGAAATATTCCCTGAATCTTTACAGTTGTCCCGAAAGGAATGTGGTATTTGTGATGATTCTTTAGCAGTTGTAGAGGGATTAGTTTGTGATAAAGGGGATTTGATAGTTTATGATTTCCATTCGGGTAATAGCTATACTCTTTTTAATGGAAAAAACGGAGATTACATAGCACGTTTTGGAGCTATAGGGCAGGGACCTACTGAAATTTTCGTGGGGTGTTTGGGCAATTTGTCGAAGAGATGTTTTTCTGTATTGAACAGCCAAGCGAGTAACGTGATGAAGTATAGCCTTGACTCTTTAAGTAATGGCAAAATGACCAGTGCTCCTGTACGCTTGACGAAATATGATATTCCTGATATGGAAATTTCAGAACTGATAGCAATAGATGATACTACTTTCTTGTGTGCCGGTACTTACCAATCTCGTTATCAATATCTGCTGTTTGATAACAAAAACAAGATTTTGGATTATGGCGTAGATATATATAATGCTGCAGATAGTGCTTTTAATACCCATACACGATTCCTTGCTAATCAAGGGGATTTGATTATGCATCCTGAAAAGAAGAAATTTGCTTATTCACTTAGGTTCTCTTCCAATTTGGATGTATTTGAAATAGTGGACGGTAAAATAAAGCTAATAAAATCTTTACGCTTGGGAGATCCGAAACTTAAATCCACTGTTGAGAGTGGTATATTCTATTCTGCTAAACTGACAGAGGATACCCAGATTGGATATTTGAATATTTGTGCAACGGAAGACTATATATATGCTTTGTATACTGATAAAAAGGCGTGTGAAAGTGCCAGAAAATCAAATATTGTATTAGTGTTTGATTGGAATGGAAATCCGGTGAGGAAATATTTATTGGACACTGATGTCTATTATATGGCAGTTGATGAATCTTTGCACAGTATGTTTGCAGCTATTAAAAATAGCGAGAAAGGCTGGAGTATAATATGCTATAAAATATGAGATACAATAATGTTGTCTGAAAATTAGAAGCATATAGATATTAATGAAAAGGAGTAGTTTATTTCTGTTTTCCAGAGAAAACTATTATATAAAGTCTGATTTATGACTATAATATGAAGTATATTGTCAATATAAGTACTGTTGTGATGAAAAAATTGTTATGTATACTATTATTTTTCTTTTGTTTGATATCATGTGATGATTCGAGGCAGCAGAAGATTGCATGTTTGCTACAGGAATGGACTGGTAAAGAGATTATATTCCCGAGTAATTCAATAACTATGTTGTTGAAAACCGATACAATTCCATTTTCTAAGCCTAAAACACAATATGTTATTGTTAGTTATATTGACTCTATTGGATGTACGAATTGTAAATTGCGCCTTCCTGTATGGGAAGCATTCATTAATCAATTATATTCTATCTGCCCAGGTAAAGTTTCCACTTTGCTATTTTTGCATCCTAAAGATAGAGAAGAATTAATACATATATTGGAACGGGACAAGTTTAGTTATCCTATTTGCATAGATGAAAAAGATAGTTTTAATAAATTAAATCAGTTTCCTACAGATATGATTTTTCAGACATTTTTATTAGATGAAAATAATAAAGTGTTAGCTATTGGCAGTCCGATTCATAACCCCAAAATTAGAGAACTTTATTTGAATATAATTCAAGGTGCTAAAGTCACTGTTGACGGTAAAGAAAACGCTGTGCAAACAGAAGTAAGTTTAGATAAAACTACTATGCACTTTGGTCGTTTCGATTGGAAAGAAGAACAGAATGATACTTTTATATTGAAGAATGTTGGTAATCATCTTCTGATAATACAGGATGTGACTACTTCATGCGGTTGTACTCAAGTCACCTATTCGAAAGAACCAGTTCTTCCGGGAGATTCAGTATCACTACACGTGACATATAAGGCTGACCATCCCGAACACTTTGATAAAACAATAACAGTATATTGCAATGCGAAACCTTCTCCTGTTATTTTGAGAATAACTGGTGATGCAGAATAAGATAACGCTAATGAAAAAATTATGAGAAAACACAGCCTTCTATTAATCATCTGTATTTTTCAAATATTAGCCTCCTGTACCAAAGTTCCAGTTGGCCCTTCATTGAAAGATATATTATCAGCGAACCCTAAATTGCAGGTCGTCCTTGACAAATATAAGGATGATTCCCTAAAATATAAAGCTGCCGTCTTTCTCATTGAAAACCTGCCTTTTCACTATAGCTATGAAGGTGAACCTTTGAATGACTACCTGAAGCTTTTTGAGCTTCACGGCAAAGGCACCATGTATCCGGATAAAGTGTTGGACTCCATTAAACGTGCTTGTGGCCCTTTCCACATGGACAAACTGGAAGCGAAGAGCGATATCTATATTGATCCGGTCTATTTGATTGAGAATATTGAATGGGCTTTCAAAGTATGGCGTGAACAGCCTTGGGGGAAAAACGTCTCTTTTGAAGACTTTTGTGAATTCGTTCTCCCTTACCGGGTAGGTGATGAAAGACTGGAATCCTGGCGCGAAAGAATCTATAATAAATATAATCCGTTGTTGGATAGCATTCGTGGGCTTCCGGAGGCTGAAGATCCGAAGTACATCTCTCAGATACTAATGGATACCTTGCATAAAGCTCCGGTTTATTTCACTGAACTATTCTCATTCGGCCCTCATTATGGACCTAAAGTTGTGGATTGGCGTTCGGGGAGTTGCGTAAACTTTACCGATCTGCAACTTTATGTTTTTCGTGCATTAGGTTTGCCTTGCAGCGAGGAAATCATGTTGATGCGGGGAAATAAGAATGTTCCCCATTATTGGAATGCTGTTTTTGACAAAGATGGTAACTCTTATCGTTGCTCCATTCTGGACCCTACTTCTGAACTGAATAGCCCTGATAATTATTGGGACCCTAAAGGAAAGGTTTATCGTCGTACGTTCAGCGTTAACCGGGAAATGATCAGGGCTATGGGAAAGAAAGCGGAAGAAAGACATCCCTCTTTCCGTTATCCCTGTTTTCGTGATGTTACTGCTATATATGCGGGGAGCAAGAACCGCACATTAACGGTTGGTCCTGAAAATCTCTACAACCCTTTAAAGAAGGGTGAACCGGTCTATCTCTGTTCCGCCAGCTTTATGGACTGGGCTCCCATCGGGTGGTGTCTCTACGACAAGCGTCTGGGCGCTGTCTTTGAAAATGTGGAGGGACAGGTTGTCTTCTGTTTGGGAACTTATGAAAACGGCAGTATATACCCGCAAAGCGATCCTTTCTTGCTTGATAGGGAAAGCGGTGAAGTACGGTTTTTCCCTTCGGGCGGTAGGGAGGTCGAAGTTACGCTGCTCCATAAATATGAACTTTACTTTGAACCTTTTGTCCGACGAATGGTAGGCGGTGTGTTTGAAGGTAGCAATGACTCTCATTTCAACAGGAAAGATACACTGTTTATCATCAAGGAATTCCCCGAGCGGCTTTGGAATGTTGCACGGGTAAATAGTGCCCGGTCTTACCGTTATGTTCGCTATTATGGTCCTAAAGACAGCTATTGTAATATTTCGGAGGTTGCTTTCTATACATCTTTTGCTGACAGTGTCCCTTTGAAAGGGAAGATTATCGGTACACCGGGATGTAACGGATTGGACGCTTCACATGAGTACACAAACGTGTTTGACGGCGACCCTTATACTTCCTTTGACTATATCCAGCCTACAGGTGGTTGGTCGGGGCTTGATTTGGGTACTCCTCGACGTATTGAAAAGATTGTGTTCACTCCCCGCAACCGTGATAATTTTATTCGTACGGACGATGAGTATGAACTTTTCTATTATAATGATGGGGAATGGGCATCGGCAGGTAGGGTCCGTCCTCATTCCGATTCTTTGCTTTATAAGGTTCCTGAAGGTGCATTGCTCTATTTGAAAGATCATACCCGTGGAAAGGATGAACGTATATTTGAATATAAAGATGGAAAACAACAGTTCTGGTAAGAAAAAGAAAGGGGTGTCTTGGGTTGTTGACAAGTTCCTCAACCTGTTCCTGATAGCTTGTGGAGTAGTGGTGATATGGATACTGCTTCAGGTGACTAGTATCGCTACTTTCAAGATTCCTTCCGACTCAATGGAACCTGCCCTGCTTGCCGGAGATAATATCTTGGTGAATAAATGGGTGATGGGTGGACGCATTTTTAATATTTGGGATGCTCTTGAAGGGAAAGAAGTCAAGATTTCCCGTTTGCCGGGATTGGGAAAGATACGGCGGAATGATGTGTTGGTTTTTAATTTTCCCTATCCCGCACAATGGGACAGTATAGGCCTGAACGTGATGTCTTACTATGTAAAACGATGTGTGGCTTTGCCGGGGGATACGTTTGAGATCAGGAAGGCTCACTACTGGGTGCGTAGTTGTGAAACGTCGTTGGGAAATGTGGACTCACAGGATGCACTGATGCGTATAGTAGCAAATGGCAGAGAAAAAGATTATGGAATAGTGATGAGTGGGTATCCTTATAATGGATTGGTGGACTGGAATATCGTGAACTTCGGCCCCCTCTATCTTCCTGCAAAAGGAGATGAGATAGAGATGAACCCTAAACATGCTGTCCTATATCGGAATGTGATAGAATGGGAACAAAGAAAGAAACTTTTCCTGCATGGTGATACGGTTTTACTGAATGATAGCGCGATTCATGCTTACCGTTTTAAAGAGAACTATTATTTTGTTGCAGGCGATAAGGTGATGAATTCCCAGGATTCCCGTTATTGGGGCTTGCTTCCGGAACCTTTTATTGTGGGTAAGGCTGTCAGGATATGGAAGTCGGTGGATAGGGGAACGGATGAAATTCGGTGGGATAGGACGTTTAAAAGTATAAATAATAAAAATTAAAGAATGGAGGAGGATAATATGTAAAGTAGTATTTTTAATATAGAGTGAGTGGATATATCTGCCTATTCTACGAAAATATCTCTTCGAAAGTGGGATATAAGTATTTATTTAAATTTTAAAAAAAGTATTTATGAGAAAAATTATTTATGTTTTAGTTGTCGTATCTATTGCTATTGTTAATACAGTCTTTACAATACGCAATAGTGATGAAATTGTAGATTTGGTATCTTTAAAATCTGAAGCTTTTGCAAATAATGATGAAATTTCGGGCGGTGCATTGGGACCTCTTCATAAATTTGGATGTGGTATACCTGAGAAGGTTATAGTAGCTTATGATTCTGATAATAATCCGATTTTTGCTGAGATTATTCGTGAAGGGGAATTGGGAGAGTGTGAGGGTAAAACAGGAAGTTGTTCTCCATATCCTTGCACTAGACGTTGGCCGTTCTAATTTTTAGGGACTATCTGATTGAAAGATAGTCCCTAAAAACTTAATCATAAAACATTTATTGAAATGAAAAATATTATTTTGCTTTTTTTGTGTTTGCTTTTTGGGGGATGTTTTTCTTCATCTGATAAGTATGTACCTAATGAAGGTTTAAATGAGATTCTTATAGATCCGGAAGTGGTTGAGGAATATTTAGATTTATCCGAAATACTACAAGACTCAATAGAAATTATACCTTTAGAGACAACGGAACAATGCCTAATATCAGATATTAAACAAATAGAGCTTTATAAAGACAAAATATTCGTGTCTGATAAAGGAAATGCAAAAATATTCGTGTTTACTACAACAGGACACTTTCTTAATAGCCTTGGCAGACAAGGCATGGGACCTGGTGAATACTCTCGTTTGGGGAATTTTACTTTTAAAGGTGATTCCATATTAATTCAGGATCTATATCGTAATAAATATATTGCGTATGATTTATACAGCAATTCGCATAGAGAGATTTCTTATGATGTTTATCATAAAGACATTATATCATTCGATAATATTGCCTATTTAATTTCTAATTATGAGGGATCGGATTATGGGGATTTTAATCTTTTTAAATTTGACTTAGCTACCTCTAGTGTCATATCTTCTGAAATTCCATTTAACAGAAAACAGATTGATAAATCTGGATATGGATTAAGGAAATACGCTAGCAAATACAATAATGAAGCTACACTAATTTACCCTCTAAATGATACGATTTATATCTTGAAAGAGGACACAGTGTGCCCCTTTTATGTTATAAATTACACCTCTAGAAGTCTTCCTGAAGATGTAAATGTTGATAAAGACATGCTTTTTAGATTCGTTCGCAAAAATAGATATTTGAAAGGGTTTGAATATTTACAAAATTCAAAGGATTATTTATTAGGCTACTATTCGGATGATTCTTTCAAATATTTTATATATGACAAACTCAGTACTAATATTCGTGTTGGGAAATGGCTTAGTATAGGTTTGTTTGGGAATATGATATTTCACTATTTTTATACAACAACAAATGGTGAACTTTATATCTTACAAGATGCGGATACTTTCTCTTTTAATTGGAAATCTTTGAGAACTTATTGTACGAATAGCTATTATCGTGAGAAAATAGATTCAATTGTTGGAGAAATAGGTGATGATTCTAATCCAATATTATTTAAGTGTAAATTTAGAGGAATGGCAAAATGAAAAGGAAAGAACTAAATTTGGCTATTATACTTGTTCTCTTTTTATTATTGAGCAATATCTATAGCTATATCCAATATAAGGAGATAAGTGAAGTTCAATCGTTCTTATATGAATTGAAAAAAGATTCGGATATTAAGATTGGACAATTAGAAGCATTGAAAGAATGTAGAGCTAATGAAATACTATTGAATGGAAATGAAATATCGCGTGATTGGGAGATTACAAATTTGCAGGGAGGTAGAGAGACACTTTCAGATATAATGTCTGATAATACATTGGTTTTGCGATATTCAGAAATGCATTGTGATGTTTGTATAGATAGCATAGTCAGTAAATTGAATATTTATCAAGACTCTATTGGTTTACAGAATATTGTACTATTTACTAGTACTAAGAATATGAATTATGTAAAAAAGTTTAAGAGGGTCAATAACATTCATTTTGATATTTATGGCATTAGCAATGCATTGGATTCTGTATTAGTAGATATAGGTATGCCGTATCTGTTTGTTTATTCTTTTGTAGATGAGAGAATAAATAATGTTTTTGTTCCACAGAAGGAAAATGTAAAATTTACATATGAATACTTACATTCCATTCTTTTGAAATATTATACTAAGTGATATTTGTTTAATTATTGGTATTCATAATAATGCAGTACGTAAAACACGGTTTGTTATTTACTACTCTATGCTTACTATTAAGCATGGCGCATGTGGTTACGCCTGAACTTTCAAGTGGGGAAACTATTATTCAATGGGTGTGGTTTGGAAAGGTTTTACCCTTCACGGCTGGTTCTATTATTGCAGTTTGTTTGATGCAGCTATATGAAGGGGTACCTTTGAGAAAGGCATTGGGTTTTCCTTATTTTTTTATCTACTTTTCTTGGAGTTTAATGTTTTTTGGTATGGTAGAAACTGTATGGGGAATGAGGCAACTGTATGGTTTTACGGCTTCGGGACATTCTCATTATGCGTTGACTGGCTCTTTTTTCAATCCTGGTCCTTATGCCGGATATTTGGCAATGATATTACCGATATGCTTATATCATTATTTGAGGGTGCCGGAAAAGTGGAGATATTTATGTAAGTCACTAAAGATAGAAAAAATTACAGCTGCTGTGGCGGGTATGCTTATTCTTTGCGTATTGCCTTCCACTATGAGCCGCTCCGCCTGGATAGCTGCGGCAATAAGCTGTATCTGGGTGGCATATATGCATCGTGACAAACGGAAGTGGAATATATTGTGGCGTCGCTATAAAAAGCGTTATATATTGTGGGGAACCGGGATATTTTTAATTCTGTTGTTGGCTGCTGCGGGAATGTTCTTTTTAAAACCCGATTCAGCATTGGGGCGTCTGTTTATGTGGAAGATGACTTGCCGGGCCATCGCTGCTCATCCGTGGGGATGTCATACCGGATTCGCTTGTGCTTATGGTGGGGCTCAGAGTTTATATTTTGCCTCAGGGAACTATGCTGCTTGGGAAGAACGTGTGGCAGGAAGTCCTGAATATGCATTTAATGAGTATCTGGAGTTTGCCTTGACGTATGGTATTGTTATGTGTATACTGGCGCTGTTTGTAATCTTTGGTTGTCTTTGGATAGGAGTGAGACTCCGTCGCTATGGTGTCTGTGGTGCTCTTATCTCCTTGCTTGTATTTTCTTTTTCTTCCTATCCGCTGCATCTTCCGGCTTTCATTGTCGCTGGTATATGTTTGCTTCTTGCCTGTGGGATAGGTGATGTAATTGGTAAGTATCTTATTCTGTGTGTTTGTTTGGTGGTGTGGCTCGGAGGCTATACGGAAAAATGGACGCAAGAAAAAGACGCTTGCCGGGACTGGATGAATGCGAGAATACTCTATCATTCGGGGGCTTACGAAGCTGCCAACAGGGCTTATGAAAAGCTTTATCCGTCTTTGAGGAATAAAGGAACATTCTTGTTTGAATATGGACATAGCTTGCACAAATCCGGTCGTTATGACGAATCTTTTGAGTGTTTGGATCGGGCACGGTTGTATAGTAATGATCCGATGATATTGAATATTATGGGTAAAAATTGCCAGGCGTTGCATGAATATAAATGTGCCGAGGCTTTTTTTCTTATTTCTGTCAGTCGCCTGCCGGGCAGAATCTATCCTTACTATCTACTGGCTAAACTCTATTCTGAACCGAATTATCGGGATAAAGACAAATTTGAGGATATGAAATGGAATGTGCTGAACCGGACGCCCAAAGTTCATTCCACGGCCATTGAGGAGATGCGTCAAGAAGTGGAGGAGATAGCGAAAAATTGGAATACGGATTATATGGAACATTAAAAGAACGAGAAATAGAATATGGAAACTTATCATGATAACTGGAATGCTTGTTTGTTATTCCGCAATAAGCAACTGACTAAACAACTGAAAGAGTACCAGAATGCTTCGGTACTGGCTGAATGTTCTTCTTCCTTACTTGTGTCTCTGGGACAGTTGCTTCGCCTTCATCAGAACCCCTCCTATGGCATAATCCGGGAGGAAACTGAATGGACGAATCTGTTCACTGTCATTGATATGTTTTATGGCGGTTGCCTGTCAGAGCAGTTATCTTCATACGGGCTGAGTATGCAAGAGTTAAAGGTATGCTATCTGATTCGTGCACGGTTAGGAAATAAGGCTATTGCAGTTCTTTTTAATATTACTCCCTGTTCAGTGTTGAAGGCAAAGCAACGTATAAAAGGGAAATTGACTTTATCGGCTGCGGATTGTTTGGATAAGTATATTCAAATTGGGTAGTCGGAATGCTTTATTACAGATTTTCATCTGTAATTTCCGAAAAAGGAATAAATTTGCCCCGGATTAATCTTTTTTATCTTATGCTATGATGAATACAAAAGTAAAATTATTACTGACCATAATATGGTGTCATCTGCTTCCTGTACTGTCTGCACAAGAGATGATCAACGTACGACATTATTCAATAGAAGATGGCTTGTCACAAAATATTGTGCAGGATATGCTTCAGGATAATGATGGGTACATTTGGTTGGCTACATGGAATGGACTGGAAAAGTTTGACGGATATACTTTTAAGAATTATAAATCGTATCCTACAGATGATACTAAACTAAAATACAATAGATTAGTAAGCATTGTCAAAGGAGCCGATGATGCTTTGTGGTGTCATACATACGATGATAAGGTCTATCTATTTGATGTGCGCCAGGAAAAATTCAATGATATTTTTGTTTATCATCCACAGATAGAGGAATGCAAGTTGGTAGAGAAAATGATTCCATTGACAAATGGGATTATGTGGATAATAGCTTCTGACGGTAATTTGTGGCGTATTGATGAAGCCCTGTATAAAAAAGATAAAGGGGTTATGTTCCTTCCTTCCGGTTCTGTTCCGCAACATGGTAACCGTGTTTATTCAGTTGTACGTGATGCTCATGATAATGAATGGGTATTGACTGATAAGGGATGCTTTGTCTATGGAAAACGGGAATTATCGGACAGCCGGAATTTTAATAATGCAATATGTATCGATCATATCCTTTATATGTCTTCTCCGGATGGAGAACTGGTGACGTATACACCGGAAGAAGGAATAAAAGAGGTATCTATAAAAGAAACTGATTACGGTATCATAGACTTGTTGGAACTACCCAATGCGAAAATGGGTATTATGACTAATCGGGGTATAATCATCTACGATACTCAAAACAACCATGCAGAAAGCATTTTGGTGAATGAGAATCATCCTGATATACAACCATCTTATCATTTGCTTTCAAACAATGGCATACTGTGGATGATTAACGGAAAGGAAAATGTTATCCGGTGTGATTTAAAGCAGAAAAGCATTAGCTTTATAAATTATCCTTTGAGCCAAAAGGAAAAAGCGAATATTTTTATCCATGAGGATAATTACGGACGTATATGGATATTGGCTCCAAATGGCGAATTTTCATTTTACAATCCTATAACAAATGTTTTTGAGCAAGGCTATACGTACATAAATGGAGAACATACATATTATCATGCAACCGGGAGGAAATTTCTGATAGATAATCAGCAAAATATATGGTTAAGCTGTGATTCCGGTGTCGATCAGCTGACCTTCTTAAATGAAAGTTACAGCTACTTCTCTACAGGGCACAATGATAAGATACGCGGGCTGTTTGTTGATTCCAAACAGAGAATATGGGTGGCTGATAAAAGTGAAAGAATAGAAATCTACAATGATAATCATGATTATTGCGGTAATCTTAGCCGGGATGGGCATTTGGTAAAAGACAAGCAACTTGTTTTTGGTGCGGATATCTATTGCTTTTTTGAGGATGAGCAGCACAGGATATGGATGGGGAGCAGGACAGGAGGAATCTATGTAGCAGTTCCGGAAGCGGGAAAGTTCCGGATTTATCATTTCAAGCATAATGAGAAAGATAAAAATTCATTGAGTTCTGATGCTATTTTCTCTATTTGTCAGGATACAAAAGGAAATATTTGGGTTGGAACGTATGGGGGAGGACTGAATGTAGTGGAGGGGAGCTTTCCCAATCTGAAATTTACGCATTATCAAAATGGGCTGGAACTCTATCCCAAGAACAAATATCTAAGGGTGCGAAGTCTGCTTTGTACTTCAGCAGGAATTATGCTGGCAGGAACCACTGATGGGCTGCTGACTTTTTCTACAAATGCGGATCAATGGGAAAAAATACAGTTTAATCTGAATCAATGCGAAACAAAACGTGCCAATAGTCTTAGTAATAATGATGTAGTATATGTATTTGAAAGTCGCAAAGGAGATATTTATGTGGTTACTCATAGCAGTGGACTAAATCTGGTTAGTTCTAAAGATCTTCTATGTGATCATATAGAATTTATTCATTTGAATAAATTAAACGGCTTGCCTTCCGATCTGGCTTATGCAATTTTAGAAGGAAAGGATAATGAGTTGTGGATTAATTTTGAGAATCATATCTGTAAATATAATCCGGTTGAGAATACTATAGATACTTATGATCGCTTTTATTTCCATTCTCACCTGGCCGTGTCCGAAATACCATTCATCAGGGATAAAAACAATGGTATGTATGTAGCCTTGAATAGGGAAGTTTTATACTTGAATTTGGATAAACTTAAAAAAAGCCAGTTTGCTCCACATATTGTTTTCACAGATGTGAGAACCCGAAAGAATTATAAACAGGAAAAATCTTCTCCTGTTACCAATCGGGAATTAACGCTGGAAAAGGATGAGCGTAATGTCTCAATTACTTTTGCTGCTTTGGATTTTACAGGTTCGGGGCATTTGCAATATGCTTATCGGCTGAAAAATATAGATGAAGAATGGAACTATATAGGAAATAGCCGTACGGCAAGTTTGGTGAATCTGCCGGCGGGAGACTTTATTTTAGAAGTGAAATCAACGAATGGAGATGGGCTTTGGGTGGAAAATACGGCACAGCTGGCTATTCATGTGAAACCTATCTTCTGGGAGACAGGCTGGGCATGGCTGTTATATATAGTGTTAATAGTAGTGGTAATTCTGGCTATCTCGGCTACTTTTGCTTACATATTTAATTTGAGACGGAAAGTGGACTTTGAACAGCAACTTACCAACTTGAAACTTCGTTTCTTTACTGACATATCTCATGAATTACGCACTCCTCTAACTTTAATTGCAAGCCCTATAGAAGAGATTATTAATCGGGAGGAATTAAGTGAGGAGGGACAGGAAAACATACAGCTTGCAAAGAAGAACACTGATCGTATGTTGCGTCTTATTAATCAATTGCTTGATTTCAGGAAGATACAGAACAACAAAATGAAGTTGTATATTGAGCAGGCGGACGTCGTAACACTGTCTAAAAAAATCTATGATAACTTTACGGGCTTGGCTCATCAGCGGAATATCGGTTTCCATTTTGTTTGTTCTTATGATAATTATACTCTTTACACAGATATAGATAAACTGGAAAAAATATTGTTTAATCTACTGTCAAATGCCTTTAAATATACTCCGGATGGGAAGAATATTGATTTAATTCTTGAATTTAAAGAAAAGAACCTGCTCATTAAGGTTAAAGATGAGGGAAATGGAATTGAACTGCATAAAATAGATATGTTATTTAAACGTTTCGAGACCTTGGGACAGACAGACGCTAACTTATCAAGCGGTATCGGGCTTTCTTTGGTAAAAGAATGGGTTGATATGCTGCATGGGACGATTACGGTAGATAGTAAACTGGGGTATGGAAGTACTTTCTCTATTTCCCTGCCGGGAGAACATGAGATTTTTGAGTCCGATAAAAATGTCGAGTTCATTTTAAGTGATTCCGAATCTTCAATGCCGATGGATTCCGGCATAACGCAAAATAATGAAGAAGCAGAAGGGATATCGGTTTTAGTAGTGGAAGATAATGAGGAACTGAGACATTTTATGGTGAATATACTTCGGAAAGATTATCATGTGATTGAAGCAGAAAATGGGAAAACAGGGCTGGAGAAAATCAAGTTGAAAATTCCGGATTTGGTTATCAGTGATATTATGATGCCTTGTCTGGATGGTATAGAATTACTGGAAGAAGTAAAGAAGGACTATAATGTAAGCCATATTCCTTTTGTTTTGTTATCAGCGAAAGCTACGTTGGATGACCGTATAAAGGGGCTGGAATATGGGGCGGATGATTATATAACAAAGCCATTCAGTGCCGGGTATTTACGTGCGCGCATCTCCTCATTATTAAAGCAACGCAGCATATTGCGTGAACATTTTATGAAAGAAGTATTACCTGTTGCCGGTAAAGAGCCTGTTGCTATTCAAGGTGATGCTTTGGAGAACTTATCTCCGTCGGTACCGCAAATAACTTCTTATGATGAAGAATTCATTCATAAAATCATTCAGGCTGTGGAAGAAAGGCTGCAAGATTCTGATTTCAAAATTGAAGACTTGGCTGATAGTATGAATATTGGACGTTCTGTTTTCTATAAGAAGGTAAAATCTATTTTGGGGGTATCTCCCATTGAGCTTGTAAAAGATATGAGAATAAAGAGAGCTATACAATTATTGGAAACAGGAAATTACAATATATCCCAAATAGCATACATGAGTGGTTTCTCTTCTTCTCAATATTTTAGTCGGGTATTCAAAGAGTTGAAAAATTGTACTCCGAGTGAATATAAGATAAAGAACTAAAATAAATAGTGCACAGAATCACATAAATAATGCACAGGCGTCTGTTCCACCTGCGCTACCTTTGCCCACAAAGCAATACGAGCTTAGTGGGCATTTTTTTTATAACAATATTTTAAATGAAAGTACTATGAGAATATTTTTTCTTTGCTGTGTAGCTGTTTTTTCTTTTTTAAGCTGTAAAACAGAAATCAATGATGTTGGTAATGTTCCGGAACGGGGATTTCATAGCAATCGTCCGGCTAATATTTGGGAAGAATCGTTGGTTACCGGAAACGGTGTGATGGGAGCTATGGTAATGGGAGACCCATACAGGGAATCTATTGTTCTTAACCATGCTTTGCTTTATTTGCCTATTCATTCTCCGAGAAAGCCTGTCAGCCAGGGAAAGAACCTGGAGAAGATTCAGCAAATGATGCTGGATGGTAAATATACGGAGGCTTCTAAGTTTATTGTAGACTTAGCTAATTCCGAGGGATACCAAGGTAAACACGCAACAGACCTTTTCGTTCCGGCATTTCAATTCAACATTTCAAGTGATACTTCTTCTGTGAAGGAGTATAATAGGACTGTGGATTTTACTACGGGCGAAGTAGAGGTTAAATGGGAGGATAATAATGGAATCTATTCGCGTAAACTATTTATTTCCAGAGCGGACAATGTGGTTGCCCTACGGTTATCTTCAAAAAAAGGCTCTATCCATACAACATTGAATCTTTCACAGATAATGAGGCATGATGCAGGACGTAAGAAGAAATTTACATTAAGTGAGAAGAACTGCATTGATAAAGTTGAATCCGGTGTAATGGAAAACGGACTTTATTTTAAAGCATGGTACGAAAGGCCTTGGGAATTTGAATCCAGAAAAAGCTTTAAGGGATACGAAGGGGTAGTGAAAGTCGTGAACATGGACGGTGATATAGAGATGAACTCGGATCAAATAGTCATAAATGGTGCTACGGATGTGCTGATATTAGCTCGTGTTGAACCTTCTGACAATATGGAAATATCGAAAGTGCCTGATATGATGAAAGCCCTCAGTTTATATCCTACTAATTATGCGGAATTACTGGATGCGCATAAAAAAATCCATAAAGAATTATTTGAGCGTGTATCGATTGATTTGGGTGCCTCTAAAGAAGACCGTATGAAATCTTCCGAAGAATTATTGGAAGCAGGTGGTTCCAATCCGGCTTTAATAGAGAAGATTTTCGATGCTGCACGTTATAATGTTATTTGTGCCACAGGCATCAATCCTCCCAATCTTCAAGGTATCTGGGGAGCTACTATGACTCCTCCCTGGTCTGGTGACTATACGACTAATGGAAATCTGCCGGTTGTCATTTCCCATTATTTGCAGGCTAATACTCCGGAGCTGATGTTGCCACTGTTTGACAGGCTGGAAGCATATATGGAAGATTTTAAGGTGAATGCACGTGAGCTTTATAACTGCCGTGGTATTCATGTTCCGTCACGTTTTAGTTCACATGGCTTAAATAATCATTTTGATGCTACCTGGCCGATGACTTTCTGGGTGACCGGAGCGGCATGGTACTCACTCTTCTATTATGACTATTATATGTATACCCTGGACAAAGAGTTTTTGCAGAAACGGGCACTTCCATTCATGGAACAGGCCGCCTTGTTTTATGAAGACTTTTTGAAAGAAGGGGCTGATGGGAAGTATGTTTTTAATCCTTCATATTCTCCTGAAAATCATCCGGCAAATCATCCCAGCCAGGCTTGTATAAATGCCACGATGGATGTGATGGCAGCTAATGCTTTGTTGCGCTCAGTTATAGAAGCCAGTCAGGTTTTGGGTGTCAATCAGGATAAAATTCCGGTATGGGAGTCTATGCAGGCCAAAATGCCTTCTTATATGCTGAATGAGAATGGAGAAATCAGAGAATGGATGTGGAAGGACTTGCAGGACAATCATAAACATCGCCACGCTTCTCACTTATTCGGACTGTATGATTTTCATGATCCCCTTATTATGAAAGATAAGGATTTGCTAGAAGGATGTAAGCGGGCCGTTAATCGTAGGATGGAAATACGCCGGCAAGACAATGGTGGAATCATGGCGTTCGGTATGATTCAACTGGCTTTCTCTGCGTGTGCTTTAGGTGAATCCGAGACGGCTTATGATATGCTGACCTGGTTGGGAAACAGTTATTGGAATAATAATATGGTTTCAACCCACGATCCTAAAAAGACATTCAATCTGGACATCTGTGGAGGATACCCGTCTTTAGTGATGAAAATGTTGGTTTACTCGGAACCGGGTCTGATATCCCTTTTACCATGTAAGCCTCAGCAATGGCGCAGTGGGCATATAAACGGAGTAGCCTTGAGAGGTGGAATTATAGTGCAAGAGCTGTCATGGAATGAAAAGGAAGTGAAAGTCACTTTATTATCTAAAATAGATCAGAACGTAAAAATTCAATTGCGGGAAGCGGAAATGCAGGAAATAGTGTTAAAAGCAGATACTCCTGCTACCTTCAACTTTGCATATGAATAGAAAAACAAATACCTTATTTACTAATTTTAAAAGCACTTTTTTATGAATCAGAATGTATTTATTCGAAGGGCATGTATGTCTTTGATGTTTAGCATGCTTTGCTTGTTGTCTCTGGCTCAGACACATCAAGTTTCCGGTATTGTAAAAGATGTTACCGGAGAGCCGGTGATTGGAGTCAATGTATCTGTGCAAGGAACCGGTAACGGTTCTATTACGGATTTGGATGGTAAATTTGCAATTCCGAATGTGAAGGAGAAAGATGTTTTAATTGTCTCTTACATCGGTTATCTGACTCAGTCTATACCGGTTGGAAAACAGACTTCATTTACTATTACCTTGAAAGAAGATGCACAGGCTTTGGATGAAGTTGTTGTTGTAGGCTATGGTGTACAGAAAAAGAGGGACTTGTCGGGTGCTGTGTCTTCCGTAAAGTCACGGGATATCACAGCTATACCGACAACCAATGCTTTGGAAGCTTTACAGGGAAAGGTTGCAGGATTGGACCTGACTTCTTCTTCAGGTAAGGCAGGAGCTGAGCTGAGTTTCACTATTCGTGGAGAGAGATCATTAAAAGCCAGCAATAAACCTCTGATATTGGTGGATGGAGTAGATTATGGTACGACTCTGGATATTAACCCTTCGGATATCGAATCTATTGAAGTCTTAAAAGATGCATCTTCAACCGCCATTTACGGAACACGTGGTGCAAATGGTATTATCATCGTGACTACTAAGAAAGGAAAAACAGGAAAATCAAAAGTTTCTCTGAATGCTTTTGCTTCTGTTAATATGATTTCTTCTTATCCATCTATCATGAATGGAGCTGAATATGCACAGTTAAAACGTGAAGCATACCGTGACCAGACAACTAATGAATATTTGCCGGATGATCAGGTCTTTACAGTGGCGCAGGAATTGGAATATGTTAGAGAAGGAGTGTCTACTGACTATCGTGACTTAATGATGAGCAATGGTTTCAATCAGAATTATGAACTATCCATATCGGGAGGTACAGACAAGACACAACATAATATCTCCTTGGGATATAGAGGTGAGAATGGACTTTTCAAAAATGATAATTATAAACGATTGAATGCCAGGGTAGCATTGGATCATGAATTACTGAAAACTCTGAAGATAGGTACAAGCATTACGTATACTTATAAGGATCAAAACACACGTCGTGATCCGTTGAATATGTGTAATAAGATTGTTCCATTATCAAAACCTTATGATGAAAATGGAGAAGTGGTAAGATTCCCGGCACCGGGATACAATTCTCAGACCAATCCATTGGTGGATGATGTGGAGGGGGCAATAAAGGATAACACGAAAGGCACCCGTTTCTTTGGCAGCTTGTATGCGAACTGGAATATCACAAAAGATCTTCTTTTCAGAACAACATTAGGGGTTGATGCTCAGAATTCAAGAAGAGGGTATTATTGCTCGGCAAACTCTTTGGACGGAGAAGGCAAAGACAGTAAATCATTGAAAGAACATACTATTCAATCGGGTATTACCTGGGAAAACATCCTGACCTATTCGAAGATATTGGGAGAGCATGATTTTCAGATAATGGGTGGTACCAGTACGATTTATAAGAGTAAAGAATATACATTGGCTTCAGGTAAAGGGCAGACTTATGGAGGCAATATCTATCATAATCTGGCATCAAACACCAAAGAAGTTATGATTGACAGTTATTTACAAGAAGAGAATTTGGCTTCTTTCTTCGGACGTGTAAATTATAAGTTTATGGACCGTTATATTCTTACAGCTTCTTTACGTGCAGACGGCTCTTCACTACTTGCCAGTGGACATAAGTGGGGATATTTTCCATCTGTAGCATTAGCGTGGAGAATGAATGAAGAAGCTTTTCTGAAGAACATTGATAATTTATCTAACTTGAAACTTCGTTTAAGCTGGGGAGAATCCGGTCAATCGGCCATTGATCCTTATCAAACGATAGGTCTTTTGGGCTCTTCTACTTATTCATTCAATAATGAGCTGGCCAGTGGTCTGTATCCTAAGACTATGTCGAATAAGAATCTGACGTGGGAAACAACTTCTGTATTCGATTTGGGAGTGGATTTCGGACTCTTCAATAATCGTCTGTCAGGTTCTCTGGACATTTATAAATCATATACGAGGAATGTTCTTATGAATCGCAAGATCCCATCAACTAATGGTTACTCTGATGTGATGGAAAATATTGGTAAGACGGAAAACTTTGGTATTGATATAACGCTAAACTCAGTAAATATACAAAAGAAGAATTTTACCTGGACCACAGATTTTACGCTTTCTCATAACAAAGAGAAAATAAAAGAACTGGCATCGGGAGCACTGAGAGATGAGGCTAACTCGTGGTTTGTGGGTGAAGCGTTTCAGGTATTTTACGATTATAAGAAAATTGGTATCTGGCAATTAGATGAAGCGGAAGAAGCTGCTAAGAACGGGCAGATTCCTGGTGACATAAAGATACAGGATACGAATGATGACGGGGAAATTACTCCCGAAGACCGTGTTATTTACAGTAAACGTCCGAAAGTGACTTTTGGTATCAATAATGCTTTTACCATTCATGATTTTGAATTTTCGTTTTTCATTTACAGCCGTTTAGGTCAGTGGATCGATTATGAATTTAATAGAGGATATAAACCAGACGGATTGGAAAACAGTTCGAATGTAGACTACTGGACTCCTGAAAATCCCACAAACGATTTTCCACGTCCTAACCGTTTTTACGGATTCGGGAAAACCAGATATTCTTCAACCTTGAAATATGAAAAAGGCTCGTTTGTGAAAATCAGAGATATAACTTTAGCTTATAATCTTCCAGCAAAAGCACTGAAGAATATAGGACTGGACCGCGTACGCATTTATGCAACAGCTAAAAACTTCTTCACTTTCAGTAGTATTGAGAATTATGATCCGGAACGTGGAGGAGGTATTTCATTCCCTATGACCAAGCAACTTGTGTTTGGTGTCAATTTGGATTTTTGATAAACGATTCAGTATTTAAAGGAATAACATTATGAAAAAAAGTATATTATTAGTAGCATCGTTGATGCTGTTTCTGGGAAGTGGTTGTGATAGTTTCTTAGATGAAACCAATTATAGTGATGTAACTTCCGAAGGGGGATATTATGATACGGAAGAAGGGTTGAATGCCATCGTGAATGCATGTTATACACCATTGCGCTTTTGGGCAGGTAAAGAAGATGCCATTGGATTGAGTGAAACTGGAACGGATATTATAGCAGCAGCTTCCGGATGTGTGGATAATAATATGGCGGCATATACGCAGTCGCTTGATGGTACCAATTCTGCATGTACCTTTTATTTTGACCGATTCTATGCAGCTATAAACTGGTGCAATACCGCAATCTATCATGCGGAAACTGTACCTAACCCATCGAAAGATGAAACATTGGCTACAACATTGAATAAGCGTGAGGCGGAAGCCAGAGTACTGCGTGCATTTTATTATTGGATATTGACTGAAACATTTGGAGATACCTATTACATAGATGTGCCTTCAAGTAGTATCGTAATGAATCCGGTTAAAACATCGGTAAGTGATATTTATCAGCATATGTTTAGTGATCTGGACTGGGCTATTACAAGTAAATTATCTACTCAGCAGAATGACGGTGGTCGAGTTACGGTATGGACTGCCAAAGCACTTAAAGCCAGACTACTGTTAACGCGGGCTAGTGTAACGAAGGATGCAAAGATGTATGAACAGGCTTATAATTTGGCCAAAGACGTGATAGACAATGGTCCTTTTGAGTTGGCTAAAGATTTTGCTTCTATCTGGGATATGAAGAACAGTGATGGAAATTCCAATAATGAAGTAATATGGTATGTCGATTATTCAACAAATCAGCTGTATAATTCGGAATTGGATGATAAACCGGTTATCAGAAATGGAGGAAATAATGCGCATCTGCTTTTCTGCATGAAATATGATGATCAACCGGGTATGACACGTTCCATAGAGTATGGACGTCCATTTAACCGTTACATGCCAACCCGTTATTTGATTGACTTGTTTGATGAGGAAAGAGATCAACGTTATGGTGGCAGTTTCCGCCATCTATGGATCATGAATAATGAGAAAGGAAAAGGTAAGTACACGGCAATGGCTGATACGGCTATTTATATAATTAAAGGGGAAGCAACTGCTGCGCAACGTGCCTGGGCGGAAAACCGTTACCAGCTGTTTGACAGAAATGATATTTATAATGCAGATGGTTCTACTAAAAACATGAAGCAATCTTTAGAGTTATGTAAGTTTGCAGACCCTGCACGTGCTTCTAAAGATGAAGATAGAAGTACGCGGGACGGTTTTATGATTCGTATCGCTGAAATGTATCTGATTGTAGCAGAAGCTGGGGCTCAAACGGATAAATCTGATGCTTTGGATTATATGAATAAGTTACGTATGACCCGTGCAGTTGCCGGTTATGAGGAGGATATGTGTGTCAACCTGTCGCAGATTCAAGATATTGATTTTATTTTGGATGAACGTGCGAGAGAATTGGCAGGGGAACAACTGAGGTGGTTTGATTTAAAGCGTTTTGGTAAAGAGCAGTTTGTAAAAAGAATAAAGAAATGTAATCCTAATGCGGCTAATGTTGATGAACACCATTGGGTACGTCCATTTCCGCAGACATTTTTGGATGCAATTGAAAATAAAACAGAGTTCACTCAGAATACAGGTTATAAATAATTAAGTATTGTTTTATATGTACCCGGCTATGGAAAATGCTTTTTTCCATAGCCGTTTTTTTTTAAAAATAGTCTTCAAAATATAAAGAAAAGACTTGTACTTCTTGCTCTTTCTCTTGTGAATATAATGACATTTATCCTACCTTTTGGGTATCTTCCTGAATAAATACTAAATAAAAGTTCTTTGGAAAAGCAAATTGACAGAATAGAATTTGCAATTTGTCATGGTTTCTATAAAATAGCCATTATCCAATTGTAATTTTTTATGGCAGTTTATAGAGTGGATAAACTGAGTTTTTATATCTTTGGACATCATTAAACCACAATGAACAATGGATGAAACATTAAGGAAACAAATTGATGCTTGGACAGAAACTGACGAGCATGGTAAAATTGTTGATATGTTAGGACAGATTTCGCCTGAAGAAAGAGATTCTGAAGCTACAGGTTTGCTGGCACGTGCATATAACAACCTGGGTGAATATGAAAAAGCTTTGGAGTTACTTGATTCCATCGAGGAGGAAGAAGCCGGAGATACTAATTGGAACTTTCGGAAAGGGTATGCACTTTACTTTCTCGACAGATACAAGGAAGCTTTGGCTTGCTTTAAGAAGGCGGACGAACTGACTCCGGAAGATGAAGATACGATTGAGTTCATCCGTAGTTGCAACAGTCACCTGCCTTTCCGGAAGCGGGTGAAGGACTTTTGGAAGTGGTTTACCGATAACGAGGAGGAGCTCTCCCGGATTGTTGAGAACCGCGGGCAGCTTGACGGTGGTGATGCTGTTGAGTTTGTTACCGCCGGTACGAATTTGATAGATGAGGATGTGCATTTTAATCTGGGTGGAGACTATGAATTCACATTCTCCGTAGAGGGCAATACACATTTGTTCTATCTCTATCCCTACATTGTGTCGCAAATGCCTGCACAATTCAAGGATAAATGGCACTTTTTTCCTTTCAATCAGGGGACGGATGCAAGTTTCTCTTTCGGCATGTATGGGGCGAATGTAGATATGGCTCAGGTGCAGGTATCTGCTGCTTATCAGGAAGATATCAATGCTTTCAATATCCATTTCTATGAAGAACAGTTATGCTCTCTGGAAGAAGCACAAAGCTATAATGCTTATTATATCATGATGGAGATTATGCTGGGTGAGGGACTTTCTTACCAGTATATTGCCAGTGTGGAGCGTGCAGATGCTCCATTGGAGAATATGATAAAGCTTCCTGAACTCAGAGCCTACATTACAGATACATTAAAGGCTCATGGTAAGGAGATATTTGATAATCCGCAGCAAGTCTATACCAGTTATCGTTTTGAGCCTCAGGAGAACGAGGAATTACGTTTTGACGTCATGGCAGGCAGCTCCTGCTTCCAGCCTTTGGTGGCCAATTATTATAATGGTTCCACAGAACTGTTCGACCGTTTGAATGGATTTGGTGCGCAGGCTGTATTTATCGCTTTCCCCTATGAAAATAAGGAAGAAGGTGATGGGAAGAAAGTACTGGATTTCCGTTATGAACTGGAAGACCGCCTGGCGGTGGAATTGCTTGAACCGGAAGGTTTGGGACTTTTATTAGGGGGAGCTATCGGTACCGGTACCTGCTATATTGATCTTCTTTTGTTTGATGAGTTGGCATTTATGGAAAAGATTGTTCCATTTCTGAAAGACTATCCCCAATATCACTTCTATCTTTCCGACTTCCGTCAGGGTAGTGACTTGTGCAGACTGTATGAAACGGAGGATGACGAGTCTGAGGAATAAAATGAATCTATAATTATAAATATATCACAACCATGAGTATAGGTTTCAGATTAACAACGAAATGCAAAAGTATTTCTTCATTCCAGAAATTGTTGGATGTAGTTGCCGCCCGGCACGAGGCATCTGTCAGTCATACAGAAGATTATTCTGAATTATCAGTCTGCCGTTTAGGAAATATATTCTTCAATTATGAACAGGAAGAAGATGATATAGCTGTCATAGGTGATTGTCAGACTAACCTGTTGGGAGCAGGTTTTCATAAGGCTGCGATAGATATCGTTGACGAGTTGGTAGAACTGAGAGACTTCTCTACTGAGGTGGAGGACGATACGGAATATTATGAGCATAGGGACTTTGAACGGATGCGTTCCGAACATTTCTATCGTTGGTTGAACGCCATCGTAGAACTCTGCCGTGAACGTATGAAGGAGAATTGCAGCATGTCTGCCATTTGTTGGGATTGCAATAAGTACATGCCCCGTGGGATAGAAGGAACGGTGGTATCTCCTTTCGGAAGAATATGTCCGGAGCACTTAGTCGAACGGATAAAAGATGAAGGTATCGAGAGGTTGGCAAGCGAATTTTTCATGTGGAATAATGAAGAGCGTGATGCATTATTCTATCGGAATACGGCTTTGAGTGCCTTGTGGGAAGATTGCTATTTTATGCCTTCCGCGCGTAGCGAAGAAGATATGGAAATCAATTCGTTTATTATAGAAAACTTGGAGAAGGCTGCCGCAATGGATACGTCTCTTGCTTTCCCGAAAGAAGACTATCTGTTGCTTTGTCGTTTGGCGGAAAAAGAGCCGGTAGATGTTTCTGCATTGCTGGATTTCATAAGTGAATTTCCGATTGGTTATCGCAAGGACAAAGTGACCTATACATTAGGAAATCTGAAGTTTGATCTTCCGGGTAATTACCTTTATTTTGAAGAGGATGATTCTCGCGGGTATTATGATGGAGAAGACGAGAATTGGCATGTAGTGCGGATGTTGGCGTATTCTATGCCCGATGACGAAGCAGACTATCTGGAAGACGATGAGAATGTGCTGATTGAAGAGAAGTTTTTTGAAAACGGTAAGTGCAGGCTTTATGATCTGGGTGGAGAAGAAGACAGTGATGAATATGTGTGCCAGTGCCAGATTATCACTGAACATCAGTTCACCCTGTTTACTCTTTCGTGCGAGGGAAAGGATGAAGCAATGGGCTTTTCAGCTGACTTTATTGATCATCTGATTGCTACCAAAACGAACAAGCATGATAAGTTGCTTCAGCAAATAGAACAATGGAACGCGGACGATGAAGAACAGAAGATAATTGACGCTATTCTGAAAGTTCCTGAAGAGGAGAGAACTGCGGAATTGACGGGGCTTCTGGCGCGCTCATACAATAATCAGGGGAATTATAATGAAGCCATTGAACAGCTTCTTTCAGTAAAGGAAGAATGTAAGGAAGATGCGCTTTGGTTCTATCGACTGGGTTATGCTTATTATTATCTGAACCAACTGGATAAGGCGCAGAAAGCCTTTGAACGTTCATTGGAATTGGATCCCAGCGATGAAGATGCGAAGGAATACATTGAAAATTGTAAGAATGGTGTTTTGCCTCATAATCCTGAGATGTACGAAGAGGAGGAATTGGATGCTCTTGAAGCGCATATTGATAAGTTCTTCGGTCATTCGGATCATGTGTTCCATGAGATCGCCTCACCGGATATCCATGTGGATATCTTTATTGTCGAGCCGACGGCTGAAAGGAATTATTACACGCTGGTCACATCGGGCATGGGTGCCCATCGGATGAATGTACCTAAGGAACTGGCTGAGTATAAGCTGGAGCGTGCGGAGATAGTGGTATATTTACCTGCCGACTGGAATATTTCTGACCATGAAGAAAAGAATTACTGGCCGCTACGTTGGCTGAAGATACTTGCCCGTCTGCCATTGGAAGAGGACTCCTGGTTAGGTTGGGGACATTCTGTACCCAACGGGAAACCGTTTGCAGAGAATACTCAGCTTTCCAGTGTATTATTGATCAATCCGGAGAATGTGGAAGAAGGAGCTGCTGTTTGCCAATTGCCTAATGGGGAAGAAGTGAATTTCTATCAGATGATTCCATTGTACGAAGAAGAAGTCAATTTCAAGATTCAGAATGGTGCGGAAACATTGTTAGGGAAGATGGGAGAAATAAGTGCAGTGGTAGATATTCATCGTTTGAATGTCTGCGAGGGATTTGGGCGGCCGAAAGAATAGGGATTTCACCACAAAGTAACACAGAGGTTCACAGAGTTTTATTTTCTTGATTTAGAAATTATTGAACTCTGTGAACCTCTGTGTTACTTTGTGGTGAAATCTCTTAATCCTGAGAAACAAAAGTGATAACGGAACGTGCAGGAATTACTGCTATCTGTTCGTTTTTCAGTTTCTTAATGGGTAGAAGATCTTCACCTGCTTCATCTGAGGTGCGGTAGCCTTGCCATGACTTTACTTTGGAACCATCCACTTTGAAAGTGAAATTTTTCTCCTGATCAGCGTAGTTGATAACTACCATTACCCATTGTCCGTTTGTATTCTGATAAGCAGAACACATGAGTCCTTGGGGATCAGTATCTCCTTCCGGGATTACCTGTCCGAATTTGTCTGTTGCCTTAATAGACATGCGTACAGCTCCCGGGCGTATAAAGCGGCTGTAATTACCTAATATCCATAATAATTTGGAGTCTTCCACTTTACCGTCATGAAGATCGGGATCAGTGTATTCGCGTAGCAATCCGTCTTTGTAGTCACCTCCTATGGCACGCCACCACTGCCAGCTACGTGCTCCTGCATAAACAATGTCGTGATGAATGATACGGGCCACATAGAGGGCTGTTTTCATTGTATGATCAAATCCACCGCCTCCGCCAATTTCTTCATCGTTCCCCATAATGCAGGTTTCCGTTTGCCAGAAGTCAACTTTGTATTTGTCCAATGTATCACGTAACTGACGACGGTAATCTCTCAGACTTTTTAAAGGTGTATTGGTCCAATAGCTGTGCCCTGCAATGAGATGGGGGACATTTGGGGTGTTTCCCAAATAAGTATCTACACTGTCGGGGCAGAAGAAAGATTGTATTTCGTATCCACGTTCATGGTTTGTCATATGTGTGGAGAACATACAACGATAGTCTGATGCTTCGCAGATGGTGATTTCCGTATCAATACCCTCTTTCACAAACTCTTTGCTGATGAGGCGTACGGCACGGGCAATTTCTTTCTTTGTTGCCGGGGTACCTTCTTGTTTGGGACCTATCCAATTCCAGTGTCCGTCCGGTTCGTTGAAAGGGGAGAGGTAATCGAACTTAATGCCGTCTTTCTTTTCAACTCCTTTTATCACATTTGCCAGAAAACGGGCGAAGTCTTCATAATGTTCCGCTTTCAGATTCAGGGTGCCGTCACGTCCGGTGTTGGTGGCAAGTCCGTTTTGAGTGAAGTAAACGGGTGGAGAGTTTAGGAAAGCAAGGAATTTATTGACTCCACGTTCCTTTGCTAATCGGAGGAAATTACGCTGTCCCTGTTGTTTGTCCCAATCATAACTTCCGTCCGGTTGCAGGAAACATTCGGTACGCATCCAAGGGGAGCCTATCTGACTGGCTTCGCCCTGTTCCGTACTTCCTGCACCTACATTGAAGCGCCACAGAGAAAGCCCGATTCCTTTGGGCTTTCCGTTAGTGTCATTGTCAGTACTGAACAACCAGTCAGCTACTTGGTCCTGTTTCTCCTGAGGCCATTTGCCTATGATGTGTATGCTCCAGGCATCCGAAGCACTGAAATGATCCATGGTTTGCTGAGGCTGTTCGGGAATAATCTGATAGTTTATATCTGCTTGTGGTGAACACGAAGTAGTTATTGCGGCGAGGGCGAGTAATAATACTTTGTATTTCATATAAATATTTGTTTTTAGAGGATTATTTAGCATTCAAGACAATCTCTGTTCCTTGTAAAAGTGGTGAAGTAAACTTTACGCGAATCTGACCTTTCTCACCCGTGGTCTGTATGTAGGTAAGTAGACGTCCGTGGAAGGCACGATGGCGATTATCGGTGTAGTCACTCATGTCGCTGTTATCGGAACCTTCGAGCCCCAGTAAATGTGCCGGACCTTCGATGGTACAAGTAATGTCATTATCGCCTAATTTCACTACGACACCCTTTTCATCTATCACTTCTACAATGAGATGCGCTGTAGCGCGGTTGCAAGATAGATTGGTACGATCGGCACTTACACGGAGAGCGTAGGGGCGACCGGAGGTTTTGATGGAATAGCTGGACAATATATTTCCGTCTTTATCGCAACCTTCAGCTTTCAATTCACCCGCCCGATAGGGAATATCCCAGTAGATGATACCTGTCTTTTCATCATAGGGTTTCATCTCACCTAGCACTTTTCCATCAAGTAACAGACGTGCTTGTGGAGCATTGGTATAGCAGACTACACGTATTTCCTGACCGGGATCATAGTTCCATATATCCCATGCATCGGGTGACAGGAAGGTACGCCGGGAGTTTTTGAAACGATCCGGTATGGGATAAGTACCCACATAAGTAACCGGTTTTTCACACCATAAGGAAGCACGGAAGTGACCGCGGGGTTTGGGGAAACTACCAAAGTCGAGCAATCCGGTATATAGTCCGCGTGAGGGCCATGCACCCGATTCACCAAGGTAGTCGGTACCCGTCCAGATGAATTGTCCGAAGATGAATTCTTTATCCTTTACGGCATACCAGGCTTCAAGACCGGAACCGTTTTCGCTACCATAAATGACACGGTTGGGATAGGTGGCATGATCTTCATCATAGCGGTTTTCAGTATAGTTGTATCCTACTACATCGATGGCTTCGGGATATTCTGTTTGATTGGACATAACAACTCCTGCCAGTGCTCCCGTTACGGGGCGTGACGTATCGACAGCACGGACGCATGCAGCCAGTCGTTTGGCTATCTTTCCGATACGCATGGCATCAGGAGCATCCGGTTTGTAACCGCCAAACATGGGTTGATTGATGGTTGATCCGTCAAGAATAGGATGCGAGTAAGGATCATTCGGATAATCTACTTCATTACCAATACTCCACATGAAAATGGAAGGATGATTGCGGTCGCGACGTACCATATCGGTTACATCCTGTTCAATCCATTCTTCGAAGAAATCGAAAGAACCGTCATAGGCGGGTTCCCCCTTATTCCAGCCTTTCACCCATTTACGTTTCGGGAATTCCCATTCATCGGATGCTTCATCCATGATGAGAAGTCCCAGTCGGTCGCATAGGTCATATACAACGGGAGCCTGTGGATTGTGGCTCATGCGGATGGCATTTACACCTATTTCTTTCAAATTGTTTAAACGGCGCTCCCATACTTCCGGAGGTACTACAGCGCCGAGTACACCGGCATCATGATGCAGGCATACACCCTTGACCTTCATCCAGTTGTCATTGAGCGCAAATCCTTTATTAGGGTCAAACTTCAGTGTACGGAGTCCTACTTTAGTCTCACATCCATCGATACGTTGTCCATTGCTGAGCAATTCCGTTTTTAGTGTATAAAGGTAAGGATCGTCCAGATTCCAACGGTGAGGGTTAGTTATTTTCAGTGTGAGATTTTCTTTAGTAATACCTTCTTTACCGTCAGAAACACGAGTGCGGCGTTGCGCTACTTGTTTGCCGGCAGCATCGTATAGTGTAGCCGAAAGTTCAAGTCTGTCGTTGGTTGCTATGTGTTTCTGTACTTCCATATCGACGGCTATGGTAGCCTGTCGGTTGGTCAGAGAAGTGGCATGCCAACCTGTGCCCCATTGTGCCAGGTGTATTTCAGGGGCGGCAATTAGCCATACGTCACGATATATGCCCGATCCTGTATACCAACGGGAATCAGCATAGCGGCTATGGTCCACACGTACACTTAACACGTTGTCCCCCTCTTTCAGATAAGGAGTCATGTCGTAGAGAAATGAGATATAACCGTTAGGGCGTTTGCCAAGCAGATGTCCGTTTAAATAGACTTCACTGCGATTGTATACTCCTTCGAAATAGATATAATGGCGTGGAGCGTCATCCGTGATCTTGAAATGTTTGCGATACCAGCCGATTCCGCCAGGTAAATAGCCGGTGCAGCTTGCTAAAGAAGGTGAAAGTTGTCCTTCAATAGACCAATCATGCGGCAATCTGAGTTTGCGCCATTCGCTGTCATTGAAGGCGGGATTTACAATGGTTGAGTCATCGGTCAGCCGGAAGAGCCAATCTTCATTGAATTTGGTGGCATTACCAAATGAAACCTGCGCCTGTGCCGGAAGGCCGGTGAGCAGGGCTGTCATGAATACAGTCAGCGTGAATATAGCGTTTTTCATTTTGGATGATTATTTTAGATTATACACTACTGTGGTTACACTTTCCGCTTCCAAAAGTACAGATTCTCCGGCAGATACGGTGGCTTCTGTCAGTTTTTTGCTATTGGTAGTGGTGTAGGTCCGGATTGACGTAGCTTCGTTGCTCCATCCTTCATGAGTTTCGCTTAGGCGGACATTCTTGCTGGACATATTGGTGAAGACGGCTACTATTTTATCTCCTTGCGGGGATAGCCATGCAGATCCAAAGAAGTTGAGCGATTCGGTCAGCTGCATGTTGATACGTTGGTATCCGGGGCGGATGAACAGACTATAATTACCCAATACCCAAAGGGTGGCAGTGGGTTGGAAGGTACCTTCTTTTTCTATGTTGTCATTGTTGTCGTTGATTCCTCCACCAGGTACGAGGGATATCAGAAGAAAACGGTTTTTATGTCCCCAACGGGCTACGTCCATGGAAGTCCAGTAGCTCCATGAAGATACTCCTGCTACGGTAAGGTCATTGTGTATCACTCTCGACATATAAAATGCGATATCCATTTCTGTAGCATTGTCATATCCTACAAATTCTGTGTTGCTGTAGTTGTCTCCCAGCATGCTCCATTCACTTTGCCATACATCTACACCATATTGCGTTGCTGCTTGTGCCACTTGCTTACGTACGCTGCGCATACCGTCCCAAGTACCATCGGTCCAATAGCTATGACCGCAGATTAGTTTCTTTACATGATTTAAGTTACCTACATAAGCTGACGAGCCGGGGGTGAAAAAGGCAGACATAACGTTACTGCGATTGGCATCGTCTTTGGTCTTATATAAGTATTCCCAATCGCCCGATTCACCGAGCAGGATATCGGTAGACAAATTACGTTCGGTTAAGGCATCATCCAGTTCGCGGGCCAATCTGGCAACTTCGTCATTGGTCCAGCCGCTTCCTTCTTGTCCTCCATCCCAGTTGTATTGCGGTTCGTTGACCGGTGAGATGTGCGTCACAGGATAACCTTTATCTATGTAGTATTGAGCTACATCGCCCATGTAAGCGGCAAAGTCATCGTAGCAATCGTTTTTCAGGTTTGATACTCCTCCTTGGTTGGAGAAACCTTTGCCGTTCTGTGTATATTGTACGGGTGGTGTATTGCTGAAAAGGACGATACTTTCGCAACCGAACTCTTTAGCACGGTTCAGGAAATAACGTTGCCCTTCGCAACGATTCCAGTCAAGGGTCAAGTCGTTTGTCAGGTATGACTCTGCGCGACGGGATTTATCGGTAATGCCGCTTGCATCACCTTGTTCGGCAGTTCCACCGCCCAGGTTTACACGCCACATGGAGAGACCGATACCTTTGGGGCTTCCTGCCTGGATTTCGGAAGAGAAGAGTAATTCGGTGATTTTGTCACGGCTGTTGGTCCAGTATTTACCTACATAGGAAGGATTCCAGCAGTCTGATGCACCGAATCCTGTGATAGTCTGATAGGTTTTTCCGGCATTAATGGTGACTAGTTTCTCTACACTATTCGGTACATCCGGTTGATCGGGAGTATCGGGTGTAGAAGGAGAATCGTCACTGCAAGCCATAAAGGAAAGCAGGGACAGCAGAGTGAAATAATATTTTAGTTTCATAAATATTCGATGGTTTAAAAAAGACTGTCGCGGATAATCTATTATGAAACTATCCGCGACAGAGTATAAAGACCTATTGAAGAATTCTATTTAGACATTCACCGGGGTTAATTCCAACCCGGATTCTGAACGATAGAACCATTAGACATTGTGATTTCATACAAAGGAATGGGGAATACCATGTCGCGGTTTTCATCAAAGCCAGCACCTTTATTACTTGCTTCGCCCTGGTTCTCCCATTCATAGAGGTCGCGGGTAGCGGCATCTGTGTTATATTTAACGAAAGTACCATTGGTTCCCAGCAGATTGGAAATCACCTTCTTGCCATTGTCGTCGGTCCAGCGGCGGATGTCATACAAGCGATTTTGCTCCCATGCTAATTCCAGGCGACGTTCCAGACGGATATCTTTGCGGAGATCGTTGCCGCTTGATTTTACATCCTCCAGGTTTACGCGGTTACGTACTTCATTGAGGTATTTACGTGCTGTAGCGTCATCACCCAGTTCGTTGCAGGCTTCGGCATACATCAGCAATACATCGGCATAGCGCAAGATGCGGTGATCCAAAGGAATCTTGTCTGTATTGTACACTTCCGGACGCTTTTCGATAGGTACGAAATATTTGCGGACGATACGTGCCGATTTATGTTGTGCAGGGTCAATTATATAGCAATCCGGATCCCAACCATACTTCTCGATATAAGTCTTGTAATTAGCCATGTCTTTGCTATTTTCAATGAACTTATCGAAGTTATCTTCACCGGCAATCTCGGTACATCCGGTTTTGATGATAGTCCAGCGAAGGCGTTCGGTATCACCTGCGTCAATGTAAGCCTGTTCGAGGTTGGCAGTAGGCTGACCCCAAGACCATCCGTCGCCGGGACCATTACGTGCACCGGTGATTATTGTCAGTGAACCACCTAATGAATAAGTACCGTCGTACATATACTGTACTTCAAACAGACTCTCTTTACTGTTGTTGTGATCAACACTCCATACGTCACCGAAGTTATCAAGCAGTTCGTACTCTTTGCTGTCGATAACGGTTTCCAATACATCATGTGCTTCTTGCCACTTTTCCTGATAGAGGTAAACTTTACCTAGCAGGCCTAAAGCTGCACCACTGGTAGCACGTCCTATATCGGTGGCAGCATATTCACTACGTTTTGGTAACGCGTCGGCGGCAGCTTTCAGATCATCTTCGATGAACTTATATACATCTTCGGCAGAAGCGCGGGTAATGCCTTGTATCTCCTCGGGCAACAGGAAGCTTGTAACGAGAGGTACACCGCCGAAGTTTCTTACCAGTTCGAAGTAGAAATATCCACGCAGGAAGCGGGCTTCGCCTATCAGACGATTCTTCATGTCTTCGTCCGAGAATTCGGATTGTGAGATACGTTCTACGGCTACGTTGCAGCGTAAGATGCCTTTATAACGGTATTGCCAGAAGTTTGAGATGGCTCCGTTGCTCTGTCCTGTACCCTGATAATGCGCTAAAGAGATATAATCACTCTGGCTTTGGGTTGTATTTCCCATCCAACCGTCATCGCTGCACATTTCGGAAAGTAACCATACCGTATTGATGTTCCACCAGCCACCGAAAGTGATGGCCTGGTAGCAACCGGTGATGAATGACTCGGCTTCCTCTACACTTTGGAAATAGGTGTCGAGATTTTGTTGCCCACGCACTTCCTCGGTCAGGAAGTCCTCGCAAGAGGTGAATGTCAGCGAGGCAATCAATGTTAATATTGCTAATATCTGTTTCATTGTTATCAAGGATTAAAATTTAAAGTCAATACCAAACAAGAATGTACGTGGGTTGGGATAGGCAATGCCATCGATACCTGTTTCGATTACACTTCCATCATTACCAATCTGCGGACGTTCGGGATCCATACCTGAATAACCGGTGATAGTGAACGGATTCTGTGCTGAGAATGAAAGACGCAACTCTGTTCCGCGCAACAGCTTCTTGGGAAGAGTATAACCTACCTGAAGCAGTTTGCATCGCATGTACGAACCGTCTTCTACAAAGAAGCTGGATACGCGTGTATAGTTCTGGTTCAGGTCGTTGTATGACAAGCGTGGAATGTCATTGCTGGTACCTTCGCCATGCCATGCTTTTTCCAGCGTACCTGCCCATACGTTCTGCCCGCTTACCCCGGAATATAATCCTTTGGTTTTATTAAAGATATCGTTGCCGAGTGTTCCGTAGAAGTTGGCTGTGAAGTCGAAGTTCTTGTAATTGAAGCCCAGATTCAAACCTACCATAAGGTCTGGATAAGGGTTACCGATCCATGTCTTATCGTTCTCGTCCAGTACACCGTCATGATTCAAGTCCTTGAAGCGGATATCACCTGGCTGTGCTTTATCCTGTATCAGTTTTCCATGCTCGTTGGTATGAGCATATACCTCGCTCCAGTTTTGGAAGATACCATCTGCCACGTATCCGTAGAACCGTGAAATTAAACCACCGTCTTCGTTACGGATGATCTGATCACTATTGAACCCACCAGTCTGAATAGGTCCGTCTCCAGAGAATTTGATAGCTCTGTTTTTCACAGCTGAAAGGTTTACACCTACATTGTAAGAGAAATCAGATACTTTATCTTGCCAGTTCAGGCTTAATTCCCAACCGCTGGCTTTCATACTACCGATGTTCATCCATACAGTGCTGTTCCAATCGGGATAACCGATAGCGAAGATATTCTGTTTCTGATAGAGCATGTTGCTGGATTTCTTTTGGAAATATTCAAAAGTTACACCTAGGCGGGAGTTTAGGAATGACATGTCCACACCTACGTTCCAGTCTTCCACTGTTTCCCATTGCAATTGATTGTTTCCTACACCTGATATCATGGTACCGGGTACACGGACGGGAGTTGAACCAAATACATAGTCAGCTTGTCCCAGTAGGGTAAGAGTAGCATCGTTATCGATGTTCTGGTTACCTACACGACCCCAACCACCACGTAGTTTCAGATTGCTGAATACCTTCTGGTCTTGCATAAAGCTTTCGCTGATGATGCGCCATGAAGCAGATACCGCGGGGAAGATAGCATATTTGTTTCCTTTGGGGAAGCGGGAAGAACCATCGGCACGGATAGATGCTGTCACATAGTAACGGTTGTCATAGTTATACATGATACGTCCCAAGTATGATATCAACGTGTTGTAGGTGGTAGTACCGTCACCTTTCTGATTCTGTGTACCGGCATTTACTTCCTGCATGATGTCCATATTGTTGGGCACATCGTCGCGTGAAGCCTTGGTCTGGAACCATGCAAAACGTTCTGCTGTGAAACCACCCATTATATTGAGGTTATGCTTTGAAGCAAAAGTGTCAGAATAAGTTGCAGTATTGGTCCAGTTCCAGTCGAGCCATTCTTGCATCTCACGGGAAACATTACTCAATGTAGATTGTTCCAAAGCGTCGATATAGAATTCGGGTGTGAATCCATCCGAGCGACGGAAGTGGGCATTAGCTCCGAATTGTGTACGTAAGGTAAGCTTTTCAATCGGATTTACTTGTAAATAGGTGTTTACAATGGCACCCATTTCACGTGAATGTCCATTCTGGCGTGACAACGAACCGGCTGGGTTCCATTCCTGATTGTTGTAAGAACGCTGATAGTTGTTAAACTCATTGTCCACCCATTGATCTTGTGGTTTAAATACAGGAGTTGTCGGATCCATGGACATAGCAGCTGAGAAAAGGTTGGGAGTATCATCCCATGATTCTACGCGCGGTGCAATGTCAAAACCCATTTTTACGTATTTGTTGAAGGTATATTCCGTATTGAGACGTGCATTGATTTTATCCCAGTATCCGTAGTCGTATTGTGAATTATTACGGAAATAACCTAAGCTAAGATTATAAACCAATTTGTCATTACCACCGGAGATGTTGAGTGAGTAATTCTGTACTAAAGCAGTCTTATTGATTACCTCATCCCACCAGTCAGTACCATTCGGATTGGTAGTGGCACCGGTGTCATTCCAGATAGAGGTACCTCCATCATTTGTATAGCGGGTATTGAACACTTCTTTGTATTCGGCAGCATTGGCCATCTTGGGTTTAGCCAACGTTTGGAAACCTGCCGATGCACTGAAACTGATATTTGTTTTTCCGGCAATACCTTTCTTGGTAGTAATCAGGATCACACCGTTAGAGGCACGCGTACCGTAGATAGCAGCCGCAGAAGCATCCTTTAGAACTTCCATGGACTGGATATCATTACTGTTTAGGAAGTTGATGTTCGTACCTACCGGCATACCATCTACCACGTAGAGCGGATCGGTTCCGTTAACTGTAGTTACACCACGGATCAATACTTTAGGTTGTGTACCCGGACCACCACCGCTGGTTACCTGTACACCGTTGATCTTACCTTGCAAGGCGTCCATAGCATTACCGGTTACAGTTTCGGTGATTTCATCGCCTTTCACTGTAGCGATGGAACTGGTCAGGTCGCTCTTTTTCACGGCACCATATCCGATAACCACCACTTCGTCCAGTAGTTCGGCAGATTCCGACAACACAACGTTGATGGTGGTCTGTCCGTTTACTTTGATTTCTTGTGTCTGGTAACCGATGGTAGAATACACAAGTATAGCGTTTGCAGGAACATTCATCAGTGTATAATCACCATCGATGCCTGTGATGGTACCTGTTCCACTGCCTTTCACTTGAATTGTAGCTCCGATTAAGGGTTCCTTATCCGTAGCTGAAGTCACTATACCTTTTACTGTTATCTGTTGTGCATAGCTGCATATTGACAGTAACAAAAGACATGCAATTAATAGTTGCTTTCTCATTTGTCAGACTATTATTAGGTTAATTTACTCGTACTAATTTCGCTCTACCCAGGTGGGAATCAAACCAGAATTGATAGGTGCCGGTTACAGTCACTTTGGGTTTAGACCATACATCTTGTGTTGTAGTGGGACCGGTGTAATTGGAATTTTTAAATGCACTTCCGGTGTAATAGCCGAATATTTCAGGCTCTTCTTCAGTATCGCTGCACCAGCGAACAAAGTTCCACCATTGGTCTGTGTGATAGTTGTGAATAATGAAGTTCATTGATTCTCCTGCTGTCAGTGACATAGGCTCATTGTAGAACAAGTGCGGGTTAGTGGCATCTTGTTTGAAAGAGACTACTCCGGTAGGATTGTCAGATGTCAGACCGAACGTAAAGTCCATCATCTCACCGCTGTTGTTGTTCCATTTATCCATGGTAGGTAAGCCGTATTTCATGCTTGCAGGCCATGGGTCTACAGCTTCTGCAAGTGAATAAGTTTCCATTTCATACGTCTTCAGCAAGATATTGATATTGATTTTATAGTATACATTAGCTTCTGTCAGTACAATTGGTTTAGCCAGTGCCGGATCATCGGTCAGCATGGCTTCATCTGTCGGATCAATACCATAACAAACAGGAGAAAAACTTGTCTTTTGCGGTAAGAAGAAGATTTCCGTATTAGCTTTCTGGCAATAATAGAGAGCTTGATATTGGAATTCGCCCACATGATCTATGCGCATCGGTACGCCGAATACATCGCTGTTTAGTTCTGCTTCGGTAGCTACGTCTGCCAGATACATCTTTTCGAAATCCTGCACATCGGTTACAGATACGGTACATTCTATCATTGTGCTTTTTCCTGTCTTGTCGACAGCAGTAAGTGTCATCGGATAGTCCTTCTTTTCATTAGGCATTGTGATGTTGAATGAGTGCTCAAAAGCTTTTTCACCATCAGCATCTATTTTCAGGTTTTCATATCCTTCGATGCCTTCGATATTTACCAATAGATAATCCAGTCCGCGGTCGTCAGTTATCGAGATATTCATGTTGAGTGTAGGGATTTCACCTTCTCTCAGCAATACGGTGACCATACCACCCTTTTCGGGTGCAATAACGAATACTGGATCTTCAAAGTCTCCGTCCAACGTTACAAGTACATCTTGTGAAACAGTACGTCCGCCTACGTCGGTTACGGTAACTTTTACGGTGAACTGTTCACCGATTTCATCCGGTTGAATTTTGAAGTCGTAGCTCAATTCGTAAGTTTCGAGAGGTTTCTCATAAATCTCGATCAAATCGATTGTTTTGTTGAGGTTCAGGTCGGTACATTGCAGTTGAATGGTTGAAATACCATCAGCATCTTTAATCGTTCCTTCCAGTGTAAATGTGCGACCATTTGCAGTCTGAATGTGTTCAAGTGTCATTTCTATGGAAGGTGCCTGTCCGTCCACATCAGGATAGCCATCATCGTCGCTACATCCTGTAGTCCATAAAGTCAGTGATAAGAATGCCCAGAGTAGGGCGGCATTGAATAAATGCTTCTTCTTCATACATATTACTTTTAAAGTTAAACAATTAGATACATTCTTTACTAAAATATCACTTTTAGATAATGCAAATGTAAGCTATCTTAGGTTTCTTAAACTGCATAAATCTTGCAGTGAGGGGATGTAAATCTTGCAATGAACGATTTGTGTATCTGAAATAAAGAATTTATTTATACTTTTGGATTGCAATAGAAAATTGATGTCATGAAAAGCAGATTATTACTTTACTTACTGTTGTTACCTGCCCTTCTGACGGCACAACCTTATGCTGTCAGGCAATTGGGAATTGAGAAGGGATTATCCAATAACTATGTGGTTAGCATAGCCCAGGACAAAGAGGGCTTTTTATGGTTTGCGACTGAAGAGGGCTTGAATAAGTTCGATGGAACGCGCTTCATTACTTACTATAAGAATGAAACAAAGAACGGCTATGGCATTACGGGGAATGAACTGAACTGCCTGCTGGATGATCCGAAGGATTCCATCTTATGGATTGGCACACAGAGGGCGGGGTTGAATGCTTATAATTATGTAAAGGACACCTTTACATTCTACCGGCATAATGAGGTTGTGCCTGAAAGTATCATTACGGATGACGTAACCAATGTTATTGCCGCTGCTGATGGAAATCTGTGGGTGACAACTTATTGGAAAGGAATTGAATATTTCGATAAAGAAACCGGTCACTTTTCTCATTATAATACGGCAAATATACCGGGGCTTGTCAGTGATAACATCTGGACTGTTGCTGATGGGGGGAATGGTAAGTTATATGTAGGTCATGTCCATAATGGTTTTAGTATTCTTTCCATTAAAGATAAAAGGGCGAAGAACTTCGTGCATGATCCGGGTGATCGGCACAGTTTGCCGGGTAATGAAGTGAGATGCGTATATAAGGATCTGAATAATAATATCTGGGTAGGGACAAACAAAGGTCTGGCATTGTTTAATCCTGAATCAGAGAATTTCATCCAGTTTAATTCAGACGGGAATCTTTCGCACTACATCTACGACATTAAGCAGCTTGACGGGAATAAGTTGTGGATAGCTATGGAATTTGGCGGAATAGCCATAATGGATTTATCGCAGCGTTTGTTCCTGCTACCCGAACAGACTCAATTTCATTATATCAGGGAAGGAGATGACGGATACAGTCTCTCTAATTCAAGTACGAGGTGCATTTTTCAGGATTCATTCAAGAATATCTGGACGGGTGTATGGGGTGGTGGCATAAATTTCTTAAGCTATGAGCCACCTTTGTTTGGCGGTTATTACTATTCTCCCAATCAGAATTCAATGAGTCGCCTGAATAATAAAACAGCAAGCAGCGTTTGTGTGGATAGCCAAGGTAAATTGTGGATTGGAACAGATGGGGGAGGAATCAATGTCTTTGATCAAGGTAAACGGGTATCCGTTTATCAGGAAGAGATTGAAGATATGAGTGGAAACTCTGTGCTGGCCTCACTGCGCGACTCGGAAGATAATTTGTGGTTCGGCTTATTTATGGGTGGAGTGAATTATTACGATGCGAAGAGAAAGATATTCCACCGGAACTTCCTTAAAGAATTAGAACACGAGGATATCCGTTCGTTCTATGAAGACGACCGGCATATTCTGTGGATTGGTACCAGTCGTGGTATCTACAAAGTTAGTCTGGCTGATAAGAAGATCGTGGGACATTATGAGTTTGAGAACAATCTGGTGCGGTGCGTTATGAAGGACTCTCAGGGACGTCTGTGGATCGGTTCTTTTGGGAGTGGCCTGGGGATAGGAGATGATGAGTTGCAGGATATCAAGCTCTTTAATATGGAGAACCTGTTCCCTTCCAATACCATCAATGCAATTTATGAAGACAGCAGGAAGAATGTATGGGTCGGGACAGGAGAAGGTTTGGTGTGTTTCTCTTCGCCATCCGATTGGGAATATAAGGTTTACCGCCGTGAAGAAGGCTTAACCAATACACATATACGTGCTATAACGGAAGATGCGAATCATAATATCTGGGTGAGCACCAATAAGGGAATCAGTTGTCTGTTGCGGGATAAGGATGTTTTCTATAACTATGACCATTGGGATAATGTGCCGATGGGAAATTTTATGAGTGGCAGTGTAGCTAAGGATCAGAATGGAGAGATTTATTTCGGTTCCATCAATGGACTTTGCCACTTCAATCCGGATTTTGTTCTGACAAAGCGTGAGTCTCCTGCGGCTGTCATCACGGAAATGAAGATATTTGCTCCTTTGGGTAATATGGGAGACAATGAAGAAGTGGTCAGTATTGACGGTCAGTCGAAAGTAAGGCTGAAGTATATGCAGAATAGCTTTAATATTACTTTTAATATACGGAACTATGCATTGGTCAACCAGGTGGAGTATGCCTATATGCTGAAAGGACTGGAAGATGCATGGTATACGGTGACAGACCCCAATAGCGTAACCTTCCGTAATGTGCCTCCCGGTGATTATCATTTCATGGTAAAAACCCGTATCAAGAACCAGGAATGGTCGGATGAGGTTACAACTTTGGATATCCATATTGTTCCGCCTTTGTGGCTTACCTGGTGGGCGAAATGCAGCTATGTATTGTTGAGTGGAGCCATCCTGTTCTTCATTCTTTATGCTTACAAGAAGAAGCTTGATATGGAAGTTCTGTACGATCTGGAAAAAAAGAATCATGTGCAAGAGCAGGAACTGAATCAGGAGCGTCTGCGTTTTTATACCAACATCACGCATGAACTTCGTACACCGCTGACATTGATACTGGGCCCACTGGAAGATATGCAGAAGAGTAATTCGCTTTCTAATAAGGATGCCCAGAAGATATCAGTCATCCATCAAAGTGCCATACGATTATTGAATCTGATCAACCAGATACTGGAATTCAGAAAGACGGAAACACAGAATAAGAAGCTTTGTGTGGCTCATGACAATATTGCCAATCTGGTGTACGAAATAGGACTTAAATATAAAGAACTGAATCGTAAGCCGGATATTGAGTTTCGCATCGAACTGGAAAAAGAGGATATGCCTCTATACTTTGATAAAGAGATAGTGACTATTATCCTGGATAATCTGATCTCTAATGCTATTAAATATACCGAGAAGGGTTCTATCACCCTGGGATTGCACAATGTGGTACGGAATAATATCAGTTATACTGAAATAAAAGTAAGTGATACAGGTTTTGGCATTACTCCTGAGGCATTACCCCATATCTTTAATCGTTATTATCAGGAAGGAGGCGATCATCAGGCTTCGGGTACCGGTATCGGCCTGGCACTGGTGAAAAATCTGGTGACGTTGCATGAGGGGGAAATAAAGGTGGAGAGTACCTTAGGCACAGGTAGTACCTTCTATTTCAGTCTATTGACTGATAATACTTATCCTCATGTATTACATGCCGATTCACCGGAAAGAACCGTAGATGAAAAGGAAGAAAAAGAAGAGATTCCTGAGTCAGCTTCCGGTGGAAAGCGTATTATGTTGATAGTGGAAGATAATCAGGACATCTGCAATTATATTGCTGAATCCTTCTCTGATGATTTTGAAGTGAAAACAGCGGCGAATGGCGAACAGGGGATGGAGCAGGCATTAAATAGTATTCCTGATATCATTGTGAGTGATATCATGATGCCTGTGATGAATGGAATTATGATGTGTAAAATATTGAAAGAAGATGTGCGCACCAGTCACATTCCCATTATTCTGTTGACTGCTAAAGATTCGTTGCAGGATAAAGAAGAGGGATATCAGGTGGGAGCCGATTCTTATCTGACGAAACCTTTCAGTGCTACTCTCCTGCATAGTCGTATCAACAATTTGCTTGAATCCCGCAAGCGGCTGACAGAGCGTTTTAATACCAGTACTCCACATCATAATATGGATGAGAAACGTGCTTTATTGGCAGAGTCTTTGAATAAACTGGATAATGAGTTTATCGAGAAGATAAATCAGCTGATAGAAGCCCGGTTGTCATCCGAGAAGATTGACATAGGTTATCTGGCTGATAATATGTGTATGAGTAAGTCTACGCTGTATCGCAAGATGAAAGCTTTGACAGGCTTGTCTACCAATGAATATGTTCGTAAGATAAAAATGCAGCATGCTGAACGGTTGCTTCTGGAAGGCAGGTATAATATCTCCGAAGTTGCTTTCAGGGTAGGTATAAACAGCGTGGTTTATTTCCGGCAATGCTTTAAGGAAGAGTTTGGGGTATTGCCCTCAGAGTATTTGAAACAATAGTGCTTTGTCGCACCTCTATTTGTTCTATTTTGTTTCTTCCTATTGAAACAAAAGTGTCTTGCCTATGGAACAAAAGTTTCACAGGCAAGAAACAAAAGTTTCTCAGGTAAGAAACGAAAGTTTCACAGATAAGAAACAAAAGTCTCACAGGTAAGAAATGATGGCTGATCAATAATGCTTGTAGTTATCATTAAATATTCGTGCTTAATTATCTGATACTATCTGTCATCCTGAGCTTATCGAAGGATCTCATTCTCTTCATCATTTCAAGAGAGGAGATACTTCGACTACGCTTAGCATGACAGATACTCCCAAAGCATAAACTAATTATGCTCACTTGCTTATCATTTCATTGAAGAAATTTATTTCTCTTCGAATGTATTGAAAGAGTGCGGTTGAAGTTCAATGTTCAGGTAACGGTCCCGCAACTTCACGGTTACTTTTTTAGCCTCATCATTAAAGTTTCCGGCTATCACTACCTTTTTCTTTTCTGGAGTTTCCACTACCAAGACCGGTGTTCTTCCTTCTGTTGAAGGCTTGTAGGCTATAACGCGTGAACCGGGTGTTACGAACTGGCTATAATGTCTTACTGCATAATACTCCGGTGTAAGAGTTGCCGTACGGGTTTTTGAATCAACATGTATCAAAGCATTTTGTTTCCAACCCCAGGGACTTTCACCGTTATCGCAGAGGGTATTGTTCCAGAAGGTGTACTCTTCGCAGCCATTACCCAGATAGTGATTAATCAGATGGAAGGTGTGTTCGCCCGCTCTCCAGTCGAAGGTGCCCCCACCGCATTCGCTTTCTGTCTGCATATACTTGTACTGGGGGTATTTGGCACGTATTTTAGGCAGTATCTGTCCTCCTTCCCACTGAAAGCCAACTCCCTGAACGCTTTGCGGCATGCGTGGATCGGAAAGTATTTTATCAACATAGTCATAGCGGTTGGTATTGAAAGTACCAAGGTAGAGAGCTACTTCCGGATGATGTTTCTTTAATGTGGGCGCCAGATACTCTACGTTGAAACGTACGGTACCCTCAGCTGTCCAGGCACAACCGGGATACGGGGTATAACTGTATGCTTCGTTCTGATACATGATCATATCGATGGGAATTCCTTGTTCTTTATAGGCATCGATAAATTTGCAGAAGTAATTGGCATAAGTTTGCAGGTAGCGCGGGTCCTGAATCATGTAGTCATTCACTGCGAGTTGTCGGGGGAAGACGTTATCGCGTGTCTCCGTATTATCCTCATAGAGTACTACATCAGACAGAGGCGACATCTTATTAGTCCTGTCACTGCGAACCGGATAGTCATTGTTAATTTTCATCCAGCTTGGAGGCGACCAGGGAGACATCCAGAAAGTCATACCCGGATTATACTTTTGCGCTGCACGGACAAAGGGGATAATAGCCAGTTTATCACGGTTGATGTTGAAATACTTCAGTTGGAAGTCGCCTGATACTTCGTCGCAGCTATACCAGTCGCGGGCATAGTCATTGGCATTCATCGAAATACGGCCTCTGTTGAAACGAAGTTCTCCTTCAGGGGAAAACATTTTCTTCAACAGGTCGTCCTGTTCATCACGGGTGAGCATGTTCAAGGCATCCCAGCACAGTTCGTTGAAGGTGGTTCCCCATGCTTTGAATGTGGTGCCTTCTTCCGTTCCGCTGATATCTAAAAGCGGGGTTTGGCCGGCGCTCGATTGTAATTTCACTTTTGATTGTTTCCAAGTGTTGCCTTCTGTACTGCTGACCCAGTTGAAATTCTGGGCATAGGTATTAACAGCCAAAGCGGTGAGACAACACAAGAACACTCTTTTGATGTTTTTTTCTCTCATGATAATAGTTCATTTATGTAATTAATAATTCACCACGGATTACACTGATACTCACAGATTGTTTATATTGAAGAAGCAAGTATCTGTTTTTATCTGTATAATCTGTGGTGGTTTTTAATATATCCTTTCCGGTTACGATTATTCTTCGCTTGCTGTTGCCGATATTAAATAGGCTTCCACTTCATTCCCATTCACCTTGCATGTAAAGCTGAATGTTTTGTTTTGAGGATCGTAGCTTCCGCTTCCTTCTGTAACATCCAGGTTCTTCCATCCGGCAAGGCTGAGTGTGTTATCTTCGTTCACTGTAATGGTGAGTCCGGTATCTTTCGCTCTTGCCAGTTCCTCAGTGCCTGTATAATAAATACGAATTGTGTTCTTGTTTACGGCAACGGCATTACGAATCAAACTAAAGGAAGCTCCGTTGTTGGTACCGATGTAATTGTAGTATCCCGAGTAGTTGTTGTAGGTCTTTATAGCGAACAGAACCACTGTTTCAGCTTGTGCAACAGGGTACTCTTTGCAAGATTCCATTTTCAGCGGAAGGGCGTATAAGGAATCACAATGTAATCCTTCCGGGTGGATGGCAACAGGTATGCGGGCATAAGATTCTCCGGCACGGATCACTGCATTCATTGAAGATATGTTGTAATTAGCCGTAGGAAGTGCCTGATATTGGATTTCCGTACTCGATTTATATTTTTGATTGTAAGAAGTGATGCCTGAGGGATCTTCAATCAATGTACAGTGAATGTCCCCATCCGGATTCAATGAGCCGCTGGTGCCTACCGATACGAAAGTTTCTGCACTTTCGTCCGCATAGTTGACGTCGCGGGTCACTAATGCTCCTTCTTCTCCGATACCTACCAGATAGGCTTGTTTTATATACTGTTCCTCTTCCCAAACATTGGTGTTCTCACATCCGGTGAGTACAAAGAGCGAACCTATTGCTAATGAAAATAAAATATGCTTTTTCATAATTGTCTTAATATTAAAGTTAATTACCAGCCTGGATTCTGAACCAGTTTTGCATTATGATCCAACGTTGTCTGTGGGATGGGGAAGAAGTACATCTTCTGTGTAAATACACGCTTCTGTATTCTCTCTGAATCCCATATTGTACGGGTGTAGAATCCGGTACGGTTATTTACTCTGGCTTTGGTGTTCCAGCCGATAATCTTTGTATTATAAGCTGCGTCCGCATCGCCCCAACGGCGTAAATCATGGTAGCGAAGTCCTTCGAGGGCAAACTCCACTTTACGTTCCTGCTTAATAGCTTCACGCATATCGTCTCTACTGTTCAGTTCGGCATCGGTAATGCCCGGCATACCGGCACGATAACGTATCATATTGAAATACTTCTTTATTTCTTCTGTATTACGGGTCACGGTGATACCCGTGGCTTCATCCGTATAACTTCCTTCCAATTCATTTAATGCCTCTACATAATTGAGGAGGATTTCCGCATAGCGGAATACGGCAAATGTTTTGGCACGACAGGAGCCTTTCATGTTATCTTCCTGATTGATGTATTTACGGAGAGTATAGCCTGTACGGTTGTAATTGTCCGGGTATTCGGGAAGCGGGCCTGCATTACCATCAGAGTAATAAGTCACTTCTACATTGGTCACCGGGTCATTGCCTACATAAGAAGTTCCAGGCCAGATACAATGATTATATCCTATGGTTGCGTAAAAGCGAGGTTCACGGTAGGCATCTACTTTGGCTACATTGCCATTCACGGTATAGCCGTCAGATACCCTGTAAGCAATATCTATCGGATCACCTGCATGAGAGGCATCAGGGTAAGGATAGTTTGCGCTGGAATGATGGATGTCATATCCATCTATCATTTTATAGGAATCAATCAAATCCATACAGAGGTTTATACCGTTGGCACCTCCCAGAGCGGTAGGAGTCGCCAGCCATTGAGGAGAGTTCTCTTTCACTATGGCATTGCAATAATAAATATATTCCGGAACTAACTCTGCATTCACAGAACCATCGAACAGGCTCTTGTAAGATGCGTAAGGATCGATATTACCGGCCCCGTCAGGGAAACCGGCCTGTGAAATATTGGACGGGAGTTCCTGTGTTCTTTCTGTACGGGCAGTTGTAAAGAGTGCGTATTTTCCCATATCAATGATTCGTTTGGCAGCTACAGCGGCTACACCCCATTTAGAGTTATCATTGTTTTGAGAAATGAAATTCCGCCCATCGGCTGTTTTCCAGTCCGCATAGCGGGTATTTCCGTTGTACCATGGACTTGCCGCATAAAGGCGTAAGCGAGACATTACCGCTAATGCTGCACCTTTGCTTGCAATATACTGGAATTGTTGTGTACGGGAATCCGGGAGGAATTCCGCAGCCTTTTCCATATCACTACAGATGTAGTCTATGCACTCATCGTATGTGCTTCGTTCGATAGAGGCTTCGTCGGATGGGGTATCGGCATCGAAAGGCTTGTCGGGAACGATAGGCACCGGTCCGTATTGGCGCAGCAAACTGAAATAGAAATATCCGCGCAAGAAGTAAGTGCGTCCTGTATAGTCACGGCGTTCCATATCTGACAAATCTTTACATTCGCTGATGCGGGTCAACACGATGTTGGCTTTGCGGATACCTTTATAAAAGCTTCCCCAGTTATTATAGTTCGCGCTTTGGGGAGTTTCATCTCCCAGCAACAGAGCCATTGCGGCATGTCTGTAAGGGTCTTTCTCATTTTTCCCATAATCGTCCGCCCACGATGCGAAGCATTCGTCGGAACCCATGCCGAACGGGAAATAAGAGGAGGTGAACAGTTTACTTTCATCCGGTAGTATGGTGGCAATGCCATTAATGTATTCATTGACGCGAACTTTACTTTGAAAGATTGAATCAATATTTGTCTGGTCGTAGAAGTAAGAATCCACATCCAGATAAGACTCGCATGAGGTTAATCCGAGACTCATCCCTGCCCAGATGGATATGCCGCAAAGAAGAGCTTTAAATGTATATTTGGTATTCATAATCATATCGTTTTTTAGGTTTAGAACTGAAGATTTGCCTGTATGGTAAATACACGTTGCAGCGGGTATACCGCGCCGTTGTCGGATGCTTGTGCCGGATCCCATAGTTTGATTTTGTCCCAGCAGTGAAGATTATCACCGATCAAGCTGATCTGGCAACCTTGCAAGCCGATCTTTTTGAAGCATGGCAGAGTGATGTCATACATAATCTGTACATTCTTCAAGCGTACATAAGATCCGTCTGCAATCCAGAATGTGGATGCCTGATTATTGTTTTTGTTTTCTCCGTAGGTGAGACGCGGAAAACGGGCATTCGGATTCTCCGTGTCTTTGGTTCCGGAATAAGAAGCCGGTGTCCAGCGATTGCTGGCATCCGCTACAATGCTGAGTACGTTTCCTGTTTGTCCACCGTTGAAAGGGTGAAAACCACTGCCTCCATACAGAAAGTTCACTTGGCCTACTCCTTCAAGCAGGGCACTTACAGTCAGTCTTTTCCAATGGAATTCCAGACCGAAACCGTATTGCAGACGTGGAACATTGGAGTAGCAGATAGGTACTTCATCGTAACTGTCAATTTTACCATCGCCATTGATATCTTTGTATTTGATATCACCCGGCATTACACTGGTTACGAAGGTTTGTTTGGGGCTTGAATCGATATCTGCCTGGTCTTTGAACAGTCCTAAGGCAACTAATCCGCGTTGAGTTCCCCAAGGTGTTCCTTTCCATGCTTGGTAGGGATATTTAATTCCGCTTTGTTCGTATTCAAGCAGTTTATTGTTAGAGTAAGTGAAGTTGGCGCGTCCTGTCAGGCTCATATCATTTTTGAACCGGTAAGTGTATGAGATGTTACCATCCGCTCCCCAACTTTTCATTTCGCCTACGTTTGCCCAAGGCAGCGTAGCCAATCCCATTTCATCGGGAATACTTGCACGTTGCTGGAAAATTCCCGTACGGCGTTCACTGAAAAAGTCGACTGTAAACTCCACACTACTATTAAATAGTTGTCCGTCAATACCTATATCGAACTTCTTTGCTTTTTCCCAGCGTAAGTTTTGGGACGCCTCCTGGCTTTCTGCTATATTCTTGCCACTTCCCCAGATACCGGCTCCACTACCTTCGGTCATGGTAGAAAGGAACGGAAAACGTGTGTCGTTACCAAGTCGGTCGTTACCTACGATACCATACGAAGCTCTGATCTTGAAGAAATTGATAAAAGACAAGTTCTTCTGCACCCATTCATATTGTGTAGGTACCCAACCTGCTGAGATGGCTGGAAATACGCCGAACTTCTGTCCTTTCTCAAATGCTTCTGAACCGGTATAGCCGATGTTACCTTCCAGGAAATAGGTATCCTTGTAAGAGTAGGTTGCACGCCCAGCCAAACCTGTATACCGTTTTGGGATAGATGCGATAAGTGTTTGCGCTTCACCGGTTATGAAGTCTTCCATATAAAAATCGGCTAATCCGGTTACGCGATGATCATTATTGAACAGGCGGTTATAGTTAACACGGGCGTCAAAATAGATTTTCCGTGTAGACAGATTGGTAGACTCGTATTTATCATCTGTTTTGGCTACTTTTTCTATCAGATTTAAGGAGCCGTCTTTGTTTCTTCCTTGTGCATAGTAGAGCGCCGGAGTTTTTGTTTGAGACTGTGTTAAGGCTGAGTAATTATTGATTGACATGGTGGCTTCTGCCTTCAGACCTTTTATCCATTGGTCAAAATCTTGTTCAAGGCGTAGGCGGATACTACTTGTCGTTTCATTTTTCTTCTTATAACCTGTATAGTTTAGTAAGATATATGGGTTCTGTTGGTCAGCACTGGCACCGTAGGCTGGAAGCGAACCATCCGAATAAAGTACCGGAACGGTCACAGGGGTCAGGTTGGCTTGTGTTTGCCACAAGGCTTTCGTATCATTGGCATATCCGGGGAAAGAATTGGTTACAATCTCTGTTGATAAGCCCAGCTCAATAATAGTACTTTTGGTTAGGTTAGCATCGATATTTGCGCGAAAATTGTATTTATTATAACCTACACTGTTATCATAGTTTTTAATTCCTTTATCTTGCTTATAGATGGCATCCTTATGTTGAAGACCCACACTCATGTAGTAACGTGCATTTGTTCCACCACCATTGATACTAATGTGATGTTGATTGTTCCATACATAATCTTTCAGCATAACATCACGCCAGTTTACATTGGGATATAAATCTGGGTCCAGTCCTGTTTCTATCAGGTTTAACTCGGCATTACTGTATACGGGACGTCCACCTCGTACGACGGAGGCTTCGTTGGCCAGTTGTGCGTACGTATATCCGTCCACATATTCGGGATTGCGTGCAGAATAGGAAAGCCCGACATTACTTTTCACACTGATATTCAGTTTACCCGATTTACCGCGCTTTGTTGTAACGAGTACCACACCGTTGGCACCGCGTACACCATATACAGCTGTAGAGGAAGCATCTTTCAGGATGGTGAAGCTTTCAATATCGGCAGGATCAAGTATATTCAGGTCGCCTTCCACACCGTCAATCAACACTAAAGCGGATGCACCTGCACCGAAAGTACTGATACCACGAATCCAGAATTCAGAAAAGTCATTGCCAGGCTCGCCGCTTCGGGTTACGGCAATGATGCCCGGTACACGACCTCCCAGCATGTTTGTTACCGAGGATGAAGGAACCTGTAAATCGGATGCCTTTACGTTAGTTACCGCACCTACTACCGAGATTTTACGTTGAGTACCGCGACCTACAATCACTACCTCATCGGTTTCATTTACAATTTCTTTCAGTGCAATCTTTTGCTTGGTTTTATTTCCGTTTACCACCAGTTCCTGGGGTGCATAACCTATGTAGGTAAACACCAATACTGTATTGGCGGGAACATTGTCCATGCGGAAATTACCATCAACATCCGTGATAGCTCCTTTGGAAGGATTGTTTTTATATTGAATCGTAACACCGGGTAATTCTTCACCTTGCTCCGTCATCACAATACCGGATACGGTGAAACCATTCTGTGCGGCAAGTGGAAACACACTTGCAAACAATAGGAATGAAAGTATAAGGAAAAATCTATTTTTCATATATTAGTTTATTTATTGATTTACGGGAAGGAGTTTATTCTATAGCGAGTTTACGCACATTCAATCCTGCACCTCCGGCTATATAGAAGTTTTCTTCAGAATCCATAGCTATATCTTTGGGATATAGGAATGTACATTCCAGTGGAAGTCCGTCTGTTTCAGTCTCGCCCGACATGGTGCCACCAGCAGCAATTGTTACGTAGCCATCCGGGTAGGATATCTTTCGGATGGATTGTCCGCCTGCGTTTACTACATATATGTTGCCCTCATTGTCAACAGTTACTCCATTTGGCCAGGCAAACTGTATGTCTTCCCGATAACCTTCCGTATTGGTCTGGTTAGGCCAGCCGTTTCCGGCATATCTTTCGTCCGACCATGTGCCGTCAGCGTTCTGCTTAATCCGGTATACAGCATGTGTCCTGTCTTCTGCAAAATAGAAGCAATCTTCTACACGGCTATAAGCCAGATAGCTACAATGATCGGAAACCCAAGCTTCAAAGTCCCAGCGGTGTTCAAGGAGTTTTTCTACTTTGTACTGTCCGCTATCATCTTTCTCTGTCAGATTGATACGTACGAAGATCCCCAGGTGATTTCTTGTATAGAGGTATTTTTCTTCATCGTCAATAACGCAGGACCAGGTTTCACCACTGTTGGCGGATAATTCGGTGATACCTTCGCGCAATAGCTCCGGTTGCCAGCTATTTTCACGGCGCAGGATATATACTTTAGCTGATTTGACATCAATAAAATACATTTTATCACGGGTTTTATTGATTGCAGGTTTACCTGCTTTGAATCCGCTTATCAGGGTTGTAACCAAGTTCTCGCTTTCTGAAATCAGGCGTACCCGTTGTTTGTCCGACTCTACTGCTACAATGTTATCTCCTGCCACTATACCGACAGCAAATACATTATTGAATAGTGCATCGTAGATGTTTCCATCGGTATCTCCTCTTTTATTGTAGGTTCCGCAAACTGTAGAAACTTTCTGTACCTGCGTGTAGGCAAATGTCTTGTCGATGGTAAGCTCTTTATCGTCTACAACGACTTTAACAGAATTATTACCGCCCGGTTGTTTAGGTACGGTACAGTAAATAGAAGTTCCGTCGCTTGATATGATGTTAGCCTCTTTGGTATCGGCAAAGATCACTTTCATCTTGGATAGGTCTGTACCGAAGTTTCCCTGAACAATGATTTTGTCACCTATTCCTCCTTTTTCCGGGATAAAGCCGGTCAGTGCCTGAGGCTTTGAGGGATCATACTTGTTGGTGATGACGGGATGTTTCACGATGTCTTCATTGCTACAACTGCTGATGAAGAACAGGGCCAGCAACAGCCAGCTTTTTCTTTGGATTGATTTAAGAAATTTGTCTTTCATATATATTATTATTAAAAGGATTGGTCACTGAAACTCTTTATCCTTGTTGTTGATTTACGGTCTTTAAGGCCGATGCAAATAAATATAGAAAAGAACAGGGAGGAGTACTCAAATGAGGCAGAAAGGGGTACAGAGCGGGGAATGCGTTATTTGTATACCTTAACTGCGTCAAAAATACACTTGTTGCTGGAGAGGGATTTTGTTGTAGTATAGGGGAAAGCAAATAATAAAGTAGCAATTGGTTGGAGGAATTCAAAACGGAAAATGAAAGGAATAAAATGATGAGCAATACTATCTTAATTCTCCTCCTCCCCGGAGGAGGGGAATTAAGATACTCATTTACATCATAACCCCTCCAGCAATAAACTCCGCCAACGGGTAAGTCGTTTATTTATCTTCTTCCTTTTTCTGATATTCGGTAGGCGTTACGTCAAATTCCTTTTTAAAACACTTTGTGAAATACTTTGGATTGCTGAAACCAACCGCATAGGCAACCTCGGAGACATTAATGAAAGGCTTTTTCAGGAGTGTACATGCATGTTTAAGCCGGATGTTGCGAATAAACTCTACTGGGGAGAGACCGGTCATTGCTTTCATTTTTCTATTTAGAGTGGACTTGGAAACGTTGAGTTCAGAGGCAAAAGTATCTATATCAAATTCGGTTTCAATCAGATGTTGCTCTATACATTCGATGGCTTTTTCCAGGAACTGCTCGTCAGTACTCTGATATTCCAGTGCTACAACATTGATTTCCGTATCGACTCTGAACTTCTCTTGTCGCTTCTGGTTGGATTTCATCAGATTGTCAATGCGTGCATTAAGCATTTTCATATCGAATGGTTTCGTCAGGTATCCGTTTGCTCCTGCATTGAAACATCTCACTTGGTCTTCCACTGAACTTTTTGCCGTAAGCATCAATACCGGTATATGGCTGGTGTTGATGTCCTGTTTCATTGTTGCACAGAGCTCGATTCCATCCATTTCGGGCATCATATAGTCGCTGACCATCAGGTCTACGTCTTCGCTTCTTACAATTTCCAATGCTTTTTTCCCATTCGTAGCAGTGAGTATATTGTAGTGTGTTGCCAACTTTCTTTTCATCAATAGCAGGAACTCTTCATTGTCATCTACCAATAATATCGTATCTTCTTTCTCTTCTGTATCTTCTGTTGCTTCATTCGGTACTGTTGACGGTATTTCACTGGTTTCGATAATGTCCTTTATTTCCGGATAATAATTTCGGTCGATAGGGATTAGAACAGTGAATCTGGAACCTTCTCCGATGCTGCTTTCTACCTGGATGTCTCCTTTATGCAAGGTCACCAGTTTCTTGGTTAATGAAAGCCCTACACCGTTTGATTGAGGTGCATAAGCTGTTTTGTTCACATAGAATGGAGTGAATATCTTGGATATTTCTTTCTGATCTATGCCGATTCCTTCATCCTGCACCTCTATCCGGAGGAATCGGGAATTATCCTTTTGCAGAGTCGATACATTCAGCTTTACTTTTTTATCGGCAGGTGTATATTTGGCCGCATTCGAGAGTATATTGTATAGAACTTTGTCTATTTTGTCAAAGTCCATATATCCCCAAATGTCTTTTTCTTCCAGATGAAGACTGAAATGAAGGTTTTTCTTTTCAATGATCGGTCGTATGCCTGTATGGTAGATTTCACGGATGAAGCTGCTGATATTGCCATAGGTAGGGGTGAGTACAAACGAGTCGTTTTCTACTTTCCGAAAATCTAGTACTTGCTGGATTAAGCGTTTTAAGCGGAGCACATTACTTTTCAATATATGTACATCTTCCTGTGGAGATGCCTTTGTTTCTTCCAAATCATCTGCTACGCAGCTGATGGTAGTGAGCGGGGTGAGCAGTTCATGACTTATATGGGTGAAATATTCCAGTTTAGTCTTGGTTAGTTCTTTCTGGAATCTAACCTGGTCGGACCGTCTTACCCTGTGCAGGTAATAGAACATGATGGAATAAAGGATCAGAATGATGAGAGTTATATAGGTACCGTATGCCCACCATGTTTCGTACCAAGCCGGCTTTTTATAGATACGTAGTTCTGTGACGTCGTCTTTCCAGTAGCCGTATTCATCTGTAGAGCGTACCTTGAAAGTATGATATCCTTTAGGAATTTTATTGTAGAAAGCTGACCGATTACCGGTTTCGGTGTATACCCACTCTTTGTCCATACCATCCATCTTGTAGGCGTATCTTATTCTCGATGTTGCTGTAAATTGAAGAGCGGAGAAGAAGATTTCAAGATTGTTATCTTCGGGCTCCAACCAGATGCTTCGGGTTGATAAATCATTCGACTGGCGTTGGGGATTGAAGAAGAAAGAATTATTGGATACTTTGATATCTGTTATAATGACCGGATTGGAATTGATCTTCTTAGATGGGAATTTTGAGGAAGCCATCGATACAAAGCCACCATGCCCACCGGCATAAAGCTTGCCGTTGAACAAGTCTATGACGTCCTTCTTGAACGAGTTTATCTGAACGGATTCGTCTGAATTTGAATAATGAATGTATCTATCTGACTGGATATCATAGGCAGTCAATTGTCGGTTTGTTAGTATCCAAAGGGTATTCCTGTCATGTTTCATCCCTAAAATAGACTGTCCGGTCATTCCGCATGAGTTGCTGAAGTCCTTCATTATCTCTGAGTTGAGATCCATTTGCAGGATGGAACCTTGAGTAGTGGCAATCCATAAATGATTTTCCTGGATCACTATCTTGTCAATATTGTTACTGGGTAAGGATGAATTCTGGGTTGAGTATTGTTTAATCGGTTTCAGTTTATCCCCTAAAGAAACCTTATGTAAACCGGAATCTTCGGTTGCCAACCAGATGTTACCGTGTCCGTCTTCTGCAATAGATGTAATGTTGGGCAGAGAGAATTCGGGGATGATAAGGTCTTTGCTGTCCGGTTTTAGATAGAGCTGTCCGGTGGTAGCTACCCATAAATTCCCCTTACTGTCTTCATACATGGATGTAATGTTGCCAGTAGTCCCCTTTGGTGTATATAAGTCCTTTGCCAGTAAGTACTCAATTTTTTTTTTACTGTTTAGTTTTGCCTTGTAGAGGGTGGGTTGGTCTCTGCATCCCAGCCAGAATTCTCCCGGCTGTTTCGAACGGAGGATATATCCTATATTATGCACTCCGGAATTTGTATTCGAGTAGTCATAGAATTTATCTTGTTCTATGTCATACCAGCAGAGTCCCCAACGTTCCTGATTGAACCAGAGCCCGTTGTTGGGGTCAATACCCAGAGTGGTTATATTCGTGTCGAAACCTACATGTCTTTTCAGTTTGGGCAAGAAGTTATTAGCTATGGCAGGATTTCCCATTAGCAAGTGATACCCGCTGTCATAGGCCCCGGCCCAAAGGTTGCCTTCCCTGTCTTTGATGATCTGGCTGAACATTTTGTTATAATCGAACATATACGAGCTGAGGTCCACTTTTGCCAGATGTCCGTCCGCCACTTTGAAAGCATAAAGTTCGTGGTAGCCGAATATCCATATATAGCCGTAAACATCATCTTGTACTACACTGAAGAAGGCGGTTTCAGGCTGGTGCAGTTTTTCATTGAAGATTTCTTGATGCGTGTACATTCTATCCTCTGTTGCATCCGGATGAAAACGGTAGATACCGTCTCCCCAAGTCAATATCCAATATTGGTCATCTTTGTCCTGAAATATTTTAAACGGATTATTATTCGCTCCGAGTGTAGGGAAACTCATAAATGTATCTGTATTCTTGAGATACTTATATAAACCTCCTCCCCATGTGCATACCCATATATTGCCGAAATGATCTTCATATATTGAGTTTATACCATTATTGGGAACCGCCGGGATCAAATTTCCGTAGCGCTTCTTCAATGAATAGTCTGAATTATAGTGAGAAACCTGATTACGGGTACATATCCATAGTTCTTTCCGGCTATCTACCAACATGAAGTTTATCCATGTATTCTGGATTTCTGTATCTGGGAATGGCCGTATCTGATAGTTGCTTTTATCCACCAAATTAACCCCCTGTCTTGTTCCTACCAGCAGGCAATTATCATCTTCAGCAAAACACCAGATGAAGTCATCGGTTAATAAATGAGGCTGGTTAAAGTCTGATTTGAAAGTCTGGAGTTGGTATCCGTCATATCGTCCTAAGCCGTTTTTAGTTCCTAACCAGATGAACCCATTCTGATCCTGATGTAAGTCTATTACTTCATTGGAAGGCAGCTGCTCCAGAAAAGGCATTTGTTTGGCTATTATTTGCTGTGCATATGAGGAAATGCTCATTAATAGGAAGATGACAATGAGAAAGGGGGATACATATATCTGAATTTCTGTACGATGAATTCTGTTTTCCATAATGTTACAAGGTATTTTCTTTGGTGGCGATTGCAAAAATAGGGTATTATTGGCAATACTTCAATCAAAATGGCATTTTTGTGAACCTCCCTGTAAAGTATGGGCATAAAAAAAGGAGTACCGCTGTACTCCAACCTTTGTTAACCTTAAATCTAATACTATGAAAAACACAGTGCAAAGATACGGACTTCTGGGATATCTGCAAATAAAACAAATAAAAAAGAGTGTTTTATAACATGTTTTAGTAAAAGTGTTGTTTTTGTTAAGGCTTACTAAGGATTTGAGTCCCCCCAGTACTTGTTTTCTAAAAAAGAATTATCTTTGCATGGCTGCGAAAATAGCTGCACTTTTGCATATTAATAAATTTATAAAGAACAACTACTGTGAGCGAAGAAGATATTGTCCTTACCCCGATGATGAAACAGTTCTTGGACCTGAAAGCCAAGCATCCTGATGCCGTTATGCTGTTTCGTTGCGGCGACTTCTATGAAACTTATTCTACTGATGCTGTTGTTGCAGCCGAAATCCTGGGAATTACCCTGACTAAGCGTGCCAATGGTAAAGGAAAGACTGTTGAAATGGCGGGATTCCCTCATCATGCACTGGATACGTATCTGCCTAAACTGGTACGTGCCGGGAAGCGTGTAGCCATCTGTGACCAGTTGGAAGACCCGAAAATGACCAAGAAACTGGTGAAGCGGGGTATTACGGAACTGGTAACTCCCGGTGTTTCCATCAATGATAATATACTGAATTACCGGGAGAATAACTTCCTGGCTGCCGTACATTTTGGTAAGGGAACGTGCGGTGTGGCATTTCTCGATATATCTACGGGTGAGTTTCTTACAGCAGAAGGGCCTTTCGACTATGTAGACAAGCTATTGAATAACTTCGCGCCCAAAGAAGTACTTTTTGAACGTGGTAAGCGGGGGATGTTCGAGGGAAATTTCGGAAGTAAGTTCTTTACTTTCGAACTGGACGACTGGGTATTTACAGAGACCACCGCCCGGGAGAAACTTCTGAAGCATTTTGAAACGAAGAATCTGAAAGGTTTTGGTGTAGAGCATCTCAAGAATGGTATCATCGCTTCGGGAGCCATCCTGCAATATCTCATCATGACGCAGCATACCCAAATCGGGCATATCACTTCTTTGGCACGTATTGAAGAAGATAAATACGTCCGTCTGGATAAATTCACGGTCCGTAGCCTTGAGCTGATAGGCAGCATGAATGATGGAGGCAGCAGCTTGCTGAACGTGATTGATAAGACTATCAGTCCGATGGGTGCCCGTTTGCTGAAGCGCTGGTTGGTGTTTCCGTTGAAAGATGTACTGCCTATCAATGAACGCTTGAATGTAGTGGAATATTTTTTCCGTCAGCCGGATTTCAAAGAACTGATCGAAGAACAGTTGCATTTGATAGGCGATCTGGAACGTATCATCTCTAAAGTGGCTGTAGGACGTGTTTCTCCTCGTGAAGTAGTTGCATTAAAGGTAGCTTTGCAGGCTATTGAGCCTATTAAGGAAGCTTGTCTGGAGGCGGATAATGCTAGTCTGAACCGTATCGGTGAACAACTGAATATCTGTAAGTCCATTCGTGACCGCATTGAAAAAGAGATTAATAATGATCCTCCGTTGCTGATAAACAAAGGTGGTGTTATGAAGTCAGGCGTCAATGCCGAATTGGATGAATTACGCCAGATAGCTTATTCCGGTAAAGATTATCTGCTACAGATACAGCAACGGGAAAGTGAACTGACTGAAATTCCCAGTTTGAAAATCGGTTACAACAATGTATTCGGTTACTATATTGAAGTGCGCAATACACATAAGGATAAGGTACCACAGGAGTGGATACGTAAACAGACCTTGGCCAATGCCGAACGTTACATTACACAAGAGCTGAAAGAGTACGAAGAGAAAATTCTCGGCGCCGAAGATAAGATATTGATACTGGAAACCCAGCTCTACATGGAATTGGTGCAGGCTCTAAGTGAGTTTATTCCTGCCATTCAGGTGAATGCAAACCAGATCGCGCGTCTGGACTGTTTGCTGTCTTTTGCCAATGTAGCACGTGAGAATAACTATATACGTCCTGTCATCGAAGATAACGATGTTCTGGATATCCGCCAGGGACGACATCCGGTTATCGAGAAGCAACTTCCCATAGGAGAGAAGTACATTGCCAATGATGTGGTGCTGGATAGTAGCTCGCAACAGATCATCATCATTACCGGTCCGAACATGGCGGGTAAGTCTGCATTGCTGAGACAGACGGCGTTGATAACGCTACTGGCGCAGATTGGCAGCTTCGTACCTGCCGAGAGTGCACATATCGGTTTGGTAGATAAGATATTTACCCGTGTAGGTGCCAGTGATAATATCTCTGTCGGAGAGTCTACTTTCATGGTGGAAATGAACGAGGCGGCTGATATTTTGAATAACCTTTCTTCGCGCAGTCTGGTGCTTTTTGACGAGTTGGGACGAGGTACGTCTACGTACGACGGTATTTCTATTGCCTGGGCAATTGTAGAGCATATCCATGAACACCCTAAAGCAAAGGCACGTACGTTGTTTGCTACGCACTATCACGAGTTGAACGAGATGGAGAAAAGCTTCAAGCGTATCAAGAACTACAATGTTTCCGTTAAGGAGGTGGATAATAAGGTCATTTTCCTGCGTAAACTGGAACGTGGCGGTAGTGAACACTCCTTTGGTATCCATGTGGCAAAGATGGCAGGTATGCCGAAAAGTATCGTAAAACGTGCGAATGACATTCTGAAACAGCTTGAGGCGGACAATCGTCAGCAAGGTATTGCAAGTAAGCCGATGGCGGAAGTAGGAGAGACGCGTGGCGGCATGCAACTTAGCTTTTTCCAGTTAGAAGATCCTGTGCTCTGCCAGATACGTGACGAGATTTTGAATTTGGATGTGAATAATCTGACCCCGCTGGAGGCATTGAATAAATTGAATGATATTAAGAGGATTGTAAAAGGGAAGTAAAGCTTCCCTTTTTTATTCTTATCCGGTGACGCTATTCGTTGATAGAATCCATATCTGTCAATTCTTTCTTCACACTATCCTTCTGCTGTTCCCTATATTGGCGTGGTGGCATACCGAAACGCTGGGAGAATAACTTATAGAACGTTCCGCGGTTATTGAAACCTGTCTTGTCCATAATTTCCTCAATGGTATAGTTCTTTGTCAGCAACAGTCGCTCGGCCATTGTGAGGCGATATTCTTTGATGATATCAGCAGGAGATTTGTCTGTTATAGGTTTTAATTTACGGTAGAACTGACGGGTGCTATAGCCCAGGTCACTGCTCAATAGTTCAACGGATAAGTCAGGGTTTGTGATATTCTTTTCTATGGTTTCTATCACCTTATCCAGGAATTCCTGATCTTCTTTGTGGATACAGTTCCCGTTTTCCACTTTGAATGAACTGAATATGGAACTATAATATTCTTTCAGGTCCGATTCTCTTTTAATCAATCGGTAGACTACTTTCTCTAAGTATTTTACATTGAAAGGTTTCGTCACATACACTTCTGCACCAGCCTCAATGCCTTTCACCTGATCGTCTTCGTGATGAAGGGCAGACAGTAGAATGAGTGGAATATGGCTCCATAACTTGTTTTGCTTGATTTTCTGGGCAAAGGAAAGCCCGTCTATTTCAGGCATCATCACATCTGAAATAATCAGATCCGGCTGTTTCAGTTCCAGGCTGGTCAAAGCTTCTGCAGCGTTATTGAAAGATAATACATTGTATTTATCTACAAATATTTCCGAGACGAACCATAACATAGAAGGATCGTCGTCAATGATCATAACCGTGTGCTTGGAAGTGTCAAAATTAACAGTGGTCTGTTCCAGTTCCATGGGCTCCGTATTTGTATTCAGAGGTCCTGTTGCATACACTTTTTGGGGTGTTTCTGCTTCCTGTGCAGTGGGCGATAGTTCCGGTAAAGTGACTGTAAATGTAGTTATCTCATTCTGAATACTGCTAACATTGATTTCACCGTTCAACAGAGTAACCATATTCTTACAAATAGCCAATCCCAGCCCATTCCGTGAATTCTTGCCATTCATTTCAAAAGAATCCAATATCTTATAGCGATCGAATATCTTTGCAAGATTCTCTTTCGCTATCCCCTTTCCTGAGTTGGATATATTAAGGGTTAGAAGCTGGTTTTCTACTTTCAGACCGATGGTGATATTCCCTTCTTCCGGAGTATATTTGAAGGCATTTGAGATCAGGTTATTGACGATCTTACTGAAACAACTGATATCCGTATTCCATTCAATGTCCGGTTCAATATCCAACCGATAGTTCAGATTCTTATTTTCAGCCAATTCACAGAAGGATTCCGCTATGTTCCGGAGTTTGTCCGATACGGATAATCTTTGGATAGAAAGCACCTTATGACCGGTTTCCAGTCTGCGGAATTCCAGCAGTTCCAGAATCAAGCCATTCAGTTTTTCTGTATTCTGCTGTATCATCTTCCCGTATTTGCGGATGTACGAATCAGATTGCGGGTAGGCAAGTATCTTTTCGCACGGACCATAAATCAGCGTCAGTGGCGTACAGAATTCATGAGTGATGTTGGTAAAGAAGCGCAGCTTGGACTCATAGACTTCTTCTTTCTTTTCCCGGTTCAATTTCTCAATCATGCGGTGCTGCTTCCGGCGGTATTGATGAACTATCCTGTAAACAGCAAGAATGCAGAACAAAGCGATTAATATGAAATAGAGAATATATGCCCAATTACTTAAATACCAGGGAGGAGTAATCTGAATCAGAAGTTTCTGCGGTTCGCACTCTTTTCCATTCATGTTATTCTTGTATTTCACTAACAAAGTATATTGTCCGGGTGCAAGATTGGAGAAGATGGCGCTGGCCGATGTTCCACTTTCTATCCATTGGCTGCTTACTTCGTCCAATTTGTAAGAATAAGAGTAATTGTTACCATTTATATAATCTATTGCCATAAAGTCGATGCAGAAGAAGTTCCGGCTATAATCCAGCTGAAGTATCTTCTTTCCTTTTTTGTCGTGGAGAAAATCATGAATATTGTATTCTTTTCCGAAGATAGATAATCCCTTCAGGTTTATTTGAGGCATATAGTCTGCCATAATATAAGCATTAGGCTTGACGGTAACAAATCCGTTTGTCCCTCCGAAGAACAAAGTTTCGGTCCGCGAGTCTTTATAGAAAGCTCCATCACTGAATTCAGTGACTTCCAGTCCGTTTTCCCGGTCGTAAGTCTGCCCGGTATTGGTTTTAGGATTGAACCTTACCAGTCCTTGATTCGTGCTGATCCAAAGGTTATTTTGCTGGTCTTCCAAAATGCCATGTACTGTGTTGTTTGAGAAAAGGTCAGCCCTGTCATGATAATGTGAGTAATCTTCATTGAAGTGAAGTAGTCCGGAACTGGTTCCCAGCCAATATCCTTTCTCATTTTTATAAATGGCGAAAATATCATTGGCCGTCTGACTGTTCACTACATTATCAAACCTGTATGGAGTTAGCTGTTCGGTTTCGACATTGAGCCGGTAGGCTCCATAGCCACGATTACCGAACCAAAGGATAGAATCATTCTCCTGGAAGGAGGTAAAGAAATAATTGGAAGCCATACGCCCGTCATCCAGAACAATTCTGGTAGCCGATTTAACGGAAGGAGAGCTACCGGTTTTATCCAAAATAACTTTTACGATACCTTCACCTACAGTGGATACCCATAAAGTGGTATCATTTAATTCGTTGATGGAATGTACATATTTCACCTTCTTTCCATCGGCTATCACTGTAAACGCTTTCAACTGTTTATTCTGGTATGAATAGTAGTTAAGCCCGTTTTCCGTTCCAATCCATAGCCTGTTCGCAGAACCCGGGGCAAAGCAATAGACGGTGTTGTCGGTTAAGGTACTGTTGCTGATGGAGATCCGGTCGAAAGAAACTGCTGCATTGGTTTCCGGAGAATAATTCCTGATACGCAATATACCTCCTCCTTTGGTTCCTATCCATAAGGTTTGTTCCTCGTCGTAGTAAACGGTACGTACGGGGTTGTTTACCTGGTATACAGGAGTATCCAGCAGCGTATTGGTAATGGAGAAAGCATCATTGAAATACATGTATACCCCTTGTCCGTCTGTTCCTATCCAAACAATATCCTGATATTTGTCCTTCATCAGGCAGAAGATGCCGGAATGGATTTCTGTATCTTGCATCTGGTATTTTATTTTCTGATCGGACATATATTTCAATACGATCAATCCGCTGCTTTTGAAGCCAATGTAATAGTCGTTTTGTTGTTTGATGATGGAAGAAACTTCTCCGCGTGTTTCGACTTCTGCTTTGAGATCTGCAATAAAGTATTGCTGTTGATTTCCGAAGTCATATTCATAGAGTGAGTAGGTCTTATCGATGAAATAGATCAGGTCTTCTTCTGCGAATGCCCATAATAACTGTTCGGAATGTTTAAAAAGATTGTTTGGGGTGAGGGATATCTCTTCTTTATTCTTGATTATCTGATAGTTGCGGGTGTCATTATTCGAAGTGAATACCCATAGAATATTGTTTTTGTCGATGATAGTGGATAATACGTGTCCGAATGCTATTTGAGGTACTTCCAACTTTTGGAAGAGTTGTTTTTCCGGTTGATAGTAATAGATATATCCGTCGTCTTTTACAATGAAAAGGTCATTATCCCTACTTTTTGCCATATAGTTCTTGTCTTTGAACTCCGTAAAGCTTTTGGATGTCTGGAGTTTGGTATCCAGACGGTCCAGTCCATAGTTGGTCTGTATCCATAATACATCCTTTTCAGTCTCCATGATGTCGTTAATCAGGTTTCCGGATAATGGGGCTTTCGTCGGGTTGACAGGATTATATACATGGATATTGGTGCCGTCGAAAATATTCAGACCATCACATGAACCGATCCAGATGACTCCCTGATGATCCTGGTAAAGGGATAAGATAGCACTGTTGGATAAGCCGTTTTTGTTTGAAAATTGCCGTAGACTGTATGCATGAATCAAATGCGGAAAGCAGCATAAGATGCAGATAAGCAGTGAAACTTGAGGGAAGTAGTGTTTGTTTTTCATATCTGTATATCGGACTAATTAGGTATTGCAAAGATAGAGATTTATGGTAGGATATGGTTGGGAAGCATAGAAAAAAGAGTAATACTTTTCTGACTTTTTTGTGCGTTTTACAGCCATAGCCATGTAATTACACTTTTATGGCATAAATATAGGTATGCTTTTAGGCAAGTGCCGCTATTTTTGCGATTGATAAATATCTGTATTATTCACAATAGAATATTTTACTATGAAATTACCAGTTATCCTATTAGCATCTGCGCTGCTTTGTTCAGGTAGTATGCATGCACAGAGTGCAAAACCGGAGAAAAAAGCGAAAGCTTATATGGTGGCAGATGCCCACCTGGATACTCAATGGAATTGGGATGTCCAAACCACCATCAAAGAGTATGTTTGGAATACCTTGTCCCGTAATCTGTTTTTGTTGAAGAAGTATCCCGATTATATCTTCAATTTTGAAGGAGGTGTCAAATATGCTTGGATGAAAGAATACTTTCCCAGTGAATATGAGCAACTCAAAGCATTTGTGCGTTCAGGTCGCTGGCATATCAGTGGCAGTAGTTGGGAAGCATCGGATGTGCTGGTACCCTCTGTTGAGTCTTCCATTCGTAACATCCTGCTTGGACAGGAATATTACAGAAAAGAGTTCGGGACAGAAAGTACGGATATTTTCTTGCCCGACTGTTTTGGCTTTGGCTGGACGTTGCCTACTATTGCCAAACATTGCGGTCTCATCGGCTTTTCTTCGCAGAAACTCGACTGGCGTAACCATCCTTTTTATGGAGAGAGTAAACATCCTTTTATGCTTGGATTGTGGAAGGGGATTGACGGTTCTTCTATTATGCTTGCTCATGGCTATGATTATGGTAAGCGCTGGAATAACATTGACCTGTCGGAAGATAAGGAATTGTTGGGACTGACTAAGCGCACTCCATTGAATACGGTTTATCGCTATTATGGTACGGGTGATACGGGTGGTTCTCCCTCAATAGGCTCTGTCAGTTCTGTAGAGAAAGGTATCAAGGGGAACGGTCCGTTAGAAATAATCAGCGCAACGAGCGATCAGTTATTCAAGGATTATCTTCCTTATGAAAAACATTCGGAATTGCCCGTTTTCAACGGTGAATTGCTGATGGATGTACATGGAACCGGATGTTATACTTCGCAAGCTGCCATGAAGCTTTATAACCGTCAGAATGAACTTTTGGGAGATGCTGCCGAAAGAGCGGCCGTAGCAGCGGATTGGTTGGGTATAGCCGGTTATCCGGGTGAAAGTCTGACAGAAGCATGGAAGCGTTTCATTTTCCACCAATTCCATGATGACCTTACCGGTACCAGTATCCCACGTGCTTATGAGTTTTCGTGGAATGATGAATTGCTTTCATTAAAGCAATTTTCAGGTGTTCTGACAGCTTCGGTAGGGGCTGTTTCTGAGAAAATGGATACTCGCGTCAAGGGTATTCCGGTTGTGTTCTACAATGCACTTGGATTTCCGGTTACGGATGTAGCGGAGGTAGCGATTGAAGCTCCCAAATTCCCTAAAGGTGTCAGTGTTTATAATGCGGAAGGCAAGCAAGTTGCTTCCCAATTACTTTCTTACCGGAATGGAACTGTGTATTTATTGATAGAAGCAACTGTACCTGCTACAGGATATGCCGTGTATGATGTCCGACTTTCCGGAAGCCAGAAGCAGGCAGATTCTTTTGTTTCAGAAACAACAGTGGAGAACTCTGTCTATAAAATCTCATTGGATAAGCAGGGAGATATAATCTCGCTTTACGATAAGAAAAATAATAAAGAACTTGTTAAGGACGGCAAATCTATTCGTCTGGCTCTTTTTACTGAGAATGAATCATATAATTGGCCAGCTTGGGAGATTCTGAAAAAGACTATTGACCGTGCACCTGTTTCTATTACTGAAGACGTGAAAATGAATCTGTGTGAGAATGGTGCCCTGCGCAAGACTTTGTGTATAGAAAAGCGCCATGGCAAATCGTTGTTCCGTCAGTATATCCGGCTTTACGAGGGAGAATTGGCTGACCGTATAGACTTTTACAATGAGATAAACTGGCAGTCAACGAATGCACTGCTGAAAGCAGAATTCCCCTTGAATGTTGATAACGAAAAGGCGACCTACGATCTGGGTATAGGCAGCGTTCAGAGAGGTAATAATATATTGACCGCTTATGAAGTATATGCCCAATATTGGGCGGATTTAACCGATAGTGACGGCAGTTATGGTGTTTCTATTATGAATGACAGTAAATATGGCTGGGATAAACCTGATAATCATACACTCCGCCTGACATTGCTTCATACCCCCGAGACTAAGAACAACTATCCGTATCAGGACCGTCAGGACCTGGGATATCATACTTTCACTTATAGTTTGGTAGGGCATGCCGGTGGTTTGGATAAGGCGCAGGTCGTTAAGGAGTCTGAAGTATTGAATCAGCGTCTGAAGGCTTTTGCTGCCGAGAAACATTCCGGAACATTGGGCAAAGCCTTCTCTTTCGCATCTTCGGACAATAGTAACGTTGTCATCAAAGCTTTGAAGAAAGCGGAAAGTTCGGACGAATATGTGGTGCGTGTGTACGAAACGGGTGGCAAAGCTCCACAAAATGCAGTGCTGACATTTGCAGGAACTATTACAAGTGCCGTTGAAGCAGATGGTACGGAGAAGAGTATAGGAAGTGCGGACTTCAGCGGTAATCAGCTGGAAGTCTCCATACAGCCCAACAGCATCAGGACCTATAAAGTCCGTTTCAATGATAATAAGAAGGAAGAATTGCGATGCGAACAACTGCCTCTCAATTATGACCGTAAATGTTTCAGCTGGAACGAATTCCGTTGGGAGGCTAATTTCGAAGCCGGTTATTCTTATGCCGCTGAATTAATACCTGCCGATATAACTGTTAATCGTGTTCCTTTCCATCTGGAAACAAAAGAAGAAATGAATGGTATGTTATGTAGCGGAAATACCTTGCAACTGCCTGCCGGACATTCCTATAACCGTTTGTATATACTGGCTGCTGCGGCAACTGCTGAAGAAGATGTTAGAGGCGTATTCCAGGCAGGGAAGAATTTGCAGGAGATTGTTGTTCCTTCTTATACCGGTTTCATCGGACAATGGGGACATACAGGCCATACACAAGGCTATTTGAAAGATGCAGAAGTGGCCTATGTCGGTACACACCGCCATTCCGCTGAGGGAGATCATGCTTATGAGTTTACTTATATGTTCAAGTTTGCCATTGACATCCCTGCTAAAGCAACTGAGGTTATCCTGCCCGATAATAAAGATATTGTTATTTTTGCTGCTACATTGGTTGAAGAACCATATGCACCTGTTAAAGCACTATCTACTTTATTCCAGACTGCCAATGAAGATGATACCAGCTTGCAGAAGACAGCAGAACTGAAGATCAATCTGTTGAAACCGGAACATATCGTTGCTTGGTCGGGATATACCAACGACAATGAGAAACCTGCATTTCTCATTGATGGAAACGAGAATACTAAATGGTGCGATACCTCTATGCTTCCTAACTATATTGATTTTGATTTGGGAATGGAAAAGGAAATAAGCGGTTGGAAGATGGTGAATGCTGCTCAGGAAAGCTATTCTTATATCACTGGCAGCTGCTTCTTGCAAGGCCGGAATAACCCGAATGAAGCATGGCGCACATTGGACTTTGTAACCGGAAACAAGCAGAATGTTATCAACCGTTCTTTGGGTAAGACTGAGAAGGTACGCTATCTGCGTCTGTTGGTTACTCAACCGGTACAGGCCGCTAATGGCAAGGACACACGTATTTATGAGTTTGCAGTTTTTTAATAACTCGTTGACGGAATTAATGTCTTTCTGTAAGGTTATGAATTAATTCACCACAGAGTCTCACAGAGTTTTTACCAACTATCCGTTCTGAATAAATCACCCATGCATAAAAAAGGACATCTAACTTAATAGATGTCCTTTTCAAATAATGTATATGATGTGTTACTTCTTGGAATAATGAAATCTCATAGAGAAGATGTGAACCTCAATTATATCATCATTCACAGAGTAGACAAGACGATGTTCAACACTGATTCGTCTTGACCATTTACCTGCCAATTCATATTTTAGCGGCTCTGGCTTTCCTAATCCTGTGTAGGGATGTTCTGCAATGTCATTCAGCAAAGCTGCGATTTTATTCAGAATGGCTTTATTACCACTTTGTGAGAAGTAAAGATATTCCTTTCGTGCTTGTTCTGACAATGTTATTCTGTACATGACACCCTATTTAAGAAATCGTCTATGCTTTCTCCTTCATTTTGTGATATGAAATTGCCATTCTTTATGTCTTCCTCGCCTTTGCGTATGGCCTCCATCATTTCAGGTGAGGACATGATATATTCAGTTTCTCTCAAAGAGTTATATTCATCCAGAGAAATCATCACTACTCCCTTCCCATTTCCGCGATTAATAATTACTGTATCGCAATCGTCAACTACTGCGTCAATGTACCCTTTAAGGTTCGCTCTTAAATCTGTATAATTAGCTGTTCTCATAATTCTTCCTTTTTATGATTATGCAAATATATGTACTTATATGCGTACCTGCAAGTTTAATTAGTTAATATTTAAAGTCATTGATGGGCTTACTCCGTTCAAGCGGATTACAAATCCTGATACGCGAGATCGGCGGGTTATAAATCCACCGAGACAGTGACAGTGATAGTGAGACAGTGATAGTAATCTGTCGAGGCGTCAGATAGTAATCTAATGAAGCGTCAGGATCAGCCCCCCAATTTTCCATAAACAATTTGATATTTATCCTATTATCCATTTACTGCCCGGTATAAATGAGATGATCTTTGCTGTTACGAAACAGCAAATGAATGTACTCACTGCAATACAAGGTATAGCCGCAACGGTAGGCAGTGCCAGAGTGTGTTTGAATACTGTTACCCACAACCCGAGCCAGAATATATGCATGAGATACATGCCATAGCTGAGTTTTGATGCTTCTGTTAGAATTCGTGGGGGATTTGGGCGATTGATGCATGTGAAAATAAGGAATGTACCCGTTGTAAGAAGCACACAATTGATTGTACAGAAAGCCCATCCTATTTCTATTACAGGTGTGGAAAGAATTTCTCCGGGCACAGCCTGGATATAGAATGAATAAATGGTCCATACAGCTCCGATGATCATTAGAATACCTCCTACGGTGAGACGTTTGGAACGGTTCCATGTAAGGTGAACACGTATGTAATGTGCCAATACGAGGTATCCCAGATAGCCTGAGAAATACCATAGCATGTGGTACTCATTCCAGAAACATTGCCCCCATACTTCACCACACCAGCGGTTGAGATACGGCATACACGTTGATAACAGGAATAGCCCAATGAAGAAACGTTCTTCTTTCTTTGTGGCTTTACTCAACCACGGTGATATGATGGGTATGAACAAATAAAGACTGATCAAAGGATACATAAACCATAAGTGTCCGGCCTGTGATGGGAAGTTCAGTAATATTCGCGACATATCGTTCAATGATGTCTCTCCATTGATCGCTCCCCACAACATTGGTAAGGTACTATAGAGTATCATGAAAATAAAAAATGGTGGCAGGATGCGTAAGCAGCGCTGGCGGTAAAATTGCCATGTGGTCTGTTCTTTTTTCATCGGTGCAAGGAGGAAGGCGGAAACAATCATGAATAGTGGTACTGCCATGCGTGAGAAACCGTCGTAAACTGCTACCCATAGCCGGTCTGTTTCACTGGCCAAATAAGACTGAGGTCCTACCATATCTGTAGATCCGGCAGCGCCATAAAAGTTTTCACTGGCGTGGACCAAAATGACAAGGAAACATGCGAATACGCGTACATAATCTAAAAAAACAATACGTTTCATTTTTTATTTGAGTATTTCTGTTAATAATTTTGTGTTAAAGTAATTCTCAGGGGGAGGAGATTCAAAAAACTTCTCCGGATTAACTGTTAGATTATTCAATTACAGCTGCAAAACCACCATTGCGTGCCAGACTTATAGTTAACTTGTCTCCCTTTCTAAGTGTGCGCTCTTTCATACGATAATCCATAGCTTGGCGGTTAGCGTTTATTCCGTCTTCAAAAGAGGTCATACGGTAGGTTTGTCCTTCTTTCAGGAAGTTCAGGTTTAGTTCAAAGTCTCGTTGTTGCTCTCTATTATTGGTCATGCCACCGATATACCATTTATCTCCTTTGCGTTTGGCTACGATAGCGTATTCGCCAACTTTGGCTTTCAGAGCAATGGTTTCATCCCAAGTTTGTGGCACTTGGGTGATGAAGCGTGTACATTCGTCATTACGGTAGTAGAGAGTTGGATTGTCTGCCATCATTTGAATTCCGCTTTCGAATATAATGAATAATCCCATCTGATAAGCGCGTGTACCGATACTGGCTGAATTGGGACGCTCGGAACGATAGATCTCCGGTTGCATACTCAGCATAGCGCCCGGAGTATAATCCATCGGGCCTACTGCATTTCTCATGAAAGGCAGATAAACGCTATTGTCCGGTTGGCATCCACCCATTTGCTCCATACCTCTTACTCCTTCATAAGAAAGGACATTGGGGTATTTGTATTCCAGACCTGCCGGTTTAAATGATCCGTGGAAATCGACGAACAGATGATGTTCGGCTGCTTCTTTGGCAACTCTTTCATAATAGTTTACCATCCATTGGTCGCTTCTGTCCATAAAATCAATTTTGACACCTTTCACACCCCATTTTTCAAATGTCTCGAACAAACCGAAGTTCTTTTCTACCGTTAACCATGTCAGCCAAAGTACAATTCCTACATTCTTTTCTTTACCGTAGCGGATAAGTTCATGAACATCCACTGTTGGATTGGGAGTATAAGGATCTCTTGTGGACATGGCCCAGCCTTCATCCATGATGATATAAGGTATTCCATAGTGGGCGGCAAAGTCAATGAAGTATTTATAAGTATCCAGATTACAGCCTGCTACAAAGTCTACATCCGCTCCGTAAGGGGTGGCACCATTCCACCATTCCCAGCTTGCCAATCCCGGTTTAATCCAAGAAGTATCCTTCAATACATTTTTCTGTGCGAGCTGATAGGTCATGGTATTCTCTATTAATTGTTCGTCATTTGTGCTGATGACAAAGTAGCGCCAGGGGAAACTGCGTTTTCCATTGGTTCGGGCAATGTAGCTTGCTTCTTTCTCTATTTTGAGGCTACGGTCTCCGTCTTCACCGAATTCCAGAGGAACTTTAGGAAATATGGAAGACATGCTGTTATCGCCATTACTCTTAAAAAACAAAGCCGGATAGTCTGTCAAATCTGATTCACTGATCAGGATTTTATATTCTTTCCGTGTATCTATAAGTACAGGTAGGAGTATCATTGGATCTGACGTTTTCCATTCATTACTTTGTATGTGGCGGTACTCTTCTTCATAAGCTGTTTTAAAACCGCCCGGTTGCTGCACATGAAGCAGATAATTCTCCGGGAAGTTTATCTGAAGAGTTTCGCTGTTCACATCGATTATTCCTTTCTTATCTGTAATGAAACGATAGGCGACTCCGTCATTGAATGCACGGAATTCAATAGAATAATCTCCTTTGAATTTCAGTAGTAGTTGATTGTATGTATTGGATACGATGGAATATTTTAGTGGAATTACCGGTGTAAGTGATTCGTTTATGCTTTTTCTGCTTACTTTTGTGAGTTTAGGATTGCTTCCCAATTGTTGGTTACCTACTTCCAATCGAAGAGCACATTGTTGCAGCAATATGTCGTTCCTGTACATCACGTCGTACTGAATCTTATCTGAAAGGTTAATGACTATCCGGAGGTTACCATCCGGTGATTGAAGTTCGTGTGCTTTTTGTCCGTACATGCACAGGATTGTGCAAAAACTTAGTAATAAAAATGATAGTTTTTTCATGATAATAGTCTTTGATTTCCTATTTGCAAAGGTAGCGTGTGACATGAATAATTAGTTATAGATTTGTGACATTATAGTACGTTTCCAGTCTTGTTAGATCTTTAGCGTTACTTAACACCACCAAGCAGTGCAAACTGATGAACAGTTCCAATATCAATCGCCTAAGATGTCTTACCTGCCATAACAGCTTTGCAAATTACGGACTGAAAGTATACTTTTTTCTAGAAAAGAAAAATGTATTGCAACAATTAATGCTTAAGGCATTCGTTATAACATCAAGGAACAGATATGATTACTCTATTTTAGTGCGCATGTATTGTGCAGGAGTCATTCCTGAAATCTTTACAAAAGCTCGATAGAATGTGCTACGGCTATTGAAATTAGCCTCTTCGGCAATCGCGTCAACAGAAAGATAAGGTTTTTCTTTCATCAGTTTAATGGAATACTCTATTTTCAGACCATTCAGATAATCGTTGAAATTGTCAGAGCCCGCATATCTCCGCAACAGGGGGCTGAGATCATTCTTGTTGATATCGGTGACACGTATCAAGTCGTCACGCCCGAATCCGGGTTTCAAAAAAAGCTTTTGTTCGATAAGTTGGCTTTCCATCTTCATGAACTTAGCATAATTTTCATCACTATTTGTCCCCGGAGCTGCCACATCTGTTTTTGTAGCGGCTGTTAATGTCTCTTCCTCAGGCAGGGATGAACCAGTTCCGATTTCTTTCGTTGTTTCATGAGTATTTCTTGTTTGTGTAAACACCTTACGCAATTCTTCACGTTGCGCCAACAGTTCATCTATCTGTTTGGCTGCGATACGGTTCCGCATCTTTGTTTTTTGCAAATTCACAAAAGTCGTCCAAAGGATGATAATGAGCAGAACCGTCAGGACACACGAGCCTGCCAACAGAAGCATACGCCGTTCGGACAAAGCGTGAGATTTGGCCAACTGCAACTCTTTTTCTTTCAGCTCGAATTTAGAAGCGTACTCTTGTGCCTTACTTTTGCTCTCGCGGGTATAAATGCTATCTTGCACCACCCAGCCACGTTGGGTGAAGACATCGGCTAAGTCAAAACGTTTCATTCCACGGCTGGCTCGCGCACGATAGTTGAGCAAAATCAGATATCCATAGCTTACGGTATCATTTGTAAAAGCAGAAATGCATGTATCGCTTAGAGCTGCCGCTTCCGCATATTGATTGATATTCAGCAAATAAGGTACACTATACTGTTTGCCGATAAGAGTTTTCGAAAAGCTGGTAGATTGGTATTTCCTGAATATTTCTGTTGCCTCTTCTTTCTTACCTTCATCGTGCAACAGCACAGCCATTTTGGCATAAAGGAAGCCATATTGCTGGTCAATATATCCTGGAGGAGGTCCGGGGAGCCCGCTCATACGCTGTATGACGGTTTCACGGCGGTAACCTATTTCAATTGCTTCCGCCATCCGGTTCCGATTGATATAGAAGGACATGTATTCACCATAAATAGTCGAGAGACGAGACATTTCACGCACATCATCTGTTCCTTCCAGCAGCTTCACCGCCCGCTGAAAATACTCCTGTGCCATTTCGTCGTTTGTCATGCCTATGCAGACGCGTGCCATTACGGAGTACATATCTGATTCTTCTTTTTTACATGCCAGATTGCGTGCCAGATCAATACCTTCATGGCACACACCGATGCTTTCCTCATATCTGTTCTGTCTTTCCAAGATATTTGCCAGCATCGTTATAGATGAAAGTTTACGCTCCGGTACCAAACGTATTGAGTCGTTCTGCAACGCACGGCGCACACAGATTTCCTTGGCAGTCAGGTCGTGCTTGATTTCATAACACATCGCTCGCAATAGATCAATCCGAAAGGGAATGATACCGGAAGCCGGACTTTTTTCCGCTTCGTCCAACAGTCGTAAAGCGCTATCCGGATAGTTTACATAAATAGAACGGATCGTACGTTCGGTCAGCAGGCTATCGGGAACCGTGGCACTCGTACGAAAAGAATTAACCACCCAAAGGAGGAAGAATGCCAAGAAACAACTCAATTTCATTTTTATTATATTTAAAACATTGGCAAATGTAATAAACCGTCTTGATTAAGCCAAAAGATCATCTCTTCAACCTTGTAGTTTTCGCTATGTTTTCCAGTTTACACCCACATTGAGTAGGCATCATAACAAATTATATATCAACGTGTATAGACAATTTGAGATATACTAGGACAATTTGCGACATACACTCTCGAACAGTTCACTTATTTTTGCCCAGGTTAAAAAAACATCCCGAGTCATTATGAAACGAAGTAAATTACCATTCTTTTCTATAAACACAGATATTGTGTTCATTATTCAAATAGTCACGACGATAATCTCATTGGTAATTGTGGTGGTGTCTATTATTTTTTTAGTGATCGGATAATGTGCGGGAATGATACGAGAACAATAAAACAACAAGAAGTAAAACAAATATTAATCAAAAAAAGGATCAAAATGAGAATACATAATTTATGGAAAAATGTGTCTGCCTTGCTGGTGGCAGGTTGTATCTGTTGTACCATGCCGTTGTGCAACAACGACGAAGCACCGGCAACCATGCAGGTACAGCACTGAGTTCATTGGCTAATAAACGGAATGAAGCAGGCGAGGCAACCTTGAAATAACCGTTTGATATTAAGTAATAAGAATAAAAGATAGATTTCATCATGGCAAAAAACAAGACAAGAATTGCAGATGCGACACGATGTCTGATGTGTTATCAGCCTATTTGTGACATAGCTTGTCAGAAAAAGGTTTTCCCGGCCGGAATTATACATGCTTTACATTTGAAGAATGAGGCTGGAGCATACTTGCGGTCAGCAGAAAATGTTTCCTGCCTTCATTGTGATGATGCAAAGTGTGAAAAAGCCTGCGCACGCGGACGGGTAGATTCTCCAATCCGAATACAGGAAATTTGCAGATATGTATCCCAAATGAAAAACATATCACGAGAGAGCACACAAGCAGAGTTGTCGGTCAACTTTTGTGGCATCAGATGTGAAAATCCGTTTTTCCTTGCTTCATCGCCAGTGGCTTCGTCGTTCGAGATGTGTTGCCATGCTTTTGATGCCGGATGGGCAGGAGTATCATATAAGACAATCAGTTTCTATCAGAGCCGGGAAGTTTCTCCCCGCTTTGATGCGCTTCCCGGAGAACATCCCTTTTCATTCTGCGGATTCAAAAATCTGGAGCAGCTGTCGCCTCATTCCGCCGAAGAGAATTTCGAGATTATCCGTCGTTTAAAGGAACGTTACCCGGAAAAGGTCATTATCGCTTCCATTATGGGTAGAAATTGCGACGAATGGACTGTCCTTGCACGCATGGCAGAAGAAGCCGGTGCAGACTTGATAGAATGCAATTTCTCTTGTCCTCAGATGGCCAAGCAGGGGTTGGGAAGCGATATCGGACAAGATCAGGATCTTATTGCGCTCTATACCCGGGCTACACGCAAAGGAAGCCGTTTACCTATCATAGCCAAGATGACACCCAACATAGGCAATATGGAACTTCCGGCAATGACTGCGATTGCCAATGGAGCAAACTCTTTGGCCGCTATCAATACGGTGAAGAGCATTACGCGCATCAATACTGAAAATTTTTCTTCCTATCCTGATATAGGCGGACAATCAGCTGTTGGAGGTTACTCCGGGCAGGCGGTGAAACCGATAGCCCTCCGTTTCATTCGTGACCTGGCCTCCTATCCACCGCTCAAAGGTATCCCTCTGTTTGGTATTGGAGGAATAACAACCTGGCAAGATGCTTTGGATTTCATTTTGCTGGGGTGTACGGCATTGCAGGTGTGCACATCAGTGATGGAATATGGTTATCGCATCATCGATCATTTGAAGGAAGGGCTTTCTATTTATATGAAACAGCACGACATCGCTTCGCTTGACGAGTTGCGCGGATTGGCTTTGCCCAACTTAGTTCAGCCGGAACAGTTAGACAGAGAACGCAAACTTCATTGCGAGATCGACAGCCGACGGTGCATACATTGCGGGCGTTGTTACATCTCGTGCCTTGACGGCGGACATCAAGCCATCGGATGGGAAAAACGTACTCCGATGATTGACAAATCGCTTTGCGTGGGTTGCGGGCTTTGTACGTTAGTCTGTCCGACCGAGGCCATTTCATTAGTAAACAGTTTATAAACAACGATTAACGCTCATTGTCCCAATAGTTGTTCCAGTCATTTCATTGGTAGTTGAGCCATGTGCATGGAAAAGCATGAAGATAATAGCACAAAGAAATAATATCATACTAACTAAAATAAGAATCAGAATGAGAATATGTAACTTATGGAGAAATGTGTCTGTCTTGCTGGTGGCAGGCTGTATCTGTTGCGCCATGCCGTCGTGCAGCGATGATGATGCACCGGCAGTCATTGAAGCCGCACAGCCGTGTGCATCCGCTTACGAACTGAATGAAGTGGGTGATGTCGCCTTGGAATTTGAAGTAATCCCCGAAAACGCCCAAGTGAACGAGGTAAAAATCATAGGAGAAAACAGAGCGTTCGAGGCGCAAGGCTTCACATCCAAAGGAGGAGGCAAATGGCTGTTGAATGCCAGGGTAACCGACTTCACGCAGATCAAGCAGGAGAATACAGTCATTCTATCCGTTAGACAGACCGGCGGAGCTGCCAGTGAAGTTGAGCTTGTCGTAACCGACCCGTACACTATAGAAAACAAGTTCACCCTTGCCAATCCCAAAGGATTCAACTACTACAGTGCTGATAAGGAAAACCTGTATGAAACCGGTCTGCCGGTAGTCATCGCAGCAGAGAAACAGGAAGACCTTGCCTTGATCGACAGCAAAAACATCAAGGTGGTTGACGGAGCAGTGTCCCATAAAGTGGGAGCCGTCCACTTCAATATAATTCCCATGACGGAAGAAACCGGCTTTACGCTGAATGTGAACCCCGAGAAGCTGGAAGAGGTACAGGAAGCCATCCCGACATACAGTACGTTAGACTTCAACGTGCAGCTGACCTCCAAGAACAGCCGAGTAGCCAGCCTGCCACTGACAGTTACCGCCTGTGCACCGCAGGCAACCGTGGAAGATGATGCGCTGACCTTGTCGCGATCCGACTTGGGCAACCCTGACTTTGAAAAAGGCTTCGACATTGATGTAACCCATAAACTCAGACAAATGGGCATATTGGAAAAGAGTGGATTCAAAGTAAAAAGTCTTGGTCTGTTGGACGAAAACGGGAAATCGGTGGACGATGGGCCTTTCATCGAGACACAGCTCGAAATCATGGATGCCGAAGGCAACACCAAATGCAGCGTGAGCCTGACAGGAGATGCCCGATACAATTACGCCCCGGGCACCTACTACTACGTACTGCGTTGCCGCCAGCCGTGGGAATGCAATGGCAAGACATACAATCCTTCTTGTGCCAATCTGAAATTCAAAATCGTAATCAAATAAACAGACAGCCAGGCGATGAAACAGTTTTTTGATAAGGATTTTTGGAAGAACACGGTCGGGTGTACCGTAGGCACCTTGATCGGTATCCTGCTGACTTTTGGTACGAGTTCCTATTTGGAAAACCGGAACAAAACCGAAATGGCACGGAAAACCGTGATGCTTACTTTGCACAACCTGGATGCATCCACCCGAAATATGCAGACGCTTTTGGATGAATTGCAACAGTACGATACGCTTTTTACACGGGCCGCTTCCCTTATGCCCGACCGGCTCGGCCAGATGGGGAGTGACTCGCTGCAAATGTTCGTCAATGCATTCGGCTCACGCCGGTTGCTGATGACGGACCATACCACAAGCAGCATTTTCTCCAACAGTTTCGAAGTGTGGCAATGTCTGGACGACGAAAAGGTAATCGGACGGATAGGCAACTGCTATAGTGTCCTGGATGTATGTCGCAAAGAGTACCTCAGAATGGAAGAATTGCGCCAAAAGGCCTATCAAGCCTATTGGTACGAATGTCCGCCCATGAATTACCCCGATGCCGAAAAGGCTGCAAAGGCACTCCTCGAACGGTACGACGTGCGTTATGTATTGTCCATACATTCCAACGTCATCCAAATGCTGAAACATACGCACGGTATTGTCTGCCAGCTGAATGAACGTAACAAACAGGTGCTTCACATCACACAGGAAGAATTGGATGAAGTAGGGAAACTCTTGGAGCAAAACTCCTACAACATCAAATCGGACGATATGCAGACACCGGAAAACAATTTGAATGAAAACGAAGTAAATGAATAGAATTAATGCTTATGAAACGAATGATTTATACCACCAAATTTATATCGGTTCTTGTCTTCGTCGCCCTCATGCTGGCCGCTTGCAACAAAGACGAGTGGAAAGACGACGTGGATGCGCTCAAGCAACCGATGCCCACGGGTATCGTCATCATGGACGCCGTGTCAGTCACGGCGGTGAAAGGAACCTCATTTCAGCTGCGTTTCCGGGTGAACCCTTCAGGCGTGGCAGTTACGGAAGGTAATCTTGAACTCGACTTGCAGAACAGCGACACCTACCTGCTCGTACCACCTACCCGAAGTGCCTTCTCTGCCCAGTCGCGGGCCTCTTACGTCACCCCGTCCGACTGTTATAAAATCACCGGAGTGGAACCCGACCGCAACGGTAGCGGCGAGATTCTCGACGGCCAGTGGATTGTGACCATCAAGACCCAGGGTGAAGGGAATTTCCGCAACGTTTCGGACCTCTACCTCGTCATGAACTATACCGATGCAGCGGGCGTGGCTCATAAAGTCAGCTCGCCGGTTTTGCCCGTGCAGATTGTCCCCACGGCGGACGAAGGGGTGGAGTTTCGCTACTCGCTGGTGCAGACCCTACGAACCGCGCATGGGGAGCTTAATCCCTACATACTCTACACGGACGTAAACACTTATCGTAATGCCTCGGGCGGGGAGTGGGTCTACGATATCAGCTTCATCACGAAGGCTGAGTCTCAGGGCGAGGCGATGACCCTCGATTGGCTCACCCTGCACGAGAAACAATACGTGTCGCTGATTCCCAAGAAAGACCATGAGTTGTGGACCCCGCTCGAAGAGGGAAAAGCGAAGAAGGTGAGCACCGCGTCGCAAGTGGCAATCACCGACTTCGGCGGCACGCAGAAGATTATCGACCTGCCCATTACCTACTGTCCGCGCACGGTTATTATTCGCCGGGACCTGCCGATTGCAGAACTGAATGCCAACCGCGATGACATCGATTACGTCATCGACCTGAATGCCGAAGCTGCCGAATACGGGCTGACGGCGGACATGGTTTCGCATCTGACGCGCAGGCCGACAAGCATCGACTTCCACGGTGTTTTCATCGATAACTTTGGGATAGACGAGATCAACACGGTGGGCGAGGACAACACGTTCGTCCTCCAGGCGAGTCCCTTCATTCCAGACGAACTGACAGCCGGTTTCATAACGGCTGACGCTGATGCCGCCATCGCGAACTATATCCTGCATAGCTTTCCTCAGTATGGTGATCCTTTGGACAAAAACACGTTCCAGTTCCTGCTCGACATGGAGATCCGTATCCTGATCAACGGTGTGGAATAGACCGAAAGAAAGGATGACTATATGAAATGAAATACTCACAAAAAGCATTGAAAACTTATAAAATGTACAGATATCTCAAAAAGCAAACAATAATGTTTATGAAACGAATGACTTATACTACCAAATTTATGTCGGCTTTCGCCATCGTTACCCTACTGGCGTTGCTGACTGCCTGCCGCGACGAGGCAGACGACGTGATACAGCCCGGCGTACTTACTGCCGACAAGTCCCTGACCGAACAGTTTGATGCAATCTGGCACGGAATCAACCAGAACTACGTGTTTTGGGAGGCAGACCCGACCGATTGGGATGCCGTCTACAGCCAATACCGTCCGCGCTTCGTGGAGCTGGACAAGCAGGAAGCGGTTCCTACCGCCGACTTGCAGAAACTGTATGAAGAGATATGCGGTTCGTTTATTGACCATCACATGTTAGTCCAGTTGAGGAATGTGAAGGCAGGTCCGGAAGAAACGGAGCAGCTCTTCTATGTCCAACCCGGCGCAATGGAGGTGAAGAAAAGGGAAGACTACCAGGAGTATATCCCCCGCGAAGGCTTCCAGGTATATCGTGACAAACTGAAGAAGGAGGGACGCATCACGCACGACCGGGAGTTCGTCGATAATAACCCCAATCCCGACTTGGACCACATGTTCACCTACGTTATTGACAATGACATCCTCTACCTAAGATTCAGCAACTTCAGCATCATTGCCCAGTTGGGGAACCATAATAAATCGGGCGAAGAGGTGGCGCAGGCTGCCGCCGCGGTCTATTGCGAATACGCCAACCAACTCTTGTTCAACCCGAACATCAAGGGAGTCATCATTGACGTTCGCAGCAACGGGGGAGGCTATTTGTTGGACATGTTCACCGTATTGGGACCGCTGTTGAAAGAAGACATACACGTGTTCGACACAAGAACCAAGATGGGAGTGGGACGGCTGGACTACGGCGAATGGGTTCCTTTCCGGGCGCAAGTCATCACGCAACGGAAATTAGGCGAACTGCTCGAAATGGAGGAACCACTGCCCGAAACCGACTGTATCGGTGACCGCCAAGTGGTAGTGCTGACAGACAGTTGGTCAGTGAGCATGTCGGAAATGACAGCAGAGCCGGTCAAGAAATTGCCCTATGCCACGGTGATAGGCACACGCACGTTCGGAGGTCATGGTCCCTTGACTTCTGAAACACACTTCTCCTTCTCCGGGCAGTTTGGCGACCCGGATTGTGCAAGTGTAAGCTATTATGTTTATACCAGTACATCGATGTCACGTACATCCGAAGGCGAAATACTGGAAGGCAAAGGGATAACACCTGACATCACGGTACCACTGGATGTGGAACAATTTACCGGCCAGCACATAGACAACCAACTGGAATACGCCATCGACTTCCTGCATGGCAAAAAATGAGACAATAACAAGATTAAGACATAAAAATAAACAAGAAAAAAGATATGAAACAAAATAAATGGATAGTAACCAGCCTGCTGCTTCTGGCAGGATGCCTGTTGCCCGACCGGGCAGCAGCGCAGTGGAAGGTGGGAGTGAACGCCGGTTATGCTTACAACCAGTACAGCATCGATACCCAATATGCATACGACTTCAACTTCGACGGGCGCGGCGGGCTAACCGTGGGCATTCCCGTGGAATACGGCATCCTGGACTGGCTGGCGGTACGTGCCGACTTTGTCTATCTGCAAAAGGGGTACTCAATGCAACGTGCCTATAACCAAGGTTACCGCGACCGCCGCGACCACTACCTCTCGCTGCCTGTGATGGCACGCTTCTCGTTCGGCGGTGAAAAGTTACGCGGCTTCCTCCATGCCGGCGGTTACATGGGCTATTGGGCGGATAGCCGGGTGAAGGGTACAGAAATATCCTGGGATAATCTGATAGATGATTTTTTAGCCGACAATGAGTCGTTTGTCTTTGCACCTTACGACCGCCGGTATGAATTCATCTCCAAACGCGACAACCGTTTCGATGCCGGACTGGTGGGCGGCGTGGGCGTGTGCTACCGTATCCACCCCCATATCGAGCTGGAAGCGGAAGGCCGTTGCTACTATGCACTGACCTCCACGACCAAGGATTATATGAAACATACCAAACAACCGCAATACAACACCACCTTCACAATACAGGCTGGGGTAAAGTATTGTTTTTGACAAACATATTCTTTAATCACTCAAATTCTCATTCACAATGAAGAAAACAACTACATCCACCTTCGCACACTTCCTGCTGTGGTTAGTGTGCGCCACCCTGCCGCTCGGCTTCATCGCCTGCAGCGACGATGAAGACCCCACCACCGAACAGAGCGCCGAACCGGAGCCGGAACCTGACGCCGACTACACCGTCATGCTCTACGGATGCGGCGGCGGAAACTTGGATGATGCCCTCATCTACAACCTCTCGCAAGTGGAAGGCTACGGCTATTCGGACAAGGTGCAGTTCACCGGACTGGTGAAATTCTCAGTCCCCTATCAAACGGGCGATGATGCTCAGTTCCAAGGCACGCGGCTCTACAGCCTCACGCCCACAGGTATGGAAAACGAGCGCATAGCCGATGCCGACTACCGTCTGGACAATCCCGACCACCTGGCCTCGTTCATCAGCGACGCGGCAGAGCGGATGCCCGCCAAGCGGTATGTCCTCGTGCTGTGGAACCACGGCTCGGAGTTCACGCCTGTCTATGACCAGCCCAGCAACTGGCCCGGCAGCAGCACACGCGGCGTGGTGTTCGACGACAACGTTAAGGAAGCCGGCGTGGACAGCCATCTCTCCATCTTCGAGCTGGAAGAAGGGCTGAAGCGGTCGGGGGTGCACTTCGACCTCATCTATATGGACGTGTGCCTGATGAACATGATGGAGAACATCTGCCAGATAGCCGACTACACGGACTACATCCTCAGCGCCTCGCACATCACCCCCGGCTACGGCGGTCATTACGGCCGGCTGATGGACAAACTGGAGCAACACAGCGAAGTGCTGCCCGCCATGCAGGAATATGTTCCGCTGACGGTGGAGTTGTGGAAAAGTCTGGATACCAACAACTCGTACGACCTGTCGCTGACCGACACCCGCATGTTGCAACCCGTGCTCGACGAGATGCGCCTCTTCACCGACGCGCTCATCGAAGAACGCAACAGCTGCCAGAATGACGCCGAGTCCTTGGAGCTGTTCGATTATTACCAACTCTATTCCATCTACCAATTCGACCAGTATCCCGGCAGTTACTCCATCGACCTCGACTATTATGCCAACCACATCGCCAACTACTGCATGAACGGGACGCTTTCCACCCAAGCCTACCTGTTGTCCAACGCTTTGCAGAAAATGCAGCCCGTGCGTGCAAGTCACCATAACGAAGGCATCATACCCGAATTTACCGTAGGCATCACTTGGATGCCCGCCGAATACTACAACAGGAATGACTTCGTGATAGAGGACGCAAACGGACAACAGTATGAATATGCCGACTATGCCGTCCTCTACCCGATACTGAAGTTTCACCGGCAAACAGGATGGGGCAATTTCCTTAGTATCAACGAGTTCCAACCGAAATCAGAGAACCCATAAAAGAATTCAAGTATGGCAGAAGACATCAAGTACCAGATTAACGGCCTGCCGGCCGACAACATCGTGAACATCATCGGAAGTGATGCCGGAAGAAGAAGCGGCAAAGGCGCTTGGCATGTGGATGAAGAAAGACGATAAAATAGAATCTTAAATAATACATTGTTTACATTAAAAGAATGAACAACATGAACAAATACCTGAATTATCTCGTCGCCTACCTCCTTTCATTGGCGGCCTTGTCATCCTGCAGCGATGACAACGAACCGACACCCGTTCCCGTGCCAGACCCCACACCGAGCGGCTATTGCCTCATGTTCTACATGTCGGGCGGTGACCCCGAACACGACATTCTCCTGATGGAAAGCGCACGCCAGGCTGCCGAGGCCACGGGCGACGATGTGGCGGTTACCATCCTGATGAAAGCCTCCGGCAAAGGAGAAGGCGAAGCGCACAACGGCACGTGCCGCTACACCGCACAGGACGGGGTGCTGACACAAGATACCGAATTCGGCTCCGTCGATGACTTCGCCGTCACCGATCCCGCCAACCTTGCCGAATTCATCCGCTGGTCAGCAGAGCAATACCCCTGCCGGCGCTATCTCCTTGCCTTCGGCGGGCACGGCATCACTTTCTCGCCCGAAACCGACTTGCCCGATCCGGCGGATGACACCCGTGCCGACCGGCCCAGCACCCGCGCCTCGCTGTCGGACAACGGCAATCTCATGACCGCTGCCCAGCTGGGCAATGCCATCCGCCAATCGGGCGTGGACCTCGAAGCCCTTATTGCCCACTCCTGTCAGCAGGGAAGCATTGAGATGCTGGCCGAGTGGGAGGGCACGGCCGACTACCTGCTCGGATCGCCTTTCTCCATACCCGACTATGCCTATGACTATACCTCCCTCATCAACGACCTCCGGGAAGGCTGCTCCGTGGAAGAGACCCTGAAGCGTACAGCCCATCGCGCCATCAACCTGTGGCAGGAGTTCCACAATCAGGGCGTCAGCGGCATGGTGATGGAAGTGACCCGTCTGCGCGACCTCAGTCCCCTGTGGGACGTGTTGCGGCAGACCCTCGACCTGATGCACGAATCAATGGACGAGGTGAACCTCACGACCGACGCGCCGGCCGTTTACGGTGAGACCTACGGCAAAGGCTACATGCGTGCCTTGGTTGACAAGTATGAGAGGGACCATTCCGACTTTTTCCAGAACACACGGGCTTTTTACGCTGTTGATCTGCCGGGCTACCTGCATGCCGCCTTCGTACATAGCGGCAACATGAGCCTTGCCTCCTACATCAATCGGCTGGACAAGGTGCTGGCCGACATCGTGGTCACCCACCGGCAAACCGACGGGAAGTACGACTTCCTCTACAATGTCTACACCAACCTTTCCAACTACAGTAGCAGTGAAGAGGCGCGCGAACGCTATCACGACTGTCGTTTCGACCAACTGACGGGTTGGGGCACTTTCTACGAAGATCTCATGGACTATGTGAACCAATTGCCGGACGAGCCGGGTCGTATCCTGACCCCCATTGCCGATCACCTCACAGGCAAATGGAAAGTTACGAAGCTTTTCTATAAGGAGTATGGCGAGTGGGTACCCGAAAAGCTGCCCGTAGGCTCTGCACAGACCTTCACGCTGCGCGCCAACGGCGAGTTGTTCAGGACTCGTACTTCTGCCTACTGGACCGACTTATACCTATCGGACTGGGGAGACACGGACGATACCGACTTTACGTTCCGGATGGACAAAAGCCTCTGCAAAATCCACCGCCTCACCAAGAACAAGCTGGAGCTTACCGAAGAAGGCTTTCCCCAATACAAGATGCGTCTCCGCCGTGTCAGCGACGAAGACGAGAAGACCCTGGCCGAGCGCATGGTGGGCAAGTGGATCCTGTCCAAACGCTACCAGAAGGTGGACGGAGCATGGGTGGAAGTGACGGACGACCTGCCTCTGGAATGCTGGAGTGAGTATACCGAAGCCGGTAAGTTCACCACCTATACGCGCTGGGCCGACGAAGAACACCTGAACGAGGACATGACGTGGAGAGTACACGAACTGACCGGAGTAATAACCTATTGGCCATCAGAAGAAGCCTCGCTTGCCTACTTCCGGATTGCCTTGGAAGACGACGACACGCTGGTCATGAACTACGCCGAGAACTACAACCCGACCCAGGAAGAACAAGTTAACACAGAGTATAAGGACATATTGGTAAGAAACTGAGTTTACGAAACGACATAATTTATGAATCTCAAATTTCAAGAAACAATGAAGAAATATCTCAACCATATACTGGCGCTGTTTATTGCGCTAACGGCTCTGTCATCCTGCAGCGATGACAACGAACCTTCTCCGGTTCCGGAACCGGATCCCACACCGAGTGGCTACTGTCTCATGTTCTACATGTCGGGCGACGACAAAATACATGACATTACTTTAATGGAGAGTGCCCGGCAAGCAGCAGCAGTATCGGATGACAACGTTGCCGTTACGGTACTGCATAAAAACTCCGGTGAAGGAGAAGGCGAAGCGCACAACGGTACGCACCGTTACACCGCGCAGAATGGCGTTTTGACCGAAGACCCGACATTCGATCCCGGTGAGGATTTTGCCATTACCGACCCCAAGGAACTGACGGATTTTATCCGCTGGTCGGTAGAGAAATACCCCAACCGCCATTATCTGCTTGTAATTGGCGGACACGGTAAAGCGTTTGTTCCATATGAAGATGAGGATGCGACCTCCACTAAAACGCGTGCGACACTCTATGATGACCACAAATATATGTCGTCCGCACAATTGGGAAATGCAATCCGCCAATCGGGTCAGAATCTTGACGCTCTTATATTCAACTCTTGTCAGCAAGGAAATATTGAAATGCTTGCGGAATGGGAAGGTACTGCCGACTATCTGCTCAGTACTCCTTTTATGTTGCCAGACTTTGGCTATGACTACGCTTCGCTTATCGGTGACCTGCAACAGGGACGCTCTGTAGAAGAGGCTCTTGCACGTACCGCCCACCGCGCAATCAATCTTTGGCAGGAATTTCACAACCAAGAAGAATGCGGGATGGTGACACAAGTTTCCCGAATCCGTGACCTCACTCCCCTGTGGGAGACAATGCGGCAGATTATCGGCGCGATGAATAAATCCATAGAAGATAGAAACTTCACTACCGATGCCCCGGCCGTGTATGGACAACCTTATGGACAAGGCTATGCAAGAGCGCTTGTCTCCAAATATGTCGGCAATGAAGACGATTTTTTTGAATATAATCGCCCAACTTTCGCATTGGATATTGTGGGATTCTTTCATGCAGCTTATGTGCAAAGCGGCAACATGAGTCTCGCTCCATATATAAATCGTCTCGATGAGATTCTTGCTGATGTAATTGTGACCCATCGACAGACTAACGGAAAGCATGATTTCATTTATCTTGTTTTCAATGCCTTGTCAATTTATGATAAGGAGTTAGATGGACAACTTTATCGTAAATGCCGGTTCGACAAACTCACGGGTTGGCGTGATTTCTATGATAGCCTAACGGATTTTGTCTATAACTATGAGGAGGAATGTGAGATTCTCACTCCCATTTCCGAACACATCGTCGGTAGATGGGATTTAAAAGAAATGTTACGTAAGCGATTCAATGAATGGATACCTGCGGGAAATGAAGCGAGCGATTTGGGTGTCATGATTTTTCGGCCTAATAATGAAATTGTCAAGGTAAATAAAGCTGGAGGATATACACGATTGGGCATTAACCATTGGATTATAACAGAAGGGAATAAAATTAAGCTTACTGATTTTGATGTTGATGCTGAAACAGATATACTTCAACTTACCGAAAATGATTTAGTCCTCATGGAAACAGTCTCATATAGTAAAATGAAGGTACATTTCCAAAGGGCAAATGATATGGACAAGACGATAGCTGAAAGGATGGTAGGCAAGTGGTCGCTTTCCAAACGCTATGAGAAAGTAAATGGCGAATGGGTTGAAGTGGAGAATCTACCCGTTGAGTGTTGGTCCGAATTTTTAGAATCAGGATTATCAAACAGTTATACCCGTTTGTTCACCACCTCTGAAGGAGTTAAAAACGATAACATGCCTTGGCGGGTTCATGAAGAAACCGGAACTGTCATGTACATAAACCCTGCCGATCGAGTTCCGAGATTTTTCCGGATAGCGTTGGAAGACAACGACAATACAATGATTATGAACTCCTCGGAAAACTTCAACCCGGAGTTGGAAGAACAGACTTCCACCGAGTATAAAGACATTTTGATTAGAAATTGAATTGGATTATATATTTTTTAATTCTAAAACCCAAAAACAGTGAAGAAATATCTCAATCATATACTGGCGTTGATTATTACGCTGTCGGGATTGTCATCTTGTTCCGACAAAGACGAACCGTCACCTATACCAGAAGAGCCGGAGGTGAACGGATACTGTCTGATGATGTATATATCGGGCGGCGACAAGGAGCACGACCTTATTTTTGCAGAGAGTATTCGTCAGGCAACCGATGCTACCGGTGATGATGTGTCGGCAACTGTGTTGTTCAAAGCTTCCGGAAAAGGGGAAGGAGACCAACACAACGGTGTTCGCAGATATACCGCTCAGGACGGAGTCATGACAGAAGACGGGACATTCACCCCTGGCGATGACTTTGCCATCTATAACCCCGGAGAACTGACGGAATTTATCCGCTGGTCGGCAGAGAAATATCCCAACCGCCATTACATTCTTGTTATCGGCGGTCATGGTAGCCACTTTTCTCCCTATAATGATTTGAAAGAACAAGAAACTCCACCCTCAACCAGAGCCACTCTGTACGACAGCTACCATAGAATGACGTCCGCCCAGTTGGGGGACGCATTACGCCAATCAGGTCAGCATATGGATGCCGTGATATTCAACTCCTGCGAGCAAGGAAATATCGAACTGCTTGCTGAATTGGAGGGAACGGCCGACCTAATGCTCGGCTCCCCCTTCGTCATACCCGACCTCGCCTACGATTACACCTCACTTGTCAACGACCTGAGACAAGGGCGCTCGGTGGAGGAGACCCTGACCCTGACCGCACACCGCGCCATGAATCTGTGGCAGGAGTTTCACAATCAGGAAGTTGTTGGTCTTGCGGTTGTGGTTAGCAGGATTGGAAATTTGACACCTTTATGGGAAGTTCTGCGTGAGACGATTGACAAGATGAGCAACTCAATGCAGGATGTCAATTATACCACAGACGCTCCGGCAAAATATGGCCAGACCTATGGAGAAGGTTATTTAAGAGCCTTGCATTCAAAGGTGAGTCATGATTTGGATGACTTCTTTCAGACGATGCGACCCTATTACAGTTTGGATCTTGTGGATTTCCTCCACGCCGCCTACGTCGAGAGCGGGAACATGCGTCTCGCGTCCTATATAAACCGTCTCGATGAAGTGCTTTCAGACATTGTGGTGACTCATCGACAAACCAACGGCAAACATGATTTTCTCTATACTGCCTACACCAATACATCCGACTACCAGGCTGATGTACGGGAGCAATATCGCAAATGCCGATTTGAACAGCTTACCGGATGGTGCGACTTCTATGAAAACCTCATGTCGTATGGACATGAGTTGTCTGACGGAAGGGGGCTTGTGCTGACGCCTATTGCCGAGCGCATCATTGGCGATTGGGAACTTATTGAATCATTCAGAAAGGAAGGAGGAAAATGGGTCTTAAACGACAATGATGACGATTATATCTTAAAATATTCATTGAGGCCTAATGGCGATTTTTTCATGGTTTCCTCCATTGATGATGAAACAGACCTCTCGCTCAATAAATGGGGCGATGTAAATGACGATGAACATACCTTAAAAATTCTTGATGAAGAATTGGAAGTATATCAACTTACCGAAAACATCATGGTACTTGTCAACACATTACCGAATATGAAGTACAAGATGCGTTTTCAACGTATCGCCACAGATGAAAAAACTCTCGCGGAGCGGATGGTCGGCAAATGGTCGCTTTCCAAGCGCTATGCCAAAGCCAATGGAGTATGGACTGAAACAATCGGCGATTATCCATTGGAGTGTTGGAGTGACTTTACCGAAAGCGGGGTTTTCACTACCTATACGCGCTGGCCTGCTGAGGAATGGAAAAACGACAATATGAGGTGGTTTGTCAATGAATCAACCGGAGTCGTCACTTACTATGTTCCCGGAGAGCGGAAAGAGAGATATTACCGCATATCATTGGAAAACAATGACAACACGATGGTGATGTATTACTCCGAAGACTTCAACCCGGAGTTGGAAGAACAGACAACCACCGAATACAAGGACGTGCTGGTGAGAGAGAACTAACTAATAATTAACAAAAGAATAATAAAAGGAACAGACTATGAAGAGACAATTACCAGCCCTCCTGCTCCTCGCCGCAGCGATTGTGGGAGCGGCAACCCTCTGCGGATGCAGCGACAGTGACAACCCTATCAAGAAACCCATCGCCGAACACATCTTAGGCAAGTGGGAACAGGTGGAGACCTACACGAAGATAGACGGCGAATGGGTAAAAGACAAATCACCCGAGGGGTTTGCCGAGAACGACCATTACCGGTTTCTGCCCGGCGGGAAGTTGATAAGAAGTACCGAAGACATCAAGAGAAGTATGGTATATCTGATGAACAACGAGTGGAGCGTAAACGAGTCCAACCACACAATGACAGTAAACGAATACGAATATACCATACTCCGGCTGACGGACGAGGAATGGGAGTTCAGCTATGAACCCAGCATTGACAAGGAAACCGGTGAGGTGGTGGAACAAGAGGGGAAAGCCATCTACCGCCGCATTGACGAATCGAAAAAGTGCTTCGTCGAGAAGATGGTGGGCAAATGGAAACTCTCCAAACGCTACGTGAGGAAAGATGGTGAGTGGGTGGAAGACACCCAAGACCTGCCCGATGAATGCTGGCGCGAATATACGGAAGAAGGCACATCCATCCACTATTCACGCATGGGCAGCGAGGAAAAAAAGACTGATTACAAGGCATGGTACATCTTCCTGTACGCAAGAACAGGAGGCATCTTTGGCTTGGGTACCGACATGATATACCACCTTCACGAGGACAAGCAACTGATAACCTTCGATGGCTTCCAGATGGACGATGACAATACCTTCTCCATCACCTATAGCAACTCCTTTGATTTTGATGAGGAAGGACTGAAGGAGAACGGTGGTAGTAAGGAGGTGTTCGTCAGAGAATAACAGCCAGGGTGCCGTCACCTTCACCGTGGGTGAATGAAGAATGAAGAATAAAGAATAACAAATATAGAATAAAGATGAAGAGAAGATTTAGAACTATGTCAGCACTGCTGACAATGGTGTTGGCTGAGATGTTTTGCGCCTTCACCTTCACTGCTTGCAGCGACGATGATAATATTGAAAATGAAGTGACTTACACCTACGGTTTCGCCGAGATGTCGGCCTCACACCCCGACTTTCTCGAAGAAATGGGTAAGATAGAGAATGCCTTCAAATCAGCCCTCGGCACTACCGGGAGCAGCTTCACGAAACGGGGCACAGTGGAAGAGTGCGACAAGGAAGTCTATGCAGCCTGCGAGAAAGCCTACCAGTCGCTCCAAGGTGATACATGGCAAGGTGATTACATCTTCGAGGTGACAAACACCCTCACCGGTGAGGTAGTGTGCATAGCTGTATTCAATGCTGACAACGAGAATATTTTTGGTGGCTCCTCGAAGGGTGCGATGTATAGAACGTCAAAGAACTTTATCCAGTTCGTTAAGAATTTGGATCCTGACTTTCCTACTTCAGTGTCCAAGACTCTGACGTGCACCGATTTCAGGAGCCAGCAAGAAGCCCATATTTACCTACTTAATCAGATTGACTACGATGATGTTAAAGCAAGAGAGTATTTTTCCCAATTAAATTACTTTGCTACAGACTACGTGCGGGTGAATTATCAAACTGAAAATGTCAAGGATGGTTTTGCCAAACTGGATATCACCTTTAGAATGGAGAAAAACAGCCCGAGATACTACATTATATTCAAAAATCCGGACAACTGATGAGACCGGTTAAAGCTAATAAAAGAATGAGACAGCTTATATATATTATGATGGTTATGGCACTTCTGTCGTCATGCCAACAGAAAGGAGACAAAAATATGACAAGTGAAGAACTTATGCGGAAAGCCATCGTGCTTGCCGAAGAAAATGTGGACAATGGCGGCGGTCCTTTCGGCGCTGTGATTGCACGCAACGGAGAGATTATCGCGACCGGGGTGAACCGGGTTACTGCCGAGCACGACCCCACCGCCCATGCCGAGGTAAGCGCCATCCGTGCAGCCTGCAAAAAACTGGGCACATTTGATTTGTCCGGTTGCGAGATATATACTTCATGTGAGCCTTGTCCTATGTGTCTGGGCGCAATCTATTGGGCTCATATCGACAAGATGTACTATGGTAACGACAAAGCCGATGCCAAGCGTATCGGTTTTGACGATTCATTCATTTATGAAGAAATCGCTCTTTCGCCTGAAAGCAGAAGACTGTCTTCTGAGAGGGTGTTGAAGGACGAAGCTGTCAAGGCTTTTGATATGTGGATGAAGAAAGACGATAAAATAGAATATTAATTAAGAAATACTTTATGGGAAAGAACTTTTTAACGATAGTGTATATCGCAATGATGGGAATGGTCGCATTTACAGCTTGCGGCAACAAGGAGAATAAAGAGGAAGCCATCGGCAAATCTATGGCCGAGAACCTTCCCGGCAAGTGGACAATAACCAAGAGCTATGAGAAAAAGGATGGCGAGTGGAAAGAAGTGATCGAGCCGGAAGGCAGCGGCACAACCTATCTTTTCCGCACCGACGGCTCCATGATGTCCGCCGTTACCTACGCCAATCACGACACCTATCTGAGATCTCGGACTTGGGCGGTAGAAGACCATGACAGTACATTGAAAATCAATTATAAAACATATCCGGTGGAGTACACCCTGATGCGCCTCACTGCCGACGAACTGGAATTCGGCTACGACAAGGCAACCGATATGACCACCGGCGCCACGCAAGAGGGAGAATTCAAATGGCTCTTCCGCCGCATAGACGAGGGGCAGAAGAACTTTGCCGAACGCCTTGTGGGGCGCTGGCATTTCAGCAAGAGCTACGAGAAAAAGAATGGAGAGTGGAAGGAGATCACCTATGGCATCCCCGATGAGGGGTGGCACGAATATACCGAGCAAGGCACCTTCATCACCTACTCGCGCCAAGGCGACAACGAGCATACCACCGACCCGATGCAGTGGAAAGCGAATGCCGTCACCGACACAGTCTCCTACAAGCCCCTCGACAGCGACAAGGTGTCCCGAGTGCGCATCACCTTGGAGGATGACCGCACGATGTACGTGTTCTATTCCGTGAATTTCGACCCTGCTACAGGAGAAATGCGCGAGGGTGAGTATCGAGACCTTCTTCTGAAAGAATAACCACTAAAAATATTGACAGATATGAAAACAATCAGACGCTACTTCTTGTTGTTACCCGTCCTCATCGGACTGGCAGTTATTGCCACGTCCTGCGATGACAACGATTCTCCCGAAGATCCCATCCTGCGCCCCTTGGAACAGCATATTCAAGGTGTCTGGCAGGAATGGAAAAGCTACGAGGTGAAAGATGGCAAGTATATTGAAACGCCAAACCCTGAAGGCCACATGCTGGAGCATGACCTGCGGCCCGGCGGTGAAATGATAATCAGCTACAGTTTCTGGTATTCGACCATCTATGCTGGTACATGGTCGGTAAACGAAAAAGAAGACCTGCTTATCTGGGATAATTTCTCCTCTCGCATTTATCGCCTGACTGCCGATGAAATGGAGATAGGCGCAAATACAGCCATAGATGGTGAGACGGGAGAGACACTACACGGCGAATTCCGCTGGATTTACCGTCGCTTCGACCGTCTGCATGACACATACGCCACAAGACTGTTGGGTAAGTGGAAACTCCTTCATCGTTATGAAATTAAGGATAAGCAGTGGGTAGAGACTTCTTTGGGAGCGGACGATGAGGGATGGCGCGAATTCCGCGATATAGGCACGAGCACCTACTACGAACGTATAGGCGGAAAAGAATTGCGTATCGATTATGACTACTGGGGAGCCAGAGATTACGAAGGTTGGGAGAATGTATTCCAATCATATGAAGGTATCGACGGAGAGTCATACAACGACTACAGCGCTTTCACTTTAAACCCGGATGGCACTCTGACCGCCTATTCGCTCGACTTTTTCGACGCTGGTGGCGAAGGTGTGGCAGACGTGGGACGCAAGGATATATTGGTGCGTGAATAAATCAGGTGAAATAACCATTTACAATATCAAATACAGAAATTTAAAAAAATAATTAAAAATGAAACAGAAAATTTTAACGATCATGTTTGCTTCAGTGATGGCAATGCTTGCTTTCACTGCTTGTAGCAACGACGATGAGCCACAAGAACCATCTGGAGAAAAAATGTTGGAGAATATCGACAAGATAATAGTCGACCAGGCTGAAGCCGGAAATCTTTATCTGAAAAAGGATGATGCTACTCGGCTTATATTGGTTGCAGACTCAAAGGAGGCAGCCCATGAATTGTGTGAGAAGTTCATTCTCAACCAATGGGACGGAAAGCAACGCACTGTCAAGCTCCCTGACAACTGCGGCACAATCTCACTTACGCCGGGGACAGATGAAAGCGTCTTTTACACTATTTCGTTCAATGCACTCAAGAATTTCAGAGAGCCGGTTATGACAGTCGTAATTGTTCCAGAGGAATACCTCAGCGGGGATAATCTTGCTATAGACCAATACTTCCCGGCAAGGTGGACTGAAGAATGTCCCCAATGCGGTCATAAGTGGAAAACATTTGCATCCGGACCCTATAAATGCTCTAAATGCGGATGTGAGTTTGAATAGTATGTATAATCCTGTTCGTATTATTTTGGCTATGACAACGTTCCTGGTAACAGGAGCGTTGTCATCCTGCAATCATGCCGATGAGTTGGAGCCGGTTTCTCTGGCACCACAGATTGTTTTTCTTTTTTCTCCAAGCGGATTGGGCGACATGAGCTATAACGACTGCATCCTTGAAGGCGTTCAGAAATTCAAAATGGAACATAAAGAGATTGACATTTATATCTATTCGCCCGAATCATTGCTTGAAGCCGAGAAAATCTTCTCCGACTGGCTCAAACGACCGGAAAGCGAAATTCCGGTGTTGTTTGTTTTGGGTAGCAGCGATTATGAGCCAATGGCAGAACTTCATCTGGCGGAGCACGACTTGACACCCAACAAAAGTATCCTGCTTTTTGAAAGCCGGAAACAATATAAAGCCGAGAACATTCATACATTCCAGATTTCAATGTTCGGAGCTTCATACCTCGCAGGAGTATGTGCAAAACAATGTTCAGAGATGACACCTCTGATTTTGCTTGCCAATAATACCGACAGTCCCATCAACATAGCCAAAGACGGTTTTATTGCAGGCTACGGCAGTGACTGCAATGTGGAGTATCTTGCGGATGATTGGACGGGATATGTGTCGGCTTCGCTCGCTTACCGGAAAATGAGTGATTGGGTGGTTGATTACGACTTCATTTTCCCAGTGGCAGGTGGCTCTAATGCCGGTATATACCGCTACTCCCGGGAATTTGAGTACTCACCATTTCTGGTGGGCATGGATATCGACCAGTCAAGTCTCTCCAACCGAATCACTGGCTCGGTTATTAAGCATATCGACCAATTGATTTACAGGTATCTGACGGAATGGGTAGTCACGGGGATTATGCCGGAGAACCAACTTTACGGTCTTGAAAGCGGGTATGCCGACTGGCTGGTCGCCCCCCGATACGTGAATGATTTCAGCAGCTTAGTCAATGGAATGCGTCACCAGGCTATTCTTTTTGAGAAAGAGTATTATGAAACGAGTGGTTATTAAACTTATTGCGCCGCTCCTCTGCCTGATCGGTCTGTGGAGCTGCTCGGACGATGAGCCTTCTTATTCTCCTGACAACAAGCAGTGGACAGAGAAGGTTGTTGCCGTGGTGCTTCCCATGGAGAAAGGGCTTGATGTACATTGGAAAAGGACATTGGGAATGTTTACAACCAACTTTGAGCGTGCATTCAAAAACCACGAAGCAGGTATAAGGTTAAAGTTTGAATACTACGATGAGGCAAAGGTCGATGTGCAAGAACTTGCCCAATCGCTGGCATTCAACGATGAGGTGTATGCCGTAATCGGTGGGCTGTATTCATCCAACGCGGCAATCCTCGCGGCAGAACTGACCCTTGTGGGCAAAACATTCTTCACTCTCGCCACCGCCGAACAACTGGTTCGTGCATATGCATCGACAGGCTATCTCTGGGCGATGACCGAGACCGACATTACGCAATGTGAGGTGCTTCTCTCCAAGGTGATTAACTATGAGGGTGAAAGCGTGGCGCTTTTGGCCAAGGAGAACGACAATTACGGACAAACGTTCATTGACTGGTTCGCATTTCAGGCACGCGAACTCGGACTGAAAAACATGGGATGCTATACTTACACCTCCGAAAATGTAGCTGATGTGTCTCGCCAAGCCATGCAGTCAGGTGCAGAATATGTGATATGCATCCCCTCTGAAATAGAAGAGATGGGACCGATGCTTGAAGCGCATAAAACACAAAGCCTGAACGGGTGTAGTGTACCGAGAATGCTGTTTTCGGATACTGCCTACGGTGCGGATGTGCTCAAGATTCACGGTGATGCAGCTGAAGGTATAGAGGGAGTCGCATTTGGTGCCGATCCTGAATCGGGATTTGACGTGAGTTACAAGACGTTTTTCAATGCCACACCTACTCTTGGTGAGTCACAGCTCTACGATGCTGCAATGCTCATCGGCTATGCCGCATGGTACCAGCAGTTCAAACCGGAGTTGTCGTTACAAAAATCATTAAGGGCCGTTGTTTCGGGTGAAGGCTTGAACATGGGTAGCTGGACAGGTGAGGATATGGGGCTTGTGGTGGATGCGCTTGCTGCCGGAAAGTCGCCGTATGTTCGCGGAGCTTCGGGGCATTTGAGGTTTGATGCAAAGGTGTTTACCAATGTACTTGCCACCACCTACTATAATTTCAAGGTTTACAACGGACAGTATATCATCCTTGACTATAACACCAGCGACGGAGGGAACCGCACGGATGCGACACTTGCCGGCTGGAACTGGAAAGCCTCGCAGATGCAGGATTTCAACAATTCAGGGGAATTCAATTACCCTGCACATACCGGCAACTGGGCACTCCTTGTTGCTTCCTCCAAGGAATGGACCAATTACCGCCATCAGGCAGATGTGCTCGCTATCTATCAGCAGCTCAGACAGGCCGGATATACCGACGACCGTATCATTCTCATTGTCGAGGATGACATAGCCGATAATGTCTCAAATCCCAACAAAGGAGTTATACAGGTGACTATTGGGGGAAACAATGTGTATGAGAATGTAGAGATTGATTATCGTATGTCATCGTTGAAGGCAAAAGATATACTTGCCATTCTGAATGGCGAAAAAAGCGAAAGTTTGCCCACAGTGATCGAATCTACTGAAAACGACAACCTATTCGTTTTCTGGAGCGGACACGGTGTACCGGGAGCCATGTGCTGGGATGAGGAGCCTTATGCCATGACAGGCGATGACCTGTCCACTGTTTTTAAGGATATGAACCTCAAAAGGCGTTACCGTAAACTTCTCATGATGGTGGAGGCATGTTTTTCGGGTGGTGTGATGGAGCAGTGCGAGGGCATCCCCGGAATGCTGTTCATCACTGCGGCCAACGGTGACGAAACATCCAAGGCTGATGTCTTCAACGGAGAGATGAAAGTGTGGATGAGCAACCGTTTCACCTCCACTTTTATCGAACAAATAACCGATAACAAGGATGTAGCTATGCGCGACCTCTATTATCGGCTGTTCATCAATACTGTCGGAAGCCATGTAATGGTTTATAATGCCGAAAACTATGGCAATCTTTATTCAGCCAATATGTCAGAATTTATAAATTTCAAAAACGATAAATCAAAATGAAAAGATCAATCAAAAAAATGTCAGCACTGCTGACGATGATGGCTATCGCCATCCTTACTTTCACCTTCACCGCGTGCAGTGACGATGACGATCCTGTGACAGAAGTGACTTACACATACGGCTTCTCCAACATGTCGGCATCGCATCCCGATTTCCTTGCCGAGATGAGCAAGATAGAGAAAGGCTTCCAGACTGCACTCGGCATCACAGGCAAACCATTCACCAAGAAGGGTTCTGTAGAAGAATGTGACAAACAGGTTTACGAGGCTTGCCAGAAAGCATTCGATTTGCTCAAAGGCGAGGCATGGCAGGGGGATTACACCTTTCAGGTTACGAACGTAGGAACGGAAGAGGTTGTGTGCACAGCAATATTTAGTGCAGATAACGAAAACTTCATTGGTGGGCAGATTTCCCCTATCGGCAATAAAGCGATGGAGGATGCCGATACAGGCGACTTCTACTTTTCCGACGGCTCCTTTGCCGACAAATCTACCGAATTGGCATCCTGGCAGAAAGCCGTCTGTATAGGGGTTGTGCTGAAAAAAGGCCGCGACGATTCAGGTGACTGGGCTGACAATGGCAACTATACATTGAAAGACGGTACGACTCTGATGCAGAAAGTCCACGGTTATGTGCTTGCTCTCCATGATGCCAATGTCGGCAACTCATGCCAATGGGGTAGTTATGGAACAGAGGTAGGTTGCGACAGAAATAACAATTCCGGTTTCAATGGCTACAGTAGCACGCAGACCATTGTAGCATTCAATAAAGACAAAAACTGGAATCTTTCAGATGCATTCCCTGCCGTCTATCATGCCGTGAATTATGAAACTGTATGTCCTGCGCCATCCCAAACCAGCGGTTGGTTTCTTCCTTCCGGCGGACAATGCCGGTATTGGCTCGAAAACAGGGATGTCATATTGAGGAGTATCCAAAATGTCGGAGGTGACGGATGGAAAGACGAGTATTGGTCGAGTTCAGAGGACCGTTACGATCCTGCATACTTTGCTTACGGCTTGTACATGCGCTACGGCGACATAGTAGACTACGGCAATAAGGACCAGCGCGGTTACGCAGTTCGCTCGTGCTTAGCTTTCTGACCTATTTAACAAGAATACGATGCAATAAATAATGAAAATCAAAATGAAAAGTTCAATCAAAAAAATATCAGCACTGCTGACGATGATGGCTGTCGCCATTCTTGCTTTCACCTTCACCGGTTGCAGTGACGAAGCGACACCCGAATCTGATGATAAAATCCTGAAACCCGTCGCCGAGAATGTTATCGGCAAGTGGAGCATGAAGGAGAGCTACAAAAAGCTGGATGGCAAGTGGGTGGAAGATCCCATCCCTGAAGGTCAGGGACAAACCTATACTATCCGCACGGACGGCACAGTGTTGAGCGCATTTACGGCTCCCGATGGATACACGAAGCTCAACCTGGGCGAATGGGAAACAGACGAAGCCGCCAACAAACTGACACTCGGAACAATGACCGTAGATGTACTCAGCCTGAATGCCACTTCATTTGAAATGGGGTACGGCGAGGCTCTCGATGCGGAGACTGGCGAATTGATGGATGGTGAGTTCAGATGGAAATACTCCCGCATGGATGAAACACAGAAGACGCTTGCCGAGAAACTCATAGGCAAATGGAATTACTCTAAGAGCTACGAAAAGATAAATGGTGAGTGGGTGGAGATTCACTCCGGAATGCAAGATGAAGGTTGGTTTTTGGCCGAAACAGCCTTTCTGTTTTGTGAGGACGGTTCATCTACCGCATACGGACGCTCCGGTGAGCATGAAATAACGCTCAACATGTACTGGTACGTGAACAATGCTACCGGTGAACTGCGCATGGTGACTAAAGACGGACAGACTACGGAATTAAATGTAGCGATAGGAGTAGACGGAACACTCTCGGTATTCTATAACATTGAACTTTCTACGGGACAGACTAGAGAGTTTAAGGATGTATTAATTCGCTGAAATCAGAAAAAATATAAATATAAATCATCATTTTATTATGAAGCAACTATTTTATATCGTCAGTATTGTCTTGATGACAACAATTGCATTTGTATCATGCAAAGGAACAACAAACAAAACAAATCCCACAGAATCCGGAATGCCGGATTTAGTTGGTACATGGCATTATGAAACCGTGACTCAAGCCGTGCTGGGAGCCGTTTCCGATACCGTAGTTTTCGACTACATCAATAACCCGCATGAACAGCAATTCTACGAAGTCTATACTCCGGACAGTATAATGACCTTCTACACCATCCAAAATGATACGCTGTTGAATAAGCTACGGTTTCGATATGCTTTCCGCAACGATACCCTCTATATGTCAGACCCCAATAAGCCGATACAAACCGTACATGTAAAGAGCTTCACAGACAGCACTGTGACCATAGACTACATTCGCACTTACCGCGATACTCTCTTCTACTGTACCTCCACTACTCGTCGCAGCGAACTGCCTAAGTGGAAATTTGAGAAGTAAAGACAAATAATAAATACATTAGCAAATATGATAAGAAGAAAATACCTGCTGCTCTTTGTCGTGTCCTTTGCCTTGCTCTTGGTCGGATGTGACAACGACCTCGGATATCAAAGTCCTGACGATGAGTGGACTGCCGAAACGTTGGTATCCGAAGCTGACGTAGAACGCTCCGGTGTGGATGCCTGGTTCCGTTCGGAAACCATCAGCGACCAGATATTCAGCCGCATGTGGCTCAAGTCATGGAAAGAGGACTGTCCTTTGAATCGGTCCGAACTGCGTTATCTAAAAGTATTGCATCGCAACGCTGACGGTAACCCCCAACGGGGTGAGATGGTGGTGAACGCCGCCATTGCCGATAAAGCGATCGACATATTTCGACAGCTCTACCTGGCGGACTACCGCATTGAGCGGATGGTGCTCATTGACAACTACGATGCCGACGATGAAAGTTCTATGCGTGCCAACAACTCCTCATCGTTCAACTTCCGCTTCATGACCGGCTCCACTACCAAGATTTCCAAGCACGGACTTGGCCTTGCCATCGACATTAATACGCTTTACAATCCATACGTCAAGGAAAAAGCTGACGGCTCCTGGCACATAGAACCCGCTACCGGTGAACCATACGCTTTCGACCGTGATAACAGGACGGATATACCGTACAAGATAGATCATAACGACCTGGCATACCGGCTCTTTACGGAAGCCGGATTTGAATGGGGAGGCGACTGGATCTCATTGAAGGATTACCAGCATTTTGAGATTGACCTATAACAATTGTATGTCGAGATACCATTGTTGCTGAAGGCGTGGGACTGGAGAAAGTTGCTATTTTCCTTTTCATATTGTTTGATATCATGATTATTTCTCTTTATCTGAGAAAGAATAGGGGAAGCTATCCGGTTCTGTTCCGCGTTTATAGTTGGGTTGGCTGTCCATGTCGAACCTGATTTTGGCACCTTTTATCAATAAGGAGTGGTTCAGATAATTCTTGTCATACTTCTTGCCATTGTATCGTACATCGCTGATATAGCGGTTTTCATCGCTGTTTAGGGGCGCAGAAATCTCGATAGTTTTGCCATTTTCCAGATGTATCTTGGCATTTCTGAAGAGTGGTGCGCCCAACACGTATTCGTCCGTACCCGGGCAGACGGAATAAAAACCTAATGCCGACATGACATACCAGGCTGAAGTCTGTCCGTTATCTTCGTCTCCGCAATATCCGTCAGGGGTTGGCTGGTAAAGACGGTTCATCACTTCGCGTACCCAATACTGTGTTTTCCAGGGTTGCCCGGCGTAGTTATAGAGATAAATCATGTGTTGTATGGGCTGGTTGCCATGTGCGTATTGCCCCATGTCAATGACCTGCATTTCGCGCATTTCGTGTATCAGGCTTTGCCGGGTATTAGTGTTTGCGCCGAATACGGGCGGCGTAGTAAATACAGAGTCGAGCATAGCAACAAAGTTCTTGTCACCTCCCATCAGGTTAATTAAGCCCCGCATATCATGGAATACGGACCAGGAATAATGCCAGCTGTTTCCTTCAGTGAAAGGTCCCCACCATTCCACCGGATCGAAGTGCTGCGGGAAGTTGCCGTTGCGGTCTTTGCCGCTCATCAGGCGGTAAGGAGCATAGAACAGGTTCTTATAGTTCTGGCTGCGTTTCTTGTAGATGTCCAGTTCCGATGCGGGTCTGCCCAGTTTTTCCCCCATCTGATAGATACACCAGTCATTGTAGGCGTATTCAAGGGTACGGGCGGCACTTTGACCGATATCGGAAGGTACATATCCCAATTCATTGTATTCCTTGTAGCCCATGCGGCCGGAAGAAGGAACCGTGGGATGCTGGTTGTTTGCTCCATGCAACAAACCTTCATACATTTTCTCGGCATTCTGTTTGATGTTGCCTTTCACATAGGCATCTGCCACTACTGATGCGGAATTATTGCCTACCATGCAGTCGCGATGTCCCGGACTGGCCCATTCCGGGAAGAAACCACTCTCCAGATAGGCATTCAGGAAACCTTCTTCCATTTGTCGGCTCATGGAAGGGTATATCAGGTTAATCATTGGGAGTTCTCCGCGGAAGGAATCCCAAAAACCGGTATCTGTAAAGAAGCGTCCGGGCATCACCTTGCCGGTGTGCGGGCTATAATGCAGGATGTTTCCCGCCGCATCAATCTCATGGAACGTCCGGGGAAATAAAACGCTGTGGTATAAACAGGAGTAGAAGGTGCGAAGTCGATCTTCGCTGTCCGATTCAACCTCTATTCGGCCGAGTACTTCGTTCCAGCGTTCTTTACCTTTCAGCTTTAGTTCTTCCAGATTCATTGAACCGAGTTCTTTCAGATTCTGTTCAGCCTGTTCGGGACTGATGAAAGAAGATGCGATCCGGGCACATACTTTTTCTCCCTTGCGGGTGGCGAATCCGATAATGGCGCCGGCATGATTTTCTTTAACGTCTGGTTGGCCTACTTTGATTTCACCATTGCTTACGGTTGCTGAGTAAGTGAAGGGCTTGTCGAAAGTAATGGTGAAGTAGTTCTTAAAGTTGGCCGGTACGCCACCGCTGTTTTTGGTCGTGTAGCCGATGATCTTATTCTCGGCCGGAACAACTTTCACATACGAACCATTGTCGAATGCATCAATTACTACATAAGAATCCTTGCTCTCGGGAAAGGTAAAGCGGAATATGGCTGCCCGCTCCGTAGGTACAATTTCTGTTGTAATATTGTGATCGGAGAGGAATGCGCGGTAGTAATAGGGTGTAGATACCTCAGATTTATGATTGAACCAGCTTGCACGCTTGTCCTGGTCGAATACGGGCTCACCTGTAATGGGCATGATGGCGAACTGTCCGTAGTCGTTTATCCAAGGGCTGGGTTGATGTGTTTGTTTGAAACCTCTGATACGGTTAGATGCATAGGTATAAGTCCATCCTTCTCCCATCTTTCCGGTTTGTGGGGTCCAGAAGTTCATCCCCCAGGGCATTGCGATGGCAGGATAGGTATTACCATTGGATAATTCGAAACTGGAGTCTGTCCCTACTAGTGGGTTTACATAGTCTACAACGCTCTTTTTGGTTTGGGAGAATAATGCTCCATTTATTCCCAGTAAGAATGATAGGAGTAATAGTTTCTTTTTCATTTTAGTGTAATGATTATAAGATATTTTGCTTACAAAAATAGCGTGTTCTGGAAATCGTTTATTATGAATTTCTGACATAAAAGTACGTAATATCTCCATATTACGCTTATAGGCATGTATTCGTGCTTTCATGTCACAAAATGCTTCCCGCTTTAAGATAATAATGCTGAAATTTGCACATGAAAGATACATCTGGAGTATGTCTTGTGTTTTCTTGCGTCTTATTAGTTTTCTTACAAAAAACGTTTTATCAAATATTGTCTAAAATGAAATCAGCCGGTATGCCCAAATTATCACGTAACCTTTTCACAATGTTAAGGTTCAATGAACGACGACCATTCAGAATATCACTAACTCTGGATTCTGATATTCCAAGTCGTTTGGCTGCTTCTTTCTGCTTTAAGTTATTTGCCTCCATTCTTGCCTTAATTGCATCAGTAATCAAAGTTGAAACTTTTCCGGGTAGCGGATGATAGGCAGATTCCCATTCGTTGATGGCTTGAGAGAGGGCTATATATTTTGCTTTGTCTTCCTCACTCAACAATTCCATATCACCCAAAGATGTACCTTTAGCGATGATGCTTTCCATGTCTGCCTGATAAGCACGGAATTCCTTTTCTGTCTTAATCTTCATATACGCACCTCCTATATAGTTTTAATTTTATTTACATCAATAGCATCATAATCTGAATGGGTTCCAACAAAACGAATATCAATGTTCCCAGCAAAAAATACAACCAAAACAATAAGGCGATATTTATTGCCTTTGATGTTGAATACATAACGATTGTTTCCCACATAGTCCGCGGATAAATAATCGTTCTTCAATTCGTTATGGTTCTTCCAGGAAGCCTTTGTTACTTTTGTTACCCACTTCTCCAAAGCAGGTTGTGCATCATTGTACTTCTTGCAGAATTTCTCAAATTTTTCAGAACCCGTAATGTTCATGTTTTCTTTATTTGAGTACAAATATAACCGATAATTCCCAAATAGAGAAGTCTTACATCCTTTCTCTTCTCTTTTGGAGAATTATTTAACGTTTCATTTGCGGATGCATATACAAGAATATAGTCGTGAATGAAATGTATGGCAATAGTAAAATTGCTTTCATCTTTCATAGTTGTCTCATTCATTGGCTTTTCCGCTGAAACTGCCGTCTGAAGGATGGGGAAGTGCTTTCAGGAAGATTACATCACTTCCTCGCACACCCGCATTTCCATCCCTTTATATACCACTACAATCTTGTGCAGTTGGGTATGGCCGATGGCACGTTTCACGGTGTCCGTGTCGGCGCAGCAGATAGGTGTAGAGTTGTTCCTGCACCACCATGTTGGGGATGGTCAGTTTGGTTTTTCCTTCGTGCATGCCGCTGATGGTGAGCATCCCGAAATAGTAGAGCAAGCTCACGAAATTATCAGGATTGGTGATACTGGCGGCAGGGAAGCCGTCTTTCAGATCACCGGTGATAAATCCCTGGCTCACTAAAGTCTGAATGATGGAAGCGTCATGGGCAAATTCCTTGTCCTTGCGGATGAGCATGCGCAACTTCTCGTAGTCGATGCGGATATTGCTCTCTATCATGTTTTCGTAGGGAAGTCTCTTTCTGTTCGGTACTATATATTCCAATGGATCCATTTTCTGTCCTCCTAATTTGTAGCCTTGTCACATAACGACACAAAGATAACAAAAGTTCTTATAGCGACGATGCGTTTTCTTTCACTTATTTTGAAGGGAAGTGTTTCTAACTTTATCTCTTGAGTTCCGCATCCCTCGACATACCGTAATATCCCGGCATGGGGCGATAGATCGGCTGTGCGCGTCTTCCTACATTTGTCAGTTTGCCCTCTTTTTGCAATCGTTGCAGATGGTTGTTGGCGGTGGTGCGTGCCATGCCGCATAATTCCTGGAAATCGATGCGAAGCAGCAGTTCATGTTCCGCGAAATACTCTTTCAAGCGCATATCTATCTCTACTTCGGAGAGTCGCAGGGAGTGGCGCGTGTATTTACTTTGGGTGGCTGTAACACCTGCCAATGCGGCTTTCAGACGAATGTCCGGGCGAAAACTAACACCTTTCAAGCGTAGTTTCAAATGCTTGTTCTTGGTCTTGCGGGTCACTTTCTGTGTGGCTTCCAAAGTGGGGGAAAAATAGCCCAATCCCTCGATGTGCACCTCCCGACCTTCGCGTAGCTCTTCTCCGCAAAGCTGGGTCAAAGTGTCTATTGCACTTTTTGCATCACCCACGCTGAGCGAACTGCGTTCGTGTACCCGATAATATAATTGCTCCATGCTCACTTTGCCGTTGAGCAACGGGCGGGGATGCAGCCCTCTTTCTTCCGATTCCCCTTCCGCGTTGGGGTTCTCGTACCAATCGTAAACTATTGCCATAATGCTTGTTTCTTAATGCTTTAAATGTATATACTTGTTGACTCGAAGGTGCTGTCTTGAAAGTGAACCACTGGAGTCGGTCGAGTGAATGACTGGAGTTGGTAGAATGAGTGACTGGAGTTGGTCGAGTGAACAACTGGAGTGGGCCGTTTATAAGTCAGCATACAAAGATAGTGATATTAGTAAGATTTACCTATGAAAGTCCTTACTTTCTTTCTAACTGTGTTCTCTGAAAAATAGTTGATGGAATGCTTGCAAAGCGCTTTCTCGTTGTAGTAAATTCGTAGCGTTGGTACTGACAAAACGAAACCTGTTTACTATTAAAATGAAAAGAAGTTATGAAAAAGAAATTAATGACATTGGAACAACGTCGCTTGTTGCGCGAGGCACAACAGTTGTTGGCTTTATCGGAAAGGCAGAAAGCGAAAAAGAAAACATCGGAGGCGTCGGAATCCGGAGACGACACGAATACAACGGTTCGCCTGACGAGACAGGTTATGGATTTTCTGACGAAACGTTATGATTTCCGTTATAATCTGTTGACGGAAGAGACCGAATTCCGTTCTGCCGGGCAGCGTGATTTCGCTTTCCTGCCTGTCGGTAAGCGAAACCTGAACGCTTTCTGCATTGAGGCTCATGCTGAGGGTATCCCTTGTTGGGACAAGGATTTGAGTCGCTATATCTATTCTACTTACATTCCCGATTATCACCCCTTTCAGCTCTATATGGAGGAATTGCCGCAATGGGACGGCGTTGACCGGCTGACACAGCTCGCCTTGCGGGTTTCCGACTGTCCGCATTGGGTGCAGGGATTTCATATCTGGATGCTGGGGCTTGCCGCGCAGTGGTCGGGGCTGGCAGGCATACATGCCAACAGTGTGGCGCCTATTCTTGTAAGTCAAGAGCAGGGACGGCAGAAATCCACATTTTGCAAGTCATTGATGCCGATGGTTCTGCGGCGATATTATGTGGATAATTTGAAGCTTACTTCGCAAGGGCAGGCGGAACGCCTTTTGGCGGAAATGGGCTTGCTGAATATGGACGAGTTTGATAAGTATGCCGAAAACAAAATGCCGTTGCTGAAGAACCTGATGCAAATGTCTGACTTGAATATTCGTAAGGCCTATCAGCAGAGCTTCCGCCAACTGCCTCGTGTCGCCTCTTTTATTGGTACCAGTAACCGTTTCGACTTACTTACAGACCCTACGGGAAGCCGCCGTTTTCTTTGCGTGGAAGTGGAGCGGGTGATCGATTGTACCCATATAGAACATGACCAGATTTATGCACAACTGAAGGCGGAACTGCTTGCGGGGAGGCGTGATTGGTTCACCAAAGAAGAGGAGCAGGTGTTGCAGGTGCAGAATGAGGCGTTCTACCGTGTTTGTCCCGCAGAGGATGTTTTTCATAGTTATTTTCGTGTGGCGAATTTCGGTGAGAAGTGTATCGGTCTTACGGCTGCCCAGATTTTCAGGGAACTTCAGCAAAAGAATTCCGCTGCCATGCGCAGCGTCAATCCTATGCGCTTCGGCCAAGTGCTGCTGAAAGCGGGGGTGGTGCGTCGGCACACAGAGTATGGAAATGTGTATCAAGTGGTAAGGAGGTAATGAGACTGAAGAATGTTTCTGCAGTTGTGGTGACGGCTGAAAGCTGAAAGTATCCCCTAAAGGGATGCTTTCAGCGTAAAGGTCGATGGAATAGGAGAGATGGCAGGTACTGAAAGAACTGAACGCATTTGAGATGTACCAAAGTTGTGTATAGATCGTACCTGCTCTCTATTAAGATATAGTTAAATCTATTACCATCCTTGATTCTGCGGATAACGTTCACCGGTCGTCACACGATCAATCATTTGTTGCGGAATAGGACGTAACCAATGTCTGTCTTCCGTAATGTTCGTATTGGCTTTACCATCGTCATACTTACGTACACGATCTATTAATGTCCCGGTACGGGCTAAGTCTGCCCATCGGCAATGTTCTGCAAGTAACTCACGGGTACGTTCTTCAAGAATAAAGTCGAGCGTAACATCGCTTGGAGCGATATCCAGTGCCCCAACTTCACCGATTTGCTTATCACGGGCACGCTCCCTGATCACATTTATATATTTAGCTGCATTCGTGTTGTCACCCAATTTGAAAGCAGCCTCAGCGGCCAGCAAATAAGTTTCACCTAAACGATAAATGATGTAAGAACGATCTGTATTGTCATTAGGAATAGCACGCGTTCTGTCCAGAAACTTCATGATAGTTGGGAAAATGGCGCGACCATTGTAAGCGTCAGGGGTAAAAATCAGATAGTGATTACCTTCACGGTTTTGAGTTTTAGCTCTGATTTCTTCAGCAGGCATATAATATCCCGGATAGTACATGGCAGTATCACCAACAATGGTATAGTCCCAGTTGAAGCTTTCGTCCTTGCCGTCAATGACATAATTGACAACACCGCCTTTTTGCGTTTTAGTGGCATACCATACTGTCTGGAAAGTTGCTTTATAACGTGTATCTTTATCACGATTGTTGAAAGCATTATAGGTATAGCTGGTAGGATTAATCCAAGAGTAACAACGTCCGTCATTAATATTACGCTCACCCAAATACTGGTCATAGCCATTCACGAAGTAATGGTTCAGCGTGCTGCGGCCGCCAAAAGTGTTGTCATCATCCCAGTCCATACGCGCTACAAACAGTTCTTCCTTGTTCTTGCCGGAAGGTGCATCATTTGCTTCATCGAAAATATCTGCAAAATTGTCCATCAACTTCAGTCCCAAAGAAGAAGCATCTGCGATTAGTCCGGTTGCCATATCAAAAGCCTTTTGATAATATTCCTTAGCTTTGGTAGTGTTATAGTACTTCGTTTGCGTATTTCCTTTATAAGATGGATTAGCAGGGTCTTTGTCGAATACCCAGGCTAATGTCAAATAAACACGTGACAACAAGTGGCGGGCAGTTGCGGCAGAAGCACGGCCTGACTCCAGATTGTTCAGCTGTGGGCTGGGTGAACAGAGTCTGATGGCATTCAACAAATCAGGGATAATGACTTCTTCATAAACACGTACCATATCATGGCGCTCGGACGAAGTGCTGGGGGATGCATTATAGGTAGTAGTCAGTGTGACGTCACCGAATTGTTCCACTAAATGAAAGTAATTATAAGCTCGCATAAAATAAGCTTCACCTAAGTACTGATCACGCTGTGCAGCGGTTAAGGCGGTGGTAGTGACATCTACTTTAGCAGCATTTTCAATCATATAATTCAAGGTGTTGATGTGAATATAAGCATCGTTCCATAACTTTCGTGGATATTCATTGTTTGCATTATATTTTTCTAGATCGTAATTTGCCAGATCTGCACATCGGTTACTTCCTCCTATATTATTCTTTAATTCATCCGTTCCCGGATTCATCAGACCATGGATACCTTCTTCGGCACTATACGTGGAGCGTACATTGGCGTAAACAGAGTTCAAGGCCATGCTAAAACCTGAAGGTGTCGCCATGAAATCCTGCATCACATTCGAGTGATTTTCTTCTTCTAGGAAATCGGAGCAACCAGTTGTCAGCAAAACAAGTGATGACAAGGCAAGTGTTGATAATATTTTTTTCATATCTATTTTGCTATTATTCGATTATTAATTTAGAAAGTTAAGTTCAAACCAAACACAAATGTACGTGTAGGAGGAGTCTTTAGATTGATGGTACTTGTAGTCTCCGGATCAATGCCGCCATCCTTACGGTATTCTTTACTAAACCAAGTGTAGAGATTTGAGCCTGTAGCATATACACGAGCTGACTGTACATTTAACTTGGAAAGAAATGTTTTGGGGATATTATATCCTAATGTGATATTTCTCAGTTTCAGATAGGAGCCATCGTAACGGGCCAGTAACCCTTTATTGGAAACTGTAGCGGTAGTTGGTTTGGGCCAACGGGCAGTTATGTTGTCCGGTGTCCAATAATCTATATTCAGGTTGTTATAACCACCCTGTAAAGTATTCATCCAGCCGTTATGCATATCCGAAGTAATAGTCCCGCCACAACGGAATGTCCACAAGAACGAAAGATCGAAGCCTTTCCAAGCAAAACGGTTGTTGATACCTCCTTCGAATTTGGGGGCACGCTGTCCGATAAATGTTTTATCATCTTCATTGATTATTTGCTTGGCTTTCGGAGTTACACCATCTTCTTCATAATCTATATGATGGTTTTTGATTTTAACAGTACCGATTACTGAATTGGCACCGGAAGTTGCGTAGCCGAATGATTCTGCCAGTGCACGGTCTTCAGGAGTATCCTGCCACAATCCATCGTGTTCGTAAGAGTAAATGATATATCTGTCTTGTCCCAAGAAGAATCCGGCATCCTTGTCAAATTCTACTCCTTCGCCAAGATTCATGATCTTGTTGCGGTTGCCGAAGATATTCAAGTCAGTTGACCAAGAGAGTTTATCTAGACCGTCGCCTGCAATATTGACTGTAGTTACATTGAATTCCAAGCCACGATTTCGGGTAGCACCACGATTAGTAAGATAGGATTGGGAATAACCCGAAGTAGAAGGCAGGTTCACACCTAACAGCAAGTCCGTGGTATTTTGCTGGTACCATTCAATAGTACCTGTAATGCGATTGTTCAAGAAGCCGAAGTCCATACCTATATTCCAGGTTTCGGTATTTTCCCATCCTAAGGATTTATCCGGCACAGAACCCGGACGAACACCCATCACACCGTTTGTCCCTAACAAGTACTTGCTGCCGGTATCCAATCTTGACATAGTCTGATAAGCACTGATAGCTGTACTACCCACATTACCCCAACTGAGTCTAAGTTTCATGCCGGAAAGAACATCTGCATTGACATTCTGCATAAAATTCTCACGCATCAAATTCCATCCCAAAGCAACAGAAGGAAATGCATGCCATTTGTTACCATCGGCCAAGCGGGACGAACCATCGTATCTCACTGTTGCCGTCAGCAGATACTTTTCTTTATAATTATAGTTCAGACGCCCCATATAGGAAAGTAAGCCCCATTTCTCATAGCTGCCACCACCGGTCACATTGCCTTGTGCAAGTCCCGGATTATAATACTGGATATTGTCATCATAATAATCATTACCTGATACGTTGTTCTTTGTGAACTCTTGCTCTTGTGCGGAAAATAATCCGGTAACATTAAAATTATGAATGTTGTTGAATGAGTAGTCCCAAGTCAAGATATTCTCCAATGTATAGTCTACGGTGTGCTGGTATTCTCCAAAAGACCAGTCAAGAGCTCCCATGCGTTTAGTCGTATTGGTGGCTTGGAATTGACCGATTGAATAATATTTCAGATTTACACCACCGTTAAAACGATACTTAATGCCGAAAGGTAATTTCACGTCAATGTAACCGGTCGTGAAGGTTGACAGACTTTTGCGGTCGTCTACCACACTGTTCTTTTGTGTATCCAGCAGGGGATTCCATACATTTTGTCCGCTACCGGGTAGGTAAGTACGCAGAGAACCGTCTTCTTTGTACGGAGTAGTGAAAGGAGAAGCACGTAAGGCCATTTCCATCGGATTGGTATCCTGCCCTTTATTGATGATGTAAGTGTTTAAGGTAGAGAGACCTACTTTCAGGAAGCTGGTTATCTCCGTGTCAAGAGAAAGTTTGGCTGTCATACGTTCAAAGCTATGTGCCTCATAGTTGTTCTGTCCTTTATAATAGCCTACGGAAGCACTATAAGTCGTACGGTCATTACCGCCATTGACAGCTACCTGATGATTTGTTGTCATGCCGTTTCGGAATATCATGTTCTGCCAGTCCGTATCGTTTCCAGCCAGATAGCCTTCCATTTCCTCTTGATCACGGAAGACATCACCCACGCGCATCAGGTTCGGATCATCAATTCCGGTGTAGGCATCCGGGTTGGCATTGTAGGTGGCCCATTTTTTCAGTTGTATATATTCGGAGCTATTCATTACGTCATATTCTTTAATAGCAGTCGTAAAACCATAGTAGCCGCTATAACTAACGTTGACTTTTCCCTTGTTTCCACGTTTCGTCGTGATTAGGAGTACACCGTTGGCACCGCGGGAACCATAAATGGCTGTTGCCGAAGCGTCTTTCAATACACTGATGCTTTCTACATCATCGTTATTGATTTCGTTCAATCCACCGGAAAAAGGAATTCCGTCTACTACAATTAAAACATCATTACCTCCATTGAGAGAACGCTCCCCACGTACGCGAATCTGCGGAGAAGCTCCCGGATGCGTATTTCCGCCTGCCATTTGTACGTCCACACCGGCAGCAAGACCTTGCAATGCCGTCCCGATGTTTCCTACAGGTGCTTGTTGTAGTGCTTCGCTCTTTACGTTCACCATGGCTCCGGTTATGTCTGATTTCTTTTGAGAACCGTAGCCTACAACTACCACTTCGTTCAGCATCTCGGCATCATCAGTCAACACTATTTTGACTGAAGGACCTGTCAATTTCACTTCCTGTGACTTGTATCCGATAAAAGAGATAAGCAGAACCGAATTTTTAGGAGCGTCAATAGCAAAATTGCCATCTATATCCGAAATCACCCCAGTATTAGTGCCTTTTACTACGATATTGGCTCCAATCACAGGTTCACCTGCGGAGTCTACGATCTGCCCTTTCACATGAATGGCTTGCTCTATAGCCGCCATGACATTTACACTATTTACGAGAAATAGGCATACCACTAAAGGTATCCATAATAAATGTGTTTTTCGTAACTTCATAATATACAATTTAAATTAAACGATTTGTTATTTAATTATAGTTCATATTCTATATGTTGTGACTGAATGTCACCTTTTCGTCTTATTGTAATTCAGGATTATTTTCTCGCCATCCTTTTCTATCTCTATACAAGTTGAATTAAATGGGGCTTTGCAGTAAGGATTATCATATCTATACTGCCAGCGCAATGGCATTTCTTTGCCTTTCACATAGAAAGGGTTGTCCCAACCGTATGAAACCGTACCTTCAGACGGAGATTCATAACTGATGTCTAATCCGTCACTATGAACTGATGCAGTAGATATGGCTTCGATAAACTTCGAAAAACTACCCCATTGCGATTTTGAGCCTGTCTCACAAATCCAGATATTCTGTCGGCCCTTCGCCAGTAGGTCACAGACTTCCCCTCTGTCATCAGCTCTTAAATCTGCTGTGTTTCTTGAATATAAAGCTACATAGCCATCCTTTTTACGTCCAAATATCCAGGAACCGGAAATATGCACTTCATCAAAAGCTTTTACTGGGAAATAAGCATGGGAAAAATCATTCTTTTGATTGGCTGGTGTGTTATAGATGCAGATTACCACATTCTTACTTTGAGCAGCACGAGGCAGAATCTCATTGCCAGCCCAATAGTTAGGCGACCAACGCAGATTCTTTCCGCCTGGGTGATTGGTATATACCAAAGCTTTATTGCCCAAGGTTGCCTGCCATATATGTTGCTGATAGCCCGGAGCGCCTTTTCTGTAGTCTAACGCACAGCTCAACATATAATCAGGAGTACGGTAAGTCTCTATATTGGCCTCAGAAAGCGCAAAACGATCCAGATGCATATCCACAAGTTTACCATGTTCAGCAATCTGCACATCATATTTTTTGATGTATTCATCATAGTTCCGATAGGGCCATACATCGTATTTTTCTGAAATCTGTTTGGACATACGGATAGCCATCGGATGTATGAACTCCTGCATACCCCAGAAGAGGTGGCAGTCCAACTCCTTATCATAGGAAATGCCATAGGCAGGAGCATCTTCCACGTTCATACTTACCCGTTGACGGTTTAATAGAGGAGTCTTATAGTCCACTGCTATTTTTCGGATGATTTCCGGACAACGGTACGAACTGGTAGAGAGAGCTACGGGTGCTATCACTTCATCCCGGTCATAGGTTCCCACGCCGAATACCAACTTGGCCAATGGAGCCGTATTGTGGGCTCCCATAATGATAGAATGGGCATAATTGCGTCCGCTTGCCGAGCCAAGGAAGCCCTCATAGTTATTCAACGCTACGTCAAACATAAGTAAATCCAGCACCATACCGGCCTTGGAACGGATATCCTTGTCTTCGGCAAAATCATACAAATTGGCTAGCAACAATACTTCCACTTCGTAGTAGGTGGACATCCATTCGCTGAATCCGAAACGGAAACGATATTCCAACCATTTCATCAGCCTTTCTTTAGCGTGTGCTATGTGTTGCTTGCCGTTCATTCCATTGGTAAACTTTGTTTTTTTATAAAGCTGACCTGCTAGTAATTCTGCGGTATGATAAAGCGCCTGATGGTTTTCCGTATGATAGCAACGGTAGGTTGTATCGCGGCGGCCGTCATCCCACCAATATTTAAAGTCCAGAATACACTCTTCAATGCTTCCTTTTATTTCTGTCGGAAAGAAAGATTGCTTCTTGTCCAGATATACCATGCGAAGCAGACAATTGAGTGTAAAGTCATTGCAATCACGGTTCGATTTGATGACGGAAATTACTTCTCTCATCTTGTCCATCTCTAAAGGGCGACCGGAGGCGGCACGTGCTGCTTGGCGGAAAACACCGTAAAGCGGGTGTCCGCTTCCATTCTCTGAATAGTAATCTAAAAATAGAGCACGGCGTTCTTCATAGGTACTACGGGGGGAATTCCAATAATCATCGGGCTGACGTGCCTGGGTTGGTGCGGCTAATAGCCACATCAACAATACTGTAAACATCATGTATCTCATTTGTCTTTATTTACTTGTAGAGTCCTTTCCAATCATGTGGAAAAGGAATGTTTTTATAATATTTCAATGAATGTTTGGGCTGTTCAAGATTTGCAGGGATAGGCAGTCTTGAGTATTCCTGAAAGAAAAGTAAGCAACCGTCTCGCCACCAGATGGCTTCCTGTTCCTGGTACTTCAATAAAGATGCGACATGCTCAAAACGTTCACGGTCTATCTTACCATCCAGTTCGTTCCATATTGTCTGTATCTGCCGGACTTCATCCACACCTTTGTAGTAGTGATAAACTAATTCATCCCATAAATTCCTTCCTGAAGCCATCTTGTAGTTCCAAGGAACCCGATGGAACCATAGCAGATATTCCTGAGGACACTGCTTGATATCATCAAACATTTCGCCGACCGGGTTATGATATTGCCTGGTAGCTCCCGTTCCCTTGGCAGTTCTGTTTACGCCGATACTGTCCTTGGTTATTTTATGATAGTCGAAAGCAGTCCATACCGGATCGTCGTGCCAAGGCTCAGGTCCGTTATGTGTATCATAGTTCATAATATGATTCAATCCGAGAGGCATCGTATAGTTGACATAGGTTTCACGGGACATCATCATAATTTTCAGTACTGGGGAGAGTACGCTTTTGTCATTGGAGAAGGTCATTCTTGCCCAGTCTTCTGCTATTTTGCTTGAGCTTGTATCTGGATTCCATGCCAAACGACCGAAAGCATACCAGTTGGCTTGTCCGAATAAATGTCCTGTCCAATTAAGGTCTGTTCCTATATTAGGTACACCGGCAATGGCTGAAATGCCATGGGTCTTCTGATAATTTTGTAAAACCTTTGAAACGGTAGAGCCTTTGCCATTCTCATAAGTATCTGACTGAAGGACCTCTTCGAACAGAGTACCCAGGTATACCAGATGTCCTGCATGTCCAAGGTTCTCCTGTGTTATCTGAAACTCTAAAGACAGCGGTGTATAGGGCATACCACCGAATAATGGGTGAAAAGGTTCACGTGGCTGAAAGTCTATGGGACCGTTTTTGGGCTGTACAAAAACATTTTCTGCAAACTCACCATCAAGTGGTTTAAATTCATTGTACCCGTTTATCACACGATCTACATGACGTTCGTTCTGATAGACAAATGCTCTCCAGAATACAATTCCTCCATAAGGTTTTAAAGCCTCAGCAAGCATATTTGCACCATCAGCATGAGAACAGCCGTAATCTTGTGGTCCGGGTTGCCCTTCTGAGTTTGCTTTTACTAGAAAACCACCAAAATCGGGAATTAAAGAATATATTTCTTCCACTTTATCTTTCCACCATTTTCGTACCTGAGGATCTTTTGGATCAGCTGTATTCAGTCCGCCTATTTCTTTAGGTGCGCTAAATTTTGCTGTCAGATATACTTTTATGCCATAAGGGCGGAATACATCTGCCAGTCCGGAAGCTTTTACCAGCCAATCAGTCCGCAAACTTTTAGCTTGTGCATTCACATTGTTGAGTACCGTTCCGTTAATACCGATGGAGGCGTTGGCACGTGCATAATCTGTATAGCGTTGTTCTTTATAAGACGGAAGCCTTTCCCAATTCCAAATACTATAACCTGCATAACCACGTTCTACCGTTCCGTTTAGGTTATCCCAATGATTTAATACACGATACTTCAGTTTGGGATTTTCCTTAATATATAGTTTATCCAAAGACTGATTGGTCTGCATCAACCTGAGATAATGGAAAACGCCATATAATACTCCGATATCTGTTCGAGCTACTATGGCTGTAGCCTTTTTCCCTTTTATGGTACAATTTAAAATTAAATAGCCTTCATCGGACAAACCGTAAATTTCGGCATGGAAAGCTTGTTCCTTAAACAAAGGTACAGATTGAGGTGTACCGACTACAAGCATATTATCTTCTAAAGTCTCCTCTTCCGTATAGGGTATATTTAACAATCCGGACAGGCCAGCCTGTAACTCTTTCTTTGCAGCAATCAGACTTTCTGTTTCTCCAGGAAACATGACTTTCCGGTTTTTCAGACAGTATGAGGTGTAAAATTCTCCCTTGCTTATCAGCTTGTAACGTAGCCACAGCTCATAACCGTTTTCTGCATACAACCATTGTGTATAGCATAGCAAAAGAAGCAGACATATATTTTTCAAATTCATGATATTGACTCCTTTTTATTCGATTACGCCAGTCCAACCACCATTGCGGACCAGTTTCATCGTTAATTTGGTAGAACTTGTGACTTCTGTTTCTTTCTTTTTATAGTCCATTGCCTGACGATCTGCATTGATGCCATCTTCAAAATAAGTAAGATGTAGTTTTTTGTTTTCCGGTAGGAAACTTAAATCTACCTCAAGTTCACGTCCCGTATTATTGGTGATGGCGCCAAGAAACCATTTTTCTCCGCTACGGCGGGCTATAACGACATATTCTCCCACCTTGGCATCTAATACTTTGGTTTCATCCCACACCACGGGAACACTGGATATGAACTCTGTACAAGGACGCTCACGGTAATAATACACAGGATTGTCGGCAAGCATCTGTAAGCCACTCTCAAATACCACAAACAGTGCCATCTGGTAAGCACGGGTTCCTGACCCCATTGCATTGGCGCGAGTAGAACGATTGTCTTCCGGTTGGGCAGAAAGCATAGAACCGGGGGTAAAATCCATGGGACCTACTGCATTACGCATAAAAGGTAGATAGATGGAATTTGCCGGTTTACAGTTACCACCTTGCTCCATACCCAGTACTCCTTCATACGAGAGAACATTCGGATATCTGCGTTCCAAACCTGCCGGTTTGAATGAGCCATGGAAATCTACAAATAATTTGTGTTTAGCAGCTTCTTTGGCAACGCGTTCATAGTAGTTCACCATCCATTGATCGCTACGATCCATGAAGTCTATTTTTACTCCTGCTATTCCCCAGTCGGCAAATGTCTTGAACAGGTCAAAATGATTTTCTACCGTCAGCCAAGTTAGCCACAATACAATCTTCACATTGCGTTCCTTGCCATATTTAATCAACTCCTGCAAGTTGATTGTAGGATTCGGCGTGAATGGGTCACGGGTGCTTTTGGCCCATCCTTCATCCATAATGATGTAAGGAATACCGAAAGTCGAAGCAAAATCAATATAGTATTTATAAGAATCCATATTGTAACCGGAACGAAAATCAACTCCATACAAACGGGCATCATGCCACCACTCCCAACTTACCTGGCCCGGCTTAATCCAACTGTAATCTTCCAGTTCACAAGGAGAAGAAAGATTATAAACCATCTCATTGGAAACAATATCCCTGTCATCATCCGAAATCACAAATAAACGCCACGGAAAGTTCCTTTTACCGGAAGTTTTGGCTATATAATTGGCTTCTTTCAATATTTTTAAGCTACGGTCGCCGTCTTCGCCAAATTCCAGCGGACACTTTGGAAAAAGCGATTGCATTCCATTATCACCCGTACTTTTCAAGAACATACATGGATAATCCTGTAAATCTGCTTCCGATATCAGTATCTTGTATTGTTTATCCGTTTCTAAGAGTATCGGTAGATAGCTCATACGGTCCGTCGATTTATACTCTTTAGTCTGTATATGTGTATATGGATATTCATAGGATGTTTTAAAGCTGTTGGGTTGAGACATATGGGCCAAATAGTCAGCCGGAAAGTTGATTCTGAAATCTTCTCCCTTTACTTCAATCTCACCTTTCTTGTCCGTTAGGAAACGATAGGCTATGCCATTATCAAAAATACGAAATTCAATGGCATAATTTCCTGCCATATTCATGCGTAAAGTATTGCAATGATTCTCTACAATTGCATTTTTTAGTGGAATTTCTCGTTTAACACTTTCTTCAATCTTGCTACGTTTCAAGCTTTTCAATTTCGGTTGTTTCCCTAGTACTTCATTGTCTAATGTCATAGTCAATGAACAATTACTCAGTAGCAGGTCACTACCCGAATATACAGAGTAGTATATCTTGTCTTTTAACTCTATATTCACTTTCAGTTTACCGTCCGGTGACTGTACACTGATTTCTTTGGCAGAAATTTTTCCTCCGTACATGCACAATAGCGCTATCAGTACAGGTGTAAAATACCTATGTATCATTGTTTTTCTATAATTAGAGGGTTATCTTTCCAAAAATGCATTTACGCACCACAACACAGGAGCCTGTCCGTGCATATTACCCAATAAAGTACGGCGGTTCAAGTAGAACTGACGATCGTTTGTCTTATTAGTACCTTCACATACGCCTGCAATATCCCCGTTTTCATCGATATGCCCTACTAAAGCAATCCAGGCTTTTCGAACCACCGGAGTATAGACAGCCTCATCCAGCCAACCTTGTTTTACGCCTTTTATCATTGCATAGGTAAACATAGCCGAACCGGATGTTTCCGTCCAAGTCGTTTTGTCATCTACCAATTGTCCCCATAAACCGTCTTCTTTCTGATATTGGCGTAAAGTATCCATCATTTTCCTGTATGATTCCAAAATGCGGACATGATTCGGATTATCTTTAGGTAAAAGTCCGAGAAGTTCTGTCATTCCGGCTGCCATCCATCCATTACCACGTCCCCAAAAGAATGGGACATCTTCTGCATGGTAGAATAATCCGTTCGGTCGCTGTATTTTATCGAGGTAAACCACCATCTCTGAGGCGGCACGGTCTATGTACTGACGGTCTTTGGTTACAAAAAAGGCCTGGGACTGAATAGCCGAAATCATAAACATATCGTCAATCCAATAGCGTGTCTGCCAAGATAACCCTTGATTCAGCAATGTTTGATATTCTTCTTTATGCTTTGTTTTACGAGGCATCTTCCATTGCTCATCGGCATACCAAATTCCCATGTGATAATAAATTTCCTTACCTGTCTGCGCATATAGTTGCAAAGGTATAGTTCCGAATACGGTATGATCTACATGATCAGGTAATGGTTGTAAATGACGTTCCGGACCGAAAATAGGTAAGAAACGCTCTTCCAGTTGCCGGAGTAGTCTTTTATTATGGGTTATATCCGCATAACGTAAAGCTCCGAACCAGGCACATGTCTCAGGATAAGTGATTTCATTAGGGGGAGCTGGATTGCCATTAAAATTGGGGTGTGGAACTTCTACAAAACGCTTGCTGACCAATTCACCTACCTCTTTAGGAGATATACCTTCAGGCCAATTCTTAAACGCTTTTTGTGCCGATACCCAAATGGGTACAAAAGTTATTAAACCTACTATTATTAATTTACGCATAATGGCTCCTCCTTTTATTTGATATTGTTCAATAATTCAAGCTTTCCTTCATTTACCAATTTCAGTATCAGCTCTCCAAAAAGAGTATTCTGCCATGCAAACCAGGCGCGAGTAAAGTTTGCCGGATCATCTTTGTGGAAAGATTCGTGCATAAAGCCTGTACCTGCATCCGTATTAATCAACATCTTGATACATTCTTTAATTTCTTGATCGTCCTGACTGGTGAAGGCTTTCATCATGATGCTCATGGGCCATACCATATCATATCCGATGTGAGGACCGCCAATACCTTCTCCCGCTTTCCCTTTGAAAAAATAGGGATTATCTTCGCTCCATACGAAGCGGCGGGTATTCTGATAAATAGGATCGTTCACATCCACATCACCCAGATAAGGCATAGCGAGCAGACTGGGCACATTGGCATCATCCATTAGCATATGGTTGCCGAAACCATCCACTTCGAAAGCATAAATAGTGCCGTATTTCGGATGATTGTAAGTGGCATACTTCTGCAAAGCCAACTCTACTTCATCAGCCAAAGCTGTACATTCCTGGGATAAAGAGCTGTTATGGTTTACAGTTGAAAGAATTTCCGCAGCTTTTCTCAAAGAAGATACAGCAAAGAAATTCGACGGAACCAGAAACTGAAGTGTGGTGGCATCATCCGAAGGACGGAAACAGGAAACGATGAGTCCGACAGGGTTGACCGGAGCACCCAGACCATTATTGTTCAGCGTATCGAGAGCACGCTCTGTCTTGCGTTGAAATTTGTAAGGACCTACACCGTCTTTGCGTTGCTGTTCTTTGAACGTTTTCAGGATGTTGGTGATAGCCTCTATCCATGCTTCGTCGAAGACGCTGGCATCACCAGTCTCTTTCCAATATTGGTAAGCCAGTCGGAGAGGGTAGCAGAGGGAGTCTATTTCCCATTTGCGTTCGTGCAGTTCGGGTTTCATGTCTGTCATATCTGACATCCAGTCGCCACCAGTAGGGCCATCGTTGTATCCGTTGGCATAAGGATTGATATTGATGCACATGAATTGACGACGGATTACGCCTTCTAACATCTTCTTCAGTTCAGGGTCTTTATGTGCCAGTTGCACGTATGGCCAGACTTGTGCACCGGAATCACGTAACCACATGGCATGGATGTCGCCGGTATAGACAAATGTATCGGGTTTACCATCCAGCAAACGATAATGTACGGTGGTATCCAGTGTGTTCGGGAAACAGTTTTCGAACATCCATGCCAACTTGGAATTGGTCAGTAACTTTTTTACCCGCAGGATTTCGGCCTCTACGGCTTTAGACGTGTAGAGTCTGTTTTTTACGGCAGGACGGTTTGTCTTGTAGGCAGCGGCTATCTGAGCATGATTCACCACTGTGGTGTTGTCTTGTTTCAGGGATGGTTCCATGGCTTTGGCATTGTTGTGCATACAGAACAACGCTACAGCGCATAAACCGATATTTCTCTTTTTCATGTTTTTAGGTATTAGTATTTTTTTTCTTATTATTTGATGGCTGCAAGGCGGGCATACATTTCTACCATGGCAGCTTGTGTAAGTAACCATCTTCTGTTATCCTGGGTCTTTCCGCTGAAGTCTGTGTTGAACAGTCCTTTCTCATCCCGTGCATGTCCCCAGGCGTAATCCAGACTTTTGCTGAAAGAGTCCAGATAAGTTTCGTTTTTATCCGCTTGATAGAGCTCGATAAAACCTCTCAGCATGACTGCAATGAACCATACATCTCCTTTTTTCAATAGTTTGAATGGTTCTCCGTTTTCCGGTGTATAGTCCTGAAAGAAGTAGTTATGGCATCCTTTAGCGATGTTTTGTGCATCAGTCAGATACTTCTCTTGGCCCGTGAACTGGTATAGCAGGCTAGCTGACTGCATCATTTGTCCACTGTTGTAGGCAAATTTGGCTTTGTCGACTTTTCCGTTCAGATTGATATTATCAAAGTATAAATAGTCTGTAGAATCTTGCAGGTTTGTTTGCGTCCATTCATAGAGGCGTTGCCCTTTTACAAAATAAGCACTGTCTTTAGTAGCTTCGAAAAGCTTTAATGCGAAGACTGAGCCGGGAGCGTTTGAACAGGTGTTCTTGGATTCTTTCCTTTGTTCGCACCAATAGATACCACCTCCCAGGTTATCATCCGTACCGCTTTCGATGAAGTTCCAGATGAGTTGTGCTTTCTGTAGATATTTGGGTTCTTTAGTGAGCATATATGTATCGGTGAAATCGATGCCTAACCAGACATTGTCATCGTAGAAACGATCGGATTGCGGTGCACTGTTGATATATGAAGCATAGGCTTCGGGAGTTCTCCGGGTATCGAAGTATTCTTCCAGACCTACCAGTACTTTATTGTCGAGTACCGATTTGTACTCTTTATCTCCTGTTGTGGCGAATAATGCATTTACGGCTGAGAAGGTTCCGGAATAGGGCCATAAATAAGAATAGAGATTGGGCATATTCTTTTGTTCCTCAGATGCCAGATAGGTTGCTGTATACTCTCCGATATTGGAAGGGTAATTTTCACGTAACAGGCATGTACCGGAAACGGAATAGTTCAGGTATAAAGAATCCAATGTTTGCTTAGCTCGTGTTAAGGCAAGTTCGTTGCCCACGATAGCTTGTTTTTGCGTGTCGCAACCTGCTATTGCCAGTACACACATTAATAGACTGAAAAGCGTTTGTTTTGAATTCATCATTCTTAGTTTAAATAGTTATGTATGTTTGTATATTCATTTTTCTTTTCTTAGAAAACAGGTAGTAGTTTTAAGTCTGAACTACCTGTTTTTTGTTCTCCTGTTTTGGAATCTTTCTTACCTATTTGTTTTGTTACCTATGATATCTTTTTCTGTTTGCAAAGTTACCGGTATGTGTCAGATATGATATATGATTTCACGACATAAATGTATTCCTGAGGGGAAATGGCATAAAAATAGATAGATGTGTCACAAAAATATAAAGCAAGAGTAGGGGATCACAGGCTACACGGATTTGTACAGATTAAAAATGAATCATATCAGATAATCCGTGTGAATTGGTGTAATTGATAATGAAGAGGATTTGTGAGATAGTGATGGCAGACGAAAAGAATATAGGTATTCTTGGATAGAAAGGTCGTTAAAACAGGAAGAGAAAAACTTCCAATACAAGTTTTTCTCTTCCTGTTTATTGTTTAAAGTATCTGTTTTTATTCTTCTTTATTATTGAAATGGATAGGTTGTCTAGACAGTAATTCCACAAAATGTTTTTTAATCTTATCTGCCTGAATTGAATCTACAGTGAGATAATATTGCTTTCCTTTGTCATCAGATGTAAACTGTGTGGCTCCTTCATCTGTTACGACAATATGTCCGGGTGCAGAAATATTGAAGTAGGAGGGACCTTCAACTGCATATAATACGGATGTTAAATCCCATGTTGGACGGTCGTAGGGCATTTTTTGATAACTTTTGTAAGCCTCCACCATCGGATGTACGGTTGCCCATTGAAAATCTTTCTCAATACTACTGGCCGGATAGTTGATTTTAATGCCTACTTCGAAAGGAGAAGTAACTAAACGTGTTGGCCATTCAGCAAAAACTTTCTGTGCTGCAGGAATATCTTTCACAACATTGTATTCAAGAGGATTGGAGTTGTCAAAGCATCCTCCCATGGTACATAGCAGTTTCACTTTTTGGGCAACCAGTTCTTTGCCTGTAAGTGGTGATATGTTATCAGCGGGAGTGTCCAGTAAACGAGCGAGGTTGGTAGAGAAGCCTACGGAAATGATTGTGACAGAACTATCTGGTTGTTGTGCCAATATCTTGCGATACATTACAGGAGCTTCTGATAATTTATCATAGTTTTGCAATGAACGTTTAAATGTGGGCTCACCGTTCTCTTTTTGCATGAGACATACAGCCTTTGCATAGTTTATAGCGTCATTTTCACAATCTATGCCATTGTGTATAATACCAATGGGAATTTTGGGGTAGCCATACCAGGTATTCATAATATCGACGAACTCTGCAGGGTATACACCTTCCTTATTGATCATAATACCTAATAAATTAATCTTGTCTGTATCCAAGTATTTGTAGAGCATATCCAACGCCAGAGCATCGTCGACATCATTCCCAATATCTGTCTCCAGGATAATTCTGTCTACATTTGAAGTGATTTCTACTTCCTGTTGTTTCTTAGAAGAAGTGCAGCTTGACAAAGCTATTAAAAATGCACTTAAGAGATAAATTTTGCTTTTGATCATAATGATGTATTTTTATGAGTTATTGTAAGGTTGAATTGAAATAACTATGATATACAGGGCTTAATATGAATGAGAATTCATAGTCTCCATAAGGAATCTGGTATTGAGGTAATGGCCATGCCCCCCAACTGTCAATACAACCTAATCCCATTTGTATCTTATCAATGCAAAGATTGGTTAGATCAGATTGTTTCACTTCGGGAGAGTGGCGTTGCGCCTTATCAATGCCATCGTCCAATGATTTAATGGTGTAGTGCAAGGCAGAAGCGGAGAAAGGAGCATCTGCCACGATTTGTAGTCCGTGACCGGCTGCATTCAATAGCTTCCACCATCGAATATCTGTTTTGGTTCCGGTTTCTTGCGGGCGAATGTATGGGTAGAACTGTTCGTTAACACTCTGACGGTACAATCCAATGGTTGTAGAATGATTACGATCACTGTAGTTTTCTATCGGGCCACGGCCATAATATTCTATGGTTTCAAATGCTTTAGGCATTTGTACTTGCATACCGAAACGGAACATGGGAGGTATCTTTGCTTGTGGATTGGTTACCATTTTCTGTGTTACTTTAACAGCACCTTCGTTATTGATAATATAAGTGAGATTCAACTTTGCTGAAACGTGTTGCATTTCATATTCAGCATATAATATTACCTGTTCATTGACAGTCTCCCATTTGAATGAAGTCAGTTTCAGACCAGGATTCCTCCAAACGGCAAACTTTTGTTGTAAACCTGCTCCAAAGTCATTGTCTGTTGGGGCACGCCAGAAGTTGGGCACCAGTTGAGTGTCTTGATTCATCATTTCTATACCTGCCACATTATAGCGGTTCAAGTAACCGGTGTGTTTATTAAATTCCAGACAGAAAGCTTCACCATTAACAATTAAATAGTGTGAATCGTTGTCTTGTATTTGTGGAATAACAGTAACAGTGTTGGTTGTCTTTGCATTTTTCAATTCCATGGAAGGAGTTTTGTAAGGGCTCAGTATAAGCTGATCCTTGGCTACGGTGTATCCCGCAGGAAGCATGTTTTCTTGATTCTTCAGACGATAAGTTATATTTAGTAGACATTCTTTGTCTGAGCAGATCTTGCCTATATTGAGCTTGAGTTTGGCTGTCTGTTGTGGAGCCACATTCAATTCAGTTACCCTACCTGTACGTACAGGCTCTCCATCGACAAGCACTTCCCATTCCAGGTAGTAACCGGAGAGGTCGCGGAAGAAGTATTCATTGTACACGTTTATTTCACCTTGTATCAGATCGGCTGGTGTGGTCCAGATGTTTTGATAGAAATAGCCGACTTCATACATATGTGGGTTGGGGATACGGTCGGGACTGATAAGGCCATTGTCGCAAAAGTTCTTATCTGAAGCATCGAATCGGTTAAAGTCGCCACCGTAAGCGTAGATGGTCGCACCATTTTTGCCTTTCCAACGGACAGACTGATCTACGAAGTCCCAAATAAAGCCACCTTGCAAATGAGGATATTTACGAATTAAATCCCAATATTCTTTAAAGCCTCCTAGAGAATTACCCATAGCATGAGCATATTCGCATTGAATCAATGGCTTCTGGATGTCATTACGTTGAGCATATTTTTCCATCTGGTTATAATCAGCGTACATAGGACAGTCTACGTCTGTAAAATCATTGCCATGTGCCTGTTCATACTGAACAGGGCGACTGATGTCCTCGGACTTTACCCAACGATAAGCTGCTTCAAAATTTGGGCCAAAACCAGCTTCGTTGCCTAATGACCAGAAGATGATACTGGGGTGATTGAAGTTTCTCTGTACATTACGTTGGTTGCGTTCCATGTGTGCTTCTTTGTAATCATCCCGTTTGGCAAGTGTTTTTACATCATAGCCCATGCCATGTGATTCTATATTTGCTTCGGCTACTACGTAGATGCCATATTTATCGCACAAGTCATACCAAAGGTTATCATCTGGATAGTGGCAGGTGCGCACGGCATTTATATTAAATCTCTTCATGATCTGAATATCCTGTAACATTCGTTCAGGAGATACCACATAGCCACCATCCGGATCCATCTCATGACGATTGACTCCTTTGAAGAGTATGGGCTGTCCGTTTACTAAAATCTGCCCGTTCTTCTGCTCTATTTTGCGGAAACCTGTTTTTATGGGAATTACTTCATTACTGCCTTGCAATGTAGCCTGCAACGTATAGAGATATGGAATTTCAGCTGACCACTTATACGGATTCTCCACATGTATCACGACATTTCCGCTACCTTTGATTGTTGACATGGCTACTTGTTTTCCTGTGGCATCCAGTAATTTCAAATCAACATTACCGCTACCTTTTACGCTCAGGCTTACATTCAACGAACCATTCTTGTAATTTTCATCCAAATCAGGTGTAATGCGGATATCCTGAATACGTTTCTTACTGCGGGCATATAAATAACAATCACGACCTACACCACTGAAACGGAAAAAGTCTTGGTCTTCCAAATAGGTACCATCGCACCAACGGAATACTTGAAAGGCAATCAGATTCTTTTGTCCTGGTTTTAAATAAGAAGTCAGATCGAATTCTGCTTCCAATTTACTATCTTCACTATAACCTACATACTTTCCATTTACCCACAGGTAGATATTGGAAGTCACAGATCCGAAGTGTGCAATGATATCTTTACCTTGCCAGGAAGCGGGAATTATAAATTCCCGGCGGTAAGAACCTACATGATTGTTTTCTGTTGGTACCTGAGGAGGATTGTTCTGATATTGGTTACGCCATGCATAACCGATATTGACATAGATAGGATCACCATATCCGTTTAATTCCCATACGGCAGGTATTTGCAGATCATTCCAACCTTTATCGTTGAAATCGTATCTCCAAAAGTCTGTAGGACGAGAGTCGGCATTTCTCACCCAGAAGAATTTCCAAGTACCATTCATGGTCATGAAATTAGATGAACATTCTTTTCTACCCTGCATAGCGGCATCTGCTGATTCATAAGCAAAGTAGTTCGCATGCATAGGAGCACGATTTACAGCATTCACTTCCGGGTCGGTCCATTCTTTGAAGGATTGTGCATTTCCTGTCATGGCCAAGACTGTGAGCAGTCCGGTAATGAGTCGTCTTTTCATGATATTATAAATTATTTCCGATATTTTCAATCGTATTGCTAATTAAAGGTTGTTGAGAAGAGTATGTCACTTTATAGAGCACGCCACCTTTCGCATAGAGTGTCTGGTTATTTAAAACTGTGTTTCCTTCTTCAACAAAGGTACCTTTATCGTTATACTTTCCGTAAATCACTTTTTCAAATGTACCATTGCCAAAATGGAATTCCGAATCACCAGTAGAGTAAACAAGCAAATAACTGCCTTTATCGAGTGCAAATGCCAAAGAGGCATTGTTGGTTGAGAAAGTTATTTCCACGTTTGTGGTGCGTATTTGTTGCTGTTTTACTGCTATGGGGTGGTTGTCGCTGATGTTGAATGCAGCAAAGTTTTCTGGTTTCACTGTAGCAACGTCTACATTAGCGTCAGTCAGCCCTTTAATAATCATTCTCGTGGGGTTTGTGAAATCTTTTTCTTGTAAATCCCACGTATAGATGCCATGGTCAATTTGGTCCGGTTCGCTTGTATTGTTGATAAAGAAGTTACTTGTTGCCAGGTCGTAAATATCATATCCTCCTCCTAATGCCAATGCCGTCAGTATAAGGCTTGGTGTATTGGAGTAGCTGCCTTTGTTTTCAGCTACCAATGCATAGTTGCCGTTTATGGAAGCATAAGATGATACTTGCTCTTTTAGCTGCTTGATATTGTCTTTATAAGCGTCTACTCCGATGAAATCAATACCTTGCAAGTCAAAAACATCTTTGGGACATGCATTATTGGCTTCCGGGAAAGGATTTATTCCATCACCGTATATTAGGTTCACTCGGGTTGCAACTTTATAGGAACTGTTCTTTACGGCATTCCCAACGGCGTTGAGGGCATTCGTTGTCATGTTCCATGCTTTTTCTTTGGAAAGTGGGGTTCCATCACGATATTTAAGATCTTTTTGTTCAATTCTCCAACGCATCAGTGCATCCGGTTCATTGTGTATTTGTGCAGTGATAACCGGATGTTTATCACCATTTTGCGAATCCCAGTATCGTATATGATTGAAAAGTGCCGTGATAGCTTTTGTTTCTCTCTCCAACACCCAACTGTCATCAAGAATCATAGTATATTGGTAACCGTAATAATTCCAAAAGCTGCCTTCGTCGTTCCTGCCGAATCGTTTATGATAATTCTGAAGGACGTATTGGGGGGTTAGGTAGGTGAAAGAATCACCTACCATGTTAGTACTGAACCAGAGAAGTTCTATTTTCAGATCATATTTATTCGCAAATTGTAAGATTGAATTTACGATATTGAAATCATACTTCTCTTCCTTTGCTTCTATCATATTCCAGGAAATAGGAATCTGCACACAGTTCACTCCTAGTTCTTGAGCTTTTTTGAAATAATTCTCTACCTCGTTTATACTCATTTTGTCACAGTTGAGCAGGGCATCAAGGCGTATTTGTGCCCCGAGGAGTGGGAAGGGCTTACCATCCACCTCAAGATAAGTTTTACCATTTTCTGTTGCAACTTTACTTACTTCTATCTGAGGTAGTATCGGTTCCTTTCCTGTTTCGTCAACTTCACTGTCTGAGCAAGCTATGGCAAGGAAAGAAAAACAGGCCAAAGTATAGGCTAATAATATTGCTTTTTTATACATCATATTTTCCATTTATCTGTTAATGAATCTATTTTATGAACTTTGTCCGGCTACTATTCGGGAGTACCTCCTCCGATCATAGGCCATCCGGGATTCTGGTAGATGGGGGAGCTATTCAGGTCTCCTCCTTGTGAAGTCACCAGAAAATGTTCTATGGCAATAGGATCAAGATAGTGCGCCATGTGCCATCGATAACCATTGTAGGCGATGTTATTGGCAGTGATGTGGTATGGAGCTAAATAGGTACTGAAATTACGGGATGATACATTTTCTCCTTCTTTCAATATTGAGTTTCCGGAACCGTCTTTATACCAGTCCCAATTGTACATTTCTTGCCATAGATTCATTCCCAGTATATGGTAAGGCTTAGTGATCATCTGATCCATAGCGCGCCAGCGGTGCAGATCCATTGAACGAAGCCCTTCGGCCATCAGCTCACATCGGCGTTCACGGCGGATGTTGTAGCGGGTGGCATCAATAACTTGTCCGGCGGAATAGGCTCCCCAGTCAGTTTCAGCTTCTTTGGCCATATCCGTTAGGCGGATGGTTTTTTGGAAATCTTCATTCACGCCGGCTCGACGACGTATGGTGCGCCAGTATTCTTCTGCAACGTCATTAAGTGTACCGTAGCGTTCGTAGTAGGCTTCTATATAATTGAGATAGGCCTCTGCTGCACGGAATACAATGGAGCCAACGTTACTTTGCGTATTTGCTGTATATTTGCCATCCGGATTTAAACCTTTACGTATGGCGTAGCCGGTATTGTATTTATCAGTAACGGTGGCAGCTGTGATGTCAGGTTTGGTTTCATATTCTCTGCCGGCTGCTACAGTGCCTTGTGGAGGAGTATGCAGATTGCGTTGTCCTGGTTTCTTGATAAAGATATCAGCGCGTGTATCACGATTTTTGGTAATATGTTCCATATTGTTGTCTCCCCAATAGGAATTATTCTCGTCAGCCCACATGGGTGAAGCGTATATTGGTTCGCCGTTTTTCAAGATAAAAGCATCTACCATACTTTTGGTTGTTCCCACACCATGATTTCCCGTACAAGCATATTCGCATACTTCATTAGCCACACCTTGTGCCCAGTCATAGCGCTTCCACAATAATACTTCGTCATATTTATCCATGTCTGTGCTACAGAACATACTGAAATAAGGATTTTCTGTGTCTTCTGGATTCTGTGCGAAGTAACCTGTATTGGTAGTCAGAGTGTGTTTGTCGGCAATAATCTGAGATGCTGCAATAGCTTCGTCAAAGAAGAAATTGATTTCGTTGTCAATACTTCCGGATGGGAAAGTATAGCCGGCATTGTATTCTTTATTTGCTCCAGCCCATCCCGGACCGCCAGGAACAAAAGCTGTTCCTTTGAAGTTTTTCAGCCATGATGCTTCATACAATGCCACTCTGGATTTGAGTAGGATGGCGCAATCTCGGGTGACACGGTTTTTAGTACCGTCTGGTGATTGTTCCTTCAGCATTTCAATGGCTGTATTGAGGTCGGACAGAATGAAACGTGCAACTTTATTACGAGGAGATCTTTTACTGATTTCCGTTAGTATTCCGCTTTCATTGGGATAAGTTTTTGTAATGATGGGGAAATCTCCTACAGTCCTTAGCCGTTCAAAGTAGTCAAAAGCACGGAAAAAGTAGATTTCACCAATATAGTGACGGATGTTTTCCCGGTTGCCGGTTATAGTATTAGCTTCATAGGCAGGTAACACATTTTCCAGGAAATAGTTACAACGGTAAATATTTCCGAAATACCAGGTACCGTCACTTTGTCCTACTCTCCAATAACCAGGAGCGTAGAGAGTACTGGGTTGCATGGCAGCCATATTGTCGGTATGCTGATCTGATTCGAAAGTACCGTAACCATAAGTACCATGTGTAGGCAACATTTGATATTGGTCATTGGCGTAAGAGGCTACATTCGTCTCCGTAGTCATGTACTCGTCGGGTGCGAGTTGGTCAAGCGGTTCCTGATTGAGGAAAGCATCGCAACTTGTCAGGAGGAATAACATTCCTGATAGCGTATATATGAGATGATTTTTCATAAGTGTTTTTTTTAATTTGAGCATTAAGATTTTCATTTGGTTTACCGATTAGAACGTAATGTTCAGCCCGAAAGCATAGGTTCTGGAGAGTGGGTAAGCATAACCATGTGCAAAACTACCACTTTCTATTGTTTCGGGATCGAAAAACTTGACCAGATCGGTAATCGTTAACAAATTCTCACCGGAAGCGAAGAAACGCAGGTTCTGTACCCCCATTTTTTGTACTATCTTACGCGGTAACGTATAACCGATTTGTAGGTTTTTCAGGCGCATATATGCAGCATTCTGTAAGTATTTGGTCTGGCATTGCTGGTTCTTGTTTGTATTGAGTAACGGTCTGGGATAATAGGAATCCAGATTGACTCCCAACGGGCTGCTTTCGTCATTACGGAAATAATCTTCATGGCCTTTGAGAGCAGTAGAGAACCAATATCCTTGTGAGCCATTTGCTCCCCAAAAATAGTAACTTCCTTGAAAATAGTCCCGTTTCAGCGTTCCTTGCCAGAACATACGGAAGTCGAATCCCTTCCAGTCAGCTGACAGATCAATTCCTACATTATAGCGTGGTGTAGAATTACCAATGCGTTTCAAGTCGCCATGGTTGTCTAAGGTACGTGCACCGGCATCTATTTTACCATCTTCATTGAGATCACTGTACATGATGTCGCCGGCTTGCCAATCTTGACCCAATGCGCTTTGTCCACCATTTACTAAACTGCCTACATGCTCGGCCATCTCATCATCGGTTCTGGCTATTCCGATGGTTTCATATCCCCAGATTTCACCGCAATATTTACCTTCATAGAAACTGTCTATCAGGCCTGATGGATTTGAGTAACGGGTAATTTTAGTACGACTGTCTGCCAGTGTGAAGCGCAGGCTGTAATTTAACCCATTTTGCAGACGGTCTTTCCACATTAATTCCAGTTCCCAACCGGCTGTTCGCAGATCGGTATTGTTGGAGGGTGGTACGGCAATACCTAATGTAGCAGGTAACTTTTCTGACGGACCTACCATATCGTTGGTGTTTCGGATAAAGTAGTCAAAAGAGCCTGTCAAACGATTGTTAAACAGTCCAATATCTATACCGACATTCCAAGTGCGTATCTTTTCCCATGTAAGATCGTAGCTGACCAATGCAGGTGCCCAAGCTATGTTGGGTTTTACACCATTCATGAGCCACTTGTCGCTTGTACCTGTTCCCATAACAGTATAAGTGGGGTAAAGTGCTGTAGTGTTTTGATTACCTAAGCTACCATAAGAGGCTCTTAGTTTCAAGGTATTCATTATATGCGTAGCTGGTTGGAAGAATTCCTCTCTTGCAATGTTCCAACCCAATGATGCAGAGGGAAAGAATCCCCAACGGTCATCACTGCGAAAACGTGAAGAACCATCGTAACGAAGATTGGCTTCGACTAAGTATTTTTCCTGAAAATCATAGTTCACTCTGCCGAAGAATCCGGCAGTGCTCCAGCGATTGTGTCCTCCGGATACGTTGGGAGCAATAACTTTTCCATCTTTGTCTATACCTGTAGAAGTGTTTATGGTTGGTTTACCAGGATAAGTGATACCAATCTTCTGTGCCCATATATTACGGTAGTTGTTAGCTTCAGCCTGAAATCCGGCCAGTGCTTTCAGATGATGAGATTTAGCAAATGTCTTCTCAAAATCGGTATAGAGATTTACATTGAAGTAATCACTGGCGAAGCTACTTTCAGATACAGAAGAATTTTCATCCCAACTTCTTACTTTGGTTACTCCATCTACACCAATTTGACTGATAGTAAGTAAGTCCTCATGTGCATATTGAGTATTATACCGATAACTTAGGTCACCAATCAGACGCCATCCTTTAATGGGCTCTATGGTAAGATTGAATTGCTGGTACAGCCAAGTGTTGCGTTCGGTTTTACGACCGCCATTTTTCATTTGTTGTACATGATCGTCAAATAAGTTACCGTTCGGGTCGTACAGAGGCTTCACAGGCCAGCATTGACGGCCGATATCAGAAAAGAAGGAATCATTCATGTGGGTAGGTTGTACAAAATCATTACGTACAAAACGGGTGTTTGAAGATAATGATACAGCTCTGGATAATTGGGCGCTAATCTTGGCCGACATCGTATATCGCTTAGAGTAATCCTCGCCCATGCGGAGAGTTCCATCCTGATCGAGATAATTGGCTGACAAGTAATATTGTATCTTGTCCGTACCACCGTTTACACTGAAATTATGTTCATGTGCAAAAACATTCTTCTTGAAAAACAAGTTGTAGTAGTCTATATTGTCATTTCCTTCTTGGTAACCGTCGGCCCAGGTGTTGCTTCCATTCAGAGGGATAGTAGTATAAGAGATTTTTCCATCCATGTAATCTTTGATACGTTGCAAACGTGTTTGGGACACCCAGTTATAAGATCCCCAGCCAGAATTGTAGCCAGCATCATTGAAAAATAAAGCATACGTGTAAGAATCTAAGGATGAAGGCATATTAATGGGGCTGCTTAGGCGGAAACTGTTATTATAGTTTATTTGGGCTTTACCAGCTTTTCCTTTTTTGGTGGTTACCAATACAACTCCGAAAGGTGCTCTTGATCCGTATATAGAAGAGGCTGCGGCATCTTTCAATACTGAAATAGACTCTATATCCTGTGGATTTACGGAGAAAATATCAGCTTCCATACCATCTATCAGAATAAGGGCATCACCCGTGGAACCTTCACCAATGGTACCTATACCACGTACATTGATACTTTGTTTTTGATTAAGTCCTCCACCTTTGTTACTGTAAATATTCAGGCCGGGAACCTGCCCTTGCAGTGCTTGTACAGCGTTGGCTACAGGCACGGATTCGAAAGCTTTTGAGTCTATTACACTTACGGAACCTGTAAGATTTACCTTTTTTTGAGTACCGTAACCTACAACGACCACTTCTTCAAGTATTTGGTTGTCTATTTCCAAGGTTACATTTATCACTTTTCTATTGCCAACCTGTTGCTGTATAGATTTGAAGCCGATAAAGCTAAATTCTATGGTAGCATCAGGAGAAGCTTTTAGCTGATATTTACCATTTATATCTGTCACTACTCCGGATATTGACTCTCCTGCTTTTACGGCAACAGAAACTCCTGGCAATGGTTCTCCTTCGTTGTCTTTTACAAGTCCGGAGATTGTATTGTCTTGTGCATATATACTGATAGAATGCACTAGCAAGAAAACTATGATTACGATTGGCTTCTGATTTCTGATGTAATCAGATACCGACAAAGCCATTCCTTGCAAAAGTCTGAAATAATGTTTTGAATAGTCTTTCATAATTTATCGATTTAATATGTATAAATTAGAATTTTCTCATGTTTTCGTTTTATTTTTTATTTGCTACGCAGCGTACTGGGTAAGCTGCTGCATTTCCGGCAAATTCGTTGTTGCTTATACTGTTGTCTGCGCCTATCCAACAAATGTATCGGTCCCAGGTCTGTCCGGGGCGTGTGATACTTGTGATATTGGCCGGCCACCAGATGATTTGTGCACCGGAATCTCTGTCACGGAAACCAGACTGCGGCCAGAAAATAGCACCTCTCATATTGTCTTTGTTTGCAAGAGCAGCTTCTTCTCTCGGGATACCTACAATGGCTCCGGGTACGAGGAAATGACTGTTTGTTGGTTCTGCCCAAATGAAATAAGGATTCCCGGAGTTTCCAGTCAATCTTTGTATTTCTTCATATTCGGGAATTCTCCAGCCTTCCGGACAAGGATTCTTTTCAGCTCTCCAGCTTGGAATTCCGTCGTCGTATGCTCCCGTTCTGAAACCATTAGGTTTATTATTGTCTTCTTTCGGACTGGTGTTGGGATAGCCGATAGCTGAGTCATATTGATACAATAATCCTTTGGTGTCGGGAGATGCTGCAAAATATCCAGGTTGAGCAACATCGCTTTTCGCCCAGATCAGACCATTAATTTCAATTCCGAATCCTTGTTGTATGGTTATGTCTGAAGACAGGTTACCTGAACTGACCGTAATAGTAGCCATTCGCATTTCATTATCAGATACTTCTGACAAGTGAATGGTAATATTTCCTACGCCTTCTCCTGTATCATTTTTTAAAGTACACCAGGAGGCTGCTTCTCGATTGACTGTTGCTTGCCAGGTTCCTTTACATAATACTTTTACCTGATAGTCTCCTGCATTATTACTAATAGGGGCGATGTTTGCAGGTTCTGTTGCCAGTGAGGGCTTAGCTAGTTGGGTAATATGAATTTCTTTTGTTTCGTCACCGGCAGTTACAAGGAAAGTGGCAGTACGATCTTCCAGTACATTACTGTATTCGTCAATCCACAAAGTGAATATCCCATCTCCGTTTAGCACCGAAGGTAAAAGAAAGATCCACCCGGATTTGTCCGGTGAGTCGTAGGTAATGGTTGCTTTGGACGGCATATTGCAGAATACGGGTATGTTGATTGTATCTTTCTTACATTCAACTTGAATATTAGATTCTGCTTCTATTCTCAAGTTGGGAGAATCGTCATCTTTGCATCCTGTCAGGAATAGTATTGTGCATGCTATTCCTGTGATAAATAAATTTCTTTTCATTGTATTTTCTTTAGTAGGTTAAAACTTTATTCTATAGACTATACAAGGCTCCATGGCAAGCCGGTTATCGGGAGCTTCTGCTTTATCTTCAGATACCCAGTTTCCGTCAATATCATAATGCCCTTTTTCTATGCTTTTTATTTGTATGTTCCTGAATACCATCTCATCACTTTTGGTGGAAGCAACAGTCAGGTGGTCATTATACTCTATCGCAAAGGCCACTCCACGAGATTTGGTACTCCATTTGATACCTGCGTGAGTAGTGTTTTTACTCTCGGAGGTTTGTTCCATTCCGTCATTACTCTTTAAGTTGAATCCCGCTATATCCAAATAATTTGCATTAGCGAGGTCTACCCATGCTTCTTTAAAGATTTTAAAGGCATCCACTATTTGCTGTGTATGTGCCTTAGGAGTAAAGTCGGGATTGTAGATCCCTCGCAGTGTCCATTCTGTGAGGAATGGGTGAGGGGTAGTGATGACTTCGAATATCTCATATCCACAACCCAGACTGAATGCTTTTAAAGCGAGAAGGTCATTATTTGCATATTCACCTCCATTCTCTGCAATGTGTGCATAATTACCTTCAATCTTTCTCAATTGTCTGAGTTTTCCGTCTATAGCTTGGATGCTATTTTCGTAAGGATCTACTCCTACATAATCGATACCTTCAGTAATTGCAATAGCTGTACTTTTAGTTAGATATTCAGGATAGGTTGTTGTCTGATTTACCCGTGTGTAGCAATCGTATGGAGAACTTTTGACTACTTGTCCTAACTTGTCCAGCATGATTATTAGGTCGGGCCATATTTGCTCCGGTGTATACCCGTGTGCTTCGTTATGCCGGGTTGCCAGCATATCCGGTTCATTTTCAATTTGAATACCTATGACCGTGTGTTTTTGGTTATGTATATTGTCATAGTTGTAGATGGCTTCCATCATTTTTCCCAATGCCTTTGATTCACGCTCTACCAAAGCAGGTGTATTAGGTTTCAAGTAATAGTGCTTTCCTAACCATCCGTCAAAAGCAGCATCTGGTTTGAGATCGGGATAAGTCACAGGATCATTTACTATATACTCCGGTATATACCCCTCTACAGAATATCCGCACATATAACTACCAAACCATAAGATTTCCAGTTTCATCTGGTATTTGTCGCACAGTTCGATGTACTTTTCTACCAGTTCTGTGTTATAGATGTCTTTTTGCACTTCTATATCCCTCCAACCAACAGGAACTTGTATGACTAATATGTTCATATTAGCTGCCAGTTCAAAAAACGGTTCCAGTTCATTTAGAGTTTTTTTATCTAATTGCAGGAAATAGTCTGTGCGCAGTTGGGCTCCTAACATTAAGAATGGCTTTCCTTCCACTATTAGTTTTTGAGGATGGACGGCAGGAGGTCGTTCAGGCTCATTAGTATTACTGCATGCTAGTATGGTAAGTAGGAAGCAGTATAACAAGATGTTGATAACTCTCATAATTTTACGTTTTTTGTTGATACAAGATTTTTGGTTTTAAAGCTTTTATTTCTCCTCCCCTCTTATCTTTGAGATAATAGAAAAAGAAAGCATAAAGGAGAGGGGCGGGAGTTCTTTTTTAATTAGCTCCGGAGATAATAATTGCTCCTAAACCGGATATAAACAGAACGAACATGCAGGCCAGAAGAATATTTACCGCACGGGAAGAGCCTTTGAATTCTTTCCAGATAAATATGCCCCACAAGGCTGCAATCATGGGTGCTCCTTGTCCTAGTGCGTAAGAAATAGCTGCACCGGCTTTTCCTGCTGCAATATAACTGAGAGCCGTACCCAATCCCCAAATAGCTCCTCCCAGCACTCCGACCATGTGTGTGCTGAACTTGCCTTGGAAATACTCCTTATAGCTCACGGGAGTACCTACAAACGGCTTTTTCATCACGATGGTATTGATAATGAAATTGCTTATGAAGATACCTATTGCGAATATAAAGAATGCTGAATATGGAGTAGCCATTGTGGGGGTAGGTGACTCAAAATTGTTCAAGTCCATGGCGGCAGCAACAAACCGATAGAAGAAAGACATCAGTACACCGGCTATAATGGCAATGATAATCCCTTTCTTATTGATGCTGCTTCCTTTCTGATTCATCTTTCCGGCAGCTATGGCATTAAAGATTATGGCTAATACAACGAGTGCCACACCACTGAACAGAATTACTGCATCACCTTTAGGCTCACCGAAATAATTGACGAAAACACCTAATACCAAGGCTATGCCGACTCCTAAGGGGAATGCTACCGTAAGCCCTGCCATAGAAACGGAAGCTGATAAGAGGATGTTGGACAGATTGAATATGACACCTCCTGCAAAAGCGCTTGCATAGTTCTCCATACTGATCTGCTTCAAATCCTCAGCAAAACCGCGTCCGGCATCTCCCGTACTACCCAGGGTGAAACCTAAGAGGAGAGAGAAGGCAAGGATACCGATTACGTAATCCCAGTAGAACAATTCGTAACGCCAGGTTTTCCCGGCAAGTTTCTGTGTATTACCCCACGAACCCCAACAAAGCATCGTGACAACGCAGAAAATAACTGCTAATGAATAACTGTCGACTATAAACATGGTATTAGATTTTTAAATTACTATTTATAAAACATCAATTTCTTTACGATAGGGTAGGGAGGGCTGGGCTCCCATTCGGGTCACAGTAATGGATGCACATTTATTTGCGAATTTAACTGCATTCAACACATCTACATCTTCGGATAAAGCGACGCACAATGCACCGCAGAAAGTGTCTCCCGCTGCTGTAGTGTCTACGGCTTTAACTTTGGGTACGGGCACTTCATGGAATGTATCTTTCTCTTTAATCAGTGCTCCTTTGGAACCAAGAGTGATAACCACGATATCCACTCCTTTGGCACTGATAATATCCGCGGCTCTACGGGCGCTTTCCCAATCGGTCACTTTGATTCCCGAGAGTATTTCAGCTTCCGTTTCATTGGGAATGATCATATACAGGTTCTGTAATAATTTGTTGGAGAGTGCCCGGGCGGGTGCCGGATTCAGGATTACTTTGATACCCTGTTCGCTGGCTATCTGAGCGGCATATTCCACTGTTTCTATGGGAATTTCCAGTTGCATCAACAAGATGTCACCTTTTTCAATGGTAGGCTGTGCCTTCCGGATGTCTTCGGGACTCAATGAACCATTGGCTCCGGAAGCGATGGCGATGCTGTTTTCTCCATTCATATCCACCATAATTAGCGCTACACCTGAAGGAAGTGTGAGATCTGAATAGATATTTTCAACATGGATTCCTTCGTCTTCATATTGTTCTATGGAACGTTTGCCGAACAGGTCGTTTCCGGTTTTGGCAATGAAGTGTACATTCCCCTTTAGTCTGGCAGCAGCTACAGCTTGGTTGGCTCCTTTGCCTCCGGGATTCATCATGAAACTACCACCTATGATTGTTTCTCCCGGTACGGGAAGACGGTCAGCTTTGATGACCATATCTGTATTACAACTACCTATTACAATAATATTTTTGCTCATGGCTATTTTATTAGTTTAAGATTAAATAATCGGGAACTGTGCTTTCTTTTTCTATGCCAAAAGTATGCGATACATAATACATAAGCAAACAAAAAGAGCACAAATATAATACTGGTAAAATTATGTAATTCTGTTAATTGATGTGTTAAATAGTTGATATACATCTGTTTGTATTTGTGTTAGATGCTTTATTTTAATATTTGTAATATAGGTAAAAGCTATATTATTCCATGAAAAGATTGCTTTCTTTCGTTTTTTTCTCTACCTTGCTTTCGCTAAGATGTGTTTTTATAAATCTGCTAATGCTATGTTGAAGTCCGAATCACTCATTCAATTGATTAATAGTCTCACGAAACAAGAGAAGAAAGAGTTCTCCATGTATATATCCAATAAGCCGGAGAAAGATTATATTTTTCTTTTCAGGTTGATTGATGATAAGAAGATAAGCGATCCTGAGGAGTTGAAACAATGCTTTCTGAAAGCAAAACCTACTTCTTCTTTCAATACGGTGGTTATTTACCTGTTTGATCTGCTGATAGAGATATTGACAAAACTGAGAACAGAGCAGGATAGCTATTATCTGTTATTCAATGAGCTGCTGCATGCCAGGGTGTTGTATGAGAAATCAATGTATCAGGAGTGCTTCCAGGTACTGAAAAAAGTGAAGGAAAAAGCTGTCTATTATGAGAATCATTTTGCACTGCTTGTGGCGCAAAGGCTGGAACTGAATTATCTCTTGACTCTGGATTTCGAAGAGGTGGATGAAAAGAAGCTCCTGAACAAGCAATATAAGATGAATAATACCCTAAAGAATATCAGGCAGCTGAATGAACAGTCTTCATTGCATGAGTTATTGAAGTTGAGAATGCTTAATAGGGGAGCTTCACGATCATTGGAGGAAACACAGAAGTTGGATGATCTGGTGACGAGTGAGATCAGTATCGTGGCAAGTGCAGGCGTCGAAAACTTTGAGATAAAGAAAAACCACCAGCTTTTTCAGGCCAATTACTTTATGATGGTGGGAGATTACAGAGCAGCCTTCAATTCATTTGTGGAACTGAACAAGCTATTCGAGGAGAATACGCATCTGTGGAATAATCCTCCGGTATATTATCTGATGACTGTAGAAGGAATGTTAGAGAGTCTTCGCATTATGCATAATTATGAGGGTATGGATTACTTTATAGGGAAGTTGGAGAAACTGTCTTCACCGTCATCGAGTTTTCAGTTGAATGTAACTTATGTGATATTCATATACAGGCTATTTTCCTATATCGATAGAGGAGAGTTTGAACAGGCGGGTTTGTGGATTGCTGAACATCAGGCTTCACTGATTGATAAAATGGCCTTATTAAAAGAACAGCAACAGGCGGAAATGTCCTTGTATGTCGCCTTGATCCATTTGGGGAACGGGGAGTACAGGAAAGCCCGGAAACGGTTGAGTACGACTATCGGGAGAGGACACCTATATTCTCTGCCACTGTTTCGCACCATTAGGATCGTGAATGTGATGATTCATTATGAGTTGGGGGATGTAGACTATATCCAGTCCGAAGTTCGCTCTATTAAGCGGGAAATGTCCAAAAACAAAGGGTATAATCTGAAGGTAGAATCATTTCTGCTTAAATTTCTGAATTACTCTTTCGTTGATACGAATCGGAAAAAGCGAGCGAGAATATGGGAAAGCATGGCGGAAGAGGTTCATACTTTGTATGCGGATAAATATGAGACTCAGATTTTACGTAAGTTCGATTTTGTGGCATGGGTTGAGGCCAAGATATTTGAAGTTCCCTTAAGTGATATTCTGAAGCGGGAGCATGCCTCGAAAAGTAAGTGGCAACGTAAATAGTGTAAATGAGGATGCATCAGAATCGTGTCTGATACATCCTCATTTTTCTTTTATTTCTGTGTTTTCTTCTTTCCGTAGAAGAACATGAAATACACTCCTATGATTACAAACGGAACACTGAGCCATTGTCCCATATTCAGTGACATGCTATTCTCGAAATCTACCTGATTCTCTTTCAGGAATTCTACGAAGAAGCGGAATACAAAAATTTCTGTCAGACAGAGTCCGAAGAAGAAACCACGATGCAGCTTCTTGCCGTAATTCTTATACAGGAAAATCATCAGCAGGAAGAAAATGAAGTAGGCGATTGCTTCGTAAAGCTGTGCCGGATGCCGGGGAAGCATATCTACCCGTTCGAATACAAATGCCCAAGGCACATCGGTCGCTTTACCGATAATTTCAGAATTCATCAGATTGGCAAGGCGGATGAAGCAGGCGCAGATAGGAGTTGCTACGGCAATCATGTCCAATACGTCCATATAGTGCATTTTCATCTTGCGGCAGTACAGCCATAGGGCTATCATCAGCCCCAGCGTGCCTCCATGACTGGCGAGACCTGCATAGCCGGTCCATTTCCAACCTCCATCGGGCAGGAACTGTATAGGCAATATCATCTCCCAGAAATGATGAAGATAGTATTCTGGCTGATAGAACAGGCAATGTCCCAGGCGTGCTCCGATGAGGATGCCGAAAAAGCAGTAAAAGAACAGCGGTTCAAACTTGTCATCGCCGATTTTTTTGTCTCTGTACTGGTAGCGGACTACGAAATAGGAACAGGCGATACCGATGACCCATAACAGACCGTAATAGCGTACGGGAATATGACCGAACAGATTGAATAGTTCGGGGTTTGGGTCCCAATTGATGCTGAGTAATGGAAGCATAATATATTTTTTTATTAAGTTTATTGTTTCAACTTCTGAACTTCTCCGCCACCATCCGATACGTCGGAATGTCGATTCCTTGTTCCTCAGCAGCAGTAATCATATCGAATAGCAGTCCTTGTACTTCGCTTTCATGTCCTTTGGCTATATCCTTCTGCATGGAGGCGGTACTTTCCGGGGCAAGTTTGTCGATTACTTTGAGGTTATACTCCACAATGTCTTCTTTGAACTCAATACCCAATTTCCGGCCCAAAGCGGCACTTTCTTCTGAAAGACCAATGAATGTATCCCGAACCTTACCAGGCTTTTGTACTTCGCCCATAGGCACATCGTAATAAGCTCCGGTAACAGCCATGGCAGAGATGAAAGACCACTTCACAAAGGTATCCCGATTGATGTCCGGAGATATCTCTGCTTTGATGCCACTTTCTTCTAAATCCTGCCGAACAGCCTCCAACGTTCCACGGGGAACAACCGTGTCTTTATGTGCTCCGTAAACCAAGCGGAATATCTTTCCCATCTGGGTAATTTCGCCTTTACCTGATACGAAACCGACAATGTAAATACAGCCGTCCAGTACCGTTACTCCGGGTACAAGGCGCTGAATGCGCGGACCTGTCCCATATACATTGAGAATAGGGATGACAATAGTGTCTTTATGCGATACACGCTTGATCAGGTCAGTGATAGAATCAACCGAATAGCCTTTGACACATACGAAAATGACATCGGCACTGCCGTTATATTCTTCGGCAGTATATGCTTTTACCGGTAGTGTATGTTCACCTTTCAGATCAGAGTGCAGACGCAATCCATGTTCGCGTATGGCAGTCAAGTGTTCGCCGCGGGCTATACAAGTCACATCTTTCCCGGCAAGAGAAAGAAAAGCGGCGATACTGCCTCCTACGCCGCCTGTACCGGCTATGAGATATTTCATAACCTGTAATTGATTATACGTTAAACCGGAAGTGCATGATATCGCCATCCTGCACTATGTATTCTTTTCCTTCCACGCCCAGCTTTCCGGCTTCTTTTACAGCAGCTTCGCTGCCATATTGCAGAAAGTCTTCGTACTTGATAACTTCAGCGCGAATGAAGCCCTTCTCAAAATCTGTATGGATAACGCCGGCGCATTGCGGAGCTTTCCAGCCTTTTTCATACGTCCAGGCACGTACTTCTTGTACACCGGCAGTGAAGTAAGTTTGCAGGTTCAGCAGGCTGTAGGCTGACTTGATGAGGCGACTTACACCTGACTCTTCCAGTCCTACTTCTTCGAGGAACATCTGGCGATCCTCATAAGTTTCCAATTCGGCAATATCCGCTTCTGTTTTGGCGGCTACCACCAATATTTCGGCATTCTCATCCTTGACGGATTCTCGTACCATATCTACGTATTTATTACCTTTTACAGCACTTGCTTCATCTACGTTGCATACGTACATCACAGGTTTGGAAGTCAGCAGGAAGAGTTCGCGGGCAAGTTTTATCTCATCTTTAGTTTCAAAGACTACGGTGCGTGCTGATTTGCCTTGCTCCAGTGCTTCTTTGTACTTTACCAGTACGTCATAGGCAAGTTTAGCGGTCTTGTCTCCACCGGTCTGCGCTTGCTTTTGTACTTTCTGTATGCGCGACTCGATGGTTTCAAGGTCTTTCAGTTGAAGCTCATAATCGATGATTTCCTTGTCACGTACGGGGTTTACACTTCCGTCTACATGTGTCACGTTCTCGTCGTCGAAGCAACGCAGCACATGGATGATAGCGTCTGTTTCTCGGATATTTGCGAGAAATTTATTACCTAATCCTTCACCTTTGCTGGCACCTTTTACCAATCCGGCGATATCCACGATTTCCACTGTAGTGGGGACAATTCGTTGCGGATGTACCAGGTCGGCGAGCTTATTCAAGCGCTCATCGGGTACGGTGATTACACCTACATTCGGTTCTATTGTACAAAAAGGAAAGTTTGCTGCCTGCGCTTTTGCGTTTGACAGACAGTTGAAAAGTGTTGATTTACCTACGTTCGGCAAACCAACAATACCACATTGTAAAGCCATTATCTATTTTGTTATTACTTATTTTCTTGCTGCAAAGATAGGTATTCTTCTGTTTATCTGATAAAAGATTAGGTTTTAATTAACGTTGTCCTATGTCTTTCAATGCTATGTAGCGTTATTCTGTATATTGTTTCCATATATCTATATGGAAATAGACAGGCAATATAAAGGTACTTTCTACACACAAACCTCTTTGTCTGGCAGGCTTCCAAGCTGGCATGGAAAGAACGAGGCGTTTTGCCTCTTGATCCAGCATTGGTGATACACTCCGGAGGATTTTAGGATCGGTAGCTTTACCCTTTTCATCAATAGTGAACTGTATTAGTACTTCTCCTTCTTCTCCTTGCTTAAAAGCTTCCTGAGGATATTGTTGGTTTTCTTTGAAGAATTTGTATAAAGCTTCTTCACCATCTGGGAAATAGGCATCTGCATATACAAGTTCAAACGTACCATCACGGTCGTCTTCATAAGGTTCACCTTTTTCAATGATTTTCTTATCTTTTCTTACATGTACATTTTTCAATCTTTGAATACGTGGTTGCATTTGTACTATGAAGCCGGTAGTATCTTTCTCCTGTAATTGTCTGTATGCATCTTCTTTTCCTGCATAGGTAAAGTATAGGGTTTCTTTAGGTTTGGCATCTATGTAGAAATTTCCGTTTGAGTCTGAAATTGTTCCACGCATACTTCCGGGTATGTAGATACTTACCTTGGGGAGAGCGTTGTTATCTGTATCCACAACCTTTCCCTTAAAGAATATCCTGTCTGGATTAAGTGGTTCAAAAGGTCTGATTTGCGCTTTCAAAAATGAGGGAAAGGATAGTAATATGCCAAGTATGGCATTATAATAAAGTGCTTTCATTATTGGAGGTTTAATTGTTTTTTTCTTCTGAAAATAATTTGTTGAATGTTTTTTTGAGCAACTCTTCGTTTAGGATAATAGTTTGTAGTTCTTTCAGGCGTTCTGTATTCTTGGAGTCTGGAAGCCAGAGTTTCAGATATCCTCCAGGCGCATATTTGTCCATTAAATGCTGATGAAAACGTTGATAGTGCCATTCTTTATCTGCTTCTGGTTGTTGTTTCAGTCCGTATTGTACCGTGCGGCGTAGAGTGATAGTGGGGGCAATCACGCGATCTGCTTCTGCGACTATTTTTCCGTAAATACTCCGAGGTTCATGGTCCGTAGATGCCCGGTGATCTTCTACCGCTTCTTTCATTGTTTCTATTTCTATTTCATTAAACCATTGGCGGAGAGTGACATCTTGCTTCAGAATCTCACCTGAAATTAGGTGATGTGTAGCACGATCATGACAAAGCCCGGTGTCGTGGTAAGCGGCAATAGTATATGCCATACTTTCATTTACATCATACTGTTTGGCAAGTGAAAGGCTCTCTTCTATAACGGCCTGTACGTGCGAGAGGTTATGAGCCTTGTCGAACTTCTCATAACGTGGAATGATTTCTGTTTCAATGTAGTGGGTGAGGTTGGCAGGTATCATAAATAGATGTTTTTTTGAAAGGCAAAGTTATGAAAAAAGCCGGAATACATCGCGTATTCCGGCTTTCATTGGTGTACAAAACTTATAAAGGTTTCGGTTTGTTCAATTTGTTAGAATTTTAAGAGAGTATCTGTAAGATTTACAGGCTTGGATTGTCCATTGTAACCGTCATGTCAGGTACAAGGACGTATGCTTTTTGTTTGCTGTTCCATTTATAATAAGTGGTAGTGATACTTTTTCCCTGATAGGCGTAGCAAATGCGGAGGTCGTTTTCCCAAGTATTCTTTTGGCTGTTCCACTTCATAGTTTCGCTTTCCGTCATACGTTTTTGGTCATCATACTTGTAGCTGTACTTCATGTAGTTTGCTAAAGTTCCACTGTCCATCTTGTAAACGGTTTGCCCAACCATCATTCCGTCTTTCTCTTCCGAATTGTAAATAAGGTTGTTTTTGTTAGCTGCAGAAGCTGCCATAGCACTAAAAAGAATAACTGCTGATAAAGCAACTGTTTTTAAAAATACTTTTGTTCTCATGGTTCTATATGTTTTTAAGTTATCTCTTACTATATTCTATCAATATGTCATTGAAATCGCTGCAAAGGTACATATTTAATTGACATAAATATCATATATGAATTAAATATAGTCAAAATGTCAGATGTGATTGCTTTCTTATGCTTTCTTTTTGCCAAGATTGATGACAAAAAAATATCCGGCAGTGATGTTGCCGGATATTATGGTGAGCAAACTGTATTTCGAACAGATTACTTCAGTTGCTTTCTGATTGTAAGTTAAATAAAGTTATAGGTGAAATTAATGGGCTTCCAACCAGTTCTTTCCCCACCCACAATCGGCTCTCAGGGGTACGTGCATACGATATGCGCGTTCCATTTCTTCAATTACAATTTGTTGCACAAACTCTTTTTCAGCCTCTGGAACGCTGAAATTTAGTTCGTCATGGACCTGTAAAATCATCTTTGCTTTCAGATTGTTACTTTGAAAGCGTTTGTAGATGCGTGCCATGGCAACTTTAATGATATCAGCTGCACTTCCCTGGATAGGCGCATTGATGGCATTGCGCTCTGCATATCCGCGTACGGTTGCGTTGCGGGAGTTGATATCGGGCAGGAAACGTTTGCGGTGGAAGATCGTTTCCACATATCCTTGTTCGCGTGCTATCTGAATACTTTTATCCATATATTCACGAACTTGCGGGTAGGTTTCGAAATATCCGTCGATCAATTCTTTGGCTTCTTTACGGTCCACATTCATACGTTCTGCCAATCCAAAGATAGAAATACCGTAGATGATACCGAAATTGGCTGTCTTGGCTTTGCGACGCATGTCGGAAGTGACGTCCTTTATGTCTACCTTATATATTTTAGCAGCAGTGGCGGCATGAATATCATAACCACTGAGGAAGGCGTCAATCATATTCTTATCTTCGCTTAGATGCGCCATAATGCGCAACTCTATCTGTGAATAGTCGGCGGAGAAGAACTCGCAACCATCGTCCGGAATGAAGGCTTTACGGATTTCCTTACCGTCTTCGTCGCGGATAGGAATGTTTTGCAGGTTCGGGTTGCTGGAACTGAGTCGTCCGGTAGCTGTGACTGCCTGGTTAAAAGAAGTATGAATACGCCCTGTGCGTGGATTGATCAGCAGGGGGAGAGCATCGATATATGTTCCTAATAATTTCTTCAATCCACGGTATTCGAGGATCTTTCCGATAATCTCATGTTTATTGCGCAGGCTTTCCAGCACCTCTTCCGAGGTGACGTATTGTCCTGTCTTGGTTTTTTTCGCCTTATCCGTAATCTTCAGTTTGTCGAACAGGATTTCGCCCACCTGCTTGGGTGAAGCTATATTGAACGTTTCCTCTGCCAGTTCATAGATTTCTTTTTCTATCTCTTGCAGGCGGACAGTGAAATGTTCGGAGGTTTGTTTCAGCGCTTCGGTATCAATGCGCACCCCGTTACTTTCCAGATTGGCGAGTACGCGTACGAGCGGCATTTCTATTTCATAGAAGAGATGTTCAACCCCCTGTTTCTTCAATTCTTCTTCAAGTACATTCTTTAGCTTTAAAGTAATGTCTGCATCTTCGCATGCATATTTGTAAACTTCTTCTGGTGGAAGGTCCCGCATGTTCTTTTGATTCTTTCCTCTCGGGCCGATAAGTTCATCAATGTGGATGGTTTGATAATGCAGATAAATTTCTGCCAGATAATCCATGTTATGACGAAGTTCGGGTTGCAAAACGTAATGTGCGATCATGGTGTCGAAAAGTTCACCTTTCACTTCCATCCCGTAATTTTGAAGGACAAGAATATCGTACTTGATATTTTGTCCGACTTTCATTGAAGTTTCATTTTCGTAGAGCGGCCGGAACTCATTTACTATTTTTAACGCTTTTTCCCGTTCTGCCGGAACCGGAACATAATAAGCCTGATTTTCGGTATCGCTGAAGCTCATCCCTACCAATTCTGCTTCCATTGGTTCGGCTGAAGTGGTTTCTGTATCTATTGAGAGAATTTTCGTTGTAAGCAACTTTTTAATAATTTTGCTCCTTTTCTCTTCTGTATCAATGAGTTGATAGTCGGCATTGATGGTTTCTAAACGCGCGAGATTTGAATTTTTGGAATCTTCCGGCCCGTTGGACGCAAATTCTTCAAACAAATTGCCTTGAACCGGACCGTTATTTTGAGTAAAAAGCGGGCCTGGTGAAAAAAGATCGGGAGCAACGGAAGAAGGGGAGGGGGAACTACTCTTCTTGAGTACACGGTCAATGAGTGTACGGAATTCCAATTCTTCGAAAATTTTCCTGAGTTCTTCTTCATTCGGTTCTTCACGAACGAGAGCTTTCATGTCAAGTTTGATGGGAACATCGATTTTGATTGTTGCAAGGAATTTGGAGAAGATAATCATTTCCCGGTTATTTTCGACTTTCGTCTTCAATGCACCTTTTAGTTTATCGGTGTGCTCCAGAAGATTTTCGATACTGCCGAATTCACTGATCAGCTTTTGTGCGGTTTTCTCTCCGACGCCGGGACATCCGGGAATATTATCGGAAGCATCCCCCATTAATCCCAGCATGTCAATAACCTGCTGGGTGGACTGAATGTCGAATTTAGCTTTTACCTGTTCTATTCCCATAACCTCAAACCCGCCGGTATGTTTGGGACGGTACATGAATACATTTTCAGATACTAATTGGCCATAGTCCTTATCGGGAGTCATCATGTAAGTGGTGATGCCTTGTTGCCCTGCCTCAGTGGCAAGCGTGCCGATGACGTCGTCAGCTTCGTATCCCGCTACTTCCAGGATGGGAATGCGGTATGCACGTATAATATCCTTTATAATAGGTACGGAAAGACGGATAGCTTCCGGAGTTTCCTCACGTTGTGCCTTATATTGTTCGTAGGCCTCATGGCGGAAGGTCGGTCCGGCGGGATCGAAAGCGACTCCGATGTGAGTAGGGTTCTCTTTTTTGAGTACTTCTTCCAGGGTATTTACAAAGCCCAGAATGGCGGAAGTATTGAACCCTTTGGAGTTAATCCGAGGGCTCTTGATGAACGCGTAATAGGCGCGATATATCAATGCATAGGCATCGAGAAGAAACAGTTTATCGTCAGAATTCATATATTTATCCTTTTTTTCATGGTAAAAGTACAAAAAAATACCGTATTAAGTGTTTTATTACTATTTTTGTGGGAAAATAGCGATGCATGGACAACTCATCACTCATAAAAACTCCGATAGCGGCAGAACTGGACGATTTCAAAAAGCTGTTTGACAATTCGCTTACCAGTTCCAACTTTTTGCTGAATGAAGTAATCTCACACATTCGACAAAAGAATGGGAAGATGATGCGTCCGATTTTGCTGCTGCTTGTGGCAAAGCTATATGGACGGATTTGTCCCGAATCACTTCATGCGGCGGTTTCCCTTGAATTATTACATACGGCCAGTCTGGTTCACGATGATGTGGTGGATGAAAGCACCGAGCGTCGCGGACAGCTGTCGGTGAATGCTATTTATAATAATAAGGTAGCGGTACTGGTGGGTGACTACCTTTTGGCAACTGCACTTGTGCAGGTAGGCAAGACGCATAATTACGCTATTATTGATGTGGTTTCCCGTCTGGGACAGAATTTGTCCGAGGGAGAACTTCTTCAACTTTCTAATGTAAGTAATCTCCAATTCTCCGAAGAAATCTATTTTGATGTGATCCGTAAGAAGACGGCTGTGCTCTTTGCAGCTTGTACCAAATCGGGTGCTCTCTCGGTAGGAGTGACCGATGAACAGGCGGAATTTGCGCGTCAGTTCGGTGAATATATCGGTCTTTGCTTCCAGATTAAGGATGATATATTCGACTATTATGATAGTAAGGAGATAGGTAAGCCAACAGGAAACGATATGTTGGAAGGCAAACTGACCCTTCCCGTTCTTTATGCCTTGAACTCTACCAAGGATGAAAGTGCGGAAGAGATTGCCGTCAAAGTGAAAAATGGTACTGCCTCGGCCGATGAAATCGCCCGATTAATCGAATTTGCCAAGCAACAAGGTGGCATTGAATATGCAGTGCAGACCATGTTTGCCTATAAGGAAAAAGCACTTTCATTATTGGCATCCTTGCCTGATTCAGATGTAAAAGCCGGCCTTGCTGCTTATTTGGATTATGTAGTGGACCGCGATAAATAATCAACCAAACTTACATTTTACCCAAGGGCTTTCGGGACTCTCCGTCGAAAGCAGGAAATAGCGGATTGCTTCCTGGAAGTTCTCTTCGCCGGGATAGCTCATGATTTGTCCTAACAGGAAGCTTTTGCCTATCTCTTTCCAGCAAGCGAATGTTTCACGGCATTTCTTACCGGCAAATTCTATGTACTTCCAGGCTTCTTCTTCAGCTAAAAGTCCATAGTCATAAGATACGCGAGCGAGACTTACCAGATGCCCTAAATCCCATGCTAATATACCTCGTTGGAGGTCTTCATTGGTTATTTCGATTGTGTTATTCTCTTTGATGTACACCAGGAAGTCACTCAGATTTCTGCAATATTGTATGAAGCGATCGATGCCAAGAAAGCGTTCTTTGATGAGTGCTTCGCGTTTTTTTTCGTTATGCTCCGATAGAAAAAGAGAAATCATGATGTTGTATGCGCTGCGTTCTCCTTCCTCTTTGAGAAAGTTAAATACCAGTTGAATGTTAGGTTTGTCTTTTAGTCTTACGGCTAAAGAAAGATGTCGGGATAGCTCCTCACGACTTCTTCCCGTAGTCAGACTGTTTGTGTAAAAAAACTCTTGCTCTCCGCTCATCAGTCCGATGAGAAGGGCTTGTTCACGATTTCGGTTCACAGGAGGTGCCTGTGGATTCCGATGGAAGAGGGGTGCCGAATTTGTTTCCATACTCTTATCTTTACGTTTGTTATCAAAAAGCGTGAGAACTGTTACTTGTACCATTCCTGAGGCTTCGGCAAACCTTCTATGAAATACAAGCAACAGTCTCACGCCTATTCGATATATAACAAGAGTATATACACGAAAGTGCGTGAGACCCGTTTGCTCATTACCTTTCATAGATTGAATTTTGCCGAATTCCAGGAAAAAGGTAATAAATGAAACGTTCTCTAATACAATGCTTTAGCCAAAACTCTATTGGCTTATGTTGTCGCAAAGATAGGAAAAGTTTCGCTTTTCCTATCAAGCTTCTTTAGTTTTTATTATGGTATGGAAGCTCTTAGAAGAACTTCATTTCCATGCCTTTGATGTCCGAAAGCAGAAGATTGGCCAGGCGGCTGGTGCCCAAGCGGAACCATTGGTTGTTGAGCCATTCTTCGCCAAGCACCTCTTTGACGATAGTGTAGTAGATGACAGCGTCATTTACGGTATTAATGCCTCCGGCAGGTTTGAAACCTACTTTATTGCCGGTTTTATCGTAATATTCTTTAATAGCCCGGCACATTACATAAGCAGCTTCCGGGGTTGCAGCGGGTTGTTGTTTCCCGGTAGATGTCTTTATGAAATCTGCGCCCGAATACATGGATAGGATAGAGGCTTTCATGATATTGGAAGCACTCTTCAGAGCGCCTGTTTCCAGAATCACTTTCATGTGATGTTCCTTGCAGACATCTTTCAGTTCCTGTATCTCTTCGCACATATTTTCGTAGTCTCCACTCAGGAATTTGCCTACTGAAATTACGATATCTATTTCGTCTGCACCTTCCATCAGTGCCATGGCGGTTTCTGCTACTTTTACTTCTGTGAAGGTTTGTGAGGAAGGAAAACCTGCCGAAACACAGGCTATTTTTACATCCTCTACTTCCAGGGTACTCTTTACGATTTCTGCGAAGTTAGGGTAAACACAGATAGCAGCGACATTCTCCAAATCTGGGAATTCTTCGTCGAACTGATTTACTTTTTGAGTGAATTTCATCACGCTTTCATCGCTGTCCGTAGTGTTCAGTGTAGTGAGATCAATGCAGTGGAACAAGAATTTCTTGACCTCCTCCGTATGGTTTCCGGGCACTTTTTCTGCAATGATTTTCGCTACCTGGGCAGCTACTTCCGTATCGTCCAGCTGTGTGTTGTACTTTGCCAATGCGGCATCATACTTGTTCTGGTTAGGTTCATTCTTCTCCATGGTCTTGCAATTTAGGATTATTGATATGGCGGGTGTTATCCCGTTGGGTTTTCTTCTCCAGATTGCGGGCAAACGCTTCAGTGACGTTTACACCTGTCTGATTGGCAATGCAGAGTAGTACCCAGAGGACATCCGCTATTTCGTCTTCGATATTATCTTTTTCTCCTTCTTTGAAGGATTGGTCACCGTATTTGCGGGACATAACTCTTGCCAGTTCACCTACCTCTTCAGTAAGGACAGCCATATTGGTGAGTTCGCTGAAATAGCGTACACCATACTTTTTGATCCAGCAATCTACCTGATGCTGAGCTTCTTCTAATGTCATCATTCCTTGTTTTTTGTATCCATACAGATGGTCACAGGGCCATCGTTCAATAATTCTACCTTCATGTCGGCACCAAATTCTCCGGTACCTATTTCTTTGCCTAATAGGAAACTCAGATCTTTGCAAAACTGTTCATACAGCGGAACAGAAATATCGGGCTTTGCTGCACGTATATATGAAGGACGGTTGCCCTTCTTTGTAGAAGCATGCAAGGTGAACTGACTGATTACCAGTATTTCACCGTTAATGTCGAGGATTGATTTGTTCATTACTCCATTCTCGTCGTCAAAGACACGCAGGTTGACAATTTTTTTGCAAAGCCAGTCAATGTCTTCTTGTCCGTCTGTTTCCTCAATACCTACCAATATCAGAAGCCCTTTCCCTATAGCGGACTTGCATGTTCCGTTGATTGTAACAGAAGCGTGTCCGACACGTTGTATGACTACTCTCATGTTTTTTATCCTAATCTTTTAAAAACTTTTCCGGATGCAAAGTTACGAATAAATTCGTGATTGCCTGCAATTTGTATGTATGAATATGTAGAAGGAGGGGTTAACTCCTAAAATATTCTTCAATAACTTTTGCTTTAGCTTCTCCTGTAACCTTCGTAAGCGCCTCCAGGGATGCTTCTTTTATGCGCTTTACGCTTTTAAACTCTTTTAGCAGAGCTGCTTTAGTCTTTTCTCCAATGCCTTTTATCTCATCCAACTCGGAAGCAATCTGTCGTTTACTGCGTTTCTCGCGGTGGAAAGTAATGGCAAAACGATGTACTTCATCCTGTATCTGCGTCAATAATCGGAACAGGGGAGTATTTTGTTTTAAACCGATAGTCTGCGGTGGAAAGCCATAAAGCAGTTCGGATGTGCGGTGTTTGCCATCCTTGGCAAGTCCGGCAATGGGGATATTCAGATTTAGTTCGTCCAGAACTTCTTTCACGGCGCCCATTTGCCCCTTTCCACCGTCGGTGATAAGGAGGTCGGGTAGGGTTGCTTTCTCTTCAATAGCGCGCTGATAACGGCGTCTTACGACTTCTTTCATGGAGGCGTAGTCGTCTGCGCCTACTACGGTCTTGATATTGTATTTCCGGTAGTCTTGTTTTGAGGGTTTGGCTTTCTTGAATACCACGCAGGCGGCAACCGGATCGGAGCCTTGGATATTTGAGTTATCAAAACACTCTATTTGTATGGGTAAATGTTCAAGGTGTAACTCTTCCTGTATCTCTTTCATCAAGCGGACGCTACGCTGCTCCGGATTCAGCTTTTCGGCTTGCTTCATGCGATCGGCCTTATACTGCTTTACATTCAGAATGGAAAGATCCAGCAGTTTCTTCTTATCCCCTCGCTGAGGTATTGTAAAGATCACGTCTTTCAACTCCATATCCACCTCGAAAGGCACGATGATTTCGCGTGAAAGGCTCTTGTATCGCTCTCTCATTTCAATGATGCCCAGTTGGATAAGTTCTTCTTTGGTTTCATTCAATCTTTTCTTGTACTCGAATGTAAAAGCCTGGTTGATTGCCCCGTTTGTGATATGCAGATAATTGATAAATGCGGATTTGCTATCGCTATCTTCCTCTATGGAAAAAACATCGATATTATGCAGAACATTGCTTACTACCTCTGACTTGGCACGGTAATTTTCAATCAGCATGTATCTACTCTTGACCTTTTGTGCCTCTTCAAACTTCATTTCGGCAGCCAGTTCCTGCATTTGCTGAAAAAGCATCCGTTGTATTTCCTGCGTATTACCTTTGAGTATTTCCTTGATTTCTCCGATGTTTTTCATGTAATCACCCAGTGATTGCTTCCCGACGCAAGGTCCGGCGCAGTTCTTGATATGATATTCCAGACAAACATTGAATTTTCCTGCCCGGATATTTTCGGGTGAAAGGTTCAGGTTGCAGGTGCGTAACGGATACAGGTGCTTGATAAGATCGAGCAATGCATTCATGGAAGGTACATGGCTGTAAGGGCCATAGTAAGAGGAACCGTTGCGTATGATTTTACGTGTCTTGAATATCCGGGGAAAATACTCGTTTTGAACGCAAATGGACGGATATGTCTTGTCATCTTTCAACAAGACATTGTACCGTGGCTTATATTTCTTGATGAGATTATTCTCCAGCAGCAAGGCGTCTTCCTCAGAGTTCACCACAATGTATCGGATATCAGCTATTTTGCTGACGAGTACTCTTGTTTTCCCCGGTTCGTGTTCTTTGTTGAAATAGGAGGAGACCCTTCGCTTTAAGTTTTTAGCTTTACCTACGTATATGATAACCCCTTCGGTATTCAGATATTGGTAAATACCGGGGCTCTCCGGAAGGTTCAATACAATTCCTTTCAGATATTCGCTGGTTTTAAGTTCAGGGTTATTCTCCATGTGGTTCTCAGGTCTCTTCTCTTTGTTTATAATGAAAGTACCGACTGTACGTCTACGTCTTTGTTGAATAAGTCTATTCCGTGCAACTCCTTTAGTTCTATGATGAAGTTCACATATATTTTCTTCGGATTCATCTTTTGTACTAGTTTGCAGGCAGCCTCCATTGTTCCGCCTGTGGCGAGCAGATCGTCATGTAGCAAAACTACGTCGTTCTCGTTGAGGGCGTCCTTATGTATCTGAATGGTGTCTTTGCCATATTCTTTATCGTAGCTTTCCTCAATGGTTTCTGCAGGAAGCTTTCCGGGCTTGCGGATAGGAATGAAACCTGCACCCAAGCGGGTGGCGAGAATAGGTCCCATAATGAAGCCTCTCGATTCAATGCCTACCACTTTCGTGATACCTTTGTTCTTGTACATTTCATACAATGTATCTGAAAGTTCCTGAAGTCTTGCAGGATCTTTAAACAGTGTAGTTACGTCGTAGAATAGAATTCCCGGAATAGGGAAATCAGGAATTTCCCGAATGCTTTTTGCAAGAGTTTCTTTGCTCATAATCAGTATTTTTAATGCGTTTATTGAATTCTTTGTTTCACGTGGAACGTATTCGCTTTATCTGCCCGAAAGCACCAGTAATACGTTTATATCGCTTGGTGATACGCCCGGAATCCGGCTTGCCTGAGCTATCGTTTCCGGATCAATCTTCACTAGCTTCTGTCTTGCTTCGGTGGATAGGGATTGAATGACATTATAATCAAACTTCCCTTTTATTTTGATGCTTTCCAAACGAGCCAGTTTATCTGCAATCATTCGTTCACGTCCAATGTATCCTTCATACTTAATCAGGATTTCAGCTGCCTCAATTATTTCTTCTTTTCTTTCAGTAACTTTATCCAGCTCCCGGCGGAAAGCGCTGACATGCTCCGCCATGTTTTCAAGCGTAACTTGCGGACGGTTTATAAGGTCGATCAATTTGCATCCTTGGCGAAGGGGAGTGGTACCCAATTGCTCCAATACCGGATTGATTAATGCCGGTTTCATCGAATAGTTACGAGTGAATTCTATGATACTATTGATCGAGTCACGCTTCCGTTTCAGTAACTCATAACGGTCGCTCTTTACGAGTCCGAGTTTCCATCCCTTTTCGGTAAGACGCATATCTGCATCGTCCATACGTAGCAAGATGCGATATTCGGCGCGCGAAGTAAACATACGATAAGGTTCATCCACGCCTTTGGTTACCAAATCATCGATTAATACGCCGATATATGCTTCGTCTCGTGCAAGGGTAAATGGTTCACCGCCGTGACAGTTTATATGTGCGTTGATTCCGGCAATGATTCCTTGCCCGGCTGCTTCTTCATATCCGGTGGTCCCGTTTACCTGCCCTGCAAAGAATAGATTTTTAATTTTCTTCGTTTCCAACGTATGTTTTAGTTGGGTAGGGTCAAAGTAGTCATACTCGATAGCGTATCCGGGACGATAAATCACCAGATCTTTGAATGCGGGAATCTTTTTCAGCGCTTCTATCTGTATATTCATCGGGAGTGATGAAGAGAAGCCATTTAAATAAAGTTCCTGAGTTGTTTCTCCTTCCGGTTCCAGAAAAAGCTGGTGTTGCTCCTTATCGGGGAAAGTAACTATTTTAGTTTCGATGCTGGGACAGTAACGTGGACCGATACTCTGAATCTGTCCGTTGAAAAGGGGAGAATCCGGCAACCCTTCACGTAATACACGGTGTACTTCCTCGTTCGTGAAGCAAGTCCAGCATGGGAGTTGTTTTAAGTGGCGTACACTGGTATCCAGAAATGAGAATTTATGAAAGTCACATTCTCCATCCTGCGTTTCCATGTATTCATAGTGCACACTCCGTCCGTCTATGCGAACAGGCGTACCGGTTTTCATGCGTCCGTATTCAATGCCATGTCTTGCGATGGATTCGGTTAATTCGTAAGATGCAGGTTCTGCCATACGTCCTCCGGCAAGTTTGGTACGTCCTACGTGCATTAATCCGTTCAGGAAAGTGCCGGTGGTCAGTACGATACACTTTGCACGGAAGGTTACATCGAGTAAAGTGGTTAAGCCTACCACTTCTCCGTTTTCAACGAGAATTTCACGTACTGTATCTTGCCAGATATGCAAGTTGGGAGTATTTTCTAAGATTTCACGCCATGCCCAGATGAACTTATTGCGGTCACATTGTGCACGGGGGCTCCACATTGCGGGGCCTTTGGAACGGTTCAGGATACGGAACTGGATGGCGGTCTGATCGGTCACTAATCCCATATATCCACCTAAAGCATCTACTTCGCGTACAATTTGTCCTTTGGCAATACCTCCTACGGCAGGGTTACAACTCATTTGTCCTATCTTATTCATGTCCATGGTGATAAGACAGGTTTTTGAACCCAGATTTGCCGCAGCAGCTGCGGCCTCACAACCGGCATGTCCGGCGCCAATCACGATAACGTCGTATTTAAACTCCATTCATTCAATGTCTTTAAAACAGTGCAAAGTTACGAAAAAAACTACTACTCATCCAGTTTTTCTTTTTCTTATCATTGTTTAAGGGATGGTTAGTGGCTTGTGAAATCTTTATTTCTGACGGGTTATGAATTAAATGATAATTCCAATATTAAGTAAATAGAGTATCTCAATTCCCTTCCTCCGGGGAGGAGGAGAATCGAGATAGTATTACTTTATCATTTAATATGAAAACACCCAAGGAAATGAGGGTTAGCGCAGCAGCTTAACGCTCTTTGGAGGCTTCACGCCTCCAGCCGCTAAGGCAAACCACCGTGGTGTTTTTCATAATATTCCTTGTCGGATATATAATTAATGGCTAATTGGGTCATGGAAAAATATACATCTATAGAAGATGTATATATTTATAACCGGCAGGGGAATGTGTGAAGTTTATCAGGAACGTAAAATCCAAGATGTAAACTTAAACAGGAAGACTATTTTTTAACTGTGAAGAAAAGCAGTATATATCAAAACAAAAGTGTAAAGTAAATCCAGGCATAGTCATTTGAAGAATATTTGACCTGAAAACAAGTAATGATGTGATCCGGTACAAGTAATGTTGTGGGTGATTAGATTGCTTGTTCTCATCCATAACAAGCAATGTAATTTCAGGCAATGATCACCCCATGAACTCTACAGAAACTATACATTTATAGGAGAATAATCCTTGGAAAGGATTACATACCGCCGTCTATGCGGGGGAAAAAGCTAAAAATGCCGGATTACGGACCTATACGGTATCTACGTTAAATACGGGATATCTTATTGTATTATAGCAAGTTGAACTGTAGAAATGAAATTTTGGGCGTGAGGGTAAGTTCCCTACCCTCACGCCCAAAATTTACTCTCACTCACACTTAATATTTAGTCTATCAACCGCTTATTTCAAGAGTGAGAGTAGTGAGGGTAAATCACATCAACTTTTATTTAGCGCTCAGCTTTGATATATAAGTACCCGAAATGCCACACTTAAGTGTTTGAAATGCCGCATCTGAGTACCTTAAATGCCACACTTAAACACCCGGAATGCCATACTTCGCACTTCTTCAAGTGTGGCATTCCGGTTACCGAGATGTGGCATTTCAAACGCTTAAGTGTGGCATTTGGAGAACTGTTTTTCGAGGATATAGGAACATCTGTATTGGAAAGACTGAACGCTTTTATTTCATTCCGCTCTTTTAGCATCTATATATCGGTGGTATTGGATATATAGATACTGCATGCCCGATATATAGATGCGACATGTTCGATATATAGATGCTGCGCGTCCGATGTATATAGCTAATATCCAGAATATGAGCTGAATTTCTGTTGGTTATGTTTTGTGCACTTTTGTAGGATTATGAATTAGTTCACCACAGAGTAACACAGAGTTTCACAGAGTTATATTCTTTTGATTTCAAATTGATTAAACTCCGTGAAACTCTGTGTTACTCTGTGGTGAAAACTCATTACTAATACAAAAAAGAGTTTTTTCTATCTGCCGCCATCGTATTCCGCAAATAATTTGATATATTTGGAAACTTAAAATCTGGATGGTCAACTTATAGTCTGAATACGGTTTATGGAACAGCAACATCAATCTTTATCGGAACAACAGATAAAGGCGCAACAGAAGACTTCGGAGAAACAGGCGGAACAGCCGCAATGTTGTCCTAATTGCGGGACGCCTTGTCACAGTGGTGATAAATTCTGTGAAGAATGTGGCATGGCGCTTAAAGGAACTTCATGTATGCGTTGTAACTCTCCTGTTCAGCCTAATTGGGAAATATGCCCTCATTGCGGACAAGGGCTTCATGCAGAATTGTGCTCATTCTGCGGTGCCTCGATGGAAGCGGATGATTTCTTCTGTCCTGATTGTGGTAATCCTCGCACAGGGATTATCTGTCCTGACTGCAATACCCTTAATTTCCGCAGTTTTTGCCGAAAATGTAATCGTCCCCTGAATGAGATGGCAATGCAGGAAATGCAGAAGGCGAAGAAAGACCCCGTCTTTCAGGAAATGCTGGTATTGGCGCAGGAACTTGCCGATTTGGAAGAACAAATACTGAATACTGTCTCTGAAGAATTTCCGGTGGGGGAACCGGAACTGCCCCCTGTAGAATTGAGTGAAGCCGATAAGAAACTGATACAACAATATAAAGATCTCTTTTCAGGAAGCGGTTCTCTTGAAGGAATGCAGGTTGCCAGACCTGAACCGAAAGTGGAGGAACCTGTTCAAACTCGTCCGAAGATACAACTGAATGTGAAGAAGGTAGATCTTGACGAAGCAAAGCAATCTTATAAAGAGAAACTGGAAGAGATGAAGTTACTGATGGAGAAACTTCGTCCGGAAGGAGATATGACGCCACAGATGCAGCGAAATTACTATTCGGCAAGGAAATTGCCTGTTTTGCGGAAATCCGTAACAAAAGCGCCTGTTTGCTGGATATGTAACCTCTGCGGTTGCCACCATAGTCACCCAAGTGAGTGTGCCCAGCCGGAACTGGGGGGTACTTGGGTATATGAAGATGTGGTGACTGTTACAAAAACCTTTGAGTATCAGGATGATTGATCCTTCAGGGTGCCTTGCCGAATTGGCTAATCTTAAAACTATATAGAATTATGAGCGACTTGAGAGACAGTGATAAAACACTGCGTCCCGGTAGTGCGGACGGTGATAAAACTTTGCGCCCTGCCCTGAAAGCCGAGAAAACCCTTCGTCCTGGTGAAGAAGAAAAAACTCTTCGCCCGGAAGATGATAGTAAGAAGACCTTGCGCCCTGGTGTAGCAAACATTGACAAAACTCTGCATCCGGGTGGAATGGAGGATAAGACGTTGCGTCCGGTTTCGTCAGATGATGCGACCTTACGTGCCGAACAGCAAAAGGCGATTGAGGCTATCACTCGCCAGCATGATACGGAATATCTTATTAAAGGGCTGAATTACAGGGTTATAAAGGTAATCTCGGATGGAACGGGAGAAGCTCAGATCTTTCTGGTGGAAAATAAGGGAAAGCAGTACGTACTAAAACTCTATTATGTTGGTATTGAGCCGCCTCCTAATCATCAGATACTTGAAATTATAAGACAAACTCCGCGCTCGGGATTATTAGTGGATATCATAGATCATGGTCAGTGGGATAATCCGCGTGTTTCCGGTGAATTGAGGCATTATGAAGTAATGACTTACTGTAAAGGAGGCTCTTTGGATAAAATAAATCTGAAAGGAGACGAAAGAAGGCTTTGTGAAATTGCTAAACAAGCTGCTGCCGCCATTGATTTTTGCCATAAGCATGGGTTTATTCATCGGGATATAAAGCCGGGTAATTTCTTTTTTGCCGATGAGAATCAGAATCAGGTACTGCTGGGGGATTTTGGTATTTCGGTAAGATGCGATCAGAATGGAGTTGCCCGTACGGACCAGGCTCGTACCCGCATTTATGCAGCTCCCGAAATGTATTATACGGTTCCCGGTGAGAATCGGGTGGAGATTGATACGAAGAGCGATTTTTACTCTCTTGGTATGGTTTTGCTCTGTCTGTGGATGGGCGAGAAAGAGTTTAAAGAAAGAGAATTTGAACTGATGAAGCGTAAACGCACGGGGGATTTGCCTTTTCCTGCGGATTTATCGGGACGAACGCTGCAATTAATAAAAGCATTGACCGCACCTCAGCCGGAAAAACGTTGTGGATTTACCGAAATCGTTCGTTGGGCTCGGGGAGAGGATGTATTCAGTGATTTTGTCGGGCAGGAAAGTAAACGTCGTTTCAGTATTATTTTTAATGCCGGAAAGAATCAAATAGCACATTCACCCGAACAATTGGCTGATTTTATGCGACAGGATCAGAATCTTGCCATAAAATATCTCTATACCGGTAAGCTTACTAAATGGCTGAATGATAATCAGCGGCCGGAATTGGTTTCGGAAATCGAAGATATTGTGGAAAAGCGCTATCCGAAAGACCAGACTGCAGGGCTGTATGCCGCCTGTTATACGCTCAATGTGGATATGCCCTATTATGATGTCAAGGGACGTCCGCGGACTACCGCCGAAGAAATAGCGCAATCTCTCATTGAGAATTTCAACACTTACCAGACTACCTTGGCGAATGCGAACGATCCCCTGTTTCTCTTTTTTAATGCGCACGATCTGAAGCGGCTTACGGATAATGCAGCTCCCTTGTTTAATAAAAAAGGTCGCCAAAGGGAGGCTTTATGGCGTTTGATCTATGAACTTGATCCTTCACGTCCTTATGAATTAATCGATGAAAAGGGGAATTTGGGGCGTTGTAATACACCGGAAGAAGTTCTTCATTATGCTTATAATCATATGTTGAGTGCCGACTCGTGGAATGATTTGGCAGAAGAGTCTTTCCTGATATGGTTGGCAGGCCGTGATAAAGGATTGGTAGGGAAGATACGTACTCAATTGAAAGGCTTCAGTACATCGGATGCTGCGGTAACTTACGGTGTACTTTATAATTTGAGTCCTAAAGTTTCTTTCACCCTGCAAATGGACGAGACAGCAAATAATTATTATTTCACACATACTCAAATAGCCCAATTCATCAATCAACAGTTGATGGTTTACAAGAATACACCGAAGAATGATCCGGATCATGAATATGCTGATTATATTCTCGGTATGCTCTCAAGTCTGAAAGGTTCGCGGCTCTATTTCTATCTGAAGTCTAAGGGTGTGTATGAGGATAAGATTGAATGGATAAATTATTGCTTTGAACTGAAATCCAAAGATAATCTCCGGAAAGCAGGTCCTTACAACTGGATAATAGCTACTTTCAAGATGATCAAGGGATTGGGTGCTTTACCTTATTATTACTTCAAGGATAGTGATAAGAGTATAACCGATTTGGACGGATTGAGGTCCATTCCATCGAAAGAAGTTAAGGCAGAACTGGAGAGTGGATATTTGAGAGACTGGCTTACTACTTTCTTTCAGGAGAATCCGTTGAAGAATCTTTCTCCCAAATTCGCATACGAGCAGGAAACGGTGAAATATCTCGAATTCATCGAAAAAATAGATAGTAAAGATACAGATGTTTCCAATTTCCGTATTGCCACCAATTTTGTGAATAAGAACCTGCGGAAAGTGCGTTTACGTTGTAGGACGCTGACGGTGATGCGTGTCTTGCTGGGAATACTGTGTTTCATTCCTATTTTGGCTTTTGCGGTTGCATTATGCTTCTACGGGCTTCCGTTCACAGAAAACCCGTTGTCCGGTTTCTCTGTCGGTTCCATTGTGACGATGGGTATCATCTTCGGTATTCTTATTTTTGTAACTTCTGATTTTGAGAATCTTATCGGAAGTGCTATTTTAGGTTTTATTGTGGGGGCAATTATCTATTATACAGTCTATTTTGTGCTGGATCTCATCATGCCCTATGCTCATTATGTACTGGCTGGACTTTTGCTCCTACTGGCTTATTATCTGATGAAAAGCTGTTATTTCAAGCTTCCGGTTGAGCGGAGGTTGCATGATCATTTGCTGAATCCTGGTTTTGAGGAAACAGGCTTGGAGCCATTGCATTTTGCTTTTAAGGCGAGTGTGGGGACACACTTTGAGTCTTCTATTGGCGGTGAATCGGCACAATATGCTAAATATCTGAAAGATTGTATCCGTAAGTTTTCTTATCGTGCTGTACTTTCCATGGTGGTGGTAGGTTGGCTGGCCTATTTGTTTGTGCAATATACTCCGGCATTCGGACTGGATGCCTCCCGTTTTCTGCAAAACGATGGAAAGCTTAAAGAACTGGTAGGTACATGGGAGGGTACGTTTGAAGGGCGTAATGCTACGCTGGACATAACGACAGCAAACTCGGAAGGCTTGAAAGCTACCATACATGTGCAATATACGAATCTGACCAACGAAGCATTGACGGGCACTGTGAATACCGTTACGAATACTATCCATTTTGACGATGTATACAAGAACGGTACTCTCGACGGGCAGTATAACGGTACGTTCACCGGCGATGGAATGGATGCTTTTGAAGGTACTTATGAGAATTATACGACCAAAAAACAAGTGAACTTCAGTTTCAAAAAAGCGAAAGCAGATGTAGAGAACTGATAAATGAAGATGACTATGAATTGTCCGAAATGTAATAAGCCGAACCGTGAAAAGGCTGTTTTCTGCAAATGGTGTGGTACCAATGTGGTTACTAAAGCTACCGAACCGCTGCGTGAGTTGGTGGGGATGGAAACCGTCAAGAACCAGTTGCAGGATTTGGTAAATACTTGTGAGTCGCTCGCTTTGCGTGCACAGCGTAGTGGCATTTCCATTCGTCTGGGCATGGACATGATTATTACGGGAAATACCGGAACCGGTAAAACCAAACTGGCAGGAGTATTGCAAAAACTATTGTATTCCAGTGGTATTATCAAGAAGCCTGCCATGAAAGTAGTGGATGCAGTGGATTATGAGGAGTTTGCCAAAGAGTGGGAAAAGAATACCGCCGATCTGAAAGGGGGGATTCTCTGCATTGAAAATGTGCAGAAGCTTTTGCCTTCGGGTGCAGCCAATGATATCAATAAGCTTGATAAGCTGTTCAGCTGTATGGATAAGTGGAACAATGATCCGATAGTCATTCTTTCCGGGCTTTCATCGGCCTTTAAAGAGTTTCTGGTATCCAATCCTGATGTGCGCAATCGCTTTGAGTATTACTTCGATCTGAAAGATTTCAGTATGGAGGAACTGAAGCAGCTTTGTATCCATGAACTCAAAAAACGTTATGGGATTGCATTGAGTGAGGAAGCGGATGCTAAATTGGAACGTGTGTTTAAGAATGAGATGCGACAGAAATCAGATGATTTCGGGAATGGGCATTTGGCTGTGAAAAAAGCGGCTGATATCTTTGCCAATACTATCAAGCGCGATCCGAATGCATCGGTTGCCATTCCTGAGGATATTCCCGGTAAAGAGTTCCGGCAGAAGAGTTATGAGGAGATCATGGCAGAGCTGGATGAGTTTGTCGGTATCGATGAAATCAAGGCAACGGTGCAGAAAATCATTAATAAGATAGATTTTGAACGGGAACGGAAAGGTGCCGGAGCAAAGCGGGAGGTCAAAGATCATTTTCTGTTCCTTGGTAATCCGGGGACGGGGAAGACAACGATTGCCCGTATCTTTGCTGATATCCTGAATTCGCTGGAAGTGCTGCCCATCGGTCAGTTGGTGGAAGTTTCGCGAAAGGAGCTGGTTGCGGGATATGTAGGTCAGACGGCCTTGGCAGTGGAAAAATATGTGGATATGGCTATGGGCGGAGTACTGTTCATTGACGAAGCCTATACATTGAAGCAAGGTGATAATGACCAGTTCGGTCAGGAGGCAATTGATACGTTGCTGAAACTGGTAGAAGATCGTCGCGGGCAGTTTGTGGCTATTGCTGCCGGATATACAAAAGAGATGGGAGAATTTTTGAGTTCCAACTCGGGGATGGCCTCCCGTTTCAATGAAACGGTGACTTTCCGCGACTATAAAGCCGATGAATTGACGGAAATCTTCCGCCGACAGGTGAAGAAAGAGCATCTGACCCTGGATGAAGAGGCCGAGGCATTTATCCGTAATTACTTCTCGAAGATGTACCTGACCCGTACACGCAATTTCGGTAATGCCCGTGAGGTACGGAACGCAATGGATCGTGCAATCAAGAATCAGGGAGTCCGGTTGCTGGAACTGAAGGGTACACCGGATTATGATGCGTCTATGGTGCATGTACTGACGCGTGCCGATATTGAAGGTGAAGAAAGCAAAAATATCAAGAGTCTGGACGTTGTACTTGCTGAATTGAATGAATTCGTCGGTATGGACAGCGTAAAAGCAGAGATACGTGCGCTGGCGAACAAGATAGCCATGGACAAGGAAATGATGGAAATGGGTATTGCTGACGCTGAGGTGACTCCTGTACACATTGTGCTGACGGGTAATCCGGGGACAGGTAAGACCACCATCGCCTGTAAGTTGGGAGAGGTCTTTAAAGCCATCGGTCTGCTGCCTACCGATAAAGTCGTGGAAAAGGAGCGTAAACATCTGATAAGTACGTATCAGAATGAGACGGCCAAACTTGTGGATAAGGCTTGTGACGAAGCAATGGGCGGTATTCTTTTTATAGATGAAGCCTATGCTCTGATGCCTATCAGTGCGGGTGGAAGTAAGGATCAGACTGGAGTAGAAGCCGTGGAGGCACTAATGACCCGAATGGTGAAGGATGCCGGGAAATTTGTGGTTATCTGTGCCGGTTATCGCGCTGAAATGGAGGAATTTGTCAATAATGCCAATCCGGGCTTCCGACGTCGGTTTAGTAATTTTCTGCATATCGAGGACTACTCGGCAGACCAGTTGATTTGTATTTATCGTTCTCTTATCAGGAAGAAAGGGAATATACTGACACCGGATGCAGAAGAGATGCTGATTAAGTTAGTCGATGAAATGGTGACATCGAAAGATGAGAACTTTGGAAATGCAGGGGAAATGGTGAAACTCTTTGAGAAAACCAAAGCCCGCCGTGCCAATCGGCTGGCACAATTACATGCCGGAGGACAGACCTTGACTCGCGAAATGTACCTGACCATCGAGGCGGAGGATATTCCGTATGATCCGCCAAAGATGATCGATGAAGAAGAGTGCATGGCTGAATTGAACCAATTGATCGGATTATCCAGCGTGAAACGTGAAGTGAAGGAGATTGCCGATTATATCAAAGTGGAGCGTGCTAAGGCGGAAGCTATGGGTAAGAAATTCCAGGGTGTAGTGGATCACTATCTCTTTGTCGGTAATCCGGGAACGGGAAAGACTACTGTGGCACGTATCATGGGAAATATTTTCTATTCATTGGGTGTATTGCCCAGCAATCGTTTGTTGGAAGTAACCCGTAAGGATTTGGTAGAAGGCTATGTGGGGCAGACTGCCATTAAAACGGCACGGGTTGTAAAGCGTGCGGTGGGTGGTGTGTTCTTTATTGACGAAGCTTATTCACTGATGGGTGATAACTTCGGGCAGGAGGCTACGAATACCATTTTGCCGATGTTGCTTGATTATAAGGGGAAGATGGTTTGCATAGCTGCCGGGTATCCGCGTGAGATCCGCCAATGGATTGATACGAATTCCGGTTTGGAATCCCGCTTTACCAAGGTGATTCATTTTGAGGACTATAATCCCGATGAATTGGCGCAAATTTTTAGGATGAAGGTGAAAAAGGATAAGCTTACACTGACTCCTGAAGCAGAAAATGCCATGCGTGTTTACTTCACGGATTTATATAATCGTCGTGAACGTAATTTTGCCAATGCCCGTGAAGTGAATAATTATTTCGATCGGGTGAAAAAGAACCAGAGTTCCCGTCTTCGTCACGAAATGGAGCGTCCTGACTTTGATCCGGCAAGTTACAGTATATTGTTGCCTGAGGATATGGGATAATTGAATCACTAATTGTTAATTACTAAAGAAATGAGTATATTAGTCAACTGCCCTAAATGCAGAGTTGAAATAGAAAGTGATAGTTACTATTGCGATCAATGTGGTGTTGAACTGTATATTTGCCCTCAATGCCATGTGTTTGGAAAGGGGAAACGATGCACGCAATGCGGTCAGCCGTTAGTATCCGCTGCAAATCAAGTGGTGTCACCTGTGCATCCTTCGACTTCTTCCGTGAATTCCTCGGCTTCTTCTGTGAGTCCGGCTTCCTCTGAACCTGAAAAGACAATGCGTCCGGGAGTATCCGTACCTCCACTTCCTGTACGTTTGGTTTGTTCTGCCGCAGGCATTCGTTTAGGTTTGGGAAATGGTGCGGTGATTGGGCGTAGAAAGGGTGATTATGTATCTGCATTCGCTTCTCAGGGATATGTTTCCGGTACCCATGCCCGCTTACAGAAGAGCACCTCCGGACAATGGGAAATAGTGGATCTGGATTCTACCAATGGTACGTTTGTAAACGGTAACCGTCTTTCGCCGAATGTACCTGCGGTGTTTAGCATCGGAGATATCGTTCGTATAGCCAATCTTGATTTTAAGGTTGAATAGATTTGGATGGAATAGAGATAATTTTAATCGTAGGTTGTAATCATTAAATCGCAAAATTACCTTATGTTATTATTGAAATGTCAGCTTGCCAGTGATATGGGGTGCATACGTACCAATAATGAAGACATGATACTTTTCAATGGAGGACTTTATCGTGACGAAACATACGAACAGAAGTTTGAACTCATTCCTCAGGCTCGATTTACGGCTTTTGTAGCGGATGGTATGGGCGGACACGAAGGTGGAGAATTTGCCAGTGAGTTGGCTACCCAGGCATTCGACCGTTTTATTACCGATCTTCCTTCCGATCTTTCCCATGAGGCACTGTCCGGTGAGATAAAGAATTGGGTGAATGAAACTCATGCTCTGATAACAAACAAGGGCGTTGAACTTCCTCAATACGAGGGAATGGGAACCACTTTTGTAGGCATGTTCAGTTATGAAGAGCGCATCTATATGGTGAATATTGGAGACAGTCGCCTGTATCGTTATCGTGGCGGTATTCTGAAACAACTTTCGTCGGACCATTCTATGCGGGAGCTGACCGGAGATATGACTACTCCATCCAACGTAATATATAACTCTTTGGGTGCCGGAACATCTGCTTTTGCCGATTTCACCGAATTAACCGGTCAATTATTGGATGAAGATCTCTTTTTGATTTGTTCTGATGGTTTAAGTGATATGCTTACAGATGATCAGATTGAAGAAGTTCTTCATCAAGAACCTACTGCAATCAATCTGATAGAAGCTGCAAAGGCGGCAGGTGGTAGAGATAATGTGAGTGTTGTGCTTCTGCGGGTAACAGAATAGAAAGAGGTAGCGGATCAAATGAACCATGTAGGTTTGTGAGTCAGCTTTTTTTGAAATATATATTGCTATTTCTTTATATTTTTATTTTCTTTGCTGTCAGATAACCGAATATTTTAAAGTGAAGATGCAGTTTCCATTTATCTATCTGATCGTTTTCTGTTTACTTGTGATTCTTTTTCTAGTCTGGTATATTCAGCGAACAAAGCAGCGGAAGAAGTTTCTCGAACAGGAGCATAAATACGATCAGGCTTTATTGGAAGTACATGCGATAGAGACTGAGTATTATATTTCTTTATTGAGGGATAAACAAGAAGAAACTCAAAAACTGCTTTCTCAGAAAGAAAATGAAATCAGAAAATTGGCCGATGAAAAGGCGCAATTATGCAATGTGATCTTTAAAGAGACATCCATTTATAAAACGATAGAACGGCTTAGCCGTCAAGACAAAACTAAAAACAAACAGGATTTACGTATTTTATTGGAAAATGAGCAGAAGAAACTTCGTTCTACTATTATGGAGATATACAAGGACTATATAGAGTATCTGCACCAAACCTATCCTAAATATACGGAAGATGATTGTCTATTTTCATGCCTCTCAATTTGTGGGTTAGATGATTTTACCATTGCTCTTTGCTTTGGGAATGTCAATAAGCAAATTGTGGCTCAAAGGAGGCATCGGATAAAATTGAAGGTTGCTAATTAGCCTGCTTTTTGAAGATTGTTATTACTTCTCTTTGTAAGTAAGTGATAAATAGCTAATTGTGAAAATTAGATGTTATCACTTATATTCTCTTTTTATGCTTTTATGTCACTAACTTTGTCACATTACGAATCGGGATAAATGTGAAAGGCATATGGGTGAACGCATTACTATTAGTTTTTATCCGGCGGAAAAGCCTAAGAGGAAAAAAGGATTTTTTGCTCGCTTATTAGAATGCATAAAAAGATGGATTAAGAGACTTCTGAGTTTTAGTTAACATATTTAATAACTTCTTCAAAACGCATTATTATGGATACAAATTTATTGTCGATGTCGCAGCAATTCTCCGGGCTGCCAATGGAAAGCTTAATCGGAGGTCCTTTGAATGCAGCCGCTAAGGCGAATTCTGCAATGGCTCTTACGCAAACAAGGTTTATGTTGGATACTTGTTTCAACATGGCGAAGGAGGATAAAGATGGGAAAACAATTCCGACCCAGTATGAGCCTATCATGATTGATATGATTCTTACTAGAAGTGTTATTTCAGAGGATAAAGATGGAAAGGTTTCTGTTACCCCTGCTTCTACAAAATTCACTTTGCCTCTTTTGACTATTCTGCCAATTAATTCATTAGCTGTGGAAACTGTGGATATTAATTTTGAAATGGAAGTAAAATCCAGTTTCTCTGAAGACGATAACAAAACATCTGAAAGCGCAAGTTCAGGTTCCGGTAGCTTTGAAACTAAATTGGGTTGGGGACCGCTATCTGTATCTATAAAAGGATCAGCCAGTTATTCTTCAAAGGATTCTGCTACTCATAATACACATTATGAAAAGAGCAATTCTGCCAAATATACGGTAAATGTACATGCTGGTCAGCTGCCGCTTCCTAAAGGAGTAAATACTATAATTGAAGCATTTACGCAAGCAATTCAGCCTATAGAATTGACGCCTGCCTCTTCTACTCCTACTCCTCCAGCACCCTGAAAGTAGTCTGAATGATAGAATGGTCAGGAAAGTTTAATATCAAGTCGAAATAAACGATTATGTCTGAAAACGAGCAAGGTACATTCAAACCTCAATTTGGGGCAGAACTTAACATTGAATCAATCATTGGCGCACCTTTGGTGGCGGCCTCGAAAGCCAATGTTATGATGCTGACCGGGCAGGCTCAGTTCTTGCTTGATTATTGCTTCACAAAAGAGGAGGGAAGCAACTTGCGACAACCTCTTATGATAGAGATGGTACTGAGTCAGCCGGTTGTTGATCATACGAAACAACCCACTGATCCGGGATACATCTCTATCAACAAAATGGCTTTTCAGGTTCCTTTACTGTGCTTATTGCCTTTAAATTCTCTTGCAATAGATAAGATCAATGTGGACTTTGATCTGGAAATCACATCGGTGGGTTCTTATGATTATAAATCGCAAGTAAATGCGGATGTGCAGCTTGTAGAGAAGAAGGCGGTTCTGAATGGAAGAATTGCTCCGGCCAAACAGGAATATAAGAAAAACTCCCGTGAACAATATGATAGTACTTTGTCGAGCCGTCTTAAAGTGAATATACATGCGGGCAGATTACCTTTGCCTAAAGGAGTATTGACTTTACTTGATTTGTATACAAAATCGATACAGCCCATACAAAAGATAGATAAACAGTCGGAAAAAGAAGAATAGAAGTATGATAGATCAATATATCCCATGTCCGGTATGTAGGACTCAAATACCCATTGATTTGCATTTGCTAATTCAAGGTGTGCAATTCTCATGCCCTAATTGTCAAGCGGCGATTGGGTTGGCGTCGGAAAGTCGCTCAGTAGTGAGTGAGGCGGTCGACAACTTTGAAAAGTTGAAGAAGATGGCACCTCAGAAAAAGTAAAATAGCATAATGTCGAATCATAAAACTCATCGATATGATTAGCTTTAAATTGTTTGTAGAGGCTATCCATCATGCCATTGTAAGTGCCAGCGACTCACTGATGGATAAGAATGAAGGTTTGCTGGATAAGTATTTTGAAAAGCCTGTTGACGGGGAGGGGAAAAATAAAGGGGCATTGGTTCCGAAGATAGTGCAACTTGAATATCCCGCTTTGGATGATACCGGAGCAGTTACTACTACAACAGTTCAGGTCCCTTTAATCACATTGGTACCTGTTACGGCTTCTAAAATAGAGAAGGCTACTGTTACGGCAGAATTTGTCTTGGAAGTTATAAACGATGAACTACAGATCAGCTTCCCTAATAAAAAAATATCAGAAAATGCTACGGTGGGAAAATTGGAGATTGTTATTTCGCCACAAGAATTAACGGATGGGTTGGAATTGATTATCGAGGGATATGCAAATGCTTTGAAACGACAGATAACCTGACAGAAAAGGAGCTTTTCTTGAGAATTAAGTCTTTGCAAGGTGTTAACCTCTTGTTTTTTATAATTTCCCATCTTCTTTATTTTTTTGCTATTGGATCTCACAAATTGGTATGTTTTTCTTGTGTATCTTTCTATCTTAGCGAATAAATGGAAAGATTATTGCATTTATTGAGTCAATTGCGTTATTCTGAAAATAAATTTGTAGCTAACTTTGCTTCCAAACATTAAATAGAGTTACATACCATGAAAAAATTATTCATCTCGTTATTTTTAGTAACGTTTTTTATTTTGGAGAGTTCGGCTCAATGGAAACCGGCCGGAGATAGAATAAAGACAAAGTGGGCAGAACAGATCAATCCTTCCGATGTATTGCCCGAGTATCCAAGGCCCATCATGCAGCGTAATGACTGGAAAAACCTGAATGGTTTGTGGGATTATGCTATTATTGATAAAGGTGGACGCATTCCAACGGATTTTGAAGGCCAAATTCTCGTACCTTTTGCTGTAGAATCGTCTTTGTCCGGAGTAGGAAAAAGAGTGAACGAAAATCAGGAAGTAATCTATCAGCGGAGCTTTGAGATACCTTCAGCCTGGAGAGGAAAACAGGTTTTGCTACATTTTGGTGCCGTTGACTGGAAAACCGATGTATGGGTGAACGATATTAAGGTTGGAAGTCATACCGGAGGATTTACTCCATTCTCCTTTGATATAACTCCTGCCTTGTCGGCTAAAGGTAACAACCGTCTGGTTGTAAAGGTTTGGGACCCTACGGACAGAGGCCCTCAACCACGTGGTAAGCAAGTTAGCAGACCGGAAGGTATCTGGTACACTCCTGTAACAGGTATCTGGCAAACTGTATGGCTGGAACCTGTTGCTGGTAAACATATTGAGAATCTTCGTATTACTCCTGATATTGACCGTCATCTGTTAACGGTAAAAGCTGAACTGAACACCAACAGCACATCAGACTTCGTAGAAGTGAATGTGTATGATGGTAATCAATTAATTGCTGCCGGTAAGAGTATTAATGGGGAACCTGTAGAAGTGGCAATGCCTGAAAATACAAAACTGTGGAGTCCTGATTCTCCTTTTCTCTATATTTTGAAAGTTACTTTAAAAGAAGGGAATAAGATTGTGGATAAGGTGGATAGCTATGCGGCCATGCGTAAATATTCCACTCGCAGGGATGCCAATGGTATCGTACGTTTGGAACTGAATAATGAAGCGCTGTTCCAGTTTGGCCCGCTTGATCAAGGTTGGTGGCCTGACGGTCTGTATACGGCTCCTACGGATGAAGCTTTGCTGTACGACATTCAGAAGACAAAAGATTTTGGTTATAATATGATCCGTAAACATATTAAAGTAGAGCCTGCCCGTTGGTATACATATTGCGACCAGCTTGGAATTATTGTGTGGCAAGACATGCCGAGTGGTGACCGCAACCCGCAATGGCAGAACCGGAAGTACTTTGATGGTACGGAAATGAAGCGTTCAGCCGAATCAGAAGCTTATTATCGCAAAGAATGGAAAGAAATAATGGACTGTCTGTATTCTTATCCTTGCATTGGTACCTGGGTGCCATTTAATGAGGCTTGGGGACAGTTTAAGACCGTTGAAATTGCTGAATGGACAAAACAATATGATCCGACCCGTTTGGTGAATCCAGCAAGTGGCGGTAACCATTATACTTGTGGTGATATGCTTGACCTGCATAATTATCCGGCACCTGAGATGTACTTGTATGATGCTCAGCGTGCAACTGTTTTGGGTGAATACGGTGGTATCGGTCTTGTTCTGAAGGATCATATCTGGGAGCCGAACCGTAACTGGGGTTATGTTCAGTTTAATTCTTCCAAAGAAGCTACGGATGAATATGTGAAGTATGCCGATATGCTGTATAAGATGGTAGACAGAGGATTCTCCGCAGCTGTCTATACGCAGACTACTGACGTGGAAGTGGAAGTGAATGGCCTGATGACCTATGACCGTAAAGTTATTAAACTGGATGAAAAGCGTGCTAAAGAAATAAATACACGTATCTGTAATTCGTTGAAAAAGTAATCTTCCGGGAAGGAGGAGGTTATGAACCGAACGATTATAAAGCTTTTCTTTTATTTGTGCATATTGACGGCGTTGCCGTCATATGCACAAAATGCTGTTCATTACTATTTTAAGACAATGGACATCCGGAACGGTCTCTCACAAAATACGGTATATCAGATTTTGCAGGACAGGAAAGGCTTTATGTGGTTTGGGACTAAAGACGGTCTGAACCGTTATGATGGTCTATCTTACCGCGTATACAAAAAGGAAAATTCCGGTTTAGGCAAGAATTTCATTACTGCACTTTATGAAGACCATGAAGGGAATATCTGGATAGGGACGGATGGGGGAGTCTTTATCTATAATCCGGTGCTTGATTCTTTCACAGCTTTCAATCAGACAAGTGATAAAGGTACTGTCATTAAAGACTTCGTAACCATGATTGGAAGCGATGAATACGATAATATTTGGATATCGGTGGAGAATCAGGGCTTGTTTTGCTACAACCATGAGAAAAGGTTACGGAATTATCTGCATGATTCGGGCATGTCCAATGTAGCTCGTTTCTGGCTTAACGAAAGTACCTGCTGGTTGGCTTTGTATGCTGACAATCTTTACTACACAAAGGATAATTTTGAAAGTCCGCTACAACCTTTTAAGGATGCAGATGGCAATGAGATATTTAAAGGAGATATCATTAACTGGCATGTCAGTGGTCCGCACAATTGCGTTTATATAGCTTCGGTTAACGGATTGACTGAGATAAACTTTACCACCGGCAAAACTCGCAGATTGTTGAACGCTTATGTACGCGTATTGCAATTCAAATCCGATGATGAGCTGTGGGTAGGTACGGAATCTGGTCTGTATATATACAATCTGGCAAATGATAAGGTGACACATCTGTCGGTTCCTGATCAGGATGATTCTTATGCATTGTCGGATAACGCCATTTATTCACTGTGCCGTGACAAGGAAAATGGTATGTGGATAGGTTCATATTTCGGTGGTGTGAATTATTATCCATATCAATGGACTTATTTTGAGAAATTCTATCCAAGAGATGATCTCAGGCACTTCGGGCGTCGGGTACGAGAAATATGCGAAAGCAATGACGGTACGTTGTGGATAGGTACCGAAGATAAGGGATTATTCAATTATGACCCTGCGAACGGTAAAATAGTGCCTTTTGATCATCCTGCCATTTACAAAAATGTTCATGCACTTTGTCTGGATGGAGATGATCTATGGGTGGGCACTTTTTCCGGTGGATTAAACCGGGTGAATTTGCATACCAGGCAAGTGAAGCATTATTCCAGAGGTAAAACTCAGAACTCTATGTCCGCTAATGATGCTTTTACCATTTGCAAAACCACTACAGGCGATGTCTGGATCGGTACAACGGCCGGTCTGCTGAAATACAACCGCTCTTCTGACGACTTTACACGCATTGCTGAACTGAAGAGCATGTTTACTTATGATATATTGGAGGATTTCAACGGCAATCTCTGGTTTGCTACTTTCTCCAATGGAGTCTTTTGCTATAATGTCCGAAGTCAGAAGTGGAAAAATTACCTGTCGAATGAAAAAGACTCTGCTTCGCTCTCTTACAATAAGGTGATCAGTATCTATGAAGACAGCAGAAAATGTCTGTGGTTTATGACCTTGGGTGAGGGCTTCTGCCGTTATAATCCGGAGACGGATAACTTCACCCGCTATGATATGTCGAAAGGTTTTCCAAGTAATACTATCTATAAGATGGTGGAGGATAAGCGGGGAAATCTCTGGCTTACAACTAATAACGGTCTTGTCTGCTTCAATCCGGAGACAGAGAGCAAGCATGTCTATACCACGGCCAACGGATTGTTGAGCAATCAGTTTAATTTCCAGTCCGGATATTGTGACAGAAAAGGACGTATTTACTTGGGCAGTATCAATGGGTTTATAGCTTTTGACCCAGAAACTTTTGTAGAGAACACTTTTCTTCCTCCGGTGGTCATTACTGATTTTTACTTGTTCAACAAGCGGTTATTAGTGGATAGTCCGGATTCTCCTATGGAGAAGAGCATTACTTATTCAGATGAAATAGAGCTTGATGCCAATCAGAATTCCTTTTCTCTTCAGGTGGCTGCCTTAAGTTATCAGGCTCCCGAGATGAATCGGTTAGAGTATAAGCTGGAGGGTTTTAACAGTGAATGGTATACGGTAGGCAGGAACTCCATGATCAATTACTCCAATCTGCCTTACGGAAGTTATACGTTGCGTATAAAGGGATCTAATAGCGACGGTAAATGGAATGAAGCGCAACGTGTGCTTAAAATACGTATTCGACCTCCTTTTTACTTGTCTACCTGGGCCTATGTCGTTTATGTACTATTGGCTTTATGTTCTCTGGTTGCCGTTATTTTCTACTTTAGGAGAAGGACCCAACAGAAGCATCAGCAGACCATGGAGAAGTTTGAGCGTGAGAAGGAGAGGGAACTGTACACGGCTAAAATAGATTTCTTCACGAATGTAGCTCATGAGATACGTACGCCGCTTACACTCATAAAGAGTCCGCTTGAGAATGTGTTGTCATCCAAATCGGTATCCGATGAAATCAGGGATGATTTGGAGATAATGGACCTGAATACAAATCGGCTGCTCGATTTGGTCAATCAGTTGCTCGATTTCAGAAAAACGGAGACGCAAGGATTCCAACTGAATTTTGTGGAATGTGATGTGTCGGATATCCTGCAAAAGACGTGTAAACGTTTTAGACTTTCGGCACGTCAGAAAGAATTGGAATTGGTTATTGACTCTCCCGAAACGGTGTATGCTTCGGTCGATAAAGAAGGCTTGACCAAGATTATCAGTAATCTGCTTTCCAATGCCATCAAGTATTCTGAAACTTATATCCGCGTTAGGCTGTATGTGGAAGAAGATAAACTGTTGTTTTCGGTTTGTAATGACGGTCCTGTTGTTCCGGCAAAAATGCGTGAAGAGATTTTTAAGCCGTTCATCCAGTATAAGGAGGGAGTCTTGAGCTCTGTATCCGGTACCGGTATTGGGTTGGCATTAGCCCGTTTGCTTGCCGAACTGCATGAAGGTGCATTATACATGGAAGATTCCATGGAATGTAATTGTTTCCTGTTGTCACTTCCGTTGAAGCATGTACAAACTGTTACAATAGAACGAAAAGAACCGGTAATGAATGAAGAATCATCCGGAGAAGGAGAACCGGAAACCGGTCGTAAACAATGCCGGTATACCCTGTTGGTTGTAGAAGATAGTTTGGAGATGCGGTTGTTTGTGACTAAACAATTGTCATCGGAATATCAGGTGCTGACAGCCGTCAATGGTATAGAAGCGTTGAAAGTGTTGGGAGAACATACGGTCAATCTGGTTATTTCTGATATTATGATGCCCGAGATGGATGGATTGGAACTGTGTGAACATTTGAAGTCGGAGCTCGATTATAGTCATATTCCCATTATATTATTGACAGCTAAAACCACCCTTCAGGCAAAAATAGAAGGTATGAGGCTTGGTGCGGACGTTTACATAGAAAAACCGTTCTCTGTGGAATACCTGAGAGTATGTGTGTCTAACTTGTTGAGTAACCGCGAGAAGTTGCGGGTTTCTTTTGCTCATTCTCCTTTTGTACAAGCTAACAGTATGGCGATGACTAAAGCAGACGAAACCTTTCTTAAAACATTGAAAGAAGTAGTTGTGGCCAATATGCAAAATCCTGAATTCTGTCTTGATGATATGGCGAGCCTGCTGAATATGAGCCGTTCGAGCCTGAACCGGAAAATAAAAGGGATATTGGATTTGACTCCGAATGATTACATTCGTCTGGAACGTCTGAAGAAGGCGGCACAGCTGTTGCAGGAAGGAGAATGTAAGATCAATGAAGTGTGTTACATGACTGGATTCAATACCCCTTCTTACTTCACAAAATGCTTCCAGAAGCAGTTTGGAGTTCTGCCTAAGGACTTTATAAAGTGACAACAGGGGCGATTGGTACTATTTTCGCATTGTTTGGATAAATATTTATACTCTATATCTCAATATTTTGCTATTTTTGGACTGTCATTTTATATCGCTGTTCCGCCTTCAGTAAAAGACGGGAAATAGGCTTTATTTTAAAGATTATATTATGAAAGATACATTGATCAGCAGGAGAGAGTTTCTGAAAGATATAGGGATGATTGGAGCCGGAGTGCTGCTATCGGCAAGCCCTTGGCTTTCTGCTTTTTCGGAAGTTGTAGAAACATCCGGTGAAAAGTGCCGTCTGGCTATTATCGGTCCGGGTTCAAGAGGACGTTTTTTGATGAGCTTTCTGGTACAGAATCCTAAAGTAGAAATTGTGGCATTGTGCGATATCTATCAGCCTTCTATTGAAAAAGCACTGGAGCTGGCTCCGAAAGCTAAAGTTTATGACGATTACCGGGAAATACTGGAAGATAAAACCGTTGATGCCGTACTGGTAGCTACTCCTCTTAATTCCCATTGCCAAATAGTGCTGGATGCTTTTGATGCCGGCAAGCACGTGTTCTGTGAGAAATCTATAGGCTTTACGATGGAAGAATGTTTCCGCATCTATAATAAGCACATCAGTACGGAGAAAGTATTCTTTACCGGCCAGCAACGTCTTTTTGATCCGCGATACATTAAGGCCATGGAAATGATTCATGCCGGTACTTTTGGTGAGATAAACGCCATCCGTACTTTTTGGAACCGGAATGGAGACTGGAGGCGGGAAGTGCCTTCACCTGATCTGGAACGTCTGATTAACTGGCGTCTGTATCGCGAATATTCCAAAGGACTGATGACTGAACTGGCTTGCCATCAGTTGCAAATAGGGAGTTGGGCATTGCAAAAGCTTCCCGAGAAAGTGATGGGACATGGGGCTATCACCTATTGGAAGGATGGTAGGGAAGTATATGATAATGTAAGTTGCATATATGTGTTCGATGACGGAGTGAAGATGACATTTGATTCTGTCATATCCAATAAATTCTATGGTTTGGAAGAACAAATCATGGGTAATCTGGGGACGGTGGAACCGGAGAAAGGTAAATACTTCTTTGAAAGTGTCCCTCCTGCACCTGGATTTTTGCAGATGATTAACGACTGGGAGAATAAAGTGTTTGATTCCTTACCTTTTGCCGGAACTAGCTGGGCACCGGAAACTGCCAATGAAAACAAAGGGGAATTTATTCTGGGAGAACGACCTAAATCGGATGGTACTTCTTTGTTGTTAGAAGCTTTTGTTGAGGCTGTTATTACCCGTAGGCAGCCAGAACGCATAGCTGAAGAGGGCTATTATGCAAGTATGCTTTGCCTGTTGGGCGATCAGGCTTTACAGGAAGAACGGGTACTATACTTCCCCGATGAATATAAAATCAACTACTTGAATCATCAAGCTAAAACACCTGAAGCCGTATGAAAAATACAGTCATTACTGCCCGCCGGAAAAAGATAGAACTGCTGACTTTGCTGGCGTGCTTCATTATAGGCAATCTGGCAAATCTGTATGCCATAATTTCTTATGAGACACCTTTCTCGGAGATGCTGACATCCTTTTTCTATGTCCTCGCGTTTTCGGGCGTGCTTTATGTCTTTTGGACAATCTTGCGCATTCTGTTCTATGGGATAAGAAGTCTGTTTTTGAAGAAAAGAAATGCGGCCTGAAGATGATCAAGACTCAGTAACTTAATTAATACCAATGATATATGACGACACGAAGAGATTTTTTGAAAACGATGACAATGGCTTCTGCCGGACTGGCATTCGGGGCCGGTGATGTGCTGGGAGCCCGTGCTTCCACTACGCAAAGGAAAGTGACGGATAAAGTGAAGATTGCCTATATAGGCATTGGAAACCGTGGCGAGCAGATTATAAACGATTTTGCCCGTACCGGTATGGTAGAAGTTGTGGCTCTGTGCGATGTGGATATGGGAGCCGCTCACACCCAGAAAGTGATGAACCAGTATCCTAAGGCGAAACGTTTCCGCGATTTCCGTCAGATGTTTGACAAGGCGGGCAATGATTTTGATGCAGTAGCCATAGCTACTCCCGATCATTCACATTTCCCTATCAGTATGCTGGCTTTGGCATCAGGTAAACATGTGTATGTGGAGAAACCTCTGGCACGTACTTTCTATGAAGGAGAATTGCTGATGCAAGCTGCACTGAAACGTCCGAACCTGGCTACACAGGTCGGTAACCAAGGACATTCGGAAGCTAACTATTTTCAGTTCAAGGCGTGGATGGATGCCGGTATTATCAAGGATGTAACGGCTGTGACGGCACACATGAACAATCCCCGTCGCTGGCACAAATGGGATACCAATATCTATAAGTTCCCTTCCGGCCAGCAACTGCCGAAAGACATGGAGTGGGATGCCTGGTTGGGAGTAACTCCTTATCACGAATATAACAAAGACTACCATTTGGGACAGTGGCGCTGCTGGTACGATTTTGGAATGGGCTGTCTGGGTGATTGGGGTGCACATATCCTAGATACGGTTCACGAATTCCTGGAATTGGGATTGCCCTACGAAGTGTCTATGAAATATGCCAACGGACATAATGACTATTTCTTCCCTTATTCTTCCACTATCCTGTTCCGTTTCCCTCAACGTAAGGGTATGCCGCCGGTTGACATTACATGGTATGATGGTCTGGACAATCTTCCTCCTATCCCTGCCGGTTATGGGGTATCCGGTTTAGATCCTAATATTCCTGCAACTAATCAGGGAGATACGCCGGCCTCCAGTCTGAACCCCGGAAAGATTATTTATACAAAGGATTTGATATTTAAGGGTGGAAGCCATGGCAGCACACTTTCCATAATACCGGAAGAGAAAGCTAGGGAAATGGCAGGTAAACTGCCGGAAGTACCTAAGAGTCCGTCGAATCATTTCGAAAATTTCCTGTTGGCTTGTATGGGACAGGAAAAGACCCGCTCACCGTTTGAAATTAACGGTGTGCTGGGGCAGGTATTCTCATTAGGAGTGATTGCTCAACGTCTCAATACGCAAATATTCTTTGATCCTCGCACCAAGCAGATTACAAATAATGAGTTTGCGAATGCAATGTTGGCCGGCGTACCGCCTCGTAAAGGATGGGATGAGTTCTATAAACTGTAATTGCATAGTATTAAATAATCAATAGAAGAAATATCAATATGAAAAAGAATTATTTGTTGCTTTTGTTTGTGTTTTGTGCATCTGTGGTTTCGGCGCAAAACTGGGAGCCGCTTTTCAATGGGAAGAACCTGAGTGGCTGGAAGAAGCTGAATGGTAAAGCCGAATACAAAGTGGTAGATGGTGCTATTGTCGGCATTTCGAAGATGGGAACACCTAACACATTTCTGGCTACAAAGAAGACGTATGGTGATTTTATCCTGGAGTTTGATTTCAAAGTAGATGATGGCTTGAATTCTGGTGTGCAGCTGCGCAGTGAAAGCAAGAAAGACTACCAGAAAGGACGCGTGCACGGCTATCAGTTTGAGATTGATCCCTCTAAGCGTGCCTGGTCGGGTGGCATCTATGATGAGGCCCGTCGCAACTGGCTTTATCCGCTGACACAAAATCCGGCAGCTAAAAGTGCTTTCAAGAACAATGAGTGGAATAAGGCTCGTATCGAGGCTATAGGTAATTCTATCGCTACTTGGATCAATGGAGTGCCTTGTGCCAATATCTGGGACGATATGACCCCTGCCGGTTTTATTGCTTTGCAGGTACATGCTATCGGTAATGCTGCCGATGAAGGAAAAACAGTCAGTTGGAAGAATATCCGCATTTGTACAACAGACGTAGAGCGCTACCAGACAGACCGGAAAGCTCCGGAGATAAATGTTATCCCCAATACCATCTCTCCGAACGAAGCAAAAGAAGGTTGGACACTTCTTTGGGACGGTAAGACTTCAGAAGGTTGGAGAGGAGCCAAATTGAATTCTTTCCCTGAAAAGGGTTGGAAAATGGAAAACGGCATCCTGAAAGTGATGAAGAGTGGTGGTGCTGAATCTGCTAACGGTGGCGATATCGTAACTACCCGCCAATACAAAAACTTTATCCTGAAAGTAGATTTCAAGATTACTGAAGGCGCTAACAGTGGAGTGAAATATTTCGTAAACCCCGATATGAATAAAGGAGCCGGTTCGGCTATTGGTTGCGAGTTTCAGATTCTTGATGACGATAAGCATCCTGATGCTAAATTGGGCGTGAAAGGAAACCGTACATTGGGTTCACTTTACGATTTGATTCCTGCTCCGGCAGATAAACCTTTCAACAAGAAAGATTTCAATACGGCTACGATTATCGTGAAAGGTGACCGCGTAGAGCATTGGCTGAATGGTGTGAAGCTCATCGAATACACACGTCAGAACCAGATGTGGGATGCACTGGTTGCATATAGCAAGTATAGAGATTGGCCTAACTTCGGTAATTCAGAGTCTGGAAACATTCTTCTGCAAGACCATGGCGATGAAGTTTGGTTTAAGAATATAAAGATCAAAGAGTTGTAATTAATAGTATGTCTTTGAAAAGGGTGAGTTGCAGAATTGTGGCTTGCCCTTTCATTTTTCTTTAGGAAACACAGACTTGAAAATGCCGGACGTTATTAAACATCTTTATAAATATTCACCTTCTCAGGGTGGCTTGCTTTATGCCTGGTTTCCATCTATGCATACACGTGTCGATATAATGCTGTGTGGCAGGCAGGGGGAGGACATTTTACTGTCGGTAGTCGATGCGGTGTACAAAATGCTGTGTCGTTTAGAAAAGATGGCCAACTATTATGATGCGGATAGTGAACTGGCATATTTGAACCGGACTGCTTCTGTACATCCGCAACAGGTCAGCCACGAGCTTTATGATATGCTTACTTTCTGTGTAGATTGCTATACCCGTACCGCTGGATGTTTTGATGTAACTATTCATTCGGCTGATTATACACCCAATTTAATCCGTAGTGTTCAACTATCACCTCAGGAGCGTACCCTTCTCTTTTTGCAACCGGGAGTGACTATCAACCTTTCCGGATTCCTGAAAGGATATGCTTTGGAAAAAACACGGAAATTACTGCAACATTATGAAGTGAAGGATGCATTGATCAATATGGGAAACAGTTCTGTATTGGCTTTGGGGCATCATCCCTTGGTTGATGGATGGAAGGTCGGTTTTGGACAGGGCGCTGTTCTAAACGGGCGGAAACCGCAGGAGTTGCTTCTTCAGAATGAATGCCTCACTACTTCCGGTAATGATTCGCATGAGCGAAAACATATTATTAATCCCCGGAACGGAAAACCGGTGGAAGGGAAAAGAGAAGTAGCGGTGGTTACGGACAATGGTGCCATAGGCGAAGTTTTGTCGACCGGTTTATTTGTAGCTGATGCCCGTCAGCGGGAAATACTGGAAGCGGAGTTCCGTCCGCGTTTGATTCTTGATCTCTAAAACAACTTCTCAACTGAAGTAGTGGGATATTTAAATCGTATCTAAGCCGTATCTGAGCCGTACTTGCTCCGTACATTCTTTGCTCAGAAGTACCTCTGGACGAAGAAACTACGGATTTGATACGGAGCAAGTACATCTCGGGTATTCTGTATGCAAGAATAAGACCTGTTTGTACAATATCTGTGTCAGAGGTATAGCCGGATACGCTACTAATACCTTTTTGCCTCGATTATTCTATAAAATGATTTTTTCGTTCTATCGGAAATTGCACATAAGCGCTACCTTTGAATGGCTGGATTCAGCTTGTTAGTATCCGGAAACTATCAGGAAGAACCGGTTTTATGGAAAACAAAAAATGATGTTTAATTAAAACTTTAAATCTTATGCAGGTAAATACAAAATTCCTCGTGTGTTCGCTTATATATATGGGGAGTCTTTCTGCGAACGCGGTGGGATCGTCTTCTTTGGCAAATGAAACGGTGCACGTATCTATCCTTTCGGCGGATCAAACAAAAAATGAACGGAACATTACAGGACGTATAATCGACGGAGATACCGGAGAGGCTCTTATTGGTGTCAGCATTCTGGTTAAAGGAGCCTCTATGGGTACGGTGACCGATGTTGATGGGAAGTTTTCATTGTCTGTGGCTACAGGAGATGTCTTGGAGATATCGTATATCGGCTATAAAAGCCAGTCGATAGTGGTTGGCAATCAGAGTGTCTTGGACATCAGGATGATGTCCGATAACGAATTGTTGGATGAAGTGGTAGTGGTGGGCTATGGCTCTCAGAAAAAAGTGAATCTGACGGGTTCTGTTGCTACGGTTAATTTTGATGATAAGACCTTGTCGCGTCCCGTAACTACGCTTGCTTCTACTTTATCGGGTATGGTGGCCGGATTGAATGTGATGCAGACATCCAGTAAGCCCAACTCAGAATCATCTACTCTGCGTATTCGCGGTACAGGTACTTTAAATGATTCTGCACCATTGGTGCTGGTCGATGGAATGGAAATGTCGCTGAATAATGTCAATCCTAATGATATCGCTTCTATCTCCATCCTGAAAGATGCCGCTTCGTGTGCTATTTATGGTAACCGGGGTGCTAATGGTGTTATTCTATTGACTACCAAGAAAGGTACGGACGGGAAAATCAACGTGACCTATTCAGGAAAATTCTCCTATAATACACCGGCTAATCTGATCCGTATGGTTTCAAACTATGCCGACTACATGGAATTTATCAATGAGGCTTCGGACAATGCAGGGCAGGCACAGGTGTTTAGCCAAACTACCATTGATACGTGGCGTGCAGCGGCCAGCAATCCGAATGGAATATCCGAATCGGGTTACCCGAATTATGTGGCCTATCCGAATACGGACTGGTACGATGAGGTGTATAATCCGAAATTGATGCAAGAACATTCTATTACGCTTACCGGTGCGGAAAAGAGAACCCGGTATAGCCTGAATGCTACGTATGTGGATAATCCCGGTCTGGTGGTGAATTCAGGAATGAAGAAATATTATATGCGCAGTAATCTGGAGTCACAGGTTGCCAGTTTCTTGGCTGTGGGACTGAATGCATGGGGTTATCATGTAGATCAGGAAAGAAATAATGTTGATGATTTGAATGGTTTGCAAATGCAGAAAAGTACACCGGGAACCTATCCGTATTACGATGGGAAATATGGAGCTCCCGAAGCCCTCGAAGAAGATCCGGTAGTCAACAATCCGGTTTATTATCTGAATAGTGCGGGAGGCTCTTATAAAACAACGAAATTCTTTGTGAATCCTTATATTAAGATTGATTTCCTTAAGAACTTCCATTTGACTTCTAACTTCTACTACGATCATTATCGGCAGGAGAATCTGTGGCATTATTCCGATTATCAGGAAAGATTTTCATTCCAACGTGGAGAAACTATGAATGTTCCTCCTACTTCCGAATTGCTTGCGGAGTACCCTGTGAAATATTATATTGATGGAAATCAGAGCTGGAAAAATACTACCACCTTAAACTGGGGACAGATTTTCAAAGGTAAACACGATGTGGCAGCCTTAGTGGGCTATGAGGAATTCCGCAAATGGGCACGTACTACCGACATTAGTAAGAAAGGGATGCTTGATACCAGTCTTACAGATTTTGACGCATTGACGGAGCCTGATTATATCGATGGAAGCACTACAGAGTTTTCATCTCGTTCTGTCTTTGGTCGTGTTACTTATACGTATGATTCCCGTTACTTATTTGAGGCGAATGTCCGTTATGACGGTTCCTCCCGTTTTTCTCCGGAGAACCGCTGGGGTATATTCCCATCCTTTTCGGCAGGGTGGCGTTTGTCGGAAGAGAAATTCATGAAGAAGATGAATTGGCTCGACAACCTGAAACTACGTGTTTCCTGGGGACAACTCGGAAATAACTCAATCGGTAACTATGAATGGCAGGCTGTTTATGCTACGGCTCCCCATTATGCTTTTGGCAACAAGGAGGTTCCCGGACTGGGCATGGGAAGTTTTTCCAACTATAACCTGGAATGGGAGACAACTACGGTTACCAACCTGGGTATCGACTTCTCTATGCTGAAAAACCGTTTGAGTGGAACAGTGGAGGTTTATAATAAGTTGACGGACGGTATCTTGTATAATCCAACTTTGTCACCTACTTTGTCTGGGTTCAGTTCTCCCCGACAGAATATTGCAGAGGTTACTAATAAGGGACTTGAAATAACCTTAGGTTGGAATGATCGGATCGGTTCTGTCTCGTACGGCATATCCGGAAACTTCTCTTACAACAAGAATGAAGTAACCAAATACAAAGGAGAACTTGTCCGCGGATGGCAGCAGAATGCGGATGGTAGTTCCACTTATTATACCAATTTGGGTGAGGTTTCAACAGGAGACTTGCAGCGTGTTTTGGAAGGGCACATGATCAATGAATTTTATGTGCTGAACGTATATAAAGGCAATAGAAACTATTTTAATGCCGATGGTACGGTAAATCCGAAAGGAGGGCCTTCTGACGGAATGATCCGTACGGAAGATGATATGAAATGGTTGCAGGCCATGACGGATGCCGGATATAAGTTCTATCCGAAACAGGGAATCGGCAAGAGTAATATCTGGTATGGTGATATCATTTATGCAGACTTGGATGGAGATGGCATTTATGGTGACGACGATGACAAGGATTTCCAGGGTTATTCTAAAACACCGAAGTATTACTTCGGCTTCCAGACAAACCTGTCATGGAAAGGCATTGACTTCTCTATGAACTGGGCTGGTGCTGCCGGATTCAAAATCAACTGGTATCAGTCTGGTGAGAATAGTAGTATAACCTGGTTTGGGTATGGAATGGGTAAAGATGTAGCTTATGACCATTACTTTTACGATCCTGAGAATCCGAATGATCCGCGGACAAATCTTACTTCGGCAAATCCCCGTCTCACCATGGATAAAGCAGCTCAGGTAAGTGTTTCCGGCCAGCATATTCTACATAATGGCAATTATCTGAAACTGAAGAATCTGACAGTCGGCTACACGCTCCCCAAAGATTGGGTACAGAAGGTGTGCATGCAAAATGTGCGTGTCTATGTTTCGGGAGAGAATCTGTTGACGATTACTAAGTTCAAAGGTATTGATCCTGAAATGATGAGTGGAGTGGGCTATGCTCCTATGAGACAATATGCTTTTGGTGTAAATGTTACTTTCTAAAATTAAATGGTATGAACAAGATAAATATAAACAAAGGAAGAAATCTGATGAAAACGATGGCCGCAGTGGTCCTTGTGGGAATGTCAACCGCAGGTTGCGTAGATATGGATTTGTCACCCAATGGAAAGCCGGCGGAAGGGAATGTATGGTCGACTCCTACCTTGGCGGAACAGACGATAGCGGGTGTGTATAATCAATTGTATGTGGATTATAGCGATGTTGCCAACGGGTGGTTTGATATATGGTCCAGTACTATGGATTACGGTATAGGTATAGCTCCTACTTTCAATTTCTTATTTGCGACAAATTCTCCGAGCTCTGTTAAAGGGAGTTCTGCTCCCTGGCAAAGATTCTATAAGGGAATTATCAAGGCAAATGATGTGATTGGCAATCTGCCTACGGTCGAGGGATTTGATGAGACTAAAAGAAGCCGCTATATTTCAGAATGTATGTTTCTGCGTTGCTGGTGGTATTACAGGCTGAATATCTTGTATAATGGAGTTCCTTACTATAAAGATCCGATTAAGGATATTGATGAGGCAAAACTGGCACGTTCCACTCAGGATGAAGTCTGGGGATATATAGTGGATGATTTGACTTCCTGTATCAATAATCCGGATTTGCCGGATAAATACAGTTCGGATGATGCCAATTACGGGCATATTACAAAAGGTGCAGCCTATGCTTTAAGAGGCAAGGTATATCTGTGGATGAAAGAATGGAAAAAGGCGGCTGATGATTTTCAGGCAGTAAAGGATTGTGGATACACGCTCTATAAAGGTGCGGGTGAGGAGTCATACAAGAAACTGTTTAAGGTGGAAAATGAGCGTTGCGATGAAATGATATTCTCTTTGCAATGTCTGGATCATCCGGATTATACGCAAAAGAAGAACAGAGGTTTCGGTAACAGATGCTTGCCGCCTGACCCTTCAGGCAATGGATTGGGGTGGAATAATTATATTATAAACCCGCAGTTTGCCGAGTCTTACGAAAATAGAGACGGTAGTAAGTTCAATTGGGATGACATTATCCCCGGATATAATGATATGGGCATTGATAAGCGTATGGTGTATTTCCTGCGGAATAACATCACGGAGACTGAAAGAAAGAACGCAGTAGCTGCGGGGGCTGATATGTCCAAATATGATGCTTCCGGTAACGAGGAGAGGATTAAAAAAGCCTATGAAAACCGTGATCCGAGAATGGCAATGTCCGTTATAACCCCTTATGCCTCTTTTCTTGGTGGGGTTGAAGGAACTCCTAAAGAGTATGTGATGCGTTATCCTTTCCGTTCTTATACCACATATGGGGATTTGAAAACAGATACAAGTTTGAAGTTCTATTACTTAAATCGTAAGTTTGTGGGTGAAGGATTAGAGTTACCGAATATATATTCTGAATTGGATTTGCCGTTTATCCGTTATGCGGATGTTCTGTTGAATTGGGCGGAGGCATTGAATGAGTTGAATGATCTTCCCGGAGCCATAAGCAAAGTGAATGAGGTGCGCGAAAGGGCAGGAGCCCAATTACTGGGAACCAACGAATTTACTCAGGTTACAGGAAAAACAGATATGCACCAGCGTATCATGAACGAACGCCATTGGGAATTAATAGGTGAAGACGTGATTTATTTCGATGAGATTCGCTGGAGAACCTGGAAAGATCTGAAGTTCTATAAGGACAAAGAAGGCAAGATGAATGGTATGACTCAGATATGGGGAACCAGAACTAATAATTATGCCTGGGGAGGAGATCATTATTGGAGTCTTCCGATACCGGCAAGAGAAATGCAAATGAATCCTAATATGGTGCAGAATCCGGGTTGGGATTGATGTGATTGAGTCTCTGCATACTTCATAATCTCTTTATAGGGGTTATGGAGTATGTGTCGTTTTTTATATGGTTATTAATTAAAATCAGATAGTTATGAATTTTAGAAAACATCTTTTCTCAGGAATCGTTCTCCAGGGAATAGGTTTGTCTTTGTTTGCACAGACAGATAAACCTAATATCGTAGTGATAATGACGGACCAGCAACGTGCTGATTTGTGTGGACGTGAAGGTTTTCCCATGGATATTACTCCATTTGTCGATGAATTGGCACATCAGAATGCTTGGTTCGATAAAGCGTATACGGTTATGCCGGCCAGTACTCCTGCACGTTGTTCCATGTTTACCGGCCGTTTTCCAACTGCAACTCATGTACGTACCAATCACAATGTGCGTGACATTAATTATGCGAAAGACTTGGTAACCGTTCTGAAGGAGAATCATTATAAAACAGCTTTAGTAGGTAAGAATCATGCTTATCTGAACTCAAAGGATATGGATTTCTGGTCTGAATATTCTCACTGGGGGAAGAATAAGCCGGTGACGGAAGGAGAGCGTGCTATTTCCAAATTCTTTAAAGAGGCAGTCGGGCAGTATCTGGAACCTTCGCCTATACCTTTGAAAGATCAGCAACCTACGAGAATTGTGGATGAGGCTATAGAGTGGATAGATAGCCAGAAGGACAATCCGTTCTTTGTATGGGTTTCATTCCCTGAACCGCATAATCCGTATCAGGTTTGTGAACCTTATTATTCAATGTTTGCACCGGATAAGATTCCGGCTGTGAAGACTTCACGTAAGGATGTATTGAAGAAGGGAGAAAAGTATCAGATTCTGGCGGAACTGGAAGACGCTTCTTGTCCTGATCTTGAAAGAGACTTGCCTCGGTTACGTGGAAATTATATGGGGATGATTCGTCTCATTGATGATCAGATCAAACGCTTGGTTGAGGAGCTGAAGGAAAAGGGACTATTCGAGAAAACTATCATCGTTGTTCTGTCCGATCATGGAGATTATTGCGGTGAATACGGACTAATTCGTAAGGGAGTAGGCTTGTCTGAGTCTCTAACCAGAATACCGATGGTTTGGGCAGGCTATCAGATAAAGAAGCAGCCTAAAGCTATAGATGCGCATGTTTCGTTGGCCGATCTTTTCCCTACTTTCTGTACTGCGATAGGTGATTCAATACCGGAAGGTGTTCAGGGACGGAGTTTGTGGCCTATGTTGACGGGTAAAGAATATCCGAAAGAAGAGTTTTCAAGCGTTGTTGTGCAGTTAGGTTTTGGCGGAGAAGATGTTCCTTTGGACGATAGCTTGACTTTTGAGCAGGAAGGTGCGCTGGGACCCAATAAGGTGGCTCATTTTGACGAATTGAATACATGGACTCAAAGTGGAACCTCCCGAATGGTACGTATGGGTGACTGGAAACTGATTATGAATAGCTATGGAAAAGGGGAACTGTACAATTTGAAGAAAGATCCGTATGAAATTAATAATTTATTTGGAAATCCCAAGTTGATAGATAAGCAGAGCGAGTTGCTGACAAAATTGTTGGCCTGGGAATTGCGTTTGCAGGACCCGTTGCCATTACCAAGACATCGTTATCATTTTAAGCGGAACCCTTATAACTATCATTTTACTGACTAATGAAGCATGTATTCAGGTTGTGTCAATAGAGTATTATCGAAATAGAAGTGTATGAAAAAGAATTTATTTCTTGTCTGTTTGTTTATGTTTGGAACATTGGCATCTTGCCAATGTTCCTCTAAAAAGAGTGCTGACAATGCTGTTGTCAATACCACTGAAACACCTGTGCCTTTGGGTGATCCGTTCATTTTGCTGCACGATGGAGTATACTATGCCTATGGTACGCATTCGAATAAAGGAATTGAATTTTATACCTCCGATGACTTGCTGACCTGGAAGTATGGAGGGTTGGCATTGAATAAGGAAGATTCCTGGGCGGACCGTTGGTTCTGGGCTCCTGAGATTTATTTTGTAAATGGGAAATTCTATATGTATTATTCGGCAGATGAACATATCTGTGTAGCGGTTGCGGACTCTCCCACGGGACCGTTTGTTCAGGATAAGAAGGAGCCGATGATTGCTGATGAGAAGTGTATTGACAATTCTCTGTTTATAGATAATAACGGTACGCCTTATTTATCCTTTGTACGTTTCAATGACGGTAACAACATTTGGATAGCAGAGTTGGAAAAGGATTTGATTACTATCAAGAAAGAGACAATGCATCCTTGCCTCCATGTAACTCAGGAATGGGAGAAAGTCTGGCCTCGCGTGAATGAAGGTTCCTATATTCTTAAGCATAATGGAATTTATTATATGTCTTATTCTGCTAACAGTTATGAAAGTCCATTTTATGGTGTAGGCTGTGCTACGGCTACCGATCTGATGGGTACATGGACGAAGTATGATGAAAACCCTTTATTGCAAAAGCCCGGTAAGCTGGTTGGAGTGGGGCATAGTGCTATGTTTACGGATAAAGCCGGCAAGCTTCGCATAGTCTATCATGCTCATAAAGATAAGGATAACATTCATCCGCGTGCCATGTACATCGGAGAAGTTTCGTTTGAAAATGTCGGTGGAGTGGACCGCATGAGAATTAGTGAAGAGTATATAACCCCTAAACTTGTGAAATGACGCTTGTTTTGAGTCACAGAACTTCGATGAAAAGGGCTATTTTTATCGAAGTTCTGTTATAAACCGTTGTTTGATTGATTTTCTTGAATCTTAAAGGGACGATATTTCTATTTATTGAAATGTTTCTTTTATTGTTTATCGTCAAATTGGGCTATATTTGACGTATGAATCTATAAAAAGCACGAAAATGAAGAAAAGAATAATAGCCCTTATTAGTTTTCTTTGCTATATCATTTGCTGGGCACAAGCAGCAGATGAACATTACTATTTCAAAAATCTTAGCATTCAGGATGGGTTATCCCAGACTACAGTCAATGCTATTATACAGGACAAGAAGGGATTTATGTGGTTTGGTACCAAGGGTGGACTGAGCCGATACGATGGGATGTCATTCCGGAACTTTAAACGTGATATGACTGATAATCATAGTTTGGGAAACAATTTCGTGACTTGTCTTTATCAGGACAATAAAGGGAATATCTGGGTTGGTACAGATGCCGGGGTGTATATTTATTATTCTGACCAGGAGATTTTTATTCCATTTGACCGTCTGAGTGGGGAGAATACAAAGATAGAACGGACTGTTTCCGCTATTTCGGGAGATAAACAGGGCCGGGTATGGATAGCGGTCGAAACACAGGGACTCTTCTGTTATGAGCCGCAAAAAGGCCAACTTCATAATTATACATTGAATGAGTTCTCAGCCAATGTACAGAGCGTTGCTTTTGATAATAGTGGAACAATCTGGGTAGGATTTTATGGCAATGGCCTGTTCTATTCCAAGGATAATTTAAAAACGCTTCACCCTTATCTTTCCCCGAAGGATAGTGATGAGGTTTTTAAGGATGATGTTATCATGAAGATAGTTCCGGGAGCATATAATTGTATCTATATAAGTTCCATAAGAAAGGGAGTGCAGGAGTTGAATCTGACTTCCGGTAACCTGAGAAATTTGCTGTTGATGGATGAAACCGGTGAAATGGTATATAGCCGTGACCTGTTGGTAAATTCGGATAATGAACTGTGGATAGGAGCTGAATCGGGAGTTTATATCTACAATCTTCGTACGGACAAGTATGTGCATCTGCATAGTTCTAAGGATGATCCTTATTCGTTGTCCGATAATGCCGTTTATTCGTTGTGCGAGGATCGTGAAAGTGGCATCTGGGTAGGTTCATATTTTGGGGGAGTAGATTATTATCCGAAATCCTATACTTATTTTGAGAAGTATTATCCGAAAGATGGGGACAATAATTTGCAAGGCAAACGGGTTCGTGAGTTTTGTCAGGATAATAAGGGCATATTATGGATTGGCACCGAAGATGGTGGTTTGAACCGTTTTGATCCGAGCACTAAGACCTTCTCATTCTTTGCACCCAGTTCCGGGTTTACGAATATTCATGGGCTCTGTATGGTGGGTGATAAGTTGTGGGTTGGAACCTTCTCTAAAGGTTTGAAAATTGTAGATACTAATACCGGTAATATCCTGAAAACCTACCAGAAAAATGGTTCTCCACGTTCATTAATTGATAACAGCATCTTTGCTATTTGCAGAACAACGACTGGTGATATTTATTTGGGAACGATGTTCGGTCTGTTAAAATACAATGGACAAACGGATGACTTTGAAAGGATTACAGAACTGGCCGGCAGGTTTGTATATGATATAAAGGAGGATTCGGGCGGTAACTTGTGGCTGGCAACCTATGCGAATGGCGCTTATTGCTATAATGTGAATGAAAAGAGATGGAAAAACTATGTGCACAATGAGGGTAATCAAGAGAGCCTTCCTTATGATAAGGTTTTGAGTATTTTTGAAGACTCCCATCGCCAGATCTGGCTGACTACGCAAGGAGGTGGTTTCTGTCTGTTTCATCCTGAAACGGAGACTTTTACCAGCTATAATTCATCCAACGGATTGCCTAATGATGTCGTTTACCAGATTGTAGAAGACGCGGAGGGTCTGTTCTGGTTGACTACGAATAGTGGGTTGGTACGTTTTAATCCTGTAACTAAACAGGTGAAGGGATATACTACGGCCAATGGATTGCTTGGTGATCAATTTAACTACCGTTCCAGCTATAAGGATGAAGCCGGTAACATTTATCTGGGTAGTATTGATGGCTTTATTGTATTTAATCCTAAGACATTTACAGAGAATAAGAACCTGCCGCCGGTGGTGATTACCGATTTTATGCTGTTTAATAAAGAAGTTCGTGCCGATGAAGAGAATACTCCTCTTGATAAGAGCATTACTTTCTCGGACAGTATTACCCTTCAGGCTAATCAGAACTCATTTTCCTTCCGTATTGCGGCCTTGGGTTATCAGGTGCCGAAAATGAATAAATTGATGTACAGATTGGATGGCTTTGATAAGGACTGGATAACTGTGGGGGAAAGCCCTATTGTGACTTATTCCAATCTGTGGCATGGTGATTATCAGTTTCGTGTGAAAGCGTCCAATAGTGATGGTATTTGGGGACCCGAAGAACAGTTGTTATATATCCATATCCGTCCTCCTTTTTATCTTTCCATCTGGGCTTATTGCATTTATTTATTGTTGTTTATTGTTTGCTTTGTATATACTTTCTGGTATTTCAAGCAACGTAGCAGCAGGCAGCACCGCCGTCAGCTTGAGAAGTTCGAACAGGAGAAAGAACGTGAGATTTATAATGCCAAGATAGATTTCTTTACGAACGTAGCACATGAAATCCGCACTCCGCTGACATTGATAAAAGGACCTTTGGAGAATATCATTCTGAAAAAGCATCTGGACCCGGAAACTCATGAAGATCTGAACATCATGCAGCATAATACGGAAAGGTTGCTGAACCTGACGAATCAACTTCTGGATTTCAGGAAGGTAGAGAGTCAGGGATACAGTCTGAACTTTACCAAATGTGATATTACTAATGTTTTGAGAGAGACTTATATGCGATTTAGTTCCCTTTCGCGCCAGAAAGGTCTCGACTTTACATTGGAGTTGCCGGATGAAAACTTCTGTGCGCATGTCAACCGTGAAGCTTTTACGAAGATTATAAGTAATCTTTTAAATAATGGGATGAAGTATGCTGATAGTTATATGCATATAAAGCTGGAAGTAGATCAGGAAAAGCAGGCTTTCTATGTGGTGACTAAGAACGACGGAGTAATCATTCCTGATGAGATGAAAGAGGAAATCTTTCAGCCTTTTGTCCGTTTTAGCCAGAAGGAAGAGGGAAAGGTTACTACAGGTGCGGGTATCGGTTTGGCTCTTTCCCGTTCGTTGGCAGAGCTCCATCGTGGCACTTTGGTCATGGTTCAGGGAGAAGAAGCGAACATTTTCCGCTTGACACTTCCTATCACCCAGGATATGGTCATAGCTCTGGATTCTGATGTAGAGAATAAAGATGCAGAGTTGCAAGCGGAAACATCCGGTGAATCCTATCCGGATGATAAATTGGAAGGGAAACATTCGAAAGAAAGCAAACATATGGTTTTGGTTGTAGAAGACAATCCGGAAATGCTCGCTTTCATCGAACGTCAGTTATCGTCTCAATATGCTGTAATCACCGCTACCAATGGTAAAGAGGCTTTGGAAGCTTTGGATAGTAATTTCGTAAATCTGGTGGTGAGTGATGTCGTTATGCCGTTGATGGATGGTTTTGAACTTTGCAAGACTATAAAATCGAATGTAGGTTATAGCCATATTCCTATTATACTTTTAACTGCAAAGACAAATATCCAGTCTAAGATTGAAGGAATGGAACTGGGAGCGGACTCTTATATTGAAAAGCCTTTTTCACCGGAATATCTCCTGGCTGTGGTTTCTAATCTGATAAATAACCGGGAGAAACTTCGCAGGGATTTTGCTAAATCTCCTTTTGTTGCGGTCAATACAATGGCATTGACCAAGGCTGATGAAGAATTTATCAAGAAGCTGAACGAAATAATTCTTTCTAACCTGTCAAACCAGGAATTCAGTATGGATGATATGGCAGAGAGCCTGAATATGAGCCGTTCCAGTTTCTATCGTAAGATGAAGGGAGTATTAGACTTGAGTCCCAATGAGTATTTACGCATAGAACGTTTGAAGCGTGCCGCCCAATTATTGAAAGAAGGTGAGAGCCGTATCAATGAAATCTGTTATATGGTCGGGTTCAATTCTTCTTCTTATTTCTCTAAATGCTTCCTGAAGCAATTCGGGGTACTTCCAAAGGATTTTGCCGGCTAAAGGGGGCATCCGGAATTTCCGGTGTATGAGTTAAATCATCGGCATTGGAAGTCTTGAACGTCTTTCTTTTTTCTGTTCGTTTTGCATCTATATGTCGGTGGCGTTGGATATATAGATACAACGTATTGGATATATAGATGCAACACATTGGATATATAGATGCAATACGTCCGATATATAGATGCTGCACGTTCTGTCTATACAACTGATTGCCGGGAAAGTTTAAACTCATGTACCGAATGTTCCGGACGCTCCGGCTAAAGTAAGTAAGAAGCAACTTGTGCAAAGAAATGGGATTTTTCAGTAAGCTCAGGATGACGGAGTGAACAAATTCATTGATGACTGATATTTAGTGGCTTTATTTGGAATAAAATTGTGGCTTTTATGCGATTTTGAGATGTTTTTTCTATTTATTGGAATGCTTATTTCGTATTGAGAAGATACTGTGCGCTATCTTTGTAACCGTCTCATAAGAGATTATACCATGATAACAATTATGTGTTTCTTAATGTCTAATAAATAAAGAATTAACCTTATGTGTAAGAAGTCGTTATTATTGCTGTTTTTACTTCCTTTTCAGTTCGTATTCGCTCAAACAAGTTTATTGACCGATTTTCCCGAGGGATATACCCCTAAAGAAGTCGGTAAACGTCTTGCATATCATTTTGTAGATGGAAAGCATATGCTTCATATTGGAAAGTGGATTAGTTATCCGGAGACTTTTACCTGGAATGGAGGGCTAAAGTTTGCTGCACTTACCAATGATCAAGAGCTTGTGAAGCTTTTGCAGAACAGATTTGAGCTTCTGTTCACAACAGAAAAGGCCTTATTGCCTATCATGAATCATGTGGATGTAAATATGTTCGGTAGCTTGCCTTTGGAACTGTATAAGATTACAAAGGATCAACGCTATCTGGATCTGGGCCTTCCTTATGCCGATACTCAATGGCAACTCCCTGCAAACGCCAAACCGAAAGAAAGAGAATGGGACCAGAAAGGTTATTCCTGGCAGACCCGTTTGTGGATTGACGATATGTACATGATTACTATTGTGCAGACTCAGGCTTACAGAGTTACCGGTGATCGTAAATATATAGACCGTGCTGCAAGAGAGATGGTGATGTATCTGGACGAACTGCAATGTCCGAATGGTCTTTTCTATCATGCTCCGGATGTTCCTTTCTATTGGGGAAGAGGTAATGGATGGATGGCTGCCGGTATGGCTGAATTGTTGAGCAGCTTGCCCGAAGACAGTGAATATCGTCCACGTATTCTGCACGGTTACCGTACCATGATGAAAAGCCTGAAGAAATATCAGTCTTCAAACGGTTTGTGGCATCAGTTGCTGGATCATCCCGATTGTTGGCTCGAAACTTCAGGATCTGCCATGTTTACCTTTGCTTTCATTAAAGGAGTGAAGAATGGCTGGTTGGATGCCAAGGAATATGCACCCGCTGCCCGCAAAGCATGGATGGCTATGGTGAAATACATAGATGAAAATGATAATGTGAAATCTGTTTGCGAAGGTACCAATAAGAAGAACGACAAACAGTATTACTATGATCGCAAACAAAATGTAGGTGATTATCATGGACAAGCTCCTTACCTCTGGTGTGCCGTTGCACTTCTGGAGGAATAAGATAGCATTACTTTAATAATCTCATATCGAAAATCTATTTATACTTATAAGATGAACATAAGCAGTTGGGTGAAGGCCCTTACCTTTGTTGTACTGTTGTTTTCCTATTCGACAGTAGTAACCGGACAAACCAAAGTAAATGATGTCAGAGACTCTGAACGCCTCTGGCTCGACTCGGAAATTACCCATAATGGAGACTATCAGTGGAAAATGATAAAGGCAGGAGATGTAGCAGATCCTGGAGAAAAGGTTTCATTGTCAGATTACCCGACCGCGAACTGGTTGCCTGCCATTGTGCCCGGTACAGTTCTGAATTCATTGGTACATAACCGGAAATATCCGGAACCTTATTACGGAATCAACAATAAGATCGAATCCAAATTAATACCGGATATCTCTGAAACCGGTCGTGACTTTTATACCTACTGGTTCCGGACTGAATTTACAGTTCCCAAATCATTTGAAGGAAAACATGTCTGGTTGCAAGTGGATGGTATCAACTATCGTGCCGAAGTATGGGTGAATGGAAACCTGCTCAGTACTATTAAAGGTATGTTTATGCAGGATTATATTGACGTGACTGACTTTGTGAAGATAGATAAGGCTAACGCATTGGCTATAAAAGTATATCCGGTTGATGTCCCCGGCAGTGCCAAACCCAAGTCCTGGGGTGCAGTGGGTGAGTTCCACAATGGTGGGAACGGAAATATCGGATTGAACACTACTATGCTGATGACCGTAGGCTGGGATTTTACTTTCATGGATGGTATCCGCGACCGTAATACGGGGATCTGGAAAAACATCTCTCTCTATGCTACCGGTAAAGTGGCGTTACGTCATCCTTTTGTGAAATCCGAACTGCGTAAACCTGGTTATGACCAGGCACGTGAGTTCATTTCTGTGGAAGTTGTAAATCCTACTACCGGATTTAGCGGAATTAATTGTACGGTAAGAGGTGAGATTACAGGTGAAAATATAACTTTCGAGAAAAAGCTTAAAGTTTTGCGTGGAGAAGAGAAAATCTTGTCTTTTTCTCCGGATGAATTTCCTCAATTAGTGATTAACTCTCCTCGTTTGTGGTGGCCTGTGAACAAAGGTCCTCAAAACCTGTATGAGTTGAAAATGACCGTATCCATCGATGGAGTAGTTTGCGACTCGGTTAAAACAAAATTCGGTATTCGTGAGATTACTTCCGATACGAATACGCCTGATAAGTCACGTGTCTTTTATGTCAATGGCAAGCGTCTCTTTATCCGTGGAACGAACTGGATACCGGAAGCTATGTTGAGAACTTCTGACGAGCGTACGTATGCCGAACTGCGATATAGCCGTCAGTCGGGTGTCAATCTCTTACGCATGTGGGGAGGTGGCATTGCCGAATCCGATTATTTCTTCCAGTTGTGTGATGAGATGGGACTGCTGGTATGGCAGGAATTCTGGATGACGGGTGATACACGCCATCCGAACGATAAGGGCAATTATCTGGATAATGTGGCATCTACTGTGAAACGTATCCGCAATCATCCTTCTCTGGCTTATTATGTAGCCTCTAATGAAAGTACCGAGGTTACAGGTACCCCTGAATTATTGAACAAACTGGACGGTACGCGAGGATATCAGATGCAGTCAGAATGTGCCGGAGTGCATGATGGAAGTCCGTATAAGCAGGTGAATCCGATGCAGCATTATGAAAATACGGCATCTCCACGTGGAAGCCGTGTCGATGGTTTCAATCCGGAGTATGGTGCGCCTACACTTCCCACAGTGGAGATTCTTCGTGAGATGATGGACGAAAAAGACCTTTGGCCTATCAATAAAGAGGTGTGGGATTACCTGGATGGAAATGGTTTCCACTTGATGACTACCATGTATACTGATTTGGTGAACAACTATGGAAAGTCATCCTCTATTGATGAGTTTGCTCAGAAAGGACAACTGTTGGGTGCCATTAACTCAAAGAGTATCTGGGAAGTGTGGAATTACAATAAGTTGGATTATGGTGATCGCTTCTGTTCCGGACTCTTGTTTTGGTATCATAACTGCTCCATGCGTCAGGTATCTTCCCGTATGTGGGATTGGTCTTTGGAACCCACTGCTTCTTTGTACCATACAGCCAATTCATTGGAGCCACTACATGCCCAGTTCGATTATCTGAAGAATACAGTATCTGTGGTGAACGATTATTATCGCTCTTTTAATAATTACAAAGTGATAGCACGGGTATATGATATCAATAGCCGGAAGGTATATGAAGAATCTGCTTCCGTGAATCTTCCGGAAGATGGAGTAGCCAATGATGTACTGACCATCCGTTTTCCTGAAAACATCTCTCAGGTTCACTTTATCAAGTTGGTGCTGAAAGATGAGAAGGGTAAAGACGTTTCTTCCAACTTCTATTGGAGATCAAATGATAAGTATGAAGGCAGTAAGACTCTGACTGGTCCTGCATCTTCAGGATTTGAAGACTTGAATAAGCTGAAAGCGGCTAATGTGAAGCTCTCCTATAAAGCGCGTCAGGCAGACGGTCGCTATTTCGTAGACATTACATTGAAGAATACCTCCGGTGGTATCGCTTTCTTTAATCAGTTGCAATTCCTCAATTCCAAGATGAGTCCGATACGCCCGTCGTTCTATTCGGATAACTTTTTCTCTCTGGTTCCGGGTGAAAAGAAAACTGTCACCATTGAAACGGCGGAAGAAAAGTTGACTGAGGGAGCTGTTCTGGTATTGAAGGGTTGGAATGTAACTACTCAGAAGTATAAACTCAAATAAAAAAATAACGTGAAGAGATTCCATATTCTTACTGTTCTGTTGTTGCTCAGCTGGGGGATATCCGCTCAAAATCATTTTGATATTGTGGTGGTAGGCGGTAATCCCGGTGGCATAATGGCGGCGATTGCAGCGGCCAGGCAAGGCAAGACCTCGGTTATATTGGAACGTACCCAACATATTGGAGGACTTCCGGCCAACGGACTGGGAGCTACTGATATTGCTACCCGGGAGGCAACTACCGGTCTGTTCATGGAGTTTACTTCCAGAATCAAGCAATATTATACAGAACGGTATGGAAAGAACTCTCAGCAGCTGAAGGATTGCAGTGACGGCTTTCATTTCGAACCGTCTGTTGCAGCCTCTATCTATCAGGATATGCTGAACGAACATAAGGATAAGATTACCGTGCTTCTTATGCGGCAGTTCGATGCTGAAGATCAGAATATCACTCTCAGAAACGGGCGCATTGAAAGCATCTGTATACTGAATCGTGAGAATGGAGAGAAAGAACTTTATCAGGGTGACATCTTTGTGGATGCCACTTATGAAGGTGATCTGGGTGCTGCGGCAGGTGTGCCTTTCCGCGTAGGCAGGGAAAGTAAAGCCGAATTCGGAGAACCCGGAGCAGGAAGAACCTATGAATACTGGAAAAGTCTGCCCGCCAATGGTAGCACAGGAGAGTCTGATAATGCAGTCCAGGCATATAACTATCGCCTTTGCCTGACTAATGATCCTGATAATCGTGTCCTCTTTCCGAAGCCGGCATCGTATAACAGGAACGAATATGTCTCACTGATTGAAGATGTATGGACCGGAAAGAATACTCAACGGGCCATGCTGAAGGTAACTGATGAAATGATGGAAGAAAACCGTCGTCATATCGCTGGCGGTAACCAGACTAAACTTCCAGGAGACAGTTGGGGAATCAGAAAACTGAGCAGTATCGTGAAACTGCCTAATCAGAAGACAGATGGCAATAATCAGCATGCTGCATTTATCTCTACTGATCTGCCGGAAGAGAACTGGCCTTGGCCTACTTCTTCCTGGGAGTGGAGGGATAAGTTTGCCAAACGTCTGAAAGATTATACATTGGGTTTATTCTGGTTTGCCCAGAATGATCCGGAATTGCCGGAGCATTTCCGTAAAGCAATGCTAGAATGGGGATTGGCTAAAGATGAATATCAGGATAATGAATATTTTCCCCGCCAGGTCTATGTGCGTGAAGGAAGACGCTTTGAAGGAGTTTACTTCTTTACTGCTAAGGATGCTTTACCCACTGCACCGGGCAAACGCCCGCCTTTGCATGGCAGTAGCGTGACAGCCAGCCATTATGCACTCGATTCGCATGCTGCCAGAAAGCGGGAAGCCGGAAGAGTACATTTGGATGGATTCATCAGCTACCCTACAGCAGTGTATACGGTGCCCTTGGGTGTGATTCTACCCCGGAATGTAGATAATCTGCTATTACCTGTACCTGTATCCGGTTCGCATATCGGATTCTCCACATTGCGTATGGAGCCATGTTGGATGGCATTGGGGCAGGCGGCAGGTATCGCTGCTTCACTGGCTATTGACCGTAAAGTTGCTGTTCAGGATGTGGATATGTCCATATTGCAGGATTTGCTGATCGACCAGAAAGCAACGCTGATTTACTTTCGTGACTTGCGTCCGGAAAATACTGGTTTCCATTTGGCTCAATATATGGGATTGAGAGGGTATTTGCCCGGATGGGATGCGGATTTGCAAGGAACGGTCGATGAAAAGACGTTGCAGGACTGGAGTACATTATGTGGGTTTAAGCCCCGAGCTGTTCCCGGAAAAACAACCCGATTGGAAGTATTGACCGAGATTTATAAACATATTCGTCAATAAAACGATAATTTTAACCATGCGAAACATAGATATTAAAATGAAGTTAAAACTCATAGTCGGTTTGATAGGAGTGCTGTCATTGAGTAGTTTTTCTACTCTGCCTTCTTCAGATGATACCGATAAGAAAGAACAGGAGAACTGGGTAATTGGCCCATTTCATCGCCCTGAAGGTGTCAATCCTGTACTCACTCCACAGCCTACCTCTTTCTATTGTCCGATGCGCAAGGAACAGGTGAAGTGGGAGGAAAGTGATATTTTCAATCCTGCTGCCACCGTGAAAGATGGAAAGATTGTCGTGCTCTATCGTGCTGAAGATAACTCGGCACAAGGCATCGGGAAGAGAACTTCCCGTATCGGGTATGCTGAAAGCGTGGATGGAGTAACTATGAAGAGATTCGACAGCCCGGTACTTTTCCCCGGTGGAGATGATTTTGAGAATATAGAGTGTCCGGGTGGTTGCGAAGATCCGCGAGTGGCAATGACCGAAGACGGATTATACGTGATGCTTTATACGGCATGGAACCGGAAGACTCCCCGTCTTGCGGTGGCTACCTCCAGAGACTTGAAGAACTGGACCAAGCACGGTCTTGCTTTTGAAAAAGCGTATGACGGGCGTTTTGCCAGAATTGCTACCAAGTCAGCTTCCATGCTTACCAAGGTGAAAGGTGGGAAACTGGTTATCGATAAAGTAGATGGTAAGTACTTCATGTATTGGGGAGAATATGCTGTGCATGCAGCTACTTCCGACAATCTTACAGACTGGTATCCTGTGCTGGATGAGAACAACGAGTTGTTGAAAATAGTCAGGCCGCGTAACGGATACTTCGACAGCCAGATGACTGAATGTGGTCCTCCTGCTATTCGTACCAAACAAGGCATCGTATTGATGTATAATGGTAAGAATGATAAAAAGAGAGGCGATGCAAATTATCCGGCAGGTGCTTACTGCGCTGGTCAGCTCCTGTTTGATTCCAAAGATCCTTATAAAGTATTGGGCCGTTTAGACAAGCCTTTCTTCATGCCTGAAGCTTCTTTTGAGAAGAGCGGGCAGTATAAGGACGGAACCGTGTTTATCGAAGGATTGGCCTATTATAAGAAGAAGCTATATCTTTATTACGGCTGTGCAGACTCCAAAGTGGCGGTAGCCGTGTGCGACGACACCAAGAAACTATTGAAAGTGAAGTAATATCAACGGATATTCCAGAGAAAGTAAATTATTGTAATGTTTAATAGATAGAATTCAAATTGTTATGTACAAGAAAGTATTCGCATTATTATTTTTATTATCATCTTTCCAGTTGCTAATCGCCCAGACTAGTCTTCTGAAGAATTTTCCCGAAGGGTATACTCCCGATGAAATCGGCAGACGTATTGCCTACCGTTTTGTAACCGAGAAACATGCATTGCATGCCGGAAAATGGATTGGTTATCCTGAAACCTTCTATTGGAACGGTTCTCTTAAATATGCGGCGGCAGCCAAAGACAAAGCGCTCATCAAGCTTCTGCAAGCCAGATTTGAGCATCTGTTTACTACCGAAAAGGAGTTGTTGCCCATCAAGAATCATGTCGATCTGAATATGTTCGGAAGTTTGCCTCTGGAGCTTTATTGGGTGACGAAGGATGAACGCTACAAAGAACTGGGATTGCCTTATGCCGATACCCAATGGGAAGTTCCCGAAGATGCCAAACCAAGTGAGAAGGAATGGGCAGAGAAGGGCTATTCATGGCAGACACGTCTTTGGATTGACGATATGTACATGATTACCATTGTACAGACACATGCCTACAAAGTGACCAATGATAGCAAATATATAGATCGTGCAGCCAAAGAGATGGTGATGTATCTGGATGAATTGCAACGTCCCAACGGTCTCTTCTATCATGCACCGGACGTACCTTTCTATTGGGGGCGCGGAAACGGATGGATGGCAGCAGGTATGGCAGAATTGCTTCGTTATTTGCCCAAGAAGCACAAAGACCGTCCCCGCATCATGGAAGGCTACCTGACCATGATGAAAAGTCTGAAGGAATATCAGAATCCGGAAGGTCTGTGGAATCAATTGCTCGATGATCCCGAATGCTGGACTGAAACATCGGGTTCTGCCATGTTTACCTTCGCTTTTATTACGGGGGTAAAGAACGGATGGCTGGATGCCAAAGAATATGCTCCGGCAGCCCGCAAGGCATGGATGGCTTTGGTGACTTACCTTACCGAAAAGAATCAGGTGAGAGAAATCTGCGTAGGTACCAATAAGAAGAACGACAAGCAATACTATTATGACCGTCCGCGTCGTACTGGTGATTTTCATGCGCAAGGACCTTACCTCTGGTGTGTGGTCGCCCTGATGGAGAAGTAACTTATAAATTATCAATAAATAAACCATGAGTATTTTTAAATCTGTTTTATTAGGAGGTATGCTGCTACTGAGTTCTTCAGTGGCGCTGGCTCAGGTTTCGCTATCGCAAAATAGTAGCGGATCCAACGTATTTAGTCTCGTAGGCAAGAAGGATAAAGCCTGCGTGTACTATGACGCACAAGATTTTGAAGTTGTAAAAACAACGGCGGGACTATTTGCGAATGATGTGAAAGAGGTGAGTGGACAAATTCTGGGCGTTGCTACTACCAAGGAAGCTCCTCAGAAGAATTGTATCATTGTCGGAACCTTGGGTCATAATGAATGGATTGACCAGATGATTGCGAAGAAGAAACTGGACGTGGAACCTTTGAAGGATCGTTGGGAAAGCTATCTGGTGCAACTCGTTCGTAATCCGCTTCCTGGTGTAGACAAGGCATTGGTTATTGTGGGTAGCGACCGCAGAGGTGCTGCTTACGGATTGCTGTCCGTGTCAAGAACTATCGGTGTATCTCCCTGGTACTGGTGGGCAGATGCTCCTATTGTCAAGAAGGATCAGTTACACCTGAAAGTAGATAAATATATATCTAAAGAGCCTACTGTGAAGTACAGAGGTATTTTCATCAATGATGAAGACTGGGGGCTCTACCGTTGGTCGAAGAGAAACTTCGAGAAAGAAGTGGGTAATTTCGGTCCCCGGACTTACGCTAAGGTTTGCGAACTGTTGCTCCGCCTCCAGGCCAACTATTTGTGTCCGGCCATGCACGATGCGTCTATGGCATTTCACCGCATTCCCGAGAACAGAGTGGTTGCAGACCGCTTTGCCATCATCATGGGTTCTTCTCATTGCGAACCGTTATTGTTTAATACGGCAAGTGAATGGAAGCGTGATAAAATGGGTGAGTGGGACTACATCAATAATAAAAAAGGCGTAGACAGTGTGCTGAATGCACGCGTGAAGGAATGTGCTCCCTTTGAAAATGTATATACGCTGGCATTACGCGGACTGCACGACAGAGCCATGAATGCAAGCAATGATATGGGCGACCGGAAAGATATGCTTCAGGAGGCTCTGATGGCACAAAGACAGATGTTGATTGATGCCATTGGTAAACCGGGTGAAGAGATTCCCCAAGCATTTACTCCCTATAAAGAAGTGTTGGATGTATATGACGAAGGGCTGGAACTACCGGATGACGTAACAATCATCTGGCCGGATGATAACTATGGTTATATGAAACGTCTGAGCAGCCCGAAGGAACAGAAGCGTTCGGGCCGTTCGGGTGTGTACTACCATTCTTCTTATCTTGGTAAGCCTCACGATCATCTTTGGATGAACACGATTTCTCCTACATTGATGTATGAAGAACTTCGTAAAGCGTATGATGCAACGGCAGATCGCATCTGGTTGCTGAATGCCGGTGATATCAAATCCTGTGAGTTCGCTGTTGATTACTTCCTGACGATGGCTTTCGATATTGATTCTTTCAACTTTGAAAGGGCAGCTAACTACCGTACCGAATGGCTGTGTGGTATGTTGGGCGACCAATACCGCAACGAATATCAGGATGTGGTTAATTCTTTCTATAAGCTGGCTTTCGCGCGTAAACCCGAATTTATGGGATGGGGCTACCAATGGACTACTGATAAGCACGGGAGAGAACGGAATACGGATACGGACTTTTCGCTTACCAACTATCGTGAGGTGGATAATCGTTTGAGCGAATACCGTCGTATTGGAAGCACCGTAGAGAAGATCTTGAACAGTATGTCGGACGAGAAACAGAAAGCATGCTTCTACCAGACACTGTATTATCCGGTGAAAGGGTGCGAGTTGTTGAACAGAATGATACTGGACGGACAAAGAAACCGCTGGTATTCTATTCAGCAGAGAGCATCAACCAAAGAACTGGAAAAATCAGCGAAAGCCTGTTACGACAGTTTGGAAGTAATTACCAAGGGCTATAACTCGTTGCTTGGCGGTAAGTGGGATCATGTAATGACGATGAAACAGGGATTTGCCGCTGCTTATTTTGAACTTCCGAAATTGAGAGATGTTGAATTGGCTCCTACTGCTTCTTTAGGCGTAATGGCCGAAGGTGAGGCCGTGTTGAAAGGTCTCCAGAGTTTCCATTCATTGCCATGTTTCAATACTTACTTGCGCCAGTCTTACTATGTAGATGTATTCAATAAGGGTGCTACTCCGTTGAAATGGAAAGCTGCTGTAACAAATGACTGGATTTTAGTTAGTAAGAAATCCGGAGAGACTGCTACTGAAGAGCGTATCGAGGTTTCTATCGACTGGGCGAAGGTTCCTGCCGGTGAAAGAATACTTGGAACACTGGATATCACTTCTGATCGCGGTGAGAAGGAAAGTGTCTATATCTCCGTCTTTAATCCTACTTCTCCTTCATTGGCCGAAATGGATACGCTGTTTGTTGAAAACAACGGATATGTTTCGATAGATGCGGCAAGTTTCCACCGTAAAGTGGAGAATGATGCCATTAAGATGATTATGATTCCGAACCTGGGATGCGAGAATACAGCTGTACAGTTGGGTAATCCTATCGCTCCGGCACAACGTACCGCAGGACGTAATACACCGCGCCTGGAATATGATTTCTATACGTTTGAGCAGGGATCAGTAGACGTTTATACGTATGTGCTGCCTACATTCCCCATCAGCAAGGATAGAGGATATGCCGGACATGAAGCAACAAATGTTGAAACCAAATATGGTGTATGTATAGACGAAGGTCCGGTAATGACTCCATCTACTTCTTCTTTCGAATATGCCCAGATCTGGTATGAAAGCGTATTGAAGAATTGCAGAATCAACAAGACCACTCTCCATATCGATAAACCGGGTAAGCATACGGTGAAAATCATCTGTGGAGATGCCGGAACAGTTCTGCAAAAGGTTGTGTTGGACTTTGGCGGTATGAAGCGTTCCTATATGGGACCGCAACCTACCAGAAATGAACAAGAGGTTGCTAAATAAAAGCCATTGTGAACGGTGAATAGAATTGCTTCCTTGCTTGAATAGCAGGAAATTCTTAAAAAGTATTGCTATATAATTGCTTAAATGGAAGATGTAGGATTCGATAGAATCCTACATCTTTTGTTTTGATACGAATCTTCTATTTATTGAATCGTTTTTAAGGTGTCAGACTGATATAATTCCCTATTTTTGTTGTCGTTATATTACATATAGTCTAATGTTACGTAAAGAGATATCGAATTCAGAAACCATTTAAAATCAATAGTACCATGATGAAGAAGTTGATACTTATCCTTTGCATTTTGCAGGGTGTCCTGTTGTCACTGCGAGCGCAGGGTGAACAGCAGAATATTGCTTATACTGATAACAATGTACGGTTTACGGTCATATCGGATGGAACGCTCCGTTTGGAGTATGCTCCGGATGGAAAATTTGTAGACGACAAGTCTTTTATTGCAGTAGACCGTTTATATCCGCAGGTTGATTACAAACTGAAGACAAGGGGGGCATGGATTGAAATAACCACCTCCAAGATGAAAATGCGTTATAAAAAAGACAGTGGGCGGTTTACGAACAATAGTCTGATAATCGAAGCTGTAAAGGGGGCATTCCCCTTCACCTGGAAGCCTGGAATGCAACAGAAAGGCAATCTGAAAGGTACATATCGCACTCTTGATGGGATGGACGGTGATACACAGACTCAAACTTGGGTGTCTGATACGAAGAAAGGGGATAAACTGAAACTGGAAGACGGCCTGTTGGCAACTGATGGTTGGTCGCTCATTGACGATTCCCGCGGACTTTTGTTTGATAATGATCCGGACTGGGACTGGGCTAAGGAACGCCCCGCTAATGAAGGGCAAGACTGGTACTTCATGGCTTACGGGCATGACTATAAGCAGGCTTTGAAAGACTATACTCTTTTTGCTGGTAAGATGCCGTTGCCTCCCCGTTACGCATTTGGCTATTGGTGGTCGCGTTATTGGCTGTATTCTGACAAAGAGTTCCGTAATCTGATTGATAATTTTCATACTTATCAGATACCTTTGGACGTGTTAGTGGTAGATATGGACTGGCATTATACCGAGAAAGGTAAGGGAGGCTGGACAGGCTGGACCTGGAACAGGGACTTATTTCCGAATCCTCAGGGTTTCTTGAAATACCTGAAACAGAATAACGTGAAAGTGACACTTAACCTGCATCCGGCAGACGGAGTGGCCGCTTATGAAGAGAAATATCCGGAGATGGCTAAGGACATGGGTGTAGACCCGGCTACAAAGCAGACGATCCCTTGGATAAATTCAGATAAGAAGTTCATGAAGAATATGTTCAAGAATATCTTGGCTCCGATGGAAAAAGATGGGGTGGACTTCTGGTGGCTGGACTGGCAGCAGGGAATGTTCGACTCAAAGATGAAGAATCTGAGTAATACCTGGTGGATTAACTATGCATTTTTCAGCGATATGGAGCAACGTCGGGAGACACGTCCGATGCTTTACCACCGCTGGGGAGGATTGGGAAATCATCGTTATCAGGTAGGGTTCTCGGGTGATGCTGTGATTTCATGGAAATCACTTGATTTCCAACCCTATTTCAATTCTACAGCTTCCAACGTGTTGTACGGCTATTGGAGTCATGACCTGGGCGGGCATATCGGTAGCCAGATAGATCCCGAAATGTATACCCGCTGGCTACAATTCGGAGCATTAAGCCCGATTATGCGTACCCACTCCCAGAAAGGGGCTAAGCTGAATAAAGAACCTTGGGGGTTCGACAAGGAATATTGTGATATCATCCGTGAAACGATTCGCCAACGCTATGTGATGGCTCCTTATATCTACACCATGGCTCGTAAGGGGTATGACGACGGATTGTCTCTTTGCCGTCCGATGTATTATGATTATCCGGAGAACAAAGAAGCTTACGACTTTGGCAATGAGTATATGTTTGGAGATGACGTTCTGGTTGCACCGGTCACTACTCCAGCCAAGGATGGTTATGCACAGGTACGTGTATGGTTGCCGGAAGGAGAATGGTACGAATGGCATACGGGAGCTTTACTGGAAGGTAACCGGATTGTAGAACGCTCTTTCGCTATTGATGAATATCCAATTTATGTAAAAGCGGGTGCCATACTTCCTTTGTATCTGGAGAATGTGATGAACCTTAACAATAATGACGAAGAAATAGCGGTGACGGTGTTTCCCGGTGGAAGCGGTACAACGGCGTTTAATTTGTATGAAGATAACGGAAATGATAAGAATTATGCATCCGAGTATGCCGTGACTAAGCTGACTTCTGCCCGTAGTGGTAATGAGCAAACGATTGTTATCGGCAAGCGCGAAGGTGGCTATAAAGAAATGCCTCTTGCCCGTCCGTTCACGGTGAAAGTGCTTTCATCTCTGCTTCCCCAGTCCGTCACGGTAAATGGAGTTCCGGCAGAATACAGATATTCGGCTGAAGACTTTGCATTACTGGTAGATTTGCCGGAATTGCCTTGTAACCAGGAAAAAGTGATTAAGATCATTTATCCGTCTGGGAAAGTGGATATGAACGGACTTTTAGGGGCATCCAAAAGAATAGCCCGGTCTATGGAACAACTGAAGTATCGTAATTCGTATATTGTCTTTAAAGAAGAGTTCGGCAAAATGGGAAGTCTGAATGAGGCTGTGATGTATGCTCCGTCTGAAATGCCCGCTTTGATTGCTGATTTCTGGAAGAGTTATCATGAATTGCCTTCGGTATTGGAACGGCAGGGTTTGAAGAGCGAGCAAGCGACATGGTTCCTGCAATCCGTTTGCTGGGGTGAAAAGTAATTCCGGATATGTCTGGAATAGGAGTTACTGAATGATGTATCAGTGGTTTGCTTGTTGGGATTTATGGAATCGGATAATACTCTTTGTTTCTTTTGCAACTCTTTGATTATCACTAGGCAAAAGTGTTCTATAATGAGGTAACGACTGAATAGGGATGAAGTAACGAGTGAATGGCAATGAAGTAACGACTGATATAGGTTAAGGTAACGACTGTTTCATAACGTAGGATTGCTGTGAATGATTCTGTAAATTAATGATGAAAGTGCACATAGTGCCGAATACTAAAGCTATAATAATAGATGAAACGATACTTGATGACATTTCTGACCGCAATTATGACCCTTTGTTGTGCAGGAGCTGTTTTTCCTTTGCTTTCTTCGGGCAATAGCCATGATATAGCATCATTGCATGCATGGGGGCCTTACTCGAAACGTTATGCCGGTATCTCGCACATACCTGATATGTGTAAAGGGATACGTTTTGACTTCTCGGTGATGCCCGGGTATTACCGGAACCGTCAGTTGGTGCCGCATGTCCTGTTCGAATCATCCTACTATCCGTGGGAAATAAATCCGGAGATGACCCGCATCACTTACCGCTATGAACTGGAGTGGAAAGACCGGGTTTATACGGATGTCACCTATCACATATTGGATGATAACCGTACGTTGGTCGGGATACATTGCGTCAACAATACGAGTATGCCTCAAAATCTGGTATTGAATCAGATGGCATATATAGATTATCCTGAGACATATCCGCAGGTAGCGGTTTCGGATACGTCCGGCCTGCAATGGTATAATGCCATTGATTATATTGAGAATGAACCTGCCAGTAAATCCCCTCAATACAAACTGGTGTATGACGGATGGCAACGGAATGAGGAGCGCAGTACTTCATCACTCGATGGTTCCATACTGGGAAGAGGGTTCGGCAGGAATGAAGGTGACCGGTTGAGCTATCTGGTAAACATTCTTCCGGGGCAGGAAAATGGGGCGATAGGTCTCCGGTTTAAGATGAAGAAAGGAGAGAGTGCCGTACTGTGTCTGAAAGGACTGGTGGAACAATCTGTAGAATTGGAAGGTACGGGGGAATTCTCTTTCTTGTCAGTTCCTTATTATGGAAAGAAGGTCGGAGAATATAAACTGGAACTTGTTTCGGGCAGTACTGTTGCAATCAGTTTGGATGGATTCTTTATAGGGGATGTTGACGGTATAAACAAAGTAAATGTGGTCCGTACACCGATTCCTTTCACTCCTGTAATGGAGGTGGGAGAAACCAAACAGGATTTTATACTGAAATACAAGGATTGTGACAACTATTATGGCGTGGCCTGGAACTACCAACATTCGGAAGTGAGGGAGATACTGAACGGTGAATTGGAGTCTTTCTTCCGTAGAAGGGTGCATGAACATGTATCTTCAAGACTAATTGGAGACAGGAACTGGCATTATGCCAATGCTTTTTTGCGCCCTATCGTACTGGAACCTGACTCGGAACAGACCATTTACATGCTGGTGTGCAGTGGGAATAAAGAACAGGTGAAGCAGGAACTGCAAGATTTCCATTCGACACCGGATAAACTGGTCGCACGGATCAGTTCTGCGGAAAAAGCGAAGCCTGAAGACCAGGTGTTGCCAGGCGGAGAGAAGTATCTTCTGGGGAATCGTTTGCTGCAAGCCTCACTCTTGTCGAATATCGTATATCCGGTTTATACGCAGAAGGAATACATCAGACATTTTACGCCGGGTAAGAATTGGAACAGTCTTTATACCTGGGATTCCGGCTTCATTGCGTTGGGACTGATTGATGTGGACCCGGTCAAGGCTTTCGAATGTATCAAGGCTTATACGACTCCGGTGGGGAGTGAATCGGCTTTCATCCATCACGGTACCCCATTACCCATTCAGATGTATGCTTATGCTGATTTGTGGAACAACAGCCTGTCACAGGAAGCGCTGAGATTCTTATATCCCAGGCTGAAACAATATTTTGATTTTATGGTCGGAGCTGATCCGTATTCACCTATCCGAATGGCAGGTTCCGGTCTGCTTCGTACCTGGGATTATTTCTATAATTCCGGTGGATGGGACGATTATCCGCCTCAACATGCATTACGCGGTAATAAATCGCAGTATCAATCGGTGGCTCCTGTGGTAACCTCTGCTTATTATCTGCGGGCGGCGAAGATTCTGCGCCTGGCAGCGAAGGAACTGGGGCTGAAAAAGGATGTGAAGGCGTATGAACAGATCATCAAACTTTTGTCGTACGCCCTGCAAACTTACTCTTGGGATGAAGAAAGCGGATACTTCGGATATGTAGTCCATGATTCTCTGGGAAATGCGACAGATATTTTCCGGTATAAGGATCAATCTAATTTTAATAAGGGACTGGATGGGGTCACCCCTTTGGTAGCAGGTATTTGTTCTCCCGCTCAAGTGGGCCGGTTGATGGAACATTTGTTTTCTCCTGACGAACTGTGGACTAAAGTCGGGCTCTCAACGGTCGATCAATCTGCTCCTTATTATAAAGAAGATGGATATTGGAACGGTGCTGTCTGGTTTCCCCATCAGTGGATGATGTGGAAGGCTCTTTTAGATTTGGGTAAAGGGGAAGAGGCTTACCGGGTGGCACATACAGCTCTGGATAATTGGGAGAAGGAGTGTGAAGAAAGCTATTTCACATTCGAGCATTTCATCATTTCGTCGGGGAGAGGGGCAGGGTGGCACCAGTTCTCGGGGCTTTCATCTCCTATATTAAATTGGTTTGCAGCATACTATAGGCCGGGTAAAGTCTCCACCGGTTTTGAGGTATGGATTACAAAGAGTGATTTTAATGAGAATCATTCCAGATATAAGGCTGAACTTTCTTTTGATGATTCGACAAAACCTCATGAGCGTTGCATGATTGTCTGTATGGATGCAGGGCATCAATATGAAGTATTCTTTAACGGAAAGCCGGTTCAGTATAGGTCTGGCCATGCAGGAATGTTAGAAATAACTCTGCCGGCTACGAATAAAACAGGGGAACTTGTAGTTCGAACTCTTGATTAGATTATTTTCTGCGAGAGGCATATTTTCTTTCAGATTCGATATCTCTAGAACAAAGGCGTGTTCTATTAAGGATACGCCTTTGTTGTTATTCTGAAACTTTATAAAATTGACTAGTTTCGCAGCTTACAGCCTATGAATAAAATGATAGATACGTCCCTATAATTGAGATTATTGTGTCTATTGCTGTTTTAAACCTTTCTAACGCGTGATTTGGGACATTTTTTCTTTTTTTAGAGATAACTGTATTATTGATTGCCTATTTGAATATCTATTTTTGTCTTGCTTTAAAGCCAAGTAAGTCTTTACATTTTTTTTAAAATTTAATATTATGAAGCAGAAAATTTCAAAATGCTTTTTTGATGCAAGGGTTAGGATGTTACTCCTCCTCCTGATTTCTACAATTTATGCTCAAGCCCAATCGGGCAGAATCGTTACGGGTGTCGTTAAAGATGCCACAGGCGAAACAGTAATCGGTGTAAACGTTACTGTAAAGGGTAATGCTGCTTTGGGTACTATTACCGATTTAGATGGTAAGTATTCATTGAACGTTCCTGCGCAAAAATCTACTTTAGTATTTTCATTCATTGGTTACCAAACGGTAGAAAAAACGATTGATGCCAATGCAAGAACTCTGAACGTTACATTAGTGGAAGATTCTAAGTTGCTGGATGAAGTTGTTGTGGTGGGTTATGGTACGATGAAAAGAAAGGATGTAACAGGCGCCGTGGCACACGTTGGCGAGGAAGTGACAAAGAATAGAGCTGCAACAAATGCTCTTGACTTCCTGGTTGGTACGGTTCCCGGTGTGCACATCACTCCTTCTACTGATGCAGGTGGCGGCGCCTCCGGGCTTCTGATCCGTGGTAAACAATCGTTGAAGGCCAGTACTTCTCCTTTGATTGTTTTGGATGGTGTGGTATTCTATGGTAACATTGATGATATTAATCCGAATGACATTGAAAGTATGGATATCCTGAAGGATGCCAGCTCTACTGCTATTTACGGTTCCAAAGGATCGGCAGGTGTTATTCTTATCAATACCAAGAGAGGTTCTTCCGAGAAGCCCATTATCAACGTAAGTACAAAAATAGGTGTTTCACAAGCTACTTTTATGCCGGAGATGCCTACTGCTGAACAGTATATGCAGAGACGTGTTGATTACTTCAAAACAATTGATTACTTTAAGCCGGGCGAACAACAGCATGGTTTGGGATATTATGATAATCCCAATAGTCTGCCCGATGGCGTTTCTCGTGAACAATGGGCAAGCTATGACAGCTCTTTCTCCGGTGATTATATTGAAACCTGGATGCAACGACTGGAATTCAATCCTATTGAGGTTAACAACTATAAAGCCGGTAAATTCGTTGACTGGATGGACCTCGTTTATCAGAATGGTTTGAGACAGGATTACAATGCCTCTGTTTCCGGTAAGACGGCAAGAACCAACTATTATGTGTCGTTGGGCTATACTAATAATGATGGTATCGTAGTAGGTGATCAATTCCGTGCTTCAAGATCGCGTGTGAATTTGGATACTGAGATTACGAAATGGTTGAATATTGGTTTGAATGCGCAGTTCGTTCATAAAGGCTCGGATGATATTAAGGCAGATACGGGCGCGGCTAAAGCAGCCAGCCCCTTTGGAGACGTTTATGAGGCTGATGGAAGTATCAAGGTTAGACCTTGGGATGACAACCGTATTGCCAACCCATTACTGAACCGTTCAGTGGACGAAAAATACTACAGAACGCAGACATTTAATTCAAGCGTTTATGGTAAGTTAACTCTTCCTTTTGGATTTACCTGGCAGACAACTTTCAATGTGCGTTACGGCTGGAGAAAGGATTACTATTTTGATTCTGATATCAAGCCGGGTGTAGTAGCAGGTGGTAAAGCAAAACGTGTGGACTATTCAGACTATGAATGGAGCATTGATAACATGTTGAAATGGAACCGTACATTTGCTAATATACATAATTTCGACTTCACTTTTGTATATACTGCTGAAAAATATCAGAACTGGCAAAGTACGGGAAACAATGAAGGTTTCCAGCCGAATGGCGCACTGAGTTATCATGGTATTCAGGCCGGTATAACTCCTACTGTCAGTGCAAATGACGAAATGCAGACTGGTAATGGTTTGTTGTGGCGCTTGAATTACTCTTTGATGGACCGTTATTTGCTGACAGGTTCTGTACGTCGTGACGGTTTCTCAGCTTTCGGACAGAATAATCCTTTCGGTGTATTTTCTACAGTTGCTGCCGGATGGCGTATATCAGAAGAGAAGTTCTTGAAGGATGTTGAATGGATTAACAACCTGAAGCTGCGTCTTTCCTGGGGACAAACCGGTAACCGTGACATCGGCCGTTATGCTGCTTTCTCAAGATTAACTATTACCAACGTTATTCAGGATGGGGTAAACTATAAAGGTGTATATCCTTCAAGTTTGGCTAACAGAGACTTGAAATGGGAAACTACTACCGGGTTCAACTTCGGTGTTGACTTTGGATTGTTCAAAAACAGACTGAGCGGTTCTGTAGAACTTTATAAGAATAAGACGAATGACTTGTTGATGGACCGTGCTATGCCTGAAATCTCAGGATATGGTAAGATCGCTTCTAACCTGGGAGAAATTGCTAACCAGGGGGCTGAGTTAACTTTGTCAAGTGTAAATATCAATACTTCTAATGTACGTTGGAATACCACCTTCACTTATTCTACTAATAAGAATGAAATCAAACACCTGTACGGTGATATGATTGATGTGCTGGATGCCGATGGTAATGTTATCGGTCAGCGTGAAGACGATGATGTACAGAACGGTTGGTATATCGGACATGCTATTGATGAAATCTATGATTATAAGTGGATTGGCGTATGGCAACTGGGTGAAGAATTGGAAGCTGCAAAATATGGTAAGCAACCGGGTGACCCGAGACTACTGGATGTTAATAACGATGGTAAGATCAATGATGACGATAAGCTCTGGTTGGGTACAAAAACTCCGAAGCATCGTATGACGTTGAGCAGTGACCTGAATTTGTTCAAATGCATCAATTTCTCTTTTGTACTGCGTGGAGAATTCGGTTGGATGGATATTGATAACCTGCCGAGAAACGAAACTAACCGTTACTACAATACTTCAAACTCTGTTTGGACCGAGTATTGGACACCATGGAATCCGAATAGCAAATATGCCCGTTTGGGTGCAAACATTGATAGCCCGGGCGTGAACATTTACGAAAAGAGAAACTACGTAAGAATGCAGAATATGGCATTGTCTTATACATTCCCGAAGAAGTTGATCAACAAGTTTATGATTGATAATCTAAGATTCAGTATTAATGTGGATAACGCATTCGTTATTTCTAAATGGAGAACTTCTGATCCTTTGACTAAGGCCATTACTCCACGCATCTGGACATTTGGTGTAGACATTACCTTATAATCTGATAGAACGATAATTAAATAAAGATATTCAAATGAAAACAAAGAAATATATACTAAAAGGTCTGGCAACTTGCCTGATAGCTGCCAGTCTTTCTGCTTGTGTTGATCTTGAACCGAAGGCGATGTCGTTCCTGACACCGGAGAACACTTTTGTTGATAAAGCGGGTTTGGAAACCATGCTTCGCCTCTGCCGTAAACAGATGAATTTTGAATGGTTTGGAGACGCTTTCAACTCTGGAAACTGTGAAACCTATTCTGTATATGAATATGCTTGGTCTGACTTGGCTGTTATGGGAGGTCCTGAAACGAAGGAAATCCACAATATGGTGACTCAGCTGACCCCTACCACCAATATGTATCTGCACCTTCGTTACTGGGTTTTCGGCTGGAACGGTATCAAGTATGCCAATACGGTTATTACCCGTGCTCCTGAAGCTGACGGTATGGCTTCGGAAGAAGACAGAAACGCTTGTTTAGCAGAAGGATATTTCCATCGCGCTTATTGGTATTATCTGCTGACTAACCAATTTGGAGATGTACCTTGGATCGGAGAAGAAATTACCGGTGCAAAACTGGACTTTAATACCGTTTCCCGCAAAACTATCTTGGCGAATATCAAGAAAGATATGGAATATGCTGTACAATGGTTACCTAAAGAAGTAATCCGTGGTGCTGTGAGCAGAGCCGCAGGTGAACATTTACTGGCTAAGATATGTCTGGCTACCGGTGACTTCCAACAGGCGGTAGATGCAACAACTCGTTGTATCAATGATTACGGATTGCGTCTGATGACCGAACGCTTCGGTATCAATATGGATGATAAGAGTAAGGACGTATACAACGACCTATTCCAGGAAGAGAATATCAGTATTGTTGAGAACAAAGAAGGCATTATGATCGGTCAGGAAATCTACGGTCTGGACGGATGTTCTTCTCCAAGTGGTTCAAAACGTAAGCGTAACTTCGTGCCGCAGTGGCATGCCGGAAGCAAAATGAAGACACCGGACGGAAAGAACGGAACGACTGATGCATCAGGCATTTATGATGGATACGAACAGTTGGAAGAGCTGGGTAGAGGTCTTGCCAAGATACGTCCTACCAACTATGCACAATATGAGTTGTGGAAGGATTGTGGAGATGATATGCGTCATAATTCCAATAACTGGTATGATAAGTCACGTATCAAATACAATCTGCCGGCTTCAAAGGGTGGTAGTGCCGCTTACTTCGGTCAACCGGTTAATCCTGCTTACTGTACCGATACCATGCGCTGTTATTTCTCTTTCCCGATTGTGAAGGTTCTGATTGATAAAGATGATCCGAATGCAGGAGGTAAAGTACCTGTAGGTGGTTTCACTGACCAGTATATCTTCCGCCTTGCCGAAACTTACTTGAATAGAGCTGAGGCTTACTGGTGGTTAGGCAAGAACGATTTGGCTACTGAGGATGTGAATACAATCCGTCGCCGTGTGAATGCACCGGAACTCTCATCCGTTACACTGGAAGATATCCTGGATGAAAGAGCCAGAGAATTGTTCCTGGAAGACCATCGTAAGACTGAGTTGACTCGTATTGCCTTCCTGAAAGCAGAAAAGGGTATAGATGGATATTCACTCAATAACTTTTCAGAAAAGAACTGGTATTATGACCGCATGATGGAGAAGAATAATTTCTTTGCAACAGAATATTATTATTCAACCAATGCATTTATCATGAAGCCGTATCACGTGTTGTGGCCCATTCCGCGTAATGCCATAGAATCCAACACTCAAGGCCGTATCAATCAGAACTATGGTTACGACGGTTATGAAGATAATATCCCGGTAGAAGAACTTGAACAAAGATATAAATAAGATAATATATGAGAAGTAAATATATATTGTTTGCCTTGGCTCTGACAGGAGCCTTGGCATCCTGCTCGGACGACGATAATAAGGGAACAGCAAACTATAAGAATCCTTATTCAAACCCATTGACTGATTACAGCGCAGCTGACCCTACAGTCTGGAAAGAGAATGACCATTCATTCTATGTATATGCCACCAATACATCTGTAATCCGTAAGTCGGAAGACTTGATTCACTGGACGGACGGAGGCAAGATGTTTGCAACAAAACCTACGTTTGTTACGGAATCGGGTGCAGCAGTCTGGGCACCGGATATCGAAAAGGTGGGTGATAAATATATCTTGTATTTTGCCATGTCTGCCATGGGCAAGCCTGCAACTGCCGGTATCGGTATTGCTTCGGCTGACTCTCCCGAAGGTCCTTTCACATTGGATATATCGGTAGACGGAAAAGGAAAGTTGTTCACTTCAAGTGAAATTGATGTAAGAAACTCCATTGACCCTTGCTACTTTGAAGACAATGGACAGAAATGGTTGGTTTGGGGTAGTTTCAACGGTTTGTATGCTGTGAAGCTGAATGAAGACGGTACGAGAGTATACCCTGACATTGCAACAGCCAAGAAAGAAAGAGTGCAGGTTGCAGGTACTGCTTTTGAAGCGCCTTACATTCATAAACGTGGCGATTATTACTACATGTTTGCATCTGTCGGTTCATGCTGTAACTCTATGTTGAGTACTTATACTACGGTTGTTGGCCGTTCCACTTCTTTCTTAGGCCCGTATGTGAATAAGAACGGAGAATCAATGCTGGACAATAAATATGAAGTGCTGATCAGAGCCAATGATCGTTTTGTAGGACCGGGGCATAACTCGGAAATCGTAACGGACAGTGAGGGTAATGAATGGATGCTATATCATAGTTATGACAGACACACCCCGAGCAAAGGACGCTATTTGATGATTGACCGGATTGTTTGGGAGAATGATTGGCCGGTGATTGCCGGTAATAGTCCATCTACCGAGGCAGAAGCTCCGGTTTGTAAATAAGTAATAGTGAATATATGCAGAAAATATTGTTAATCGGAGCCTTTGTCGCCATAAGCTGTTTGCTTATGGCGCAAGGGCCCGTCAAAAACTATCAGAATCCGGTTGTAAATTATAGCCTGCCCGATCCCTCTGTTATCAAAGGGGAAGATGGTTATTATTACCTGTATGCCACCGAAGATATCCGAAACTTGCCTATCCATCGTTCAAAAGACTTGGTGGAGTGGGAGTATGTGGGTACTGCTTTTACCAAAGGCACTCGTCCGGATTTTGAACCTAAAGGAGGACTCTGGGCTCCTGATATCAATAAAATAGGTGATAAATACGTGCTTTATTATTCCATGTCTGTCTGGGGTGGCGAATGGACCTGTGGTATCGGATGTGCCACTGCCGATAAGCCCGAAGGTCCTTTTACAGATCATGGAAAGATGTTCCGCAGCAATGAAATCAATGTACAGAATTCCATTGATCCTTTCTATATAGAGGATGGAGGAAAGAAATATCTCTTTTGGGGTAGTTTCCGGGGAATTTACGGCATTGAACTGTCGGATGACGGACTTTCTGTTAGGAAAGGTGCCAAGCTCCGCCGGGTGGCAGGAACAGCCTATGAAGGAACATATATTCATAAAAAAGATGGTTATTATTATTTCTTTGCATCTATAGGAACTTGCTGTGAAGGATTGAAAAGTACTTATACTACGGTTGTAGGTCGTTCGAAGAAACTTTTTGGACCTTATGTGGATAAAAATGGTAAGAAGATGCTGGATAACCACCATGAAATACTGATTCACAAGAATGAGGCTTTTGTAGGTACCGGACATAACTCAGAGATTGTAACGGATAAGGCGGGTAATGACTGGGTGTTTTATCATGCAGTGAGTACCAAGAATCCCGGAGGCCGTGTGTTGATGCTAGATAAGGTTGATTGGAAAGATGGGTGGCCATCCGTGTCTGGCAATTCTCCGTCATCAGAATCCGAAAGACCTGTATTGTAAAATAGTAAAATGAAGATTGAATATGAGGTTAAAAAGATTGTTTTTAGGGATAATGCTTTCTGCGGGCATTGCAAATATTGGAGCGGCAAACTATACTCCTGAGAATGTTTCTGTATCTTTAAAAGTTCCGGGAAATGATGCCAAACACTATTCATTAACTCTCCGGAAAGTGCAGGATGGTGTGTACGATTGTCAGCCTTCCGAAAATCTGCCGCTGGTCATTACCCGTCAGGTTACGGAGAAAGATGGAAAACAACGCATCAATGTTGTCATCAAAGCCTTGGAGAATGTGTATTTCAATTATGGAGAGCAGATAAAAACCGGTTATAAGCATGGTGACTGTCAGTTTTATATGCCCGGTTTCTGGTATCGTCGTAACCTGCGTTCGCCCAAAGAGGCGCCTTCATTCCATACTTCGGATAGTTGGTTGGTGCGCGAGGACCGTTTGAGCACTCCGCTTACAGCAGCTTTCAACTCTGCAAATGGTAAGTCAATGTCGGTTATCCGCATTGATAAGTTTGACAAGGAGGCGCTGGCCACTCACAAAGAAGGAGAGGTCATTGTGTCCGGAGAAACATCCATAGGCTATACCGGATTTGAAAATGTGGGAGGCATGACTGTGCTTTCTTACGGTTTTCCGTATCGGGAAGCTCCGAAAACTTATATTCGTAAATTGACTTTAGCTCCTTCTGTTGAGGCTTTTCAGTTGCTTCGCAAAGGAGACAGCATTACTCTGACCTGGGAGTTGGCGGAAATAGATGCCGCTGATTTTTCTGAGTGCGTGCAGCGCACTTGGGAGTATTGTTATGACACGAACCGTCCGCAGCCTGTCGATACACCTTATACGGTGGACAGAATGAAAGAAGTACTCAGTAATTTCTTTGTGGAAAGTTATGTGGACAATACGCCTACTCATTACTATTCCGGTGTGGAACTGAAAACGGCTACTTGCGATCATGTGGATGTTGCTGAAATCGGATTTGTGGGACGTACGTTGCTCAATGCTTTCAATGCACTGGAATATGGTGCGTTACAGAACCGCCAGGAATTGATGAATAGTGCCAACAGTGTTTTTGATACGTATCTTCAGAACGGTTTCTCTCCGGCAGGCTTTTTCAATGAGGTGGTACATTATAATCGTGGCTTTAAAGAATCCAAGCACAGTATCCGCCGCCAATCAGAGGGTGTGTATGCCGTGCTGAATTATCTGACTTACGAAAAGCAGCAGAAGCGCAAACATCCTGAGTGGGAGAAGCGTATCAAAGGAATTTTGGATAGCTTCCTGCGTTTGCAGAATGAGGATGGTAGCTTCCCGCGTAAGTTTAAGGATGACTTCTCCATTGTAGATGGAACGGGTGGAAGCACCCCTTCAGCTACCTTGCCTTTGGTGATGGCTTACAAGTATTTCAAGGATAAACGTTATCTGGAGAGTGCGAAACGTACGGTGGGCTATCTGGAGAAAGAACTTATATCTAAGGCGGATTTCTTCTCTTCGACCCTGGATGCAAACTGTGAGGATAAAGAGGCTTCTCTGTATGCCGCTACTGCTACGTATTATCTGGCGCTGGTTACTAAAGGGGCGGAGCGTACGCATTATGCAGAATTGTCGAAGAAAGCCGCTTATTTTGCTTTATCTTGGTATTATACCTGGGACGTTCCTTTTGCCGAAGGACAGATGCTGGGTGATATTGGCCTGAAAACTCGTGGCTGGGGAAATGTATCGGTGGAGAATAACCACATAGATGTGTTTGTTTTTGAATTTGCCGATGTATTGAATTGGCTTTCGAAAGAATACGATGAACCTCGTTTCTCTGACTTTGCCCAAGTGATTTCTACCTCTATGCGTCAATTGTTACCGTACGAAGGACACATGTGTGGTGTGGCTAAAGTGGGCTTTTATCCCGAAGTTGTTCAGCACACCAACTGGGATTATGGTCGCAATGGAAAGGGATATTATAATAATATCTTTGCTCCGGGTTGGACAGTTGCTTCCCTGTGGGAACTCTTTTCTCCGGGACGTGCGGAGAAGTTCTTATTGAAATAAAAAGATGGATATAAAATACAACGTGCATGAGTCATAATCTCATGCACGTTGCATCTATATATCCTGCATATCCGATCTATATATCCTATACGTCCGATCTATATGTCCTGCGTGTCCCATCTATATATCCTGCGCATCCCATCTATAGATGCTCTAAACAGCTACTTTCTTTCGTTTCTTCATCGCATAGCCAGCGCTTTATTCTCTGCTGCCTCCATAATCTCCCGTTCTCCCGGTCCTTTATCGTTAATACCGCAAAGATGCAGAATACCGTGGATAATAACCCGGTGTAACTCCGTTTCATAGTCACTGCCGAACTGCTCTGCATTTGTACGTACCGTGTCGAGGCTGATAAATAAATCTCCACTGAGGCGATTGCCCTCGCAATAATCAAAAGTGATGATATCCGTGTAGTAATCATGTTGCAGATACTGGCGGTTTACCTCAAGTATTTTCTCGTCAGAACAGAAAATATAGGCGATTTCACCGACTCTTTTCTTGTAAGTGGCAGCAACGGCTTTAATCCATTCTGTGGTTTGGCTTTTTTTGATGGCGGGCATTTCTACACCGTCTGTCTGATAGGAAATCATATCAATTAATAATTAAAAGTTAAAAGAAAAACAGATAGCTGATGATGATGGCGGCGATGATACCTGCAAAGTCCGCTATCAGTCCGCAGGTGACGGCATTACGCGTTTTAGTAATACCCACGCTTCCGAAGTAAACAGCCAGGATATAGAAAGTGGTGTCCGAAGCACCGCGGGCTACGCAACTCATTCGTCCTACAAAAGAATCTGCACCATATTCCTTCATGGTGTCAATCATCAATCCATTGGCACCGCTGCCACTCAACGATTTCATCAGTGCGGTTGGTAAGGCGCCTACAAAACTGGTATCTACGCCAAACAATCCCACTATGTAACCGATGCCGCTTACTAACATATCCATCGCACCGGAAGTGCGGAATACGGCAATACCCACCAGAAACGCTACCAGATATGGAATGATGCGCACGGCCGTGGTAAAGCCTTCTTTGGCACCTTCTACGAAGGCATCATATACATTGATTTTCTTCCATAATCCCCAGATAATGAACAAAAGAATGATACTGAACAGGATAACGTTGGCAATCAATGTGGAATATGTACCGATTTCTTCACGACCGAGTTGCATAAACAAGTAAATAAGTCCAGCAAAGAAAAGGCTGATGCAACCGATGAGGATAAGGATGGGCTTATTGATCAGATTGATGCGTTGAGCAATGCTGACAGCAATCACTCCTACAAGGGTGGAAACGGCTGATGTGATCAGTATGGGAATGAATATATCGGTAGGCTGTGCAGCGCCCATCTGAGCGCGATACATCATGATGCTGATAGGAATCAGGATCAGCCCGGAAGTATTGAGCACCAGAAACATGACCATCGGATTGGTTGCCGTATCCTTCTGAGGGTTCAGTTCTTGCAGCTCCTTCATAGCTTTCAATCCCATTGGTGTAGCGGCATTGTCCAGTCCCAACATATTGGCGGAGAGGTTCATAAAGATAGATCCCATGGCAGGGTGGCCTTTGGGTATTTCGGGGAAAAGACGGCAGAACACCGGACTCAGCCAGCGGGATAATGCGTTAATCATGCCGCTTTGCTCGCCGATCTTCATAATGCCCAGCCATAGAGAAAGGATACCAGTCAGGCCCAGCGATATTTCGAAGGCTGTTTTCGAGGAAGTGAATGTTGAATTGACAAGCTCCGTAAAGATTTCTGTGTTGCCCATAAACAGGAGCTTGATGAGTGCCACAATGAAAGCAATTACGAAGAATGCTACCCAAATGTAATTTAAAATCATAAAATAACGCGTTGATTTTCGTGCAAAAGTAGGAATATCTTTCTATTTAGCGTGATAAATGGAAAGATTATTGCATTTATTAGGGCAATAACACTATTTCGAATATGAAATTCTGGCTATCTTTGCTTTCTGATATTGCGACGGAATTAGAGGGAGAAGGAGTTAAAGAGGTTACTAACTCCGGACTCTCATAAAATAATTAACTGATATGAAAAACAAATGTATGTTAATTGCAGCTTTGCTGTTGTTATCCGGTACAATCTCGGCCAAGGTTGTGTTGCCGCCGATGTTTTCGGATAACATGGTGTTGCAGCAACAGACGGATGCCCCTATATGGGGTGAGGCAAAACCGATGAAAGCGGTAAAAGTAACCACTTCCTGGGATGGGAAGACGTATGAAACACTGGCTGATAAGGAAGGGCGATGGAAGCTTTCCGTTCGTACTCCTGAAGCGGGTGGCCCGTATGAGCTTACACTGACCGATGGTCAGAAACTGGTGTTGAAGAACGTAATGATTGGGGAGGTATGGATCTGTTCCGGACAATCCAATATGGAAATGCCGCTGAAAGGTTGGGGCAAGGTTCTGGATTATGAGAAAGAAATAGCCGCAGCCAATCATCCCAATATTCGTTTATTGCATGTGGAACATGTTACCAGTACGCAGCCGGAGACGGATATCAAAATCCGTGATAATGGCTGGCAGGTATGCTCACCCCTGACCGTTCCTGAATTCTCGGCTACCGCCTATTTCTTTGGTCGCGAAATCTCTGAAAAACAGAATGTACCCGTCGGGTTGATTCATACTTCCTGGGGAGGGACCAATGTAGAATCCTGGATAAGCGGAAAGGTGTTGCAAGAAATGCCGGACTTCAGTAAAGTAGTGGAAGATATTCGTGCAATGCCTGATAAAGCTGCGATGAAAGCGGACTATTTGAAAGCTTTGGAAGCTTGGAACAATCGTGTTGATGAAGGTTTTGCTGCCGGGAAACCGGTACGGGCTGAGGTTTCTTTGGATGATAAGGCTTGGGGCAAGCTGAACTTCCCCGGAATGGTGGACCAGCAAGGGCTTGGTGATTTTGACGGATTGATCTGGCTTCGCCGCACTGTTGATATTCCTGCATCCTGGGCAGGCAAGAAAGTGCAGTTAGTTTTAGGGGCTATTGATGATAATGATATAACGTATTGGAATGGTCGGGAAGTGGGCCGTACCGATGGTTATTCTGTTCAACGCAATTATACCGTTCCGGGTAAGCTGGTGAAAGCAGGACCGCTTACATTGGCTATCCGTGTGACAGATACAGGTGGTGGTTGTGGTATGCCGGATGAACTTTATCTCCGTTCAGACAATGGAGAACAAATTAGTCTGGCCGGTGAATGGAAATATCAGATAGCGGCCGATGCCCGGAAAGAGGGTATGTTTCCGAAGGATATGTCCGAGGACCCCAATCTGCCGACATCTTTATACAATGCTATGATCCATCCATTGGTGCCTTACAGTATCCGTGGTGCTATCTGGTACCAGGGGGAAAACAATGCTTCCCGTGCCTATCAGTATCGTGAGCTTTTCCCGCTGGTTATCGAGAATTGGCGTAAGGACTGGGGACAGGATTTTCCTTTCTATTTTGTGCAGTTAGCCAACTTCATGCAAGTGTCTCCCACCCCCGTTGATTCTGACTGGGCGGAACTCCGCGAAGCACAAGCGCGCACATTGTCGGTAGCGAATACCGGAATGGCTGTAATCATCGATAAGGGCGATGCCAATGACATCCACCCGAAAGATAAACAGGCCGTTGGACATCGCTTGGCGTTGGTAGCCCGTGCTAATACGTATGGAGAACAAATACCTTATTCCGGTCCCGTTTATCGTTCCTATCAGGTGGACGGAGATAAGATTATCCTTTCTTTTGATCATACAGATGGTGGCTTAAAGAGTAGTGATGGGAAAGCATTGCAAGGCTTTGCCATTGCCGGTCGTGATCATAAATTCCATTGGGCGAAGGCAGAAATACAGGGTGATAAGATTGTGGTGAGTTCTCCCGAAGTACCGTATCCGGTTGCTGTGCGCTATGCATGGGCCAACAATCCGGTTTGTAACTTATATAATGGTGCCGGTCTCCCGGCTTCACCTTTCCGTACGGATGATTGGAAAGGGGTGACGCAGAAATAATCAGTGCGTTTGGTTGTATGACGGCTCCGCTTATTATCAATTGTAAATTATTGATAATAAGCGGAGTTCTTTTTGATGCCACTTGGCGATAGATACTGTGAAGACGAACGTTTGCTTACTTATTGGCTGTTGTTATTCTAAAATAATGCTTATTATATGCAATAAAAAGGTAAAAATCATCAATTGGTCTGTCTTGTGAGATAGGGGGATGTTTTATTTCATAGATAAAATATATCTTTATCATCGTATAACATACAACAGACAAATAACTTATGCTGAAAAAAACGATTCTTGCCTGTGTTCTTTTGCATTTGGTTGTAGGAACTATTTCACCTCAAAAGATAGATTCTATCGATATTAAAAGCATGCGTGCTTACTATAAACAGTATTTTAATGATCCGACTGATCCCATTGTTCTGACAGCATCGGATACATTATTTGATATGGCAATCAGGTGCAATGATACGGTGATGGCTAAGATAGCTTTGGGAGCCAAGGTAGACTATTATTATTACGGACAGGGTGAGAATCGCACGGATAGCATCATAGCCGGAGTAAATCGCTTAAAACAATATGCCAGAAGTGTCGGTAACGCTGAACTTTACTACTGGGCATGGGCTGCCAGGTTGGTTAACTATTATATTATACAGGGAGAATATAACATTGCTCTTCTTGAAGCTGAAAAGATGTTGCAGGAGGCCAAAGGTGAGAAAAAGCAGGGAAGTATTGCTGAGTGTTATTATGCATTGGCCAATGTGTATACGGCTAAAGGTTTAGTAAAAAAATCTCAGGAGTTTATGCTTAAAGAGATTGATATTTTTGAGAATGCCAATGTCTTTAGATATAATATATCCTGCCAGTATAGTGATGCCGCAAAGATATACATTGATCTGGGCGAAGCAGAAAAAGCTCCAGAATTGCTTAAAAAGGCACTCAAAACTTCTAAGTCTACTTATCATGAAGTGACGGCCAAGCTGGTTTATGTATCACTCTATCTTGCACAAGGAGATACGGCAGCTGCCCGCAAGGCATTGGAGGAGTGTAGACAAATGTATATGGGAGAACCTTCAATCAAACGTCATATACACTATTTGTATGATGTAGAGATTGATTATAACTGGAGGGTGGGCAACTATAATAAGGCTCTTAGTGTATTGGATGAACGGGAAACCGAATTGAGGAAGAAAAACAATCTGACAACTTTGATGGCATTGAGAAAAACAAAGGCGGATATTTTTTGGGATATGAACCGTAAAGAAGAAGCAGCCGGGCTGTACCGCGATTTCCTGTTGGAACAGAAGAAGGAGAAAGAAAGGAATGAAGAAATCACTACCAGTGAGTTTGCTACCATGCTGAACTTGCAACAACTCAATGCTGAAAAGGTACGGTTGGAAAAGATTTCTCAGAAGAAACAACTGCAAAATACCCGGACTATTTTATTCTCTGTACTAGGTCTTTTATGTATCGTCGTTATCTTTTTGTGGCAACAGAGAAAACTCAATGCAAAGTTGCATCGGGCAAAAAATAAGCTGGATGAGCAGAATCGTACATTAATCAAAGCCGAGGAGGAACTGCGCAAAGCCAAGGAAGTTGCTGAACAGAGCAATTGGTTGAAAACAATGTTCATTCAGAATATGTCCCATGAAATCCGTACTCCGCTTAACTCCATTGTCGGGTTCTCCGGGGTATTGGTTGATATGCTTGATGAAAAGGAAGACATCGGGCAGTATGTTGCATTGATTGAGAGTAACAGCAAGTTATTGCTGAAGTTGGTAGGTGATATCCTTGATATTTCCATTCTCGACAGTGAAGTTGAAATCAAGCATAATGCTGTTGATGTCAATGCCTGTTGCCAGGCTTCGATAGATGCGGCGGGGGCATCTTTCGATCCGGGCGTAAGGCTCATTTTTGAACCTGCCTGTGACGAGCTGATCATAAACAGTAATTATAATTATATAGTGCAGGTACTTGATAACCTGTTGGGCAATGCATCGAAGTTCACTCATGAGGGTTCCGTTGCATTAGCCTATGAGGTTAAGAAAGAAGAGAATCAATTGATTTTCACGGTTACAGATACCGGAATCGGTATTCCCGTTGAGGAACAGGAACGTGTTTTTGAGCGCTTTGTGAAGTTGGATAACTTTAGTCAGGGAGCAGGGCTCGGTTTGTCCATTTGTCGTATTGTTGCCGAAAGGCTGGGTGGCTACCTGAGGATTGATAAAGGGTACACTCAAGGTACCCGTGTTATTTTCTGTGTGTCGATGTGAAGAATAAAATAAAAGCGATATTTTTGTATATTATTAAGTTCATATTATGCAGAAAACAAAGGAAATACAGCAGGAGCTGGAACAGTACATTGACCCGGTGAAACGGGAGTATCTTCCCAACTTCTTTAAAACCGGGAAAGGACAATACGGAGAAGGTGACAAGTTTCTCGGTATTATCGTTCCCAACACCCGTATGGTGGCGAAGCGGCATAAGGATGTGCCATTTGAGGTAATGGCGGAGTTGCTGCAAAGCGAATGGCATGAATGTCGCCTGTGTGCCTTGCTGATGCTGGTGGAACGCTTTAAAAAGTGCGATGAAAAGGGCAAAAAAGAGATATTCGACTTCTATTTGTCGCAGACTGCCCGTATTAATAACTGGGATTTGGTAGACTTATCTGCTCCGGGTATTGTGGGCGAATATCTGAAGGATAAACCCCGTGATGTTCTTTATCGCTTGGCCGGAAATGAACTGCTTTGGGATCAGCGCATAGCAGTGGTCTCTACTTATACATTGATTAAAAACGATGATTTCATCGATATTTTAGCTCTTTCCGAGCATTTCCTTTGTACGCGTTACGACCTGATGCAGAAGGCCGTGGGATGGATGTTGCGGGAAATGGGAAAACGGAATAAAGACCTACTGGTGCAGTTCCTTGAAAAGCATTGTAAAGTGATGCCTCGCACAATGTTGCGCTATGCGATAGAGAAATTTCCGGAAGAAGAACGGAAAGAGTTCATGAAGCGGTAAGCGGCAGACATACAATGTTGGCCACACTTTCGTCATTTGCGCCGCAAAAGTCCGGATAAGTAATCAGTGTGTCGCCTTCCCACTAGGACTGAGGGTACTTCCCACTAGGACTGAACTGGTGTTCCACTGCGACTGATCATGGTGGAACATCAAGTGTGTTGTTATACAGTAAGTTACGACGTATATGAAACATCTGTTCGCTCCTCTCCGCTGGGATATGAATTAGTTCACCACAGAGTAATACAGAGTCTCACAGAGTTTAATTGATTTGAAATCAGAAAATAGGACTCTGTGAAACTCTGTGTTACTCTGTGGTGAAACTTCATTACTGTATCGAAATAAATCAATTCTGCCAACAGGTAAAGGATCAGTAGATCTAAAATAGTGATTAGTAAGATTGAAAATAAATGATATGTGGTAAAAATGCCGGATAAAAATATACCGGATAATTTTCATTTTAAATGAAGACTCTTAACTTTGTCACAATTTCAGTTGACTGGAAGATGAAATTCCATATAGCATCATCATGTTGAATGGGAGTTTATAGTGTATGGTAAATTGTGATGAAGATGAAATTACCATTTTTATTGATGTTTGTTGTGGCAGGGTGTACGAGACCTGCCACCTTGGATCTGCAAATGAACAGTGAAGCCGATAGTCTTTACGAGGAAGCTTGTGCACATTATGAAAATGAAGAAATAGATAGTTGTACCTATAAACTGACAAAAGCTTTAGAACTATATCGTGAGAGTGGAGAAAACGAAAAGGTAGCTATCACCTGTTTGTCGTTGGGGCAATCCTACAATGGAATAGCTCAGACCGATTCGGCAAGGCCTTATTTACTGGAAGGACTGAAATATTGTGAAGAGAATACAGTGCTTGACAGTATCCGTGGAAGGTTACTTACTGATTTGGCAAGCTGTTATATGATTGAGGGGGATATCCGGGAAGCAACATCACAATATCTGACAGCTTTGGATGCCACCTCTAAATCCGGTGATAGTGAAGCCTATCTGACCAATTGCAGTTCGCTGGGTGTCGCCTATCGCAGAATAAACCTCCCGGACTCTGCTCTTTACTATTATGGCAAGGGGCTTGAGGCAGCCATGAAAAGCAAGGATTATAGTGCTGTATCCAATCTGCATGCCAATATTGCCGTGATGTATATCTCTTTCAAACAGTTAGAAAACGCGAAGGGACATGCACGAGAAGCCATTACGTATGCCCTGAAAGAGGAAGATGCTTTGGACTGGTTGCAGGCTTACTACATCTGCGGTTCTCTGTTGGTAAAGACAGGGGAATACGATCAAGCGATCAATTATCTGCATAAGGCTTATGGAATAGCTTCCCAGCAACAATCACCACGTTTCCGGTTAAAAGTATTGTCAGCGCTGTTACCCGCTTTTCAGGCTACAGCACAAGATGATTCGGTGCGTTACTATCTGAATGTATGTGACCGCTTTCTGGATGAATTACCAGAAACGAGCCATGAAGCTATCGGTATTTATGAGACAAAAGCCCAACTCTTACTAAAGGAAAAGAAATATCGGGAAAGTTTGGATTTCTATCGAAAGTTGACAGGATTGATAAGTACAAATTCGCCTACCGCTCCCTACGTGTGGTACAGCCGTATGGCCGAATGTTATCATAACCTGCAACAGCCTGATGAGGCTTACAGATATATGGAGCAGGCTCTCGAATTGCGTGATTCCCTGGCTGCACAGGAGGTGGAGAAGCAAATGAGCGAGCTGCAAGTGCGCTATGATACTCAGAGGAAAGAACTTGAAATTAAGCGTCTGAAAGAATTACAACAGCAGGAAGAACTTCGCAGTCTTCGGCTCACAATTTGGTTTATAGCTTTTATCAGCTTTATGCTTATCCTCTTGATCATTCTCTTGTATAAACGCAAGTTACAACTCAGCCGTAAATATATTGACGGAATGGAGAGCGAACGTGCCCGTTTGGCACGCGAACTGCACGATGGGGTGTGCAATGAACTTCTGGGGTTGGAAATGGAACTTAAATCGGGCTTTAATAGAGAAGAGGACAAATGTGAGTTGCTGGACAAACTGGGACGGAGTCGTGCGAATATCCGTAGTATTTCGCACGAACTAATGCCTCCCGTATTTTCTGATGCCACTATTGATGAGATTATAACAGATTATATCGATCATCTGAATGTTCCTTCATCCATGCATCTTTCATTCGATGCTTCTACGTCCGATTGGAGTCTGGTATCCTATAATGTGGCATATGAATTGTATCGTATTGTACAGGAAAGCATGAATAATATTCTCAAATATTCTTCCGGCACACAGATTTCCATTTCACTGTTAATGGATGGTGCGCATGTGCGGTTGGAGATATTCAGCAATGGAGTTGTGAAGCGCTCTTCTTCCAAAGGCATCGGGATGCGCACGATGGAAGATAGGGTCAGATGTATGAACGGTACACTACATGTGGCTGCTGATGAGACCGGTGTATGCGTTACAGTTACGGCTCCTTTTAAATAAAGATTTATTCTGTACTAGTTTTCATGTACGGAAAGTATACCATAATATTTACCAACTGTCTATTGAAAAACTACGGAAAATGATAGTAGATTTAAATTAAAAATACCTTTCCTTTGCACAAAATAGTAAACATGATAACAGGGAGGACTAATATCTGACCACAAGCATATAAATAAAAGAAATATGGTGCAACTTCCATCGGATACATCGAAATACCATCTTCTTCTTATAGATGATCACCCTATTGTATTGGCGGGCATCCGTAACATTCTTGAAGTCTGTCCGGAAATAGGTGAAATCTATGCGGCTGACAGTGCTGCGAAAGCTTTGGAACTTCTTAAATCCCACGATATCAGTATTTGCATGGTCGATATAGAATTGCCGGACATGTCGGGTTTTGAGCTGATAGAACAGATACGTTTGCTCTATCCGGATATGCGTATTATTATTGAAACCATGCATAGTGAAGTGTGGATTGTCCGTCGGATGGTAAAGGCGGATGTAGATGCAGTGATTCTTAAACAGTCCGATCCGGAGAATCTGCAAGAGGCGATTTATTCTGTTCTGTCAGGACGTAAATATTTCTGTCCCCATTTCCGGAAATGCCTTCGGAAGCTTCCTCCTGAGATGCCGCAAGTACTCAGCAAGCGCGAACAGGAAGTGCTGAAATGCATATCCGAAGGCTTGAAGAGTAATGAGATAGCAACGAAATTATATATATCAGTTAATACAGTGGAGTTCCACCGTAAGCAGATCATGCTTAAGCTGGAAGCCAAGAATGCATCTGATATGTTGATAAAGGCTATTAAGAGTGGAGTGTTGGAGATCTGAAAATAAATAGAGATGAAAAAGACTGTTTTGAAAATCGGGAGGATGGTTGCCATTGCCTCGTCTTGTTTTTTGTTTGGTTTCGTTGATGCCTCGGCACAGAAAATACTTCGAAAATCAGAGAATATGCGTCCGGTATGGCTGGTAAGTAAGACTCCGGAAACCACCAATGAGACTTTTCATTATCAACTGGTCGAAGCAGAGAACGAGTCGTTGGAGAAAGCGCGGCATGATTGCCTGCTTGCCCTTTCCCGCTATATCGGGCAGGCCTGGAAGATTAGCGGGGAGGCTGAAACTGATATTCGTATGGAGCAAAAGAATGGAGCCTATACAGAATCATCAGTCTATAATTTCCATTACAAAATAGAGAATGAAGAGATAAGTGTAACTACTACCAAGTATGATGAATACTGGGAGTATGTATATTATCCGGGTGGCGGGCGCTATCATTGTTATGTGCTGTTTGGGGTGGCCGATGTTCCGGTTCCTAGGTTTGACCGTTTATCCTTTACCCGCAAATATGGCGTGCGGGGAATGGTACGTTCGTTGATTGTTCCGGGATGGGGGCAGATGTACAAAGGCAGCACAGTGAAGGGGCTGTGTATCTTGGGTGGTGAGGTGTTGCTTGCAGGTGGCATTATTGTTTCCGAAAGTTTGCGAAGCTCTTACGTCAAGAAGATGCACGAACAACCTAAACATCAGCAGACATATAACACAAAAGCTGATAATTGGGAAAATGTACGCAATGTCTGTATTGGTGCGGCAGCAGCTCTTTATGTTTACAATCTGATTGATGCAATTGTGATGAATGGGCGTAAAAGGGCGGTGGTGCATAGACCTGTGCAGTTTGCCATGTATCCCTCGGTGGGCGAATGTAATGGGGTAAGTTTTGCTTTGAATTTTTAGAGATTTTATTATTAAAAAATAATCATGAAAACAAGTAAGGTAGGTTTGACGCTTCTCTTAGTATGTTGTGTGTGGGCGGTATTTATTGTGGCAGGATGTACTAAAGATGAAGTAGACACAACTGGCACCATTTATGGGATTGTGAATGATGCCGATAACGGTGAACCGGTTTCGGGTGTCTATATCGTTTTGAATCCGGGAGGTAAGACGGCCAATACGGGTAGCGACGGGCGTTTTGAGTTCCTCGACATGGAACCGGGACAGTACACCATTCAGATATCAAAGAATGGATATAAAACGAATACGAAACGCATTTCCGTTGTTGCAGGAGAGCAGACTTCCGGCGATATGGTGCTGGAACGGGGTGAGTCGCGTATCAAGTTGAGTACAAATTCGTTGATATTTGCCAAAGGAGAGACCTCTAAAACTTTTGATATAATGAATATCGGTACTTCCGGCTCTGTATCATGGAGTGTTGCATTTTCAGAGTCCTGGATAAAGATTGCTCCCGTAAGCGGAACTACAAGTCAAGGAAAGAGCAGTACGGTGGTAGTTAATATAGACCGTGAAAAGATAACTCAGGATGTGACTGCAAATCTGCTTGTTGAGGCTGACGGAGAATCCATGCCTGTGGCAATCAGCGTGAAATTTGGTGAGAGTGAAGGTGGTGGAGATGAACCATCCGAAGGCAAAGGCTCGTGCGGAGAAATTGTTTCTTGCGATTCGGAGGTGAAGATGGAGTTTTTGTCGTGCGTGAAGAATGCTGATGCAGTGGAATTTCAGTTTCTGCTGACCAATAACCGAGAAGACTGGCAGGTTTGGTTCAACAGAGATCAATCGGACGGGGTGGATGACAAGGGAAATAGTTATCCCGGATATAATACAAAATTCTATGTAGGTAACTCCGATTCGTTTGTGACGAATGGAAATGCTGTGCGCTTTATGAAAGGGGTAAGTACGAAGTGCCGTGTTATAGTTCCCGGCATTAAGAACGAGGCTTCGTCCTTGCAACGACTCGACTGGGTTATCTCCAGTTCGCAGCCCTGGAATCCGCAGGTGAAGAAGATTACGTTTACCGAAGTGAAATGGTAAGATCAGGAATGGAAGAACTTTAATATTAATCTTATTAATTAGAATTACTATGAATTGCTATATACATCTGGATAAACCTGCGGTTGCAACTTGCCATGAATGCGGAATGGGGTTGTGCCGGGATTGTGTAGATAACTCTGCTTATACAATAGATAATCACCCTTTGTGTCATGATTGCAATCTAAAGCAGGCTTCTACTGATCTTGGAGATGCAAAATCAAAGAAAATATGGTCTTTGGTGAAGTTTATTTTTGGTTCATCATTTTTGTTGTTGGGCATATCGATATATTCTTCTACCGGAGATATTATGAATGCTTGGATATATGCTGGTATTGCTGGTATTCCGGCTGCTTTCAGATCAACTCGTGATAGTAAACGTGAACAAGTGAGGAAAGGGGTGCGTGATGCTCTGACTACGGATATGATGGATAGCGTTTCCAATACATTTATCGATTTGTTGGTACGGATAGCAGCTATCATTATATTGGCTCCTATCACAGCGGCATTTGCTGCTATTAAGAATTTATTCATCTTTATTAGTAGTTTTGGGAAGGTAAAGAATGCTCAATTGGCTTATGATTATTTGTCTTCTGGGCAAGATATAGCAGAAGATGTGACGCCGGTAGGTGTATCAGATTCTGTAGTGCCTCAAATAGCGCCAACTACCACTCCTGATATACCGCAGCAAACCATCTTGGAAAGTGGAAACCTTTCTTCTGCGGGTGTTCCACAATCTCCTGTTTCTTATATACCGCAAGGGGCTTCGGCAGCAGTTATGCCGAAGAAAACAAATACGGGGTTGTTAGTGGGAATTGTTTTAGGAGTATTGCTGCTTGCAGGCGGTATTATGGGCTACTTTTTATGGTATGTGCCGTATGCTAAGGATCGTGACGCTTTGCGTACCTATGTATTGGCTGATAATGTATTTTTGCGTTCTTCACAAATGGCAGGCGTAGAGTATAATATCTTAGAAAAAATACCCTATGGATCGGAATTGATTACTTATAATAAGAATGCCGAGTGGGCATCTGTAAAAGTGAATGGAATAGAGGGATATATGGCTTCTCCATATTTGCTTACGCAGGCTGATTTTAACTTGCTGAATGGTGTATGGGGTGATACGGATTCCAGGATGTGTATTAGTTCGTCCAAATGCCGGTTGGCCATCCTTGATTTTTATAAGGATAATCAGTTGGCGAGCGGTTCCACAGGTTGGCAGATTTATACAAAAAACAAAGGGCAGAAGCCCAATACAGTGTTCTATCCTCGACTTTACGATAAAAGCAGTAAGTTTACTGATTTTGTTTTCGTTACAAAGAACAATGCGTCGGGTGAGCGTGTGGTGGTATGTTACTCATTTGATAATGAGACAGAAACTCCTGTATTCCGTTTCAAGTCAGCAGCTCCTTCCGAAGGCTACATAAAAAATGCTACTGTATCTTATGGGAAGATCAAAATTTCGTTTGATAATTATGAGACTGTAGAAATACCTCTTTATTAGTGACATTCTTTGGATGTGGAAATCTATTTGTAGAAATATGAGACGCAGTTATATTCTTATTTTGCTTTTGGTTGCGGTTTTGGTAGTGGGTGGAGTGTTTTATCTGGAATATCATCATCGGCAGGAACTGAGTAAAGTTCAGAATGCTTGTATCATCCTTATTTCTAAGCAGGAGATGAAGCTTCGCTTGATTGACTATAAAGGTCAGGAAATCTTTTGCGCTCCCGTGGCAACTGGTAAGAATGTAGGTGATAAACGGAAACAAGGTGATATGCGAACTCCTGAAGGAGTTTTCCAGGTGTCCGATATACAACGGGCTACGGACTGGAAACATGATTTTGGTGATGGAAAGGGAGAAATAGATGGTGCCTATGGAGACTTCTTCATACGTTTGCTTGTACCGGGGCACAAGGGGATCGGTATTCATGGGACCCACCTTCCCGAAAGTATAGGTACGAGGGCGTCAGAAGGCTGTATCCGGATGTATAATGAGGATTTAAAGAAATTGGTTAGTCTGATTTATCCTCCTCTTACCGTGGTAGTTACTCCAGGTATAGAGGATGAAGTAGCTAATCATTTATAATTTAAAGATATAATATGAAGTTTATAAAATTGTTATTATTGTCTTGCTCTTTTTCTTTACTATATGCTTACTCACAATCTGGAAAATCCGGACAAGTTGGAAGCTTAGTGGATTCTCTGGTTTCGCCGGAATATCCGGGAGGAGTGACGGCAATGATAAAGTTTATCTCTCAGAATCTGGAATATCCGAAAGCTTGCCAGGAAAATGGAACGCAAGGAAGAGTGGGAGTACGATTCATAGTTGGTAGAGATGGCACTATATCCAATATGAATGTACTAAAAAGCGTTGATCCTTTTTGGGGATAAAGAAGCGGTTCGTGTTATCAAGGCAATGCCTCGCTGGAAGCCTGGTATGCATAAAGGCAAGCCTGTTAGTGTAAGTTATGTGGTGCCAGTTAATTTCAAGCTGCAATGATGTGAGCTGATGAAAATAATGAAATGGTTTAGTGTATTAATCCTTAAAATAGTCGAAACAATGAATCAGAACCAATATTTAAATAGGAAGACGCTTCTGTTAGGGATTTTGGGAATCCTATTGCTGGGGCTTTCAGGATGTACCTCAAAGACTCCTTCGTTAAAGGGATCTTGGGAAATGTTTGTAGGCAAGGATCCGAGTCTGATGGGTCAAGAATATGGGGCGGATAATGTGACTTATTGCATGGAACTGGATTTCTCGGAGCGCACTTTCTCCGCTGATAATCTGCCGGATGGAAGGAACAGTTATGGCTGGATGGACTTCTCGACAATGAATCGTGTGTATCATTATGAAATAGATTCGGTTTCTTATATAGGCAAGAATCAGTATAGGGTAGTATCGGTGGATAGTTGGCTTGAGCAGAATGTGGATACGCTCACTTACAACCCGAAGACGAAGGAAATAACTTATAATTCTGACTGGAAATTTAAATTGAAGGATGATGGTACGGCCGTTTCTGGTGAATCTTCGTCTTTGCTTTCTGGGGTAGGTCCGTGGATTCTCATTTTGGCTGTACTGCTTGTCGTTTCGCTGATTTCTCTGAATGTATTGGATATCGAGGGTGTGATCCGTTTCTGGTTGCCTGCTTCGGGATTGTTGGTAATGAGCGTTTTGATATTGTCTTTAGTCTACGATGCATTCTATAATGGCGGCAATTTTGATATTGGTGGAAAGGGAGCTATGGATGTTCTGAAACTTTATGGTTCCGTTGTTTTGATTACAGCAAGTTTTCTGTTTGGCCTGTTCAGCATTATGTTATATTTGTACGAAGAATTCGGACGTTTCAGCAAACTTCCTACTATTCTTTCGGCTGTGGTCGCTGTTGTGCTTCTCGTCATCCAAATTTTTACGGGGAATTTATTATTCGATATTCTTATGGATCACTTCTGGTCATCATTGACGTATCAGACGGGGTTGTTTGAATTCATAATGGCATTGTTGGTGGTGGCTGTTGGAGTCCTGTTTATAATACAGATGATTATACTAGCAGTTTCGCTGAAGGGCATTTACCGTATTGCGGTCTTGCTGATGTATCCTGTATTCTTTGCGGCGGGGGTGGTGCTGCTGATTTCATCAATGGCAGTGATGATTGTTGTAGTGATTGTCTGTTTGGTTGTTGTGTTTGGGTTGTCTTTTTTGAAAGCGAGTTTTAATTCAGTCGCCACTTATACACCTAATATTAACCCAAATGCCGACACAAATGCTAATACCGACATGAATACCGATACTAATGAAGAAGATTATGATGCGATTCTGAAAGGTGCCGGCACTTTGGGCGATGATGTAAAAGCTAAAGATATCAGCGCATTGGGTAATGGATCGCTCCTTAGAGGGGAGAACGGTGTAAAATATGAACGAGGAGATGACGGGAACTATAGGCGCATAGATTAATTATTGTTATAATATTAATTAAAATCAAAGATATGGAAAAGAAGAAGTCTTCATGGCATATTTGGGGGGAATATGCTATTAATGCTATCATAAGTTTAATGAGGCGGGTAATCTTACTTATACCGGCCATTGGTTTGATGCGCAACATCGTTATGGAGAGAAATTTGCTTTGGAGTATGACGACTCGGGACGGATGCGGAAGGGTATACTGATCAAGATGATATGGAATAATGTTGAACGATTAAAAGTTTAGAAGAGATGAAGAAAATACTTTTTCTATTTCTGTTGAGCCTGCTGACAATGACGGTTGCAGCTCAAAAATTCTCATGGCCTCCCAAGAGTTATCCGTTGTCTGTTCCATTTATTGTTTCGGATGAAGTGAAGTACTATTGGGGAGTAGATGCCATAGTTTGTGTCGGTTCCGAAAATGGGGGATATAAATTTCTCGTTATGGGAAGAGCCAATCATGATTTTACATCAAGCAGAACTATAAATATATATTATATCGATGCGGATAATAAACCCTCGATTGCCGGTGCCTACTATTTTCCTAAAGTGAAAGCAGGGCATGAGTTCCGGTTTGAGATTGTTTCCGCTTTTCCGGGATACACGCCTGTGGGATTCAAAGGATTCTGTATTTATGATGAGAGGTTGCGTATACCTGAAGAAGACACAGAAGCCGGGGCGAAAATAGGTTCACGCACAAGTGACGTTGATGCTGCGTATCATGACTCAGTACGCATAGCAGATTCGATTGCGACGGTGGCTGCCATTGAAGCTGAGCGTGCTGCACGTGTGGTAACGGCTCCTAAATATCCGGGAGGTACTCAAGCGCTGTACTCCTTTTTACGCAAAAACATGCGTAAGCCTCAGATTGCAATAGAAACGGCAGGATATGGTACAACTACAGTTCAGTTTATTGTGACGCGCAATGGTGAGGTTGTCGGTGCGGATTATAAAAGACGTTGTAATGAGCGTGTTGATAAAGAAGTGCTGCGTTTGGTGAATATGTTGAGTGGATGGACTCCGGCAACAAAAGGTGGTAAGCCGTGTGATGCCGTGGTACAGATTTCTATGTCGATATTTCCTTCATTTAATGCTTCAGCTCAATTTGTAGGAGTAAGGTAATAGAGGGAGTCTCTCGCTCTATTTTTCAACATTTGTATGTTGGTGGCGTCGGAACTATATATCCAACGCCACCGATCTATATATCTAACATGTCCTATCTATAGATGCAACACGTCCTATCTATAGATGCTGCACGTCCGATCTATAGCACCGCATGCGAAGGAATTTTCTCATGCGGTGCTTTTGTATTGATATACGGTAAGGCTGTTTGTGAAAAGAGTTAACTTATAGGGATTATCTCAAAATAAATTAGTTATTTTGCAGAAAACAAAAAGTTGTGGTATGAAGTCACTGTACATCAAGAACTACAAAAATTTCAAGTAAAAAAACTAAGCCTCATTAGGGATAAAGACTACATGGGGAAATATTCCTTGTGCAGTCTTTTTTCATGATGTGTGATTGCATGTGAGCCGCAGAGGCAGAGTTTCTTTTCTGCATGAGTAAGCGGAGAAGGACGGAATGATGAAGCGAGGAAAGAAAATTAAGTGAAAAATAGATAGGGTTCATCAGTTTGTACTATCTTTGCTCAATAGAACCAAAATATGGAGACATGGATTGCGAGAAGCAGACAACCGAATATAAGGGTCTTCTGAAAATCAGAACAGGAGATAAAGGATTCAAAGACTTGTCCGTGACCTGTGTTGCTTTGGCAAATGCACAAGGCGGAAGAATCTTTATAGGTTACGATGACAAGAAGAAAGCCCCTTTGCCGGAACAGCATGTCACGCCCGATGAAGTGAATGAGGCAGTGACTAAATTGCGTAGCCTCTGTTTCAACGTTGGCCTTGTAGCTTCTGAAATATGTACTGATGATACCGGCAGCCAATACTTTATTGTTTCTGTTTCTCCTTCTATGCATTCTGTAGCTACTACCTCGGACGGACGTATTTACATTCGGGTGGCCGATAAATGTGAACCGGTGCGTAGCGAGGACTTGCAGCGTTTGGGCGAAGAGAAGGGTGCTTATCAGTGGGAATTGGTGAGGACCAAATACCTGCTTGATGGGGTTGCTTTGGATGCTTTGCGGCAGTTGGCGAATGATATTCGTAAATCATCCCGTGTGCGTCAGCACGTCAAGCAGATGGATGATGCAGAGTTGGCAGAGAACTATCATCTGGTTGATGAAGGTTATTTGACGAATTTAGGTGTTCTTTGGTTAGGTACAGCAAAGCAGAGAAGCTCTATCTGTTATCCTGCTACGGTTCAGTATATTGTTTATGATGTGCTTGAGCGGAAAGTACGAAAAGAAGAATGGCATGATAATCGGCTGAATCCTAAAGAGCTGCTTCTTGATATAGAACAGAAGGCTGTTGAGTTGACTTATTCGTATGAGTTTCCGAATGGTTTGTTTCGTAAACAAATACGGCATTATCATCCTAAGTTGGTACGAGAGTTGTTGGTCAATGCTTTAGCTCATAAATCCTATACCATTTCCAGTGATATAATGATTAAAGTTTTTTCAGACAGATTAGAAATCTCTAATCCGGGTGGGTTGCCATTGGGCATAACAAAAGATAATATTTTGCATGCCAAGCATCGGCGTAATCCTAATATGATAGAACTACTGAGCGCTTTGGAAATGATGGAAGGTGAAGGCTCCGGTTATGATTTGATTTATGAACTGAATGCTATGGAAGCAAAGAATCCGCCTATGATAGAATCTTCGTACAATGAAGTTACAGTGATTCAAAATGCAGAGATTATAGATACAGAACTGCTTCCTTTGCTGGACTTTGTTTTGCAGAATTATCAGTTGACGCAAAAAGCATTTACAGCTTTTGGTATCATAGCCCGTGAGAAGAAGGTGTTCAGTACGCGGCTTTCTGCCATACTTCAGCTTCAAGAAGAAGACCGTTTGCGCAGTTATACAGATAAGTTGTTGAAAGATAATATTATCGGGAGGAATGGTGTGAAGAAAGGTACCCAGTTTTTTGTGAATCCCCAGTTGATAAAGAACGCAAAGGTAAATTTGAAGACAACTCTGAAAACAGTAGAACCTTATGTGTTGAGAACTCTAATTATGGAAGACTTGAGGGCACATCCTAAAAGTAAGATTTCGGAGATTGGGGGGCGGTTGCCGGAAATCGATTTGCAGGAGTTGAGGAAAATGATTTATTCGATGGTGGATGTGGAATTGATAACAGAAGGGGCTCGTACTGATAGACGTTATGCACTGAAATAAGTGGTAAAAAAAAAAAGAAATAAAAAAGAAATAGAAAAAGAAAAGGATTAAGTAGTTGATTATCAGTCTTAATTTTGTTTTTTATTCTTTTTCTAAAAAGATAAGAAAAGAACTAAATATAGAATGGAACGAGAAGATTTTGACATACGCGATAATCAGTTGACTAGTCGGGAACGCGATTTTGAAAACGCACTTCGTCCGTTGTCCTTTGAAGATTTCAGCGGACAGGATAAGGTGGTGGATAATCTGCGTATCTTTGTTAAGGCAGCCCGCTTGCGTGGCGAAGCGTTGGATCATGTATTGCTGCATGGACCTCCGGGATTGGGAAAAACGACACTTTCCAATATTATTGCGAATGAACTGGGAGTTGGTTTTAAAGTTACTTCCGGTCCGGTGCTTGATAAACCGGGTGATTTGGCGGGAGTGCTTACCAGTCTGGAACCGAATGATGTGCTGTTTATCGATGAAATTCACCGCCTTTCTCCGGTGGTGGAAGAGTACCTGTACTCTGCAATGGAGGATTACCGCATTGATATCATGATAGATAAAGGCCCGTCTGCACGGAGCATTCAGATTGATCTGAATCCGTTTACGATGGTGGGAGCTACTACCCGTAGTGGCTTGCTGACTGCGCCTTTGCGTGCACGTTTTGGTATTAATCTGCATTTGGAGTATTACGATGACGATGTGCTGAGCGGTATTATTCGTCGTTCGGCAGGGATATTGAATGTACCTTGCTCCACAAGGGCAGCGTCTGAGATCGCTTCCCGTAGCCGTGGAACGCCGCGTATTGCAAATGCATTGTTGCGTCGTGTGCGAGATTTTGCACAGGTAAAAGGTTCGGGTAGCATTGATACGGAGATTGCCAACTTCGCTCTTGAAGCATTGAATATTGATAAGTACGGACTCGATGAAATCGATAATAAGATACTTTGCACCATTATTGATAAATTCAAAGGCGGTCCGGTAGGGCTTACTACCATTGCTACGGCATTGGGTGAAGATGCCGGAACTTTGGAAGAGGTGTATGAGCCTTTCCTTATCAAAGAGGGTTTCTTGAAACGTACCCCCCGCGGACGTGAAGTGACTGAACTGGCTTATAAACATTTAGGACGTAGTCTTTACAATAGTCAGAAAACGTTATTTAGTGATTAACTATTAATTAATATCAGTACTACTTTCATATAGAAATGGTCAAACAAATCATTTCCAGTTCTCCTCCTCTTGGGAGGAGGAGTACCCGAAGGGGGAGGTGGTAGGAAAAAAAAGATTCTTATGCAAACCATCATGAACAAATCCGACGTAACCGGTAATAGAAAGGAGTTACGCAACCATAGCACTTCTGCCGAAGCTACTCTTTGGAAAATGCTGAAAGGGAAACAAATAGCCGGTTTAAAATTTCGTCGTCAACATAGTGTCGGGCCATATATTCTTGATTTTTATTGTCCGCAGATAAAATTGGCTATAGAATTGGATGGTGAGGTACATAATAGACAACAGGATTATGATGAGCAACGTAGTTATTTTCTGAATAGGGTAGAAGACATTGAGGTGTTACGGTTTGAAAATAGGACAGCATTTGAGAATTCGGAACAGATAATATGGGAGATAGAGGAAAAGTTTTCTTCCTACCACCTCCCCCCTTTGGGGTACTCCTCCTCCCGGGAGGAGGAGAATGGAGATAGTACTGTTAACCATTAATAATTAAACGTTAATCATTAAATAAAGTGGCGGGATTAAAAAGTTTAGCAAAAGAAACGGCTATTTACGGGGTGAGTAGTATTGTAGGGCGTTTCCTCAATTATCTGCTAGTGCCTGTATATACGATAGCTTTGCCTGCATCGTCGGGTGGCTATGGTGTGGTTACGAATATATATGCCTGGGTGGCATTGATACTGGTATTGCTGACGTGTGGCATGGAGACGGGGTTTTTCCGTTTTGCCAATAAAGGGCAGGATGACCCGATGCGGGTGTACTCTACCACCTTGTTGAGCGTGAGTATCGGTTCATTGGTATTCGTTGCTTTGGGATTGTTGTTTCTGGAACCTATTGCCGGATGGCTGGAATACGGCGAACATCCCTGGTATATCGGTATGATGATGATTGTGGTAGCAATGGATGCCATTCAAAGTATTCCGTTCGCTTATTTGCGCTATAAAAAACGCCCTATCAAGTTTGCTGCACTGAAGTTGCTGTTTATCTTCCTCAATATTGCACTCAATCTTTTCTATTATGTCATATTGGAAGGGAATGATGTGGGGTATGCCTTCCTCTTTAATTTGGTATGTACCTCTGTTGTTATGGTGTGCATGATACCGGAACTGAGGGGATTTACCTATGTGTTGGATAAAGAGTTATTGAAACGGATGCTTCGGTACTCTCTGCCGTTGGTAATTCTGGGTGTGGCAGGCATCTTGAATCAGGTGGCTGATAAGATTATCTTTCCTTTCGTTTATCCCGATGAGGCGGAAGCTACCATACAACTCGGTATTTACGGAGCTGCCAGTAAGATAGCCATGATTATGGCTATGTTTACCCAGGCATTCCGTTTCGCTTATGAACCTTTTGTATTTGGTAAGAGTAAGGAGAAAGACAGTCGTGAAATGTATGCCCAGGCTATGAAGTTCTTCATTATTTTTACCTTGCTTGCCTTTCTGGCTGTGATGTTCTACTTGGACATCCTGCGTCATGTCATCGGACGTGATTATTGGGACGGGTTACGGGTGGTGCCTATCGTCATGGCGGCGGAAATCTTTATGGGGATTTATTTCAACCTGTCCTTTTGGTACAAATTGATTGATGAGACCCGTTGGGGAGCCTATTTCTCATTGACGGGCTGTATCATCCTGATTTTGATGAATATCTTCCTGGTTCCGAAGTATGGTTATATTGCTTGTGCCTGGGCTGGGTTTACAGGATACGGCGTTGCTATGCTGCTTTCTTACTTTGTCGGTCAGAAGAAATATCCGATACAGTACGATTTGAAGGCGATAGGCATGTATGTACTTCTTGCCGCTGTGCTTTATGTAGCTGCCGAATATGTATCGATAGACAATATCTATTTGCGTATGGCATATCGTACAGTTTTGCTGTTACTGTTTATTGCGTATGTCGTTAAGCGTGATTTACCGCTGAACCAAATACCAATCCTGAACAAACTCTTAAAACACTAAATGAGCCGCATGGTAAATTGTAAATCGTCAAATTGTAAATGATATGATGGAAACACCTGAACAAAACCGGAATGTTTTTGCCATTAAAAAGTTCCTGAGCGAGTACCTTGATCTGAGGAAGGACAAGGACAATGAGCTGGAAACAGTAGACTCCATCCGCAAGGGAGTAGAGTTTAAAGGGGCTAACCTGTGGATTTTGATCTTTGCCATCTTTATGGCATCGTTGGGACTGAATGTCAACTCTACAGCTGTAATCATAGGTGCGATGTTGATTTCCCCATTGATGGGACCTATCATGGGTGTGGGACTTTCTGTCGGTCTGAATGACTTCGAACTGATGAAGCGTTCACTGAAGAGTTTTCTGATAACCACCCTGTTCAGCGTAACTACGGCTACTATTTTCTTTCTTGTAAGCCCTGTTGCCGAAGGGCAGTCGGAGCTTCTGGCACGTACTTCACCTACAATTTATGACGTATTCATCGCATTGATGGGTGGTCTTGCCGGTGTAGTTGCCCTGTCTACAAAGGAGAAAGGAAATGTGATTCCCGGTGTTGCCATTGCTACGGCTTTGATGCCGCCGCTTTGTACGGCAGGTTACGGGTTGGCAACGGGGAATCTGGTTTATTTCCTCGGAGCATTCTATCTTTACTTCATTAATTCGGTATTCATCAGTCTTGCCACGTTTGCCGGTGTGCGTGTGATGCACTTTCAGCGTAAAGAGTTTGTGGACAAGAAGCGGGAGAAGAAAGTACGCCAATACATAATACTCATTGCCGTGCTGACTATGTGTCCGGCCGTCTACTTGACGGTAGGCATTATTCAGAGTACTTTCTATGAGAGTGCCGCCAATCGGTTTGTTGCCGAACAGCTTTCTTTTGAGAATACACAGGTATTGGATAAAAAAATCCATTATCATGGCAACAAAGACAATGAAATACGCGTGGTACTGATCGGACAAGAAGTTCCCGAAGCTTCGATTGCCATTGCCCGTAACAAGATGAAGGACTATAAGTTAGGTGAAACGAAGCTGATCGTTCTTCAGGGAATGAATAATGAAGCTGTGGATATTTCTTCTATCCGAGCTATGGTGATGGAAGATTTCTATAAAAACAGTGAGGAACGACTGGTGGAACAAACAAAGAAAATTACAGTGCTGGAACAGAGTCTGGCAAGATACAAATCTTTCGATGAATTGGGCAAAACGATCGTTCCGGAGCTAAAAGTTCTTTATCCGTCAGTGAAAACTGTTTCTATCTCTCATGCCATAGAACTGACGGTTGATTCGGTACGGACAGATACCATTACGCTTGCTGTGCTGAAGTTTGGCAAGCATCCCGACGCCCATGAGAAACAGAAGATTACCGAATGGCTGAAAGCACGTACTGGAGCGAAAAAACTAAGACTGATTGCAGAATGACGCAATTGGAAAGTATATCATACTAAATTATTCAAAATGAGAGTATGCCATGAGCTAAATCTAACTAAATTCTCCTCCTTCGAGAAGGAGGAGTACCCGTAGGGGGAGGTGGTAGCTGAAGTTATAAAGGACTTATTAGTCATAAAATAAGGATTTTTTTTACCTACCATCCCGCCCTTTGGGCACCCTTCCTTCTCGAAGGAGGGGAAGTGAGTTAGATATTTCTTATATACTCTTAACTTAAGATATAAATTGTAATTTAAACCAAGTATAGAATGAAGCTAAAGTGTATCCTAATTGTAGCTTGCAGCCTCTTCACGTTGACGGGACAGGCGGACGAAGGTATGTGGATGCTGGGAAACCTGAATAAACAGACCCGTAAGACTATGAAAGAACTCGGCCTGCAAATGCCTGCCGATAGACTATATAATCCGAAGAAACCGTCGTTGAAAGATGCGGTAGTCAGCTTTGGAGGGTTTTGTTCCGGCGTGGTAGTGTCGGAAGACGGGTTAGTGTTTACCAATCATCACTGCGGCTTCAGTAGTGTGCAGCAACATTCGTCGGTGGAGCATGATTACCTGAAAGATGGTTTCGTAGCCCGTAGCCGTGCAGAGGAATTGCCTAATCCGGAGCTTTATGTTCGTTTTCTGCTTCGTACGGAAGATGTAACCAAGCGTGTGCTGGGAGCCGTTAAACCTTCGATGAACGAGATGGAACGTTCCAGTGCGGTAGACTCTATGATGATGGTAATAGGCGGTGAGGTATCTCTGAAAGACTCCACTTTGCTTGGCGTGGTAGATGCTTATTATGGAGGCAATGAGTTCTGGCTCTCCGTTTACCGCGATTTCAACGATGTGCGGCTGGTGTTTGCACCTCCTTCCTCTGTCGGTAAGTTCGGTTGGGATACGGATAATTGGGTGTGGCCTCGGCATACAGGAGATTTCTGTGTGTTTCGTATTTATGCAGACCGCAAGAACCAGCCTGCCGATTACTCCCCCGATAATGTCCCGTATCACCCTGAATATGTAGCGCCGATTTCACTGGATGGCTATAAGGAAGGCTCTTTCTGTATGACGATAGGCTATCCGGGAAGTACGGAACGTTACCTTTCTTCATTCGGTATCGAGGAAATGATGAATAACTCCAATCAGGCGCAGATTGACATCCGTGGCGTGAAGCAAGCCATCTGGAAACGTGAAATGGACAGTAAAGACAGCATACGCATTAAGTATGCTTCCAAATACGATGAAAGCTCCAATTACTGGAAGAACAGTATCGGTGTCAACCGTGCTATCCGTAAGCTGGGAATCCTGGAGAAGAAACGTGAAATGGAACAGGAAATTCGTCGATGGATACAGCAAAACCCGGACGAACGTGAGAAACTTCTTCAACTATTTACAGACCTGGAACTGAATTATAAGAACCGCCGGGAGGTAAACCGTGCACAGGCTTACTTTATCGAGTCCTTCTTATATGGACCGGAATTAGTGCAGCTTGCACTGAAGATTCTGAACTTCGATTTTGAAGGGGAGCAGAAAACAGTTATTGCTGCCTTGAAAGATATCGTTGAGCAATACTCTAATTTGGATCTGGATATAGACAAGGAGGTATTTACGGCACTGTTGAAGGAGTATCGCTCAAAAGTGGATACCACTTTCCTGCCGGAAATCTACCATACTATCGCACAGAAATATAATGGGGATGAGAAAGCTTTCGTAGATAGTCTTTATGCAAGTTCTGAGTTGACTACTCCCCGTGGTTTGAAACGCTTTCTTGAACGGGATACTACCTATCAGATTTTCGATGATCCGGCTATCTCGTTGGGCATTGATATGCTGACGATGTTGTTCGATATGAATATGCAGATGCAGGCACCTACTACGGAGATCATCCGTGGGGAACGCTTGCTGAATGGGGCTATCCGTCGGATGTATACGTCTCGTAACTTTTATCCGGATGCCAATTCCACCATGCGGCTGAGCTTTGGAACGGTATGCGGTTATACTCCCTTTGACGGAGCGGAATATGATTATTATACAACGACAAAGGGTGTCCTGGAGAAAGTAAAAGCTCATGTGGGTGATGTTGATTTTGCAGTACAGCCGGAGATACTTTCATTACTCTCTTCGGGCAATTTCGGAAGATATGCCGATGAAAAGGGCGAAATGAAGGTGTGCTTCATCTCTAATAATGACATTACGGGTGGCAATAGTGGTAGTGCGATGTTCAATTCGAAAGGTGAATTGCTGGGGTTGGCTTTCGATGGAAACTGGGAAGCTATGGGCAGTGATATTCTTTATGAACCGAAGATGCAGCGTACCATCGGGGTGGACGTGCGCTATATACTGTTTATGATTGAGAAATACGGGAAAGCAGGGAACCTGATCCAGGAATTGAATATTCTCAATTAGTGGACGGATCCCTGCTTTTCGTGAGGGAGACAATTACTTGCTTCCGGACAAGATTCCGGTATCGGTATCCCTGTTGTTGATTCTTCTGCCTTGGCTGTTGCGCTTCTTTCCGAAGTCAAGGCTGAAGGATGCATTTACCATGAACAAAAGCCTTAAGTTCTTGGAATACGCTAACTGGCGGTAGGGAGCCGACTTTGATAAGTTTTCTATTTCCTGTTCATACTTCTTGGTAAACGGGTTCAACACTCCGGCAGAAAGGCTCCATTTCTCCGTATTATATCCTGCCATGATGGTGTGCAGCTTCTCCTCTTTAGTCAGTGTTTCACCCCACAGAGTGTGGTTGCTGGTATTCATTTCTGCCATCAGTACCCAGTTCTTGTACATTGCCATCAGACTGCCTCGCAGTCCTGCATTGGTGTGTGTATGCGTGTAGGTGTTGCCATAGCTGATATAGCGGTTCAGAAACGGAGTGATTTTAATGGAGATATACTCTTTGTAAGGTCGTATTTGTATAGCTGTCTCCAGATTGATCCGGTGGAAACCTTTATGATTCTCGGTAGTGCGTACAAAATGCCCGTCCTCGTAGTAGGTATTTTCCATAATCGGCTTATTGTCATAACTATATCTTCCAAATAAATCGACAGATACATACTTGCTTTGCCAACTGGCAGACAGTGTATTGGCATAGAATGTAACAGACTTTAAGTCGGGATTTCCTTTGCGTATCTGATACTTATCCATTGCTTGCGAGATGTCGTTCAAGTCGGACAGGGAAGGGGCATAGCCCGACACGTATCCGTTGTATCTGAAAAACCACTTCCCGTTGATAGAGTACGACAGGCTTAAGGAAGGTTTGACTATATACTTCTCGGAAGAATACTGCTCCTGACTGTTATAAGTTCTCATGGCTCCAATCCCTACTGTGTAGTTCAGAGCTTTTATCTTTGATTGATATTCGGCAAATAGGTACGTTTCGGCCGTATTCATCGTGATTTTATTCTCTATATTACCCGAATATCTATTTTGCAAATAGGCCTGTGTATGCTTGATACCTCCGGTAAACTTACCCGTATTGAATTGTTTTTCGTAGATACCTTCTCCAATGATGGAGTACTTCTCACCTTTGGTTTCCGAATAGATATCCGTATCGTTATTGTCATTATTAAGGGCTTTCTGAATAAAAGTCCGTTCATTCTTGCTGTCCAGATAAGAAGCCACTATATCTGCATAGATTGTCTGCTTGTTTTTCAGATTTCTCTGGTAATAGATATCCAACGAAGGGATAACTACTTTGGAGGTAGAAAGGTCGGATATGGAGTAAGAGGTGTCTCCTTCATACAATGTACTGATTCTGTCCGACATGGAACTGGGAGTATCGCTGTATTGATTTCTGAGAGCAATATTGAGAAGTTGTTTGTCATTATCCTGGTAACTGTAATTGAGGTTGAAGTTAAGGTTATCATACTTTACTTTGGTAGGTTCTCCCACTTCTCTGTTCTCCTGATAAGCCTCCGGGAAGTGGAAACTTTCATCGTTTTCGCGTGTCCACTTCAGATCTCTCTGTCCCCAATATACGGTAGTGCTGAGCTCTGACTTATTGAAGTGGTATTTGGCGGCGAGATTATGTTCGCCATATCCCGTATCGGATACTCCGTTGGTGAGATCGGCAGAGATACTCCCTCCTGATTCTCTTCTCTTTACAATGTAGTTCAATACAGCTCCTGCATTTCCATAACGTGCGCCGGGATTGTCTATATATTCGATGCGGATCACATCTGTCGGGCGGATGGCAATTATTTCAGCTTGAGTCACTTCTACGCCGTTAATCCTAAGTTGCACATTGTCTCCTCCGGGAATCGTGATGCTGTTGTCTATCGGATTGATCAGGATGCGCGACAGTTGTAGATTTCTCAGTAAGGAAACTCCGTTGGAAGCGGCTTTAGTCTGCATTTCGGTCGGGAGGATAATTTGCCGGTCGGTCTTTTTGATGATGGGGCTGGCTGTGACGGTAACACCTTCCAGCATTACATTGTCGGGCGATAAGGGTAGTTCTCCCAGATTCAGATTGGCTTGCAGGTTGCGGATGGAGAGATAGGAGTTTTCATATCCGACGCATGAGATACATAAGATATAATCTCCATCGTTTACTTCTTTCAGCAGGAAGCCGCCACCGTTATCTGTGGCAACTCCGGTGATGAATGTTGAATCCTGAGTCAGCAGGCTGACATTGGCATACTCGATGTGCTGATTGTTACTCTCATCGATGATTTTCCCTGTGATTTTGTTTGCTGCCATCAGGGAGGTACATAGGAATAATACTCCTGAAATGATACTTAGTCTCTTCATTTTTCTTATTATTTTTAGTGATTATTTCTGTTCTTTGAACATGACAAAGGTAGGGGGATCGGGGGAGAAAAGCGGTTTATATGTGGCACTAAATAAAGTGCAATGGACTTTGCAACTATCTGATAATTAAAGTGTTTTGAACTGCAGTTTATAGAAAAGTTTATATCTTCCTATTTCAAGTTTATATATAAAGAAAAGTGCAAAAAATGGGATGCCGTAACTTCCGTTAATCGATAAATATCTATCTTTGCAAAGACTTAAAGCAAGAAGGAAGGACGGCATGAAAGCATTGAAACATGGTTTGATAGGTTGGGTATGCGTGTTGGCATTGGCAGCATGTGCAGAAGCCCTGCCGTCGCAACGCATCCAGATAGAAAAGGCGGAGCAGATGTTACAGCAGAATGCAGAGGAGGCGATTGCTCTGCTTCGGTCGGTGAAAGATCCCGAAATATTGCCGGATTCATTGCGGGCACGGTTTGCATTGGCTATGGGGCAAGCCCACTATAATGCGCATTGGGTGATGAATGAAGACTCTTTGCTATTATATGCTCTGGATTATTATGGAAGGGCGGATGTACGCGACACATTACAATTACTGCGTACCTATAAACTGGCGGCGCATTACTTCTACGATAGCGAGAGATATAAAGAAGCCACTGAGATGATGGCCGAAGGGAATCGCATTGCAGCCCTGCGTGGTGATACGGCAGCCCGTCTTGATTTGCTGCGGTCCGTAGCGAATATAGGGGAAGGTAATGATGACTTTGAAGGTCTGATACGCTTGCAGAAGCAATTGATAGCTATAGAGCCTGATTCCACCCGGCGATATTCCAATTACAACAGTCTGGCGATATCATACTACTGTGCAAATCAGAATGATTCTGCGCTGCTGGCTCTCCGTAAAGCTACCGAATGCCTGTATACATCCGCAGACTCTCTAAAGGCGTTATACTATGTGATGCGCAACTATGCTGATATATTGAGTGACTCCGGGAAGAATCAGGAAGCCATCAATTTGCAACGCCATAGTTTACAAGAGTATAAAGAGACGAAACATCCTTTCGAGTCCTTATCTTATTATGCTCTTTCACGTTATTTCCTGAATATGGGGCAGGTGGATTCCGCCCGCTACTATATACAAATGGGGGATAGTGTGCGTTCGCCCTATATTGACCAGGACTTATCGTTGGCTAACTTTTATCTGGTACAGAAAACGTTGATGAATTATATAGATAGCCGTTCTTTTACAATCCGGGATGTGGCGTTCTTCTCAAACCGGTTGTATAACAACTTTATCCGTGACCAACGGGTGATAGCCCAAAAAGGGAAGGTGCAATTGTTACTCCAACAGCAGAATATGAATCTGCAACTGGAAAAACAGAAAGAACGGACCTTCTTTGTCGGAGTGGTGGCTCTCTGTATTTTGTTGTTGCTGACTGTCGTCTGGTATTTGCAGCGAAGAAAGCATTTACTCGTGGAAAAGGAAGAAGAACTGGAGGCCTTGCGCCGTCTGCTGCATGAGACGGAAGGCGATGAAAGCGGCAATAATGATAAGTTTGTCAAGAAGATGCTGCTTCAGCAGTTAGGTCTGATACGTATTGTGGCTACGAATCCCAGTTCCGATCATCAGGAGCTATTGGTACAGATGGGACGGATAGCCAATAAAGATGTAGCGGTGGATGATTTGCTGGTTTGGAGTGATTTATATAAGACTATCGACATGGTACATGATGGCTTTTATACCCGTATCAGTCAGAAGTATGGAAATATCCTGAATGAAAAGGAACTGCAACTCTGCTGTTTGTTAAAGTCGGACTTTTCGACGAAAGAGATTAGCGTGGTTATCCAGCAAAGCATACGGACGGTGTATCAACGTAAGACGGTCATACGGCAGAAATTGGACATGGCAGAAAAAGAGGATATCGTTGAATTCCTTTCTTGTAAATAGATAGGTAGATGATTGACAGTACTATCTTAGTTCTCCTCCTCCGACTGGAGGAGGAGAACTAAGATACTCTATCCGCGTCGTCCGCGTACTTATTATGCAATTCCCCGGATGCGGTCATCAAATGCCGACAGTGCCGCCTTTGCACCTTCACCCATTGCAATTACTATCTGTTTGTAGGGAACGTTCGAAACATCTCCTGCCGCATAAACTCCCGGAAGTGTGGTGCGGCAAAAAGCGTCGATCTTGATTTCGCCTATTGGAGTCGTTTCCAGCATGTCACGGAAAGGAGCGCTATTGGCTGCCAAACCAATCTGTACGAAGATACCATCCAATGGGAAATCCCGTTCTTCACTACTTACACGATCTTTGACGCGGATAGCTGTTACCTTATCACCGTTTCCCACTACCTTTGTGGTCTGTGAAGAAGTGAAGATTTCTACATTCGGCAAGCTTTTCGCCTTTTCTTGCAGTACCTGGTCAGCTTTCAGCGTATCCGCAAATTCAAAGACAGTCACTTTCCGGCAGATACCTGCCAAGTCGATGGCTGCTTCTATACCGGAGTTTCCTCCACCGATAACGGCTACGTCTTTTCCCTGATAGAACGGCCCGTCGCAATGCGGACAAAAAGCTACTCCTCTGCCTATATACTCCGTTTCACCATCCACATTCAGTTTGCGCCAGCTTGCACCGGTGGCGATGATAACACTGGGAGATATGAATACTTCACCGCCCACTACTGAAATCCTCTTTTCTTTTCCTTGAAGCTCCGCCTTCTCTATTTTACGGTCTTCAAACAAGTCGATGGGATAATGATTGATATGGCTTCTTAAATTGTCTGCCAACTGTGCACCTGTAGTCTGCGGTACGGAAATCAGGTTCTCGATTCCTACGGTTTCCTTTACCTGACCACCGACTTTTTCAGCTACAATAGCTACCCGTAATCCCTTGCGGGCTGAATAAATCGCAGCTGAGGCACCTGCCGGCCCACCGCCTAATACAAGGACATCATAAGTCCGTGAGATAGGTTCTGCATTTCCCACAGGTTCGGAGCCGAACATTTCTTCCAGTTTTTGCAGAAGTTCGCCTAAGGTGCCGCGTCCTACATGAAGCAATTTACCGTTGGCATAGACGGACGGTACGCCTTGTATTTTCAATGCATCCACTTCTTCCTGGAAAAGAGCACCGTCTATCATTTCGTGTGTGACCTGTCCGTTCAGCAAAGCCATTATATTCAGGGCCTGCACCACATCGGGGCAGTTGGTACATGTCAATGATACATAAGTCTGCAATGAAATAGGTCCTTTCAACGCCTGGATGCGTCGGCTGATGGCTTCATCAGGAAGATTTTTCCCCTTTCCATCGGCATTCAGTACTGCCAGAAGCAAAGATGTGAATTCATGACCGTTCGGTATTCCGCGGAATTTGACACCGGTTTCTTTCCCGTTTTTCAGCAAAGAGAATTCCAACTTCGGTTCTTCGGTTTCAGTTACCTCACAGGAGAGTTTATCGGAACATCCTGCTACATCTTTCAGCAACTCTGTCAGTTCCTGTGCGCTTTCGTGCCGGGGATGGCAGGTGATATGAAAAGTGTACTGCGCTTCCAGGTTTTGGAAGACGCTGCGTACTTGATTTAAAATGCTTGTTTCTAACATAACAGTCTATATTAATGTATTCCGTTGGCGGGATTAATTCGTTTCTGAGCGGTTATGAATTAATTCACCACAGATTACACAGATTGACACAGATTCTATTTTACTGATTATTAGATTAATAAATCTGTGTGAATCTGTGTAATCTGTGGTGAGTCTTATTCATTCCTATATCGATATAAACTAATCTCGCCAACGGGTACTAATGTAAGATAAAAGAGGCCCCCTCTATGTGTGCAATGGATAAAGGGGACCTCGCTAATAAAAAAGGGATGTGAACTTAAATTTTACCAACCAAATCTATACTTGGTTTCAGTGTTTCGCCGCCTTTCTTCCATTTTGCGGGACATACTTCACCGTCGTGCGTTGCAACGAACTGTGCGGCTTCTACCTTGCGGAGAAGTTCGTCGGCATTACGTCCGATGTTATTGTCCTGTATTTCGGCAATCTTGATTTTGCCTTCGGGGTTCACGACAAATGTGCCGCGGTAAGCCATACCTTCTTCTTCGATCATTACACCGAATGCGCGAGTCAGCACGCCTGTAGGGTCTGCCAGCATCGGATACTTGATCTTACGGATACTTTCGGATGCATCGTGCCATGCTTTGTGCACGAAGTGAGAGTCGGTACTTACTGAGTATACCTCTACACCCATTGCCTGGAATTGCTCGTATTTTTCAGCGATGTCCACCAGTTCGGTAGGGCATACAAACGTAAAGTCTGCGGGATAGAAGAAGAATATTGCCCACTTGCCTTTTACGTCTTCGTTAGTTACTGTTTTGAAACTTCCGTTCTGGAATGCCTGAACTTTGAATTCAGGAAGCTGAGAATTGATAATTGGTTCCATAATCTTTTTTGTTTTAAAAGGTTTAGTACTTTGTTTTACTGATGCAAAAATATAGCATCTTTTGCCGATAGAACAAAAAAAACGATTGAAAAGATTTATGGGCCGATAGACGAAATCTATACAACGCACTGAGTTGCCCGCAGGGACAGCATTTCGCGGGGTACAGAGGCTTGTATTTCTTTTGTGAGTACCTCCAATAAAGTGGTTCGTATGAAATGTTCGTTGGTGATGAGAATGATCTGCCGGGTAGGAGTGGGAATGGCAAAGGGGCGCACCAACTCTTTCTGTGTATCGTTGAGCTGATCGATTGCAAGTTCAGGAATGAAGGTAACGCCTTTACCGCTTTCTACCATACGCATGAATGTCTCCATGCTACCTAGATGATAAGCGATCTGGCTGGCTTGTGCCGCCTTCATCTGACAGAAGCGGACTAACTGGTCGCGGAAGCAATGTCCCTCGTCAAGCATCCAAAGCTGTTCGTCGCTGAGATCGGAGGTACGGATAATCTTATTATCGAACAGTTTGCTTTCGCGCGCGATATAAGCATAGAATTGTTCGTAGAATAAAGGTATCTGGCGGAAGTCATCCTTTTCAGGCAGGGTGGCGATGAGGCCGGCATCTATCTCTCCTTTTATAAGAGCCTGTTTGATGTCCTTCGTCTTCATCTCCGTTACGCGGATATCCAATTTAGGATATTTCTTCATCAGTTGCGGAAAGAAGCGGGGCAACAGGTAAGGGGCGATGGTGGGGAGTATACCTAACTTAAAGACACCCGATAAGGAGTGCTTCTCTTCTTCAATAATATCCTTTATATGGCCTGCCTGTTCCAATACGATACGGGCTTGCTCTATTACAAGTTGTCCGACTGGAGTAGGACAGATGGGCTGTTGGCTGCGGTCGAATATCTTGGTGTCTAACTCGTCTTCCAGTTTCTGTATCATGGCACTCAGGGTGGGTTGAGTTACACGGCAATGTTCCGCGGCTTTGGCGAAATGGCGGAACTGACTAACGGCAAGAATGTATTCCAGTTGTTGTAAAGTCATGATAAATAAGGGGTTTGAACGGGTTATATAGATTCTGTCTATGCAAAGATAGAAATTATCTGTTTGACAAGCATGGGTTTCCGCCTTATCTTTGTACAAAAAACGAAGAAAGGCTGCATCTCAGCATAATCAAGCAAGCTTGCTTCTGCCTTCGATTTGCACTTTCTTTGCAACAAAAAAAAGAAAAACAGTATAAATTATTAAAACCATAGAATTATGAAGACTTTAAATTATATCAAGTTAAATGAATCGGGAGTAGCTAACGTAGTATCTGCATTGCATCAACTTTTGGCAGATTTCCAGGTATATTACACGAATCTGCGCGGTTTCCACTGGAACATCAAGGGACATGGTTTCTTCGTATTGCACGAGAAGTTTGAAAGTATGTATGACGACGCAGCCGAGAAGGTGGACGAAATTGCAGAACGTATCCTGATGCTGGGTGGTGTACCCGAAAACAAGTTCAGCGAATACCTGAAAGTTGCAAAGATCAAAGAAGTATCTGACGTGGCTTGCGGCAGCGATGCGGTCAGCAATATTCTTGAAACTTACGGATACCTCATTGGTGAGGAGAGAAAGATCATTGAACTGGCTAATGAAGCAGGCGACGACGTTACTGCCGACCTGATGACAGGCTATCTGAAAGAACAGGAAAAGATGGTTTGGATGCTGGTTGCTTTCAGCACAAAAGGATGCACAGACAAATAATATATAGGTTTAGGTGATAAATGATGGAAAAGGTGATGAAGTGGTGAAAACACTGCTTGGTCACCTTTTCTTTTTTTCTAAAAATACTACCTCTCAATAGTAGATGTAGTGGCAGTCTTAACAGATAGCCCTAATCCACGCAAGTATTGGCGTGTATTGAAAACACGCCTAAAAAAGAAGGCAGTGACTTCTCCGCACTATTCAATCTATTCCATCGCCTAAGGCAGAACCTTTTAAGTTATGGATGGTGCAAGTGGCTGTAGAATATCTTGACCAAATGCAAGGCCCCGAACTTTCCATTAACCAAGCATTAATGGACTACAGAGTGTCGGCATTTCCCGCTTTATTGAAATTGTACGCGTATTCGGAAGAAGACTATCGCTTGACTATGGTCGGAAAACAATACTCTTTTCTTCCGCAGTCATCGGCTACCAAGGTTTTGAAATGGATCAGAAACATTCGCCTCGCCCTCAAAGGGATAAGCCTGATGGCGGCTTGTGCTCTGATTGATATAGCGTTGAATCTGGAAGATATATTGAGTTTCTTCGAGTCAGGAGGAAGATCCTATTTTCAGTATGATGTGGCGCAGGATTTCTTGGCGCCTATCCTTGTTACACTGGGTGTATTGATAGGTGATATCATGCATTTGGTCGGATTGTATGGCATGGAAGATTTGTCGGGAAGCGAAGATGCGAAAGCGATGACGAAGGTGCATAAAGGCTTCTGTTCTTTTGTTGATAGGTGATATTATTCCGGGTGTAGGCTCAGTGATATCATTGATAGGATATGTGATATATTATCTGGCGTGGAAGAATAATATTTGCAAGGCATCGTTTGTGGAAGTGAAGTAACTGTGCCCTAATTTATGCAAATATCTCCTTTCTGTCGGTTTTTGAGAGAAATGCTCTTTCCGTTCTTTCAGTCTTTCAGCCCTCCCGAGCTCCCTGTTCATCGGCATTCCGGCTGAAAGATGCCTGAAACAACATTCAGGTCGGAAGTTTCAGCCGGAATGCCGATGAACAGGGAGCTCGGGAAAAACTGAAAGACTGAAAGAAGAAAAAGTTTTTTTATGACTTAGTAATGTTAAAAAATAAATAGAGGGGGATAAACGATCATTTATGTACCAAGCTGTTTTATGAAGAATGATTAAGTTCTTTTTTGAAGAATATTTGACCTGAAAACAAGTAATGATGTGATCCGGTACAAGTAATGTTGTGGGTGATTACATTGCTTGTTCTCATCCATAACAAGCAATGTAATTTCAGGCAATGATCACCCCATGACTATGCTTGGATTTACTTTACACTTTTGTTTTGATATATACTGCTTTTCTTCACAGTTAAAAATAGTCTTCCTGTTTAAGTTTACATCTTGGATTTTACGTTCCTGATAAACTTTACACATTCCCTTGCCGGTTATAAATATATACATCTTCTATAGATGTGTATTTTTCCATGCCCCAATTAGCCATTAATTATATATCCGACAAGGAATATTATGAAAAACACCACGGTGGTTTGCCTTAGCGGCTGGAGGCGTGAAGCCTCCAAAGAGCGTTAAGCTGCTGTGCTAACCCTCATTTCCTTGGGTGTTTTCATATTATTACTCCTGTGTGGGCGTATATTATTGTAGAAATCAATAATCCGGGCTATCCTGATTCTTGCTTCGACAATATTCCCGGGACGTTTCTCCCTGTATAGCCACTCCTGTTTTATAATTCCATTTACCCTCTCGGCAATCGCATTGTCAGTGGGATTCCCGTCTTCTGTCATACTAATGGAGATATTCATTTCCTTGAGCCTGTCCACATATCTATTACAACAATATTGTGCCCCTCTGTCCGAGTGATGGGTCAGTCGTGTGAAATCAGCCTCGGGAAACATGGTTATGGCCTGGTTGAGTGCTTGCAGAGTGTTCTCCGCTACAAGACTCTCGGACAGGGTCCAGCCTACTATCTCATGGGTAAACGCGTCAGTAAGCAAGTGGAGATAGCAGATGCCGTCGTCCGTTTCAATATAGGTGATGTCCGCCACCCATAACAGGTTCAAGGTGGGAGGCTTATATCCTTTTATACGGTTCTTGTACATCCGGTAGTTATGGTTGGAGTTGGTGGTATGACGGCGTTTTAAGGCGGGAAGCATGAGCCCCTTGCGACGCAGCAGGCGGTAGAAGCGGTCACGCCCCATCAGCTTGCCTTCATATATATCCCGCAAAATGAGAAACAGCTTGTAAGCGCCAATACCGGGTGCCAATGTGCGGATTTCCTGCACAAGCCCGATGACTTTTACTTCCGTGAGAATTCTCTCCGAAAGAACCCTGGAACTTACCGAATAATATCCTTCCCGGCTTTTGCCAAACAGTGAGCACAGGCATCCTATGGAGGTCTTGGGATGCCTGTGACGAAGGCTGTTTACTGCTTGGCGCCAGCTTTTTTCAATAAATCGACGCCATATTCTTCACGACCGATTTTGAGAACTTCATTCAGAGCTTCATTACGAAGTTCGGAATATTCCAGAGCCTGGCGTAGGCGAAGGATTTCAGCCTGCATTTCTTGCTCGCGCGATGGGGGGCATGCCTTTTCAGGCTTGGGGAATTTCTTCTGACGCATCTTCGATAGTCGGATTAGTAACTCATCCGACAAAGATAAATCTTTTTCAGACAAGACAAAGGCTTTTTCCCATCTGTGCATCGTGCCGCAGTGCAGACCATATTTCTTTTCTATGAAATATTTTGTCGAACCGCTACGGTAGTAGTCTATTAATACTTGATGCTTAAAATCTAAGCTAAACGTACGTTTGGAGAGTGAGTCTTTTTTCATCTTTACAGCTTTTTAGTGTTAAAATGGTGTAAAGTAAATCTGTATTAAGACACAGGATATGTAAGAGGCACGTAAAAAAACAAGTAATATATGTGTACGAATGCCCTTTTGTACAAGAGGAAAATCATCTCTGATTATCAATATGTTACAAATTCCCAATTTCTTGTCGACAAGAAGTTAGGAGAAATGACTGATTTTTCGGTTTCCTTACACTGCATGAACCTCGTGATTGACAGGATGAATGGCGGATTACCAGAAACTTCCGGAGCCTGCGTCCAATTATCTGTATCGGAAAGGCTGAACGCATTTCTTTCATCCTGTCCTTTTAGCATCTATATATCGGTGGTATTGGATATATAGATACTGCATGTCCGATATATAGATGCGACATGTTCGATATATAGATGCTATGCGTCCGGTGTATATAGCTAATATTCAGAATATGAGTTAAATTTCTATTGGTTATGTTTTGTGTATTTTTGACGGGTTATGAATTAAATGAGTATCTCAATATTGAGTAAATAGAGTATCTCAATTCCCCTCCTCCCGGGAGGAGGAGAATTGAGATAGTATTGTTCAGCATTTTATTCATTACTGTACAGTTATGAATTAATTCTTTTAACTTCTAAACGAAGTGATAACTCCTTTAACTCCTGCGTATGAATTATGTAGGCTAACCCAAATGTTTTTTCCTGTATTCCGTAGGAGTCACCCCATAAATCTGCTTGAAGCATTTGCTGAAATGCTGCGAATCTTTGAAGCCGACCTTATAAGCCACTTGGGTAAAGTTATCCGACCCCTCTTCTATCAGCTCTGCCGCTTTCTTCAAACGTATGTTTTTGATGAGCTCCATCGGTGAGATACCTATGAGCGTCTTTATCTTTTTGAATAGGGCGGAGCGGCTGATTCCTGCTTCTTCAACAAGCGTATCTACGCTCAAGTCCGGATGATCCAGATGTTTGTTGATGAAACAGACAATCCCGTCCAGCAAGTCTTTATCGGCTTGCGGAAGTGAGCGAAGCTCTTCTTGCTCTTCGGAATCGATATTGCTTTCTTCTTTATTTTGTATGAGTTCTGAATAATACAGTGCCTGAATCCGCTTTCTTTGTCTGATGATATTCCATATCTTGGCTATCAGATAACTCGCACTGAAGGGCTTGGTTATGTAATCATCCACGCCCAATTCCAAACCTTCATTTTGATTTTCCACATCTGTCTTACTACTCAGTAAAACAATCGGTATGTGGCAGGTATAAGTATTGGCTTGTAGCTTCTTGACCATTTCGATCCCTGTCATTTCCGGCATTACAACATCGCTGACAATCATATTCGGCAGGTACTTGATTGCCTTTTCCAATCCCTCTTTTCCATTGGAAGCCGTGATCACACGAAACTCTTCGGAAAGAATCGTATGTAAGAAGAAAAGAAGCTCCTGATTATCATCCACCACTAAAATGGAACTCTTGCCGCAGTCCTTACAAGCCTCTTCTTCTGCTTCGTAATCATCTCTCAGAAAGAGAGTATCATTCTGGGACAGCTGAGGCCGTTCATCATAATCTGATAGAATGAACTCCGTTTCAGGTGCAAAATGCTCTTTTCCTTTACGGAAGTAGATGGTGAAAGTGGAACCCTCGTTTATTTTGCTCTGTAAAGTGATTTTGCCTTTGTGTAACTCTACCAGTTCCTTGACTAAAGACAACCCTATGCCTGTACTTTGTTTCTTGAAGATGTCGGAACTCACGTAATTCTCGAACCGGTTAAAGATACTTTTTTGTTTTTCCTGACTGATGCCATATCCCTGGTCGGATATTTGCAGAATGATATTGGTATCAGTTTCTTGAACAGACAGATGTATGACTGTTCCTTTGGGTGAATATTTAAAAGCATTCGTGATCAGGTTGAAGAGAATGCTTTCCAATTTATCCGGATCTGCCCATAAAAATAGAGGCGATTCTTTAGATTCAAAGGTGATTTCACTTTCCCGTTGGATGGCAATTGACTGGAAATTATTTATAATATGTTCGATGAATGGGGCTATTTCTATTCTTTGTACTGTAAGTTTGGATTCATTCTGTATCTTCTGCAAATCGAGTACCTGATTGATGATTTTCAGTGTATGTTTGGTGTTTCGTTTTACCAGAGCCAGGTCTTGCTGAATGACAGGACTCAAGTCCTTTTGTGAGAGCATGTGGTCTATGGGGGCTACGATCAGTGTGAAAGGGGTACGTAGTTCATGAATCATATCTGTGAAGAACTTGGTTTTTATATCTAAGATATGCTTCTCTATTGCAACCCGGTTTCTGAGTTTATAGATAACAAACAGAATATAGGTTGAAATGGCGACAATGAGGATAAATATAATGAAATACAATATGGTACCGTAAATGGATTCCCAGAATGAAGGCAATATGGTGATGGAAATCTCCTTTATCTTATTACTCCATACTCCGTCACTATTGGTTGATTTAACCTGGAAACAATAGTTCCCTTTAGGAATGTTTGTATAGACTGCCATACGGTTGTTTTTTACATAGTTCCAGTTGTCAAAGCCTTTCAGACGGTAGGCGTACTCTATCTTATTGGGGAATTTCATGTCCAGTGTCTCATAATTGATGCTGAATGAGTTCTCCTTGTGGCTGAGGGTTATACCGGAAGACCGGTAGGAGGGTTCCTTTTTTTCTCCGTTTATGTGGATATCTGTAATGATGAGGTTGGAGGTATAGCTGTTCCTCTTCATTTGCTGGGGGATTATTGATAATAATCCTCTGTCTGTTCCAAACAGCATTTCATTGTTTGAGAGGCGACAAGCCCTGCTGTCCGTCAGTAGGAGCCCTTCGGGTAGAAATCTGTTATCATATATTTCAGTTGAATCATTCTCCAGAAACAGACGGTACAGTCCGTTTTCCGATGGAATCCACAGATTACCTTCATTATCTTCCGCTAGCGTCAGCGGAACGTTGGAGATCATCTGTGGAGATGAATAGTTTTTGAATATCCCGTTGCCTTGTTCGTCAAAGCCCGTAAGCTTGTCGAGGCCTCCACCGAAGGTTGCTACATAGATTTCATGTTTGCTACTTTCGAAAATATCATAAACATTGTCGCAGCTGAGGCTATTCTTTGCATTACCGTTGCGCACGATGGGGGTATAGGTCAACTTGTCTTTGCTCCATCTGCAAAGCAATATACCTGATGTGGTTGCCAGCCAGATGTTATCCAGATGATCTATGCAGATATTCTTGATTCTTGAAAAACGGGACGGATAGTCTGATAGTTTATTGCCCGAATGGATAAAGCGCTCATTTCCGTTTGCATCTTTAGTTATCTGGTTAAGTCCGCCACCCAATGTACCTACCCAGATTCTGCCCTGCTTATCCTCTTTCAGGGAAAAGATGAAGTTACAGTTCAGACTGAATATGTCAGCCGGATTTGTTTTATAGTATTTGAGTTGAAAGTTCAGTTTGCCTTGAGGTACTAATTTTATGATTCCTTCATTGCGAGTTCCCATCCATATATTTCCTTCTTTATCTTGCAGCAAAGCATATATGGCGCCAAGATACTCTGCCTGATGAGACAACTTTCCGGTGGAATTTAAGAAGCCAAGGAAGTTTTTATCCTTGTCATATACTTGAATATCCCCATTCTTGCCTCCGACCCAAATGTTGTGGTCAGCATCTTCCATTATACTTCTCAATTCGTTCGTGGACGGATATCCTTTGACGTCAGGCACCGAGAGAGTGAAAAGATCATTCTTGAAAGATACCTTTATAAGTCCTTTCGGCTGTCTGGCAATCCACAGGTTGTTTTGGTTGTCGAAGTAGATCTTCTTTATTCTGGGTTGCCTTGATTCCTGGCTGTTTCTGCTGATCGAGAATAAAAGGAACTCATCCGCCTTTTCATCATAATAGTTCAGGGCTTCATTCTTGGAGAATACCCACAGTCTTCCGTTGCGGTCTTGTGACAGGGAACGTTGCGAGTTGTTATATTCTTGTGTTTTTAGCTGATAATGCTTATAGTACGTGCTGAATGGTTTGATGCGGGTAATCATTGCCGTGTTTTTGTAGGCCACCCATATATGTTTCTGATTATTATCTTCGTATAATGCATTAATCTGGTTGCTTAACAGTTGATTTGAAGTGGTATAGTGGGTACCCTCTCCCTGATACCCTTCCGTCAGAAAGAAGCCGTCATTTTCTGCTATGACAAGAAAATGCTTGGAATCATAAGCTTTGATTCTTATTAGGGGGCTGGTGGTATTGAACTTCAGTATGGAATGCGTATCTTTTTTAGGGTCGTAGATGTAGAGTTGCCCGTTGTCTGATCCCAGAATAAACATACCTTCCCACTTTCTGAAACTATAAAAGCGGTTGGGGGAAGATAAAATAGGTGTGAGTTTGCCGTCTTCTTTCGAGAATTTGTAAATCCCCCTGTCAGCGATAATCCAAATGATATCCTGATTTTGAACAAGACTTATGATACTACGGACTTGGGATGAACTATCAAGAATTTGCAGACAATCCATCGTTTCTTCATTGGGTCTGATTCTTAACAGGCGTCCGTCAGTCTGGAATACCCAGGTATCTCCATCGGAAAGGGTGAATATATTTTGGACAGGAGCCGTTTGCGAAGCAAAATGATCGAACTTGCTGTTCTCCGGAGAAAAACGGTAAAGCGAGTTCTCATCATCTAATAGCCACAGCTGATTATGAGCGTCTATCTTTATATCATCAATCCGGTTGGTAGCTAAATCATTCGAGTCTCCGGGCAGTACTCTGTAAGTTACAAATGAATGTCCGTCGAAACGACAGATTCCGTTCCAGGTGGTGAACCACATATATCCGTTTCTATCTTTTGTGATGCCGGTTATGGTTTGTTGCGGCAGTCCGTCTTCAATGCTGTAGCGGGTAATAACATGCTGTGGCTGCCCGAAAACCGGCGGGCAGAACCAAAAAATGAGTCTGAGTATTGACAGGTATAATTTCATTTTGTATTTATTGATTTTTTAATCGGAAAAACTGATATGCCGTTATGTAATAGACGGACAAACACAATTCTTGTACGCTTATACAAAGTTAAAAAACATTCGTTAGGTAGTTTTGCAACAAACAACCTTTAATTATTAATTAATTTAGAATTGATGAAAACATCTATTAATCTGAAAAACATGCGAATATTGCTTAGTATGCTATTCGTTTTCCTGAGTGTCAATGCCGTCGCACAGAACATTACGGGAACTGTAAAGGACAATCTGGGAGAACCCGCCATTGGTGCTTCCGTAGTTGAGAAAGGGACAAGCAATGGAACGATTACCGATGTAGACGGTAAGTTTACTTTGAAAGTTTCAGGAAAGTATCCTATTGAAGTTTCATACATAGGATATATGACGCAGGTGATAAATCTGAAAGGCAAAACTTCTTTGAACATTATTCTGCAAGAAGATACGAAAACACTGGATGAGGTGGTTGTGGTCGGTTACGGTACAGTGAAGAAAGCTGACCTTAGTGGTTCTGTCGTATCTATAAATAAAGAGGATATCAAAGGTACTCCGACAAGCAATGTGATGGAGGCCCTTCAAGGTAAGATTGCAGGTGCCGATATTATGATGGGGTCCGGTGCAGTAGGCGAGGATGTGGACATCTTGCTGCGTGGTTCCCGTTCTATAAACGGCAGCAATGAACCTCTGTTTATCATTGACGGTGTGCAGGGAGCCAGTTACAATCAACTGAACCCGAGTGACATTGAACAAATTGATGTATTGAAGGATGCATCGTCAACTGCCATTTATGGTTCGGCAGGTGCCAACGGTGTTATTATTATCACTACAAAACGCGGTGCCGCCGGAAAGGTGACTGTGAATCTGGATACAAAGTACAGTATCTCGGGCGGAGCTAACTTTGTGCATGGTATGATAGGTGATGAGTGGTATCAGTATCAGAGGGAATATTACCGTACTAAGAATGGTGATTATCCGGAAAATTTCTTTCAGATGTATAACTCTGAAGCCATACAACAGGCTTATGAGAACAACCAATGGATAGACTGGATTGATGAGGCTACACAAGGAAATGCTTCTCAGAAAGATGTGAACTTATCCATACGGGGCGGAAGTGATAAGATCAAGGTCTATTCTTCTTTTAGCTATAACAATACGGAAGGTTTGCTTTCTAATGAAAATCAGACGCGTTACGGAATGAGGTTTAATGTGGACTATGACATTCGCAAATGGCTGAAGATAGGTACCAGTTCAGCGCTTACTTATACAATCAAGAATTCGCGAGGCAAGAATATCTTCACTAAATCGTTGACTGCATTTCCTCTGGGTAAGCCCTATGATGATAACGGCAATATCAATGTTGAATTTATCGAAGGAGAAACCTCGCCATTCGGAGATGAAATAGAGAATCAGTATGCCAATGAAACCCGCACGATTTATGCCAATGTCAATGGGTATCTGGAAATTATTCCATTAAAAGGACTTTCATTCCGTTCGCAGATCAGTACCACGCTGAGTAGTTCACGTAACGGACAGTATATTGGCGAACATTCTTTGCAAGGAGTTGAAAACGGGTATTCGTCACCTTATGCATACATCAATAACAATTATGGGTATAGCTACTTATGGGATAATATCCTGACCTATAACTTTGACTTCCTCAAAGATCATAAAGTGACGTTGACCGGTGTGACTTCATGGAGCCATGGACAGAGTGATTACAACAATATGCGAGCTTCCGGACAACCACTTGATTCGTATTTGTTTCATAATATGGCTTCGGGGATTACGAAACATGGTGTACAATCCTATTACTCCCAGAATCAGAAGATGTCTTATGCTTTGCGCTTCAATTACGTATACAAGGATAAATACATTGCTTCATTCACCACACGCTGGGATGGTGCATCCCATCTGGCTGATGGACATAAGTGGGAGTCATTCCCTGCTGGTGCACTGGCATGGCGTATCTCACAAGAGCCTTTTATGCAGAGTACGGAAAAATGGCTGAGTAACTTAAAACTCAGATTGAGCTATGGTGTTACCGGTAACTCCGGAGGTATGGGAGCCTATTCTTCACAGACCGGAGCAGCGACTTATTCGGCTGTTTCCATCGACGGTGTGTTGAGTTCTATGAGCCAACTTGTCTCTCCTTATGGAAACCCGTCTATTGGTTGGGAAAAGACATACCAATGGAATTATGGTGTGGACTTGGGGCTGTTTAATAATCGCATCAATCTGAGTGTAGACTTTTATGATTCAAAGACAAAAGACCTTTTATTCAGCCGTACATTACCTATAACTTCTGCTATTACGGCCTGGGGATCTCCCATGACTACTTGGCAAAACATTGGTGAAACCAGCAATAAAGGGTATGAAATACAGTTGTCCACTGTGAATATACGGAACAAGAACTTCGAGTGGTCTTCATCTATATCCTATACTCACAACGATGAAAAGATTGTAAGTCTGCCTGACGGTGACCTTATTGCCAAGAAATTGTTTGAAGGACATCCTATCAAGACATTCTATGACTATAAATATGCCGGAATATGGGGAACTGCCGAAGAGGAAGAAGCCGCAAAATACGGGTGTCAACCGGGTTATGTGAAAATAGAGACAGTGGAACAATTCACTACAGATGAGAATGGAAACCTTGTGGGAGACGGTGGAGTACATACTTACAGTAATACACGTGACCTTCAGATATTAGGTTCTAATGTGCCTGATGGTATCTTAGGCGTAAACAATACATTTAAGTATAGAAATTTTGATCTGAGTGCTTTTGTTATGCTAAGATATGGACAAATGATAGATAGTAAAACTATCGGATGGTACTCTACTAAAAATAATAACCAACCCAAAGGTACTGACTACTGGACTCCTGAGAATCAAACCGCTTATTTTCCCCGGCCGGGTATTGCCAGTACTACGGGAATAGAGTCTTTAAGGTATATTGATGGTTCTTATGCCAAGATAAAGAACATAACCTTAGGGTATACTTTCCCGAACAAGCTGTGTAAGCGCCTGGGAATTGAAAAGTGTAGAATTTATGGAACTGCATATAATGTATTTGTCCTGCCGTTTAAGAGCGAATTGAAGCATACAGACCCTGAAAACAACGGTTCTGATACCTTCCCGCTTTACAAAACTTATCTCTTGGGACTTAATGTATCTTTTTAACTAATAATTCAATAAGAATAGATATGACTACGAAAATAAAAAACTGGCTGACTGTAACAGTAATGGCAGTGACGATAAGCAATGCTTCTTGTACACTTGATGAATATAATCCTTCGGGATACACTATGGATGCGTTGTCCGTTTCGGTAGAGGGCTATCAAACCATACTTAATAATGTTTATTTCGGTATGGAAAGAGCACTGTATGGATATGGACAGTTTATGCTCATGACTGAAGGGGGAACAGACATCTGGACTTCACAGAAAAATGGTGATAACCTCTACCTGAAATATGGTATGGGTTCTGACTTTGCTAATAACATGATGGCTAACACGTTGAACTGTTGTTATGATGGTATCTGTTATTGCAATCAGGCAATTGTGAAGGCTGATAAAGTTCCTTTCACTACCGATGAGGAAAGAAACAAAAAGGTTGCGGAAGCTCATTTTATGAGAGCGGTATATTACTATAATCTGGTGGAACAACTGGGGGGGCTGAAATTGCAAATGGCTCCAGTAGAAAATGTAGATTTACATCCCGGTAAAGATACTCCGCTGGATATCTATGAGAAGTGTATTATTCCGGACTTAGAGTTTGCGGCACAATGGTTACCGGTGGAAGAAAGGACTACCCGTCCTTCTAAAAAATCGGCAATGGGTATGCTGGCCAGAGCCTGTCTGCAATCCATAGAATATGATTCTTCTAAAAAGTATGCACAACGGGCTTTAGAGGTAGCCAAAGAAATGATGGAAGACTGCAAAGCGGGAGGAGCGACTCTGGGAGTATCTATGTATGATAATATAGAGGAAGTCTTCGCTGAAAGCAACAATTTTGAGAATAAGGAAGCCCTATGGAAACACCGTTATGTGGTGGGAGGTGTAAGCAACCAGGCTTGGATCATGAACCAGAATGATGAGCAGTTCTATTGTCCGCTTACAGCTTTCTCAGCCATTCAGTTTAAGACGGATTTACATTCCGGTAATGAATATGATGGTTTGTCCGATTATCAGATATGGGGCAGACGTGCAGGCGGAAGCTTTATGCCTTCAAAATATCTGTTGGACTTGTATGTACAGGAAGATGGCACTTTGGACCCCAGATATCATGAGTATTTTCAAACTTCCTGGACAGGGAATAAAGACAAAGGTCAGGCATGGAGCGAATCACAAGTGAAGCAGTTTGATAAGAATCTGGATTCTCCTGAAATATCAGCAATGGTACCTGATCCGATAACCGGTGAGTTGGTACGTCAGTATACCAAAATTCTGTTTGGTGAAGCGGCGCTCGAATTTATCCGTCCGGGAGATGAAGGATATGCAGAAAAGGTAGCGGTAAAGAAGGACTCAAAAATCCTGTATGTTGACTACAAGGATTTGTATGCTGAGGACAACACGGTGATTATGGATTATCACAGAGATTATGATAATACGGATGTAGTCAGCCCTTGGCTCAGTTTCTATCCGTCGTTGATGAAGCATAACAGCAGCAATTATTACGTTAATAACTTGAGCAAGAAGCGTCTTGGAAATCTGAATGCTACCTTTATGATGCGTACTCCTGAGGTTTTCTTAATAGCTGCTGAGGCCGATATCTACGTAAATGGCGGAGCAAATGCGATGCAATACATAAATCAGGTTCGTGAGCGTGCCGGTGCCAAGGCTTTGTCCGGTGCGGCAACAGTAGAAACAGTATTGGATGAACGTGCCAGAGAATTGTGTGGGGAGTATGTACGGTTCTATGATTTGAAGCGTACAGGGAAGTTGACCAGCACCTATCTGAAGTCTACAAATCCTGATGTCGGTCAATACTTTGTAGATGGCAAACATGAGGTAAGACCATTCCCGCAGTCATTCCTGGAGAATCTGGAAGAGGGTGGTGGCTATTACCAGAATCCGGGGTATTAATATATTAAATTCAAAAATAGATAAGAACGTTGAATTGGATGTTCAGGGATTTCATCTGCCTGTGAAGGTAGATGAAATCTTGTGTTATAGCTATATATCGGACGTGTTGCATCTATATATCGGATGTACAGCATCTATATATCGGACATGCAGTATCTATATATCCAACGCCACCCATATATAGATACTAAAAAGAGCAGGCTGAAAGCAGGACATTCTATTTTTTCAGTATGATCACCGTAACCGCCGAAATAATCAATCCGATGCCTAAGGCGATGCTTTGAGTGAAAGGTTCTCCAAAGATGAGAATGCCTACACAGACGGCAGTCACAGGCTCCATGGCTCCCAATACAGAGGTGAGTGTGGAGCCTATGTTTTTAATGGCGCGTACCAGTGCCAGATTAGATATTACGGTCGGTACCAATGCCAGCATCACCAGGTTTCCCAGGGTTATCCGGTCCGGGATGGCCTGTACTCCGACTCCTGTCACTGTCATTCCGGTGAAAAGAAGGATTCCGCCAAAAAGGAAAACATAGAATGTCATTTTCAGCCCCTTCATTTCAAGGGATTTCAGTTGACTGACGGTGACCAGATAGAGCGCGTAGCCCAAAGCAGAGAGCAGAACGATAAAAATACCCAGTAAAGTAACAGTCCCTGTCGTATCTCCATGCGAAAGGAAGAAAACTCCGCTTACCGCTAAAGCGATTGCTGCTATACGCCAAGGGGATTTCTTTTCGCGGAAGAAAATCATCATAATAAGCGTAGTCAGCACCGGATACATGAAATGAATGGTAGTAGCTACTCCGCTTGACATGAACTTATATCCCCAGAACAGAAAAACAGCGGAACAGTCATACAGGAATGCCAGCAGGAGAAGTGGAAGTATCTCTTTTCGGCGGATGCGGAAAGACTGCTTGTCGAGCAACAGTATACAGGCCAGTGCCAGCATGGCAAAGAGGAAACGGTAGAGCAGTATAGACCAGAACGGCATGCCCTGATGCATGGCAGGAATGGTGAACAGCGGAATAAGTCCGAAGCTCGCCGAAGAGAGAAGGCCATATAAGAATCCGTTTACTTTGTTCACGTTAATAAGTGATTAGCGGTTAGTGATGAGTAATTAGCAGTTGCACTAATCACTCATCACTAACCACTAATCACTATTAATCATTTCTTCTTAGGTGCCCGTCTTGCCCAGCCTTCTTCGCTGAAATCGGGTTCTTTATCACGGAACTCCTTGTTGTCGCCTTGAAAGAACTGTCTCCAATCGTCTTTCTTGCCGCGGGCGTCGGTATAGCCACGCTCTTCGCGGCTTGGTTTGCTTTTCTTTTTGTCAGCCGGAGCACTTTCAGATTTACTTCTACTTTTTCTGGGGGCATCGCTACGTTTTCCAGATGCATCACTACGCTTTTCGTCTTTGAAGCTGCGTTTCTTGCCTTCAAATTCCTTCTTGCCGTAGTTGTTGCCCTCACTCTTACGTCTGCCTTTGGGAGCTTCCTTGCCTTCTTCGCCGGCAATTTCTACAGATACCTTTCGGCCGTTCCAGTTCGCACGGTTCAGGGCTTTCACTACATTACCTGCCTCTTTCTCATCTACTTCGAAGAATGAGAAGTTCTTCATCAGGTCAATGCGTCCCAGTTCCACGCGTCCGCGGGTATTACCGTTCAGTAGGCCTATCAGCTCATTTGGGAAGAAGTTATCCATCTTACCCAGATTGATGAACAGTCGGGTGAATCCCGGATCTGCTTTGCGGCTGTTGCGATCACCGGTGCGTTCGCTGCCGCCTCTGCTGTTGCGTTCGCCACGGCTGTCGGTAGGCATTTCTATTTCTTCGCGATTGCGGTAATATTCTGAGAAGCGGTTGAATTCATGAGAAACCATACGCTTGATCAGGTCTTCTTTACTCAACCAGTCCAGTTTACGGTATATTTCAGGCATGAAATCAGCCATATCTTCCTCATTCACCTTCACCTTTTCCAGGTCATCGATTACTTTCAGCAGCTGTTTCTCGCAAATCTGTTTACCGGTAGGCATTTCACCAACAATAAACTTCTTGCTGATAATCCGTTCGATTTCACGCATTTTACCTTTCTCGCGCAGGTTGATGATGGCGATGGAAGTACCTGTCTTTCCGGCACGTCCTGTACGTCCGCTACGGTGAGTGTAGCTTTCGGTATCATCCGGCAAGCCATAATTGATGACGTGGGTCAGATCGTCCACATCCAGTCCGCGGGCGGCAACGTCCGTGGCAACCAGGATTTGCAGATTGCGGATACGGAATTTCTGCATGACGGTATCACGTTGTGCCTGGCTTAATTCTCCATGCAGTGAGTCAGCGTTATAGCCGTCCTGCATCAGCTTGTCGGCAATCTCCTGCGTTTCTTTTCGTGTACGGCAGAAAATGATACCATATATTTGCGGGTAGTAGTCTACGATGCGTTTCAGGGCAGCGTATTTATCTTTGGCATGAACGGTGAAAACCACATGCTTCACGTTGCTTGTGCTTTCATTTTTCCGTCCGATGGTGATTTCTTTGGCGTCACGCAGATATTTCTTTGAAATGCGTGCAATCTCCGGACTCATAGTGGCGGAGAATAACAGAGTGTTACGCTCTTGCGGTACATCGGCAAGAATGGCGTTGATGCTGTCCGTGAATCCCATGTTCAGCATTTCGTCAGCCTCGTCCATCACTACGTTCTGGATGGTGGTGAGGGATACCGTTTTGCGCTCCATCAGGTCGAGCAAGCGTCCCGGGGTGGCGACAATGATATGTACACCCTGTTTCAGGGCGCGTATCTGGCTGTCTATGGATGAACCACCATATACAGGCAATACCCTCAATCCGGTGATGTATTTGGAATAATCATTCAGATCACCTGCAATCTGCAAGCAAAGTTCGCGTGTAGGGCAAAGTATAAGGGATTGTGGAATCCGGTTCTTTACATTAATTTTCTGGATAAGTGGTAAGCCGAATGCGGCGGTTTTCCCCGTTCCTGTTTGTGCAAGTGCTACAACATCATTATTTTCTCCTAAAAGGTAAGGAATCACTTCCTCTTGTACCGGCATGGGACACTCATATCCCATTTCTTCAATGGCGCGGCGTATCTCCGGCGACAGACCGAGCTCTTCAAAATTCTTCATTAAATCTTTGTATATCTTTATATTCGGGCACAAAGATAGAACAAATTTAGTGATTAGTGATTAGTTATCAGCGATAAAATTGAATAACAGGGCTATTTTTTTATTACTAATCGTTTTTCACTAGCAGAATGCTTTGCAGCTTCTTTATTTCTTCTTTGGTGAGTCCGATAGCTCTTTGCAGATACGTGTCTACATCACCGTACCGACGCTCTATTTCCTCCTTGGCGGCGTTCAGGAAATCTTCCCTTGCCGAATAGATGGTCGTAATGGCTTCTTGCGAGCGTGTGGGCAGGTTGTAGGCATAACTGGAAGCGCTGGGAATGTTGAAGTAATCGTTACTTAGGCGGTAGTCTTCCATAATGATGTCGCTGTTCACGCCGAGGGAGGCGAGGATCAGTGCCGAAGCAATGCCGGTACGTCCTTTGCCGGAGGAGCAATGGATAACGACAGGGTAATTGGTACTGTTCAGCAAGATATCAAATATCTGGCGATACTCTTTATGATAGTGCATTACCAATTCGCGGTTCATCCGCTCCACCATCCGGTAGACGGTGTCGCTTTTTATTTTCTGTTCCTGAATGCCTTTCAGGATATCTTCCATATCTCCCGTTTTTATAGGGACATGTATTACATTAAATCCTTGTTGCAGTGGGGTGTGACCTTTTAATTCCGATTCTGAGCGCAGATCGATGATGGTCTTGATGCCTATATTCTTCAGTTCCCTGCGTGAGTAGCATTCCAGACTGTCTATCTGTGCAGAACGATAGAGCATGCCCCAACGCACCCTCTTTTTGGTAGGGTATGACGGATACCCACCCATATCACGGAAGTTTTGTATGCCGGGGATATTGACATTGCGGGTAGCAATCTTTACGCGATATTTATCATTGAATACGAGGGTGTAGTAATAACGCTTGGTAGGGTCTGTGGTGACAATCGTCATTCGCTGATCGGAAATGTTTGCTATGGCTACCGGAGAATCCTCGGGGATATTATTCGGATCAGTCGAAGCATATACCTTTACGTTCCCTTTGATGAGAGGGGCTATTTCCCATTTGACGATACTGTTCCCAACGTTATTTTCTTCGCAAACAATGGAAATATGAGGAGCTGTGCCGCTACAAGCCGGTAGCAGCAATACACATGTTAGCAAGTTCAACAGATTTCTATACATAGTTTTTTTGTCTGAGCATATATATGCAAAGATAATGCAAACCGAGAGCAGAATAAAATGAACTTGTTCATTTCTTATGCCGAGGTGCAGCTTATCTTCGCTTTGTTGCAAAGATATGTATTCTGATGACTTTTGTTATTCCAGGGCACAGAGTTTCACAGAGTTTTTTCTCCTTTAACGGGGATTTAGTTAACGGGAGGCAACTGCTTGGCAAATTCCGGTGATATAGAGTTGTTGAAACTCCGGCATACATCTGCCGCAAACTCGATGCCGCAACGGATAATCTTGTCCCAGGTGTCCTCGCTTATCTGTCCTAAATCGCAGTAACGCACGTCGTACTTCAATAAGCCATAAATAATACCGGCATTAAAGTTATCGCCTGCGCCAATAGTGCTGACTGCTTCCAATGGGGGAATAGGATACTCTTTGGTGATGCTATTCGTGCGTAGTGAGATTTCTTTGGCTCCGGCAGTACAAAGGAAGTTAGGGCAATAAAAACGAATTTTGTCTTTATATACCTTGTCCACTTCTCTTTGATTGTACATATAGAAAAAGTCTTCTATAGATCCGCGCACAATGTCGGCATATTCCAAATTTTCGATGATGGTGGACGTCAGCTTGATAGCCTCGCTTTTATGCGATGACCGGAAGTTGGGGTCATAGTACACGATTGCTTTCTTCTCGCGTGCCTGTTCCAGCAAATCCAGGACCTTTTCGCGCAGCACCGGATTCAGGGCAAAATAGGAGCCGAAAACCACGATGTCGTCTTCTTCCAGTTTTGGGAAAACCACGTCCAGCCGTTGCTTGGGATAATCTTTGTAGAAGATGTATTCCGCATCACCATTCTCGTTAAGATAGGCCAGTGATACCGGGGATTTTCCATCTGGAAATACGTTGACATAGTCAGTAGACATGCCGCTATCCCGCATGGATTGCAGGATTGTATTACCTACCCGGTCGTTTCCTGTCTCACTGATAAAGCTGACGGGAACGCCTGCCCGTGCCAATGACACGACGCCATTGAATACTGAACCGCCCGGTACGGCAGCTGTCGGCTGGCCGTTGCGGAAAATGATGTCAAGAATCGTTTCTCCTATACCAATTACTTTTCGCATAATTTTCTTGATTTTTCACCCAAATAGCCACCGTGATGGCGTTTGGAGTAGTCTCCAATAGTAAATCCTGTCTGTTTCATGACTTGTACCACAAGGATGTCGCCGATAACGGTCATCACAGTGGTCGAAGTGGTGGGAGTCATACCTAAAGCACAAACTTCCTTTGGTTTTCCTGTGCTGAGGCATACATCGGACTCGTGTGCCAACGGACTATCCGGATTTCCGGTAATAACAATAAACTTGAGGTCTGGGTTCAGATTATGAGCCAATTGTGTAAGTTCAACGATTTCACGCGTCTTACCGGAATTGGAAATCAGCAACAGCAGGTCGTTCTCCTGCAAGATGCCCAAGTCTCCGTGTTGTGCTTCGCTGGGGTGCAGAAATACGGAAGGAATACCTGTGGAACAGAATGTCGTAGCAATGTTCATGGCAATCTGTCCGGCTTTTCCCATACCTGAGGTCACCAGTTTCCCTTTCCGCCGGTGAATCTGTTCCACGATAAGTTCTACCGCACGCTCGTAAGCGTCTGTCACGGGGATGTTCAGTACGGCTTGTGCCTCTTTCTGCAAAAGCTCTTGAATGGATTCAATCATTATACTATTTTTGTTAGTAGTTAGGTTATAGCCTACAAATATCTGCAATTTTCCATAAATGGCAATAAGTTTTATTGTATTTTTGCTTTGCGAAGATAAGGGGACCTCGTCAAATTGCGCTATCTTTGCGCCCTCAATTAGTTTCAAACGTCAGAATGAAGAAGTTAGCACTATTACCCTTGTTGGGACACCATCAATATACTCTTGCCAATGGTTTGCGTATTATTCACCAGCCGTCATTTTCCGATGTGGCTTACTGTGGTTTTGCAGTTGATGCCGGAACCCGTGATGAACTGGAGAATGAACAGGGCATGGCGCATTTTGTGGAACATCTTATTTTTAAGGGTACTCAGAAGCGGAAAGCCTGGCATATACTCAACCGTATGGAGAATGTGGGCGGTGACCTGAATGCTTATACCAACAAGGAGGAAACAGTGATCTACTCTGCTTTTCTTACCGAACATTTCGGCCGTGCGTTCGAGTTACTGGCGGATATTGTCTTTCACTCTACTTTTCCGCAACGTGAGATTGAAAAGGAAACGGAAGTGATTATTGATGAGATCCAATCTTATGAAGACACCCCTTCCGAACTTATTTTCGATGATTTTGAGGATTTAATCTTCCGAGGACATCCGTTGGGACGCAATATCCTGGGGAATCCTGAGCTGCTGAAGACCTTTCACAGCGAAGATGCCGCTGCGTTTACTTCCCGTTTCTATCATCCGGGGAATATGGTGTTCTTTGTGTGGGGAAACCTGTATTTCAAGCAAATCATTCGTTTGGCAGAGAAACTGCTTGCCGATGTTCCGGCGGTGACGGTGAATAACCGTCGTACTCCGCCGTCTCTTTATACGCCCGAAAAACTGGTGGTGCATAAGGATACGCATCAGGCTCATGTGATGATAGGCAGCCGTGGCTATAATGCGTACGATGATAAGCGTACCGCGCTCTATCTATTGAATAATATTCTTGGCGGGCCCGGTATGAACAGTCGCTTGAATGTTTCTCTGCGTGAGCGTCGCGGCCTTGTCTATAATGTAGAGTCTAACCTGACTTCTTATACGGATACCGGGGTTTTCTGCACTTATTTTGGTTGCGATCCCGATGATGTGGATATTTGTATGCGTCTGGTGATGAAAGAACTTAAAAATCTGCGTGATACAAAGATGACTTCGTTACAACTCGCAGCTGCGAAGAAGCAACTCATCGGACAAATAGGTGTGGCTTCGGATAATAATGAGAACAATGCTCTCGGCATGGCGAAGACTTTCCTGCACTATAATAAGTATGAAAGTTCCGAAGCGGTTTATCAACGTATTGAACAAATTACTCCGGAGATTTTGCTGGAAGTGGCGAATGAGATGTTTGCAGAAGATTATCTGTCAACGTTAATTTATCGCTGATTGTCGTTTACTTAATGGGATTTTGTGTATCCTCTTTCCGAGCACAAAAATAATCTGGCCCGGCGTAGCCATAAATCAAAAATGGATTAGTTATTTTGTTTATAAGCAGATGTTTATATGTAGCAATAACTTTCCGCATTTCCAAAAGTTTCGTAGCAAGTTAGAATGATTATTATGAATATAATTATTATAATTTGCAATAATCTAAAGCAGGATAATCATGAAGAGTATACAAGTGAATCCCTTTATCATAGGTACCTATCTATCAGTCCATCTTTGCGGATTTAACGGAGCGCCAGCGTGAGATACTCCGTGCGATAGCTGCTGAAAATGTTGCTGTCAATGTGACTTCCGGTGAGTTTGTGCGAAGATATGATCTGAAATCACCCAGTTCCGTACAGTCTGCTCTGAAAGGGCTTTCCGGTAAGGGTATAGTAGGTAAGATCCTTGACGGATACGTTATTAATGACCGGCTGTTTAGGTTTTGGATAAAGCGGAATCCGATCTGATGAAGTACATAAGGCGGAAACCTCCTGGTCCGGTGCAGGTAAGTCTGTTTGGTCTACTGTTACCGTCAGGCGAATGCTATTGGCCACGCAACTCCCGTCGGCGCTGCGAAAACTGAGGTAGGCTATCAATTCATCGTCCTGCCAGTCGGAAGGAAGTTGAAGTTCTGCATGTCGGGCGGAACGTAGGGTGGCTTCCGTATCGTAAACAGCTGTTTCTTCGTCTTTGTTATATATTAATAACATGGCTATGTCCGTATCTTCTGCATTTCCCGTGCCACTGTTGTCCTGCCAGTTAAAGTGCATCTTATTTCCGTCTTGTGTGGCTGTACCTTCGAATACCGGCATCAGGGTTCCCATAGAAACCAATGCCCGGTCAAAGTCTATTTTGATTTCTTTTCCACTGCCAGTCACGGCTCTTTTCAGTGTGTAGGACATAGCGGAGTTGAATGCGGATTGCTGACTTTGGCGGCCCGTGCGCGTATATAGTAGTTTTATTTCCAGCGGAACCCTACTATCGGTCCCACTTTACCGGAGAAACCTCCGAGAATGCCCTGATTGATAATTCCCATGATATCGTGTTTTTAATTACTTGTTTCTGTCACTGCGCAAATATATGGAAAATAAATCTCTTCAACCCGCTCCCTGTGATTTTTACGTTCATTTGCGTCATTTTGCGTAGATAACTCTTTGATCTTCTTTATTGTATTATGACCTGTCTCCGTTACACCCGGAATGCACTTGCTCCGTACCAAGGCCGTACTTTCTTCGGTCAGAGGTACCTGTGAGTGGAGATGGTACGGAGCAAGTGCATCCCGGATATGGTTTAGATAGGGTTTGTATTGCAATGAAACACTCTTGTTATAAGATAATTCCGGTTAGTTAATTTTCAAATGTGAATTCGTAAAATATTGATGTTGTATTTAAAATCTATTGCTTGTAATATGAATTTATTAAATGTATAATCTGAATTTTCAATCATATGTTTATAATTTATTGAATATATAATAATATTATTTATTATATTTGTGGTTGTTATGGTTTATGTTTATGAAATAAAACACTATGCCTTTCGTGAAAGGTCTCAATAGAACTCTTTAATAAAACATAGATATTAAAAAAGTAATGAGCAACTTGAGGTTTACCTTATATCTGGTATTGATTTTTCTCGTCGCATGTCGGCAAGAAAGTTCGTTAGAACGCGCATTAGCAGCTTCCGGGGATAACCGGAAAGAGTTAGAATTGGTTTTGGATTACTTCAGGGGAGATAGTTTGAAGTATAAAGCGGCTTGTTTTCTTATAGAGAATATGCCGGGAGCTTTTGCCGTGGACGAAGAAATTGTGGCAGCTTGCCAGCCTTTCTACCAAATGTATGATTCATTGTCGCATACCTACGATTATGATTCTCTGTCTATATACGACCAGTATCCCAGGGGTAAAGACTGGGGAAGGCAGATAGACAGCTTGTGGAATGCATATTCCAGCTATAATAATGAAAAGCTGAAAAAGGATATGTGTATTGATATTAAGACCATTAAAGCTTCCCGGTTAATAACGGAAATTGAGCAGGCATTTCGGGTATGGAAAGAGAATGTCTATACCCGAAACTATTCTTTTGAAACTTTTTGTGATTACATTCTGCCTTATCGCCAGGAAAACGGTTTATTGGTGGATAGTGCACGCCAGGTATTCTACAGTAGGCATCACGGACAGTTTTTTGCCAATCCCGGAAAAAATATGATAGAAGAAGCGGATTCTCTGTTACGATTGTATAGTTACATAGGGCATTCGGGATTTCATGCTACCGGTATTCCTATATGGGATGTTGCTACGTTAGAGAAGTTACGTCACGGACTTTGCACGCACAAATGTTGGCATAACGCATTGTTGTTTTCTTCTTTAGGTATAGCGGCTGCCACTGACATTGTTCCGGCATGGGCCAATAGGGGAAGTTCTCATTCGTGGAGTGTATTGATTGAAGAGGGAGATATTCATCCTTTTAATCCCTTTTGGGAACAGGACTTGTGGCAGTATAAGCGCCTTTACAGCAATATGGATTATCATAAATACTGGGGACGCTTCCGTCTGCCTAAGGTTTTCAGGAAGACATACCGATATTATATGGAAGGGCCGCTGGCAGATGGAGTGCCTGCTAAGGATATACCTGAAGCCTTCAGAAGTTTAAGGAAGAAAGATGTTTCGCATGAGTATTTTGATACGGTGAATGTGAGGATAAAGCTGCGTAAGATGCCTTCCGGCACGAAGTATGCGTATCTGTGCGTATGGAATTATAATAACTGGAAACCTGTTCATTGGGGAAAAATAACCGGAGATGTGGCGTTGTTTTCGGGAATGGGGAAAGACATTGTTTATTTGCCCATGTACTGTATGGACGGAGAGATGGTAGTGGCGGCTGATCCTGTATTGGTACAGAAAGATGGAAAGGTGCGAATACTTTATCCGGAGGATACACGGGAAGAAATGGTGACTACACAGTATACAGGAGTACTGGCTTATCCATTGAACAGGTATAATAACGGGATCATAACCGGAACAGTACTTAAGGGAAGGAAGGTTTATGGTAGATGGGGAGATACTTTGTGTGTATTTCCGGAACAAATAGAATTGAATAGCCAACGATTGCAAGTGCAATCCAAAGATTCGGTACGTTATGTACGGATGATGTTGCCCGCAAAAGGGGTGGCACTTGGCGATTTGAAATTCTATAAAGAAACTTTTTCAGGCAAGGAGCTTGTGAAGAGTGTTCGTTGGATGACATCATTGCCTTTGTCTTTCAAAGGGGAACCAGCTGATAATATATTTGATGCATGGTCTTCTACAGGTTATAGAAGGCCGCTTGATACAGATTATGTAGATTTGGATTTAGGGGAATGCTGCCTGTTGTCTGAGGTGAGTTTTTGCCCTTATCTGGATGTGGAGTATAAGGAAGATGAAATTTATGAACTTTGCATATGGCAGAATGGCTGGCAGGTTATTACGAGTGGTAAAGGAGGGAAGCCTCTGCGTTTTACAGATGTTCCTAAAAATGCATTGTGGTTGATCAGACCTTCTTCTCAAAAGGAGCGGAAACATGTACGCCCTTTTGTATATGAGAATGGGGAGGTTTATTGGTATTGATATATTTTAAATTAAATCCTAATGAGAGGGTAAATAATTCGTTGATGAGTTACAAGGGTGCTTATTACTAATTTCAGAATTGTGACAGATTTGCATTAATAATAGGCTATAAAATAGTATTGGATTATGAATAGAAAAAGCATTTTTGGGAAGGTACTGCTTATTATATCGTTAGTAATAACCTTATGTTTGCCAGTAGATATTGTTTATGGATATTTAACGAAGGAAGATAACTGGAATGAACAGATGCGTACTTCCCTTGTCAGTGTTTTGGAAGAAAGTATGGAGGAACGTGGAAAAGAAGATGTGTATATAGTATCGCATTCCTATAACAGAAGAGATTTTAAGGATGATAGTGCGAAGATAGTTACAATAGATGTAGGGGAAGGTTCTAAAGAATATATTGTACCTGCCTATAAGCATTATAATAATATAGCGGAGAATCCTACAGAGAGACTTTTCGACAGTGTAATATTGGAAGAACAACCTTTAGCGGCAGATTCTTTGAATATGCTGTGGGATAGTCTTTTGGTTAAAAACGGTATCTCTGGTACTGGCAATATACGTGTTTCAGTCACTGATTTATCGGAGAATATATCTATGACTTATGCAAAAGATACTCGTTATCTGCCTCTATCAGATAGTTTGTTCTCTTACTATATAGGCTATCGCTGTGAAGTCGAAGTGACGGCTTTTGCATCGCCTTTTAGTTATTGGCGTAGTGTGACTTTATGGGACTGGATGGAAATTTTCTTTCTTTTGTTGTCCGTTGTGTTTTTCTTCTGGATTTGGACTGTTTATAACAGATGTTCTGTTGATGCTTGCGAACATAATAATTTCGGAAGCGTAGCTGCTGAGGAAAAAGAGTCGGTGGTTGTCTTGAAAGAAACAGTGTCCCGTATCTATCAACTGGGAGATGATGTTTTGTTTGATTCGACAGATAGACTATTGAAGAAGGGAAATCAGGTAAAGAGTTTATTGCCACAGGTTTCCGCTTTATTGCTTGGGCTTTTAGAGGCTGACGGGCATTGTATGTCTATATCGGATATTTGCCTGCTGCTATGGCCGGATGGCAGTGGACGTTCTGAACGGGTACACACAGTTGTGGGGCGGCTCCGCTCTTCTTTGGCTGAAATGTCAGCGCAAATATCAGTTATCAGCGGAAATTCAAAGTATCAGTTGAAAATAGCCCATTCCATCGAAGAAAAGACACCTTTGAATAATGTCTTGCAGAATTAGTGAAAATCTAACATAATCTTACAAAACCTGTCAGACATTCAATTTGATGAATTTGACAGGTTTTGTAAGACATTATATTTGTTTTTATGCTCTTTGGACTGCTACCTTTGTGAGGAATCAAATGCAATTATTGTTTAAATGAAAAATATGAAAAAGAAAGTTTTGCTTGCAGGTATGTCACTTCTGGTAATGACGATGGTCTGCTATGGCTCTTTTCATGAGGAAAAGATTGAAAGTGCTTTGCTAATGGAAAATATTGAAGCATTGGCGGGAGGAGAAAGTCATGTTCCTATGCATTGTGTAGGTTCTGGGACAGTTGATTGTCCGATAAATCATGAGAAAGTTAAAATTGTAGCAACCGGTTATAGCCTTGAAGACTTGTACTGACATATTGCTAATAGTGCTTCTTGTCTCGGCATGTGCCTCTGCGCCTGAGAAAGGAATTCCTTATAATGACTTTCCGGTTACGGAACAGTTATCGGGACAAACTGTACCATTAGATACTGCCATATTTCGTTTCCCTTATCGGATTCGGGTACAGGGTGATACCGTAGCTATACTGGATTTGCATGCTTCGGAGCACTTCATTCAGCTTTTTCATTATCCTGATTTCTCATATATAGCTTCTTTGGGCAGGCGCGGAGATTCACCGGAGGATATGCTTTCTGCCGAGAATCTCCGTTGGGATGGAAATTCATTGTGGACGTTAGATGCAAATAAATCGCAATTAACCAGGTATGGTTTGTCTTTATCCGGCGACTCACTCCTTCGTGAGGAAGTGGTGAGTCTGGATAAAGAGATTCTCCGGGCATTAGACTTTGTGGTGTATGATGATTCTACTTTTATCGTTCCTGATTATTCAGGAGAAAGTCGTTTTTGCTGGGTAAACCGAAAGGGTAAGCTACTGCGCAAGATGGGAGAGATTCCTTCTGCCAATGAAGAGGCTTTGATGCAGGCTCGTCCTGCTTTGGCACAGGCATGGCGTAGTTTCATTGATTATAATCCTCGGAATGGAGTTCTGGCAGCTGTTACCCAGTTGGGAGAAGTGCTTGAAATTTATAATTTGAAAGATAGTACACATGTGGTTCGTATTGGTCCGCATGGTGAGCCGAAGTTCAAAGTTGCGGAAGGATATGGTATTCCTACGGGAATTATGGGGTTTTGCGATGTGCAGGTGGCGGATAGTGCTATTTATGCGGTGTTTCAGGGACGTACATTCAAGGAGATTGCAGAAGCGTCACGGAGAGGTGATATGACGGATGGAGGAAGGTGTATCTATGTGTTTAGCCTGATGGGGGAGCCATTGAGGAAATATGAGTTGGATCATGCTATTTATGGTATAACAGCTGATGAATGGAAAAGAAGTATTACAATTACAGATGTAAATGAGGATGATCCCATATTAGCGTATGATATAAGTTGATTTTAAGATGTAATAATAAAGGGATAAGTAATTGATGTATTGTTGACGCAAGTACGAATTACCTATCCCGTAACCTACTAAAAAAGGAGGTCTAGGCAAAGATATATATTATAATTTAAGTAATGTAATTACTTGTTCGTTGAAATGATAGATACGAAAGAGATTATTACTAATTTATGTTAGAACTTTAAACGCTGATTATAAGTGTTTGAAAATAGAGGATAATATGATAAATAAATTTATAAAGGTAACTTTTGTCGTCGTTTTTGCAGTAATAGCAGGTTATGGCGTTTATCTCTCTGAACGAAAAAATATTTTGGTCTCTGATCTGGTCAATACAAATGTACTTGCTTTGGCAGATCCTGAAAGTGGTAGTACTTGCCAAGGGGGTGGATTGGCAAATACAAAATGTCCTATATGGCATATTACTTATTCAAGTTCGTTTAGTGGACCGGATATTACTTGTGATACAGGTGGAACCTATAAGTGTCATGCTGGTACCTGCCCCCATGGAAAATAGGAGTATTTTTGATAATAAGTTAGCACTCACTTCTAAAAGACCTTTTTGTTCGGATGATTTTGGGAATTGAGATCATGTACTAAATTTTATGCGGTAAGGTCTAGATGTCGTTTTTTTCTTCTCCCTCTAAATAGACAATTAGAAAACTGTTGAAGTACTTGTTTCGTATGTCTTTCAGGAGGGAGATTCTGCTATAAATGAATATAATCCGTTAAAATGTAAATATATATAATGAAACGCTGTTTGATAATTACTATTACTATTTTTTTTGTTTTAAGTTGTAAAAATGAAAAGACTGTAACTGACTATACTTTTTCTGATAGTTTTTATGTTGATAGTTTGATTTATAGTTGTCTTTTGGAGGAAAATATAGATCTTATAGGAAAAACGATCTCTGATTTTCAACTTCTAACAGATTCAACTTTTTTGTTGGTTTCACGGAAGAATGTATATATATATTCTAAGAATGGAGTGCAATTGGGATTAGTAGGGAAAGCAGGTGATGGACCACATCAATATTTATCGCCCGATAAGATCTATGTATCAGAAAAATATGTTTATATTTGGTGTAGAGCACAACGAAAAGTGTTTGTTTATACAAAAACAGGAAAATATATATCTGAATATAGTACGGAAAGTCAGTCTATATTAACTTTTAGTATTTACAAGGATCAATTTCTTTGTTGTTTATTAGAAGGAACGGAAGAAGATAAAATAATTGATATATATGATTTGCAGAATTTGAAATCAGTTAAATCTATATATTCAGAGGATCAGCAGGATCGTTTGTTATCTTTAGCTCAATTTTCAGGCGGCTTGGTTCTTTCTAATGATATGTTATATTGGTCTGTTCCTTCCAAACTGACTCTTCATGCTTTAAATCTGAAAAAACAAGATGGTAAAGAACTCATTTATGAGTTTCAAGATCGAGATTTTGTAGTTGAAAAGTTAACAACAGATATTTCTGCTTTGATAAATGATCGAAAGTCCGAGGTTTTAGATTTTTTTAGATTGAATAGTAGGATAATTCAAATTGATTATTTTGAGAACGAGTTCTATATTATAGCAGAAACTGGTATTATCGATAGAAGAATCGATGGTACATTTGATTATAGTAATAGGAAAATTAAAATTTATGTTTTGGATGAAAATTGTAAACCTATTAATTCTTATAAATTAAATTATCCGTTATATTGTGGGCTTATTAAAGTTATTCGTGGCGAACTTTATGTCCTCAAAGCTGATTTTTCTGATAACGATTTCTGTGTTATTTTAGAGAAACATAGTATAAGATGCGTAAAATAAAACGCAGAGTTTACCATTTATTTATTCATAAAATAACTAAGGGTATTTAATCCTTGCATTTTATTTACAGTCTATGAGAAGAAAACTGCTTTTGGTGTTAATATTATTATTACTTTGTTCATGTAAGAAGACAGATAGTGAACAAATCAGTCATTTAGTGAAAGAATGGAGTGGCAAAGAAATCCTCTTCTCGCCAAAATTAAGATTTAGTCTATTAGGTAAGGAAACCAAATCTTTGTTGCAGGATAAATGGGATTATGCTATAGTCTCGTATACGGATTCTATTGGTTGTATGAGTTGTGAACTTCAACTTAATTCTTGGAAGGATCTGATCAAAACGAAAGATTCTTTGTTCCATAAAAATGTAGTATTCTTGTTTTTTATACACCCCTATAATCGTGCTAGTTTGATTGAATTATTGGAACAATATAATTTTGACTATCCAATTTGTATAGATGATGGAAATGTTTTTAGTAAATTGAATAATCTTTCTTCGAATAAAGTCTCACATACTTTTTTGTTGAATAGAAATGGAAAAATAGTAGCCATTGGAAATCCTGTTCTAAACCCTAAGGTAAAGAAATTATACGGAGATATTATTCAAGGTGAAAATGTATATTCTAATAATAAAAATAGAAAGACAGAAGTCAATATGAAAAATAGAAATTTTCCTTTAGGAATATTTGGCTGGCAGCAAGAGAAAAGTGCTAAGTTCGTACTTGAGAATACGGGTGATCAACCTTTGGTAATTGATGATGTGGTAACTTCTTGTGGTTGTGTTACAGTTGATTACCTAAAAGAACCAGTTCGTCCCAATGATACCATTTCTTTGTTTGTAACGTATAAGGCTGAACAACCTGGTCATTTTGATAAAACCATAAAAGTGTACTGTAATGCAGAATCTTCTCCTGTCTTATTGAAGATAACTGGAGATGCACGATAATAAAGATTTGATTGCAAGTACATTTAAGTGGGAATATAATGCTGAAATGATATTGTGAAAACTTCTGGTTCTTAATATGGAAATAAGTATAAAGAAGATATTTACTCTTATAATATTACTGATCGGTTTGTCTGCTTGTACTGTAAGATCAACGATTGAAATATATGATTCATTTGATGGAACAGATTCCTTATTAGGGGAAAAACATGATATTCCCCCAATAATGTTATATCCTAAGAATATCTTTCTAAAAGATTCTTTCTTAGTAGTCTTCAATGAAAAGGCAGATACCTGTTTTCTGGTATTTGATAAAATTGGTTTTGGATATAAGTATGCTTTTGGCACTAAGGGGGAGGGACCTGATGATTTAATATTGCCGGCAAGTCAATTGGTTGCTAATAACCATGATGAAACGATTGTGTTAGACATGAATCGACTTAAGAAGGCATCTTTTGTAGATGCTCAACCAACTATTTACACCTTAGAGTTCTCTGGTACTCAACCATTTTATAATGGTTTGATTAAGTTAGCTGATTCCTTATACGTCTGTGATGCCGGTTTAGAAGAAGGGAATGAATATATGTTTGTTTACCCGAATGGGGAACTAAAAAAATGGGGGAGGTATCCTGAAGGTATAGAACGCTTTGGAGATTTGTTATCACGAAATCAAGCTTATTCCAAAATCAAAGTGGCTCATCCATCCGGTAAGTCTTTTGCGGCATTTTATACAAATTCTCGAAAACTGCGGATATATGATATATCCGGGAATATGCTACATGATATAGAGTTAAATGTTTTGCCGGGAGAACAAGAAGTTCCATTGGAAGTAGAGAATAGGTATATATATGCTATTGGGGCTTATGCTACTGAAAACTATATTTATACTTTAAATTTAGATATGACTCCCCAAGATATATATGCTAGAAAGCATTGCCCTTCTTTACAAGTCTTTTCGTGGGAGGGCAAACCTTTGAAACAATATAGATTAAACTGTTATATAAGTGCTTTTACGATCGATGAGGCTGGCCGAACAGTTTATGGAGTGTTTGCAGAGGATGAAAGTTCTATATATACTTTCAATCTGGATAGTTTGTAGTGATGAATGCTTGAAATATTAACGGTTAATCAATTCGGCTATGAGAAATTACTTATTTTTTTTAGGAATTATATTCTGCACCTGTGTTAGTGCACAGAGTGTTTCTTATGTAACATTGCGGGGTGATACTTATGTCATGAATATGATCAAGGGATGGGAACTCTCTACTGGAGAAAAACTATATAAGAAACCGGCAAGGAGAACCGTAAGAGGATATGAAACGACTCAAATAACGCGGATACGTCCCAAGAATTCAATTAAGGATATGGGAGCATTTATTTCTATAATGGAGTTTAAAGGATGTAGATCTTACAAACTTATACAGAAGCAGGATAGCTTGAATTATTTAAAAGATACTTCTATAAGCTCTACTGTTTGGGATGTACAGAGTTCGGAGAAAGTGAAGCAATCAGTGGTGCTGACATATAAAGCTAATAAGCATCCGGAAACAGGAGAGAGTCAGATATTGAAGATAAAGACATGGTATGTTCAGGGAAAAAAGAATACTTATTTAATTTCATTTGCTACAACGGAGGAGCAGATTTGGGCTAAAAAGTTGCCGGAAATGGAAAAAATAGCTTTATCCTTGAAGGAGATGTGATGGCTTTGAAAAGAAAACTCTCTTGGTTTGTCGACAAGTTGTTAAACTTGTTTTTGATAGGGTGTGGATTAGTGGCTCTGTGGGTATTACTTCAAGTAACCTGTATTGCCACTTTTAGGATTCCTTCGGACTCTATGGAGCCTGCTTTGCTTCCGGGGGATAACATTCTGGTGAATAAGTGGGTGATGGGTGCCCGTATCTTCAACATCTGGGATGCCGCAGAAGGAAAAGAAGTTAGGATTTCCCGCTTGCCGGGGTTAGGCAAGATTAAGAGAAACGATGTATTGGTTTTCAATTTTCCTTATCCGGCCCGGTGGGACAGTATCGGCCTGAATTTAATGACTTATTATGTGAAGCGTTGTGTGGCATTACCGGGCGATACATTTGAAATAAGTCAGGCGCATTATAAAGTGTGCGGTTGTAATATGCCGTTAGGAAACGTAGATTCTCAGGATGGGTTGAGGCGTATCATAGAGAATGGGAGAGAAAGGGATTGGAGAATTGTCATGAGTGGTTATCCTTATAATGAATTGGTAAACTGGGATATTATGAATTTCGGGCCTTTGTATCTTCCGGCTAAAGGGGATGAGGTGGAAATGAATCCTGAACATGCCGCTTTCTATAAGAATGCAATAGAGTGGGAACAAAGAAAGAAACTCTTCTTGCGTGGAGATACCATTTTACTGAATGACAGTGTGATATATGCTTATCGCTTTAAAGAGAATTATTACTTTGTTACAGGGGATAAAGTGATGAACTCTCAGGATTCCCGCTATTGGGGACTGTTGCCGGAACCTCTAATCGTGGGCAAGGCTGTCAGGATATGGAAGTCGGTAGATAGGGAGAAGGATAGGATAAGATGGGATAGAATATGGAAGAGAATAGAATAAAGATATGGATACATAAAATAAAAGACACAGCCGTTGTGTTGTTACATTTTCTTGCTGTTTGCTCTCCACTGAGCCTGGTCTGTGTAACAACACCTGAACTTCTTGCCGGAGAAACTATCGGGCAGTGGGTTTGGTTTGGAAAGGCTGTATTGTTTTCGACCGGTTGTATCGTTGCAGTCTGTCTGCTTCAACTTTTCTATGGTTCTTCTAGGAAGGAGATGTTATCCTTTTCGTCTTTTTCCGCTTGTGTATCATGGAGTCTGATACTTCTTGGAGGAATTGAAGCCGTTTGGGGATTATGTCAGTTGTATGGCTTTTCTGCTTCCGGTCATTTTCGTTATGCACTTACCGGTTCTTTTTTTAATCCCGGTCCGTATGCCGGATATCTGGCAATGGTACTACCTGTCTGCCTGCATCATTATATGCAATTCGGAGCATGGAAGTGGATGAGCGCTTCTTTAAAGTTGGAGAAAGTGGCGGCGGGAGTAGTGGGAGTACTGATTCTTTGCGTATTACCGGCTACAATGAGCCGTTCGGCCTGGGTGGCTGCCGTGATAGGTTGTGTATGGGTGATATACATGCATCGGGATAGGCGTAAATGGAATATACTATGGAGAAGGTACAAAAAACGATATATCTCTTATGGGATAGGGATATTTTTTGTGTTGATAGTGGGAGGTGCCGGAGCTTTCTTCTTGAAGCCGGACTCTGCTCTGGGACGTTTGTTTTTATGGAAAATAACCTGTCAGGCTATAATCAAGTATCCTTGGGGATGTGATAAGGGATTCGCTTTTGCTTATGGTGAGGCGCAGGAAGCTTATTTTTCCCAGAGAGATTATGCCGGGTGGGAGGAAAGGGTGGCCGGAAGTCCGGAATATGCATTTAATGAATATCTGGAATTGATTCTGACACAGGGACCTGTTATCTGTATAATGCTGATGGTGATTACTCTTGCCTGTTTATGGGCGGGGACACAGTTCAGACGCTACGGTGTATGTGGCGCAATTATCGCTTTACTTATTTTTTCTTTTTCTTCTTATCCTATGCATCTTCCTGCTTTCATTGTGGCCTATGTGTGCTTGTTGCTGGCTTGTGGGATAGGAGATATAATAGCTAAACCGGTTGTTTTATCTGCTTGTCTTATTATATGGATAGGCGGTTTTCATGGCAAGTGGCAACGGGAAAAGGATGCTTGTCGGGACTGGGTGAATGCCCGTATGCTTTATCATGCGGGAGCCTATGCAGCGGCAAATGCGGCTTATGATAAGCTCTATCCGCAACTGAGAGAGAAAGGGACATTCTTGTTTGAATATGGGCATAGCCTTCATAAGGCGGGGTTTTATAATGAGTCTAATAAATATCTGGATAAGGCTCTGGTATATTGCGCTGATCCAATGATACTGAATGTCATTGGCAAGAATTATCAGGCACTGCGTTGCTACCATTGGGCAGAGGAACTTCTTCTGGCTTCGGTTCATCGTTTGCCCGGGCGGATTTATCCTTACTATTTGCTGGCGAAGCTATATGCCGAACCGGAATTTCTGAATAGGGAGAAGTTTGAGGAGATGAAACGAATAGTGCTGATGAAAGCGCCTAAAATTCATTCTACGGCCATTGAGGAGATGCGCAGAGAGGTAGAGGAAATAGCAAAGGAACTGGAAAAGTAATTAGGAAAATATTATAAAAACAAGAGATATATATGGAAACTTACAGTGATAATTGGAATGCTTGCTTATTGTTCAGAAATAAGCAACTGACAAAACAACTGAAAAACTATCAGGAAGCATCAGTATTGGCGGATTGCTCATCTTCTTTATTATTGGCCATGAGCCAGTTGTTGCGACTTCATCAGCATCCGTCTTATGGCATTGTCAGGGATGATACCGAATGGCAAAATCTGTTTACCGTTATCGATTGGTTTTATGGGAACTGCCTGTCGGAAGAGTTGGTTGATTACTGTTTAGGACCTCAGGAATTAAAGTTGTGTTATCTGGTGCGTGCCCGACTCTGTAACAAGGCTGTTGCAGCTCTTTTCAATATTACTTCCCAGTCGGTATTGAAAACTAAACAGCGCATAAAGAATAAATTGTCCTTATCTGCTACGGATAGCCTGGACCGGTATATACAGCAAATATAATGTAGTTACCTCTTATTTAATTTAGACTCAGATGAAATATAATTCAACATGTGTGTTCTTAATGGCTTGGATGCTAAGTGCATGCTCTCAACCTCGTGTAGATGGAACCATTTTTCACGAAAGTAAAAAGGTATTTGCAGAAAAGATTCCTGTAAGCGAAATGTTTTCTCCTGATTTCGTCACAAAATCAGGAGACTATTTTATTATTTCAAGTTCACGATCTGACACAACATTATTCCTATATGAGACTCCTTCATTGACATTTAAAAATGCCACAGGTATAAAAGGAAATGGTCCGGATGAGATCCAAATGTTTCCTATGTTTTGCCATACATTAGATAATGATTATTTATATATAAGAGGTTATTCTCCTACGTCAATCAGAAAAATATCATTAGCTCCTGATGGTAACTTATTGTTTATTGATGAGTATGAATTGGGTAAATATGATGAATATAATTTCATGAATATTATAAATGATTCTTTATTTATATATTATAGCAGTAATCAACTTGCCATTACAAAATATGATTTGAAGAATCAAACTGAACTGGATAAAATAAAACTGGAAAAAGATGACGATAATGAGTCTTATTTCTATTCTAATAGAGGAATTATTGCTGCAAATGATTCATTTGTGGTTTATCCTTACATCTATAAAAAGCAAATAGATATCTATGCCGTGAAAGATTTTAAGTTGGTAAAGAGAATTAATGATGGTAAGCATTATCCCGAAATTATAGCTAATGACATTGAAGATATAACTTATCACTATCTTAATGTCTATGCGGGGAAGAAATATTTTTATACTTTGTATGTTGGACATAAGGAGGATGATAATTTCTTAGGCAGAACTTTAGAGGTCTATGATTATGAAGGGAACCCGATAATCAAATATACATTTGATATAATTCCTTTTTATTTTGTAGTTGATGAAGAAAATGGATATATATATGCGACTAATGCACACTATGAAGATTATTTATTAAGGTATAAACTGTAATTTTGCGGACAGTATTTCTATTCCTCCGGTATTGCTGTCTGTCAAGAACGGGACGATGTGATCTATACTTATTGATAGTATCAATTCGGAAGAGAACCTGGCTATTGCTATTGTTGATATAGATGATATCCGTTTTTACGGATCAGCCGATATTTTGGGTGCATGAATTGAACTGTTCCTGACTATTGTATTAACCTGTCCGTAGCATCTATATATCCAATACTACCCATCTATATTATTCTGAATTTCTCATCTGAAATTAATAAAAAAAGGTTTCCTTTGTCATGCGGATGAAACCCAAAGAACCGGAAAATAGCGAGAGATCCAAAATGATGAAAAGTTGAACTCAAACATAAGAAACAATATGAGAAAAATTGGAAAATTAATTAGCTTGATGTGGGCGTTGAACGTTTGCATTGGTTGCCATGAGAAGCATGATGACAGCCTGTTTTTTAATGGAGAAATACAAACGATTAAAGACAGTGGCAAGGAAACGAAGAAAGTAGCCTTAAAGCCGGTTTTTCTGGATGGGACAAATTTCGGATATATTGCCGTATATGATTCTCTCATGTTTTTTATGAATCCTAAATTGCCGGATCGCTTCTACAATATATTCAATATAAATACGGGAGAAGAGATCGGTACTTTTTGTAACAAGGGAGGTGGCCCTGAAGAGGCCACCGCAGTTGGTCCTATTTCTCAATTTTTTGAGCGGGAAAATGAGCTGAAGACTTTGCTGTTCGCTCCTAATGAAGAAAAATTATTTGTTTGGAATATAACTCAATCCATCGCACGGGGTACTACGATTATGGATAGAGTGATTCCGTTTGCCTGGAGGGATGAAAATAGGGGAGCGTGCTATAATGAGATGTATCTTCAGGATGATAACACCCTGCTTGCCAGAGTGGACCCCGTGCCTTTAAGTGATGATGAGGCCACTTTGCTGTTTTATCAAAAGCGAACGCTGGATACAAATGAGGCATTGAAGAATTATTCTATTTATAAGCAGGCGATAAAAGAAGGAGAAGCGTCTCTTATTTCAGAGGCTTACTTTGCTTCGGCCGACGCCTTTAAGCCTGATGGGACTAAAGCGGTGCAAGTGATGGGGCATCTTCAGCAATTGAATATACTGGACTTTGAAACAGAACAGGTTGTAGGATATCGTATGGAAGGCGGAGAAAGCTTTTCGGCTCTCCGGGAAAAGACCAATATAAAGAACTATTATGTAGAAGTACAGGCTGACGATAATTATATATATGCGTTGTATTGGGGAAAGGATAGATGGGGAATGTCTGAAATTCCATATATTAATACGATTCATGTTTTTGACTGGCATGGTAGGTTGGTGCAGAAGGTGGAAACGGATTATGACATTGATAAAATGTTTTTGGATACGGTGAGAAACAGGCTGTACATAACAAGGCCGAAAGCTGACGATATATTCTATTTGAACTTAGACGAGGTTGTCCCGTGAGTTCAATGTAGCTTGGGGATAAATCAATGCGAGGGGAACTATAATCCCGTGTTCTTTCAGTATCACTTTAAAAAAGATGCAGTGAAGTCACTGATGGAGAAATATAAGTTGTGATCGGATGTTTTTATTCTTTTTCTTTAAGCCTCCGCATACTGAACTCGCAACCGCAATATTGTTGATTGTAGAAGTCATGCTCTTTAAGAAGTTGATTTCGGCGGTCCTGTAATCCTCCTTTCCGCCAGTTCTGTTCCCAGAAGATGGTGTCGGGATAGAGAGCGGCAGCGCGACGACCTGCCAGATTAATCTGGTCGAGACTTTTCCAGCGGGAAGAGGCGAGGGTAGTGGTGAATAGCGTGAAACCATGCTCTGCGGCATAGAGGGCTGTTTCCGACAGGCGAAGAGTAAAACATTGCAGACAACGCCCCCCACGTTCAGGCTCATCTTCCATCCCTGACATGGAACTGCGCCAAAGCTGATAATCGTAATCTCCATCGATGAAATCAAGTCCGAGGGCTTTTACATAACGGATAGCTTCGGCTTTTCGGATATCGTATTCTGCCTGAGGATAGATGTTGGGATTATAATAAAATACGGTGGGACGAATGTTGTTGGCGAGCAGACATTCGATAATAGCAGAAGAGCAAGGTGCGCAACAGGAATGTAGCAGTACTTTGTCTTCGTTGTTTGGAGTTTCTATTTTCAACATAATCCTTTTTGTTTTTCTTTTAGGCGCGGATTACGCGAATTACACGGAAATTATTCCTTTCCGATTCTTTGAGAATCCGTATAGTCCGCGTAATCCGCACCTGAAATCCTTTATACTTTCAGTTTTATCTTAACCTTCACCAACAGTCCGGTCAATTGGACAATGATGAGGGAGAATATAAGCGATCTTAATAAGCCCGGAGCACCGGCATTCAATAGCTCTGGATAATGCAAACCCAGCAATTGCTGCACAGCATACCATACGTAAGGAAGGATATAGCATGTCAGTGTAGCTGTTCCGGCAGGTTTGATAATATCGAACCAGGGCGTTTTGCCTTTCACATCCGTCAGCCAATAGAACAAGCCGAACAGCGGGAAGAATGCAGCCAGGCAATAAAACAACCAACTCGGGGTAGCCTGTATCTTGGAAATAATCCAGTGAGGATGCGAGCAGAGTGCAGCAATAAGCATGACAACACCCAATACACAAAGAATTGTGATAAACTTACGCGGATGTTCCCGGTCAGCATATTTCTGCATCAGCAACGAAGTGAGTACACCCGACATACCGAATGCGTGCAGCGTCCAATCGCTGGGGATGAAAGGCAACAGTATGACGCGTAAACCGTATTCTTGTGGTATCAGACTGGAATGACTGATTACTGCAAGTAGCATAACTACCAGCCATGCTATTACATTCTTGCGCAGACTTTCACGGGTAAACAGATAAATACCGGCACATACGACATAAGTCCAACCGATAAGTCCCAGAATGCCCCACCAACCCTGATGGAAAGGTTTTCCGTTTAAGTCTTTATATAATACGAGGAATGCCAGCAGGGCCACACCGAGCACCTTCATTGCGATGAATAGGTACTTTTTTGAACCTTCGGCCTTGGGATAGACCGCCCAGACCAGAAAGAAACCTATAACCATCAGTATGCAGAACCATTGATGGGAGATGCCGCCCTCTATGCCGCCGGAGTTGAGTGAGAACAGTCCCATGGCAATCAGAGCCACCGTGCGCCAGAAAATATGAGCGATCACTTGCAAGGTAGTGTCTCCCTTTCGATAGCGGTTCTGGATAGCAAAGGAAACGGACATACCCATACAGAAGAGGAATGCGGGAAAGATTGTGTCGGAAAAACCCAGCATGTCTTCGTTCATTTCGGCATGTTTAAGCCAGTGGGGGATGTTTTTCAGACCGGGGATATCATTCACAAAGAGCATAAGGAACATAGTAAGCGCACGGAATACATCGACCGCCGCCACTCGTTGAGGTGTTAAGTTTTTCATTATAGAATACATTTGGGGGTTAATGCTGCAAATATAGGAAACAAATTTTTTATATTTGTCCCCTATGAAGATAAAACTGCTGATATTTCTAGGTCTGGCTTTAGTTGGCATTCACGGAATGTCGGCTCCGGCCGATGTTCCTGCAATGGATGGCTGGACTGATGCTCTGGACGTAGCCATCGGTAAGCACGAAGAATATGTGGCAGTGCGTGAAGCCCGTATTGAGGCGTTGAGGCAGCAATTGGTACAGGCCGGTTCAGAAACCCCGGAATTCTTCCGGTTGAATGCGGAAATGTATCAGGAATACAAAGCGTACATCTGTGACTCCGCCCTTTACTATCTGAGTCGCAACCTGCGCTGGGCGCAACAGCGCGGTGAGCAGGATGCGGCAGATGAAACCCGTATCCGGAGGGCGCATCTGATGTCAGCGGCAGGTATGTATAAAGAAGCTTCCGAAGATCTGGAAAAGATAAATCCCTCTAAGCTTTCTCCCCGTTTGCTACCCGATTATTATGAATGTTACCGTCATTTATACAATGAATTGGGGGCGTATACACAGGATACCTTCCGGCGCAGCCGTTATTACGGTTTGTCTGTCGCTTATGGAGACTCTCTGATGCAGGTGCTTTCTCCTGCCTCTGCCCTCTACCTGGAACGTAAAGAGATGAAAGCCGCCGGCTCCGGTCAATTGGAGGAGGCTTTGAAGATGAATGATAGCCGTTTGGCGGGCATACGTCCCGATACCCCGGAATATGCGTTGGTCACTTACCACCGTTCCCAGCTTTACCGTAGTTTGGGAGACAGGCAGCAGGAAAAGTATTATCTGGCTTTGTCTGCTTTGACAGATGTCCGGCTGGCAATTACTGATCATGCTTCCTTGTGGACCTTGGCACAACTGCTTTATGAAGAAGGAGACATTGAACGTGCTTACCGCTACATTCGCTTCTCGTGGGATGAAACTAACCACTACAATGCCCGTAGCCGCAGCTTGCAGACGGCAGGTATTCTGTCGCTCATAGATCTTACCTATCAGGCTATGCAGGAGAAGCAGAACGACCGTCTGCTCTTTTATCTTTGGATGATCAGTATCCTGTCCCTGTTGCTGATTATGGCTGTCATCTGGATATATCGGCAGATGAAGCATCTTTCCATAGCCCGCAGTCATCTGGAACAGGCCAATGAACAGTTGCAGATGTCCAATCATATAAAGGAGGAATATATCGGCCGTTTCCTGAAACTGTGTTCTACTTATATCGACCGTCTGGATGCTTACCGACGCATGGTCAACAAAAAGCTTTCCGGCGGGCAAACGGAAGAACTGCTGAAGATGGTGCGTTCAAGAGATGTGCTTGACACTGATCTGAAAGAACTGTACGAGAACTTCGATACTGCCTTCCTCCATCTTTTCCCTGACTTTGTAGAAAAGTTCAATCAGTTGTTGCAGCCTGAAGAACGGATCATACTCCGCAAGGGCGAACTGCTGAATACAGAATTGCGTATTTTTGCCTTGATCCGTCTGGGTATTGATGATAGTTCGCAGATTGCCGAGTTCCTTCGTTATTCCGTCAATACAATCTATAATTACCGTGCTAAAGTGAAAAATAAGGCGTGCGTCTCGCGGGATGATTTTGAAATGTGTGTTATGAGGATACGCTAAACATACGCCATTTCTTTCCTGTTCATCCACTTTTTTACTTTCTCACCGCAAACTTATAGTCTTGTTATTTAGTCTGTTATCATTCCGCATGCTTTCATCTTATCCACATCTTGATAAACCGGAGGTGCATACTGTCTTTATCTTGCCTACCTTTGGGGAAGATTAATTAACCCTTGGAAAACATACCATGAACTTGAAACTACCTCTTTTATTAGGATGCTGTTTATTCGCTGCCATTACAGCTTGTGCCGAGACTTCCGCTTCATTGGACGAAAATGCGGCAGGAAAGAAGAAAGCAGATGTGTACATCACGACTGCCGACCGTCAGCAAAGCTTTAATCACACTACTCAGAAGCTCTCTAAAACTCCTGCGTTTGAATCCGTAATCACCCTGAATTCGAAGGTGAAATTTCAGGAGATGGACGGTTTCGGTGCTGCCGTGACCGGTTCTACCTGCTACAATCTGATGCAAATGACACCTGCCGACCGTGCGAAGTTTCTTACCGAAACTTTTTCGGATAAAGACGGACTAGGCTTCAGCTATATCCGTATTTCCATAGGCTGTTCCGATTTCTCGCTGAGCGAATATACCTGCTGCGATACGAAAGGCATTGAAAACTTTGCCTTACAGACGGAAGAGAAGGAATACGTGATACCTATCTTAAAAGATATTCTGGCGATTAATCCCACCATCAAGATACTGGGCTCTCCGTGGACATGCCCCAAATGGATGAAGGTGAATAACCTGGAGGAAAAGAAACCCTTCGATTCCTGGACAAGCGGACAACTGAATCCGGATTACTATCAGGATTATGCCACTTACTTCGTGAAATGGATTGAGGCATTTCGTAATGAAGGTATTGATATTTATTCCGTTACTCCACAGAATGAACCGTTGAATAGGGGAAATTCCGCATCTTTGTTCATGGGTTGGAAGGAAGAACTGGCCTTTGTGCGTGACGCTCTTGGTCCTGCTTTCAAGGCTGCCGGACTGGATACGAAGATTTATGCTTTCGATCATAATTACAACTACGATAACATGGCCGATCAGCAACAATACCCCGTTAAGATGTATGATGATGAAGTAGCCGCCGCTTTCCTGACCGGAGCCGCTTACCACAATTATGGCGGCAGGCGCGAAGAACTGAACAATACCCGACAGAAGCGTCCTGACAAGGAACTGATCTTTACCGAAACTTCTATCGGCATGTGGAATGATGGTCGTAACCTGGAGAAACGTCTGATGGAAGATATGCGTGAAGTAGCCCTTGGCACAGTGAACAACTGGTGTAAAGGTGTCATAGTCTGGAATCTGATGCTGGACAATGAACGTGGACCTTGGCGTGAAGGTGGCTGCAAGACTTGTTACGGAGCCGTGGACATCAGTCGTGACGACTATAAAACAATGACTTACAACTCCCATTACTATATCATCGGACATCTGTCTACCGTAGTGAAACCGGGCGCTGTCCGCATAGAAAGCAAAGGCGTTGCAGAGAAGGGATTGATGTACTCTGCATTCGACAATCCCGATGGAACCGTGGCTTTTGTGCTGTTGAATGAGGGTACGATGGAAGTTCGCCTGACGGTAACGGACGGAAAGAACTGTGTGGATTGTGTGGTGCCTGCCAAGTCTGTAGCATCCTATCGCTGGAAGAAATAATCTTATATTTAGAATACCATGTTGAAATCTATTTTAGTGGGTACATCCCTCTTGGCAGCTTCTCTGATGTTAGGGAGTTGCGGTGAAAAGGCAGAAAAAGCACAGGAACCTGCCGCATTTGTAACAATTCAAGGGCAAGATCTGATAAAGCCCGACGGTACGAAACTCTTTATCATGGGTACCAATCTGGGTAATTGGCTGAATCCGGAAGGATATATGTTCAAGTTCAGTAAGACGAATTCCCCCCGTTTCATCAACGAGATGTTCTGTCAGTTGGTGGGACCCGACTTTACCGCTGAGTTCTGGAAAGCGTTTAAGGACAATTATATCACCCGTGAAGATGTTCAGTTCATCAAGAATACGGGTGCGAATACAATCCGTCTGCCGTTTCACTATAAGTTGTTCACAGATGAGGACTTTATGGGGCTGACTGCCAATCAGGATGGTTTCGCCCGGGTGGACAGTGTGGTGGAATGGTGTCGTGAAGCCGATCTTTATCTGATTCTTGATATGCACGATGCTCCGGGCGGACAAACGGGAGATAACATTGACGACAGTTACGGCTATCCCTGGTTGTTTGAAAGTGAAACCAGCCAGCAGTTGTATTGTGACATCTGGCGCAAGATTGCGGAGCGTTATAAAAATGAACCGGTGATTCTGGGTTATGAGCTTTTCAACGAACCTATTGCTCCGTACTTCCCGAATATGGAAGAACTGAACGGTAAGCTGGAAGATATCTATAAGAAAGGAGTAGCCGCTATCCGCGAGGTGGACACCAACCATATTATCCTGTTGGGCGGTGCACAATGGAACGGTAACTTCAAGCCGTTTACGGATTCAAAGTTCGACGATAAGATAATGTACACCTGCCACCGCTACGGAGGCGATCCTACCAAAGAAGCTATCCAGAGTATTATTGATTTCCGTGACAAAGTGAACCTGCCGATGTATATGGGCGAAATAGGACATAATACGGATGAATGGCAAGCGGCATTCTGCCAGACTATGCGTGATAATAATATTGGCTATACCTTCTGGCCATATAAGAAGATGGATGGTTCCAGCTTCGTCGGTATTACTCCTCCGGAGAATTGGGCGAATATCGTTTACTTCTCCGAGGCTCCCCGCGCATCTTATAAAGAAGTTCGTGATGCTCGCCCCGACCAGGCAATGGCTCGCAAAGCCATGATGGATTTCATCGAGGCTTGCAAGCTGAAAAACTGTGTGGTGCAGGAAGGGTATATTCAATCGTTGGGAATGAAGTAAGAAGTTATTGTTAAATATTTAATCATGTGAGTCAGTAGTTGAGTTTGGTTCATAACAGTACAAAAAGAAACAAATTTAACTACTAACCCCATTATCCACTTATTTATATGAAGAAAGTATTATTCGGTTTCGCATTCGCTGTTGCTCTTCCGCTCTTTGCGCAACAGAAACCTGTATATCTGGATGCGAGCAAACCTATGGAAGTAAGAGTAGAAGATGCGTTGAAGCGGCTGACCGTGGAAGAAAAGGTAGCCATGCTGCATGCACAAAGTAAATTCAGCAGTCCGGGTGTGCCCCGTCTGGGTATTCCGGAATTTTGGATGACGGACGGTCCTCACGGAATCCGTCCCGAAGTTCTTTGGGATGAATGGAATCAGGCCGGATGGACCAATGACTCTTGTGTAGCTTTTCCGGCATTGACCTGTTTGGCGGCTACATGGAACCCCGAGATGTCCATGCTTTATGGCAAAAGCATTGGTGAAGAAGCACGCTATCGTAACAAGACCGTTCTTCTGGGACCCGGTGTTAATATTTATCGTACTCCGCTGAACGGACGTAACTTTGAGTACATGGGCGAAGACCCGTACCTGGCTTCCCGTATGGTGGTTCCTTACGTGCAGGGCGTACAACAGAATGGGGTGGCAGCCTGCGTGAAGCACTATGCGCTGAACAATCAGGAAATCAACCGCCACACCACCAATGTCATAGTAGACGACCGTGCCCTGTATGAAATCTATCTGCCCGCTTTCAAGGCGGCCGTTCAGGAAGGTAAAGCGTGGTCTATCATGGGAGCTTATAACCTGTATAAAGGTCAGCATGCCTGCCACAACCAATATCTGCTGAACGATATTCTGAGAGGCGAATGGGGCTTCGACGGTGTGGTCGTTTCCGACTGGGGCGGCACGCACGATACTGATCAGGCTATTACAAACGGTCTTGATATGGAGTTCGGAAGCTGGACGGATGGTCTTGCCAATGGCAGCAGTAACGCTTATGATAACTATTATCTGGCTATGCCTTATCTGGAGCGTATCAAATCGGGCAAAGTAGGTACGAAGGAACTGGACGAAAAAGTACGTCGCATCCTGCGCCTGGCATTCCGCACTACAATGGATGTGAACCGTCCTTTCGGTTCTATCCTTTCTCCCGAGCATTACGAGGCTGCCCGCCGCATTGGTGAAGAAGGCATTGTGCTGCTGCAAAACAAAGACGGCGTATTGCCCATCGACTTGAATAAAGTGAAGAAGATTGCCGTTATCGGTGAGAATGCTGTGAAAATGATGACCGTAGGTGGTGGTAGCTCCTCCCTGAAGGTGCAGCGCGAACTTTCTCCGTTGGATGGTATCAAGAACCGCGTAGGAAACAAGGCGGAAGTTGTTTATGCCCGTGGATATGTAGGCGATGCCCGTGGCGAATATAATGGTGTGGTAACCGGTCAGAATCTACAGGATGACCGTACGCCTGAGGAGCTGATTGCCGAAGCCGTAAAGGTGGCTGCGGATGCCGACTATGTGATCTTCATCGGTGGACTGAACAAGAGTAACAATCAGGATTGCGAAGATACCGACCGTGCTGGCTTGGAATTGCCGTACGGACAGGATGCTGTCATTTCAGCTTTGGCGAAGGCAAACAAGAATCTTGTAGTCATCAATGTTTCCGGCAATGCGGTAGCTATGCCCTGGATTGCGGAAGTTCCTTCTGTTTTGCAAGCTTGGTTCCTGGGATCGGAAGCCGGAAACTCAATCGCTGCCGTGTTGATGGGGGATGCCAATCCTTCCGGCAAACTGCCTTTCACTTTTCCTGCCCGTCTGGAAGATGTTCCGGCTCATAGCGTTGGCGAATATATCAGTCAGAGAAGTAAGGATGTGGTAGATATGAAATACAACGAAGGCATCTTTGTGGGGTATCGTTGGGCGGACAAGCAGAAGAAGGTGAAACCATTGTTCCCCTTCGGACACGGGCTGTCTTACACAACGTTTGCTTATGGCAAACCTGCGGCTGATAAGAAAGTGATGTCTGCCGATGATCAGATCAGTTTTACCGTAACCGTGAAGAATGCCGGTGACCGCGAAGGACAGGAAGTTGTGCAATTGTATATCAGTGATAAGAAATCCTCTCTGCCCCGTCCTGTCAAAGAGTTGAAAGGTTTCAAGAAAGTGAAACTGGCTCCGGGCGAAGAGAAAGAAATAACCTTCACCATAGATAAAGAAGCTTTGAGCTACTTTGACGATGCCCAACATGCCTGGGTAGCCGAACCGGGTAAGTTTGAAGCTGTTATCGCCGCTTCGGCAGCGGATATCAAAGGGATCGTTCCTTTTGAATTGAAGTAATAACGTTATTAAGTTGACAAGAGGAAGGGCGTAGTCGCAAGATTACGCCCTTTCTTGTTGTCAGTCAGGAAGATATAGGCGATTTACAGAACCTCTATCTGTTCCATTTAGTTTCTTCCTGTTGGAACAAAAGTGTCTTGCCTAAGAAACAAACGTTTCTTCCCATTGAAACGAAAGTTTCTTACCTAAGAAACAAGAGTGCCTTACCTAAGAAACAAAAATGCCAGTAAAGTGAAACGGATGTTTCTTCACAATGGAACGATACCGGTTCAGTAGAGCCTTCCGGGATAGGAAGGCATCGGACTTATCTACAGAAGTTTACCATTCATATTGTTCTACGTACTCGTCATATACGGGTTCTTCCTTTATTCCTCTTTTGAGAAACAGTTGACGGATGTATTCCTGTTCTTTGGGCTTAAGAAGTCGTTCCTTTCGGTAACAGCGGTAGTAGGTAGTCCGATTAAGCTCTGCCATCAGTTCTCGTTTGATGCCGAGGGCTTCTTTATGCGGTACATTATCCAGCAGGTGGGTGATGCCGAGTGCGAAACGTTTCTTTTTATCTGCCATGAAGTATGGGCAGGATTCTTTGTGCGAACTAAAATAGTTTGGATTTACAGTACTGATTGCCGGGTAGCTGTCCGGAACATAGGCCGTCACCAAGTATCGCAGGCATTTGGAGGAGTGTTTGCATTGCTTGTTGAGGCAGTGGAGGAAGGTGGCCGGTACCTCGCTGTAGTTAAAGTCGGGACTCATGATTGTATTCGTTTATAAGTAAATAATAGCAAAGGTAGTGTTTACTGGGGGAATAATCGCTCAGTCTGCAAGAAAAAGATGACAACTCATTTGTTTTATAATAAAGGCAAGACTATAAAGCATATAATGTAGTAATTAATACAAAATTGTCTTCTATGAAATTCCCTCCCTTTTCCTTTCTAATCGTGGCGAGGAGTGTGTATAGCCTGGGTGAGAATAGTAAAGTTGTATATTCTATCTTGTATTTATTGTATTTAATGATTATTTCTTGCTCTTTCTTATATTAAATAGTTTGGATTAATTTCTTTAGAAAGTTTCGGATATTGAAACAAATAAAATAAAAATATGCGGATAATGGAAATGTAAACTGATATTTTCTCTTTTTTCTTATTTTGGTCATTCTTATTGTGCATACTAGCATTATTAGTTGTGTGGCCTCTTTTTTAGTGCCTATAACAGAACTTGATACGATTTCCAGTCTTCTTTATTTCCACGATATTTGCAATCTGAGATTTTGTCCTTTTTCGGTTTGTTATTCAAGGTTTGAAGGGGATGAAGTCGGGATGCCGAAGCATGGAATAGATGGAGAGTGCAAAGATATAAAATGTTTCTTTAAAGAATGCTCTGCTTCATCAAAGTTTCACGGCATGAAATTGGATTTATAGAATGGTTTTAAAATAAAAAGAAGGAATAAATGAAGAAAATACTAGTCTGCATACTATTCATATTGGGTTTATTGTCGGTTGAAAGTAAAGCTCAAAAGGTTGCCGTAAAAAGTAACCTACTTTATGATGCCACTACTACTATGAATCTTGGTTTGGAAGTTGCTTTGGCACGCAAGTGGACACTGGATATCCCGGTCAACTATAATCCATGGAAATTTGATGATGCCCGTTTGAAGCATTGGGGTATACAGCCGGAGCTTCGATACTGGTTCTGCGAAAGCTTTAACCGTACGTTCATCGGGTTGCATGCACACTATGCCGACTTCAATGTAGGTGGATGGCCAGATTGGCCGTTAATCAGCGAGAATATGCAGAACATGCGCTATCAGGGACGTCTCTATGGTGGTGGGCTTTCAATCGGGCATTCATGGATATTAAAGAAGCGTTGGAGTCTTGAGGCTTCTATCGGACTGGGATATGCACGTATTTTATATGATAAATATCCTTGTGCAACGTGTGGCACCAAACTGAAAGATACCAGCAAAAATTATCTGGGTCCTACAAAAGCGAGCTTATCACTTATTTACTTAATTAAATAGATTGAGAATGATGAAAATAAATATGCAATTCATTGCACTGGCACTGGCTCTCTTATTCCTGAATGTGAACGGAGCATCGGCTCAGGACCGTTCATACGAAGGTACTATCAGGATAGAACCTGTACGGTTGGAACAATCGGGTGAATTCCTCCATATAGATCTGGATGTCATTATGGATGATGTGAAAGTGAAGTCTGCACGTGGAGTGGATTTTATTCCTCAGCTGATTTCGTCTACTACCACCCGCGATCTTCCGAGAATATCTATTAAAGGCCGGAATGAGTATCTGGCCTATGAACGCAGGTTATCGGTAATGAGCCGGAAGCAGAAGGATAGTTATAGACTTCCCTATCTGGTAGAGAAGAATTACAAGAAAAAAAGTGGTGTGCTGCAATACAGATATGCGTTACCCTATGAACCTTGGATGGCAGATGCCCGGTTGAACGTGCAGCGTGACGAATGTGGTTGTGGTGAAAGCACATTGATGAATGTGGAATATGCTTTTGATAAGGTTACGCTTGAACGTATGCTGGTGCCATATGTAGTGACTCCCTATTTGTCTTATGTAGAACCGATGGTGGAAGAGATAAAGAGTCGTGATGTACAAGCTGAATGTTTCCTGGACTTTGTGGTGAACAGAGTGGATATTCGTCCTGAATATATGAATAATCCCAAGGAACTGGGTAAGATACGTGCCATGATTGACGATCTGAAGAATGATGCGAATGTGAATGTGAAGCGCTTGGATATTATTGGCTATGCTTCTCCTGAAGGAACGCTGGAAGCGAATAAACGTTTGTCTGAGGGTCGTGCCATGGCATTGCGTAACTATCTGGCTACGCAGTATGATTTCCCGAAGAACCAGTATCATATCCAGTTTGGAGGTGAAAACTGGGAAGGATTGGTGAAGGTACTTGCTACCGTTGAAATGGATGATAAAGCAGAAGTGTTGGATATCATTGAGAATATTCCGATAGAGAAAGGAAGAGAGACGAAGCTGATGAAATTACATGGTGGCGTGCCATACCGGTTCATGTTGAAGAATATTTTTCCGAGTCTACGTGTCGCGATCTGTAAAGTGAGCTATGATATTAAGAATTTCAATCTGGAAGAGGCGAAAGAAGTGATAAAGAGACGGCCTCAGAATCTGAGTTTGAACGAGATGTTTATGGTGGCTAATACGTATCCGAAAGGTTCGCAGGAGTTTATCGATATCTTCGAAACTGCTGTCCGTATCTATCCGGAGAGTGAAATAGCCAATATGAATGCAGCTACCGCAGCCCTTTCACGCAATGATCTGGTTTCTGCGAAACGCTATTTAGAGAGGGTGAAGTCAGCAGACTATTCACCGGAGTATAATAATGCAATGGGAGTATTACTATTAATGAAGGAGGATTATGAATTGTCAGAGAAACATTTAAAGATTGCCAAAGAGTTGGGGCTGGATGTAGCCAAAAGCAACTTGGAAGAATTAGCTAAGAAGAAAGCTAATGCTATTGAGATCAAGAAAAAGAGTAAATAAACAAATAATAAATAAGAACCGGAAAGTGGTTACTATTAAAGTGAATAATTATATCTATTAATTTCTAATAAATTTTTGTATTATGCTAAAGATTAAATCAATTTTAGTATCGTTGCTGGCCCTTGGGGCAATGGCAAGTTGCTCAACAAATGAGCTGGAAGGAGAAGATACGAGGACGGGGGCCGATTTGGATGTGGCTTACATGTCATTGCGGATTACATTACCTACCCAGAAGGCAAGTACCCGTGCTGCAGGTACTTCCACGGAAAAAGATCCTACCGGACATGAAGGTGATGTCAACTCTCTTTACGTCATTACATTCGACAAGGACCAAAAACTGGTACACCATTCCAGAAAGAATCCTGTTATTGTTTTGGGATCAGGCGATTTGTCGCCTCAAGTTAGCGGTAATCAAGGTACGACAGAGGCGATTCTGGTAAGTGCCAGTACTAAGTATTTGCTCGTTGTCGTTAATCCGGGTACATTGTTGGAGACGAGATTAAGGGCTTTGACTGCCGGTGCTTTATACAATGATATCAACATGGCTATCGTTAAAAGCCTAACAGCTGGCAGCAAACCTGAGACACTTGTAGGTGAGATTGCGGATCCTGCGGATAGTGGTAAGGGTTTTACGATGATCAATGCCGGTTCCTACGATGTTAGTGGTGACAAGTGGAACCAAGGCTGTCTGCTTGACGTAGAAACTAATGTGATTTCTGTTGATGGTACTACCATTAAAGATGAAGCCGCAGCCAAAGAGGAAGCGGAAAAAGTTGGGAACAGAGCGACGCTGAAAATTGAACGTCTTGCTGCAAAAGTGGAAGTAGCTGTTAAATCACCTGGTCTGACTGTATTGCCTGAAGGAGCAACATTCGAATTCGGTGGTTGGACACTCGATTATTACAATAGCACTTTCTATCCATTTGCAGAGAAATCTAAAACCAAAGCGACCCATACTGCAGCTTTCTATGAGAATAGTTTCTATACTACGGATCCGAACTTTACGGATCCAGGTCACAGAACCGGGATTGTTCTAAACGAAGTCAAGGATCGTGCGCCCCTTGTAACCTGGAAAGCTAAAAGTGAAACTCTAACTCCGGTTTTTGAATATTGTATTGAGAATACAATGGCTGATGCCGACCAGAAGTTTGGTGCAGCTACCCGTGTAGTAATAAAAGGGAAATACGCTCCAAAAGATTTTACACTCGGAAATGACTGGTTCTCTTTCGGTGGCATAAACTATCCGACTCTTGCAAATCTTCAGCTTGCGTATTCTACAGCTGGTACTACGATTAAGGCTAAGGCTGATGAATTGGAATTGGCAGGGGAGGATCCGATCACTGCACTGGCGAATGCAAAGCTCTTCTATCCTGTAGAAACATTGCTTATGGAAGTTTGCGATAACTTCTTAGGTGCGGTAAATACAGCATTAAGTGCCTCAATTGCCGCTTTTGCAGATCTTGATCAAGATACGCATCTTGATAATATCACAGATGGTGGTGAGATTGTGAAAATTGCCAAGTGTATTAAGTGGTATCAGAAGAGTCTTAACTATTACTATTATGAGATTCGCCATGATAATACTGATGATGAATATATGTACTTTGGTAAATATGGTGTAGTACGTAATAACTGGTATAACCTTACTCTGAATAAGGTGAATGGTTCTGGTACTCCATGGTATCCTGGTGATGGACCAGAAGATCCGGATCCGGAAAAACCAATTGATGAAAAGCCCGGATTCCTTGCTTTCGATATTGAAATAGCTCCGTGGGTATACTGGCAAACTGGTTTTGAGATTTAATATACTCTCTATGAAAAAGCGCAGGGCAGTGCAAAACTGCCTGCCCTGTATTTTCTTAATGATATTCCATACGGAAATGAACCGTAGGGAAAAGTAAAATAAGCCGGTGACAGGCTTTCTAAAAACAGCACGGAAACATCTTGGCGCATCAGAAATGCATGGAGTGCAAACCGCGCGCCCCCTAAAATGGAAATAACTGGAGATCATTAAGCAGGATCTCTGACAATATAAACGGCAGTCCTCAAAGCACTGCCTCATAAAAGAAAAAAGATATGTTCGGAAAAACCAAATCGCTATTCTTTATTGTCACCTCGCTGTTGTTCATCGCTTCGTGCGATAGTATACGTGAGGATTTGCCTCGGTGCGAACTTTGGCTGGAATTCACATTCGACTACAATATGGAATATGCGGATGCGTTCAATCCGCAGGTTAAGTCGGTAGATGTATTTGTTTTTGATAGTGATGACAAACTGGTTCTCTCTAAAAGAGCGGAATCTACTGAACTGATTGGTGGAAACCGAATGCCGTTGACTGACGAACTGGACTTTGGCAGCTATAAAGTGCTGACTGTAGGCGGACTGTCCGACAAATTTAGCGCTTTAGGAAATGGAGGTAGCGGGATGGCTTTGCGGTCGACCACTTATCAGCAAGTCACTTTAGCTCTGAACCGTGAATCGGATATCGTGGATTTTGAGTTTCCGCACCTCTATTTCGGAGCAATTGTGGAAGTGAATCATTTGCCATCCAATACCAGTCACAATGTTTATCAGGTAAACATGGTACGTAACACCAACCGGTTTAATATTGCGTTGATGGATTATGAAGGTCGAGAAGAAACTGAGAATCAGTACTCTTTTGAAATCCAGTCGCCTGAAAATGCCATCTATTCCTGGGAAAACGAGCCTACAGGTCAGGGACCGATTACATATGCGTCTCATTATTCAGGACCGGGTGACACCTCTGAAGTGCTAATGTCAGCGCGTATGAATACTATGCGTCTGTTTAACCGGACGGGATGGGATTACCGTTTTATTATAAGAAATGCGGATACAGGAACAGAAGTGTGGAGCTATGATTTGATGAAACTGTTGAGTATTGCTCGGCCGGAGTACCGTCATGACGGTACGGTGCTTCCTTTTCAGGAGTATCTTGACAGGCAGAGCGAATGGAGCCTGATGTTCTCCGTAGTAGAAAAGCCGGGAGGAGGATTCCTTCAAATCGGTCTTCTTGTAGGACCCTGGGTTTATTGGCTTCATGATATCGAAATATAAGAATGAGGGAAAAAATACTATATATCGTTTGTATGGCCTTCACAGCCCTTTTGTTCTCATGCAGCAAGGATGCGATGGATGATGAACTGCTCCCTGTTACCCGGGCGCAGCTTAGCATCGGACTTGAGGACAAATCGGAAGTGGAGCGGCAGGAGGAAATAAAATCCATCCGGTTTATTGTGTTCAGCAACGCGTCGGGCGACGTGAAGCTGAATGTGAATAAACTTGTTACGTTGGATACTCCGGCCACAGCCACCGATATAACTGCGAAAAACCTCGAAGTGATTCCTAACAACGATATTATGGTTATTGTCATCGCGAATGAGCCGCAAAGTCTTACGAGTAAGCTCAATACTGTCACCAGCCCATGGCTATTACAGAGCGTGGACTATGATATAGCCAACATATTGGACAGTGACGGAGAGATTGTCTCGACCACCGGTATGCCAATGACTGGGGTAATCAGGGATATATCCGTGGCGTCTGATGAAGTCAAGGCGGTAAAGATGGTTATCGAGCGTGCTGTGGCTCGTGTCGATATCTTCCTTGAAGCTACAGATGGTGGAGCTGTGACAGGATACACAAAGGATGTCACCAGTGTCACTTTACACAACTTCACCCATAACAGTTATTTTGTGATGGGAAATGAGGCCAACTATACGCGTGACAACGCTAACCCCTCGAAGAATTACGGGAAAGTGATGACAAATGCAGTAGATGGTGATTTGCTGACGCAGACTTGGACAGCTGCAACAACTGAAACCTGGGCGTATTCATCTGTAGCTGGAGCCGAAAATAGAAAAATACTCTGCTCATTTTATGTTGCCGAGCGTATTTTCAGGTCAGATTCTTCCGACCAATTGGCTATTAGTATGGTAAATGTTCTGAAAGGACCTCCAAGTGTTACAGGAATAGCAGAGAAGGTGATAAAAACAATAACAAAAGTCGATAATTCAGGTACTCCGACAGCGCAACCTTTTACGGAGATCCGGAGGAATAATGTGTATCAAATTACAGCTCGGGTTGGCAAAATCGGTATTCAGATAATAACGATAAGTGTGGAAGGATGGGGTAAGGTTCAGGATATTGATCTGGATATGTATCTGTGATGCTTTCGGGCGGATGTTTTTTTAATTGGGAAAGGAATAGGATGATAAAGTTTAATAATAGTATTAGGACGATTGTAACGGCAGTTATTCTTCCGGTCATATTCTCTTCGTGTATCAGAGAAGAAATGACGTGCGGAAATCAGATTGTTGTGCAACGTATTGGAGAAGATGGAGGTGCCGTTACCCGTGGTACGGCTGTCTCTTCCGTATCCGATCTGGAGAATCAATTATTCGGCTTTTCAGCTTCCCTGACACCTGCTGCGTCTGCTACACAAATGTACTTCAACGAAAAAGCCCGGGTGAATGCAGGAGGCATAACGGGTACTATATTGCCGGAACAATACTGGCCGGCCCTGCTGGGAGCCAGCATGAAGTTCTTTTCATGGTATCCATATGAGGGTACGTATGCGCCTGCCGCAACTTTCGCTAACCCTGCACAAATGTTGCTGAATTATACGGCCGATGCTGATGCTGCCAATCATGTGGATGTGATGGCTGCCGTATCTACACCCGGCTGGAATGAAGGCGTGGGTATACATTTTTATCATACTCTGACCAAAGTTACTTTTACGTTTCAAAAGAAGGATCCAGTACCTGATGTGGTAACTATTCAGAAGATTGAATTTCAGGGTGTGCCGAATGTTGGTAAACTTACTGTGGGCACTATACCTGCCAAGACAACAGTGAATGGAAAGCCTGGCTTTGTGTGGAATGACGTCACTACAGGAAATATCGTTTCTACTCTCAGCAGTAATAATACGGTAACAGATGATAAGGTCTTGCTTGGTGACACATTTTTGATGTTGCCTACCGATCAATTCTCCGATGAGGCGAAGATTGTTGTTACCACTAATTTAGGTGAGCGGGAGTTTATGTTCAAGGATATTGTTGCTACCAAACCTCATTCATGGGAATCGGGTGAATACATCAACTATAACATTACAATCTCGAATACAATCTATCAGATATCGGCTACTCCGCTTCCGTGGGATAAAAATCCGGTAATAGATGTGATTTTTGACGGACAGTATTATCTTAAATTGTCACAAGCTAATGTGAGACTGGAAGGGAAAGGTAATACTGTGGATATAGTAGTAAAAACGAACTATAATGCGATACCATACACAGGCTATCCGGCAGGAGCGCAATTAACAGTAACCAATACAGCTTGGTCTGAAGTTAACCTGCTTAATTCGTCCGAAGCTAATGGTGTGTATACTTATACTATTCGTGTTGTGATAAGTGACTATATCGGTACTGTTGCCGACTTTCGTGATATGAGATTTTATATTACTGCCGGTAACATGAATCTTGGTGTACCTATACAACAGTGGGGTGGAGCTGGCAACTGGATAACCCCGGATATCGTATTTGCCGATAATGATCCCACCACAGAAGGAATCAAAAGACGGCGTAAAATAGTCTTTAACACGACTGCCTTAACTAACTCTACAGACAGTTGGAAATGGAATTGGGAAATAAGCGAAATAAGAGATCCTGATAATATTCTGCTGAATGCTGAAACGATGCTTTGGGCAAATGGCACAGGTGGTGGGTGGCTTTACTTCTATTACAAGGCCAATGCCACAGAGGGCTCTAAAGCCACGCTGGTATTACACAATACGAATGGTGACAATCCGGATGTGGAGATAGAATTAACTGTACCGGACGATGCGTCTGCTACAGCATAGATATATGAACCTTTTTAAGAGAAAATTATAATGAGATATACTGTTTCAATATTCAAAAAGCATTTGTTGATGTATACTCTGATGACAGTGGTATGCCTCAGTGGGTGTGTACAAGAGGAGTTTGCAACTCCTCCAAAGAAAACTGAAAACAGCGTGGAATTTAGTCTGTCTGTTTTCGATGTGAAAATGCCGTCAGTAGCTTCACGCTCAATGGTAGGAGTGGGAGAGGCTAATAAAGAAGATGAGGTACAAAGTGTAGATATTCTGGTGTTTGATGCTTCAGTAGAACCTGCTGTTCTTTTGGAATGGGTGGAAGTGGAAAGCCAGAATATTGAGCAGAATTTAGCTGGAGGTAGCTCAAAGGTAGATTTTTCAGCTCCGCTTACTCTCTCTTCCAAGAAAGTGTGCATAGCGGTAGTGGCAAATTGCTCACTTTCCGGTTTAACGAAAGGAACTCCCAAAAATGATGTATTGAACAGTCTGATTTTTCAAAATAGCGGAAAGTGGCTTGCTGATGCTGATAATTACACCGCAATTCCTATGTACGGAGAGATAGAGGTGGCGAAGATAGAACCTTCGGTGAGTATAGCCAACATTGAGATGAAGCGAATGTTGGCGCGTATTGATATACAAAATTCAACTTCTAATTTCAAGATAGAAGATGTGTATCTGGCCAATTTCAATACAAATGGATATGTGTCTCCTGAATGGGATAGTAATGGGAAGATAAACCTGACACCAACTGCCCCCAATATGCCATCCGACCCGGGTAAGACTTTGGGTGCAGAGAATGCTATTAGGTATCAGGTGAATGGCGCTGCCTCTTATATTGGAGAAATCTATGCTCTTGAAGCTTCTGCGGCAATAGATGCCGGTGGAGTGGGTGAGGACGGTAATGCAAGTCGCAAGAATGCGACATGTCTGATTGTAATGGGGAAGATGATTGAAAATGGAGTTGCAGTTGGAGACTCTTACTATTATCGGGTAGATTTTACCCAAAAGGTCACGATAGAGGAAGGAACGGAGGTAGAGTATATGCCTTTGATGCGAAATTACAAATATGTTGTTGACATTAATGAGGTTTCAGGTCCGGGGTTTACTGATAAAGTTGACGCCTTGGCTTCCTATACAGTAATGTCTAACATGAAAACGCGTGTGATTAGCTATAACCGTAATAAAATAAAGGATGTAGTCTACAATGGGCAGTATATGCTTGGTGTGAGCGTAACAGATGTGCAGATATCTCAGTTTCAGATTAGTGAATACGCCGTAGATGTATTTACTGATGTCCCTGGCGGCTGGACAGCTACCGTTACAAATGGGGAGAGTTGGCTCAGAATTAATGATGGTACTGCCGGTGGGAGTGCTACAATGTCTGGTGTATCAAATAGTGATACACAGTTGAAGTTGAGTATGGGGTATTTTGATAATGCGTTAGGAATCGGTGACACTCGTACGGGGACTGTTCTGCTGAAAACGGCGAGGCTTTCCCAGGAGATTACAGTGACGCAGAAGATGATAGAGCCGGGGGTAATCAAGTTTGTGGATGCATACGGAAATGAAATAGAGAATCTCTTCTTTCGCCTTAGGGCAACTAATGTTGCCGCTAATACCATTGAGCCGCAATCTGTGTATGTGATGTTTTCTACGGATAGACTTGATGCACGGCTTGAGCCGGACAGGGATTTTGCGGGCTTAATAGCGTACCCGGATTGGGGAGGTTTAATTCCGGCTCTGAATCCGGATAGAGTCACAACTACACCGTTTTACGGCAGTGTACAGGCCTTTAGCGTAGAGCCGAAAGTTAAAGTGGATGGCGATGGGAAAAGTGAATATTGGCGTGTAGACAAACTGTTATTCACTCTGCACAATAAAGAAGGAATTCTGTTAGGTGCACAGAGGGAATTTAGCATTATCCAAGCATTGTTGGATTTCTCATTTCAGTATTATGAAAGTGTAGTTCCTCGTTCCTACGAAGTGCATCTGGGAGCAGAGCAATATCTGCAACTCCTTACAAATAATAACTGGGAGATTACAAAAGTAGAACAATTGGAAGTTAGTGGTGATGATGGAACCGGACTATTAATAACTTCTGATACGGATAATGATATAGTCGCAGGCAGAAGTAATGCGGATAATATTATGTGGGATCAATCTGTTGTGGATTCGGATGATGATAAGATGGGATATAGCGTAATTAATCGAGGTTACAATTTCAGGTTGAAACTCCATCCCGGTAAGTGGAAAGAAGGTAAAAGTGGAACGATAAGAATTACATTTAAAAATGTGATGCGTGCAGGAAACCAAACGTCCTATACGGATTATCCGTTCTACACTACGATTGATTTAAAAATGGTATCGGAGAAAACATCCTATACAGATAGTGGAGAACCTCTTTTCTATCTTTACCCGCTTCGGTTCGACAAACGATTATACTATGATGAGAATAGAGCAAACGAGGGACTTAAGAAAGATATTACTGAGGCTGATAAAATATGTAAGGCTATAGGTGATGGATGGCGACTTCCCAATGCTAATGAATTGATATTGTCGTATGTTTATCGTGATGCTTTAGGGGGAGATGCAACCCAAGGTAGTGGTTATGCAGGACAAAATATGTTTGGATGGTATGCGGATCGGAATTGGTCTTCATCGGTCGATCCTATTGATTCAAATACGCGTTTTACAATGGACTTCTCAAGTGGTAGAACTACAACTAATTCTATTTGGGATTGGGATAAGCAATACTTTCGGTGTGTCAGAAATGGTGCCAGTAGCGGAGGTTATCCCAAAGTCTCGGGAGCTACTATTATCTCCCGCGACAATAGTGGAGGTGTGAAGTCTTCTATATTGCTTGCTTCAGGTGAATCTCCGGCTCAATATAATAAGGTGGCTCCGAAGTTTGAGGTTGATTTGGTGGATAAGGTAAATACCGGAATGGGCGCAAAGGCCGAATGTGAGGGGAGATCAGGCAATTGGCGGTTACCTACTCAAAGGGAATTATTACTAATCTATGGTTTAGGTGGGATGAAAACCTCTTATAATGGTGATGGTTTTACTGTGCCGACTTGGTCAGGTGGATTCGTGAAGGTTGATAATTGGCTATGGTCACAAACCGTTAGTGAATCCGGTAAGTTTTATGTAGTTGGTCCTAGTCCCAATGCTTCGGAAAATGGTCAACTCCAAACACAATCGTGGGATTATACAGACTCTGGTCTGTCTTGGGTTCATTATCGCTGTGTGAGGACTATAGACTAATTTATAAGAAAGGGGATAGTTTAGCTATCCCCTTTCTTATAATACATCAATAATATTCCTCTGTTTCTCAATAAACGCAATCCTCTGTGCCTCTCCACTTCCCGAAATCAGTGTGGAGTGCCTTTTCAAAGACTGTATCCAGTTTTTTTGTATCTGGCAGATTTGGGGACTTTGTGAGTCCATCGAATTGATAGAATACACTCTGAAAAGGCTGATCTGATAATCCTTCCTGCTAACATAACTGTATGTTGCTTCAAAATCAATGTTCGACAGGTAGATGTATAATTCATGTCCTTCGTTGAATTCACCTTTAATGGATAAGTGCTCCAGATCCGTGAGTAACTGTTGCAACTCATTTTTCAGGTACATGACATCCGATGTGGATATCAGGTTCAATCCGGCAAAGTACTTTATCTCTTTCACGACAGACTGAAAAACATTGCTGTCCCATACAAAGTAGGTTTTTCCTACCTTTCTGATGCTTTCACTCAGCTTTTTGTGAGCGTTGATGATCTTTTCAGGCACATGCATATCACTCAGAGAGTTAGGCGTTTTCATCTTCCCATTCTGATAGATCCACCGGCAAATACGGAATTTGGAAAGATATTCATAAGATGAGTAGAGGGTGAAAGGAATGGTGTTGGTGGCGGAATATGTTTCACTGTTTTCATCTCCGTTTACAAGCTGGAATATACGCAGATAGCGTTCTACAATCTCATAGTAACTTTCCATCAAGTTGGGTGAATGCAGCAGATTCAAATCAAAAGTGACCCGGTTGGATAAGTGGTTTCCAATAATCTGATCGATAGAGATACCCAGATTATGGGAAATGACGGCTATTTCATCAAAGGTGAATGCAACTTCTCCTCGCAGCCTGCGATAAACCGCTTCTTTTCCCATATATAATGTATCCGTCAGATAATTAGCTAAATTATGTCCCGGAGGAATTCTCTCTTTCATTTGATTAATCAACTCTTTTACAATATAATTCTTTGTCATAGCCTTTTTCTTTTTTATTAATAATCAATTATCATAGAACGTTTTGTGACTTATACAAATATAGAACTTGTATATGAAACTTCTATGTATGATTTCATGTGTGCAAGGCGGAGTTATTTTCTGTTTGAAAAGAATGCTAAGGGAAATAGCTGAAACGTGAAAAAAAACAGATAGTCGGTCTATCTGTTTTCAATATAGGATAAATATCTTTGGATATATTTCATTATTCGAAAGAAAGCGCTACAATGTGCTGATGATTTCTCGCTGCTGCTTAAAGAACTGAATGCGTTGCATCTCGCCGCTTTCGGATATCAGGGTTGAGAATTTCTTTAATGATTGAATCCACTCCTTCAATCCGCGGAACATCTCGGGATCCTGTGTCGTAATGGAGTTGATGGAATAGATGCGGATCAGGCTGAGTTGCGTGGAACTTGTCTCCAGATAACTATAGGTCGCTTCGAAGTTGATATTTGAAATATAGATTCTGACGTCGTTGCCTGCTTTGCTTTTCCCTCGGGCGGCCAGTGCCTCCATTTCATCTATCAATACGAATAATTCTTCTTTCAGGAGATTCTTGTCTTCATCCGTAATGAGGTGGATGCTGCAAAAGTATTGGATGTCCGTGACTAGGTGACTGAAAATCATATTGTCCCAGATGTAGTCTACGGAATGGATGCGGGATACCATTCGGGCATATTCCTTTTGTTTGTCTACCATATTCTGCGGAATATTCAATTCATCAAAATGCTTGCATCGGATGTTTTCATTCTGATACATCCATTTGAATAAGCGGAATTTGGAGAGCATGTCATAATTCAGAGAGAGAGTCTGGGGAATGATGTTGGAGGAGGTTCCTATTTCCGAGTTCTCATCTTCCTCGACTGCATGAAACAGTTCTACCTGCTTTTCCAACATGGAATAGTAGGTTTCGAGAGGCTTGTTGCTGCCCACTATATTCATGTCGAATACAGCATTGTCCTGGAAACTTACGCCTATCATCTTATCCAGTGATATACCCAGTTTTCTGGATATAATAGCGGCTTCGGTCAGTGTGAAAGGTACTTCACCCCGTAGCCGGCGGTATATAGCTTCTTTGCCTATATAAAGAATGTCCATTAAAGCATTGGCAAGATTGTCTTTGGATGGGAGTTTCTCTCTGACGGCATTTACTAATCCTGTGTTTAACTCGTTTGTTATCATAATCTTCTGTGTGAGTTAGAGATTTGTCTATTGTCTATTTAACACTTTTCGAGGGCTACTTGTTTCGGAAATCGTAACATTTCTTTTTAGAGATACCCCATTTCCGAAAAAAGTGCCGGATCTTGTTTACCTCGTCATATATAGAAAACCCGGATGCTTGATCTTTCTTGTTCTTGCCACAAATGTATATGCATTGTGATGTAATTTTGTAGTGCAGTTAAGAAGCTGTTATTACTAACTAATAAGGAATAGAATAAATGATGAAAGATAGAAAGAAAATGGCGGCTGAGCTACATCATAAGAAGCAGGAAGGAAATGGAACTTCGATGATTTTCGGAAGAAAGGTTCCTGTTATTAAGGAAGTGTACGATCCGTTGACGGGTTTGCGTAATGGCACGATTACTCCGAATGCTCCGGTCGTTATTACAGGTGAAAACCTGTGTCTATCTTCACTTGGAACTATTTACCTGGGTCTTTCTCCCGTCTCCGATAAGGGCACATTGATACATGTTAAAAGAGTGTTTAAGTATACCGACACAGAGGTGTTGGTGATCCTGCCTAATTTGGAGCCGGGAGAATACTCCCCGGTAATGATGATTCATACTGGTGATAAGGTAGATTTTACCTATACGTTGCCGGTATCGTGGAAGGTGCTTGATGAAAGGTATGTGAACCTTTTTGTAAGAAGAAGCTGTAGCGATTTGATTTGATATTCTTTAAGCTTGGAATAAAAACATAGAGGTATTTGAACGTTGAATATGAAAAAAACGTATCTTTTGAAGGTGAACAAGTGACATATAGTATTATGTATATGTCCTCCTTCCTCTTTTTATCTTGTGAATGCGGAGTACTTTAGGTGGCTCCGCATTCTTTTTAGGTTCTGATTCGTACAGAAGTGAAACTCGTTACGCTTTATTCCGGACAAAAAGTAACCGGAATGATTCTTTTAGTGACAGAGGCTTTCCCGAAAATATCCGAAATAGATTCCGGATGCATAATATGCAGAATATACATCCATGTTTTTTGCATAAAACAAGCTGTATATGCAATACGTATGCAAGAAACTATACTTCTTTCACAAAGGAACTATGGATGGGACGCGAACAATCTATAGATGGGACATGAATAATCTATATATCTGATGCGAACTATCTATAGATGGGAGACGAACGGTCTATATATGGAAGACAGACCATCTGTTTTTAGCTTACAGACCGTCTGTTTTTCTTTTATTAGAGTTGTATGTATTTCTGTATTGCGCTGTCAACCAGTGAAATGCCGATATTCGCTCGTTTCTTTTTGTTCTTCCCTGTAACGGGACGGAAATATGGCATTCTCGTTATGCATAAAAAGCAAAGTGTCAAAATGAAACTATTGAGTAGGTAGAATAATATAAATTCACCGATAGAATAGTTTATAATTAGTTACGGGCTACAGGCACGAATAATAGGTGCCTTGTAGCCCGTAATTAATAGTATGGACGCGTCAGGTGGTTGAGACTGCTTAATGGGAATCCTTAAAGATAGACTTTGCGATACCCATTTCCAGTCCGCGCAGTTCTGCCAGTCCGCGCAGGCGGCCGATGCAGGAGTATCCCGGATTGGTTTTCTTCTTCAGGTCGTCCACCATCTGGTGCCCGTGGTCGGGACGCATGGGGATGGATACTTGTCTCTTCTGTTGCAGTTCGAGGAAAGCTTTCATGACGTGATACATATCCACATCACCTTCCAGGTGGTTGGCTTCGTAGAAGTTGCCTTCTGCGTCACGCTGTGTGCTGCGGAAGTGGACGAAGTTGATACGGTCACCGAATTGCTTCATCATGCCTTCCAGGTCGTTGGAGCTGCTTACACCGAGCGAACCGGTGCAAAGACAAAGTCCGTTGCTCTTGTTGGGAACGGCATCTATCAGTGCCTGGAAATCGGCAGCGCTGCTCATAATGCGCGGCAGGCCGAGGATGGAGCAGGGGGGATCATCCGGATGGATAACCAGCTCTACACCGGCTTCGTCGGCAACCGGAGTGATTTCCTGCAAGAAGTAAATCAAGTTGGCACGCAGCTTTTCAGGTGTAATGTCTTTGTAGCGGTCGAGTTCCTGTTGGAATTGCTCCAGTGTGAAGCTCTCTTCCGAACCGGGCAGTCCGGCAATCATGTTGCGGATGAGCAGTTGCTTGTCGGCATCCGTCATTTGCTCAAAACGAGCTTTGGCCTTGGCCTTCTCTTCGTCGGTGTAGTCGTTTTCGGCACCGGGGCGCTTCAGCAGGAAGAGGTCGAAGGCGATGAAAGCGGCACGTTCGAAACGCAGGGCGCGGCTGCCGTCGGGCAGTTCGTAAGCGAGGTCGGTACGCGTCCAGTCCAGTACAGGCATGAAGTTGTAGGTTACGATGTTTACGCCACACTTACCGAGATTACGCAAGCTTTCTTTATAATTATCGATGTATTTCTGGAAATCTCCTGTCTGAGTCTTGATATGCTCGTGTACAGGCACGCTTTCTACTACTGACCAGCGCAGACCGACAGCTTCGATCATTTCTTTGCGCTTCATGATTTCTTCTACAGTCCACACTTCACCGTTCGGGATGTGGTGCAGGGCGTTCACGATACCGGTTGCTCCGGCTTGTTTGATATCCCACAGGCTGACGGGATCATTAGGACCGTACCAGCGCCAGGTTTGTTCACATAATATCATAATGAATGGTTTTATGAGTTAGTATTAGATAGAGAAGGCGTCAAAACCACCGTCTACTACCGACAGGGCACCTGTCACGAAGGAGGAAGCATCACTGATGAGGTAGTGAATGGTTCCGAACAATTCTTCCGGTTCAGCAAAGCGTCCGCATGGGGTGTGGGCGATGATAGTCTTTGCACGGTCCGTATAAGATCCGTCCGGATTGGTCAGCAGGGCACGGTTCTGGTTGGTCAGCAGGAAACCCGGAACGATGGCGTTTACGCGGAGTTCAGGACTGAATTTGGTGGCTAGTTCCGTTGCCATATAGCGGGTGTAGTTGGCAATGGCGGCTTTGGCGGAACCATAACCTACCACGCGTGTCAGAGGACGCAGTGCTGATTCGGAACAGAAGTTTACGATCACACCTTTCTTATTCTTTGCCATAACATCTACAAATGCCATGGTAGGCAGAATGGTACCGAAGAGATTGAGGTCAACTACTTTCTTGAAAGCGTCTACATCCAAGTCGAGTACCGTCTTGTCCGGAGCAATGGTGGCACCGGGCATATTACCGCCGGCAGCGTTCAGCAAAATGTCGATGGTGCCGAAACGTTCCAGGATGGCTTTCTTGTTTTCTTCCAGTATCTCCTTGTTCAGAACGTCCGTTACCAGGAACAGGGCTTCCGTCTTCTGGTTGAGCTCTGCTTCCAGTTCTTTACCGATTTCTTCTACACGGTCGAGAATTACGATTTTTGCGCCTTGCTCAGCGAGGTAGTTGGCAATACTTTTACCCAGAATACCGCAACCGCCGGTGACGATAATCACTTTGTCTTTAATGTCGAATAAGTTTTTCATGTCTTTTTCTTTTATAAAAATGATTCTAATATCTCTGTGCTACAAAAATAGTGGAAAAGTAGTTTGCTCACCATACAAAACGTCTCAAAAAGATGAACTACCGTCTCAAAAAGTCCTAATTATTGCTTAAGAGCCTCTTTTCTTGCCAATGCTTCCAGATAATAATAGTCGGCATAGTTGATGGGCACATCAATTTCATCACCTCCCGGATGGTGTCCGGTGGAATGGAGGAGCAGGAAGCCATAAGTTGTTCCCGGCTCGGCCTGATAGTGCCGGTTGAGGCTGTCCACTATCTTGTCGGCAATGTTTTGGTAACGGTTGCCATCTTCTGCTGAAACGTAAGTGCGGAGTTCATACAGGGCGGAAGCCATGATGGCGGCAGCCGAGGCGTCGCGGGGAATGTCGGGGATGCCGGGAGCTTTCATGTCCCAGTAGGGAACCAGGTCTTCCGGCAGGTTGGGTAGGCCGAAAAAGAAATCTGCAATGTGGCGTGCCTGTTGCAGGTATGCGGGGTTTTTGGTGAAGCGGTAACACATGGTATATCCGTATAGTCCCCATGCCTGTCCGCGGCTCCAGAAGGAATCGTCGGCATAGCCTTGTGCGGTTTGTCTGGCGCGTACTTCACCGGTTTCCGGATCGTAATCTACTACGTGGAAAGAAGAGTAGTCCGGGCGGAAATGATTCTTCATAGTTGTATTGGCATGATTTACGGCAACCTTCCAGTAGATGGAATCTCCGGTTTCCTGTGTAGCCCAGAATAGCATTTCCAGGTTCATCAGGTTGTCGATGATTACCGGAAACTTCCATTTATCGCGATTATGATCCCACGAACGGATGCTCTTTACTTTCTTATTGTAGCGGGTAATCAGGGTTTTGGCGCTTTGCAGCACCACATCTTTGTAAGAGCGTTCGCCTGTCAATTGGTAGGCTTTGCCGAAACTGTTGTTCATCATGAAACCGAGGTCGTGAGTGCCTTTGTGCCATTTGGCTTCTTCTATCAGCCAGGTATTGCTGATGGCCTGCTGCCGCCAGAAATCATCGTTTGTATAGGCGTATACCTGCCATAATGAACCGGGAAAGAAGCCTGAGCACCAATCGTGAGGATGTATCATCCGCAGCGAACCGTCTTTGTTGATGCTACGGGGAATTACACGATGCTTGCATTGATTGTCTGCCTCTTTTCGGGCCTTGGCAGCACACTGCATGGCAAATTGCAGTTGTCCGCAGGCAAAGGCATAGGCATTGTCCACATCATCGGCTTCCATCCATAACAGGTTGAAACGGTCTTTCCAGTCGATGATGCGATGGGTTTTATAGAGCTTCAGATAATCTTTGCGTTCGGGGTTCAGCAGGAAAGTGCGGTACAGGTCTTTGCAGAATTCCTGTTGCTTGTATTTCCATTCACTGATCTGCTGGTACGGCCAGGCTTTGACATCTTTTCCAACGTATGGTACCAGAAAGTCCATGGCTTTGTAGAAGCTTCGTCCGTCTTCGGAGGTTGCATTATCAATGGAAATCCCGATCTTCCGGGCCATCATGAAGATGTCAATGAAATGAGACAGATTGAATTGTGAGTAACCGAAAGCGAGAGTGCGGCGTAGTTCATGCGGTTGTTTGCCGTCCGGCTCTATCTGGGTGAAGAGGCGCTTCCGGGGAATGGCATTGATGACTTCCCGGGCTACTTTCATGTTTCCTGCGTACATGGCAAAGGCTATCACCTGTGCATCATGCGCCGTGCTATGGTTATTGGCCTGACGGGCTTCTTCCTGTCCCTGTGGACTATTCAGTATCCACGTCAGCAATTTGCCGAACCAGGTTTTCAGCTGCTTGACATCCTTGGGCGTAAAGGCTTTCGACTTCTCTAACAACTGTACGGCATCCAGCATCTCTACGAATGAATAAGTGTCTATGACGCCGTAACAGCGTCCCTTATTGTTGTTGTGTCCCGGTATCATCTGGGCATACTCCAGGTTTGGATTCATACGCGTATCTTTATTAAAGAACCATACGCGGATAAGTTCCGTTGCCTTTTGGGCATATTTCTCGTCGCCGCTAAAGTACCAGGCAAGGGCAAGAGTAGTTACACGCTGAGCTGTTTCTCCGAGGCGGTTGCGATCCAGCTTGTCCAGTTCGGGGTTCGACTTGCCGTCATGGCTGATGTAAGGCAGGCCATCGGGTTTGGAGGGATCGGGCCAATAATAGCGTGCTTGACTCATGTAGTCGTGCTTGTCTCCGCTACCGGGTGTCTTCTCTTTCAGCATGACGGACAAGGGGCGCACATCCAGTAGCCTGTCGGCACCTGAAATCAGCTCCTGATAGGCGGCCGAAAAGTACGGTTGATGTAATGATTGTTTTACTCTCTCCAGATGTTTCCCATCCCAGATGGACTGTGCATGTATACTGACTACTGCGAGCAACAAACTGGTAATAACTAAGCAAATTTTAGCTCTCATGGTGTTTTTGTTTTGAAGTTAATAAAGTTTCCTGAGCTTTATACCGTTCAGAAAGCTTTTTCCATTCCGAACAGGGAAGCGTATTTCAATTTTATTCCGAAAGTTTGTAATATTGTATCTTTTCCGTAGAGCATGGAAATAACCGCTTTCGCGGCAAGGAGAAAAGTTCTCTTCAACGCTCTCACCATTGATAACTATATCGAAGATATTTTCACGGCTCTCTACACCGGATTCCCGGCCCAACTGGTAAACAGTTGCTGCATTTTCGCGGAAGATATCTGTAAAAAGAAATTCTACCTCGTAGACTCCGTTGGGAACATCGAAACAATACCCTTCAATTTCGTTGCGAAGAGTTTGAAACAATGGCCCGTCATGGGTATTCTCAACCTGTGTCTGGCTATTTTTGCTTTCTCCGCCGATATATCCCCAACTGCTTTCAGTGTAGGGCTGATCGGGTAGCCACGTGAGCTGGCTTTCATCGGAAGTATAGAAACAGTTGCTGCCTACATTTACGGCAAGTTCCAGATTCCGTAAGTTTGTTTCATTCAGATTTGCAGGGATAGGGGTGAAATTGATGTGGAGGGCATCTTCTATCATGGAGATGCTTTGATCTGACTCTTTGTTTTCAGCTTGGACGGAGATGAAGTGCTTTTTCCGGCTGAATGGTACCTGGAATGTAACTGTATAATTCTCTGTTTTCTGTTTACCTAAGGATTTTCCGTCAATGAAGAGTTCCACTTCCGGAAGATTGGTATATACCTTAACGGGTAGCGGAACCGGAGCCTTTCCATGTTGTACACCGCTACGGTGCGTCCAGTCACGGCTGGCAATGTGTAACACGGGAATGTCTTGACGCCAGGCGGCTTTATAGTAATAGTACACGTCTTTTGGACTGCGGTCTGAGTATACCAGTCCTTTATTGTTGATGCGCGGCATAGATTCATCACGCAATGCAGAAGAGAAATCGATAAAGTTCCAGTGAGTTCCACCACAAATATACGGCGTTTCTTCCAATATCGGTAAGTAGTGTTCCAGGTATTTCTGTTGGTACTCGATACTGAAATCAAAAGCGTGCGGTTGCAGCGAATGTAGACGCTTGTCAGATCCGGCACCGTATTCGCTGACAATCATCGGATGGGAAGGGTGTTTTTTGTGTTGCTCTGTCAGAAAACGTTCGAAGCCTGTGAGGTCTCCTCCATACCAGCCTTGGTAAAGATTCCAACCGACAATATCGGTGATGTTACCCAGTCCTACCTCATTGTAGCTGTTGCTGCCATGAAAAGCCATAGTGCTGACACGAGTGGAATCTTCTTCTTTCAGAACTTTCTCCAAACGATTGGCCAGTGACAGTGTCCGTTCCAGCACGGGTTTCAGTTCTTCTTCTTTTTTATAGCGGCGCTGGGTGACGAGTAATATCTCATTCATGTATCCCCAGGTGATGATGGAGGGGTGGTTATAGTGCTGGCGTATCATTTCTCGCAGATTGTTTTCGCAGTTTTCTGCATAGCCGGGAGTGTCGGGCACAATATCAATAATGGGTATTTCTTCCCAAGCCAGCATACCGAGTTTGTCGCACATTTCCAACAGAGCGTCATCTTGCGGATAATGGGAGATGCGGATGAAGTTGGCACCCATTTCTTTCATTAACTTCATGTCACGACGGTGCATTTCGTCTGTCAGGGCAACTCCGATGGGTTTTTGGTCCTGATGGCGGCAAATACCGCGTAATTTATAAGGTTTTCCGTTGAGGGAGAAGCCGGTCTTACCATCGAAGCTAAACCAGCGGAAGCCTGTATGGTGATTACTGTGGTCTAGGATGGCTTTTGTTTTTTTATCGCGCAGAATGCTTTCTATTCTGTAGAGATGAGGGGCCTCGGGTGTCCATAATCGGGGGGACAGAATAGGGGCGGTTTCGGTGCGGAAAGAGTATAATTCTCCACCTTTTATCTGGATAGACTGTTTCTGGGTCTGGGCAATATTTCCATCGGGATTGTATACGATATGTTCCAGTTCAAGAGATGCTTTCTGTTCTGCATCGTTCTTTATCTCTCCGCGAATAAGTATTGTGCCTTTTTCTTCGGATACTTGCGGGGTACTGATAAATATTCCTTCTGAACCATAGTTCGTCAAATGGAAATGTTGTTTGGGTACGGCTGTAAGCCATACATCCCGGTAGATACCGCCGAAGAATGTAAAGTCGGCAGAGATGGGGGGAATATCCTGTCGGGCATTATCTACATGGATAGCGAGAGAATTAGGAGCGTCAAATGAACAGAATGGGGTGATATCGAATGTGCAGGCAGTATATCCACCGTTATGCTCACCTATTTTCCGTCCATTCATGTAGATGGTAGCGGCCTTACTGGCTGCATCCAGTTTCAGGAATACCTGTTTGGTTTGCCAATTTTGCGGTAATGTCAGCGTACGGCGATACCAGCCTGTTCCCTGGTAATACTTTTTTTCTGTATATGCATCCGTATTCCATGTGTGCGGAAGATGTATGCTGTTCCACGCACTGTCATCATAGGTTGCTGAAGCGGCAGCTTTGCATTCTCCCTGATAGAATTTCCAACTGTCGTTGATCGTTTTGCTCTCATGTTGTGCGTATACTTTGGGGAATAGGAACAGAATAGCAGGTATCAGGATCAGGTATGTCCCGATTCGATATTTTTTCTCTTTGCTCATGGTATATTTATTGTTGGTTTATTAGCTGAAAAAGAAAGGAGGCAGTTACCAGGCCGGTTATGCCAGTTTCTGCCTCCAAACCTTCATTCAATCTTTTTACTTATATCCTTCGAAAACTAATCAAAAAAGCTGTCTTTTTTACCATCCGTAATTTTGTGGAATACGTCCGTTGGCCAGTTCTATCACATTCTGATGGATGGGATAGAGGTAGAGTTTGTCTGTCCATTGTCGGTTTTCTACTTTCGTACGCGTGTAGTAAGAAGTTGGTTCGCCCGGAGTTTTGTCTTTTGAACCCTTCATGTTCATTCCGTAGAAACGCGTCTGGTCGCAACCTATTCTGTCCTTGTCACCGCAGATCATCCAACGACGGATGTCGAAATAGCGTTGTCCCTCGCAATAGAGCTCTACATAGCGTTCGTGCTGTATGGCATCGAACTGCTTGTCGTAATTACCGATTATGCCGGTCTTGATGCCGTTATCGTTCATGGTCTGATAGCCTGGGATGCCTGCGCGTTCGCGTACCATGTCGATATACTTGATGATGTCCGGATTACTCGGATCTGTTTCATTGAGTGCTTCGGCATAGAACAGATAGAATTCGGCCAGACGATAGATGATAGAAACACGTTTCCAACTCTGAGTATCGCCGCTGGCATGATTTACGGTACGGTTCTTAAATTTCCCCAGCATATACCCGGTTTTCACGTTGTCACCGTTGGAAAGGTCGTTTCCGCCACCTGCAGAGAAATCTACGATGTAGTTGGGATTACCATTCATCCATTTCTTGAACCAGCTTCTTCCCTGATATACAACGCTTGCGTAGAAACGCGGTTCACGGTTGGCATACATGTTGGAGATATTCTGGTCTGTCTTCTTGTCTTTATAGTCGGGGTCGTAGCAATGGTTTTCTACAGCACCGAATCCGGTTTCGTCATAACCACTATTTGGGTCATTGATGGCGAGGCCGTTGCCCATGAAGAACATGTCTACAGCATCCTGAGACGGGCCGATGGTACCATAGCATGAGTTCACGTCACGCGGGTTAGTACGTTTCTCCATCTTGTACTGGTCGGAGTAGCTGTTGTTGGTACTGCACCACAGGATTTCTTCATTGTACACCTGGAAAAGGTTGTATACAGAACGGTCGGGTTGCTCTACTCCGTTTGCCATCACGCGATAGAGAGCGTGGTGTTGCGCTTCAGCATAGTCTATCAGATCCTTTACGCGGTCTCTGGCAGTTACCCATTTTTGCGGGTTCTTACTCTGTGGGAAGATGTATTCACCTTTAGAGTTCTGCAACTTCTGCAGTCCCTGGTAATATTCGGAACCATCGCCACCATTGAATAACTTGGAGGCAGCATACATCCACAACTTGGCGCGTAGTGCTTTGGCCACTACGATAGTGGGGCGTACTACTTCATTGGTGTTGAAGTTGTATGTATTGTCTGCGTATGATGTGATGACTGATTCGGGCAATTTTGACTGTGCGGGGTCACATAGGGGAGCCAATATGCCATCAATGTGGTTCACCATTTCGTCTACAGTAGCGCGGTCGTAGTCCGTTATGTGCGGTTCGGCGGCGTCGTCTATCTCCGTCACGATGCAGGCAGGGCCATAAAGCTCGAACATGGAAAAGTAATAATAGGCTATCATGAATCGGCATTCGTCTTTCATGCGGGCTATTTCCTCGGCAGTCAGCTTGTTAGTACTGCTGGGGTCGCCTACACCTTGGTCGTGGGCGCGTTCAATGAAGATCATAGCTTGGCGTATGTCTTTGTAGAAAGTAGCCCAGCGATGATAACTTCCGCTGGCTGCCGTGAAACCTGCCATCATAACGTCGCGTGAACTAGCTTTTTCTGAAGCGATTTCACCGCAGAGGTTTGACCATGGATTTTTGAAGGCGTTAACTTCTGATCCGGTTTCTGAATATTCCATCAGATTGCGGTAGATGACCCCGTACCAGTTTCGGGTATAGGTTGCATTGTCCCAAACTTGATCGACTCCCAGACTGGCGTTGAACTCGCCTGATATGTCAAGATAGTCTGAACAAGATGCTGTGCTGAATGCAAGGACGGCAGAGCCGACGGTTGCGTATAGTAAATTTTTCAGTTTCATATCGTTTATTAATTAGATGTTTAGAATGTAACTTCTGCTCCAAAGGTCCAGGTGCTGGAGATGGGGTATTTGGCGCCTGAGTTTGCATCGCCCAGTTCCGGATCCCAATACTTCACGTGATCCCAAGTTTTTAGGTTAGTACCTTGCACGTAAAGGCGCAGGTTGGTGAGACGCAGTGACTTCAGTTGCTTCTTGTTGAACTGGTAACCGAATTCCACGTTCTTCAAGCGGATGAAGCTGGCGTCGCGATACCACCAGGTACTCGCTTGCAGGTTGTGTGCAAAGGTGTTGTTACGCAAGCGAGGGTAGAGCACGTTGTCGTTGTAGGGGTCGGATGCTTTCCAGCGGTTCATAGCCTCCATACGCGCAGAAGAAGCGTCCTTACCTTGGTTGAACGGCATGAAGTTGGATGCTTTGCTCATCAGGTTGATAGAACAGCCCGTCACGCCTTGGAAGAAGATACCGGCGAAGAATCCTTTCCATTCGGCATTCAGTGAAAGACCGTACACACTGCGCGGGGTCTTGTCCAGATGACCATTACGGTAGGTCTTGTCATCGTCGTTGATAAGTCCGTCCTCGTTTAAGTCGCGGTACTTGATATCACCGGGTGCCACAGCAGCTCCCGGGTCGGCTATGCCGGGTTTCAGTTGGTAGCTTTCGGCACCGCTCACAGGATCAATGGTAATGTTGAAATCATCGGGTGTATAAAGACCGTCGGCAATGTAGAGGTAAGGAGTCCACAATGACATACCTGTGAGATCCTGGTAGCTGTATCTATGTTTGATTTCATCTGTTTCTACAATCTTGTTCTTGGCATACGTATAGTTGGCACGGAATGTCAGATTCAGGCCACCCACATGCTGTTTGAAAGTCAGGTTCCCATCTACACCTTTGTTACTTACGATACCATAGTTCTGAGTTGGGTTGGATTGTAAACCGCTCATAGAAGGAACCGTATTACGGGTAATCAGGATGTCTTTACGACGGTTGGAGAAGTAGTCCATGGAGAGGTCCAACTGTCCGTTCAGCAAGCCGAGGTCGAAACCGATATTGGTTTTATCCTCAATCTCCCAACGCAGGTTGGCGTAGTAGGCACGGTTTTCGCTCAATCCGCCGAACCAGTTCTGTGCATTACCATTAGAGATGCCTGAGATACCCAGGTTAAGACCGCCGGCATCGGTATTCATGGCTTCCTGATAAGGGAAACGAGTTTCACCTAACTGATCGTTACCGGTCCGTCCGTAGGATGCACGTAACTTCAGTGTACTGATTACTTTCTGCACAGGTTCGAAGAACTTTTCATGGCTCACATACCAGGCTCCACCCACAGCAGGGAAAATACCCCAACGGTGTCCCGGAGCGAAATTCTCACTACCTGTCATACCGAAGCTGCCTTCGATGGTGTAGCGGTTGTCGTAAGTATAAGAACCGCGTCCTACGACGCTTTGCTTACGGTAAGGAAGCAGGTTGAGTCCGCCAACGTTTTGTTTTTGAGTTTCCTTTTGGTTGTATAGCAGCAAGCCTGTAACATCGTGCTTGTCGCTGAAGTTACGCTTATAGTTGAGGGACGCCTCAATGTATATTTTCTTGTTACCACCGGATGAACCGCTTGAGGGGTTACTCAATGCCGAGCCTGACTCCAGTGACTTGAATATCAGGTTGCCATCGGCGTCACGTCCGGTAGCTGTAAAAGTAGCGGGTGACATAGTACGGTTGACATACTGGTTGGAGTTGGCATCGAAACTGACACTACCCCTTATAGAAAGTCCCTTTGTGATGAAATCCAAGTCTTGTTCTAGCAATACCTTGCTTTGGAATGTAGCGTCCCAGCTTTTACTGTATCCACTGAAGTAGAGGAAGTTGTAGGGGTTTTGACGAAGACCTGAATTATCATAGTTAGGATGTTGTGAAGCTGAACCGTCAGAATAGATTTGCGGATAGAGGTGTACAGGTTGTAATGTCATACCACCGAAGATGTCGCTGGCTGTTTTGGAGGGAGCCACACGGTTGATATACTGTCCTGACATATCTACGGACATACGGGTAGTCTTGCTCAATTCGAAGTCAATATTGGAACGAAGGTTATAACGGTCGAAACTGATGTTTGAATCGTAATCGGCGTTCTTCTTCTCCTTGTATACACCGTCTTGTGTGTAGTAGGCACCTGATACGAAGAAGCGTACGCGGTCACCACCACCACGGAAGTTAATGGTGTAGCGCTGGCTGCTGGTGTGATCACGTAGCATACTCATCCAGTCTGCATCCGGATATAGATCGGGATCTACGCCACTACGATATTTTTCCAGATCAGCGTCGCTCACCGGTGCTGTATAGTTGGCGCGCGGGTTCCCGTTGCTATTCCAATCTGCTTCGTTATATAGGCTCAAATAGTCGTAAGAACTCATGAGGTTGGGCAGGCGGAGCGGTGTCGAGTAGCCGTATTCTGCTGACATACTGACAACTGTTTTTTGTGATTTACCACGTTTGGAAGTAATCAATACCACACCGTTAGCACCTTCGGCACCATATACGGCTGTTGCGGCGGCGTCTTTTAGGATGGAGAATGTTTCAATTTCGTCCACATCGATATCGTTCATCTTACGGGGTACACCGTCCACCAGTACCAATGGGTCTGTTCCACCGGCATACGAGCTGATACCACGGATAAAGAATTGTGCGTCATCCCAACCCGGTTCGCCCGAACGTTGTACGGCAATCAGACCTGACAGCTTACCGGCGATGTTGTTGGTAAGGTTGGCGCTCTTTACACTCAATTGAGCTGGTCCTACGGTGGACATGGAGCTTACTACGCTCTCTTTCTTCTGTTTACCATATCCCACAACTACTACTTCTTCCGTAGCAATGGCATCCATCTCCATTCGGAGGTTGAAGGTGGTTTCATCAGCTTTCACTCTGTGTTCTATACTGACAAATCCAATATAGCTGAATTCCAGTACTTCGCCGGGAGCAGCTTCGATGGAGTATCGTCCTTCGACGTCACTGATAACACCACGATTGGTAGTACCTTGTACTCTGACGGTGGCGCCGATGATAGGGTCACCATTAGAATCGGTCAGCAAACCGCTGATGCGTTGTTTTTGTTGCTGTACAGCCTCAATGCTGTTAGCTTCGTCAGCAGCATTGGCACGTAGGATGGCAGGCTGGGCTACCAAACCAAGGGCAAACATGGCTGCTATGTAATATCTTTTTTTCATATATCTATACTTAATTGTTTATCTATACTTTAAGAAAGTCTATCATTCACCCATTTCGTATGGGGGGAGTTCGTCCAAAGCTTTCACCCATAGTTCATTCGGGCTGGTGCTGGTTTCTACAGTCATCACCATATATTTTCCAGATGGCCAGGTGGCATTGGCGTTGAAGTTGCCGTCACTGGCATATTTGATATAATCACCGCCTTCTTTTGCGGTATAGGCTCCAGGGCCTTTCCATTCCAGACCCCATCCCTTCTGTCCGAAAAACTTAAAGTTGACTCCGTTAACATTCTGTCCAACAAGTAGTATCAGTTCATATTTGGTATCGGTGAGCGGAACCAGATTGAATGCTTTGTCCGTATTCCAGTTTATGTTGTTTTGGGCATATGACGGGAATCCTATCTTATCATTACCAATCACCCACATAGCGGTAGCATTCTGTGTACTTGATGAAGAAGCTTTCTCCAACTGTTCCATCATAATTGCATTCATGCCTTTGTTCAGAGTGAGTTTATACTTGCCGTCTCTTCCGCGGAAATGGAGCAGAGTTTCGTCTTCCTTCACGAGGTCAAACCAAGTGGGGTTCTTCCAATAATCAGCATATTCTTCTTTGACACCGCTGATTTTGATGATATCATCCTTCTTAAATTCGGTTTCGATGTAGAAAACATTGCCCGACCCATCGAATTCCAGGAACTTATTCTGAGTGTCGAAACGTACACCGAATTTTGGGAATGGGCTACCTTCGAAAGTCAGGGTATTGAATGTGATTTCATACTTGCCGTCTTCACCGTAACCTGTGTTTTCAAAGCCAATATTCTTAGTGGCATTGAGGACAATTTTTCCATTGTCCATACCAAATTTCAGTTCATTGCCCTGCAAATAAGGATTACCTGTTCCATCGGAATAAGCTGGTGCTACGATAGATGCTTCCATGTCGAGTGGGAAAGCCTCACGTGCTTTGTATTCATATTCTTTACCTGGAACGGGAGTCATGGTATATTCCTTGCCATTGGCAGCCACAAGTTTCAATGTTTGATATTTTGGACGCTCTATAGCAACGGTCATTTCCTTACTGTCATTGCTGAAACGTTCATTTTGGATGCGCAGTATAACCTTTGCTTCTCCGTCAGGCGTGTTTTTCTGGTAGGGAGCCAGCACTTTTCCACTGTATTTTCCGTCGGCTTTCAGACTGTAGAAGGCTTCGGATACCATTTCTTCTCCATAATAGAGCTGAACTTTGGCCTGGTTGATTTTCACGCCTCCGCTCTTCACCTCAAAGTCGAAGGTGATACTATCGCCCATGTAGGCTTTTTCAGTGCCTGCAAAGGATACGATAGTCGAGCTGCCATGATCATCGAACTGGTCAATCTCATCTTTGCATGATGTCATAGCTATAAGGCTGAGTGCCATCATGCCGAGCAAAAATCGATTTCTCATAATTTATAAATTTAAAATTAAAAAAGTGATTTATTATGTTTGAATCTCTGTTATTTCCACTTGAAAGAGTTTACTGAGCGCGGCTGCAGAGTACAACTTGCCGAGTGCTTCTTACCGGCGTCATCGGGGGCGGTAAGTACAATGTTCTTGTCCGACCTGCTTTTGTTGATGATGACAAAGGCATAACTTCCGTCTGTATTCTTGAAAGCACTGTAGGCTATGTCATTGTCTGTGTAGCCGCTTGTACCAATTCGTATGGCACCGGGTCTTACCACTGCCGACAGGTGGCAGATCATATAGTAGTGCGAGTTCATGTAGATAGTTTTAAGATCACTCATGTTTAGGTCTACAGCCCCGAAGCAGGTTTGACATCCGCCGGGGCGGTTAGGTTGTCCACCATTGTTACTGGGTATGCTTCCGTTGAAGTCTGTTTCAAGCATCAGGTTCCAGATGGTCACTGCACTGCAATAGTTATTGATGGTGCCTATACCGATACTTTCCATATTAGAAAGGAGAGTTTTGGTCAAGTCGTGTCCGTTATTCCAGGTGCCGATAGACGATTCTGTGAAAATCAGGTCCTTCTCAGGAGCTCGTTGGTAGACGTTGAGCAGTTCGCTGCGATTACCTCCATAGTCATGGTAGGCTGCTCCTGCTATATACTTAGCGGCTTCGGAATCGTTGTATATCTGGTAGGGATAACCGTTTTGGTCGCTTTTGTTATCATAATTGTAGTTGTGGTCGTAAGCGTATATTTTGGTGGAAAGTCCAGCAGCCTCAAAAGCAGGACCCAGTACTTTCACAAAATCACGTTGTTCTTTCCATTCCATCACCAGTGAGGCTGAGTTCTTGTTGTTGAGTGGTTCGTTCTGTATGGTGATGGCATTGATGGGAATACCAGTTGCCTGAAATGCCTGTATCCACTTCACAAAATAGGTGGCATAGTCAGCATAGTATTCGGGTTTTAGTTGTCCTGCGGTGTATTCCCGATTTTGGTAGACAGGGTATTTCCGGTAGTCTTTCATCCATAAGGGACAAGTCCAGGGTGAACCCAGTATGCGGATGTCCGGGTTGATGGCAATAATCTCCTTTAAGATAGGTATTACGTAATCTGTTTCTTCTGAAGTCAGAGCAAAGTTTTCTATACCCGGTGTGTCACAACAGGTGTATTCTTTCAAGGAGAAGTCGGAACAGCCAATGGCAATGCGTACATAGCTACATCCATAACCTTCAGTTAGCGAATAGGTTCTTTTGAGGAATGCTGTCCGATCTTCCTGTTTCATTAGTTTTAGGCAGAAAGCTGATGATCCTGTAAGTGCCGCTCCGAATCCCTGCATAGTTTGGTAGATCTGCTGTGGATTCAGTAGGATGTTTTTAGGCGACATGCTGGCTTGGGGCTCAAATTCCACGGTGGATTCTCTTAAATCATAGGTACGGGTGTCAGTGGTGGTAAGCATGTAGGCTTGTAGACCACTAGGGGAGGGCGGAGTTTCACCGCCGGGCGTTTCGGGGAAGTCTGTTTCATTGTGGTCCGATCCGCATGCACTACCGTTGACCAGTAGGCCGAAAAGAAACACATAAGTGAATAGTCTTTTGTTTTTCATGTTAGTACGACTTATATAGGTTTAACAAAATGGTTTTATCCGCTGCAAATATATGCGTATGATAAGGGTGTTTCCTAAAAATACACTACTTCAAAACTTTCTCATTCATTGGTTTTAACTACATCAGAACTTTCTCTTGGATTAATTATTTTGTTGATAATTAAATGTTTATTATAATAATATGGCTGCATCTAAAAAATAATTCTTTTATTTGTAGGTAAAATACCTTATCTTTGTTTTCAAAGAATAAAACGTTAACTGCTATGAAACGAAAAGACCTCCTGTTTTATATTCTTCTTCTTTTGATATCTATTCCTGTAAGTGCCGGATGGCAACGTCCGGTGACAAATTATACCCGGCATACATATAAAGCCGGCAATCAGAATTGGAGTATTCAGCAGCATGATAACGGTTGGATATATATAGCTAACAACAAAGGCTTATTGGAATTTGACGGTGTGGAGTGGAATACATATCCGATTCATAATGCCAAAACACGTGCTGTGAAAGTGGGACATGACGGGCGGATTTATATCGGTGGAATGGAGCAATTTGGCTATTTTACTCCAAATCGTCTTGGTGGGTTGGAGTATACTTGCCTTTCTGACAGTTTATCTCCCAATGTGAATGTCGGAGTCATCTGGAATATCTTATTGGACGGAGAACGGGTGTATTTTCAATCGGACCGTCGTTTCTTTTATTGGGAAGAGGGCATTGTGAAGAAAATAGATTATTCTTCAGAGATTTACACTTCGTTTATCTTGCGTAACAAACTGTATATTACTTCTGCCGAAGGATTGCTAATGTTGAATGGAGCAGAGTTTATACCCGTTCTTGGTCCTTTGGGGATAGGAGCGACTGTCAAAGTCGGTGGATTGTTACCTCATCAGGACAGTTTGTTGATGGTAACCCGGGATAACGGATTATTTATTTACGATGGCACTGTTTTTAAGAAATATAATACTGTAGCCGAGGACTTTTGCCGTAAAAATAGAGTTTTCTGTGCTGCATTGCAAGATTCGTTGTTGGCGTTGGGCACTATCCAGGGTGGAGTTTGTCTTTTAAATCTGAAGACGAATGAGATGGAAATCATATCTACGGAAAATGGCTTGCAGAACAAAACTGTGTTGAGTATGCTGTTTGATAAGACTGGCAACCTATGGCTCGGGTTGGATAATGGGATTGACTGCATTCATTTGAAAGCAAGGCTTGCTTCACTTTATGGAGGTAAACCTGTGATTGGTTCGGGATATGCATCTTGTAGTTATCAGGGTAAGTACTATTTCGCAACGAATCAGGGGTTGTATCGCTCTACTCTCCCAGGGCAGTTAAACCAGAGAAATCCCATAGACTTCGTACCAGGCACAGGAGGTCAGATGTGGTCACTTCACCAATATGACGATAAGTTGTTCTGTTGTTCGGATAATGGTATCTTTATTATGGATGGAGATCATATGGAACATCTCAACAATCCCAAAGGAGTATGGGGAATTGTATCGGTGGATGACCGTAAGGATGTGTTGATTGCAGGCACTTATAGTGGACTGTATTTGCTCATGAAGAGAGGGACGAGTTGGAGGGTAGAAAGCTATATAGAGGGGTTTACCCGTTCGTGCAAAGATATGTTGATGGAAGATTCGACTCATATATTGTGGGTTGGAAATAAAGAAAATGGGGTTTGCCGTTTGACTTTGGCAGATGATTTACGAAAGGTGGAAAAGATGAAAGACTATAATAGCATCATCTTTCCACGTGGATATGATGCTTGTTTGTTGCGGGTGAAAGATGAAGTTACTATAGCTTCACATTATGGTCTGTGGCAGTATAATCGGAGCCGTGATACGCTGGAAGCATGTATTTGGCTGGAACAATTATTAGAAGGAAAGGCAGCATATACCTATATGAAGATAGATTCATTGCAAAATATCTGGTATGTAGCAGATGGCGCATTGAAAGTATTGCATTATGATGCCAATAAGCAGGAGTATCGCCGGGTAACTAATGAACAGTTCTTGAAAGGAGCATTGATAGAAAACTTTGAAGATGTAAATCTTTATAAGGCCAACAAGGTAGTGGCAGGAACAGAGGAAGGTTTTTCACTGATCACACTGGATAGCCTGCCGGTGCAACAAATGCCGTTGACATTGCAAATCAGGAAAGTCTACTTGACGGGATTGCGTGATTCGCTTATTTATGGCCGCAGTTATTTGTATGATACAGCACCGATAGTGATTCCTTATTCTCAGAATTCAATGCGAATAGAATATAGTGTAAACAACTTCAATAAGGCACACACAGTGTTATATTCTTATCAGTTAAGTACGGGTGGTGAGAAAGGAATCTGGAGTGAATACAGTGAGAATAATATGAAAGAGTTTACAGGACTGCATGAAGGAAAGTATGTATTCAGTGTGAAATTGCTTACCGACGGCAGCCAGGAACCGGTGGAAACTTCGTTTGTCTTTGAGATATTGCCGCCGTGGTATCGTACATGGTGGAGTTATCTGGTTTATTCGGTAGTGGTAATGTTGCTGTTTTATTATGTGTATTATCGTATCTCAGTAGGGCGTAAGCGCTTGTTAATGCAAAAGGAACTGGAACTCTATCGACAAGAACAAAAATTCCAAAAAGAAAGTGACCTGAAAGATCAGAAGATAGATTCACTGCAAGAAGAAAACCTACAGTCGGAATTGCGTCATAAATCGGAGGAACTGATTCGTACTACTTTGAACATCGTACGTAAGAATGAAATTCTATTGGATATAAAAAAGGAAGTACTGGGCATTTCCCATTCCATCAGCGAAGAGAATCTGGTTTCTCTTCGTCGGAAAACACTTCGTCTGTTGGGACAGATTGATACGAACATTGAGCATGATGACGATTTACAAGCATTCCAAAGTACCTTTGATTCGGTACATCATGATTTCTTCAAAAAATTGGAAGAAGCATATCCGGAACTGAACAACAAGGAAAAGTTACTTTGTGCTTATATCAAGATGAATTTGCTTTCTAAAGAGATTGCTCCATTGTTGAATATTTCTTTGCGCGGGGTAGAAATAAGTCGTTATCGCTTGCGTAAGAAGCTGGGACTGGAAGAAGGAGCGAATCTTGCGGAATTTTTGCAGAAGTTCTCAAAATGACTTCTGCAACACAAGTAAGCTCTCAGGTCCCATGTTGAAAAGAAGATCGACGATACTCAGATTCGGCAGGAAGCCGAGACGTTCCTGGAAAACCTGATAATAAGGCCGGACTATGAAGTCCGGATCTTCTTCTTTGTAATTCTTTTTGGGATGGATACGCTCGCGGAAATCATCTTCATTGGGTGCAAAACTGCTCTGGAATGAAGTAGTACGTTCCATGTCCGGCTGTATATCTATCAGTGAACAGACCAGATGACACAGTTCTTCGTTGAAATCGACTAAAAACTCATATTTCTTCTCGTAGAAAGGTTGGAAATCATCTCTATAATATTCGAAAAAAGGAGTATGGTTATAAGCCGATGATAAAGCATTCCAGTGTAGATGACGCCAATTGCCGTGATCGGAAATGCGGATATCTTTTAGGGGACATTTCAGAGTATCGGGTTTGACGGTAGGGATGGAGAGAGCTAATTCGCCATCGGGTGCTGCAATGGTGCAACGGTTACGGTAGGTTTGTTTCACATAATGATCGTGCTGTTCGATAAAGATTTTATCGTATGCCACCAACTTGGCGTAATATTCTACGGGTGCCAGATAGGCGGAAGAGAGATATATGGTTTTCATGAGATAATTGGTTCTTCGCAATTTGTAATTTATACTTCGTAATTAGTAATTCGTACTTCATTTATCTTACCGTTTTCCACATTCTTTTCCAACGATAACCATTGAACAATCCTGTTTCTGTCTTTTTGGAAAACCAGATGAGCGAAGCTTTACCGATGATGTGGTCTTTGGGTACAAAGCCAAACAAGCGGGAATCAGAGAGATTGATAGAGTTATTAGCACCTACCCAGTAGTAATCCTTGGTGAAATAGCAATGCTGTACAGGCTTCCCGTCAATGTATAAAGTATCGTTCTTTATTTCAGCTTGTTTATTCTCATGCAGTACAAGTGTGTTGCGTAGTAAAGTACGGTTCCACGGATATACACGCACCGGTTTACCTTTGCCGGGAACGATCAACGGGCGCAGGGCTTCTATGGAGTCTCCTTCATTCAGTAACTTTATCCAGCAATTGCCATTCATAGCCTGTTCCAGCAGATAATATTCATAACGGCTGAAGCTACGTACATTTTTTATGCTATCTTGTCCCATCAGGTGGTTGTTGCATATGGACAATAGTGTAAGTAATGAATCCAGCTGTTTTTCTTTTTCTCGTGGATAAGTATATAAAAACTTCTGGTCGGGAGCGTTTTTTTCTGATGGAATTACGGAGAACAGGGAGTCTATCAATAAGGTATCTCCTGGTACGCCGATGCATCGACTGATGAATGTTTCGCGCCGGGAAATAACAGGTTCTGACAGATTAGCCGGATTATTGAAAACAATGATATCCTCTTTTTGTACAGGGCTGTCTGCCCAACGGTGATAATTCCACAATGCCATAAGGGGAAGACGCAGACCGTAACTCCATTTATTTACCAGAATACGCTCTCCCTGAAATAAGGAATTCTCCATACCCGAAGAAGGAATAAGGTAGGAAGTCATAACACAACCCCGAAGTAACACCACAACGAGTATTATTCCGATGATTGCTCCCGTTATTTTCCAAGCCTTATTCATGTCGAAATTAATAATTAAAAAATTAATAATGAATACGTTCTCACCTATTTCATTATTAATTCTTTCATTCTTTCATTTGGTATCATTTTACCCACTTGAATATCCGGTTCCAACGGATTTTCCCATCAAACCAACCACGATCCTTATCGAGTGACAACCAGACAACAATTGGCTTACCTACAACATGGTCTTCCGGCACGAAACCCCACGAACGGGCATCGGCTGAGTTGTGGCGGTTATCGCCCATCATCCAGTAATAATCCATTTTGAAGGTATATTCGTCCGTCTTCTTGCCATTAATATAGATGCCGTCTTCTTTTACTTCCAGTGTATTACCTTCATAAGCTCTGATAGGGCGTTCGTAGATCGGCAGATTGTCCTCAGTCAGCTTGATGGTGGCACCTTTTTTCGGTATCCAGATCGGGCCGTAGTTGTTGCGGTCCCATTTGGTATAAAGGTTCAACGGATACATTTGGCCGGAGAATATTTCCGGTTCCATAACGATGCTGCTGACGAGTTTCTTATTGGCAGACAGGGTTTCATACATTTTCTTCGTCAGTGGTAAGTCATAGGCCGGAGCCAGGCGACCTTGTGCGTCACGGTGAGTCAAGCCCATTTCCATTAATAAACCTTCGTTGCTGATTAATGTTTGGTCGTCCTTGCTGATACCCAATTCGCGGAACATATCTTCAGTGATGTATGGTCCTGTAGTCTGTACGAAGTAGTTGAGCTGCATTTCTTCAGGGTTTTCGAGCGGTTTGCCATCGATATATACCTGTGCATCTTTGATTTCCAGTGTGTCTCCGGGTAAGCCAACGCAGCGCTTTACGTAATTTTCCCGGCGGTCTACGGGGCGGACAACGATATCACCGTACATCTTGGGATTGGAACGTATCAGATTTCTTCCGGCATTATAATACAGATCGTAGACAGTGCGTTGTTGCTTGCGCGTCAAACTGTCCATATTTACCGGATTCGGATAGAGGCGTTGTCCTTCGTTGTAGGCAAGGGTGTAGAAATCCGTTTGCTGGAAGTTAGTGGCTACGGTGTCTCCGGCAGGGAAGTTGAATACTACGATATCATTCCGCTTCACTTTACCCAGACCCGGAACACGTTTATAGTCCCATTGGGGCCACTCGATGTATGATTTTGTATTCACTAGCGGCAAGGTGTGTTGTGCTAATGGCATAGACAGTGGTGTGTTTGGCACACGCGGACCATAACTCAACTTGCTGACATAAAGATAATCGCCTACCAGCAAAGATTTCTCCAGAGAAGAAGAAGGTATCTGATAGTTCTGAAATACATAGATGTTGACGAAATAAACAGCTACCAGTGCAAACACGATAGCATCTACCCAACTCATAACACTGCGTACAGCCGGATTCTCTGATTTCTTCCAGAAGCCCCAGGGAATTTTCTTGCTGATGTAGATGTCGAAGATGAAAGGTAGGACAATCAGCCCCAACCAGCTTTTTACCCATATCAGGAAAGCGAGGTAAAGCACGGTGACGATTGCGAATTTAACCCATTGGGCGCGAGTAGCTTTTCTCATTATTATATTATTTTTGTTGTTCACCACAGATTTTGTTGTTCACCACAGATAACACAGATTCACACAGATTTCTTTTAATACTAAAATTTAATTCTGTTCTCTTTCATCTGTGCGAATCTGTGTAATCTGTGGTGAAGCGTGTTTATTATTTTAAGAACGGGAACAAGTCACTCATTCCCAGATAACCTTGCTTGTCAGCAGTATATTCGGCAGCAAGAACGGCACCCAGTGCAAAACCTTTTCGATTCTTGGCATCGTGTGTCAGGATGATGCTGTCTGCTTCCGATTCGTAACGGATCACATGAATGCCCGGTACTTCACCTTCGCGGATGGAGCTGACAGGAATTTCATCTGCTGCACATTCGGCAGAACCGGAAACACTTCCGTCCGGTGCCTGCAAAGTTCCCTTCACCCAATGATCTTTACGGTCGATATTTTCCAGAATTTCTTCGGCAAGCGTGATGGCCGTACCGCTTGGTGCATCCAGTTTATGAATATGGTGTGTCTCGCTCATCGTCACGTCGTAGGCAGGAAACTGGTTCATAATCTTTGCCAGATACTTATTCACGGCAGAGAAGATGGTCACGCCCAAGCTGAAATTGGATGCCCAGAACAGCGTTTTACCTTCTTGGGTACAAAGTTTCTTGATTTCCTCACCGTGTTTGTCCATCCATCCGGTACTGCCGGAAACCAACTTCACTCCGGCTTCGAAGGTTTTTATATAATTGGAGTAGGCTACCATAGGATTTGTGAATTCTATGGCAACGTCTGCGCTCTTGAAAGCGTCCGAGTTAAAATCCTCCTGGTTGTTTACGTCGATGATGCTGACAATCTCGTGTCCGCGACTGAGGGCAATCTTTTCGATTTCCTTACCCATTTTACCGTAACCGATTAATGCTATTTTCATTCTTTCTTCTGATTAAATTCACTTTATCAACGTTCTATAGGTCGCAAAGATAATCTTTTTCTTACATTTGTTGCGTACATTAACTTCTTGTTAACAATGGAACTACTATTGCATTATGTCTGGAAGCATAAAATCTTTCCGTTAAAGATGCTCCAGACCACCACCGGCGAACCGGTTGAAGTAATAGATGCCGGACTACCGAACACAAACGCAGGCCCCGACTTCTTCAATGCCAAACTAAAAATTGGTGGTACCCTTTGGGTGGGAAACATCGAAGTGCATACGTTGGCATCCGATTGGATGAGGCATGGTCACGATAAAGATGCAGCTTATGACAATGTCATTCTGCACGTGGCGGAAACTGTAGATTGCGAAGTGTTTCGTGCAAACGGGGCACCGGTGCCACAACTGCAACTATCTTGTCCTGAATCTGTCCGTCAGCGTTATGATGAACTGAGTCATGCGGAAATCTATCCACCTTGTTATTCCATATTGTCTTCTCTTCCGAAACTAACAGTCCATTCCTGGCTTTCTGCTTTGCAGGTGGAACGTTTCGAACAGAAAGCCCATGTGATTGCCGCCCGGTTGGAGCGATGCAATAATCATTGGGAAGATGTATTCTTTATCACCTTGGCCCGCAACTTTGGTTTCGGGCTGAATGGGGATGCCTTTGAAGCATGGGCCAGTCGTCTGCCTTTTCGTGCGATAGATAAGCACCGGGATAATCTCTTTCAAGTAGAAGCCTTCTTTTTGGGGCAAGCCGGGCTGTTGGATGAAGAACTGCCGGATGCAGACGGGTATTATCTGAAGTTGCAGAAGGAATTTCGCTACTTGCAGCATAAGTTTGAACTGCCTGTTCCGATGGCTGCTACTCAATGGCGCTTTCTTCGCTTACGTCCAGGTAATTTCCCTCATGTCCGCTTGGCGCAGTTGGCAAATCTTTATTATAAAGAGCAGTCCTTATTCTCCCGTATTATGGAAGCGGATACGCTGGAAGCTGTCCGGAAACTACTGACTGTCGCTACCTCTCCGTATTGGGAAGAGCATTTCAATTTCCGGAAAGTCTCTTCCTCCTGTGAAAAGCAAGTGGGAAAGAATGCTCAGAACCTGATTGTTATTAATACTGTCATCCCTTTTTTATATGCATATGGCCTGCATAAGGCGAATGAAGAGCTTTGCGAACGGGCTACGGGCTTTCTAGAAAGTCTGAAAGCGGAGGATAATCATATCATCCGCCACTGGAGTGGGGCAGGACTACCTGTATCTACTGCTGCTGATTCGCAGGCTTTGTTGCAGCTTCAGAAAGAGTATTGCGATAAGAAAGACTGCTTACGCTGTCGTTTTGGGTTTGAGTATCTAAGGCAGAAATGAAACATATGATGAAGGGTTACATGATAAGGGTGCAGGATCTATATATCGGATATGTTGCATCTATATATCGGACGCGTTGCATCTATATATCGGTCATGCTGCATCTATAGATGGGACATGTTGCATCTATAGATCCAACATCACCTATAATATTCTTTTTCCTTTTTATCTCAAATCTGCGGATTTGCATTATCTTTGCGCCTGATTAATAAACCCTTTGACATTGTAACTAAATGAAGGCAATTCACTTTGTATTTTGTCTTTTCGCGGTACTTATGCTGACGACTACGAATGGTCATGCTGCCGCAACTAATGAGGACTTCCAGACATTCCTCAAGAAATTTACTTCCAGTGCTTCTTTCCAGTATTCCCGTATCAAGTTTCCGTTGAAAACTCCCATAGCCTTGTTAGAGGAAGATGGTGAGACGGAGAAGACTTTTCCGTTTACACGTGATAAGTGGGCGTTGCTGGGTGAAGATGCGTTTAAAGAAGAACGTATCACAGACGAAGAGGGCGGAGTTTATGTCTCCCGGTTTACCGTGAACAACCCCAAGCATAAAGAGTTTGAGGCTGGCTATGATGAGTCGGAAGCTTCCCTTCGCGTAGTGTTCGAACTGATTGACGGGAAGTGGTACGTTACCGATTGCTATACTGACTGGTATAATTTCGATCTTCCTATCAGTGAACTGCCGGAAACCATCACTACGATAGAAGAGGAGAATAAAGCGTTTGAGGAGATGCATCCTTAAATTACTAAAATATACCTTTTCTGTACGATTTATGTGTCATTTTCTCTAAAAAGTACCGTTTCTTTGCAATGTGGAAATATTGTAAACGAAACTAATACCGGAAATGACACATTCATCTTTCATACAAATTCTGTGGAAATGTCTTTTTCTTTTCCTGCCCTGTACCGTATTGGCACAGGATCGGCTCTCATTGGGCCATTGGATAGCCGAAGACCAGTCGGGAATAATGGACTTCACCATTCGTGAAGATACTCTTGAATTGATTGTCCCCGAAGGACTTACTTTATGGTATAAAGATCGCCTGACCGGCGATTACGAGATCAGTTACCATATCTGTATGGTAATGAATGGCGGTAAACACGACCGTCTGAGTGATATGAACTGCTTCTGGGCTGCAAACGACCCGAAACATCCCGGCAAACTCTTGGCCCGTTCCACTTGGCGAAACGGTGTCTTCCGCAACTATAATACATTGAACCTTTTTTATGTAGGCTATGGTGGTAATGATAATACCACTACCCGTTTTCGTCGTTACTACGGTCAGTTTTATGATGTAGACGAGGCCCGTATCAAACCTCTGATTAAAGAATATACCGACCCGGTTCATCTGTTGAAACCTAATCAATGGTATTATATTCAGATCCGCGTTCAGGACAATTGCACAACTTTTCTTGTAGATGGTGAGGAACTTTTCCGTCTGCCTCTCGAAGCCGGTGCAGGCGATGGACATTTTGGCTTACGCCTTCTTCAAAATCATGTCCGCTTCACGAATTTCCGTATCGAACACTTGAATTAACTCTATTAATATTCTTATACCATGATAACGAAACTTAATCTGATGAAACCTATTCTTGCCGCTGTATGCACTGCACTGTTTTCTTTCAGCCTGTCGGCACAGGTTGTAAAGAATGACCGGTTGCTCTCTTTTGAACAACCTGAACTTCCTGCCGGGCTGAGCGCTACGAAGGCCACGCTTGGCATTAGCGACCAACATTATAAAGACGGTACGCATAGTTTGCGCTGGACGTTTGAACCCGGTTCTGTACTAACCCTTCAGCGTGATCTGAAGTTTGAGAAGAAAGACTCTACCGGAAAAGACACTTATCTTTCCGCTTTTATAGTTTGGGTGTACAATGCAAAGGCTCAGGATACTACTATTGAGTTTGAATTCCTGAAAGATGGAAAGAAGTGTACTTCCTTTCCTTTCGGTATTAACTTCACCGGCTGGCGTGCTGCGTGGGTCTGCTACGAGCGCGATATGCAAGGCACTCCTGAACCCGGGATGAATGAACTGCGTATCGTTGCACCTGATGTAAAGGGAGAGTTGTTCATAGACCATCTGATAACTGCCAGTAAAGTGGATGCCCGTCAGCAAACAGCTGATGTGCAGGTGCCTTTCGTTAATAAAGGAACCACCAACCATTGGCTGGTGATTTATGAACACTCCCTGTGGAAACCGGAAATAGCCCTTACTCCGGTTAGCGAGAAGGACAGACAAGACATGCAGTTGATGGAAAAACGTTTCCGCGATATGCTTTATACTCCTTCTAAACTGACAGAAAAAGAAATGAAAAGTATCCGTAAGAAATATGATTTCTATGGGATTACTTATAAGGACGGTGTTGTAAGCGGACTGCCCATCTTTATGGTACGCCAGGCTGAAGCTTACGAACGTATGTATCCCAACTGGGACAAAGGCATGTTCACCAAGTTAGGGATGGAGATGAGTGAGTATTTCAATCTGATGCGCCGGATAGCCTATGCCTATAACAACGCTTCGGATGCTGTGGCAAAGGATGAGCTGAAACAGAAGTTCCTGGCGATGTACGACCACATCACCGATCAGGGAGTAGCTTATGGCAGTTGTTGGGGAAATATCCATCATTACGGATACAGTATGCGCGGTTTGTATGTGGCCTATTTCCTGATGAAAGATGTATTGAGAGAAGCCGGAAAGCTGAACGAAGCGGAACGTACTTTGCGCTGGTATGCCATCACCAATGAAGTATATCCTAAACCCACGGTTAATGGCATTGATATAGATACTTTCAATACGCAGACGCAGGGGCGCATGGCAAGTATCCTGATTATGGAAGATACTCCTGAGAAACTTCAATATCTCCGTTCTTTCTCCCGTTGGATAGATTATGGTTGCCGTCCGGCATTCGGATTGGCCGGTTCTTTCAAAAAAGACGGTGCTTGTTTCCACCATCGCAATAATTACCCGGCTTATGCGGTCGGCGGTCTGGATGGTGCCACGAGTATGATTTATCTGTTGAGCGGAACAGGATTCAAAGTATCTGAAATAGCGCACGAAACAGTAAAGAATGTATTGCTCACTATGCGTTTCTATTGTAATACCAAGCAATGGGCTCTTTCCATGTCAGGACGCCATCCCAATGGAAAGGGACAGTTGATCCCTATACAATATGCTACTTTGGCCTTGGCTGGCACTCCCGATGGAAAACAAAAATACGATCCTGAACTGGCTGCTGCTTATCTGCGTCTGGTTTCTTATACGGAAACTCCTGATAAGAATTCTCCTGATTATCTACCGAAAGCATCTACTGCCAATGAACAGAAATTGAAACAACTATTTGAAGCACAGGGATTCCGCCCCGAACCCGATCCGCAAGGTAATTTGGCGTTAGGGTACGGCTGTGTTTCAGTACAGCGCCGGGATAATTGGGCTGCTGTGGTACGTGGGCATTCCCGTTACCTTTGGGCAGCCGAACATTATCTGGATGCTAATTTCTTCGGTCGCTACCTGGCTCACGGAAGTATGCAGATATTGACCGGAAAACCCGATGAAATGGTTACTTTTACAACCAGTGGTTGGCAGGAAGCAGGCTTCGATTGGAACCGTTTTCCCGGTACGACGACTATTCATTTGCCATTCGATCAGCTTCGTGCCAAAGTGATGAATGTAGATACTTTCTCAGGTATGGAAGAAATGCTTTATTCCGACGAGGCTTTTGCAGGTGGCTTGTCTCAGGCAAAATTAAATGGTAACTTCGGCATGAAGCTTCACGAGCATGACAAGTATAACGGTTCACACCGTGCCCGTAAATCTTATCACTTCTTCAATGGAACGATCGTATGTCTGGGAACGGATATTGAGAATACAAATGAAGAGTTCCCGACAGAGACTACCGTTTTCCAGTTGGCAGCCACTACTCCTGAAATGCATGATTATTGGGTAGCTTATAAAAGTGACGGACAGACCTATATCGATCCTAACGGAGTAGGATATTATCTGTCGAAAAACTCGATGAAAGCGGCGAAATATGAAAGGAATTTCCCACAAGTTACCGTAGGTGAACGTAATCCGAAACCCACTTCCGGTGATTGGGTCTCATTGGTATTAGAGCATGGAAAAGCTCCGAAAGGTGCTTCCTATGAATATGCTGTCCTGCCCCGTACGGATGCAGCTTCCTTGAAAGCTTTCGCAAAGAAACCGTCTTACAAGGTATTGCAACAGGACCGCAACGCTCATATCGTCCGTTCTCTGACTGATAACCTGACTTCATATGTGCTTTTTGAAACACCACAGGCATTGCCTGAGGAGGGATTGCTACAGAAAGCTGATACTTCCTGCCTCGTCATGATACGTGAAGACAGAGATAAGCTCTTATTGACCGTTTCCCAACCGGATCTGGCACTATATCGAGGTCCGAGCGATGAGGCTTTTGACAAGGATGGCAAACGTATGGAGCGCAGTATCTATTCGCGTCCCTGGATTGATAATGATAGTGGTGAAATACCTGTAACCGTTACTTTAAAGGGTGAATGGAATGTTGCAGAAACTCCTTATTGCAAAGTGATTTCCAAAGATAAGCAGCAGACTGTTTTGCAATTTACGTGCAGAGATGCCGCCAGCTTCGATGTGGAACTGAAAAAATAATGAAGTTAATCCTTAAAATAGAACTGTGATGAAAGTAAAGAATATAATGTTGTGTGCAACGGCTGTCGTTCCTTCTTTGGCTTGGGCGAAAGAGTTGCCTAATATCATCTACATTGTTACCGATCAGCAGACAGCCTCTGCGATGAGTTGCATGGGAAACGATGACTTGCATACTCCGAATATGGATAAACTGGCACAGGCGGGTGTTCTGTTCCGTAATGCCTATTGTTCTACGCCCCTGAGTGGACCTGCCAGGGCAGCTATGTTTACAGGCTATACTTCGCACGAAGTAGGACTTGCCCGAAATGGTACGCCGATACCGGATTCATTGCGTACCCGGACTTTGGGAACACTGATGCAAAATGCCGGTTATGATTGTATCTATGCCGGTAAATGGCATGTACATACTGCCTCCATGCCGGATAAAGAGTTTGGTTTTACTACTATCCATCCTCATAGTGATAATGGGCTGGCGGAAGCCTGTGTCGGCTTTCTGGAACAAAAACATACCAAACCCTTCTTCTTGGTGGCAGGATTCGATAACCCGCATAATATTTGTGAGTACGCACGTAGCCAGAATTTGCCTTGGGGGAATATAGAAGACCTGCCGCAGAATGAGTGGCCGGGACTACCTCTTAATTTTGCTAAGAATCCCTATGACGCTGATGTTATCAGTTATGAGCAGAGCCTGAATTATTCGGCTTATCCTACCCGTAACTATACTCCGGATGATTGGCGCCGTTACCGGAACCTCTATTACCGTCTGGTTGAAAAGGTGGATGCGGAAATCGGTAAGATTCTGAATGCTATAGACAAACAGGATTTATGGAAGAATACAGTCGTGATATTTACTAGTGATCATGGCGACGGAGTGGGAGCACACCACTGGAACCAGAAATCGGCTTTATATGAAGAGGTGGTAAATATCCCTCTGATTGTAACCTTACCGGGAAAGAAGAATGCCGGCAAGGAGATGCCGCAACTCGTGAATAATGGTGTCGATTTTTTTGCAGCAGTTTGCGACTGGGCAGGTATCCGGCTTCCTGAAGGGCTGCATGGTGTCTCTTTCAGATCGTTGGTAGAGAAAGCTGATCCGTCATTGAGGCATCAGGACTATATCGTAACCGAAACTACTTTCGATAAAGGTGGAAATACACGTGGCTGGGCTTTGCGTACCTCTCGCTATAAATATGTGTTGTATGACAAAGGCCGTTACCGTGAGCAACTTTTTGATATGGAAAAAGACCGTGGCGAAATGCGGAACCTCGCCATCGAGGAGAAATACAAAGAGATCCTGTTGCAACACCGTGAGTACCTGCACGACTGGATGAAGTTGCATCATGTAGCGCAGATACGTAAAGATGTACATACGATTCCGGGCGTAAATCCGGAATAAGATGAATGATTACCCCAACAAGCTGCGGACTGCCGCTTGGTAAGTTTCCAGCTTGTTGGACTTATGAATCGCCTTTTTTGTCTTTCGGTCTCCGTCCGGCATCAGATATTCCCAGAAGTTTTTCATTTTCGTCAGCAGTTGTTTGTCTCCCCCTTCCAGAAGATTGCCATACTGGGCAAATACGTCAGCATGGAACAATCTGAGTCTCTCCTGCATATCCTTTTCAGAAAGCGGATGTCCCTGTTGATACTCCAAAGCTAAGGCGGGATTAGCAAGCAGTCCACGACCTATCATGATACCTGCCAGTCGTGGAAAGCGTTCGCTGATAGTCTGTATATCTTCTACTGTAAGTAAATCACCGTTATAAATAAGCGGATGGCTGCATTCGTTGTAGAAGGCTTCAAAACCTTTTAAATCCACTTCCCCTTTATATTGTTGTTTTCCCAATCGGGGATGCATGATGATATGTGTCAGTGGCAGTTCATTCAGCAAGGGTAGCAAAGCCAGACTTTCTTCCGGGTTCTCCCAACCCAACCTCATCTTGACAGAGAACTGAAGGTCGGGGTGATTCTTTATGGCAGCAGTCAGCAACTCCCGTACCTCTTCGGGATAAGGAAGCATTCCCGAACCATTGTGCCGTTTAGCCAAAAGAGGGAAAGGACATCCCAGATTTATGTCCACATTCTTATATCCTTTTTCGATGAATAGGGCAATTATCAGCTCCATTTTGTCCACATCGGGAGCAATTAGTTGCGGAATAAGCTGCACGCCACGGTTGTTTTCCAGAGTAATTTCGCGCATGTCTTTTTTTCGGATTTCTCCGTGCTCTACACGTACAAAAGGAGTATAATAGCTCTCTACACCACCGAATATACGGGCATGCGCTTGTCGGTAAATAGCCTCGGTGTAACCTTGCAGCGGGGCAAAATGAATGGGGAGGGTACTCTGCATATCAATCAGTTATTCAATATTTCTGCAAAGGTAACTATTTTAGCGGAATAACCATGTTCCATAAAACCATACCTGAACTATACTTGCTCCGTACCAACCTCGTACTTTCGTCGTGTAGAGGTACCTCTGAGTGGAGAATGTACGGAGCAAGTACGGTTCAGACAACTTCCAGACATGTAGCAGAGTAATTGCTACAAATATTCTTCCGGGATTTTTAATTTTGCTGGAGACCGAATTCTACAGGTTGCCCATGTTGGCAATGAACAGTGAGAATGGTATTCTCTCCGTCTGCAGTCAGGATTACTTTTTCATTAGGTATACTGATTTTCCATTTTCCTTTTAATTCAAGTCTCTTTTTAAGAACGCGGCTGGGGTTCTTGGTGGTATATGCCTTTTCCTCAATATTTAGGTTTGGATCGCAAACGCTCATAATGATATTCGCTTTGTCCCTCCTATACATAACCATTGTTTCTGCAGGAATAAGGTTAAGCAGGCTATCCCGTTGCGAACGATAGGTTTCGAAGACAGCATAGGCAGTAATATCGGTTAATCGGTCGTGAACGATATGTGCACTATCATTTCGTTGTAATACTTCGTATGTTTGCAAAGCCTCATGTTCTTTTAATTCCTGTTCGGTTGGCTGTATCCATACGAGGTATTCATACGTTCCGTTTTTAGGGGCTTTTCCATGTTCAATCCATGCTGAAGCGAAAGTGCCCTGTGTTACAGCACGTGTTTTTTCATGACGGGATTCTTGTTCCGTGATCTGTATTTGTACATTACCGTCTTTCACGAAATAGTGGTTATTGTAACCGTCCTTGATAGAAAGTAACTTTTCAGTAGTACCGGAAAGTTTCTTTTTGAAACCAATCTCTTTTTCTTCTTCTCCGTTAACGAGGATGGTGCTCTTTCCCTTTTGGAATGTACTTTGGAAGAGAGTTGTTTCGGTTGGATATTCGTTATTGCTGTTATGAATACCTGTTCCTAAACAGATCATCCGGTTTTCAAAGCAGAAGACGGATTTGCGGGCCATGAAATCCGGAGTGAAGTTTTTCAGTTCACGTTCCATCAGTTTCGTAACAAACATGCCGTTTTTCCCTTCCAGTGAACTACTGCCTGAGAAATTTTCTTTGGAATGTGCCATGGTAGTTCCCGGTAGCGGGCTATCCAGTAATTCGAATGGTAAGTGGATGGTCGTAGTTCCCGGTAGGCGATTCCAATCCCAACCGTTCTCATCGTAACCGCTGGCAAGGCGTGAGGGGTATCCCATAATCTGGACGGAACCATAACTCTGATAACGTCCGTAGCGGTTATCTTTCCGGTAAATTTCAGATCCCCAGACGTCAGTGGTATATCCTTTTAAGGTTACCATCCAATCGCTTCTTCGGAAAATACCTGCTGCTCCATAGTTATATACAAAGAATCCTTGTGGGGCAGAGGCGGGAGTAATGCCTTGCGTTTTGAAGTAACGTGCTTCCGGCGTATCCTTTTCACAAAGCCGTAGATAGTCTGCTGCCAAATGATGATCAAAGGTATTACCTTCTCCTGATAAGTCTCCTGACAGGGCTAGATAAGCAAAAGCTGCTACATCATCCGCTTTCATCGAGCCGCCGAAAGGATGTCGTCCGCTGATGCCAACTCCCCATTCATATTTGTTGGAGTAGTTGCGCATGGCAATAAAGGCGGATTTCAGTACTTGACGGGCTTCTTCGGTAGGTTCATAGATTGTCTTATTGGTTAAGGAGATGAATTGCCCTATCATGGCAAGGACACCTGTGGTATAGGCCGGATAGAAACCGCCATGGTGGAAAGTGGTTCCGTCTACTTTGATACCTCCGATAGTGCCCGGAGTGTATTGAAGAGAAGAGGATATCCAACGGGAAAGACCTTTCAGTGCGCGTACTCGTTCTCGCTCGTCAGTGAACAGTAGTGCTGAAACTGTTTTAGCCATTAAGAGGGTGTGCCAACTGTCCAGTAGTTCATCTCTGCCGTATTGGTAAGGCTGACGGGTTTCTTGCAAGGCAGACCAGAATATGAGGGTGGATAAGATATTATCACGGTTGGGAGCTTTCCAGATGACGTCGCGCATTAACCAGGCTGTAGTATAAATTTTCCGTACCTGATATCCGTAATGATGATTGGTTCCCATTCCGCTACCGAAGGAGAAGCCCTGATTGATGGCGAAGTCCCAGACGGTGAAGTAATTCTGACGGGAAGTTTCGGAATGATTGTAATAAGCATCGTAAGCGAATCCGGAGAGCATTGTTTCCAGGTCATTCCAGGATATTTCTCCTTTGGAACGGTCCAGTTCATCGGGAGTCAGGATAGGGGCACCTGTGAATCCAGTTCCGGAGCGTTGAATATTGGCTTTCTGAAAAACATTGTATGCTTTGGAAACTGCTTCCTTCGGCGCTTTCTGAATATCGAGGGCAGTAGTTAATCGCTGTTCTACGGTACGCAGTTCGTCTTTTTCTGCTTGATTGAGGGTGGAAGGTAATGGAATATCATACCTATATTGTTCCCATTGCCAAACCCGGCACCAATGCCACAGGTCACGATACGAGAGGGAGTTATTGTAAGGCATCTGTAAGTCGGGGGTAGTGCGGTCGTTCATCTTTTTCACAGGGAAAGTCAAGCGGTCCAGAAATATGCGACCTTTTCGTTCAGGGGCTATCAACCGATAGCTTGCTATTTCTTTGTTTTGTTTATCTCCTTTCATGTGCTGGAAGCCGATCCAGCAAGCGCGCCAACCAGCCGATGCCAACTGGAAACTGAACCAATAAGAGACATCTCCTTGGGGGGAAAGGAATTCAAAACGAATGGAATCTTGTTGAGGGACTTCATTATAAATCCATAAGGTTATTCCGTATGAATTTTCCATTCGCTCATCAAGGGTGAGAGGCTGTTCAAGAGCAACGTTGAGCTTGGAACCGGAACGGAAATCCCATTTCAGACTCTGTTTCCCTTCTTTATAATACTGAGTAGATAAAGTTATCTTTCCCTTATCACTTGTTTGAAACTGCTTGGGAATCCCAGTCTCAAAACCTATCAGTTGGGCAAAGGATACTTGACCGCATAGCAGCGCAAGGATGAATAGCAAGTGTTTTCTGGTCATAAGGCATATTGTTTTTAAGTTTTTAAAAAGAGGGAGAGGAACCTCACGGTCACTCTCCCCATACATATCAAATTGATTAAGGTCTATTTGATTTCATTTTAAGGTTAGAAGTTATGTGTAACTAAATGATTATTCCCAATATTTGTTTTGTTTTAGCTTAGTATTCACACCCAGTTCTTTGGTGGGGATAGGAAGAAACTGGTGCTTTTCCGATGTTCTTTGAGCGTAGGTAGCTGCACCGATGAAATTAGTACCGGTAGCCCAACGAGAGTCTTTTGTAGCAGCACCTAAATCATCGTGGATCGCTTTCTCGTAAATTCCCCATCGTACCAAGTCATATTTACGTAAAGATTCAAAACATAATTCACGGGCACGTTCGTCACGTACAGCTTGCTGAAAATCGCTATAAGATAAATTCTTCAGAGGATCGATTCCGGCACGTTCGCGTACTTCATTAATAGCTTCGTAGGCCGATGTTGTAGGACCTTGGTTGGCTTCGTTTTCAGCTTCAGCAAGCATTAACAGTACATCTGCATAACGTAATAGTGGGTAATTCTCAGGGGTATAGTTTTTGTGCTTTGTTGCAGCACTTTCCCATTCACGACGGAATTTTCCACAGGACCGTTGTACGATTTGCTTTGCAGTCCATTCTACCTTTTCTTCTTTGGCATTGATTTGGTAAGGTGCGATAGAGAGATCGCGACGCTTGTCTTTTTCGTCAAATAGATCCCAAAGTATTAGTGTGGGGGCGTAGAAACCGTAGGCATATCCATTACCTGGATTTGCAGTACCTTTCTGGATATTACCTATTACATTGCCAATGCGTCCAGCTGTGTAGCTACCATCGTCGCGTGTACCTATAAATTCGGCTTCCCAGATAGATTCATTATATTCTGTATCATAAGTATCTGAAGCCATTGCTTTCCACATGGTATAAACATCAGGATTCAAGTGATGCTTATTTGAATTTTTAACTTGGGTTGCCCAGTAAGCTGCTTTTTCGAAGTAGGCTTTTCCATCACTGGAAATTTTTCCGTCAAATGGATAACAAGCACGCCACAAGTAAACGCGGGCAAGTACGCCCATAACTGAATTCTTCTTAACATATGACGGAGATAAATCATAGTTTGTATTATCTACCATATCTACGCAATCTTCCATTTCCTGGATAATCCAATCCAAAGCTTCAACATGCGAAGTTGCTTCTTTGGATGAATTGTTTACGTCCTTGAATGATTCTGGACGAAGAGGAACTTCGTACCATCCTTGAACTAATAAGAAGTGGTAGTATGCACGAAGAAATTTGGCTTCACCTTTGATTCGGGTTTTTATAGCATCTTCCATGTCAGCACCATCTACATTCTCTATTAGCATATTGGCATTATTAATCCCTTTATATAGAGTTTCCCATGCCCCCCAGATATATTGTTCGCTAGGGCTATGATCATTACCATATACGTAGCTGGCTGTTTGGCCTTCAGGGCGTTGGTAGTAGCTCAGATCATCTACATTGGAAATCATACATGAGTAATAGTTACCATAAGTTTGTTCGTAAACTAGTGTGTAATAAACTCCGGCCAAAGCCATTGTACATTCCGATTCGTTTGTATAGAACGTTTGTGGGGCAACAAAATCATAAGGTTTCGTATCTAAAAAGCTATCGCAGGAACTGATGGCCATTGTGGCACATAGGGCGAGGCTGATATTTCTCAAGCTTTTATATATTGTTTTCATATTCTGTTTTTTATTAATTAGAATGTTACATTTAATCCCACAGACATATTGAATGAACGTGGATAAGGTGACCAGTCGAATCCTGGGGTCAAAATAGAATTACGAGTTGACACTTCAGGGTCATTACCAGAATATCCAGTGATTGTTGCTATATTTTCTGCTGACACATAAAGACGTGCACTACTGATATGAAGCGGTCTTAATGTCTTAGGCAGGAAATTGTATCCTAAAGAGATAGTTTTCAGTTTCAGGAATGAACCATCTTCTACATATAGTGAACTGTATTCTGCAGCACCATTTGCTTTTGCACGTGGAATATTACTAGTTGGATTATCTTCAGTCCAGCGGTTAACGTATCCTGCAAACATATTGGTGTTCTTTTTACCTCCAGGATTTTCGAATACAAGGCGGTTGGCATTCAGAATGTCGTTGCCATAGCTCCATTGCAGGAAGATATTCAGATCCCAGTTTTTGTAGGTGAAGTTATTGCTGAAACCACCAATATGTTTAGGCTGTCCATTACCGATTGTCGTTTTATCTTTGTCAGTAATTGTACCACTATTATCCAGATCTTTGTATTTCGGATCGCCTGGTTGAGTATTGGCTACGTAATAAGGAATACCTTCTTTAAGAGTATAAACCTTTTTTCCATTTTCTTCAGTAATATTGAAATCCTCATATTTATAAGTTCCTTCATAGATGAAACCATACATTTTGCCTGCTGCTTCACCCTTTTTGCTAATGTATGCAGGTGTGGTACGATATTTATTATCCCAAGTAATGTAGCTAGTAATATCTTCCTGACCTGAGTTCAGAGAAATAATCTTGTTCTTATTGAACGCGATATTAAAGTTGGATGTCCAGTTAAAATCTTTGGTTTTAACGTTTGTTGTTTCCAGTGTAAGTTCAAAACCGTTATTGCGCAACTTACCTACATTTAGGGTGGCTGTTGCAAAGCCGGAACTAGCTGCAATATTAGCATCAAGTAGTAAATCTTTTGTGGTTTTGATATAATAATCCATCGTAAGATTAATACGTCCGTTTAGGAAACCTAAATCGATACCGAAGTCTAACTGTTCTGTTGTCTCCCATTTTAATTTCTCATTTTCCATACTACTTAGTACATATCCTTGATTGAACTGTCCGTTCCAGGGATATTTATATACATCATCACTGGTAACAAGGTGAGCCATATATTCATAATTACCAATACGGTTGTTACCTGTTTGTCCATAACTGAAACGTAATTTACCATTTGATAGCCAGTTTACATCTGACATAAAAGCTTCACGTTGGAATGCCCAGGCCAATGAACCAGAAGGAAAGTAACCCCAGCGATTATTTTTTGCAAATTTGGAAGAACCGTCAGCACGCATAGTGGCAGTTACATAATAGCGAGAGTCATAGTTGTAGTTGATACGTCCGAAGTAGGACATCAATGTATTTTCTCCCTTTGATGATGTTACAGAAGGAGTAGATGAACCTTTGTCCAAACCTGCCATTCCATAGGAATCTTTAGCTATATGTTCTGCTGTAATGGAATAGATGTAGCTTGTATTCTTCTGGAAAGAAAGACCTGCCAGTGCATTAAAGTTATGCTTGTTTTTATTGAACTGATAGGTAAGAGTATTTTCGTTCAGATAACTTCTTGCTTCTGATTTGTACAGATAAGCATTAATACCTTTACTTTGTGTATTTGAAGGATGTGAGTTACCCGTACGAGTCATTGAACTGTTGAATTCTTCATTCGTATAGTCTCTTGAAGTGTATCCGGCAGCAATTTTCAGTTTCAATCCTTTGATGAATTCGTAATCCGCACTAACATTGAATTGTAAATTGTTAGTGGTTTTGTGACGATATTCATTACGTGCAGAATGTACTGGGTTAAAACGGTAGTCTTCTGTCATATTGACACCTTCATCATACATCTGGTTTAACATGTCTGATCCGGTAGGTGATACGGGACGAAATGCCCATACACTATACATGTAGGCTGTAGACATGGCTGTCGTAGCGGTTGAGGCAGTAGGACCATCTTGTACATTACTGGCATAGTTACCTGTGAAATCAACTTTCAATCTCTTATTTACTTTTTGGCTCAGGTTTACACGTCCTTGATAACGTTTTAAGCCAGATCTGATGATGATACCTTGCTGATCGGTATAAGATAATGAAGTAGAATATTTAAGATCGCCCTGTGAACCTGTCATAGAAACATGATGATTATGACTTAACGCTGTACGATAAATATAGTCTTGCCAATCATATGTTGGAGCATATCTATAATCTTCGAGAGAACCATAAAGGTCAGTAATATAGTTACTTTCAAAATCTGCATCATCAAGAAGTTCGCGTTGCAATTGAACAAACTCATATGCATTCATCATATCTGCAGTGTTTTTCACCTGACCTACTGTCATGCTACCATTATAAGTGATTGTAGGTTTACCTGCGCCACCTTTTTTGGTGGTAATAATAACAACACCATTTGCACCGCGTGCGCCATAGATAGCAGTTGCAGATGCATCTTTTAAAATATCAATAGATTCGATATCGTTTTGGTTAAGTGCACTCATGGTAGATGTTTCTTGAGGGAATCCGTCAACTACATAAAGAGGTGCGGTACTTCCTGTTAATGAGCCGGCTCCACGAATAACAATGTTGAAATTGTCGCCTAAACCACCATCAGAGGATGAAACTTGTACACCTGCAATACGACCACCTAAACTTTCGGCAATGTTGGTGACAGGAGCTTTAACTAGATCGCTCATATTAGCCGATCCAATAGAACCTGTCAAGTCGCGTCTTCTAACGTCACCATACCCAACAGCTACAACAACAACTTCATCCAATGCTTGAGCATCTTCCTGTAATGTAACATCGAATTTTCTTTGATTTCCGACTTTTACATCTAAAGTTTTATATCCGATAAAAGAAAATTGTAAGACATCAGAGTTTTTTACGTTACCTAACTTAAACTCACCATTTACGTCGGTAGTAGTTCCATTAGTAGTTCCTTTCACAACGACGCTGACTCCGGGAAGTTCTCCCATGGCATCAACAACTTTACCTGTAACTTGACTTCCTGTCTGTGCCTGTACGCCTAATACGCAGCAAAGAAAAGTTGCCAATAGCATTAAGGTTACTTTCTGTTTCATAAATATTAAATTAATTAGTTTTTAAAAAAGGTTGTTCTTTCTCGTTAAACGACTCGAATCACAACGCAAATGTATGTGATTGAATAGAAGTCGACTTTAGTTAATAGTTCGCAAAAAGTACGAATTTGTACATTCTTGATAAAGAAACCCTGTTCTGTACGATTCCTTACTTTGTACCCTGGTTCTTCCCGGCCTTTACCTGCTCCAGTAGTGTTGAAAGCTCTTTTACCATCTCCGGATGTGCTGCTGCAACGTTATTTTTCTCCGACGGATCTATGGAAATATTGTACAGTTGAGGTTTGGGATCATTCCCTAACTCCATTTTAGTCCAATGTTCGACAGCGGGTTTATCACTTGGCTCGATGTACTTCCATGTTCCTTGAATAATCGATAAAGTATTGTTCAAATTCTGCTGTACTACATAGTCGCATCCGGTATTATCTTTCCCTAGGAAAGTGGCTAATTGATCACGGCTGTCAGGAGCAACGGTTGCGGGTGTAAGCGGGTGATTCAACAACGCAGCCAAAGAAGCATATACATCAATCATAGAGAATAAAGCTTGCTGTTTACAAGGCTGAATACCGGCAGGCCAACGTACAATGAATGGAATACGTGTTCCGGCTTCATAGGCACTGTACTTTCCACCACGGTATTGTTTCATAGGAGTGTGACCGTTCAGTAGTTCAAGAGCCTGATCTTGATAGCCGTCGTCAATGACAGGGCCGTTATCGCTGCAGAATACAAAGATGGTGTTATCCGCAAGGTTCAGACTGTCCAGAGTGTTCATAATCTCGCCCACAGTCCAGTCCAGTTGCAGGATTACATCACCACGGGTTCCCATACCGCTCTTTCCGGCGAAACGGGCGTGGGGGACGCGTGGAACATGTACATCTTGCGTACCCATGTACATAAAGAAAGGTTCGTCTTTATGCTTGATAATAAAATCTTTTGCTTTACCTGTGATGACATCTGCAATGTCCTCATCCACCCAAAGAGCAGATTTACCACCGGTCATCCAACCGATACGGGGAATACCATTTACAATCGTATTGTTATGTCCTTGACTGGGTTTCAGTTTTACAAGTTCCGGATTCTCCAATCCGGTAGGCCAGTCACCCACTTTGTGGTTATAGTTGACGGTAATGGGATCGTTAGGATCCAAACCTACTACATGTCCGTTCTCAACGAATACACAAGGTACACGGTCAACTGTGGCGGGAATGATGTATTCGTAATCAAATCCTATATCTTGAGTATTAGGCTTTATCAGATGATTGAAGTCCGTACCACCTTTGGGGCCGAGTCCTAGATGCCATTTTCCTACGGCGCCGGTAGCATAGCCTTCTGCCTTGAACATATCAGCCATGGTGACACAGGCTGTGTCGATAATTAGCTCAGAGTTACCCGGAGCGATTCCCGTGTTTTCCTGCCTCCAAGGATACATACCTGTCAACAGACCGAAGCGGGAAGGAGTACTGGTAGAGGAAGTAGCATAGGCATTGGTAAACTGTACACCTTGTCCGGCAAGACGGTCGATATTAGGAGTACTTATCTTGGTAGCGCCATAGCAACTCAAATCGCCGATACCCAAATCGTCGGCAATTAAGTATATCACATTAGGTTTCTGACGGGTGTTGTCAGTGGTTTCCTTTTTCGATGGATTTCCACATCCAGCTATCAGGGCTGCGCCCGGGAGGAGAGACCATAAAGGTGAAAAATGTTTCATAGCTCTTTGACTTTAGATTGTTATTTCTGAGGTCAAAGGTAATGGCTTTCGGGAAATTCTGTGTATAGTAGAGTACAAGTGAAGGGGAAAAACGTACAAAACACGTATCGAGTGTATGTTTGGTACTTTGCCGGCCTCTTGCCTGTTAAGTGGCAAGAGGCGGTTCTTCTTCGTTCTTTTCATCGGAGTTCATATTTTCTCCTTTACGGTATGCCAACGGACTGATCTGGTATACGTCCTTGAAACACTTTGAGAAGTAGCGTGAAGAACTGAAACCTATTTTGTCCGATATCTCGGTAATGTTTAGTTCCGGGTTGTTCCGCAACATCAAGGCGCCTTTTTTCAGGCGGATGGTCAGGATGAAGTCATTCGGTGTTTGCCCGGTGATAGCTTTCAGTTTAGTGAACAGGTTGGTACGTGCCATAGCCATTTCACGGGCGAAGATATTGACATTAAATTCCGTATTATCCAGATTCTTTTCGATGATGCTGATGGCGCGGTCCAGGATTTCCTTGTCTATCGGGTTGGTGGCAAGCATCTGTGCATAAGCTTGTGGTTGTTTACTGAACTTTTCTTGGAGGAGAATGCGTGAATTTACCAGGTTGTTACAACGCGAAATCAACAGATTCGTGTTGAATGGTTTGGTGATGTAATCGTCCGCACCGATACGCAGTCCTTCAATGTTTTGTTCTACGGCAGTCCGTGCGGTAAGCAGTACTACCGGTATGTGGCAAGTATTAAAATCATTTTTTATCTGTTTGCAGAGTTCGGTACCGGACATTTTGGGCATAACGACGTCGCTTACCACAATATTCGGCATTTCCTTCTGTATCAGCTCCAGACCTTCTTCGCCGTCTGCGGCTGTCAGCACTTGATAGAATGGGCGGAAGATGTTTGCCAACATCTCACAAATGGAGGCATTGTCTTCCACGATAACCATCTTGACATCGGGCATGCGCTTAATCGGGGCATTTTCTTCCAATTCAGCTTTGAGTGAAGCATCGATTTCAGAAATTTGCGGTTGTTCTATTTGCTGTACGTCTTCGCTCTTTTTGCTGATTTCCTCAGTATTGAAACGGGCGTTACCCAGGTGAAGGCGGACGATGAAACTGCTGCCCTTGCCCAGTTCGCTTTCTACCTTGATGGTGCCGTGGTGCAGTTCGACGATACCTTTCGTCAGAGCCAGACCGATGCCGGTGCCTACACCGGTGGTGAGACTGTCCATCTGCTCTGTCTGATAGAAACGGTCGAATATCTTATCTACTTCTTTGGCATCGATACCGCTACCAGTATCAGTCACGCGAATTACGGCTTCATTGCCTTCGGTGGTGATGCTGAGTGTGATGGTATCTTCGGCTTGGGTATGCTTGATGGCATTGGATAGCAGGTTATTGATTACCTTCTGCATTTGCTTCTGGTCATACCATACTTCAAGACTTTCACAGTCTTTCTCAAAATTGAAATTGATCTGTTTGCTGCTTGCATATTCCATGAAGATGAGGTAATTCTCATAAAGGAAATGCACTATGTTGTGCGGACTGACTTTTACCTTCATGTGTCCTTGTTCCTGTTTGCGGAAGTCTAGGAGTTCGGTGATCAGTTCGCGCAGTTGGATGCTGTTTTGGTAAATGCTCAGTATCTTATTATAAATGGTGGGTGTGAAGTTTTGCAATTGCATCAGAGTTTCCACCTGCGATACGATGAGTGTAAGCGGCGTGCGGAACTCGTGTGAGATGTTGGTGAAGAAGCGTAGTTTCGATTGGTTCAGCGCTTCCACGTCTTGTATATGCTTTTGTTCGTACTTCAACGATTCACGCAGCTTAATTCTCGATTTGTATGTCTTCACCAGATACCACAAAAGGATACCGGTCACTATCAGATAAATAAGATAGGCGAGCGGAGTCTTATAATAAGGTGGCAGTACATGAATCGTAAGATGCACCTGCGGACAGATGGACTCTTCTTTCCCTTTAGGTTTAATCAGCAGATTGTATGTTCCGGCATTCAGGTTCGTGTAGGTGATGATAGGTTGGCCGCGCGTGCTGTTCCAGTCTTCGGAGAAGCCTTCCAGCTTGTAAATGATTTCATTCTTATTGGCTGCCACGTAGTTGGAGGTGGCGAATTCGATGCTGAACATGGTTTGGTTAGCATTCAGGGTGATTTCCTGTGTATGGCATAGGGATTGCGTCAAAATACCCGTTTCATCGCTCACTTTTACTTCGGCGCCGTTTACGATGAGGCGGGAAAGGATGATCTTGTAAGGCTTCGGGGTGAAATTAAGTTCCAGTTCATTGAATGAGAGCATACCTTGCGTACCGCCAAGGAAGATTTCTCCGTCGCGTGTCACACAAAGGGCGTTTTCATTGACAGCTGTCAGTGGGAAACCATTCTCCACGCTGTAGTTCTGAAACTTTTCCACTTTCTGATCGAAGATGGAGAAGCCCTGATTGGTAATCAGTATCAGTTTACCGCTGACGGGAGATTCTTGTGTATCGTAAATGCAATCACTGACAAGTCCGTTCTTGCCCTTGTCGAAGTTTTCGAAATCGTTGGTAGCGGAACGGTACAGGTCGAGGCCACTTCCCGAAGTAGAGAACCACAAGTTACCCTTACTGTCCTGCATGATGTTGTTCACATTATTGTTGCTGAGGCTGTGTGCCTGCGTTCCGTCGTGACGGTAGTTGGTCAACTTGTTCGTATCGAAGCGGTAGGAGAAGATACCTTCGCCTGTGGCGGCAATCCAGAGCGTACCGCTATTATCTACCTCTACATCTGCAACCATAGCTATTTTACGCCCTTCTTTGCTATCTTTAAAGAGCTGTTGACATTTTCCGGTCTGAGGATTGAACAGGCATACACCGTTTTGGGTAGCGACAATCAATTGGTCCTGGTAGGGAGCAATGTCACGAACGATATTGGACGGAAGAGTTTCCGGATTTCCTTCTTCCATAAGATAATGCGTGAATGTACCTGTGCGGATATCCAGTTTGTTCAGTCCGCCAAGGTGGGTTCCTATCCAGATGATTTCCTTTGCGGGATCATAATAAAGGGCTTTCACGTTACTGTGGGAGATGCTGTTGCGTCCTTGTCCGGCAAGATACCACTTGAACTCACGTGTCCGGCGGTTGTAGAAGTTCAGTCCGCCTCCTTCTGTGCCAATCCACAGATTTCCGTTCTTGTCTTCAATGGTGCGTCCGACTACGGGACTGCTTAATCCTTCTTTTTCATGAATGGAAGCTTTGTATCGGGTATAGATTTCATATTCGGGGTTGAAGTAATTGACACCGCCGAAGTAAGTACCCAGCCATAAAGTACCTTGATTATCTTTTACGATGCACCAGATGGACGAGTGTGTAAGTCCTTCATTCTGCATCTCGTTGGAGGTATGGTTCTGGAAAAGTCCTGTCGTTTTATTGTACCGGTTCAGGCCGTTGAAGGTCCCTATCCAGATATTGCCAAGATTATCCTCACAGCAGGATCTGACAAAATCGGAAGATATGCTATGCGGGTTCTTTGGGTCGTTTCGCAGGTTCTCGATATTTCCGTCTGTTTTCACTCGGAAGAGTCCCTTTTCCCAGCTTCCGATCCACAGTTCGCCTGCATTGTCCTGGTAAATACTGGTGATATTTCCTTTCTCGATGGGGTGAGTTAGCAGATGTTCGTCTATTTTCAGATTGAATACACCTTCGCTGGTGGTTCCTATCCACATGTGTCCTTTGTCTTCGAACATGCAAGATATTTCGATGTTTTCTCCTGCCATCTGGTAGTAAAGATCAAAGTTATCGGTTTGCTCATTATAGCGGTATATTTCATTCTTTTTTCCGATGAAAAGGCCGTTTTTATAATATATGCTATTGATGTTTCCTTGCAGGAGGGTGGTGAAGCGTTGGGTAGTCAGGTCGAACTGGGCAACACCTTCGGTACAGAGCAGGTAGATTTTTCCGTTCTGGTCGCCTGCCATACGGAGCACGGTGTTACAGAAAAGGCTGTAGGGATCGTTTTTGTTCAGTTTGTAAGTCTGTATATCGTTTCCATTGTAACGGTTCAAACCTTCGCGCGTAGCAATCCATAAGATACCATTTTCATCAATATACAAACTGTTGACACTAAACTGAGATAGGCCGTCGTCGGTGGTTAAATGATTGAAAGTGATATTCTGGCTGTGTACGTTTGCTGTAACTATGCTTACTAAAACAAGAAACAGCGTTCTGATAAACTTTTGCACTTTTCCTCCGGTATTTTAAGGTTTCAAACACAAATATAAGGCGTTTTGCTCAAAAGGGGGATGTTTATTGGCTGTTTTTTATGGTTATGTCTGTCGAAATGTATATTTTTGGGCGTTTGTCGGACGAATTTTGACTTTTGCTTTCATTCGGAAGGTGTATATTTGCATACCAATTTTAAATCTATTATAAAATATCATGAATAACCTCCAATCCATTGTATCCCATTTCAATACGAAGGGTACAGTTAACGAAATCCAGCCTTTGGGCAGCGGACTGATTAATGACACGTACAAAGTGACTACTTTGGAAGCCGACGCGCCCGACTATGTATTGCAACGTATCAACCACGCTATCTTCCAGAATGTGGAAATGTTGCAGACAAACATTGAAGCCGTTACCCGGCATATCCGTAAGAAACTTACGGAACAGGGAGCGGATGATATCGACCGCAAGGTACTTTCTTTTATTCCTGCCGATACGGGAAAAACGTATTGGTATGATGGCGAAAACTATTGGCGCATCATGACTTTCATTCCCAATGCAAAGACTTATGAAACGGTGGATGCGGAATATTCTTATTATGCCGGTGTTGCTTTTGGCAATTTCCAGGCGATGCTTGCGGATATTCCGGATACGCTGGGAGAGACGATTCCTGACTTCCATAATATGGAGTTTCGTCTGAAGCAGCTTCGGGATGCCGTGGCTGCGGATGCGGTGGGTCGGGTGAAAGAAGTGCAATATTATCTGGATGAGATTGAAAAGCGTGCAGACGAAATGTGTAAAGGTGAACGTTTGTATCGTGAGGGTAAATTGCCTAAACGTGTATGCCACTGCGATACGAAGGTGAACAATATGATGTTCGATGAAGAAGGGAAGGTGCTTTGCGTAATTGATCTCGATACCGTAATGCCCAATTTTATCTTTTCCGATTTCGGAGATTTCCTTCGTTCAGCAGCCAATACGGGCGCCGAGGATGATAAAGACCTGAATAATGTGAATTTCAATATGGCAATCTTTAAGGCGTTTGCAAAAGGCTATCTGGAGTCTGCAAAAGTCTTTTTGCTTCCAATAGAAATTGAGAACTTGCCGTATGCCGCTGCGTTGTTCCCCTACATGCAGTGTGTTCGTTTTCTGGCAGATTATATTAATGGTGATACTTATTATAAGATTAAATATCCGGAACACAACCTTGTACGTACAAAAGCGCAGTTCAAATTGCTTCAGAGTGCCGAGGAATATACACCGGAGATGAAGGAGTTTATAAAGGAATCATTGGTATAAGGTCTGTTTATAACAGGATGGAAAGGAATAAGACTCACCACAGATTACACAGATTCACACAGATTTATTAATCTAATAATCAGTAAAATAAAATCTGTGTCAATCTGTGTAATCTGTGGTGAATTAATTCATAACCGAAAAGAAATGAATTCTTTAATGCAATCAAAATATGAACAAAAGAACCCCTGCATACTTGGTGTTGAAATCAGCAGTCTTGTTTTTATCTCTGCTTTGTTTTTATCCCTTGTCTGCAACTAACCCCCAAAAGAAAGAAATGAAAGAGTTGAATGTAAAAAAAGTAAGTCTGGCTAATGTAGCAGTAGAGAATATTCCTGCTTTGTTGGATAAAGAAAAGGTGGCTTTTCAGTCGATCAATACGGTGAATTGGAAGGCATTCCCTTATCAGCCGGAGGTGCAGTTCCGTATAGCTCATACGGATGATGCGATTTTGGTTCATTACAAAGTAAAAGAAGCTAGTGTGCGTGCTGTAGCAACGGGAGATAACGGTGCTGTGTGGGAAGATGCTTGCGTAGAATTCTTTTCTATTCCTGCGGGAGATGGAATTTATTATAATGTAGAGTGTAACTGTGTGGGAACTTTGCTGATCGGTGCAGGTGGCGGACGTAGCAATCGCGAACATGCTCCACAAGAAGTAATGGATAAGGTGCAGCGTTGGTCTTCTCTGGGACGCGAATCTTTTGAAGAACGGGTAGGAGAGTGTAGCTGGGAATTGGCATTAGTCATTCCTTATTCTGCTTTCTTCAAACATCAAATCACCAGTCTTGACGGAAAGACGGTTCGTGCCAATTTCTACAAATGCGGAGATAAGTTGCAAACGCCTCATTTCCTCTCATGGAATCCCATTAATCTGGAAAAGCCTAATTTCCACTGTCCCGAATTCTTCGGCACATTGAATTTTGAGTAACTATTTCCAGTCTTTCAAATTATAACTTGCTTCTACCGCCTTTTCTATATCATCGGGAAGGGCGGGGAAGAAGTCTATCCCTGTGATCCGCTCCACTTCATCCACAGTGTTTACATAAGAGTCCAGCGGATTGTTCCCTTCGTTGTTTTTATAGATAAAGCCGATAGCTTTCGGTTTCTTGTGCAGAGAAAGTATCACTTTAAAGAAAGCATCCGGTACAGCTACTTTATGCTCACCTATAGTCTGTGGTTTCCGGTCATAGAAGATAGGGCCGGCTACAATGTAAAGACAACTGTCTTTTTTCACCCACTTGCGGCATTTCTGTTCCAGTTCGTTCCAGTCGCCCCGGTTTAGATTGTGGTGCTGGGGACAGATGTTGGTCATGTAGAAACTTTCTATCATGGCTTCACGGTCCCATTTGTTGTCACCTGCCGGACAAAGATGTCCGCGGTCCCAACCACTACCTTTATAGTCTTGTGTAGTGGCGGCTTTACTTTTAGGCAGGTCAGGGTCAGGACGGAAGTTATTGATTCGCTCGGTATTTTCCTTTAAACGTTCGGGAGTCAGTTTCCAAGCTACCCAGTTGGCTATGCGGGTGTTGGAGTTATAGGATACGAGGTATCCGGTACGTTGCAGAAGAATTTCGGGAGTACCAGGGGTGGTCGTTTGCTTGATGTATATATCAGAATTCAGGGGAAGATTCTGAACGATGGTTTCTGTTTGCTCAGTACCAGTAGCCTTTTCTTTAGAGTTCGTTGTTTGATAAGTGGTGACGATGCCGCATATGATCAGGACAATCAGGAGCACCAGTTGTTTCTTGCTATTCGTTTGTTTTTTCTTCTTCTTTCTCATAATTGAATGGGTAAGGTGGTGCAAAGATAACAAAAAAGGCGGACGAGTAAACCCGACCGCCTTCTGAATAAGGAGTATTCTTTTATTTTACAATGCCTTTGGACTCGCGTACGAAGTTAAGGATATTGTGTATTTCGTCACTCATCGGCACCTGATCCTCAATCTTTTGTAAAGCATCCTGTATGCTGAAGTTACCTTGGTAAATCAGTCGGTAAGCATTTACAATATGGCGCAGAATGCGGTCTGTTACCTGATGCTTGTGCTGTAGCACAACAGCATTAATGCCATGATAACCGGCCGGATTACCATTCATGATCACATAAGGAGGAACGTCTTTCGCAATGCGGCATCCTGACTGGATCAATACCCAGCTTCCGATGTGGCATTGTTGTTGCAAAATGACGTTACTGCTCAGAATGGTGCAGTCACTGATACGGCAATCACCGGCTACAATAGTCTTAAGTCCTAATACGCAGTGGTTACCTATCTGCACATCATGGCAAAGGTGTACACCATCCATCAGGAAGTTCTCGTTGCCGATACGTGTGGCATCTCCTTCATGTGTAGCACGGCTCACAACTACATTTTCGCGAATGTCGTTCTGGTCGCCGATGATCAGCAGACTCTTCTCGCCCGTATAATGGAAATCCTGCGGGACGGTACCGAGTACGGCGCCATGATGCACTTTGTTCCTTTGCCCCAAGCGTGTACCGTCGAGGATACGCGCACCGGACATGATAATACAATCATCTCCAATCTCTACATCGCCTTCGATATATGCAAAAGGCTGAACCGTTACATTCTTGCCGAGCTTTGCGGCAGGATCTACAAATGCTAATGGACTTATCATAGTAATTAGTTTTTAGTTATTACTTTCTGCCTCCTCCGAGCGCTTGGTACAGGCTGATAACAGCCTGCATGCGGTCGAAAGTGTCGGATACCTCGGAGGTTTGTGCACTGAGGTAAGATTGCTCAGCAGACAGAACTTCCAGATACGTTGACGTGCCTAAGTTAAACAATTCTTTTGTATCTTCCGCAGCTTTACGGGCTGAATTTACCTGAATCTCGCGAGAAATGGCTTTTTCGGAGGTCATTTGGTATTGATACAAGGCGTTGCTCACTTCATTTCCAGCTTTCAGCAAAGTGGTCTGAAACTGGATTTTGGATTGCTCTTCCTGTGCTTTGGCCTGTTTCAGACGGGCGATATTAGCACCGCGATAGAATAGCGGTTGTGTCAACGATCCTATGGCGGAAGCCAGTAACTTGCCTGGATTTACAATTGCAGAACCTGCACTGTTAGTCCATCCTGCCGAACCACTCAATGTAATTTGTGGATAGAAAGCTGCACGTGCGCTGTTGGTATCGTAATAACTTGCAGCAAGAGACATTTCGGCAGCTTTTACATCGGGACGGTTAGATAACAGTTGCAAAGGAATACCGGCAGAGAATTCTGTTGGTAATTGCTGGTTTTCCAATACCCCACGTTCTATTTCCTGTGCCGGTTGATTCAGCATCAGGCAAAGAGCATTTTCTGTTTCACGAATACTTTGACGCATACCGGGCAGAGAAGCCAGCACCTGTGCGTAGGCGGCACGGGTTTGTTCTACTCCGGCAGAAGTCGTATTGTATATGCCTGCGTCCTTCATTGCTTCTACGGTTTCCACATTCTTTTTAAGAATATCGGCAGTGGATTCTGTAATCTGCAACTGTCGGTCGAGCATCAACAATGTGTAGTACATATTGGCCACATTGGCAATTACCTGAGTTTGCACGGCTTGTTCATAGAACTGTGTCTGTTTCAGAGACACCTGTGCACCACGTTTCGGGTTCAGTATCTGACCGAAGAGGTCTATTTGCCAGCTTGCTGTGACAGGAAGCGAATAAGTTTGCGTAGCTTTTCCCTTATCCCAACTGCTTACAGTTCCCTGCGGAGACAGTGCAAGCGTGGGAGCATAAGCCAGGCGTGCAGACATCAGTGCAGCTTCCGCTTTCTTCACGTTCAGAGCGGCACTGCGCAAATCTGGATTATTGGCAAGTGCTTGTTCGATGAGCGCTTGCAACTGAGGGTCGGTAAATACTTCCCTCCAAGGCAGGTTACCGAAGTTTGCAGTATCCGCTGCCAGTGTATCGTTCACAGCTGTCGTGTCGCGATACAGTCCGGCAGCCGTAATATCTTCGGGTCTGTCGTATGATTTGTAGATATGGCAACTGCTTAAAAGAGCAGTTGCACACATCAGAGTTATAATTTGTTTCTTCATAATGATAAAAGTATTTATACCTAATACTTATTTAGTGTATTGCTCAATTTCAGGTTCTGCATCAGAATTATCCACATCGGCCCATTCCATCGGTTTAATCTTCTCTTGCAGATATTGGAATGCAACGAACAGAGCCGGTACAATAAAGATCTGAAGAATCATACCGATTAACATACCACCGATGGCAGAAGTACCCAGCGTACGGTTACCATTAGCACCTGCACCGGATGCCAGCATTAACGGAATCAAACCGACAATCATGGCTAGTGATGTCATCAAGATAGGACGCAGACGGGCTGCGGCACCCAGTACGGCTGCCCATGTAATACTCATACCCATCTTACGACGGTCGAGGGCAAACTCAATAATCAAGATGGCATTTTTCGCCAACAGACCCATCAACATGATCAATGCAATTTGCATATAAATGTCGTTGGACATGGACCCCATTATCATCTTTAGCATAGGGATATTACCGATAGCGCTCATACCATTGACAAACAAGAAGCTGCCTAACAGACCGAACGGAATAGACAACAATACGGCAAGCGGCAAAATGTAGCTTTCGTACTGTGCACTCAACAGCAAATAAACAAATACGAAACAGAGCACAAAGATCAACCCTGTGGTGCTACCACTGGTTTCGGCCTCTTCACGTGCCATACCGCCCAATTCATAAGAGAAACCTGTCGGCAGGTTTTCTTTAGCTACCTCAGAGATCGCGGCTAGTGCCTGACCGGAAGTGTAGCCTGTGGCAGGGGCTACCATTACTTTCATGGAAGTATAAAGGTTGAAACGGCTGATGATGTCTGGTCCATATATTTTCTTGATAGATACAAACTGAGTAATAGGGGCCATTTCATTGCCATTGCGCACCTTGATGCTTGCCAGGGACTCAAGGTTCTTGGTCGCGTCTGGTTCTGCCTGAATCATTACGCGGTACATTTTACCGAAGCTATTGAAGTTGGAGGCATACAGACCGCCGAAGTATCCCTGCATGGTACTGAGGATATCGCTCGGGCTGATACCTGCCTTCTTACAAGCAGCAGCATCAATATCCAACATATACTGTGGGAAGTTCGGGTTGAAGCTAGTTTTTGCAGAGTTGATTTCTGGACGTGCTTCCAAAGCAGCGGTATAGTTATTTACCACCTCGAAGAAATGGTTCAAGTCACCACCTGTTTTATCCTGCATATTCAATTCGATGTCACTGGATGCTGAATAGCCTGGAATCATAGGTGGAGCAAAGAATAATACCTGAGCTTCCTTGATGATTTTCTGTGCACGCATGAAAAGCGTAGCATAGACAATTGTCGAATTCTGCATAGTGGATCGTTCCTCCCAGTTCTTTAGTTTGATGATGAGTGAACCGTAAGAAGGACCCTGACCACCGATGAAGCTGAAACCTGAGATTACTGTGCGTGATTCTACTGCCGGATCAGCTGCTACAAGACTATCCACACGATTCAGTACTTCCATAGCGCGTTCTTGTGAAGTGCCTGGAGGCAGTGTTACTACTCCCATAATAGTACCAGTATCTTCGTTGGGTACCATACCGGTAGGTGTGATATTCATGAAGACTATAAGTAGAACGACAGAGGCTGTTACGATACCAGCAGACAACCACTTCTTCTGGATGAAGAAAAGTACATGCTTTTTGTATTTCTTTACAATGTTGTCGTAGTGCGTATTGAAAGCCGTGTGGAAGCGGTTGACAAATGTCGATTTCTTCTCGCCATGTTCTTCGTGCGGTTTTAGGAAGATAGCGCACAATGCCGGGCTCAGTGTTAAGGCGTTCAATGCAGAGAAGCCGATGGCAATGGCCATAGTCAGACCGAATTGCCGGTAGAATGTACCAGCAGTACCGCCCATAAAGCTAACCGGGATAAATACAGACATCATAACCAGTGTGATGGACACAATGGCACCGCCGAGTTCGTGCATGGCGTCGATGGAAGCTGACCGTGCGGATTTATATCCCTGGTCAAGCTTGGCATGGACACCCTCAACAACGACAATGGCATCATCCACCACAATTGCAATGGCAAGCACCATTGCGGAGAGAGTTAGCAAGTTGATACTAAAGCCAATCAGTTTCAGTACGAAGAAAGTAGCAATCAATGCTACCGGAATGGCGATAGCAGGAATCAAGGTAGAACGCATATCCTGCAAGAAAATATACACCACAATGAACACAAGGATAAATGCCTCAATCAATGTCTTGACAACTTCATGAATAGAGGCAAACAAGAAATCATTGGCACTCTGTGCAATATTAATCTTCAAGCCGGAAGGTAATGTCTCAGATGCTTTGTTAAGCACTTCTTCCAGATCGCTGATGGTCTGTGTCGCATTGGTACCTGCCATCTGGTAGACGATACAGGAAACAGCCTTATGCCCGTTTACAGTATTGTTGAAGTTATAAGACAGACGTCCCAATTCGATTTCTGCAATGTCTTTCAGGCGGAGTACTTCACCATTTTCAAGTGCTTTTACAACGATGTTCTCGAACTCTTCGGGCTGTTGCAAACGTCCTTTGTAGCGGATGGTGTATTGGAAACTTTGGTCACCACGTTCACCAAACTGACCGGGAGCTGCTTCTATGTTCTGCTCAGCCAAGACACCGGCTACGTCGTTGGGTACTAATTTGTATTGCGCCATGATGTCAGGTTTCAGCCAGATACGCATGGAGTAGTCCTGGCCCAACACGTTAGCGTCACCTACACCGCTTACACGCTTCACCTCAGGAATGAGGTTGATGTTGGCATAGTTTTCAAGGAACTCAATATTATACTGGTCAGTTTCATCGTAGATAGAGAACACCATCAACATGGAAGTCTGACGCTTCTGGGTGGTTACACCCACTTTGGTAACTTCAGCAGGCAGCAGACCTTGTGCCATAGATACGCGGTTTTGTACGTTGACGGCTGCCATATCTGGGTCAGTGCCCTGCTTGAAGTAAATGGAGATATCAGCAGAGCCACTGTTGGAGGCATTAGAAGTCATGTACATCATATTTTCCACACCATTGATCTGGTCTTCCAGGGGTGCGATGACGGAATTCAATACCGTTTGGGCATTGGCACCTTGATAAGTGGCGCGCACCGAAACGGTAGGAGGCGCAATGTCCGGATATTGGGTGATAGGCAGTGTAGCCAAACCAATAAGTCCCAGGATAACTATCAGGATGGAGATTACCGTTGATAGTACCGGACGGTTAATAAATCTATCTAATTTCATGTTAATTATTTAGTGATTAGGGAATTAGTGATTAGCGGCTACGCTATGTTATACCGCAGATGCTTATCGCTAACCGTTAAACGTTAATTAAATGCCGTTTGGATATTACCTTCTCTCTGGTCTTTTAGAGCCTTCTGATATTCTGCTTCTTTTTCGGCAGGAGTGATGGGGGTGATGCTTTGTCCATCTCTTAGATTTTGTACACCTTCGGTAACGATTTTGTCACCTGCCTTCAGACCATCTGTTACATAATAATATTTACCATCGTTCAAGTTGAATACTTTGATTTCAATATTTTTCAGAGTGTTGTCTGGTTGCAGCACAAATACGAATTTCTTGTCCTGAATTTCCGTTGTGGCCGATTGAGGAATCATGATTATATTATGCAACGGATTGGGGAATACTACATTACCGGTACTTCCGCTACGCAGCACATTGTGCTTGTTGGGGAAGAGGGCGCGCATAGTTACCGAACCGGTAGTCTGATCGATAACGCCGCTGATGGTTTCTACGCGGCCACTGTCGGCATACATGGTTCCGTCGATGAGTTGTAATTGTACATCGGGCATTCTTTCCAGAATTTCCTTGATGCTACCACCCTCGCGGATCTGAGACAGCAGTTGTCTTTCGGTCATGGAGAAGTAAGCATACATTTCAGAAATATCGGCTACAGTAGTCAGCGGGTTGGCAACGGAAGGGCTAACCAAACTACCTACACGGTAGGGGATATTACCTACTACACCATCGCTGGGGCTGGTTACACTGGTATACGACAGATTGTTCTTGGCGTTTACTAATTGTGCTTCAGCTTGTGCTAATTGTGCTTTTGTTTGTGCCAGTTGATTCTCTGCCATCTGCAAGTCATAATTGCTGATGATGTTCTTTTTGTTTAATTCACGCTTGTTGTTTACGGTAAGTTCCTGCGTGTTCACGGCAGCTTTGGCTGTTTCAACAGCAGCTTTGGCTGAGTTCACAGCAGCTTGATACTGTACGGGGTCAATGCTGAACAACACTTGTCCCTTGCGTACTACTGAACCTTCGTCTACATGCAGTTTGGTGATGAAGCCGCTTACCATGGGGCGGATTTCTACATCTTGTTTACCTCTGATCGTAGCCGGATAGCTGTTCGTTAAGTTGGCAGTGGTTGTTTCCACTGTAATCACTGCAAATTCGGGTGCTTTACCCGTAGTTTTGTCACTTTGTCCGCAACTGAACAGTGACAGGCAACATGCCAATAAAATCAATCTACTCTTCATACTTGTAATTATTCTCTGTCTTTTGGTTTATTTTTTCATCTTGGTAAAAAAGGCTTTTTATGTTTTGTCATAGTTGGATAATACGGAGGACAAAGGGGAAAACTAAAAGCACTCTTCGGGTTTTCCGGCTGCAAAATTATCTATTTTTGAACAGATTAGTTCTATTTGCGTCTATTTTTAACTATGTTTCATACATATCTTATATATAAGTCTCCAATATGCCATTCTAACCAGCTTTTACCTCTCCGGTTTCTATATTACAGAAAGGAATAATATTCTCATTACGAGTGAAGCTATTTCCCATTACGACTGAAGCTAGCTCCCACTACGACTGAAGGTACTTCCCACTACGACTGAACTCGTGTTTCATTGCGACTGATTGTTGTGGAACACCCAGTGGATTGTCACACAGGTAGTTGCCCGCTTTCTCAGGGTCTTGCTAAAGTATCTTCTCTTTCATCCTCCCGATTGAACCTTTCCTTTGTTTTATCTGTTTTTACTGTCTTCTTGCTCTTTTTTGATTAAAATACTGTAAAGCATTCTGTTTATTAAGGGATAACCTTTATTTTTGCAGCATATTACGTAATAAATATTTAGATATGAAGTCTCTTTTCAATCGTCTGGCAGGTGTTGCCGTTGTTGGTGTCGTGCTTTATTCTTGCGCCAGCATCGGTCGTCCGGAAGGTGGTGCTACTGATGAAACCCCTCCACGCTTCGTAGGTAGTACGCCTGCGCCGGGCGCGCTTAATAATAACCGGAAGAAAGTTACGATTGAATTCGATGAATTCATCAAGCTTGAGAAACCCGGGGAGAAGATCGTGATTTCTCCACCTCAGGTGCAACAACCGGAGATAAAAGCGAATGGGAAGAAGGTGGTAATCACCTTAAAGGATACTCTCAAACTGAATACTACTTATTCGATAGACTTCTCTGATGCTATTCAGGACAATAATGAAGGTAATCCGTTGCCCGATTTCGGGTTTACTTTCTCCACGGGTTCCGTTATCGACTCGATGGTGGTTTCCGGTACCGTGCTGAATGCAGCCAATCTGGAACCGGTGAAAGGTATGCTGGTAGGTATGCATTCCAATTTAGCTGACTCGGCCTTTACTACGATACCTTTTGAACGTGTAGGTCGTACCGACAGTCGCGGACGTTTCACAATTCGGGGTGTTGCTCCGGGCGAATACCGCATCTACGGATTGCAAGATGCTGACCAAAACTTCTATTATAGTCAGCCCACTGAAATGATTGCTTTCGAAGACTCCCTGATTATTCCTGCCATGGATGAACGGACACGTCTTGATACACTCTGGAAAGATTCTCTGACGATAGATACGATCATGGAGAGAGCTTATACTCATTTTTCTCCGGATGACGTTATATTGCGCTGTTTCAAAGAACGGGTTTTGTCGCAACGTCTCATCAGGAGCGAACGTCCCGAATCCCGGAAATTCTCTTTCTATTTCTCTACTCAGGCTGACAGCCTGCCGTTGTTGAAGGGACTGAATTTCGATGAAACCAACGCTTTCATCGTGGAGAAGCCTACCGGACGCATTGATACGCTTCATTATTGGATAAGAGACTCTTTGATCTATAAGATGGATACTTTGAAGATGAGTCTCACTTACCTCTATACGGATACACTCAACCAGTTGGTACCGCGTACAGATACTCTGAGACTTGTATCGAAAATTCGGCCTAAGTCCGAGAAAGAACTTGAAAAGGAACGTGAGAAGAAAGAAAAGGAACTGGAAAAAGCCAAAAAGAAAGCGGAGAAAGAGGGTAAGGAGTATGTAGAACCGACGGTATTCTTACCTGTAGATGTATATGCACCGGGTACGATGGATATCTACGACTACATCTCTCTTACGTTTACTGAACCGTTGGCAACTGCTGCTGATGGTGCCATTCATCTGAAACAGAAAGTAGACAGTTTGTGGAATGATGTCCCTTACGACTTTGTTCCGGACTCTCTGAATCTGATGCGCTATAATGTTTATGCAGATTGGGTGCCCGGTGAAAGCTATGCTTTTGAAGTCGACTCGACGGCTTTTCATGGAATATATGGCCTTTTCACCGATAAGATAAAGAAAGAATTTAAGGTGAAGAAACCTGAAGAGTATGGGCAAATATTCTATAATGTGACGGGAGCGGATTCGATTGCTTTTGTAGAATTGCTGGACGCACAGGATAAAGTGGTACGTACAGTGCCGGTTGTCGATGGTAAGGCAGATTTCTACTTCCTGAATCCCGGCAAATATAGTGCGCGCCTTATAAATGATACGAATGGAAACGGTGTGTGGGACACCGGAAAATACGAAGACAAACGGCAACCGGAGAAAGTGTATTACTATCCTCAGGTGATAGAACTGAAAGCTAATTTCGACTTGACCCAGGATTGGAACATACATGAAAAGCCGCTGGATAAACAGAAACCGGATGAACTCAAAAAACAAAAACCAGATGAAGACAAGAAAAAGAGAAACCAGAATAACCGCAGCTCCGGCAATAACCGGTAAGCGCGGATGGGTGTTCTGCCTGTTGGGAGCACTATTACTTACGATGATGTCCACGCCTGCCAAGGCACAATGTACGGCTCAAAACACCGCATTTCAGTCCGGCGAGCACGTGATGTACGATTTATATTTTAACTGGAAGTTTATCTGGAAGAAAGTGGGGCTGGCAAGTCTGACCACCTTCTCCACTACTTATCAGTCACAACCTGCCTACCGCTTCAACCTGCTTTCAGTAGGAAGTAAAAAGACCGATTTCTTCTTTAAGATGCGTGATACGCTGACTTGCTACGTCAGTGAAAAGCTGGAGCCGCTCTACTTCCGTAAAGCGGCCGAAGAGGGTGACCGCTATACGGTGGATGAAGCTTGGTTTTCATATAAGGATGGCGTATCCAACGTGAAACAGAGGCGTATCTGGCACAATCCGGTCCGCGATCCGCAAGAGATGGAATACAGTGACAGCCGTTGCATCTTCGATATGTTGAGTATCCTGGCGCAGGCGCGTTCTTACGATCCGGCAGATTATAAAATAGGCGACCGGATTCTTTTCCCTATGGCCACCGGACGTAAGGTAGAAGAACAGACGCTGATTTACCGGGGCAAAGAAGATGTAAAAGCCAATAATGATACGATTTATCGTTGCCTCGTATTCTCTTTTGTAGAATATAAGAAAGGAAAAGAAAAAGAGGTGATTACTTTCTTTATCTCAGATGATAAGAATCATCTCCCGATTCGTCTGGATATGTATCTTAACTTCGGGTCGGCAAAGGCTTTCCTGAAGAGCGTACAAGGAAATCGTTATCCGATGACGTCGGTAGTAAAGAAGAAATGAGATAGTTATAAGCTGAACGGCAGCGGATCCCCTTTTCTGAATACGCTGGACTCGAATGTAGCAATCAATTTTCCGTCTTGATTCGTGATATCTATCTGGTAATATCCGGTAGTACGTCCGATGTACCGTTCGCGTGCTTCGGCATACAGCGTGTCGCCCGGTCCGCTGGCGCGCAAAAAGGTGATATTGGAAGACAGGGAGAAAGCCAATGTACCATGTGAATTAGCAGCGGCGGCCAGTGCCAGGTCTGCAAGAGTGAAGATGGCTCCGCCTTGGGTGCGATGTCCTGCGTTAAGGTGATTCTCCGTGATAACGAGGCGTGCCTTACTATATCCTTCGCGTACTTCCAGTAGTTCTACACCGGTTTGTTCTGCAAAGAGATCTTTCTTGAAAAATTCTTGTGGAGTCATGTTTTCAATATGATTAAAAAGTTCAATCTGTATGATTTATGTGCAAATGTAACAATTTTGCTCTTTTCCTGTATAATTTAGGAGGGTCTTTTCTGTAAACCTGCGCTACTTTTGCTGACAAAAGAATACGAAACTTTAATAAACAAATCATTATTATGAAAACAATCCTCACGACATTGGGAATATCCCTCCTAGTTTTGGCGGGTTGCACAAGTCAGAAGCAGACCGAGAGCAACTTTATCCAAGAGAATATTGATAATGCGGTGGCGCAGGAGACCATTCAGACCGACATTATCGAAAAGTCAGGGAAAATTCTGAATCCAAGAACTATCAACAAAGACGGTAGCATTGTTTATGTACCCATTGATGACTGGTGTTCCGGTTTTTTCCCCGGTAATATCTGGCATATGTATGAGTTGACCGGTGATAAGAAATGGTTGCCGCTGGCTGAGAAGTATACAGAAGCGCTGGATTCCGTGCAATACCTGACCTGGCATCATGATGTGGGCTTTATGATTGGTTGCAGCTATCTGAACGGATATCGTTTTGCCGGTAAAGAAGAATACAAGCCTGTGATTATTCAGACGGCTAAGTCTCTTTCTACCCGTTTCCGTCCGGCGGCAGGCGTACTTCAGTCTTGGGATGCCGATAAAGGCTGGCAGGCAGAACGCGGTTGGAAATGCCCGGTTATTATAGATAATATGATGAACCTGGAACTATTGTTCGAAGCTTCCAAGCTTTCAGGCGATTCCACTTATTATAATGTTGCCGTGAAGCATGCCGATACCACCATGAAGAACCATTTTCGTGCCAATAACAGCTGTTATCACGTAGTGGATTATGATCCCGTAACCGGTGAGGTACGTAAGAAACAAACCGCACAGGGGTATGCTGACGAATCTGCCTGGGCACGCGGACAGGCATGGGCTATTTACGGATACACCATGTGTTACCGTTATACCCACGATCAGAAGTATCTTGATATGGCTGAAAAGATTTATAACTTTATCTTCAATAATCCGAACTTGCCGGAGGACCTTGTACCGTATTGGGACTTTGATGCTCCCAATATTCCGAACGAACCCCGTGACGTTTCGGCTGCTGCATGCACGGCATCTGCTTTGTATGAGTTGAGTACATACATTCCCGGCAAAAATTATAAGGAAACAGCAGATAAGATTATGGAAAATCTCGCTTCTCCGGCTTATCGTGCAGAAGTGGGCACAAACGGTAATTTCATTCTGATGCACTCTGTAGGCAGTATTCCTCATGGCGCTGAGATTGATGTTCCGTTGAACTATGCGGACTATTACTTCCTGGAAGGAATTATGCGCAAAAGAGACTTGGAATCAAACAAGAAGCTGTTTTAATTCACATGCTGAAACTATAAATGATAATTTAAGGGCGTAGCGCCCCGGCAAAGTTTCCATTCGGTGTGATAGCAACAGTATCTCACCGATAAATTCCCATTTATAATTTCAACGTAATTTAATAAGAATAAAATGATAAATCGGTTTAGTTTGTTTTTGGGAGGCTTGGGCCTGTTTGCCCTGCAAGGCTGCAAAACTCAGCAGGGAGAGCAGGCACAACTTCCGAATGTAATTTATGTCTTCCCCGACCAGTACCGTAATCAGGCTATGGAGTTCTGGGGACAGGATGGGTTTCGCGACAAGGTGAACTTCCGCAATGATCCGGTGCATACTCCTAACTTGAATAGCTTTGCCCGTGAAGCGTTGGTGTTAAGTTCTGCCCAAAGTAACTGTCCGTTGAGTAGCCCTCATCGGGGTATGCTGTTGACGGGGATGTATCCCAATAAAAGCGGAATACCTTTGAACTGTAATTCAAACCGGCCTATCAGTTCCCTGCGTGCCGACGTGGATTGCATAGGTGACGTATTTAATAAATCCGGATATGACTGCGCTTATTTTGGTAAGTTACACGCTGACTTCCCTACACCGAACGATCCGCAACGTCCCGGTCACTATGTAGAAGATCGCATACCTGCCTGGGATGCCTATACGCCGAAAGAACGCCGTCACGGCTTTAATTACTGGTACTCCTACGGTACTTTTGATGAACATAAGAATCCCCGTTACTGGGATACGGACGGAAATCGTCACGATCCGAAAGAATGGTCACCGTTGCATGAGTCCAAGATGGTGGTTTCTTATCTGAAGAACGAAGGGAATGTACGTGATCCGAAGAAACCTTTCTTTATAATGGTGGGTATGAATCCGCCCCACAGTCCGTATCGTTCATTGGATGATTGTATGGAAGAAGATTTCAATCTGTACAAAGATCAACCTCTGGACAGCCTTCTTATCCGTCCCAATGCAGATAAGAAGCGTGAAAAAGCAGAGAGCGTTCGCTACTACTTTGCCTCTGTTACCGGTGTAGACCGTGCTTTCGGACAGATCCTTGAAACACTGAAAGAGCAGGGTTTGGATAAGAATACGATTGTGATCTTTGCTTCCGACCATGGTGAAACAATGTGTAGCCAGTTCACGGATGATCCGAAGAATTCTCCTTATTCCGAATCTATGAATATACCGTTCCTGGTACGTTATCCCGGTCATATCCAGCCGCGTGTAGACAATCTTCTGATGTCCGCGCCGGATATTATGCCGACTGTCCTGGGGCTGTGTGGTTTGGGCGATTCCATTCCGTCTAATGTGCAGGGACGCAACTGGGCACCTCTTTTCTTCGATGAAAAGGCGGAAATTGAACGTCCCGGTGGTGCTTTGTATATCCAGAATCTGGACGGAGAAAAGGATGCGGATGGTAAAGTGCAGACTTATTTCCCTTCTTCAAGAGGATATAAGACGGCACGCTATACTTTGGCTTTCTATATTGATAAGAAAGACCATAAGCTGAAGAAAAGCTTGTTGTTTGATGATGAAAAGGACCCTTATCAGATGAATAATCTTCCGTTGGAAGAAAATAAAGAAATCGTTGCAGAACTTTGCCGTGAGATGGGCAAGGAGTTGAAGGCGATAGATGATCCCTGGTATAAGGAACGTATTCTTTCCGACATGATACCTTACTAAAACTCTCTTTTCTAAATGAAACTGCCTCCCTCGATTCGCTTGGATCAGAGGGAGGCTGCTTTTTTATAGGGTGGTGGAGCTTATTTATTCAGCTTCCACTCGCAACCGTCTTTACCGTCTTTTATCTCAAAACCGAGTGCTGTAAGTTCATTGCGAATCTTATCACTGGTAGCCCAGTCCTTATTGGCTTTGGCCTTCATGCGCTCTTCCAGTAACATATCTACTACTTTACCGAAAGCAATTTCACGTTCTTCATTGGAATTGTTTTCTTCTTTCAGTCCCAAAATGTCGAAGCAGAAGAGATGGAAAGTTTCTTTCAGCTCTTTCAGATCATCGGCAGTGATGGTATCGTTGCCTGCAATGATGTTGTTAATCATTCTGGCTCCGTCGAAAAGATGAGCAATGACTATCGGGGTATTCAAGTCATCATTCATGGCTTCATAGCACTTCTCACGCACTGCTTTTACATCTACGCTGGAAGTGGCGGACGGAGTGATCTTTTCCAGTCCGTTCACGGCATCCATCATTCGGGTTAATCCCTTTTCCGCTGCTTGCAAGGCTTCGTTGCTGAAGTCTACCGTACTGCGATAGTGAGCTTGCAGGATGAAGAAGCGGATGGTCATCGGACTGTATGCTTGTGTCAGCAACTTATGTGTGCCGTTGAAGAACTCGTCCAGATTGATGAAGTTACCGTAAGACTTACCCATCTTCTGTCCGTTGATGGTAATCATATTGTTGTGCATCCAGTAATGTACCATGTCATTGCCCTGTGATGCAACCGATTGAGCAATCTCACATTCGTGGTGAGGGAAGATAAGGTCCATACCACCACCGTGAATATCGAAATGTTCGCCGAGGTATTTCTTACCCATGGCCGTACATTCGGCATGCCATCCCGGGAAACCGTCGCTCCATGGAGAGGGCCAACGCATGATATGCTCCGGTTGGGCACATTTCCATAAGGCAAAGTCGGCGGGGTTATGCTTTTCAGCTTGTCCGTCCAGTTCGCGGGTGGTGTTCAGCACGTCATCCAGATTGCGGCCGGAGAGTTTTCCGTAATGGTAATCCTTATTGTATTTCTCTACGTCAAAGTAGACAGAGCCTTCACTGACATAAGCATAGCCATTCTTCAGGATCTCTTTCACCAGCTCTATCTGCTCGATGATGTGTCCCGAAGCGTGCGGTTCGATACTGGGTGAAAGTACGTTCAGCGCTTCCATTGCCTTGTGGTAACGGTTGATGTAGTATTGCGCTACTTCCATCGGCTCCAATTGTTCCAGTCGTGCTTTCTTGGCTATTTTGTCTTCTCCGTCGTCAGCGTCATGTTCCAGATGGCCTACATCGGTGATGTTGCGGACATAACGTACCTTATATCCCAAATGGGTAAGGTAGCGGAAAAGCAAGTCGAAAGTAATGGCAGGACGTGCATGTCCCAAGTGCGCGTCACCGTAAACGGTAGGACCGCAGACATACATACCTACATGTGGAGCGTGCAGTGGCACGAATAGCTCCTTTTTCCTATCTAAGGTGTTGTAAATTGTCAGTTGATGTTCCATAACGTTTGAATTTTAGTTCTTTAAAGAGCACAAAGTTACAACAAATAATTTATTAAACGGTTCTGTTGTCGGATTTAATGGCTTTTAGTACAGTAATGAAGAGGTTCTTTTCTTATTTCTTTCCAAGCCGGATACTGAGTCCGAACTTCAGGTTCAGATAGTTTCCCGGCCTCTCTTTTACTTCATATTGCTCTATGATTTCTTGGGTATACATATTGCTTCGCTGATAGTGGCCTGTGAACGTGCGTGGATATATGACTTGCTCCGTATCAAAGCCGTACTTTCTTCGGTCAGAGGTACCTCTGCATGGAGAACGTACGGAGCAGGTACGGCCCAGATACGTCTCGGATATGGATCGGATAAAAAAGTATCTGTAAAAAGGTTAACTTTAATAATAATATGTATCTTTGCCATTGATTATGGTGTCATCCGTCGCTTTCGTGGCGGGTGGTGAAAAGGGAATCAGGTGTAAATCCTGAACAGACCCGCTGCTGTAAGCTTCAAACAAAGTCTGAAGACGATACTCACGCCACTGTTTTCTGCATGAACGGGAAGGGAGTCATCAGATGAAGCAAGTCAGAAGACCTGCCATGATCTGGAATCAGGAGTTCTCTGGGATTAGAAATCCGGTCGTACTTATTTTTTATAGGGTTATCATTGATTACTCTTGGCAGAGGTTTGATACTCTCTTTAATACATGAAATCGAATGTATCATCGCATTTTATTGGCAGTGGTAATGCCATTAGTATGCTGTTGCGTGGATTTGTATGCTCAAACGGTAGACTCTACAAAGACTTATCATATAGAAGAAGTCTCTGTATCAGCGCAACGCATCCGTAAAGAAGTGATTCCGGTACAAATGCTTGCCGGAGAAGAACTTCAGAAATTGAGTGTCCATTCTGTGGCTGATGCAATCCGCTATTTTTCCGGAATCCAGATAAAGGATTATGGAGGAATCGGTGGTTTGAAAACCGTCAACATACGTGGACTTGGCACTCAACATGTGGGCGTATTCTATGACGGCGTTCAGTTGGGAAATGCTCAGAACGGACAAATCGATCTGGGACGTTTCTCGTTGGATAACATGGAGGCCGTTTCACTCTACAATGGCCAGAAGAGCGCTATCTTTCAATCGGCAAAGGATTTTGCTTCAGCCGGTTCCATCTACATGACAGCTCGTCATCCTTCTTTTGGCGAAGGACAGAACTATCGCCTGAAAGGAACTTTCAAAACCGGTTCTTTCGGTTTGGTCAATCCTTCCGTCCTGCTGGAGCATAGGCTGAGCAAGCAGGTGAGCGGTTCACTGAGTGCTGAGTATATGTACACCAGCGGGAAATATAAATTCCGTTACCGGCAGAAAAACGGATATGATATAACAGAAATCCGTAAGAACGGTGATGTGGAGGCCATTCGTGCAGAGTATGGCTTATTCGGAGATATGCAAGGGGGAGAATGGAAAGCCAAAGCTTATTTATATAATTCCGAACGGGGATTGCCCGGTGCCGCTGTGCGTGAGACGGGTGACTTTGTGCATGAAGACCGCCAATGGGATACGAACTTCTTTTTGCAGGGCTCTTTCCGGAAACATTGGGGAAACTACAGTTTACAGACGAATGGTAAGTATGCTTACGATTATCTTCATTATCTGTCCGATCCGCGCTTGGATGTTACTACAATGTATGTGAACAATCATTACCGCCAGCATGAACTCTATTTTTCGGCAGCGAATATGCTGAATATTCTTCCTTTTTGGAGTGCGGACGTTTCGGTGGATTTTCAGTGGAATAAATTAAATGCCGACCTGGTGAACTTCGTCTATCCCTGCCGTTACACGGCACTTGTGGCGGCAGCTACGGCACTGCATTTTGAGCGATTCAAACTACAAGCCAGTCTGCTGGGGACATTTGTACACGAGACTACGAAGGTTCCCAACGCCGCAGCAGGTGATAAACATAAATATACGCCTACCGTCGTGGCATCTTGGCAACCTTTCAAGAACGAAGATCTGAATCTGCGTGCTTTTTACAAAAAGATATTCCGCATGCCGACGCTGAATGACCTTTACTATACCTTCATAGGAAACATTGACCTGAATCCGGAATATACCACACAATATGATATAGGTGTAACTTATTCCCGCAAATTCCGTGGAGGTTATCCTGCCCGGCTGGAGTTTCAGGCAGATGCTTACTATAACGAGGTCACCGACAAGATTGTAGCCATGCCTACTTCTAACCAGTTCCGTTGGACAATGGTAAATCTGGGCTATGTGGAGATGCGCGGGGTGGATGTGGCTCTGCAAACCGAATGGCATTTATTGAAAGACCTGAAGGCCAACCTGCGGGTGAACTATACGTATGAGAAAGCGCAGGATTTCACCGATGCAAAAAGTGACTATTACGGTGGACAGATACCTTATATTCCCTGGCACAGCGGTTCGGCTGTCCTTAATTTGAGTTATAGGGATTGGGACATGAATTACAGTTTTATCTATACCGGCGAGCGTTATGAATCGAGTGCCAACATTCCGGAGAATTATGCCAAGGAATGGTATACGAACGACCTTTCCCTTTCCCGCCGCTTGCATTGGAAAAAGATGTTGTGGAAACTGACCGCCGAAGTCAATAATGTCTTCAATCAGCAGTACGAGGTGGTACAATGGTATCCCATGCCGGGAATAAATTTCCGCTTTGTGATAAATGTAGAACTTTAAAACCAAATACACGGCTTATGAAAAGAAGTAAATTATTACTGATGTGGCTTGCGGGCATGCTGATACTGTTGGTATCTTCGTGCCGTAGCGACGACGAAGAACTGGTACTTTCCAGTGTGACGAATGTGACACCGGGCGTACAGGTGACAGGTCCGGTCAAGGGATTTTTCCTGTTGAATGAGGGGAATATGGGAAGTAACAAGGCTTCTCTGGACTATTTCGATTACGCTTCGGGTAATTACTGTAAGAACATTTATCCGGAATTGAATCCTACCGTACAAAAAGCGCTGGGTGATGTGGGAAATGATATTCAGATAAATGGTGATAAACTGTTTGCTGTCATTAATGTATCCCACCTGGTGGAGGTGATGGATGTCAATACAGCAAGGCACTTGGCTGCCATCCCTATTCCTAACTGTCGCTATATCGTTTTCAACGGTCGCTATGCTTACGTCAGTTCTTATGCGGGTAAAGTGGTGATTGATCCCAATGCCAGACTGGGGTATGTGGCTAAAGTGGATCTGAATTCCTTGCAGGTGGTGGACACTTGTGATGTCGGCTATCAGCCGGAAGAGATGGTAGTGGTAGGGAATAAACTCTATGTAGCTAATTCCGGAGGTTATCGTGTACCCAATTACGATAATACCGTATCTGTGATAGACCTGAACACCTTTACCGAAATCAAAAAAATAACGGTAGGCATCAACCTTCATCGGATGGCAATTGATGCGCGTGGAAATATTTATGTTTCATCACGTGGTGATTATTACGACATACACTCCAAGGTATATGTCATAAACTCTCATAATGATATGGTGACTGATGTGCTGAACTTTCCGGCCAGTGAGTTTTGTCTGAGTGGGGACTCGCTCTTCTATTACAGTACGGAGTATAGTAAGTACACCGGGCAGAATACCATTAGTTATGGCATTTATGACACGCGGAAGAAACGTGTAGTGACTACGAACTTCATTACGGACGGTACGGAAAAGAGTATCGAGGTACCTTATGGATTGGCTGTGAATCCCGATACCAAAGAGATCTTCGTGACCGACGCCAAAAATTATGTTACCCCCGGAACACTCTATTGCTTCACGCCCGAGGGAAAAAAGAAGTGGAGCGTTACGACAGGGGACATCCCTGCGCACTTTGTATTTACAACGAAACGATTGCAAGTAACATTTTCTAATCAATAAATAGTATGTTTAAAAATCTGTATTTAAAACTATCGTTTGTCGGACTGTGCCTGTTTGCATTGGGTGCCTGTTCGGATGATGATGACGAAGCGGGGCTGGTTGGAGCTCCCGAGTGTTCGCTAAACTCCGATACCGGAGAGTATAAAGTAAAGATAGGACATGAGGTGACATTGCAGGTGACTGCGGAGAATGCCATCAATCCTGTGTATGCTTGGAAACGTGCAGGTAAGATTGTGTCTGAGCAGGAAACCTATCAGTTTAAAGGTGATCAGTTAGGAGAATTCTTTGTGAACTTCCGCCTGGATGCTGATAACGGAAGTGTGGAAAAGCAAGCCAAAATAACAGTCGTAGACCGTCTGCCGCCTGAAATTACGGTGAGTAGTTCGGCTGTGGGCTATTGCGATGTAGCTCTGAAGGTGGCTGCCGAAACCAAATACACGGACGAGAGTACCACTTTTGAGTGGAGCTATGGCGGACGTGTGGTAAGCCACGACTCCATCTATCAATTTAAAGAGAAGGAGATAGATGTTTATACGCTTGCTCTGAAAGTAACCAATGCCGATGGTGTGGATGTGAAGAACATTAATATCTCGGTGATACCGGAAGAAGAGCCGGTGTTGTTCTTTGATAACGGCCGCTATGTGGAACCTTCCACCATACATGATGTGCGAACTATGACTTGTCCTATTGGCAGAAGCCTTGTGTTGGCACCTGTAAGATTCTCAATCAGCGATGATGCGGTGTACGAATGGAGCGTGGACGGGAGTGTACAGAGCGAAACTTCCATTCATTTCAAGTTTACGCCTTCTGCTGAAGGCCAGATTTATGAAATAAAAGTGAAGGCTATCGACGGTGGTAAAACAGCTGAGGCTACGGTTAAGGTGGAGTGTACTCCCAAGGAAGGTACCTATTTCAGAGCACCGACCGCAAAGAGTTATTGGATATCCAATCATTGCTTTGAGTTCACGCCTGCTCCGGGGCAGTTCGTTAATTTCTCTCAGGACAAGACTGCCGAAGATGCACGAATGACGATACAGAATACACTGAATAATGGTGGTGGAACCGGTTGGATCGCTTCTCTTGGCGCATGGGGCGGTTATTTTATTTTGGGCTTTGACCACAGTGTAGAGGATGACGGTAAGGGTGAAGCAGACTTTGATATTGTTGGTAATCCGCTTGGTAAATATTGGTGTGAGTGTGGTGTCGTATGGGTAAGCCAGGATGAAAACGGAAACGGTATTGCTGATGATACTTGGTATGAACTTAAAGGCAGTGAAACAGGAAAGCCCGGAATCACTCAACGTTATGCTCTGAAGTATTATCGTCCTACGCAGGATAAGCAGGATGTACTTTCGATTGACAATGATGGTAACCTGACTTTCCTGAGACGAAATGCTTACCATCCGAATAGCGGTTATTTCCCTTGGTTCATGAAAGAGGAATACTATATCCTGACAGGAACTTGCTTGGGCGATCAGTTTAAAACGGAAGGTATTGAAACTAATTGGGGCTTTGACTGGGGATATGTGGACAATATAAATGATCCGACCGGATTCCGTATTGAGAACGCCATTCAGCAGGACGGCAGCCCGGCTAATCTGAAATACATCGACTTTGTGAAAGTTCATACGGCACAAATGGGACAAGGAGCAGCTGTAGGTGAGATTTCTACCGAATCTTCTGCTGCTATGGACTTGCGATTGAAACCTTGATTTAGTAATTTAAAACAAATAGAATCATGAATAAATATATCCTTGGGAGCATTTTGTTCGTATTGGCCTGTCTCACGGGCTGCGATGACAGCAATGATCCTTTTGAGGGAACTGATAACTTTATCACTTCCTTTACCCTGAAACAGGGAGACCAATCTCTTGTAGCCTCTTTCCGGGGGGACACCATTGTGATGAACATTCCGGAAGAAGTGATACTCAGTGATGTTAAGGCTCAAGTGGTGTGCAGCGAGAACGCTACAATCAAGCCAGACCCCGCTACAGTGTATAACTGGGAGGAGGAAATGTTCTTTACCGTGACTTCCCTTTCAGGCCAGTCACGCAAATACCTCTATACGCCTCGCAGAAGCAGTGTACCCGAAACCGGTATCATCTTGCTGAATACGCAGGAAGAATTGGATGCTTTCGGTGCAAAAGGTATTTCGTATCTGGATGGTAGTTTGATTATCGGACAGCAGTTGGGTACAGATTCCATTAAGTCTCTGGCAGCATTGTCAACCTTGAAGCAGGTGTCCGGTAGTATCACCATTAATACCCGTTACCGTGGGCATGAATTTGCCGGGCTGGAGAATCTGGAAGAGATAGGTGGTTCTTTCCAGATTATTTCGGCTGACAGTTTGTGGACCGTGGATTTGAATAAGCTGACTCGTATAGGGGGTGATCTAGACATAAAGAGCGCGGCTGTGGGTGATATTTCCTGTTCTTCACTGAAGAGTGTGGGCGGTAACCTCTCGATGGAAGCTCCTTTTGTCTCTACGGAATTTTCCGCATTGCAACAGGTGAGCGGTAACCTTTCGCTGAAAGGTAAATCATCGGTAGAGAAAATGTCTTTCCAGTCTTTGAAGCATGTAGGAGGAAGTATTGAAGTGAGTATGTCAGCCATTCGTCTGGACTTCAGCGAACTGTTGTCCTGCAAAGACTTGAATGTGACCGGAAAAACTCTTCTGTTGCTCTATTGCCCGAAGTTACAGGATATTTCGGGGAAACTCAGCATTGCAGATAACCCGCTGTATGAAGTTTCTTTCCCGGCGCTGACTCATTTAGGTGAATTATCGCTTAGTTGCCCGAAAGTGAATCAGATGAATATGCCTCTGTTGAAGGCGATAGACGGTAATGCCAGTATTTCCATTGCCGGATTCAATCCCGAGCAGTTGGCTTCGCTGGAAAGTATTGGCGGAACTCTGAGTCTGACAGCTACCGGTAGCGTGAAGATGCCGGCTAAATTGAAGAAGGTGGGAAAGATCTCTTTAGGTTCAGGTATGAGTGAGATTGATTTGCGCGGTGTAGAAATGGAAGAATTACTGTTGCAGGGTTCGGACATGAGTACAACTGTCGTGAAGGGTGATGATGTGTTTGCCGGAAGCATAGTCATGTCCGGTCTCTCTCCCCAATTCCAGGGTTTTAAGGAAATCGGTTCTCTAAAGCTCAACTATCTTAGCAATAATGGTGGAACAACGAATATAGCTGGTATCAACAAAATCACTGGTGACTTTTCTTATTGGAATAATTCGAATATTCAGGAGATCATTATGCCCGACTTGCAAGAAGTGGGTGGTATATTCGACCTTTACTCTAATATCAAAGAGTTCCATTTCCCCGAACTGAAAATAATTGGTGGAGATACTCGGATATGTGTCAATACCACTGATGAACGTTCGTTCCCCAAGCTGGAAAAGGTAGGTGGAAATCTGCTTATTCAGACAGGTTATGAGCAATATGGCAATGTTTATGAACCGGTTCTTTACTATCCGCTACTGAAAACGGTGGGCGGGACGTTGTATCTTCGCCCTTATGGTTATAATGAAACCCAGAATATGCAGAACACTAAACTGACGGACTTGAACTTCCTTGTATCTCTGGAGAGTATTGGTGGCTTCAAAATAGTGAACCACAAGGCTCTGGCCTCTTATGAGGGATTGAAGAAAGCCATCAAGAGTTGTCCTGAAACGAACTGGATTGTTGAGGATAACCTGTATAATCCAACGTACAAGCAGCTGGCAGAGGATGGACTATGGACCCTGCCTGCCGAAGAAGAATAATCAAGTATAAAATAAAGAAAATATGAAACTAAAAAGTTTAGCATACATATTGATGATAGGCTTCATTTCGCTGCTGGCCGGTTGCGATGACGAAGACTCTGCTTTCTCCGGAAGCGAAAACTATATCACTTCATTCAGCCTGAAATTACAGGATGGAAAGACCTATGCGGCCACTATTACTGAAGATGAACTGACTCTGTCTGTGCCCGAAGGTGTTTCGGTGCAGGGAGCCAAAGCTGAGGTTTTGTGTAGTGAGCTTGCCACGATTACCCCGGATCCGTCGAATATAACAGATTGGGAAGGAAATCAGACGTTGACTGTAACCTCTTATAATGGTAAGGAACGTACGTATCATTACTCTCTGAGCCGCACATTGATTGTCGGTGAGGGGGATGTGCTGCTGGAAACGGCTGAAGACGTAGAAGCTTTTGCAGCACGTGGTATCAGCCGCATAGAAGGAAATCTGATTATCGGTAAGGAAACGGGAAGCGTAAAGGAAGATTCGTTACTTTCTTTCGCTGCGCTGAGTGGTGTGAAAGAAGTATCCGGAACGGTGCTTATCAATCCTACTTACAAAGGTACTTCAGTTGCAGGACTGGAGAATCTGGAAAGGGCAGGAGCACTGAAGATTGCAGGCCGTATCGGTACGAACGGAGCGTTTGGTAACAAGGAACTGGAACACATCGAACTGTCTCAACTGAAGATGGTAGGTGGCGATCTGTATCTTTCGGCTGATACGCTTCGCACACTGAATCTGCCAAAACTGGAAAGTGTGGGCGGTACGTTGACCTTACAGGCAATCCACTTCAAACAGTTGGAATTCCCGGCTTTGGAGATTATAGGAAAGGATATCACCTTTACCGGACGACAGAACGGAACGCTTGAACTGACGGAAGAAGTTAGCTTCCCGGCTCTGAAAACGCTGGGTAATCAGCTGACTCTGAAAAGCTACAAGAAGGTGAAGAAAATAAACTTCCCTGCCTTGGTTTCCGCGGCTACTATCTCGCTTGAGTCGCTTTCGGATTTGGAGGACGTGTTCTTTAGTTCGTTGGAAGAAATATCATACAGCTTCTCATTGCAATATCCAATGAACAATCTGAATGAAGTGAGTCTCCCTAAACTGACGAAAGCTAACAGTATGCGCATTTATAATAATGGTGTCAAAAAACTGGATTTAGGCTCGCTTGCTTATGTAGGTAAAAACGGACTGACCATAGAACACTGTCAAAGCCTTGGAGAACTTAATCTTTCTTCATTGACTACTGTAGACGGTGCCGCTACTATATCTTATCTTGCCATTCCTGATATGGAGCCGTTGAAAAAGTTGAAGAATGTAGGAGGAGATCTGAAATTGACCACATTATCGAATGTGAAACAACTGGACAATGCCTGTCCCGAATTGGAGACCGTAGGTGGCGGATTCTCTTTGGGGGGCTATAGTGAAGAGGCTACTGTTTTATCTGGATTCAATGCATTGAAGACTATCGGAGGGACATTCTCTTTGTCATCCATGCCAGGGGTTACTGATATAACAGGTTTGGGCTCATTGACTTCTGTCAGTCGGGTTTCAATGGAACAGTTGCCTAAGCTGGAGAAAATATCTTTCCTGAAGAATCTGAAAGGAGCGCATTTCTCTTATTTATCTTTGGGAAATGTGGCTGCTCTGAAAGAAATGGATGTTACAGGCTTGACCATTGACGAACTGAAATTGAGCTCTGTTCCTGAAGGTCTGCTATTGAAAGGCGATGACACTTTCACGGGAAAAGTGTCAGTGTCAGGTAGTAAAGGAATGCGTTTCGAAGGACTTGAGAATGCAGAGATCTCATTGGAATTTGCAATTGTGAAAGAGGAGGCGAACTTTACCTTCCCAGGTCTGAAGAAGGCTAAAAAACTGACGGTTACTCAAGGTTATAATGCCAACCTTGCCATAATCAGTTTTGAAGATCTGGAAGAGGTAACGGGGGCTATGAGTCTTCAGGAAGGTTCTTATGTGAACAATGTAGTGCAACCTGTTCAGTTTCCGAAGCTGGCCAAAGTAGGTAGCTTTACTTATGGGGGAGTACTTAAAACTCTGAGTTTGCCTGTTTTGCAGGAAGTAACAGGCGTGTGCAGCATCGGTACTTGTTTTACAAATGGAGTTCCTGCTATGCTGGAAAGTATTAATCTGCCTGCTTTGAAGCGTGTGGGTACTCTGAAACTAACAATAGGTGGTGCTACCGGAAGCAATCCTAATACAGTGATTACCAATCTGGATTGCTTTGAAAACCTGGAATCTGCCGAGTCGGTGTATATTGAAAAACAGATGGGACTGATTTCTTATAAGGGATTGGCAAAAGTTATTGCGGGCCTGAACGATGCTGAAGCGTGGGAAGTAATTGGCAATGCTTTCAATCCTACTTTTGAAGAAGTGAAAGCCGGAAAACTGGAAAAAGAAGAATAAGATAGAGATTCTCTTCATCATAAGCGGGAGATGTACTGGAAGGTTGAAAGACTGGAAAGAACATTCTCCCGCTTCTTTATTGTATAATAAGTGCGACAGCGGCTGAACTTATTTCATATTACTGATGGGTGTAAGTTCACCACAGATTCATATATATGTTTATTCTTTGCCAGAGAAATAATTCTTATTTTTGTACTCATGAAGTCTGCTAAGCGTGTATTATTAGGTATGAGCGGAGGCACAGATAGTTCTGTTGCCGCCATGCTGTTGCAAGAGGCCGGTTATGAAGTAACCGGTGTAACGTTTCGTTTCTATGATTCGGAAGGCTTTGAAGAATCTTTGGATGATGCCCGTAATCTCGCTTCCCGCCTGAATATCCCGCACATCATCTATGATGCCCGCGAATTATTCCGTGAACGCATTATCCGCTATTTCGTAGATGAATATCTTTCCGCCCGTACCCCTGTTCCCTGTACTCTCTGCAACAATGAACTGAAATGGCCGTTGCTGGCAAAGATTGCCGATGAAATGGGCATTTATTGGATTTCTACCGGACACTACGTACGTGAAGTTTTCCGGGATGGCTATTACTTTATAGCCCCGGCTGCCGACCGTGATAAGGATCAGACTTTCTTCCTCTGGGGACTGCAACAGAACATTTTAGAACGTATGCTCCTTCCAATGGGTGATTGGACTAAAAATGAAGTGCGTGCCTATGCTGCTAAGCGGGGCTTTGAACGGACAGCAACCAAAAAGGATAGTCTTGGTGTATGCTTCTGCCCGATGGATTACCGCTCTTTCTTGCAGCGTGAAGTTCCGCAGGATGCTTTGCCGGGAAAAGGACAATTTCTCGATGAAAGCGGGACTTTTTTAGGTTGGCACGAAGGATATCCCTTCTATACGATTGGTCAGCGCAGAGGATTGGGTATTCATCTGAACCGTCCTGTTTTCGTAAAAGAGATACATAAAGAGAGGAACGAAGTGATACTTGCGCCTCTGGCTTCTCTTTACAAAGAGGAAATGCTGTTGAAAGACTGGAATATTGTGGATACTTCCCGTTTACTGAATTCCGAGGATGTCATTGTCAGGATTCGCTATCGGAAGCAAGCTAATCACTGCACTGTCAGTATAACGGATGAGAATCTCTTGCATGTGCTATTGCGCGAACCACTGGAATCCATTGCTTCCGGACAGGCTGCGGCATTTTACGATGAGGCAGGTCTGTTGCTGGGAGGAGGTATCATCCTGTAATTTCCGTACAATCATTCTTTTATTTGTTTCTGAACAAAAAAATAGTTTACTCTGTTTGAAATACAAAGACGTCTTTGTTTTGCGGAACAATTAAAACGAATAACAGTATGAAACGTATATATTTAATGATACTATTTGCCACTTTGGCAACAATCGTCTCTGCCCAAACGGACGATAAGGGATATAAAGAAGGAGCTTGGGTACTGAAGGGTGTGACAGGTATAAATATGTCGCAAACTGCAATGACAAACTGGTCGGCCGGTGGTGAGAATTCTATTGCCGGGAATGCTTACCTGAATGGGTCACTGACACATAAGAGCGGAAACTGGCTATGGGTGACGAACCTGGTGCTGGATTATGGTCTTTCGAAAACCAAATCGCAAGGGATGAGAAAGAGTTCTGATAAAATAGGATTATCTACCCAGTTGGGCTATGCAGCCACTAAAGTTTGGTATTATACGCTTATGGCTGACTTGAATACTCAATTTGCCAAAGGATATAATTATCCGGACAAGAGTCACTATATATCTAACTTCTTTGCTCCCGCCTATTCTAATGTGGCATTGGGTATGGAATATCGTCCGAAGAGTAATTATTCTATATTCCTTTCACCTGTCTCCACAAAGATGACCTTTGTGAGCGATGATTATCTTTCTGATTTAGGTTCTTTCGGTGTTGATCCGGGGGATCACTTTAAGATCGAAGCCGGAGCTTTCCTGAAAGCCCGTGCAGAGCTGCCTGTCATGGAAAATGTGAATCTGATTACTACAGCCGATTTCTTCACTCCTTATAATAAAGACTTTGGTAATGTGGATGTCAACTGGGATGTGCTCATCAGTATGAAGATCAATAAAGTGCTATCAGCAACCCTGAATATGACACTGAAGTATGATAATGATGTGAAAACCTTTGATGATGAGGGCGTTGAAAGAGGGCCGAAGGTACAGTTCAAAGAGATACTGGGTATCGGATTGGCTTATAATTTCTGATAGCCTGGGATGACTGTTAGTTTCTCGGTGTGAAACTACTGGTTTCTCGGCGTGAAACTCGCAGTTTCAAGGCATGAAACTGTTGGTTTCAAGTAATGAAACTGTGAGTTTCAAGGCATGGAACAAAAATGGAAAAGACCGCATCGGTTTTGTCTGATGCGGCCTTTCTTATTTATTATCGTATTGTCCTATGCTATTGCAGGAATCAGTTGTTCAGTTCCAGCATTTCCTCGATATATTCCCTTGTATTGCTGAGACGCGGAACTTTGTGTTGTCCACCCAACTTTCCTTTTTGTGCCAGCCAGTCATGGAATAGGTCTTTGCGGGCAACAATCACCTCCAGAGGTTGCAGGGCAATATTCTTCTGTCGTTTTGCTTCATAATCGGAATTCACTTCTTTCAGTGTATCATCCAGTATTTTGGCAAAATTCTCTATACTGTCCGGTGCCTGTACAAACTCAATCAACCATTGATGACGGCATTTAGCATTGGCATCCATAAATACAGGGGCAGCCGAATAATCGGAAATCAATGCTCCGGTAGCCTCGCAAGCCCTTGCCAAACCTTTTTCCGCGTTATCCACAATCAATTCTTCACCGAAAGCATTGATGAAATGCTTGGTACGTCCGGTGATGACGAATTTATATGGATCCTTTTGCGTGAACTTCACGGTGTCTCCAATCATATAGCGCCACAAACCCGCAGAAGTAGAGATAACCAATGCATAATTCTTGTCCACTTCCACTTCTTCCAGGCAGTAGATGCGGGGATTCTCTTTACCTACATCTTCCAATGGGATGAACTCATAGAATATACCGTAGTCGATCATCAACAGCATGGACGGATCATTCGGATCGTTTTGCGTACCGAAATACCCTTCGGAGGCATTGTATGTTTCTACATAATGCATTTTGGGTGATCGGATCACTTCTTTATATTGTTCACGATAAGGGGTGAAAGCAACACCACCATGGAAGAAGACTTCCAGATTGGGCCATATTTCTTCCAGCGATTGTTTACCGGTCTTTTCAAGGATACGCTTAATGAGTACTAACATCCATGAAGGAACGCCCGAAAGGCTCGTTACATCTTTTGATACGGCACTGTTGGCGATTGCTTCTATCTTCTTTTCAAAGTCGCTCATAAGAGCAATTTTCTTGCTCGGAACACGGACGCAGTTCACTAACGGATGTATATTTTGTATCAGGATAGCAGAAAGATCGCCTACAAGCCCGTGCCTGGAGTTGAGGTTGGGGCTGTGGCTTCCACCTAAAATCAAACCTTGTCCGGAGAAAAAGCGGCTGTCAGGATTCTGACCCAGATAGAGGGCGACTGCATCTTTGCCACCTTGGTAATGAGTATCATTCAGCGACTCTTTGCTGACGGGCAGGAACTTACTTTTATCGTTCGTTGTGCCCGAGGACTTGGCAAACCAGCGTATCTCCGAAGGCCAAAGCAGGTTTTGTTCTCCTGCACGTAGGCGTTCCACATACGGCTTTACCTCTTCGTAAGTCTGTATGGGTAGTCTGTTTCTAAAGTCTTCATAAGTATGAATGCTTTTATAATCATATTTCTTTCCCCATTCTGTATTTTCTGCCATGCGCACTAAGCGGTCAAGAACTCGGTGTTGAAGTTCTCCTGCGCGGTTAGCATAGAAGTCGATTTTTTTCAGGCGAGGGGCAAAATACACCTTATCCAGCAATGTTGTGATATTCATCTCTCTTAGTTAAAACTATTTTGTTGCGCAAAAATAATCTTATTTATCGGCTTCTCTATCTTTTTTCTCTTTTTTTTCTATCTTTACGGACCTAAAGAACAATAATTCAAACAAAAGTGTCATGAGAATCGGTATTTTGACTTCGGGGGGCGATTGTCCCGGCATCAATGCCACCATTCGTGGAGTGTGCAAAACTGCAATCAATCATTACGGGATGGAAGTTGTGGGCATTCATAGTGGCTTTCAGGGGTTGCTTACCAAGGATGTGGAGTCGTTTACTGATAAATCTTTGTCCGGTTTGTTGAATCAGGGCGGCACAATGCTCGGCACTTCCCGCGAGAAACCTTTCAAGAAGAACGGTGTGATATCCGATGTCAATAAACCGGCATTGATAGAACAGAATATCAAGGAATTAGGATTGGATTGTGTGGTTTGTATCGGTGGTAACGGTACGCAGAAGACTGCTGCCAAACTGGCTGCTATGGGATTGAACATCGTATCTGTGCCTAAGACTATTGACAATGATATCTGGGGAACGGATTTCTCTTTCGGATTTGATTCGGCTGTAAGTATTGCTACGGATGCTATTGACCGCCTGCACTCTACTGCCAGCTCGCACAAACGGGTGATGGTGATCGAGGTAATGGGGCATAAGGCCGGCTGGATTGCACTGTATTCAGGTATGGCAGGTGGCGGTGATGTTATCTTGATACCCGAAATTCCTTATAATATCCATAATATTGGTGAGACTATTCTGAACCGACTGAAGAAAGGAAAACCTTATTCCATCGTGGTGGTTGCCGAAGGCATACAGACGGATGGCCGGAAACGTGCCGCTGAATACATTGCCCAGGAGATAGAGTATGAAACTGGCATTGAAACCCGCGAAACTGTGCTTGGCTATATCCAGCGGGGAGGTTCGCCCACACCTTTCGACCGGAATCTGTCTACCCGCATGGGTGGGCATGCTACGGAACTGATTGCAACAGAACAGTTTGGCCGGATGATTACGTTGAAAGGGGATGAGATTTCTTCTGCACCACTGGAGGAAATAGCCGGAAAGTTGAAACTGGTGACAGAAGATAATGATCTGGTTGTTCAAGGGCGCCGGATGGGAATTTGTTTCGGCTGATAATGATGTGGGCGAAGGCTATTCGCCCTTACATTCGTCCGTTTCAGGATTTTCTACAGGCAGAATCGTTTCAAGATTTTCTTCAATCAGAGTCTCCTCTGTGAGTTCATCTGTTTCTTCTGTATTCTCAGGCAAATGATTCTGCGCTTTTGTGGCTTCTATTTGTTCTTTGAATGAAGCATCATTCTTTATTTTCTTCAGGGCAGCTTGTGCGGCATTCTGCTGAGACTCCTTTTTAGAGTATCCGGTTCCTTTCCCGGCCGAAATACCTTCTATGCGGATTTCGGTATGAAACATGGGGTTATAATCTTCATCAAGGAATTGCTCGATAAGTTCAAATGAAACCTCAACTTTGCTTTTTTGGCTCCATTCAATCAGCTTTGATTTGAAGTTGACCTCTTTGCGCGACATCTTGTCGAGGTCAATGTAATTCTTGAATATCTTTTCTTCCATGAACCGCTTGCAGCGCTCGTAGCCCTGATCCAAATAGATGGCACCGATAAATGCTTCGAAAGCATTTCCGTACATATAACTATTGTGCGAGGAAGAACGGGTGGAATATTTTACCAGCTTGTCCAGGCCTATTTCTACTGCCAACTTATTCAGAGTTTCCCGTTGCACGATTTTGGAACGTGTATTTGTGAGAAAACCTTCGCGACGGCCTTCGAAATGCTTATAGACAATATCTCCCACGATGGCGTCAAGAATGGCGTCACCCAGGAACTCCAGTCGTTCATTATTCAAAGGGCGTCCCTTTTCTGAGCGGATGGAGGTGGATTTGTGCAACAAAGCCTGCTGGTAGAGCTGAATGTTGCGGGGATAGAACCCCAGAATCTTATAAAAACAAAAATAAGACTCTTTGTCCTTACGGAATAAGAGCCTTATTTTGTCTATTTGATTACGTAACACGACTGATTATTCTGCGTATTTCTTAAAAATAACACATGCATTATGACCGCCAAATCCAAATGTATTGGACAGAGCTACGTTCACTTCGCGTTTTTGAGCTTTGTTGAACGTAAGGTTAAGGTCATAGTCGATGTTTTCGTCGTTATCACCCTCTTCGTGGTTGATAGTCGGAGGTACGATGCCATTCTTGATCGCAAGAATACTTGCGATGGCCTCTACCGCACCGGCGGCGCCCAGCAAGTGACCAGTCATGGATTTTGTTGAACTGATGTTCAATTCAAATGCATGTTGACCAAATACTTCTTTAATAGCTTTAGCTTCCGATATATCACCTACAGGAGTAGAAGTACCGTGTACATTGATATAATCTACTTCCTCGGGGCTCATCTCGGCATCTTCCAACGCATTTCTCATCACTAACTTGGCTCCAAGTCCTTCCGGATGAGAAGCGGTCAGATGGTGAGCATCGGCAGACATTCCTACACCGGCAACTTCTGCATAAATCTTAGCACCACGTGCTTTGGCGTGTTCCAGCTCTTCAAGAACCAGACAACCGCCACCTTCACCCATCACGAAACCGTCACGGCTTGCGCTGAACGGACGAGATGCAGTTGTAGGAGATTCATTGCGTGTTGATAATGCATGCATAGCATTGAAACCGCCTACACCGCCAACGGTGATTGCAGCTTCCGAACCACCACTCACAATAACGTTAGCCTTACCCAGACGGATCAGGTTGAAGGCGTCAGCAATAGCGTTCGTGGAAGTAGCGCATGCAGAACAAGTTGCATAGTTGGGACCGTGAAAACCATACATAATAGAAATCTGTCCGGCAGCAATATCCGAGATCATCTTGGGGATGAAGAACGGATTGAACTTAGGACCGTTTTCTTTGCCGGTCAAGGCATAGTTACCTACCTCTTCCTCGAATGTACGGATACCACCGATACCGGCGCCAAAGATGACACCAATTCTGTTTAAATCCTCATTTTCGATGTCAAGACCGGAATCAGTGACCGCTTCTTTTGCGACGGCGATGGCATATTGTGTATACAAGTCCATCTTACGGGCTTCTTTGCGGTCGATATATTTGGTAGCTTCGAAGTTTTTCACTTCGCAGGCAAATTGGGTCTTGAAAAGGGAAGCATCGAAATGAGTAATAGGTCCTGCTCCACTAACCCCATTCACAAGGTTTTCCCAAAAATCGGAAACATTGTTGCCAATAGGGGTAATGGCGCCGAGACCTGTTACTACAACTCTTTTTAATTCCATATTAAATTGATGGATAGGATTACTTAGCGTGTTCTTCGATGTAAGAAACGGCGTCGCCTACAGTACCAATCTTTTCAGCTTGGTCATCCGGAATAGAGATACCGAATTCCTTTTCGAATTCCATGATAAGTTCTACAGTGTCAAGAGAATCAGCTCCTAAATCGTTAGTGAAGCTAGCTTCGTTAGTAACTTCTGATTCTTCAACGCCTAATTTGTCGACGATAATCGCTTTCACTCTTGATGCAATTTCAGACATAACTTTAAGTTTTTAATTAATAATTAGTTTTATTTCTTTAAATTTGCGGGGCAAAGGAATAAATATTTATCGTCACTCGCAAATATTTAGGGAATTAAATGCAATGTTTTGCACATTTTTCATGGTTTTGTGCACTAAAAGGAAGAAATATGAGGAAAAAAATCGCAGTATTAGCATCGGGAAGCGGCACAAATGCCGAAAATATCATCCGTTATTTCCGGGAAAAAAGTTCGGCTTGTGTGGCTTTGGTTTTAACTAACCGTCAGAATGCGTTTGTTTTAGAGCGTTCACGCGGGCTGGAAGTGCCTTGTTTCTATTTTCCGAAGAGTGACTGGGAGAATGGAGAGGCGATTTTATCGGTGTTGCGGGAGCATGATATTGATTTTGTAGTGCTGGCCGGTTTTCTGGCGCGCGTGCCGGATCTTATTTTGCATGCTTATCCTAATAAAATGATAAATATACATCCTTCGTTGTTGCCAAAGTTCGGCGGAAAGGGCATGTATGGCGATCGCGTGCACGAAGCTGTGATTGCTGCCGGCGAGGAGGAAAGTGGCATTACTATTCATTATACGAATGAACATTATGATGAGGGTGCCATTATTTGCCAGGTGAAATGCCCGGTGTTGCCGGAAGATACTCCTGATGATCTGGCGCATCGTATTCATGCGCTGGAATATGACACTTATCCCAAAGTGATAGAAAAGTTGCTTGAATCCGAAGGCTAAGCTACGGGGTTATTACGGAGAATGCTGTCTTTTCTCTCCGTAGCGGATAATCTCCTCTTAACTTTTCAAATAGTTCGGGATGAGCTCTCAACGCTTCGCAGTCTTTCCGCGGATCATACATTTTTAAATAGGCTTCTGTAGGGGTAGATGCTATGATGATCGGATTTTCCGGTTCGGGTGGAGCAATGTGATAGTCAGCTTGTATGCCGAAGTGTCGGCACAGGGAGTCCAGAGACATTCGCGTAGCATTTGCTTTTCCGTCTGCCGAGTATCCGGCGATATGCGGCGTTCCGATGAATACCTTATATAATAAGGTGAGATTAATGTCGGGTTCGTTTTCCCATACGTCAATGACGGCATCGGAAATCAGGCCGTTTTCGAGAGCTTTCAATAAAGCTGCTGTTTCTATTACTTCTCCGCGGGAAGTATTGATGATGATAGGAGAACGTTTGAGGGAACGGAAGAATGCTTCATCGGCCAGGTGGAAAGTTTTATATTTCCCTTCCTTATATAAAGGTACGTGGAAAGTGATAACATCACATTCTTCGGCAAGAAACTGTAAAGAGCAGAAGTTAGTACTTCCTTCTTTCTCTTCTCGTGGCAAGTCGTTCAGCAATACCCGCATACCTAATTCGCGAGCCACTTTAGCCACTTTGATGCCTACGTTGCCTACTCCGACAATGCCAATGGTCATTTCTGATAAGTTTTTTCCTTTCAGGAGATTTATTAATAAGAGTGTGGATTGCAAGTACTGTGCTACGGAAGCGGAGTTGCATCCCGGTGCATTAGTCCAGGTTATGCCCGCTTCGTGGCAATACTCTGTATCTATATGATCGAAGCCGATTGTGGCTGTAGCAATGAATTGTACCCGGCTTCCTTGTAGTAATTCGCGGTTACATTGAGTGCGTGTGCGGATTATTAGTGCATCTGCATCCTTCACTAAAGCAGGGGTGAAGTCTTTTCCGGGGACATATATTACTTCGTCGGCTATTTTCCTGATAGCTTCCTTTATAAAAGGTATTTTATTGTCAACAATAACTTTCATGGAATTCTGTTTTTTTGAATACAGGCAAATTTAGAAATTAATTATATGTATGGGGTCATGTTATAGTAATAAAGTATAGCTGGTTTCTATTTTCTTATGAAAGTTGCTTTGATTTGTTAACGTATTCTTCATACGAATCCTTTGATCTTATCTTATTAAAGGTGTTATGGGGTAGTAAAAATATGAAATAAATAAGGAAGAGGATATTTTGCTTTTGGAGCAAGATGGGAATAAAAAGTGGGGAACGGTTGCTTGTGTGGGAAATATTGCATAACTTTGTATTATTGTATAACTGTAAAGTTCGTTAAGATTATGGCATTTAGTAACCTTTGCAACAGCATTTTTGAGAAGTCAGTCGCGGATTATCATGTAACGGATAGCGTGGATGCGCCAATGAACAATCCTTACGAGTTGAAGACGATTGAGTATTATCTATATTTGAAGAATTGGATTGATGCCGTACAATGGCATTTTGAAGATATTATACGTGATCCGCAGATTGAACCGAATGCGGCATTAACTTTGAAACGAAGAATAGACAAGTCTAATCAGGACAGAACAGACTTGGTGGAACTGATCGATAGCTATTTCCTGGATAAATATAAAGATGTGAAACCGATGGCGGAGGCTACCATTAATACGGAAAGTCCCGCATGGGCGATAGACCGTCTTTCTATTCTTGCATTAAAGATCTATCACATGCAAAAGGAGGTGGAACGTACGGATACTACTCCCGAACATCATGCTCAATGCAAGGCTAAACTGGATATCCTTCTGGAACAAAAGAAAGATCTTTCGTCGGCCATTGACCAATTGCTGGCTGATATTGAATCCGGAAAAAAATATATGAAAGTATATAAACAGATGAAGATGTATAATGACCCGGCCTTGAATCCGGTGCTTTATGCAAAAAGATAACGAATGGCACGTATCCTCATTATCCGTTTCTCTGCGCTTGGCGATGTAGCCATGACGGTTCCGGTAGTGCATTCGCTGGCAGCCGAATATCCTCAGCATGAAATCATAGTGCTGAGTCGTACTGCATTGCAACCTCTTTTTCTGAAGTTGCCGGAGAATGTAAGCTTTTACGGTGCCGATTTGTCGGGGAAACATAAAGGATTACGAGGATTAAACAGTCTGTATGCAGAACTAAAAGGGCTACATTTTGATTATGTGGCCGATTTTCATGATATACTTCGCGCGAAATACTTACGATGGCGTTTTCGGTTGGATGGCGTGCCTGTAGCTGCAATATGCAAGGGGCGGGCAGGTAAGAAGAAACTGGTTCGCCGTCATCATAAGGTTTTTGAAAAGCAGGAAAGTTCTTTCCGGCGCTATGCTGATGTACTGGAAAAGCTGGGGCTTCCGGTTCAATTGAAGTTCACTTCCATCTACGGAGAGGGGAAAGGTGACTTCTCGCAAATAGAACCGGTGGTAGGATCGAAAGGGAATAATAAATGGATAGGTATTGCTCCTTTTGCTAAACACAAAGGTAAGATTTATCCGGTAGAACAGCAGGAACGGGTTGTTGCCTATTTTGCAGCAATGCCGGATGTGAAAGTTTTCCTTTTGGGTGGGGGGAAGAGTGAAAAGGAGGTATTCGACCGCTGGACCGCTAAGTATCCTTCCGTCCTATCGTTGATTGGTAAGCTGAAAATGGATACGGAATTGAATCTGATGAGTCATTTGGATGTGATTCTTTCCATGGACTCCGCTAATATGCATTTGGCATCTCTGGTCAATGTGCCTGTTGTTTCTGTATGGGGTGCTACGCATCCTTATGCCGGATTCATGGGCTGGAAACAGTTGCCGGTCAATACGGTGCAACTTGACTTATCCTGCCGTCCATGTTCGGTTTACGGGCAGAAGCCTTGCTGGCGTGGCGATTATGCCTGCTTGAGAGAGATAAAACCTGAAGAGATTATTGCGAAGATTGAAGAGAATATAAGGTAAATGATGGATAAATATTTTAGAATGACGGGACCGTCTAAAAAGGTGAAGGCAGAGTAAAATATGAAAATAATAGTAAATCCTGCATACGAGCATTTGCGGAAATTTGTAGAAAGCATTCCTGATATCTTTGAAAGTGAGGGGAGGGTGATCTACTCTGGAAGAAACCTCATCAAAGTGATGACGGTGGATGATGGATTGGAGATCAATATAAAACGTTATGGAGTTCCGGCTTTGGTAAATCGGATTGCTTATTCTTTTTTTCGTGCCCCGAAAGGAAGGCGCGCCTTTTCATATCCCAATATACTGCTTCAGAGAGGCTTTGAAACCCCGGTTCCTATCGCTTATATCGAAGAATGTAAGTGGGGCTTGATCAAGTACTCTTATTTTATCAGTCTTCAATCTTCCTATCGAAGAAATTTTTATGAATTCGGCAATGCCGATGTTAACGATTGCCGGGATGTTGTTATAGCCTTTGCCCGTTATACGGCTCGTCTGCATGAATCTGATATTATGCACCGGGATTATTCTCCCGGAAATATTCTGTTTGATAAGATAGATGGTGAGTATCATTTTATGTTAGTGGATATTAACCGCATGAGTTTCGGTAAGATCAGTATCGATATGGGCTGTGCCAATTTTGCCCGTTTATGGGGACAGAAAGCCTTTTTTGAATTACTTGCCAGAGAATATGCACGTGCACGCAATACTGATGAACAATACTGCGTTGATAAAGTGCTTGCACACCGGAAGAAGTTCTGGATTTATTTTGCAAAGAAACATCAAGTGAAGTATAAACTGGAGCTATAGAGAGAAGTATGCGTATTGTCTTATTCTGTGAAAATAAGTATGCTGTTGATATATTATTGCCTATATATCAGGAAGCGGTAAAGTCGGAGACGAATCATATCTTGTGGTATGTGCATCTTCCGAAGATCCCGGTTTTCCCACTGGACGGAAAGGTCGTTTACACCTATTCGATGCAGGAGGTTTATGATTTTTCTCCGGAAGCTATATTTGTGCCGGGCAATATTGTTCCCTATTATTTGCCGGGTGTGAAGATACAGGTTTTTCATGGCTATGCGGCAGAAAAGAAAGATCATTGGGTCATTCGTCGCTATTTTGATACCTATTTCACCCAAGGTCCTTTTTTTACGAAAAAGTTTAAGGAATTAGCTGCCGAATATAAAGATTTTGAGGTCGTGGAGACCGGTTGGCCCAAACAAGATTGGATAAAAAATCATTGGCATGATTTTGACCGGGAACGTGAAGAACTGTTGAAACTGCATGGAAAAAGTCAAATTGTATTATATGCACCTACTTTTTCACCAAGTTTAACATCTCTTCCTGCATTAAAAGAGGCTTTGCTGCATTTAGTAAAGATGAGGGATGTCGTTCTGTTGTTGAAGTTGCATCCGTTGACTAAAAAAGAGTGGGTGGATGAATATAAACAACTGGCAGAACAAGAAGAACACATTATATGGGAAGACGGCTTTAATGTTACGAAGTATCAGTTAATGTCCGATGTCATGATAAGTGACACTTCCTCAACAGTATATGAATTCTTGCTTCTGGGACGTCCGGTAATTACTTATCGCACCATAGCGAAGGACATTTACTGGACTGACATAACGGATACGTCCCAATTGACAGACGCCTTTGAAAGTGTGCAGCATGATGAAAACGCTATTGCGAAAAGACGATGGGTGGTTGATAACTACGATCCGTATCTGGATGGAAATGTAGCCAGGCGAATGCTGGAAGCGGCTGAAGATTATATTCGCCGTCATGGTGTTCCGAGAGAACGGAAGTTGAACCTTTGGAGAAAATATACGAGTATAAAGACGTTCGGAAGGATAAAGAAGTGATGAAAAGTAATGTAGAACTATTAAAAAGCAGGAATATGAAATCTTATGTTTTTCCGGGAAATATAGAAGAGCGGATTCTTCGAATCGCAGGAGAACCTTTTCCGTATATGCGCACTGCTTTGTTTTCTGAAATTGTGAAAGATTCAGAGCGTATGTTGCTGGAACTGATACATTGTCCAGGCGGGCGTGTTATCTTCTATACTGCTTCAGGAACCGGTGCGATGGATGCTGTGGTTACCAATTATGTTTCCCTGAAAAAGAAAGCTTTTATTATAGCCGGCGGTTCATTCGGCTACCGTTGGAAGAGTCTCTGCGAGTACTATCAGGTTCAGAATGAAGTTTTTGAAGTTCCTTTTGCTCGTGATATTGATTATGCCCAGCTGGAAAATGCTGTGGCTGCTTCGCGTCCGGATGTGTTTTTATGTCAACATCATGAAACCTCTACCGGTCAACTGTTTGATTTAAAGAAAATTTCTGCTATTTGCAGGAAACATAATGTTTCGCTGGTTGTTGATGCTATTAGTTCTTTCTTGTCCGATGATTTGGATATGGAAGAGTTGAATATCGATATCTGTATTACCAGCAGTCAGAAGGGGCTGAATATAGCCCCGGGTTTGTCGTTTCTGTTTCTTTCGCCTAGAATCCTGCAGACTGATTTTTTGCATAAATCTTATTATTTTGATTTTGCTGAGAATCTGAAGAATCTGGAACGCGGTCAGACACCTTACAGTCCGGCCACCAGTTTGTTTATGCAATTGCATGCCCGTTTAAAGGAGAATATAGTCCTTGGGGTTGACAAAATTATTGCTTCCGTGCGTGCTAAAGCGCTGTATTTTCGTGAGCTGTGCAGGCAGAATGGTTGGGAAATTCCAGCGGAAGTGCCATCCAATTGCATTACGGGGTTCTTTGTTCGCCAGAATGGAGATATTCTCTTTAATGAATTGTTGAAGCAAGACATAATCATTATGCCGGGTGGTACTCCTTGTTATTTCAGGGTTTCCCATTTGGGGGTTCAAAGTGAAGAGGATCTGGATGATCTGGCAATGAGAATTAAAGAAATAGAATACCGATAAATCTATATAGCATGGAAAGAAAGAAAATCAGAGTATTCACATCCGGTAGTTTTGACCTGTTTCATATCGGTCATCTGAACATATTGGAACGTTCGGCGGCATTGGGCGATGAACTTATAGTCGGCGTAAGCACAGATGAGTTGATACAGCATTACAAGGGAATGCCGCCTATTATTCCCTTTGAACAACGTTTCCGGATTATTTCGTCTTTGAAGTGTGTGACTAAAGCTGTGAAGCAAGTGAAGCTTACTGAGGTGGCACAATTACAGAGAGAGGATATTGATATAGTAACTATAGGGGATGATTGGGAAAATAAGTATCTGGAGGGGCTTGAGTGGATGAAGAAACAGCCCGGTAAGAAGGTCGTATATTTTCCTTATACTCCCGGAGTAAGCACAACAAGCATAAAGAAGAGAATAATAGAGAGTACAAGTGAGATTATCGAGGCTGCGCTACAACGAGAGGCTGAATTAGATTTTAATTGGCCGGAAGATGAGAGAAAATGAAATGAAGTGAAATTAAAGAATTAATACATGTTAGTCTCATTGATGATATCTACATATAACTGGAAAGAGGCCTTGTCTCTATGTCTCTACAGTGCCTTTGCGCAGACCGTGAAACCTTGTGAAATCCTCATTGCGGATGACGGTTCACGTGACGACACGAAGCAATTGATTGAGAAGATGCGGACAAAGACTGATATTCCTATTGTGCATGTATGGCATGAAGACAAAGGTTTCCGTCTTTCTGCTATCCGTAATCGCTCTATTGAAAGGGCGAAAGGAGATTATATTATCCAGATTGATGGTGATATCCTTTTGGATAGGCACTTCATCGCCGACCATCTGGAATTGGCGGAAAAGGGTTACTTTGTGTGTGGGAGCCGTGTACTTTTAGGAAGAATGGCTACTGCCCGGTTACTTAGAGGAGTGGAAACTCATCCTGCACTTTTTAAACAAGACCTTAGCTTTTTATTGAACGCTTTCCGTTCACACACTTTACGTTTGTATTTGGCAAATCGTTATGCCAAGAATAGCATGCTGCGAATCCGGGGCTGTAATATGGCTTTCTGGAAAGAAGATTTGTTCCGTGTTAACGGTTATAATGAGTCTCTGGAGATGTGGGGACAGGAAGATGTGGAAATTTCCTATCGATTGATTCATGCCGGAATTCAAAAAAAACAATTGAAGATGGGTGGAGTACAATTTCATCTCTATCACAAATTTGCTTCACGGGAGAATTTGGAATATCACGAACAGGTGCTGAGACAAGTTATTGAGGAGAAGACGATATGGTGTGAGAATGGGATTGTGAAAGAAGATAAAGCATATAAAGAGAATAATGGATGAAACAAGAGCATTACCTTTAATAAGCATTATAGTACCGGTTTATAATGTGAAGGATTATGTGGAGAAATGTCTTGACTCTATCTGTGGGCAAACTTATAAGAATTTGGAGATAGTTGTGGTGGACGATGGTTCGACTGATGGCTCCGGGGAAATCTGTGATACTTATGCCCAAAAAGATCCAAGAGTGAAGGTTATCCATCGTGAAAATAGAGGTGTAAGCGCTGTACGGAATGAGGGGCTTGATATAGCTCTAGGAGAGTATATTGGTTTTGTGGACGGTGATGATTGGATAGATTCCGATATGTACGAATTCTTATATGAGTTGTTGATTGTTAATGAAGCCGATATATCAGTATGTTCGCATTATATAGAAAAACCGGGCAAGAGAAAAATCAAATATGCTTCAGATAAAGTCTTGAATTTGATACCTCGTGATGCTATTCGTCTTTTGGTTAAAGATGATATTGTTAGGAATTATCTTTGGGATAAACTTTTTAAGAGAGAGCTTTTTGATGGTTTGCGATTTCCGCAGAATACTTGTTTTGAGGATATGGCTGTTATGTACCGAATATTTTATAGGGCACGGAAAGTGGTATTGAAAAGTCAACCAAAGTACCATTATATGATACGCACTGATAGTTTAATAGGAAGTAAGTACGATCCTAATAAAGAATATCAGATGTTTTTGGCTGTAAATGAGCAAAATCGTTTCATCTTAGAAAAAGGAATATGGGATAAGACTCCTATATTTGTTATTCGGTGTGGTATCCATCTTATAGATCATATAATGCTTGTACATCCTTCTCCTGCTACAGAAGAAATAATAAGAAATGTACTTGATACAATACATCAATATGATGAGACTACATGGAAGCAGATTGGAATGGCCTGTGCTATAAAGCGTTGGGCTATTTATAAAAATCTTCTAGCATATCGTTCAGTCTATCGTTTTGTAAGATCTATATTAAAGTCAAAAAATCATCGTTTCTGAGATTATATTCTGTTTAAAGAAAAATCATGATGAGTATAGAAAATAAAGCAAGAGTTATAGCGTTTTATTTACCTCAATTCCATCCGATACCAGAAAATGATAAGTGGTGGATGAAAGGATTTACTGAATGGACGAATGTAGGAAAAGCTCGTCCTTTATTTCCCGGACATTATCAGCCTAAAGTTCCGGCAGATTTGGGATATTATGACTTGAGAGTGCCTGAAACTCGTAAAGCTCAGGCTGATATGGCAAAAGAGTATGGAATAGAAGGCTTTTGTTATTGGCATTATTGGTTTGGTAATGGGAAAAGGTTATTGGAACGTCCGTTCAATGAGGTGCTAGCTTCGGGTGAACCAGATTTCCCCTTTTGTTTGGCTTGGGCTAATGAATCATGGAGAGGCTTTTTTCATGGAGTTAAGACTAAGGAAACTTTAATAACCCAATTGTATCCAGGTAAAGATGACTATATTGCACATTTTAATGAAGTGCTTCCGGCTTTTAAAGACCATCGATATATTACGGTAGAGGGAAAACCTATATTTGTGATCTATCAACCTTTTGATCATCCGGAAATGAAAGATTTTATTGAACTTTGGCGAACTCTGGCAAAACAAAATGGATTAAAAGGCATTCACTTTGTAGGTCATACTTATAATTTGGCAAAGGACAGGGCTGAACTGATGAGAATGGGGTTTGATGCCATTAATGTAGTACGGTTATTTGATTTTGAGAAAAAGGCAAAGTTGACTTATAAATGTGCTAAATGGCGACACCGTTTTTTTCGTTGTCCTAAAATTGTGGAGTACAAGAAAGCAAGTCAGTTTTTTACAGGAGATGAAGAATATGCTTCTGAAATTATACCAACAATTATTCCTAATTGGGATCATTCACCTCGTTCTTTGAATAAGGCGCTAGTTTTGAATCATGCAGAGCCTGGCTATTTTGATCAGCATGTGAAGAGTGTGATGGTACGTATCAGAAATAAACCGTTGGAGCATCGTTTGGCTTTTGTGAAATCATGGAATGAATGGGGGGAAGGAAATTATCTGGAGCCAGATTTACGCTATGGAAGAAGCTATTTGGAAGTACTTTTGAAGTATGTTAAGGGAAAGTAGACAGATTGAATAGTATTTTTTATGAGAAAGAAAATAGCAATCATCATACCCGCTTATAAAAGCCGCTTTTTGCAACAAACCTTGGCTTCTATAGCAGCGCAAACTAATAATAGCTTTACTGTCTATATAGGAGATGATGCGAGTCCTCATGATTTGAAAAATATAGTTTGTCTTTATCACGATAAACTGGATATTGTTTATCATTGTTTTGAAGAAAACTTAGGCAAACAAGATTTGCCAGGGCATTGGGAACGATGTATTGCTATGTCTAAAGAACCTATTGTTTGGCTTTTTTCAGATGATGATTTAATGCCATGTGATGGGATAGAACGTATATTGAAAGTATTGGACAAATGTGGTGAAAGAAACATAATGCTTCGTTTTCCGCTTGCGTTGATAGATGGAGGAAATAACGTAATATATGAGAATTCGCCTTTTACGGATGAAATGATTTCAGGGTATAATTTTTTACTGGACAAATTGGAAGGCAGAATTTATTCTGCTGCTTGTGAATATGTTTTTAGCCGTGATGTTTACCAAAAGGTAGGTGGTTTTGTTAGGTTTCCTTTGGCTTGGTGTTCAGATGATGCGACATGGACGAAGTTTGCAGATTGTGCAAAGGGAATTATGACTTTGCCAGGCAAACCCGTTTGTTGGAGGAATGTGGAAGGTGAAAACATTAGCAATTCTAATTGTTATGATAGTAGGAAGATTGAATCGACAGGATTATTTATAAAGTGGATAGTTAATTATTATCCAGATAAACTTAAAGAAAAAAGGTTGCGCCATGCTTTAAAGACTTATGTACACACAGTATTACATTACTCTGTACATGATAACTTTAGTTTAGGTGAACTTTGGAGAATATGTAGCTTTTTGTGGGCGGTTCATCCGTCGACGGCATTGAGTGTGGCATTCCGTATGTGTAAAGTAAAACTGAATAAAAAGAGATAAAGATGAAAAAAATACTTTTTATCATCCCTTGTATACCTTATCCCCTGACTACAGGTGGAAATCAGGCTTTTTTTCATATGGTGGACTATCTTCGTTGCAGGATGTCTGTGTCAATATTGCTCTATCCTAAAGGAAAAGAAAAAGAGGATGTAGAGAAGTTGAAACGAATATGGAATAATGTGGATTTTTTCATCTTTACAGAGCAAATGGCTGAACCTGAGACTCGGCATCCATCTTACTATAAATGGCTGAAGAAGATAGCATTATCTGCTACTCGCAAAATGCGTCGCCAATTGCTTACTTATAGTAAAGATGTAGTATGCAGGGATATGACTTTAGATTCCTCCTTTTTTGAACCACTTCCTTCAAAATATGCAGAATACATATCGACTGTTTCTCGACGTGGATTTGATATTATTCAGGTTGAGTTCTATCCGCTGATCTCATTAGGTTATTTGTTACCGGAGAATGTACAAACGATTTTTGTACATCATGAATTAAGGTATGTTCGCAATGAAAATGAAATGGAATTTCTTGAAAGAGTGACAGATGAAGAACGTATGTTGTATCGTATCGGGAAGGATTTTGAACACTCTGCATTGAAGACCTATAAGCATGTGATTGTTTTAACTGAGGTGGACCGTCAAATATTGATTGATTTTATAGGAAATAAGCATAGAATACATGTGTCACCTGCTGTTGTGCAGATGACTGATGCTTGTGACAAACAAGTAGTTCCTACAACTTCCAGGTTGACTTTCGTTGGAAGTGAGGGGCATTATCCAAATTTGGATGCGGTTGTCTGGTTCTGTCAGGAGATAGCTCCTTGCTTGCGTAATCAGAATTTTCATTTCACTTTTCAAGTGGTAGGACCATGGAGAAGTTCATATGTAAAAGAGCTCCAAATCTCTTGTCCTGAGCTGGAATTGGTTGGCTATGTGGAGGATTTACATAATTTCCTAAATGGTAGCATAGTGCTTGTCCCTATTCGTATTGGTAGTGGAATGCGGATGAAGATACTGGATGCTGTTTCTTCAAAAGCCCCTTTTGTCACCACTACTAAAGGGGTTGAGGGTATTGACTTTCATCACGAAGAAGAATGTTTGATAGCTGATAGTGCGTCTGATTTTGCTTCTGCTGTTATTAGATTAACTGGTGATGAGGGTTTACAAGTTAAATTGGCGAATCAGGCTGTAGAGCAGCTGCAGAAATTTTATAATCCGCAAGAAATGTTAGATAGGCGCTTGGCTGTTTATAACCAAATTCTGGAATAAAATAAATTAGTATAAAAATACTATTAATTATGAAGTTGCAACCTTTAATTAGCATAATTATACCGATACATAATACAGCAGGGTATTTGGAACGTTGTATTGAGTCTGTGCGCAATCAAACTCTGAAAGAACTTGAAATAATCTTGGTAGATAACTTATCAATAGACGAATCTCCATTAATTTGTGATGAGTATGAGAAATTAGACTCTCGTATAAAAGTTTTGCACTTATCTGTAGCAGGTCCTTCGGTAGCTCGTAATGCTGGTATAAAAATAGCTTCCGCTCCTTATATAGGTTTTGTTGATAGTGATGATTTTCTCGAACCTACGATGTATGCTGATATGTTAGAGGCTTTGGAGCAGAATCAGGTGGATATGGTGTATTGTAATTTTTGCTATGAATATGAGGATAAACGAATTGAGCAGATATATCCAAATTCTGGTCTGAGTTATTTTAGGTCGTCGACAGAGGTTCTTCGTGATATTATATGTGAACAAGTTAGTAGCTCGCCCTGTACAAAGCTCTTTAAAAAAGAACTTTTTGATAATTTGTTATTTCCCGAAGGGGTGTTTTTCGAGGATCATGCAACTGTATATCGGTGGGTTGCTGAATGTAAAAATATAGTATGGATAGATCGAGCCTATTATCATTATATTCAACGAGAGGGCAGTACTTGTCATTCTGTAGATTCTGTTAAACATTACCATTTCTTTTTGGCAGAGTATCCACGTTTAGATTTTATAAAAAGAATGAATCTATTTGAGAAAGAAAAGGAATATGAAGCTGTGAATTTTATTATTGCTAACTGTTTGTATCGTTTCTCTGAATTTATGAAAGATTCGCAATCAGGACAGAACCAATATATGATTCGGGATATGCGATGTAAATTGAAGGTCTGGCTTGCCTTACCCTCTTCTGAAATTGAAAAGAAATACTATAATCGTTTGTGGAAGATCGCATATATTTGGCCTATCTATCGCAGAACGCATTATTCAAGAAAATAACATGTTTGTACGTGTTAATGTCTCTCGAGAAACTTACAGCGTATTTTGTAGCAGAATATAATCAGTTTATTCATCTTTTTCTGAAAATGTTTGGCATGTTTCATTAGGCAAAATCCTTCATAAAGTGGACTTTCTTTGATCAATAAAAATTCGGACAGTTCTTCAAGAACCTTCTGTGGAAATAAATCACTAAGAATCTTGGTTCTTTCTTTATTTGCTAATGTTGTGTTAGAGGATATTCCTCCTTCGTGGAAATTGCTGATATTTAGGTTGATGTGCTTGGTTGAACGGTTTTTGAATAAAATACTTTTTATCCAAAACTCCCAGTCTGATATTATTTTGTACTGTTCGTTATATAACTGATCTTTGAATAATTCTCTCCGAATAAAAGTGGCGGGGTGGGGTAGGCAGAAAGTCGGCGATAGCAATAAAGCGGCACTTAATGGGGATTCCGGATATATTCGCAAGTATTTATGGCCGGATTCGGATATGAAATATAAATTCCCATAAATTATATCTGTTCCGGTGAGTGATGTTGCAGCTTGTTCTAAAATGTTTGGTTCTATATAATCTCCAGAGTTAAGAAATAACAGGTATTGTCCTTGAGCATGCGTGATGCCTTTGTTCATTGCATTATAAATACCTTCGTCTTTTTCAGATACCCAGTAAGTAACATGAGGATTTTTATTTTTATATTGTTCGATAATGGATTTACTTCCGTCGGTTGAGGCTCCGTCGATAATGATATGTTCGTAATTGTTGTATGTCTGCTGTGCAACACTGTCAAGCGTTTGGACTAGCCCTTTACTATTGTTAAAATTTATAGTGATAATACTTATTTTTATTACTTCCATGTTTATACAATTTTACTATTCATTACTTTTTGATATACTTCTTTTGTTTGAAGTACAGCTTTTTCCCATGAGTATAATTTAAGCTGTTCCGCCCCTTTATATATAAGTTCTGCTCGTAAAGTTTGGTTGTATATAGAATAAAACCTTTTATCGCTTTCTTATTGAAAATAAATCAATGTTTTTCTAAGAAGAAAGAACGGAATGCTTGAGTTGTATTCCGTAGAAACCTAATTATTTTATTATTTTATAAATAGGTCTAAATAGGAATCTTCTATGTTTTTCTAAGTATGTACCTCTTGGATCTTCATCATTTGAAGGTGCATTACTAATTGGGGTTCGCCAATTTTTTCCGTACCAAAATTCTAAAAGTTCTATGTTATGGCTAGGTATATTGAAACTTTCTCCTAAAAAATCCATTTTTTTTGTGTGACGGAAATATTTTCTGGGGATAATACGATTAAGGTATTTAACATAAAATGGTCGAATCAGTCCTTGAAGCTTGTTCACAATATATACATCGATATAAATTCCATCTTTGATAAAAGAATAAATTAGGTTCTTTTCATAGCGACAAAGCTTTAATCCGGCTTTATCTAATGCGGGGATTGTGTTAATCAATCCTCTTTCATCAAATGTACATGTATCGATATCTATATCATGTTTAATAAACTTTTGCTCTCGTATTGCACCCAATAAAGTTCCATGCATGATGAGAAATTTAACTTTATGCTCATCTAATATTTTTTTTAAATCAAGCAAATTATTTTTTGCAATAGATGGATCGATGATTGTTGCATTTTCATAAGTAAGTTCTATATCCTGAAATATAAAAATATTGCCATTTATATTTATTTCTCCCATAATTTAAGATGAATGTAAATTATCTTTAGTTGATTTATATATTCTCTATAATCTTTTTAAAACGCTTTGACCAAAGAGCCCAATTGAGTTTTTCTTTGTATAAATTGGCTGCATATCCTTGCATTTGAATAAGTTCACCTGACATTATGCAGTTCTTTATTTTTGATGCGAATTCGTTGGAATCGCTTTTTAGTGGTAGACGATAGCCATTTATCCCATTAATTACATAATTTGAGATTCCTCCAGTATCATAAGTGAATATTGGCATGCTATAAGCAGAGGCTTCGGCAAATACGATGCCGGCACATTCTGCTTTGGTTGGTAGAAGTAGTATATCTGAGGAAGACATATATTGAATTATTTTTTCGTAATCACATTGGTCGTTTTTATTTAGAAAACCAATGAAATCAATATATGGGATACCTTTACAACTTTTTGGAGTTTCTACAGGACCGATTATGTGAATTATACTTTTAATCCCTTGTGCATTTAGTATTTTACAAGTTTCTATAGCAATATCTCCACCTTTTCGTTGCCAGTCTACTCCTAAAAAGAGAATGTGAAGAGTTTGGTCTTTCTTTTGGGACTTATTATAGGATTGTGTGGTGATATTTGCTCCGAATTCTAAAACAGATATTTTATCATTAGGTATTCCATAGTCAATGATTGCACTTTGCTTCGCCCAATCAGATGCATGAATAATGTGTGTGGCCTTTGTTAAAACTTTCTTTTCTATTATATTGCCTTCTCTAATGTTGAATGAGAGTAAATTGGAAAATTCATCATAATAATTATGAATAGATTTAAATGTCGCATCAGCTAGGTAAATAATCGGTTTGTCTGTTTTTAACTTATATATAGCAGTACAACCGGGAGAAAATAAAATATCGGCCTTTTTGAAGTCTTTTTTGTCAAGACGAGTTAGGTATGCGGCAAGTAAGGTATGTGCTATGGAATAATGTTTATTTGATTGTTTTGAGAGCCGATTCAGAAATTTCTGGTAATATTTAATCCATTTGGAAAATCTGGCTTTGATCCATATTACGTTATACCCTGAGTTTTCTATACTATTGTATAAATGGTGTATTGTGCCACTCCATGCAGTCTTGTCTTTGGGATCAGCATAAGAAATGAAACCAATCGTTTTTTGTTTTTCCATTATTTCTTTTTTTCTTGTGTACAAAAGTAGTAAATATTTTATTGGAAGAGAATATGTGTTTCTTATTATTTTAATTTATAGTGAAATATATAAGATAAACTTTTGATTTATATTTATATTTCATATCTTTACTTCGATATTAAAAAACGGAGCATGTGAGACTGGAATATCTTCAGTTTGTGCTTTATGTTGAATCTAAATTGGAATGAATATGGAATACGATGTGCCTGTTCTCTTTATTATTTTTAAAAGACATTACACGGCGATTAAAGTTTTTGAAAGGATAAAAGAGATTAAGCCAAAGAAATTGTATGTTGCTGCTGACGGGCCGAGAGATCTGCAAGAGAAAGAAATGTGTGATAAAACACGTGATATAATAAAGCAAGTTGATTGGAACTGTGAATTGCATCTTATGTATAGAGATGAGAATATAGGATGTAAATATGGGCCTTATGAGAGTATTTCATGGTTCTTTAATCATGAAGAGGAAGGGGTGATTTTGGAAGATGATTGTGTTCCTGATTTAACATTCTTTCCTTTTGTGAGAGAAATGCTTGTGAAATATCGCAATGATAATAGGATTAGTATGATAGCCGGGCATAGTGAAGTTTCAATACCATTATCAACCTCTTATGTTTTTTCCCGATTTAGGGCTTGTTGGGGATGGGCTACTTGGAAACGTGCATGGTGTAATATTGATATCGAATTGGAGAACTATGATTATAGGAAAGAGGTAGTACCACTAATGGTGTATGATCAGAGAAGGGGGGCGCATTGGCTTACTGCGCTGGACTTAATTGATCAAAATAAAGTGAATGCATGGGATTGGCCGTGGTATTTTTCTCAGGCTACCCAAAGCCAATTGTGCATTTTCCCAAGTAAGAACCTTATTGCTAATATTGGTTTTGGTGAAGATGGAACGCATTGTTTAGGTGAACCGCCTGCTGAAGCGATAACTTCATACTCGCTGGATTTTCCTCTAGTTCACCCTAAAACAGTAATTGTGAATTGGCAATTTGAGAAGGAGTTCGAAAAGGGGCTGACTATGGGAGTAATTCTGGAGGACATTCCTGTGAGAAAGAAGAAAAATATATTTGTTAGTATAGTGAAAGAGTTAAAACGGTTTATACGCCGGTTGAGAGGAAAAAGAAAGAAATCTTGATGATTGCAAATGAATGAATTATAGAGGGGACAGGAGAAATTTCGACTTCCTACCTTTTAAGAACTAAAATGATGAATACTATGGCCTATATATGCTGTATCGGGAATTACAACACTATAAAATCTTTTGTGTAAATGTGAAATATGGAACTCGTTCTGAATCCCGTATTTCACATTTACACAAAAGATTTTATAGTCCCTTTAGGGACATTTTAGGGCATTTTCTCTTTATTGCAAACTAATCGTTGATGGGGTATACATATCCAGTAATTCCTTCATATTTATATTGACCATACCATAATTTAGGTGCATATTGTAAGTCATAGTGATGCTCACCATTTCCCCAATAGACGTATAAAGGAACAGTACCTGGTACTTGATTTCTATAAATGTATCCAACAACTCCTTCAAGTTTATATTTTCCGTTTAATAAGGTTGGCGTTGAGTCTAAAGTGTAATAATGTTCTCCGTCACCCCAGTATCGGTTTAGAGGTACACTTCCATTTTGTTGCTTTGCTAACAAATAGCATGCTACTTGCTCATAAGTATATTGGTCATACCATAATTTTGGGGCGTACTCTTGCGCAAAATAATGTTCTCCATTTCCCCAATATCGATAAAAAGGAACTATTTCAAGGACTTCAACGCTCTTGCTATTAATGTAATTAATAACTGCTGTTTTTAGTTGTTCTTTTTTTACTGGGTCCTCGACTAAATCATAGATCGGATAGGTTGCGTTCCAATTGACAGATATCAATACCGAATGTGCGTCATCCACAGAATTTGTCCATTCTCCTAAGTTTATGGTGAATGTTGGAGTTGAACTTATGGTCATTGATGTACCTGATGTGGAGCCACCGTATGATTTGATGAAAAGTTGCCAATTGGAGTTTTTAGTATTGCTTTCTTGTATGCTAGTTGTACTCCATGATCCATTGGCATCAAGTCCAATGCCCGAAAAGTTAGCTTTAGCACCTGCACTTACAGTTTTTGTTTTTTCAGTATGGTTATTTTCTTCCACGATAGCAGATTTATATAATCCTGTGTATTTCCCACCAACAGTAAAGTTTGTCAAGACATGTGTTCCATATTTGAGTACAATTTTGTCTGCTGAGTATTTTTGAATATCTGATAAGAATGATGGGGTTAAATATTTGGATAATGAGTTTATATCTGTGTTTAAAAGATATCTTCTTTGCTTTTTTATAACTTCTGCTTTTGCATATGAAAATTTGGTAGAAAATGAATATTTTTTATCAGACTCAAATTTCGTAGAAACTGTACCTGAGAAAAAACCATCTTTCTTCACATCTATTAAAGAAGCTACCGATCCACTAAAATCAGTTTTAGTTCTTATATCTTCAAGAAACGAGTAAGCATTTTCCCCTGCATAACAATTCTGTTCGATAATGCCAATAAATGGATTGTCAAATCGATATTTATTGTCACCATCATTCACAAATGCTTGGACATTTATGACCTGTAACTTAACGGCATTTTCACCTAAATATTCATCAGTGATGTCATAGCCATATCCTAAAACATCATATTTTTCATCACCGGTAGTTCGTGTGTTAATTTGATCTACCTTTTCATTTAAAAATGAATCTAATTCTTCGTATTCTTGATAACAAGAATAAAGAAGAGGCAATACTGCCAATAAAAAATAAAATTTCTTCATGGTATTAATATTTAAAGTTTAACAATTATCGAAGATATGCATATTGATGATTAAATCCAATTAATTAAACATGCTTATAAACATGAATTTCATTTTAATAATAAGTGTAATCTAACTATTTGTCATGCAGAAGGTTGGTTTTTCTGTTGTAATGTAAGGGTGCATTATTATTTCATGTTTCTAAACACACTCTTTTGAATTGGATTAAATATTGAATATTCTTACTTTTGGTAATTGTTAAATTTTAAATATTAATACCATGAAGAAATTTTGTTATTTATTGGGCTTTTTGCTTCTTTTCTATTCTTGTTCAGAAATGGAGAATTTACCAAATGTTGAATCTTCGGTATCAAATGTAACAACAAGGGCAGCTGGAGATGGAGTGTATGATGTATTAGGCTATGGTTATGATATAACCGATGACTACATGGGTGAAAATTCAACAAGGTTGAAAATCTTAGATGTGGAAGCATTTGTGAAAGCAAATCCTTGGCGGCTATGTCGTAATAGTGTTGCAACATGCTTACCGTCAGATTTTTGACGAGACGGCGGGGACGGTTGAAGAAGAAAAACTTATCCGCATCTTCTATTATGGGAATAAAGCGGGTTTTGTCTACATAATAACAATCGTCGCGGCGAATTACGGCGAAGTTCATCATGCCGTAAGGGATGCGTTTCCTTTTGGGTGCTATATATTCTTTCATAACTGATGCCCTTTTTTAAAGTTTGCTTTGAATGCAAACAGAGGTACACCCTTTCCACTATTTCTCCAAGCAAAGATTCTTAAAAACACGGAACACTTTCTTTATTATCTTGTTTTCCCTGTGTAATCCACAATTTTATTTAATCAAAATAGCATAAGTCCATATTTCTTTTTTTTATTTTTGCAACAGCGGTTGAATCAACAGCTGTTGCAATATAAAAAGATAATGTATGAAGTTCTATAACAGAGAAAAAGAAATAGCGGAATTGACCCGTATACAGGAGCTTGCATTCGCTCAAAACTCCCGAATGGTAGTGCTGACAGGGCGTAGGCGTATTGGTAAGACAAGCCTTATTAAGCGTGCGTTGAAAGATACGCCGATGCTTTATTTTTTTATAGGGAGGAAAGCTGAAAGTGTTTTAGTGGCGGAGTTTGTGCGCCAGGTTCGTGAGACCTTTTCCGTATTCGTGCCCGAAGGGATGACTTCTTTCTCCAATCTGATGCAATACTTGTTTGAGATAGGTAAAGGACGTTCGTTTAGTATTGTTATTGATGAATTCCAGGAATTTTATAATATTAATCCCTCCATATTCAGCGATCTGCAAAACTTGTGGGATACTTATCGGCAGGATACGCACATCAATCTGGTTGTTAGTGGATCGGTTTACTCTATGATGCAGAAGATATTTACTGACCATAGTGAACCCTTGTTTGGAAGGGCTGATAATATTCTGCGTCTGCATCCTTTCAAACTGGAAGTGTTGAAACAGATTATGGAAGATTATGCTCCCGGATACAGCCGTGATGACTTGTTGGCTTTATATGCTATTACCGGTGGAATTCCTAAATATGTAGAGTTGCTTTGTGATAATGGGGTACTGACAGTAGAACGTATGTATCGCTTTATTTTTTCAGGGATGTCACCTTTTACGGATGAAGGGCGTAACTTGCTGATTACAGAGTTTGGAAAGAATTACGGAACTTATTTTTCTGTCTTGCTGGAGATAGCCAACGGACATCGCACTCAAGGGGAGATTGAAGCGAAATTGGGAGGGCTGGCTATCGGAGGGCATTTGAGTAAACTGGAAAATGTCTATAATCTGATTGTGCGGGAACGTCCTGTTTTTGCTAAGCCTGGCAGTAAGAAGAATGTAAGATACGTCATTCATGATAACTTTCTGAACTTTTGGTTTAAATATATTGAGCGGAATCGTTCCTATATTGAATTGCAGAATTATGATGACTTGTTTAGCTTGGCTATGGATGATTATCCTACCTATTCCGGTAAGATATTAGAGAAATACTTTCGTCAAAAGTTGGCGGAGGCTGGAGGTTTCAAAGAAATAGGCGGATGGTGGGAAGCCGGTAATAGTGTAAGGGGCAAAGTGGAAGCATTTGAAATAAATATAGTTGCACTCTGTTCTAAGGGTAGACAGGCGTTGATTGCAGAAGTGAAACGGAATCCGAGAAACTACAATCATAAGCTGTTCATGGAGAAGGTGGAGCATCTCCGGCAGAAAGAAATGACTAAATATAGACTGGAAACCAAACTGTTCAGTTTGGAAGATATGTAAGTGGCATTTTATCGTTATTTATACTTCTTCACATACAGGCATATCCATTCCTTTATACACCACTACAATCTTGTGTAGCTTTGTGTTGCCAATGGCATTTCTCACCGTTTCCGTATCAGCATAGCGGTTGGCTTGGGTGATTGCTTCCTGACGCAACTCTTCCACACGGCTTTCGGAATCCTTATATTTAGCATATTTCAGTTCTACAATGTAACTGTGTTTCATGTCGGAATAGATTTCCAGCAGTGGACAGAGGAATATATCAACATAGCCGGCTTGCGTATCTTGTTCAGAAATGGGGCGGTAAAAGCGGTTTTGGGCTGTCATGGCAAGGGTGAAGCCGTGGACAAAGAACTCCCCTTTCTGTTTGTCGCGTTGAGAAGCGTAACGTTTCAGGCAGTCGGCGATGTAGCCGAAGTAAGTTTGCCAGTCGCCACGATAGGCGAGTGAACTGGACAGCTCGTTCTTTTCGTAACTGCTGAAATTAAGGTCTGCTTCATCGTAGGTGCTCAGTAGATAGGCATAAAGCTGCTCACGAACCACCTGGTTGGGAATGGTGAGTTTGGTTTTACCTTCATATGTGCCACTGATGGTAAGCATACCGAAATAATAGAGTAGGCTCACGAAGTTGTCAGGAGTGGTGATATTGACGGCAGGGAAACTTTCTTTCAAATCTCCGGTAATATAGCCTTGACTCACCAAGGTCTGGATGATGGAAGCATCGTGGGCAAATTCTTTGTCCTTACGGATAAGCATGCGCAACTTTTCGTAGTCAACGCGGATGTTGCTTTCTATCATATTCTGCGGTGCTTTACCATCGTTGTCAAGGTAGTTTTTGATAAAATAGAGCACCATATTAGAATTGTACATGGTGGTTTCACCATAACGTCCTTGTGCAAAGCAATAGTTGTCGTACCACGGTTGCATTATGTCCAACAGCTCGTCCACAGTGTGGTTGAAGTGGCTGGTGGTGGAGTAATAGGTCAACATTTGCCGTACTTCCTCTTCCGTGAATCCTATCATTTCGTTGAATTTTGGGGAGAGCGAGTAATTGGTACCGATGTTGAAGCCGCTAGTGAGGTCGTCCATCGTAACAGGGCTGACACCGGTGATGAAACAGCGCTCGATACTGGAATAGGTTCCTGCTTTCACCTTGTTGAAGAAGGCGCGCAAATAGCCTTCACCATGTGTCTCGTTGGTGTAACGATGTAAACTCTCAGGATCGGCGAGGATGGCATTGGTAAAGTGGTCGTACTCGTCGATGAAGAGGTAAATTCTTTGGCCGGTTTTGTTACATTCCGTAAACAGGTACTCAAATTGTTCTACGGCTCCTTCTTTTGCATCCAGTTTTTCCTTAATACCCTGAGGAAGATAGTCGGCATAGATATCGCAAAAATAGTCGAACATGGTTTGGCAATGCGCATCCAGCCCTTTGCGGTAGTTGTGCAGTTCACCGACAATTCCGGAAAAATTGAGATAGAGCACCAGGTAGCTGTTGCGGTCACGTGTGGGATATTTCCCGATATAAAGATCACCGAACAAAGCATCAAACTTATCTTTGGCGGCTATGTCGTAATAATGTTGCAGCATACTTACCGTCAGACTTTTGCCGAAACGACGGGGGCGGATGAAGAAGAAAAACTTATCCGCGTCTTCTATTATGGGAATAAAGCGGGTCTTGTCTACATAATAACAATCATCACGGCGAATCACGGCGAAGTTCATCATGCCGTAGGGGATGCGTTTTCTGTTCGGTGCTATATATTCTTCCATAACTGATGCCTTTTTAGAAGTTTGGTTTGAATGCAAACAAAGGTACGCCCTTTCTGCTGTTTCTCCAAACAAAGATTCTTAAAAACATGGAACGCTTTCTTTATTATCTTACTTTTTTCCAAAGTAATTAAACCGTATCATCTCATCCGAAATATCATATGCCTCCTTTGCAAACTCCTCATCTTCCGGACTATATCCTTCTCCTTCCACATTCATCTGTGAACCTACAGCAAATCCTTTCTTTTCAGGATTGAGGATACTTTCTCCGAGGCCGGTCCAATAATAGTCGTCAAGTTGAAGTAGGTTCAGCAGGGTGGGATACATATCTATTTGTCCCATCACTTCATCGTAACGCATACCTATGGGAGAGTTGACAACGATGAAAGGAGTAAACTGCTTGTCGGACACGATACCTTTGCCACCGGGACTTTCGCATAGTTCTGCACGATAAGACGCTAAACCTTCGTGATCTCCTGTTATTACAATCAGCGTTTCCTTATATTGAGGGAGTGTTTTCAGATACTCCACGAATTTACCGATAGCTTTATCTGTGTAGCGGGCAGTGATCATATAGTTACCCATCTTCTCCGGAATGTCAGAGGAGAATGAAATCTCTCTGAGATATTCCGGTAATATGAATGGAGCATGGCCGGAATAGGTAATAAGCTGCATATATGCGTTTTCCCCTTCTTTCCATATCTCCCCTTTTTCTATCTTTTCTTGACATTGAGCAAAGAATGAGCCGTCTCCGGTACGTTTGTGGGTACCGAAAGCTTCCGTCAGTTCGAAATCATGATAGGCGATAATCGTATCCATGCCGAAGCTTTGGGCTATGGGACCCTGGTTCCAGGTGGATATCTTATCTATGGTTAACAGATAGTTGCGCGAATGATTTTTTTCGTGCATGGCTTTCTGCAACGAAGGGTAAACATGGTTGGGATATTGGCTGCTGTACGTACCACTGTTGATAGGTAGTAGTCCGGTGCAGAGTATAAGTTGGGCATCTATGGAACGGCCGCCTTTTACCTGTGTCAGTACATGTGGGGCATAGATGGTGGTAGAATCCTTCAGTAATTTGTTCAAGTAGGGGGTGATCTCCTGCCCTTCCACTTCTTTCTCTAATACCCAGCTTTCCAATGATTCTGCCAGAATGATGATGCAATTGGTGCGGCGATTAGTACTACTGTCCGGCAGGGCAACTTCGTGTTTGGGCTTTTTACTTAACCATTCTTCTATCTTTGCTTCCAGTTCAGGAGTTAACTTTTGTTGCTGACCTGCCAAATCATAGCAAAGGCTACCGAAAACGGTATAGAGGGAGGGGCCGCTTGAACAGAAATATGCTTTGTCGCGATATTCCTTGTATGCATTTGAAAATCCGCCTTTAATCAGGGTCACTGTGCCAAAGATGCAGATGATGACTGCAAGTACCGCAGAATAAGCAAGTACCGGTGCGGGACGCTTCTGATGTGCAGTTTTTGTACGCCGATGAACGACGGCTGCTGCAAGGGTGGATAATGGGAAAAGTATATCATACCAGCGAAGAGAGTCGAAAACGCTTCCGGTGAAATCGGCTAAGTTTCCTGATAATCCGTAGCTGTTCAGAGGAATGGCGGTATAATAGGTTCTGAAGTACATAAGATTGGCTATCAGCAGGAAATCCAGCAGGAACATGATGAGCGTCTCTGTTTTCCACATACGGAAGAAGGCGTAAGGGATAAGCAATATAAGTGTGGCTATCAGTTTTGTTGTATAACATTCAACTGTAGAAAGAGAAGCAAAAGTAGTCGGGATACACCATAGTATGTCGAATAACATGAATTTCAGGAAAATAGTGATTCCGAATGTCAGTACGGACTTATCGATCTTTGTCATAATAAAGCGTTTGTTTTATATCCGGATGCAAAGATACAATATATTTTTCCGATATCATTCTGTGATCTATATAAATGAGCTACAGGGCTTGTTTATTGAGGGTTGTATAGATAAATCTCGTTAATATTAAATTTATCTTCTTTATCTTAAAGATATTTCTTGTATCTTTGCGCCCCTAATTCATTAATACCAAGCAATGAAGGAATTCCTGCAATTGATGCGGCGTTTTGTGTCGCCATATAAGAAGTATATAGGGTGGGCGATTGTGCTCAATGTCTTATCGGCTGTTTTCAATGTATTCTCATTCACTCTGCTGATTCCAATTCTGAATATTCTGTTCAAGACGGGTAACAGTGATAAAATCTACCATTATATGGAGTGGGGGAGCGGTGACTTGAAAGATGTAGCAATAAATAATTTCTATTACTATGTTACTCAGTTGATAGAGGTTCATGGCCCGATAATGACACTTCTGTTTATGGGACTGTTCCTAGCCCTTATGACGATGCTGAAAACTTCCTGCTACTTTGGATCTTCTGCGGTAATGATTCCTTTGCGTACAGGAGTTGTTCGTGATATCCGTATCATGGTCTATTCGAAAGTGATGCACTTACCACTTGGTTTTTTCTCTCAGGAACGGAAAGGAGATATCATTGCCCGTATGAGTGGTGATGTGGGAGAAATAGAAAACTCCATTACCAGTTCGTTGGATATGTTGCTGAAAAATCCGATTTTGATCCTGTTTTATTTTACAACGCTGATTATAACAAGTTGGCAGTTGACCCTGTTTACCATCGTAGTACTTCCCGGAATGGGGTGGCTGATGGGAAAGGTCGGCAAGAAGCTGAAACGCCAATCTTTGGAAGCGCAGGGCAAATGGAGTGATACCATGTCACAATTGGAAGAAACTTTGGGGGGCTTGCGCATCATTAAAGCGTTTATTGCAGAAGATAAGATGGTGGATCGCTTTACCAGATGCAGTAATGAACTGCGTGATGCGACCAATAAAGTGGCCGTTCGTCAGGCGTTGGCTCATCCGATGAGTGAGTTCCTGGGAACGCTTTTGATTGTATTGGTGCTTTGGTTTGGCGGTATGCTGATTTTGGGCGATGAGCATTCTTCGCTGGAAGCTCCTACATTCATTTTCTATATGGTTATTCTGTATAGCATCATTAATCCGTTGAAGGATTTTGCAAAAGCAGGATATAACATTCCGAAAGGTTTGGCTTCCATGGAACGTGTGGATAAGATTCTGAAGGCTGAGAATCCTATTAAGGAACCCGTAAACCCGCTTCCTCTGCATGGCATGAATCGACAAATCGAGTTTAAGGATGTTTCTTTCAGTTATGATGGGAAGAGGGAAGTTTTGAAACATATCAATCTTGTTGTTCCGAAGGGGCAGACGATTGCATTGGTTGGGCAGTCCGGGTCGGGAAAATCTACGCTGGTAGATTTGCTTCCGCGTTACCATGACATACATTTCGGTGAAATCATGATTGATGGCGTTAGTACCAAGAATTTCCGTATTCATGATTTGCGTGGCCTGATAGGAAATGTAAATCAGGAAGCGATTCTGTTTAATGATACATTCTTTAATAACATAGCATTTGGTGTGGAAAACGCCACACTGGAGCAGGTGATGGAGGCGGCGAAGATTGCCAATGCGCATGATTTCATTATGGAGACAGAGCATGGATACAACACAAATATTGGTGACCGTGGTGGCAAGCTTTCCGGAGGACAACGCCAACGCATCAGTATTGCCCGTGCTATTTTGAAGAATCCGCCTATTCTTATTCTTGATGAGGCTACTTCTGCTCTTGATACGGAGTCCGAACGTCTGGTGCAGGAAGCTTTGGAGCGTTTGATGAAAACCCGTACTACAATTGCTATTGCCCACCGTCTTTCTACCATTAAAAATGCAGATGAAATCTGCGTACTCTATGAAGGAGAAATTGTGGAACGTGGCAGGCACGAAGCTTTGTTGGAGAAGAATGGATACTATAAGCGTTTGAATGATATGCAATCTCTGTCTTGATCAAAAAACGATTCTGAATAGAAAGATTTATTAATTCTGCCTACATCCTACACCCGGAGACTTAATCGTCTCATTAATAGAACGGTGTGTGGTGTAGGCAAAATTATATGCGGGTGTAGGAAAGGTATTTGCCTACACCACCGGAATCTGTGCCTGTCTTCATGTTGCTTTGAATCAGTGCTTACCTCTTGTTTCCTAAAAGAATAATCTTCTTTTCCTTGGTTTTTAATGTACATTTCCTTTGGTCAAAACTCATGTTCTGAATATATTAGCTATATATCGGACGTGCAGCATCTATATATCGGACGTGCAGCATCTATATATCGGACGTGTCACATCTATATATCGGACATGCAGTATCTATATATCCAATACCACCGATATATAGCTGCTAGACGAGGCAAGATGAAAGAAAAGCGTTCAGCCTTTCTAATACAGATGATTGAACACATAGGCCATTCGTACTATCAACTACGCTGTGTAAGGAAACCGGAAAAACAGCTATTTCTCCTTTTACAAGAAGTTAGGAGTTTGACGACGGGAAGTTAACTTCTTGTCAACAAACTCCCAACTTCTTGTCGGCAAGAAATTGATCCTTTGCAACACCTTGATAATCAATGGTAAAATCCCCTTGTATAAAAGGAGTGTTTATACGCATATATTACTCGCTTTTCACATGTCGCTTACAGATTTCGCTTAACGAAATCAGACTTGTCTGAAATTAGATTGCTTGTTGTGGATGAGAACAAGCAATCTAATCATCCGTAACATTGCTTATTCCGGACCATAACACTACTTGTTTTCAAGTGTTATTCAATTTTCTCAAAAATAGCGGGTGTAGGATGATGTTTCATTTAATTCAAGCCCTGTACAGGCTTATTTTCTTCCGAAGTCAGCAGGTATTTCTCCCCACTGCTTGGTTTCCCATTTCAGAATTTTGGTAGTATATGTATTTTCCCGTAGCCACTTTTCGGCACGCTCTATTAGTTTGAAAAGTTCTTCTGTTTTGGGTTCACGGGGTAGCTTTGTTTTGCATTTCTTCTGCTTGATCCAACTGATGGCATTCACACTGTCACTATAGATGGGCATATCGAAGCCTTTCTGTTTCAGTAGGGCAAGTCCGTGGACGATAGCAAGGAACTCGCCGATATTATTCGTACCATATACCGGACCGAAATGGAATATTTCTTGTCGGCTGGCTACGTGTACACCGCGATATTCCATAGCTCCGGGATTACCACTACAGGCAGCGTCTACGGCAAGGCTATTCTCTACGACAGATGAAGGAAGGGGGGCATTCACATCTTTCTTTTGGGCGGGAGCACCCGGAGAGGATCGTTTGATATATTCATACGGAGAAGATTCAAAGGCTTTTTCCGCTTCTTCGCGCGTCTCGAACGATTTATATTTCGCTCCTTCGTAACCTTTGGTTTGTAACTGACAGTCTGTCCAGGAAGTATAAATCCCCGGATTGACGCCTGACCATACAACGTAAAACTTCTCTTTACTCATAATTGGGTGCAAAGGTACAAATATATTCTACAACTTCGAACAACTTCACTCTTTCACTTGTTTCACTATATAAGACAAAAATGATAATTACGAAAAGAAAGGATTAAATATGGTCAGAGAACGGACATTTGCCGAAGCATTGGAGCATCGGCGCAGCTATTATTCTATCAGTAACGACTCTCCGGTTCAGGACGAGGAAATTGTACACATCATCCGTACAGCAGTAAAGCATGTGCCTTCGGCATTCAACTCGCAGACTACACGTATTGTGTTGTTACTGGGGGACGAACATCAGAAATTATGGAGAATCGTGAAGGATCAGTTGGAAGAACGCCTGTCCGAAGAACAATATCGTCAGTCGGAGAAGAAGATCGATACTTCGTTCTCTTGCGGATATGGCACGATACTCTTTTTTGAAGACCGTTCCATTGTAGAAGGACTGCAAAAACAATTCCCTACTTATCATGAGAATTTCCCGACGTGGTCGCAACATACTTCTGCCATGCATCAGTTAGCCATCTGGACCATGCTCGAAGATAAAGGTCTGGGCGCTTCGCTGCAACACTATAACCCGTTGATTGACGAAGATGTACGCAGCACGTGGCATCTTCCCGAAACCTGGCAGTTGATTGCACAGATGCCTTTCGGTACTCCTGTGGCCGAACCGGGCGGGAAAGAATTTGATGATTTGAGCGAACGCATTAAAATTTTTATCTGATAGTAAATCTCTCAGAATAGAATTGCTTACCTTTGTACGCAAAGGTAAGCGCTTATGATACGTATTTTCTTAACCGGCTACATGGGAGCCGGTAAAACAACTTTAGGAAAGGCTTTTGCCCGCGAACTGAATATACCGTTCATCGATCTGGACTGGTATATCGAAGAACGTCTTCACAAATCCATACGTGAATTGTTCATTGAGCGGGGAGAGGCCTCTTTTCGTGAACTGGAGCGAACCATGCTGCATGAAGTGGCTGAGTTTGAAAACGTCATTATCTCGACCGGAGGCGGTACTCCTTGCTTTTTCGATAACATGGAGTATATGAACGAGCATGGGCAGACCGTTTTTCTGGATGTTCATCCTGACGTTTTGTTCCGCCGCTTGCGAGTGGCTACGCAGCAACGTCCTATTCTGCAAGGAAAAACGGACGAAGAACTGCGGATTTTCATTATAGAAGCCTTGGAAAAACGTGCACCGCACTATGGTAAGGCAAGATACCGTTTCGATGCCGGGCAGTTGGAAAGCCGTCGGCAAATTGCGGATTCTGTGCAGCAGTTACGTAACTTGCTGAGCATTTAACCGCTTGTAAATGTGTAATTTTAGGTGGAAAACGCAATAAATATCGAGAATTATCGTATTTTTGTCGCCCTATTAAAATCAAACAACAAACATCTGAGTTACAAAAAATGAGAAAATGGCGTATTGAAGATTCAGAAGAGCTTTACAACATTACAGGTTGGGGCACTTCGTACTTTGGTATCAATGACAAAGGTCATGTAGTGGTAACACCTCGTAAAAACGGTGTCGGCGTCGATTTGAAAGAATTGGTGGATGAATTGCAATTGCGAGACGTGGCGGCTCCTATGCTAATACGTTTTCCCGATATTCTGGACAACCGGATTGAGAAGACTTCTTCATGTTTTAGGCAGGCCGCTGAGGAGTACGGCTATAAAGCGCAGAACTTTATCATCTATCCTATCAAGGTTAATCAGATGCGTCCTGTGGTAGAGGAGATTATCAGCCATGGAAAGAAATTCAATCTTGGGTTGGAAGCCGGGTCGAAGCCTGAACTTCATGCCGTGATTGCTATTAACTCAGATTCTGACTCGTTGATTATCTGCAACGGCTATAAGGATGAGAGCTATATAGAGTTGGCTTTGCTTGCCCAGAAGATGGGTAAACGCATTTTTCTTGTAGTAGAAAAAATGAACGAGCTAAAACTGATAGCCAAGATGGCGAAGCAGCTGAATGTTATGCCTAATATTGGTATTCGTATCAAACTGGCTTCTTCTGGAAGTGGCAAATGGGAAGATTCAGGCGGCGATGCAAGCAAGTTTGGACTCAGTTCCAGTGAATTGCTCGAAGCACTCGACTTTTTAGACTCAAAAGGACTAAAAGATTGTCTGAAATTGATACATTTTCATATCGGAAGCCAGGTGACAAAGATCCGTCGTATTAAGACGGCATTGCGCGAAGCATCTCAATTCTATGTGCAGCTTCATGCTATGGGATTCAAAGTCGAATTCGTGGATATTGGTGGTGGCTTGGGCGTAGATTACGATGGAACACGTTCGTCCAGTAGCGAAAGTAGCGTCAATTATTCCATTCAGGAATATGTGAATGACTCTATTTCCACTTTGGTAGATGCCAGTGATAAGAATGGTATTCCCCATCCCAATATTATTACGGAAAGCGGACGTGCACTGACTGCCCATCATTCCGTACTTATTTTTGAAGTCTTGGAAACCACCACTTTGCCCGAATGGGACGATGATGAAGAAGTAACCGAGGAAGACCATGAATTGGTGCAGGAACTTTATGGCATTTGGGATACATTGAATCAAAATAAGATGCTGGAAGCCTGGCACGATGCACAGCAAATTCGTGAAGAAGCGCTCGACTTGTTCAGTCATGGAATTGTGGATTTGAAAACACGTGCACAGATTGAGCGTCTTTACTGGTCTGTTATGCGTGAGGTGAACCAGATTGCAGGCGGCTTGAAGCATGCTCCCGATGAACTTCGCGGATTGCCGAAACTGTTGGCGGATAAATATTTCTGTAACTTCTCGCTGTTCCAGTCCCTGCCGGATTCCTGGGCTATCGACCAGATATTCCCGATTATGCCCATTCAGCGCCTGGATGAACGTCCCGACCGTGCGGCAACCTTGCAGGACATCACTTGTGACTCGGATGGAAAGATAGCTAACTTTATCTCGACTAAGAATGTGGCACACTATCTGCCCACTCATTCTTTAAAGAGTAAGGAACCTTATTATATGGGTGTGTTTCTGGTAGGTGCTTATCAGGAGATTCTGGGTGATATGCATAATCTTTTCGGCGATACGAATGCTGTGCATGTATCTGTTAACGAGAAGGGATATACCATCGAACAGGTGATTGATGGTGAAACTGTAGCGGAAGTGCTTGACTATGTTCAATATAGCCCTAAGAAGCTGGTGCGTACACTGGAGACTTGGGTGACTCAATCAGTAAAAGAGGGACGTATTTCGTTGGAAGAAGGTAAAGAGTTCCTTTCCAATTATCGTTCCGGTCTGTACGGATATACCTATTTGGAATAAGAAAAGTTGACGAGTTGAGAAGGGAACAAGTTGACAAGGAGCTGCGCTTTATTGCTTTGTTCATTTTGTCTTCTCCCCTTGTCAACTTGTTAACTAAAAAAACTTGTCAACTGAATTATGAGAGAAAAACTAACAGTAATAAAGGTGGGTGGCAAAATCGTGGAGGAAGAAGCTACCCTCCATAAGTTGTTGGATGACTTTGCAGCTATTGAGGGCTACAAAGTCTTGGTACACGGAGGTGGCCGTTCGGCCACAAAATTGGCTGCCCAACTGGGCATTGAAAGCCAGATGGTAAACGGGCGTCGTATCACGGATGCCGAAACGCTGAAAGTAGTGACGATGGTGTACGGCGGGCTGGTAAACAAGAATATTGTAGCCGGACTTCAGGCGCGTGGTGTCAATGCACTGGGATTGACTGGTGCGGATATGGATGTAATCCGTTCCGTGAAACGCCCGGTAAAAGACGTCGACTATGGCTTTGTGGGTGATGTAAAGCAAGTGAATGCAGAGTTTTTGGGTGATTTGATCCATAAAGGAGTAGTTCCCGTAATGGCTCCGCTGACGCACGACGGTGCAGGCAATCTACTGAATACAAATGCCGATACTATTGCAGGAGAGACTGCAAAAGCTCTTGCTGCTTTGTTCGATGTGACATTGGTATTCTGTTTTGAGAAGAAGGGTGTGCTTCGTGACGAGAACGATGACGATAGCGTGATACCTCAGATCACTCCTGTCGAATTCAAACAATATGTAGCGGACGGTGTTATTCAAGGAGGTATGATACCCAAGCTGGAGAATTCTTTTGAAGCTTTGAATGCGGGAGTAACTGAAGTGGTAATTACCTTAGCGTCAGCAATTAACGAGAATAGCGGAACCCGCATCAAAAAATAATTCAAAAAAAGTAGTGATCAACTGTAACTTTCCATATACTTAACCGTCATTATTAATAGAGATGCAAAAAATCAGTTTTCGGAATGACATTCTCCCTCTGAAAGACAAACTCTTTCGGTTGGCTCTCCGGATTACTTTCGACAGAGCAGAGGCAGAAGACGTTGTGCAGGAAACACTGATAAGAGTCTGGAACAAACGTGATGAGTGGACGAAATTCGGTTCTATCGAGGCTTATTGCCTGACAGTGGCAAAGAATCTGGCAATAGACCGTAGCGAAAGAAAAGACGCTCAGACCGTGGAACTGACACCTGAAATGGAACAGACTTCCGGAGCATCCAATCCTTACGATCACTTGGTGGATAAAGAGCAAATGACACTCATCCATCGTCTGGTCAATGAACTCCCCGATAAACAAAGGCTGATTATGCAGCTTCGGGATATAGAGGGTAAGAGTTATAAAGAAATTGCGGTCGTCCTGCATTTGACGGAGGAACAGGTAAAAGTGAACCTTTTCAGGGCGAGGCAAAAAGTAAAACAACGGTATTTAGATATAGATGGTTATGGACTGTAAATATATAGAACAACTTTTAGAACGCTACTGGCAGTGTGAGACTTCCCTTGAGGAAGAAGCGCAGTTGCGTGCTTTCTTTAACGGAAGCGACGTTCCGGAGCATTTGCTTCGCTACAAAGATTTGTTCGTATATCAGCAACTGCAACAAGAAGTGGGGTTGGGAGCAGATTTCGACGCCCGTGTGCTTGCAGAAGTGGAGACTCCGGTGGTGAAGGCAAAACGCTTGACGCTTACCGCACGTTTCATTCCGCTGTTCAAGGCCGCCGCAGTAGTGGCAGTGGTACTTTCATTAGGGAATGTGATGCAACATTCATTCTATAGTGATATAAAAGAAGTAGCCGCAGCCGATACGATAGGCAAACAAATTACCACACCTTCGGTAGCTCTCTCGGGAGACGTGACGATTACCCATGAACAACAGATTCTGGATAGTCTGCAACGGATAGACAAGAAGGTGGAACTGAAGAAGTAACGTTTTCATTTGCTTTTAAGAATAACATTTTCATTTGCTTTAAACATAAATATAGTTAGTGTGCTTTATTAAAACAACAAATTGAGGCTGTGAAGTTTCAATTCTCTCAAATTCTTATAAAAACTAACTAAGATAGATGGGACGCCGCGAGATGCAGCGTCCCTTTTATGTATATATGCTCTTCAAAGCTGAGACGATTTATTAAAAACGAACTGGTAAGATGGTTATTATAGTAGGATTTTATATCTTTGTCCTGTTCGTAAACGTTTGTAAGCATGAAAGACCGGTACCTGCTTTTTGTAATCTCTTTGCTGTTCTGTTGCCTTCTGCAAGCGCAGGAGAAAATAGATTCTTTACTGGTAGTTCTGGACAGGACAATTGAAAACACCGCTCAATATGAGCAGGCCAGACTGAAACGCATTGATCAGATTAAAGAATATTTCCGGACTCGTAAAAGTACTTCTCCATCTGATGAGTACCATATCAATCAACAACTTTTTGATGAATATGAAGCGTATATTTGCGATTCAGCAAGACATTATATCAATCGCAATATCGAGATTGCCCTTCAGCACAACAATCAAGACTGGCTGAATGAGGCCAAACTGAAGAAGGCAAGTATCTTGGGAAAGACAGGTCTGTATGCAGAAGGCGTGGCCTTGTTGAAGTCTATAGATAGCAAGCAACTTTCCAGAGACCAACTCATTGAATATTACATCACTTTTGAAGATATTTATCTCTATCATGCAGAGTATGCGATGGATGACGAATATCAGATTGAATATCTGAATAACCTGTATATCTACCGCGACTCTGTATTGCAGATGGTAGAAGAGGGGGCTTATCAGTATGTCATAGCTTATACTCCCGAACTTCTGCAACAAGGAAGAGGAGAGGAAGCCATTGAAATGTTGGAAGTTTATCATCAAAAACTTTCACCGGATACACGGGATTATGCAGTGGTGACCTCTATTCTTGCTTTTATCTATCAGAGTACGGGACAGCGGGAAAAGCAAAAAGAATATTTGATAAAGAGTGCAATTGCCGATATTCGTGGTGTGGTGAAAGAAAATAATTCCTTGCGTGCATTGGCGGAACTGTTATATGAAGAGGGGCAGTTACAACGGGCGGATGTTTATATGAAGCGCAGTATGGAAGATGCCAATTTCTACAATGCCCGTCTCCGGAATGTGCAGGCTTCAAGGATGCTCCCGGTCATAGACCATGCCTATCAGGTGGAGAAACAGAAGCATCAGCAGGTGTTACAGATCTTCCTGGTTGTTACCAGTTTGCTGACGCTGTTTCTGGCATGTGCGGTCTGGTATGTAATTCGTCAGGTGAAGAAGTTGGCCCGTGCGCGACAGGATTTGCTGGCAATGAATGAAGAGCTGAAACTTCTGAATGAAAGATTGATCGAAGTAAATCAGAGACAGCACGAAACGAATGACTCACTGACGGAGGCTAATCATATTAAGGAGGAGTATGTCGGCCGATTTATGGGATTGTGTTCCACATACATTGACAAGTTGGAGGGATACCGTCGGATGCTTAACAAACAGGCAGCTTCGGGGAAGGTGGAAGAGCTCTATAAAACGTTGAAATCGTCCCGTTTCATCGATGAAGAACTGAAAGAATTCTATCAAAACTTCGATAATTCATTCCTTAGTATTTTCCCTGATTTTGTGAAACGCTTTAATGAGTTGTTGCCGGAAGAAGAAAGAATTATTCCTAAACAGGATGAACGGCTGACAACGGAACTTCGTATATTTGCCTTAATTCGTTTGGGAATTACGGACAGTGCCAAGATTGCAGGCTTCCTGCGTTATTCCATTACTACTATTTATACCTATCGTTCCAAATTGAAGAATCGTTCTCTTTGCCGTGATAATTTTGAGGAAGAGGTGATGAAGATTGGGTCTTTTGCTGGTTAGTGAGCTATATGGTATAGTAATGAATTTGCCCACCACAGATTAACACAGATTCTCACAGAGTTTAATCAATTAAAATCAGAGAAATAAAATTCTGTGGAAATCTGTGTTAATCTGTGGTGAATTAATTCATACCCCCTCCGAAATAACCCAAAATCCCGTTTTTTCTATTCTGCTTTCTTTGTTTTCATTTAGTTTTTTAACGCCCTTTATTTGTTTTATCTCGCTGATATATAATATTTTACTCCTTTTGCTAATCTAGATTTTCTTTAGTCCTCTTTTCTTTCCCCCTTCTTTTTACAGACATTTGCACTGTCGCCTCAACCTGTGGAGGTGAACAGAATGATTGCTAATCTAAAAACTAATAGTATGAATGTAAAAAGAACAAAGTTATGTTTGTGCCGGTCTCTTCTTCTTATGGCCGGATTACTTTTTGCAGTGGCATCCTTTGCCCAGGATTTAACCGTGAAAGGAAAAGTAACGGATACCACGGGCGAAACTGTAATTGGTGCTAACGTAACCGTGAAAGGTACAACTAATGGTATCATTACCGATATTGACGGTAACTATACTTTGTCGGGCGTGAAGCCTTCTTCCGTCCTTGTTTTCTCCTTTATTGGCTACAAAACACAAGAGATCCCCTGTAGTGGACGTCAGGAAATCAATGTAGTGCTGTCAGAAGACGCTCAGGCACTGGATGAAGTCGTTGTGGTGGGCTACGGCTCATTGAGCAAGAAAGAACTTTCCAGTTCCATTGTGCAGGTAGACAGATCGAAGTTCCTGCAAGGTTCCATGAACAATCCGATGGAGATGCTGACCGGTAAAGTTGCCGGTTTGACCGTAAACAATACGGCGGCAGCCAATCCGAATGCAAGTTCCTCTCTTCAGATTCGTGGTGCAACATCTATTTCGGCATCCAATGACCCGTTGGTGGTAATTGATGGTGTGGCAGGTGGCGATATCCGCAACCTGGCAGCACAGGACATTGAGTCGATGACCGTACTGAAAGATGCCGCTTCCGCTGCCATCTACGGAACACGCGGTGCCAATGGTGTGATTCTGATTACTACACGTAAGGGAGCCGGAGAAGCCGGACGTGCCCAAGTGACTTACGACAGCTGGTTCGGTGTGAATCTGGCAAAGAGCGGTCCGGATATTTTGAGTGCAGACGAATTCCGTCGTTCCCGTCGTGCAACGGATTATGGGTATTCTACTGATTGGTATGACCTCTTGCTGCGTGATTTCTCTTATGATAACAACCAATATCTTTCTATCGACGGCAGTACCAAGAACGGATACTACGGCGCTTCTTTTAATTATAAGAAAGCAACCGGCCTCGATCTGAACAGCAGTCGTGAAGAATTCGGTGGACGCTTCGTCCTGAACCAGCGTATGATGGATGGAATCGTAGAACTGAACGGTTCACTCAACGCCCGTCGCGTGAATGAAGTATGGGGTAACGACGGTATGTTCGATACTGCCCTGAGCATGAACCCTACCATGCCTTTGTATAACGAGGACGGAACTTACTTCCAGCCTACTTCTCCTACCGGGGCACGCAACCCGGTGCAGGAACTGAAAGAAATCGACAATAACGGTCAGCGTGTTTACCTGCTGGGTACTGCTGAGGTAAAAGTCAACCTGATCCGTTCGGAAAAGCAAATGCTGAATACTTCATTGAGCTACTCTTTGCACTACAACGATCTGAAACAACACTATTATACCCCTTCCACTGCCGGTGAATCTTACTGGAACGGTTATAACGGACGTGCAGAAGTGACTTACTAGAAGTGGTACACGTCCCGCCTGGAGTGGTTGGGTAACTACTCGTTGGATCTGGGTGATCACAACTTCAAGGCAATGGTAGGTTACAACTATGAGCAAACCACCTGGGAGCGCCTGCAAGCCGGAAACAGTGATTTCAATTTCGATGATATTCTCTGGAATAACCTTGGAAGCGGTTCTTATCTTGCTAAAGGAAAAGCAAGCATGGGTACTGGTAAATCTCTTGCCAAACTGATCGGTGTCTTCGGACGTATCAACTATAATTGGAAGAATCTGTTGATTGCTTCCGCCTCCATCCGCTACGAAGGCTCTACGAAATTCGGTGCAGATCATAAATGGGGTGCTTTCCCGTCTCTTTCTCTTGCCTGGGAAATGGCGAATATGGGTTTCCTGAAAGACCACCAAAACATCGTTCAGAGTTTGAAACCCCGTGTTTCCTATGGTGTAACAGGTCGTTCAGACTTCGATTGCTACCAGTCATTAGCCACTTACGGCTCTCATAAAAATGCCCAGTTGAATGTTACGGATACCTATCTGATGGACGGTGCCTGGGTAACAGGTTATGCTCCTTCAGTGAATGCCAATTCCAAACTGGGCTGGGAAAAGAGTGTCAGTATGAATATCGGTGTTGACTTTGCCTTGTGGAACAGATTGCGTGGTTCTGTTGAATGGTTCGACCGCCAGTCACGCGACTTGCTTTATAACTATACGGCTCCACAGCCTCCCTACATCTACTCTACAATTCTGGTAAACGTAGGAACCACTGTGAATCGTGGTATCGAAGTTTCTCTGGAAGGCGACGCTTTCAAAGGAACTCCCGTTGAATGGACAACGGGTATCAACTACTCTTACGGCACTACGAAACTGGATAAGCTCTCTAACAGCCTGTACAAAGCTTCTTATGTGGAACTGTATCAGAAGCCGGGTGTAGGTACCAGCGAGTACTTCTTCCGCGTGGAAGAAGGCAGCAAGATCGGCCAGTTCTATGGCTACGAGTATGCCGGTGTAGAGAATGGCGATATGATGATTTATACCGATGAAGGCGAAAAAGTTCCTGTATCCAAGGCAGATGTGAAGTACAAACGCCATATCGGTAATGGTACGCCGACCTCTTATCTTTCCTGGAGTAATACGCTCCGTTATAAGAACTTCGACCTGAGCCTGATGTTCAACGGTGCTTTCGGTTTTGAAATCTTCAATATGCGTCGTTACGGAATGGGTCTGAAAGGTTGCGGTACGGACAATGTGCTGCGCGATGCTTATGGAAAAGATGCGGATATTACAACCGGTGGCGGTGTAATCTCTTCTTTCTTCCTTGAAAAGGGTGATTACTTTAAGCTGGATAACCTGACTCTGGGATATACCATCACTCCGAAAGAAAACAAGTTCATCAAAGGTATGAGAGTTTATCTGACAGCTAAGAATCTGTTTACGCTGACCGGTTATTCCGGTAACGATCCTTCAGCTGTTGCCATCAACGGACTGACTCCGGGTGTAGATACGAACAGTGCCTATCCTTCGGCTACTCAGTTGAGCGTAGGCTTGAATATCCGTTTCAAATAGATATAGTTAACAAGGTTGCAGTTAACAAGGGAACGAGGATAATAGTTTCGTTTAGTAAGAGAGTCATTTCCCCTTGTCAACTTGTCGCCTGAAGCCTTGTCAACTCCTTTAATAACTAAATACAGAAAAGAATTATGAAATATCTGAAATATAAATGTCTGTTGGCAATCATTCTGGGTTGTTCATTGAGCGGTTGCTTCGACCTTACGGAAGAAGTGTTCGACCGTGTAGACTCCGGCGTCTATTATCAGGACGAGAATAGTGTGAAGAGTGCGGTAGCTACTATTTATTCCACAGGTGCTACCAGTTATGCCGAATACTTCTGGTACATGCAGGAATTTCCTGCCGATCAGGTGACCTGGCGTGTATGGAATGGCGGTCAGTGGGGATATGATGAAGGTGAAAAGTTTATCTTCTCCATTCAGAACTGGACTCCCGATGCCAAGATTATCCGTAGTGCCTGGGAGAATGCATGGACCACTATCGGCCTGTGTAACACCTTATTGGCTGATATGGGAAAGCTAACTTCTGCCGACCTGAAGATGACTGATGAGAAACTGAAAGCTTATGAAGGCGAAGTACGTACACTCCGTGCCTGGGCTTATTATAATATCTTCGAAATCTGGGGTGGTGCATTGCCGCTGAATATTGAACCGGCCACCGTAGACGGTGAATTGCCACCCACTGCCGACCCGGACTTCGATACAAGTTGCAAGAAGATTTATAACTTCATTGCTACCGAGCTGGATGATTGCTACGAAGGAATGGTAGAAAATCAGGTGAACCGAATGAACAAGGCCGTGAACCGTATGATCAAGGCCCGTCTGTTGCTGAATGCCGAAGTGTTCATCAAAGAAAGCCACTATACCGAATGTGCCGAACTGTGCCGTGAAATAATCAGCGGTAAATATGGAAAATATGAATTGGCAAAGGATTACCGCGATATTTACTCTATCAATAATACGGAATGTCCCGAAGTCATCATGGCTTTTGCCTGCGAAGACGGTAAACTGAATATGGGATGGATGCGCATGACTTTCTATCCTTATAATATCTGGGATTATTTCGGAGGTACTTACAGTCAGAGTGGCTGGAACTGTACTTGTCTGGTTCCTTCGTATGACAATGCGGGAACGGTGAATGAATTGGGAGGTACACAGGGAGCTACCTGCTTCCTCGATGCGGCTTACGGTGATAAACTGGGTGCAGTCTACGAACGCTTCGACGACCGCGACATCCGTAAAAAGAACTATAATTATGATAAGAAGAACGGCTACAGCGGTATCTTCCTGAAAGGTACCATAAAAGCTAACTATGGTAAGGGTGAAGCCTTGAAAGCCGATGCCGACCGTGACGGACAAGACTTGGCGTATGTAGACCAGGTAGGTACGTTTATGAACCTCGGACGCAACTTGGAAACCGTCATGTCACCGCGTTGGGGTGAGACGAACTCCGGCCTCCGTCTGGTGAAGTATCCGGTATATCCTACTTCCGCAGCCATCGACTTTCAGAACATCGATGAAGTGGAATTCCGCCTGAGCGAAGTGTACTATATGCTGGCAGAGTGTGAAATGCGTGCCGGACAAGCCGACAAGGCCAAAGAACTGGTGAACGAAGTACGTAAACGTTACTTCAGTGCCGGCGACTGGGCAGACGTGAAAGACAAACCGGGCCGTGGCTTCACTGCTTTCGATATGGACTGGATGTTGAGTCAGTGGGGTGTTGAATTCCTGAATGAAGGTCGCCGCCGCCGTACAGACCTGCGTCGTTTCGACAAATTCACGCAAGGCCAGTGGTGGTTCTTCGGACGTGCCACAGACAATGGTCAACTTTATCCCGCCAAGCGTGATCGTAAATATGAGTGGTATCCGTTGCCTGCTTCTGCATTGCTTGTCAATCAAGGACTGATACAGAACCCGAATTATAAATAACTCAAAAACAGAAAATCCATGAAAAAGATAATTTATTGGCTGTTTATGTTGCCGTTGTTTGCTCTGCTCAACGGGTGCGACGATACAGATACGATTATATTCGATGATGAACTGCCTCAGTTCGAAATCAAGGCGAACGCTATATTGCTGGAAGTCATCATGCCGAAAGGCAGTGCTGCCGATGACGAATACTACATTGTGGGCGACTTCAACGGAGGAGCCGAAGCTGCTGTAGGTAATCTGGAATGGCAGTTGGAGAAAGCTACCGGTAGTGAATCCAAGTGGGGAATCTATCTGCTACCTTCTACTTTCAAAGATGGAAAGACACTGGCAGACGGCTTCTACTTCGTATCGGCCTCGAAAGGTGAGGAACGTTCGGTGAAGAATGAAGCTGTGGTGCATCAGTTGGATGTAAAGGTGGGAACCCGTACCAATGTATGGGTAGACCGCTGGGAGGCTTACTTTAATACGGAAGAAGAAGGACATGATGGCTTTGTGGTTTATGTGGCTGATAAGTCCGGTTGGGATAATCTTTACTTGTACGGTTGGGCCGGTGCCGGTGATGTAACACCTGCTTGGCCGGGTATTGCGGTGAAAGGTACGGAAGTGATCAATGGGGTTACTTATAAATACTTCGATATGGGGAAAGCTCTGGATGGTTATGAAGGTGTGAATCTAATTTTCAATAATAATGATGGAAAGCAGTTTGACGGTCCGGTGGTGACACTCAACAGAAACTTCTACTTCCGCGTTACCGATAAAGGCTTTGAAGAGATAGACCCGGAAGCAAGTTATTGCATCTATGTGGATGACCAGTCCGGTTGGGAAGATCTGGCACTTTACATCTCCGGGGCAGGTGATAACAATGAAGACTGGCCGGGGCTTGAACCTGCCGGAACGAAGGAAATCAACGGAGTAGTTTATAAATACTTTGAAACCGATGTGGAATTGATGAATCAGAGTCTGAAGCTGACATTTAATAATAACAAAAAGGAAGACGATCCGGGACTCGTGCTGTCTTTCGTAAAGAACATCACTTTCAGCCGCGATTTCTATTTCAGCATAACTCCTGAGAAGTGTGAGGAGATAGATCCTGCAACACACGGTACAAGTTATTCCCTTTATGTGGAGGATAATACCGGTTGGAATGCGTTGGCGCTGTATGGCTATGGAGAAGCGGCTATTGGTAGTAGCTGGCCCGGCATACAGGTTTCAGAAACGAAGGAAATCAACGGTACAACGTATAAGTGTTTCCATTTGACACCGGCTTGCACAAATAAGAATATCAACCTGATATTCAATGATAACGGCGTTGGAAATCAGTTGAAAGACTATAATCTGACGATAGATCGCGATTACTATCTCCGCATCTCGGAAGCGGGTTGTAGTGAAATAAAAGATTGCACCGTGTATGTACAGGATAACTCCGGTTGGGAAGCTTTGACTCTCTATGGCTGGGGCGACGTTGCAATTGGCGACAGTTGGCCGGGCATACAAGTAACCGGAACGAGGGAGATCAATGGTGTTACATATAAGTACTTTGATTTATCGGAGCACGTAGGTAAGTATTCGAATCTGATTTTCAATAACAATGGAGGCGGACAGCAAATAGAAGATGGCGGGCTGTATACAGCATTGATAGGAGATATCTACTTCTCTATCACAGCTACTTCTTATGAAAAACTGCCCAAGCCCTAAGATGCTTTGAGTTTCAAGATGGGAAACCGTTTGTTTCATGCCTTGAAACAAGTAGTTTCATTACTTGAAACTCTCTGTTTCACACCGAGAAACTCTTAGTTTCATTGCTTGAAACAGATTATTTGAAATTATAACTTATACTATCTCAATTAATTAAATAGATATGAGAATAAAGGATATCCTTAAGATTTTGTGCTCCAGCCTTTTGCTGTTGAGCTTTACCGGATGCAGTTCGGATGATGATCCTGACATGCCGCCTCCTGCAGATGACGTTACTACAGACGGAATGGTGATTTATGAAGCCAATCCGGCACTCTTCGGTGAAACGCAAGCACTGAATGGACTGACTACCCAACTGCCGCGTATCAAAAAGCTGGAAGCCAATGTTCTTTGGCTCATGCCCATTTTCCAGCAAGGTGAAAAGAATGCTGTCGGTTCTCCATATTGTGTGAAAGACTATCGGGCTATTAATCCTGCCTATGGAACACTGTCCGATTTGAAAGCATTAGTCACGAAGGCCCATGCCGAAGGTATGTTGGTAATCCTGGACTGGGTAGCTAACCATACCGCCTGGGATCATGCCTGGACTACGGAACATAAGGACTGGTATACGCAGGACGCCAACGGCAATATTGTTTCTCCCCCGGGAATGGGTTGGGACGATGTGGCTGATTTGAATTATGACAACACTGCCATGCGTGCCGCCATGCAGGAGGCTATGCTTTACTGGCTGACCGAAGCTGACATAGACGGATTCCGTTGCGACCATGCCGAAGGTGTGCCCAATGACTTTTGGAAGGAAACTATCACGAAGCTTCGTGCCGCCAAAAGTACCTTGCTGATGCTGGCCGAAGGTTCACAAACCGCACTCTACGATGCAGGCTTTGATATGCTGTATGCCTGGAACTTCGCTTATAAACTACAGGATGTATATGCAGGAAGCGCTTCTGTGGCTAATCTGTATGATACACATCGTAGTGAGCTTGCTTCGGTAACAGATAAACGGTTACTTATGCGTTATTCCACCAACCATGATATGGCTTCCGAGAAATCGCCCGTGCAGGCTTATCAAACCAAAGAAGGTGCTTTCTCAGCCTTTGTGGCCTCTATTTCTATGGGTGGCTGCCCAATGATTTATAGTTCGCAGGAACTGGCTTATGACAAGGCCCTCTCTTTCTTTGGCTATGAGGCGATGGACTGGAACTCTAATGCCGATTATCAGGCGGATTATACCAAACTGATGCAGTTGTATCGCAACTCTCCCGCTTTACAGAATGGAGAGATCAAACTTTATCAGACGAGTAAAGCGATATGCTCTTATCGTATTTCCAGTACGGAAAAGATACTGGTACTGATAAATACCAGTGGCAATCAGGAAAGATTGAATCTGCCTATGGAGCGGGTAGGGGATAGTGCAAAGAATCTCTGGACCGGAGAAAGCACCATGTTGCCAAGGACGATTACGTTGGAGCCCTATCAATATTACATCTGGAAAATAGAAGGATAATATGAAGAAATATATATTTGTTGTAAGCCTGCTGTGTCTGCTTGCTGCCTGTACAGGTAAGCGGCAGGGCGAAGCGGCGGTGGAAATTGCGGCATTGCCTGCTGTAGAAGATGTGGTGATGTATCAGGTCAATCCGCGAGTGTTTGCTCCTGAGAAGTCATTCAAGGCGGTGGAACGTCGCTTAGATTCCATTCAGGCATTGGGAATCAATGTGGTGTGGTTTATGCCGATCAATGAAGTGGGGCAGGAGAAATCTGTAAATTCCCCCTATTGTGTGAAGGACTACAAAGGAGTGAATCCGGAGTTCGGAACATTGGATGAGTTTAAGGCCTTGGTTGCCACTTGCCATCAGAAGGGGATGAATGTGATTATCGACTGGGTAGCCAATCATACTTCCTGGGACAATGCCTGGATTGCCAACAAAGAATGGTATACGCAGGATGAGGCCGGCAATATAATCTTTCCTGCCGGAACTGGTTGGAAGGATGTGGCTGACTTAAACTTTGATAATCAGGAGATGCGCCTGGCAATGATTGATGCCATGAAGTTTTGGGTTACTGAAATCGGCATCGATGGTTTCCGTTGCGATGCGGCGGACTTTGTTCCTTTCGACTTCTGGAAACAGGCGCTCGATTCTTTGCGTGCCATCCCCGAGCGTTCGTTGCTGATGCTGGCTGAAGGGAAAAGACGCGACCACTTTGAGGCAGGTTTCGATATGAATTATTCCTGGGACTTTCTGGAGTCACTTCGCGATGTATTCGTAAAAGATGCTCCGGCACAGGAACTGTTTGCTACGGATAAGGCGGAGTATGATACTATCCCCGTAGGAAAAGTGAAGCTGCGTTTTACCACCAATCATGATGAGTCGGCAAAGATGTCGCCTATTAAAGAATTCGGAGATATGCGCGGCTCTATGGCAGCTTTCGTGCTGACTACTTATCTGCATGGAGGAGCGTTGATTTATGGTTCACAAGAGGCGGGTTATCCCGAAGCTATCAACTTCTTTACGTATGTTCCGGTGGATTGGACGGGGAACTGTGAACTGTATCAGGAATACTGCCGTCTGATGGCTCTTTACAACGAGTATCCGGCTATCCGTAAAGGGGGATTGACAACATACCCGCAACCCGATGTGCTACTATTTGAGAAACAGGATGGTAAAGATCGTGTGTTGGTTGCTGTAAATGTACGTAATCGTGAAGTAAATGTGACGCTTCCGCAAGAGTGGAACGGACATCCAAGTAAAGATATGTATAGTGGAACAGAAGAGAAGCTGGAAGCAGAACTGAGCCTGTGCCCTTATCAGTATCGAATCTTTAAGTATTGATGAGATGATATTAGTGTTTAAAAGTATCATACTAAAACCATAATAGAATATGAAACATTCTCTTTTCATTGCCTTTTTCCTTTGCCTCGGTTCGTTCGCCTCGGCCCAGCAACTCACTTCTCCTGACGGTAACCTGTCATTGGAGTTTATGGAGCAGGCAGACGGCGTTCCGGCATACCGGCTGGACTATAAAGGCAAACCCGTTTTAACTTCCGGTCGTTTAGGTCTCCTGACGGAAGAAGCCGACCTGACCCGAGGATTCAAACAAACAAACCTTGAACGTGCTTCTGTTGATAACTACTGGAATCCCGTTTGGGGTGAGTACAACCGGGTACGGAATCATTATAACGAAATGACCGTCACCTTAGAACAACCGGAAACGGGACGTATCCTAAATATCCGTTTCCGTCTGTTCAATGATGGTCTGGGCTTTCGCTACGAACTGCCTTTGCAACGCAAGATGAACTACCTCACCGTAAAAGATGAAGTAACCGAATTCAATCTCACGGGAAATCATAAAGCCTTTTGCATCCCCGGTGACTATGATACCAACGAGTTTGCCTATACCACCGCCCCTCTATCGGACATCGCAGTGGATATGGAGAAAAGAATTGCCAAGAAATCTTATGAATCTAAAGCCGAAGGCGGCCTGACAGTGCAAACCCCGTTAATGATGAAAAGCGAAGATGGCATCTACCTGAATATCCATGAAGCCGCTTTAGTGGATTATGCCGGTATGTTGCTAAATGTAGATGATAAGCAGTTTAAACTGAGTGCCCACCTGACTCCCGATAAATTAGGTAAGAAAGGTTACTTGCAACTGCCCGTGCTGTCTCCTTGGCGTACCGTTATTGTTAGCGATGATGCCCGTGACATTCTTGCTTCTCAATTGATTTATAATCTGAACGAACCTTGCCAATATGAAGATACCTCCTGGATTCGTCCGATGAAATTCGTCGGCGTGTGGTGGGAAATGTTCACAGGCGAAGGAAAAACCTGGGCATATAGTGATTTCTACCAGGCCAAACCCGGCATTACGGATTATGCCAAACTGAAACCCAATGGTCATCACCCCGCCAATACCGCCCATGTGAAGGAATATATCGACTTCGCCTCCGCCCATGGCATCGACGGAATACTGGTAGAAGGCTGGAACGAAGGTTGGGAAGACTGGGCTTCTTACCGGAAAGATCGTCAGTTCCTCTTCAACAAAGCCTATCCCGACTTCGACGTTAAAGAGCTGCAACGTTACGCCAAAGAAAAAGGCGTGCAAATGGTGATGCATCACGAAACAGCCGCCAATGCTGCCGACTACGAACGCCAATTGGATGAGGCCTTCCAGTTCATGGTAGACAATGGTTATCATGCTGTGAAAACCGGTTACGTAGGTTATATCATCCCCCGTAATGAATACCACTCTTCCCAATGGATGAACAACCATTACATCCATGTAGCCCGTCGCGCTGCTGATTATAAAGTAATGGTTAATAGCCACGAGGCAGTACGCCCCACAGGTTTGTGCCGTACCTATCCCAACTGGCTGGCTCAGGAATCGGCCCGTGGCGGAGAGTTCGAAACAATGGGTGGCAATGATCCCGATCATACCTGTATTCTGCCTTTTACCCGCCTGAAAGGTGGTCCGATGGACTATACCCCGGGTATTTTCGAGACAAGACTGTCTTATTACAACGGTGAGAAACCCAACGAACGTGTGCATACCACTTTGGTGAAGCAAATGGCACTCTACATGACCATGCCTTCTCCTATCCAGATGGTAGCCGACTTGCCTTCCAATTACGCCCGTTTCCCGGATGCCTTCCGATTCATTGAAGACGTTGCGGTAGATTGGGACAATAGCTGGTACCTGGAAGCTGAACCGGGAGATTATATCACCGTAGCCCGCAAGGCAAAAGGTAAAAACGAATGGTTTGTTGGCGGCATTACCGATGAGAATAGTCGTACGGCGACGATTCCTTTCTCCTGGCTTCCGGAAGGAAAACAATATATCGCTACCATTTACGAAGATGGCAAGGATGCAGATTGGGACACCAATCCCCAAAGCTATCGTATACGTAAGGTAGTAGTGACACCTAAGAGTGTACTGAAACAGAAATTAGCCGCCAGTGGTGGCGTTGCCATCAGCATCAAAGAGGCTGATAAAGCGGAGATGAAAGGTTTGAAAACCATCCGCTAAGGCATAAAGGCATTAAATGGAGATATACTCTGCATTTAATATTAAAGTTAACAATACGAATAGGGAGGCCGGGAGGTTTCCCTATTTTTTTGTGCTTTAGGGGAGCCTTTTGAGAAATTAATTCATATTGGTACAGTAATGAATAAAATGCTGAATAATACTATCTCAATTCCCCTCCTCCGACGGAGGAGGGGAATTGAGATACATTTACTTAATATTGGAATTATCATTTAACTCATATCCCGAAAAAAACGAATCGTCTTCGTTTGAAATAACATCATTGTATAAAAACAACGAAGGGCTTCCTCCCGGAACCCCTTTCGCTTGATGTTTGTTAAACTATCCTTTTTATAATAATCGTAAGAGAGAATCTTAAAGTTTGTACAAGCTCTTCTTCGGGTAATCCAGTTCCGGATTTCCTTTGTAGCCTATCTTTCCGCTGCCGCTGGTGCGTGCTTTCAGGAACTCGGTTGCAAAACATTTGATGCTGCCCGAGCCTGCTACACTGGCGGTAACGCGTTGAGCCTCGTAACCTTCTGTAAGTAAATCGCCTGATCCGGCTACGCTGTAAGTAGCTGTTTGGGTTGTACCGGTAATAGTTGCCGAGCCTGATCCGGCCACACTTGCTTCCGTGCCCGTAGCTGTTACATTTCTCAATACCATGTCACCCGATCCTGCAACGGATACTTTCAGGTTATTACAAGTAATATTATCAGCATTGATATCGCCCGATCCCGCTACAGATACTTTCATATCATTGCATTTGATGCCACTGCCTTTGATATCTCCTGAACCGGCAACATTGATTGATAAATTGTCATTAGTCTGGAGACCGTTTTTCAGGAAGACATCCCCTGAACCGGCAACAGAAATCCCATTCAGAGTTTCGGCAGATACACGTACTTCCAGTTTCTTGTAAGACACATTGACATCCTTCTTGAAACCTATATATAAGGTGTTGTCCTTTACTTTAATATCCAGCAAGTCAACAATATTGTCCGAGGTGTAGACTTCTACTTCGGGGCGTCCCGACTTTTGAGTAAACGTAACATCGGGGCTACCGGCTACACTGATTTTCTTGAAGTTATCTACCTTGATGTCCTTTGTTACGTATTTGTTGCTGGCTATCACTTTTTTACTACCCCAGTTGCCTGAACTGTAGTTCTTGCTTTGTGAGCACGCTGTTGTACTAAGGATTAAACAGATGCATGTAAGGAGGCTTGCTAACTTTTTCATAACTTTTTTAGTTTTATAATTATTCATTTATATTATTCCTGTTTATCTATTAGACGTAAGTTACTTAAAAAAGGTTGCATACTTTTTTCTCTTTTTTCAGAAACTTTTTTGGCAACGTCCGGTTGCATCTTATAGGTCAATATTCATGCCAATTTAATAAAGTGCTGATAATTAGTATGTATTCTTTTAGGACAGGTGTTCATTTTCGGACACTTGTCCGTTTTTGGGTATCTAGTCATTTGTATATTCGAACGATATTTCGTTTATTTGTCTGTTTATTCATTGGGAGGTTTTGTCGTTTTGGAAAATGTATTGGAAGATAATGAACTTGGACGCTTTCTTATTAAAGTGAATACCCGTGCGCGGCGTTTGACTTTTCGTACGCGGGAAGACGCTATCTATGTAACCATTCCGCCTGGAACTACACTTAAAGAGATAAAGAATGCGATAGAAGAACTGCGTCCCCGTTTGCGGGTGGCCCGGAAAAAATATACTCGTCCTCTGATAGACTTAAATTTTCGGATTGATACGGAGTTCTTCAAATTAAGTCTTGTAAGCGGACAGCGCGAACGTTTCCTTTCACGCTCCGAGTTGGGAGAGATGCAGATTATCTGTCCGCCGGGAGCTGATTTTACTGATGCGGAATTACAAGCATGGTTACGTAAAGTTATCGAGGAGGCTCTGCGTCGTAATGCAAAGATCATTCTTCCACCCCGTCTGTATATGCTTTCACAGAAACACAATCTGCCTTACCAAAGTGTAAAAATCAATTCCAGCAGTGGACGCTGGGGGAGTTGTTCGGCACGGCGCACAATCAACCTGTCTTACTATCTGGTTTTGTTGCCGAAACATCTGATAGACTATGTACTTCTGCACGAATTGTCTCATACTCGTGAGATGAATCACGGAGAGCGTTTCTGGGCACTTCTCGATGAATTGACGGAAGGAAAAGCCCAAGCTTTGCGGAAAGAATTGAGGCAATATCGCACGGAGTTTTAACCACTTGAAGTCGTGCCACATATTGCTACTGTACACTTACCACGACTTACCAACTCACTTACCACGACTTACCATAACTTACCGACTCACTTATCACGACTTGGATTACCTTTAAACTGTATCTGAGCCGTACTTGCTCCGTACCAACTCCGTGGTTCCTTCGGTCAGAGGTACCTCTGAGTGGAGAATGTACGGAGCAAGTACGGTGCAGATACGGTTCGGGTACGATGCGGACATGATTCTGATACAATCGGTACACGGTATAGGGGTTGTCACTGTTTTCCGTGATTGTATTTCTTTTTTGAGTTAATAAACGTAAACGCTCTTGCGGTTTGATAACAAATGTTTATTTTTGAAAAATTAAAGTAAGATGCAAGTTCAGAAGTTTAAATTATATAATTCAAGAAGTTTATGAGAAAGATTGTACTCTTAGTGTTTTGTGTGGTATATTCACTTGCCGGTTATTGCCAGAACTTTGATGAGCCGAAGGGAAAACCTACGGTATTCATTGACTATTTCAAACGATCCAGCGATGCACCGTTCTCGTGGGTAGAGGGCTTGCGTAATACGGTGATTGAGGGTATACAGAAGATGGAACGTGTGATTCTGATTGATGTGGATGCACAGGATGCCTTGCGTATTGAATCGCAACGTCGCTCATCTGCTAATATCTCTTCGGGTGACGATAATGAAATGGACCGCCTCTCAGTGATGGAAGAATTGGGGGCACAGTTCATCATTACAGGTCAGGTATCTTCTATGACTGCTGCTTATAAGACAAGAGATGGAAAAGGATATTATGATGGCTCAGTATCTTATACACTGAAAGTTATCAATCCGAAGAACGGTACATTGATCGGTACAAAGACGTTCCAGCACAGCGGACTGACCGGAGGAACCGGTGGCAATAAGGAAGAAGCCATTGCCAACACTATCAAAAGTGCGGTATACAGCATGCGCGACTTTGTGGATGAATACTTCAAAATGGAAGGAACTATCCTTGAAGTAAATAGCGAGAAGAAGGGCAAGGCAGAGGAAGTGTACATTAACCTCGGCTCCATGAATGGTGTGAAAGAAGCCCAGAAATTTACTGTTTATGCCATACGTGAAGTTGCCGGACGCGAAGCCAAGAAGGAAATCGGCCGTTTGACCGTGAAGGCGGTTGAAGGAGATGATATCTCTTTGTGTAAGGTGCAGAAGGGTGGTGAAGAAATCATGAAAGCCATCCGTGATGAGCAACCGATAAAAATCGTTTCCCGCGAACAGACATTGATGGGCGGGATTTTCAACTAATAAAACCATACAGTTATTATGAAGCATTGTTTTATGTTTCTTTTGGGAATATTTCTGTCCGCCACTCTTTGCGGACAGAATTATTCCAGTGAAGTGGTCTTTCTGCAACAGCAGGGAAACACATTGACTGTCCGTGCCCTGGGTATCAGTGAGAAGAAGAAAGAGGCGGCAAATATGGCATTGAAGTCTGCCTTCTATACCTTATTTTATACGGGGGTGGATGGAGTCAATAAGGGAAATCCGATGGTTTCTACTGCAAAACCTGACTATGACCGCCGCTTTTTCGATGAAAACCGTTATTCCGTGTTTGTTAAGGACTATACAGTTACGGAGGGACCGGAAAAACAAGGTAAGCAATACCGCTGCACGGTGGAAATGACTATTCTGTTCGATGCTTTGCAGAAAGATCTGAACCGGAATAAGGTGCAGACTAATCTTGGTATGGCAGTGGGCACTCCCAACAGCCAGGTAAGTTTGCCTACGGTGACGGTGGTTCCTTATACCAGGGAAGATGAAGATATACGTGCTATCCTGGATCACAATCAGATGTTGAGTTATGCCGTGAGCAAAATGACCAGTGAGTTCAGTTCACGCGGATATAAGACGAAAGATTTCCTTGCCCAACTGAAACGGGCGAAACGGAATGACGTGCTGACAGCCGGTACTCAGTCTGATGCCGTAACTAAGATGATTCAGAATATGGGTGCGGATATCATTGTGACTGCCAAAGTGATGACAACCACTGATACTAGACGTCAAAGCGAAGTGTCGCTGGAGCTGACGGCAACTGAATTTCAGACGGCAGGCAATCTGGCAAGCGCCACTTTCCAAAGTGGTAAGTACGTCACTACAGATACCATTAAGCTGACGGACTATGCTCTCAAAAAGGTAAAAGATGAGTTCTTTACCAAGTTGCAGGCTTCTTTCAATGACATTGTGAAGAATGGTCGTGAGATGGCTATCCAAATGGTACTGGCGAAATCTATCACCGACTGGGATTTTGACCAGCCGTTGCCCGATGGAAGCGCAAGTTTCAAGACCGTATTGGAAGACTGGTTGCAGGTTCACGCCTTGAATGGTGTTTACGATATGAGCCGCAGCAACGACAAGGTGATCGATATGTCCGTACAAGTGCCAATTTGGGATGAAGCGCAGGGACGCGCTTATACCATTTCCCGCTTCAGTACCGAACTGAAGAACTTCCTCGATGAGAAATTAGGGGGAGAATATGTTGCCTCTGTAGTTACAATGGGGCAAGGGTTGACTGTAACCATTAAATAAATCTGCATTTTATGAAGAAGAATAGATTTCTATGGGCTTTACTGCTGCTCGTTTCGCTGGGTGCGGCGGCGCAGGATAACATTCATTTTGTGGCGGGTACGCCCACGCAGAAGGGATTAAGCCAGAAGAACATGGATGCACTGAAACTGAAAGTGGAGCAAATTATTGCCCGCAATAATGCCGGAACTGCTTCACTTTACAATGCGTTCGTCATTCAGCCTGAACTTGTTCTCGGAGAGACGAAGAAGACGGAAGGATTACTGCGGGACGTGACGCTGGTTACAGGTGAATTTTCATTGACTGCCCGCAATAAGTATGACGACAGTGTATATGGAACGGCCGTTATCGAGGTACAGGGAGACGCTACCAGGAGTAAGGACGATGCGATTGCTTCGCTTATCTCCGGCATCAAGGTTACCGATCCGGCTTTTGTACGTTTCATCCGCACTACGCGTAAGCGTATTGCTGATTTCTACCAGCAGAATTGTCCTGTCATCATTAAAAAAGCGGAGGTGCTGATAGATGCCGGGCTCTTGAATGAAGCTGCGGATTATTTGTCTATAGTTCCCGAAACGGTACCTTGCTACGATGAGGTGTTGGGTATATTGCAAAAGATAGGGAAGCGGGAGCCGCAAGAATCACCTGTTACTCCTGAACCGGCTCCCGAAGAACCGGCTTCCCCGGAACCTGCTCCGGAAGTGCAACCTACTCCTGTCGCAGAGCCTGTGACGTCTCCTGAACCGGTTGTCGTGCAGCCTGAGAAGTCTCCTTTGCCCGAATGTAAGATTTCGGTTTCCTGCAATGACCTTTCTTTCGAACTGGTGTCTTGTGAAGGCAATGAAACGGCTGAAAGTATTCGTGTCTATGCCCGCTTCACCAATACAGGTGTGACGAATAACAGTGCGACTATTCGTATGACTTCGGCGATTGATCCGGATGGTGCGACCTTTACTAATTTCTCTCAGATAGAGACGAATGGCTGTACTTCCTGGACTTATGGAAACAAGATGCCGAAAGGTGTCAGAATAGGTAAGGTGTTCGAAATCAAAGGTGTCAGTACTCCTTGTGCTACACTTTCGTATGTAGAAATGACGGTGGATAACTGTAAAGTGATTATCCATAATCTGCCCGTTGATTGGAAATAAAGAAAGGAAAACCGCTTATGAAGATGAAAAGAATAGGAATTACGGTTGCCTTGCTTTTCTGCATGGGAACAGTTTCATTGTTTGCCCAGGCATATAAAGTCGTTGAGAAGAGCGATAAGAAAGCTCCCGTCTGGTATGAGTCTGCGGAGTCCGGCTATATCGTGGCTTCTGCTGAGACTGGTTCGATGGAAGAGGCGCGTCAGCAATGCCTGGAAAGTGTGAAGCGCCAGATTATTCAGGCTGTGGCACAGAATGTCGAGTTCTCGGATTCGCATACAGTGAAACAGACTTCCGGTAACGGTGACCGTATCACGGAGTTTGTCGATCAGTATATGGCCGAAGGTTCTACCCGTGCAGCTTCTTTGCCTTTTATCAAGGGAATCTCACTTTCTAAAGTTGATGGTTCGTACTGGGAGAAACGCCGTGATAAGAAGTCCGGTAAGATAACGTACGCTTATGCGATACGCTACCCCTTCCCTGAAAGCGAACATAAAGCGTTGGTCCGTCAGTTTGAAGAGCAGGACCGTGCGATGGAGGACTTGATAAAGAAGATGGAAGAGCATATTTCTGATATCTCTTCTGTGGAAGAAATAGACCAGTGCATCACAAAAATGCGTCCCGCCGTAGAATACTTCTTCGATAAGACACGCCGCGAATGGGCGGAAGGTGTCGTTCAGAACTATCGGAAGTTGCCAACCTTTATCACTGCCGAAGGAAAGTCGGACGGCAAGGATGCTTATATAGTCTCCTTATTTATAAAAGGAAAGAAGATAACTACGGCTGCTATGCCGAAACTTACTTCTAACTGCGCTTCCCAACTGAAAGCTGTGCCATGTGGCGAAGACATTCTGATAACTTATAATAGCGAAGACTGTCTGGAAGATGAAGAGAACTTTGTGGAACTGACATTTAAGATGCCGGGAAAATCACTGAAGCATAAGTTCTATTTTCAGGTGAAATAAGTTCTCACCACAGAGTAGCACAGAGTCTCACAGAGTTTTATTTCAATAGATTAAACTCTGTGAGACTCTGTGCTACTCTGTGGTGAATTATTTTTGCGCCAACTGTTTTACTTCCCCATTCTCTTTTTCAAACCGGTAGTTACCACCTTTCTCACTCAGTTCAAACAGGGATAGCTGATCCGTTGCTTTATCCACAATCAACAATGCGCTCTGTTCGGCAAAACGTTTCACATCCATACTGAATGGTTCTTCGGTTATTTTCTTATTCACCAGCACGCTGTCATTAATCATTAGTGACAGGGAGTCTCCAATAAATCCTTTTTCCAGGGTGATGGTGTACGTTTCGATAAAGTTCCGGTCTTCATCTTTCTGCTTCTGCAGGCGCAGGCTCATGTAAATGAAGATGACGACAACGAAAATAACTGCAAAGGCCAGGATGCCGTTGCCTACCATAAACTGTTTGTTGGTATTCAAGTGGTGTGCCATAATTGTAAGAAATTGAATGCTTGCGCAAATGTAATGATTAAAATTGAACGTACAGACAATCTTTTCAACAATTAAGAAGCCGCTCTTTAAAATTATTTGCCTAATATTGCAGCTACAAACCTTTAAACAAATATGCCATGAAAAGGAAAGTGACACTTCTGTTGCTATTATTCTGTATGTTAACCCTGCATGCGCAGGAAGTATATAAAACCGTAAAAGACCTGCCGTATATTGCCAAGTCCGAGACTGACACTTACCGGAAGGAACGTTGCAAACTGGATGTCTACTATCCGGTGGACAAAAAAGATTTTCCCACTATCGTATGGTTTCATGGCGGTGGTCTGGAAGGCGGTGGAAAACACATCCCCCAGGAACTGATGAACAGAGGCTTTGCAGTGGTGGCGGTGAACTACCGTCTAAGTCCCAAGGCCAAGAATCCCGCTTATATTGAAGATGCTGCGGCTGCCGTGGCATGGACATTCAACCATATAGAGGAATATGGCGGCAGTAAAGACAAGATATTTGTTTCCGGACATTCCGCAGGCGGCTACCTTGCACTGATATTGGCTATGGATAAGAAGTACATGGAAGCTTATGGTGCGGATGCCGATAAAGTAGCGGCTTATCTTCCCGTCAGCGGACAGACGGTGACCCATTTCACGATTCGTAAAGAACGCGGGTTACCGAACGGTATTCCTATTATAGATGAATATGCCCCGGTGAACCGTGTGCGTAAAGATACCCCTCCTGTCGTACTGATAACCGGAGACCGCAATCTGGAAATGGCGGATCGATGGGAAGAGAACGCTTTATTCGCTTCCGTAGCGAAGAATATCGGCAATAAGAAGGTGACTCTGTATGAGTTGCAAGGCTTCAATCACGGCACAGTACTCGAACCTGCCTGTTTCCTGATTATAAACTATATTCGTGAACATTGATATATACATACTTATGAAAAGATTAACAGCTTTAACCGTCGCCTTGCTGATTGGTGTGACGATGTTTGCACAACAAGCCCTTTGGGGAACTGCTCCCGTGGTATCTCCCGAGATTCATGACAACAATACCGTAACCTTCCGCTTCAAAGCACCAAAAGCGGTGAGAGTACAGCTTACAGGAGATTTCCTGCCTGTACAGAAGAATGCTAAGTTCGAGGCTCCCGGAATTGTGGATCTGAAGGAAGGGCAGGAGGGTGTATGGGAATATACTACTCCCGAACCTCTGAAACCGGAGCTTTACAGCTACTCTTTCATAGTAGATGGCTTGCGGATGAACGATCCCGCCAATGTCTACCTGATCCGTGATGTGTCCACCTTAACCAACGTATTTATCATAGGCGGTGATCGTGCCGATTTTTATAAAGTCAATCCGGTGCCTCACGGAACCGTCTCCCGGATATGGTATGATAGTCCGGCGCTTGGTCTGGAACGTCGTATGACGGTCTATACCCCTGCCGGTTATGAAACCAGCGGCAAGCGCTATCCCGTGCTTTACCTCCTTCATGGAATGGGTGGTGATGAAGAGGCATGGATTTCCCTGGGCCGTACTGCACAGATACTGGATAACCTGATTGCACAAGGGAAAGCAAAGCCTATGATTGTAGTAATGCCGAACGGCAATGCTTCACAGGAGGCTGCTCCTGGAGAGTCATCCCGTGGAATGGTTCCCCCGACAATGCAGTTACCCAAGACAATGGAGGGATCTTATGAACAGGCGTTTCCCGAGATCGTGAAGTTCATCGATAAAAACTACCGTACGATAAAGAGTAAATCCGGTCGTGCCATTGCCGGTTTGTCTATGGGTGGTTTCCATTCTTTGCATATTTCCAAGCAATATCCTGATATGTTTAATTATATCGGACTGTTTTCTGCTGCCATTATGCCTAATAAAGAGGTGTCTTCACCGATATACGAGAACATGGAAGGAAAGCTGAAAGTGCAGTTTGACAAAAATCCCGCCCTTTACTGGATTGCCATCGGTAAGACGGATTTCCTCTACAAAGCCAATGAGGAATACCGTAAACTGCTGGATGAAAAGGGATATAAATATACCTATTACGAATCGGACGAAGGACATATCTGGAAGAACTGGCGTATTTATCTGACGGAGTTCGTTCCGATGTTGTTCAGATAAGAAACTTATCCCCACAGATTACGCAGATTGACACGGATTGAATACAATATATATAAATAATCTGTGTGAATCTGTGTGGTCTGTGGTAACTTTTGACATATCTTTGCCTCCGAAAACCCAAAAACAATACCATGAATAGAAAATTAATCTTATCCGCAGCCCTCTCCGGGCTGATGTTGACCGCTACGGCGCAAACTACAGTGGCTCCTGCCATCCCAAGAGACGGGAAAATAGAAAAGAAGGTAGAAGCCTTGCTCAAGAAGATGACCCTTGAAGAGAAGATTGGGCAGATGACCGAGCTTACCATTGACGTCATTACCAAACGTGATAATTCGACCCAAGAATTTCAGATAGACGATGCTTTGCTGGATACCGTTATCGGCAAATACAAAGTCGGCTCTATCCTGAATGTACCCCAGGGCGTTGCCCAATCCAAAGAGAAGTGGGAAGAAATCATCCGGAAGATACAGGACAAATCGATGAAAGTCATGGGTATTCCTTGTATTTATGGTGTAGACCAGATACATGGAACAACTTATACATTGGGCGGAACTTTCTTCCCTCAGGGCATCAATATGGCAGCTACTTTCAACCGCGAACTGGTGCGTGAAGGTGCCCGCATCTCCGCTTATGAAACCAAGGCCGGAAGTATCCCCTGGACCTATGCTCCGGTGCTCGACCTGGCACGTGACGCCCGCTGGCCCCGTCATTGGGAGAACTACGGCGAAGATTGCTACGTGAATGCCGAAATGGGGCGCGAAGCCGTATTTGGTTTCCAGGGCAGTGATCCTAATCATATAGGAAAGCAACAAGTGGCCGCCTGCATCAAGCATTATATGGGTTACGGTGTGCCTGTTTCCGGTAAAGACCGTACCCCTTCGTCCATCACCGTGCAGGATATGCGCGAGAAACATTTCGCTCCGTTCCTCGAAGGTATCAAGGCAGGTGCTTTGTCTGTTATGGTGAACTCCGCCATGAACAACGGGCTTCCTTTCCATGCCAACTACGAACTGCTGACCGAGTGGCTGAAAGAGGACTTGAACTGGGACGGCATGATTGTGACCGACTGGGCGGATATCAATAACCTCTACACCCGCGATAAGATTGCAGGCAGCAAGAAAGAGGCTATCAAGATAGCTATCAATGCCGGTATCGATATGTCGATGGTGCCTTATGAATGGAGTTTCTGTACATACCTGAAAGAATTGGTGGAAGAAGGCGAAGTGCCGATGAGCCGCATTGACGATGCTGTACGCCGCGTGCTGCGCATGAAGTATCGCTTGGGCTTGTTCGAAACACCTGCTTATAATCACAAGGATTTCCCCCTGTTCGGAGGTAAAGAGCATGCCGCGGCTGCTTTGCAGGCTGCCGAAGAGTCTCTGGTCTTATTGAAGAATACCGATCACATTTTGCCGTTGCCCAAAGATAAAAAACTGTTGATTACAGGTCCTAATGCCAACTCCATGCGTACGCTCAACGGTGGCTGGTCTTACACTTGGCAAGGACACAGGGCGGATGAATTAGCGGCGGATTATAACACCATTCTTGAATCGTTCACTCAGAAGTTCGGTGCTTCCAATATCATCTATGAGCCGGGTGTCACTTATAAGGAAGGTGGCGCATGGTGGGAAGAGAATGCTCCGGAAATAGATAAGGCCGTAGCTGCTGCCGCCAATGCGGATTATATCATCGCTTGTGTGGGTGAGAACTCCTATTGCGAAACTCCGGGTAACCTGAACAACCTCTTCCTCTCCGAAAGCCAACTCAATCTGGTGAAAGCATTGGCTGCCACCGGAAAGCCGGTTGTTTTGGTTCTGAACGAAGGCCGTCCGCGCATCGTCAACGAAATAGAACCGTTGGCAAAGGCTGTTATCAACACCATGCTTCCGGGTAACTATGGAGGCGATGCTTTGGCAAACCTCGTGGCAGGAGACGCCAACTTCAGCGGTAAGATGCCTTACACTTATCCGAAGGAAATCAATTCATTGTTCACTTACGACTACAAGCCGTGCGAAGATCTTGAAAAGATGTCGGGTGCTTATGATTACGATGCCGTGATGTCCGTGCAATGGGCATTTGGTTACGGATTGAGCTATACTACCTATGCTTACAGCAACCTCAAAGCGGATAAAAACAACTTTACGGCTGACGATGTACTTACTTTCACCGTTGATGTGAAGAACACCGGTAACCGTATCGGCAAGGAAAGCGTTCTGCTGTTCAGTAGCGATCTGATCGCTTCCCTGACTCCTGATATCCGCCGCCTGCGTGCTTTCGAGAAAGTAGAACTGCAACCGGGAGAAACGAAAACCGTTACGCTGAAAGTGAAAGGCTCCGACCTTGCTTTCGTGGGTTATGATGGCAAATGGATTCTGGAAAAAGGCGACTTTCGCATACAGACGGGTAATCAAACTTTGAATATTACTTGTACGGATACCAGGAAATGGGATACGCCGAATAAATAAAAATATATAAAAGTTCAGGTACATTTTACCTCCTATGGATAGAGCCAATAGTTCCCTTATTTCGAACTATTGGCTTTCTTGTATGCAGAAAGATAGTAAAAAGCCTGTATTACTTACGCTCCGTTTTTATAAAAGAGTGGAAATAGCATCTTGTTCTGTCTTCTAAAGGAATATAAATACGGAATATTGAATAATATACAGTCGTTATACAGACTTTATGCAAGATAACTATGCATCTTACGCCTCAAAACTATATATCTAATGTCTGCTATCTATATATCTAACGCTTACGATCTATATATCTAATACTTGCCATCTATATATGGAACGCCTACGATCCATATATCCAATGCAAACCAACAGTTTATGGTTGCCAAACCGCGTCTGTTTTATTTTTCAGCATTGTCCGTATTTATGTATCCCTCTGTCAGTCTGCCGGATACACTTTTTTACTTGCGTATTTCCATTCAGACCGGCGGAAGGACGGATATACGGCATTCTCCTTATGCATAAAATACAAAATGTCAGAATCGACCTTGCCATATCGAAGCGGTTTTACAGAAGTCATTTGCATTACTTTCTTCTTTCAGGAGCGTTAAATCATTCTTTTTTTCTCTAATATTTTGTAGTCGAATAGATTATTTATATCTTTGCAACCGCAATGGATGAAAGGTGGAGGGGCAATTAAGCTCCTTTTTTTGTTCTTATATAGTTAATCAATGGTAGAAAAGAAAACTGTTTGTCAGATTGTTGACGAGTGGCTGGACGGAAAAGAGTACTTTCTGGTGGAAGTAGCTATCAGCCCGGACGACAAGATTGTGGTGGAAATTGACCACAAAGAAGGGGTTTGGATTGAAGATTGTGTGGAGTTGAGCCGATACATCGAATCCAAGTTGAACCGTGAGGATGAGGATTATGAGTTGGAGGTAGGTTCTGCCGGTATCGGACAGCCATTTAAAGTGTTGCAACAGTACACCAACCACATCGGAAAAGAAGTGGAAGTGCTGAGAAAAGATGGACGCAAGTTGTGCGGCGTGCTGAAGGCAGCCGATGAACAGCATTTCACTGTAACTGTAGAGAAGAAAGTGAAACCCGAAGGAGCCAAGCGTCCCCAGCTGGTGCAGGAAGACGAAATGCTTGCGTATGATGAAATAAAATATACTAAATACTTAATCAGTTTTAAATAAGACTATGGCCAAGAAAGTAGAAACTATCAGCCTGATAGATACATTTTCGGAATTTAAGGAACTGAAAAATATCGATAGAACCACCATGGTGAGCGTGCTCGAAGAGTCGTTCCGTAGTGTGATCGCGAAGATGTTCGGCACCGATGAGAATTACGACGTAATTGTGAACCCGGACAAGGGCGACTTCGAAATATGGCGCAACCGTGAAGTAGTGGCGGATGAAGACCTGGAAAATCCGAACTTGCAGATTGCATTATCGGAAGCACAGAAAATAGATGCTTCTTATGAAGTGGGCGAGGAAGTGACGGATGAAGTAATCTTCGCGAACTTCGGACGACGTGCCATCCTGAACCTGCGTCAGACGTTGGCCTCTAAAATTTTGGAACTGGAAAAAGACAGTATCTATAATAAATATATTGATAAGGTGGGCAATATCATCAATGCGGAAGTATACCAGATATGGAAGAAGGAAATGCTGCTGCTCGATGATGAAGGAAACGAATTGCTGCTGCCCAAGACGGAACAGATTCCGAGCGATTTCTATCGCAAGGGAGAAACGGCGCGTGCCGTGGTGGCCCGTGTGGACAACAAGAATAACAATCCGAAGATTATCCTTTCCCGTACATCGCCTGTATTCCTGCAGCGTCTGTTCGAGATGGAAGTGCCCGAAATCAATGACGGACTGATTACCATTAAGAAGATTGCCCGTATCCCTGGTGAGCGTGCCAAGATTGCCGTTGAGTCGTACGACGACCGTATCGACCCGGTAGGTGCCTGCGTAGGTGTAAAGGGTAGCCGTATTCATGGCATTGTTCGTGAGTTGCGCAACGAGAATATTGACGTAATCAACTATACGTCCAATATCCAGTTGTTTATTCAGCGTGCCCTCAGCCCCGCGAAGATATCTTCTATTCGTCTGAATGAAGAAGAACGTAAGGCAGAAGTATTTCTGAGGCCTGAAGAGGTTTCGCTGGCTATTGGTAAAGGCGGTTTGAATATCAAACTTGCCAGTATGTTGACCGAGTACACCATTGACGTATTCCGTGAGTTGGATCAGGCTGTTGAGGATGAAGATATCTATCTGGATGAGTTCAGAGACGAAATCGACGGTTGGGTGATTGATGCCATCAAGTCGATTGGTATCGATACAGCGAAGGCCGTGCTGAACGCTCCGCGCGAGTTGTTGATTGAAAAGACCGACTTGGAAGAAGAAACGGTGGACGAGGTATTACGCATTTTAAGTTTGGAGTTTGAAGAAGGCGAACCTGAATTGGAACCGGCACCTGAGGTTGTGTCTGAGACAGAGCCCGAGGTTGCCCCTGAGGCAGAGCCCGAGGTTGCCCCTGAGGCAGAGCCCGAGGCAGAATAAAGTGTCTGTCGACATCTGTTTCTGTTTGCACTAACTTCTTTCTCCACATTATTCATTAATTTTTTAGTATGACGATAAGGTTAAATAAAGTAACAAGAGATTTGAATGTAGGAATTTCAACGGTCGTTGAGTTCTTGCAGAAAAAAGGATTTGCCGTTGAGGCAAACCCCAACACAAAAATTAACGAGGAGCAATATGCCTTGCTCGTGAAAGAGTTCAGTACAGATAAGAATCTTAGACTTGAATCGGAGCGTTTCATTCAGGAACGGCAGAATAAAGACCGTAACAAAGCATCGGTATCTATCGATGGTTACGAAGCTGAGACTACGGAGAAACCGAAAGTTGAAGAAATAAAGACTGTTGTACCCGAAGATGCACGTCCGAAGTTTAAACCTGTCGGAAAAATAGACTTGGATAAACTGAACCGGAAACCGGTAGTAGAAAAAGTGGAAGAAAAGAAAGTGGAAACATCTGCGCCTGTGGTAAAGGAAGAACCTAAACCGCAGCCCAAACCGGAACCGAAGCCTGAGTTCAGACCGGAACCGAAGCCGGAACCCAGACCGGAATTAAAGCCCGAACCGAAACCGGAACCGAAGCCGACTCCGGCTCCCGAACCGGCTCCTGTGGTGAAAGAAGAACTGAAGCCAGCAGTCGTTGCAGAAAAACCTGCACCCAACCCCGCTCCGGTAGTAACGAAAGAAGTAGTAAAAAAAGAAACACCTGCTCCCGCGACACCTGTCCGGGAAGAGGCGAAACCTGCCGTGGCAGAAGAAGCGCCTGCAAAGAGTGGTGAAGCGGAAATCTTCACAATTCACAAGCCGGAGTTTGTTTCTAAGATCAATATCATCGGTCAGATTGATTTGGCGACATTGAACCAGTCTACACGCCCTAAGAAGAAATCCAAAGAGGAGAAACGTAAGGAGCGCGAAGAGAAGGAGAAGATTCGTCAGGATCAGAAGAAGCTGATGAAAGAGGCGATCATCAAAGAAATCCGTCGCGAAGACACCAAAGCGAAGGATGGCAAGGAGAAAGATGCCGATGCCAACACCAACAAGAAGAAACGTCTCCGCATTAATAATAATAAGGAGAAGGTGGATATCAACAATGCATCCAACTTCCAGCGTGGAGGCGACAACCGTGGTGGTGGAGGTAAAGGACCTCATGCAGGCGGCGGTCAGCAAGGTGCCGGTGGTGGTAGTAATCACCAAGGTGGCAACAAGAACAACCGTAACAACAATAACAGGGATCGTTTCAAGAAACCGGTCATCAAGCAGGAGGTTAGCGAGGAAGACGTAGCTAAGCAGGTAAAAGAAACCTTGGCACGCCTCACTTCCAAAGGTAAGAGCAAGACTTCCAAATACCGTAAGGACAAGCGCGATATAGCGAACAGCCGTATGCAGGAGCAGGAAGACCGCGAAATGGCGGACAGCAGAGTGCTGAAGATAACGGAATTCGTGACTGCCAACGAGTTGGCAAGCATGATGGATGTTTCCGTGACGCAGGTCATCGCTACTTGCATGAGTATCGGTATCATGGTGTCTATCAACCAGCGTCTGGATGCTGAAACCATCAACCTGGTGGCGGAAGAGTTCGGATACAAGACTGAATATGTCAGTGCGGAAGTGGCACAGGCCATTGTAGAGGAGGAGGATTCTGAAGAGGATCTGGAACCGCGCGCACCGATTGTTACCGTCATGGGTCACGTAGACCACGGTAAGACATCATTGCTCGACTATATCCGTAAGGCGAACGTTATTGCCGGTGAAGCCGGTGGTATCACGCAGCACATCGGTGCTTACAACGTGAAACTGGAAGACGGACGTGAGATTACGTTCCTCGATACTCCGGGTCATGAGGCGTTTACCGCTATGCGTGCCCGTGGTGCGAAGGTGACGGACGTGGTTATCATTATTGTCGCTGCCGATGATAACGTGATGCCGCAAACGAAGGAAGCTATCAACCATGCTATGGCTGCCGGTGTACCTATCGTATTCGCAATTAACAAGATTGATAAACCGACTGCCAATGCTGACAAAATCAAGGAAGAGCTGGCAAGTATGAACTATCTCGTTGAAGAATGGGGTGGCAAATATCAATCGCAAGATATCTCGGCCAAGAAAGGCTTGGGTGTGAAAGAACTGTTGGAGAAAGTATTGCTGGAAGCAGAAATGCTTGATCTGAAAGCAAACCCGAACCGTAAGGCAACAGGTTCCATCATCGAGTCTTCGTTGGACAAAGGACGTGGTTACGTAGCTACCATGCTGGTATCAAATGGTACACTTCAGGTGGGAGACATCGTACTGGCAGGTACAGCGTATGGTAAGGTGAAAGCTATGTTCAATGAACGTAACCAGCGCCTGAAAGAGGCCGGACCGTCTGAGCCGGTATTGATTCTGGGATTGAACGGTGCACCTGCTGCCGGTGATACGTTCCACGTAATCGATACGGAACAGGAAGCACGTGAAATCGCTAACAAGCGTGAACAGTTGCAACGTGAACAAGGTCTGCGTACTCAGAAGATGCTTACTTTGGATGAAGTTGGCCGTCGTCTGGCACTGGGTGACTTCCATGAACTGAATGTTATCGTTAAGGGTGACGTGGACGGTTCTGTTGAGGCGTTGAGCGATTCACTGATCAAGCTGTCTACAGAGCAGGTACAGGTAAATGTAATCCACAAAGGCGTTGGAGCAATCTCCGAATCCGATGTTTCATTGGCTGCCGCTTCGGATGCTATCATCATCGGCTTCCAGGTACGTCCGTCGAATGCCGCTGCAAAGATGGCAGAGAACGAAGGTGTGGATATCCGCAAGTACTCAGTGATTTACGACGCTATCGAAGAGGTGAAGGCCGCTATGGAAGGTATGTTGGCACCGCAGGTGAAGGAGCAGGTAACTGCAACCATCGAGGTACGCGAGGTGTTCAATATCACCAAGGTAGGTCTCGTAGCCGGTGCGGTAGTGAAGACCGGAAAGGTGAAACGCAGCGACAAGGCCCGTTTGATCCGCGACGGTATCGTAATCTTTACCGGTTCTATCAATGCTTTGAAACGTTTCAAGGACGATGTGAAGGAAGTAGGTACCAACTTCGAGTGTGGTATCAGCCTGACGAACTGCAACGATATCAAGGTAGGCGATATGATCGAATCTTACGAAGAAATAGAAGTAAAACAGACTCTGTAAGCGAAATAATCTTTTAGACACGGATTACACGGATTTCACGGATTGGTTTAAAAGAAAAACCGTGCTTATCCGTGTAATCCGTGTCTTTTTTAGATATAGTTATGACAATAATAGATATCATCCTGTTGGTGGTGATTGGCGCAGGAGCGGTCATCGGTTTTATAAAAGGCTTCATCAAGCAACTGGCATCTATCCTCGGATTGATTGTTGGATTGCTGGCTGCAAAAGCACTGTATGTGTCGGTAGCGGAGAGAGTCTTTTCTAAGATAACGGACTCCATGACGTTTGCCCAGATATTGGCGTTTGTCGTAATCTGGATAGTGGTTCCGTTGTTGTTCCTGCTGGTAGCGGCTTTGCTGACGAAGGCGATGGAAGCAGTCTCGCTCGGTTGGCTGAACCGCTGGCTGGGTGCCGGACTGGGCGCGTTGAAGTTTCTGCTGCTGGTGAGTCTGCTTATCTGTGTTGTCGAGTTTATCGACTCGGATAATACGATGATTGATAGAACAATGAAGGAGGAATCCGTGTTATATTATCCTATAGAGTCGTTCGCGGGAATATTTTTCCCGGCTGCAAAAGAAGTTACAGAACAATATATACTTAATACATAATGCAACCCGAAGAACCCAATAAATATGTAAAGGAACTAACGCAGGAGAAGTACAAGTACGGCTTCACCACCGATGTACATACGGAAGTCATTGAGCGTGGGCTGAATGAAGATGTTGTACGGCTGATCTCTGCGAAGAAGAACGAGCCGGAATGGCTGTTGGAGTTCCGTCTGAAAGCATATCGTCACTGGTTGACGATGGAGATGCCTACATGGGCACATCTCCGTATTCCTGAGATAGATTATCAGGCTATTTCCTACTATGCTGATCCGTTGGCGAAGAAGAAAGACGCGCCTAAGAGCATGGATGAAGTAGACCCAGAGTTGATAAAAACCTTCAATAAGCTGGGCATCCCCTTGGAAGAACAGATGGCGTTGAGTGGCATGGCAGTGGATGCCGTGATGGACTCCGTATCTGTGAAAACTACGTTTAAGGAAACGTTGATGGAGAAAGGAATTATTTTCTGTTCCATCAGTGAAGCCGTACGTGAGCATCCGGATTTGGTGCAGAAGTATCTTGGTTCCGTAGTGGGATACCGTGATAACTTCTTTGCCGCACTGAACTCGGCGGTATTCTCCGACGGTTCGTTTGTATATATCCCGAAAGGAGTACGCTGCCCGATGGAGTTGTCCACGTATTTCCGTATCAATGCGCGTAATACAGGTCAGTTTGAGCGGACACTGATTGTGGCGGATGATGATTCGTATGTTTCCTATCTGGAAGGTTGTACGGCTCCGATGCGCGATGAGAACCAGTTGCATGCCGCTATTGTGGAGATTGTGGTGCACGAGCGTGCGGAGGTGAAGTACAGTACCGTACAGAACTGGTATCCGGGTGATGCCGAAGGTAAAGGCGGTGTTTATAACTTTGTTACGAAACGTGGTAACTGCAAAGGTGCGAACAGTAAACTTTCCTGGACACAAGTGGAGACGGGATCAGCTATTACGTGGAAATACCCTTCCTGCATTCTGACTGGAGATAATTCCTCGGCTGAATTCTACAGTGTGGCGGTGACGAATAATTACCAACAGGCGGATACGGGTACGAAGATGATTCATCTGGGTAAGAATACCAGTAGTACCATTGTCAGCAAAGGTATCTCTGCCGGACATAGTGAGAACTCTTACCGTGGTCTGGTGCGTGTAGCTCAAAAGGCGGACAATGCGCGTAACTATAGTCAGTGCGATTCTCTGTTGCTGGGTGATAAATGTGGTGCGCATACTTTCCCGTATATGGATATCCATAATGAGACGGCGGTTGTGGAGCATGAGGCGACTACCAGCAAGATCAATGAAGACCAGATCTTCTATTGCAACCAGCGTGGAATTTCTACGGAGGATGCAGTAGGGCTGATTGTGAACGGTTATGCTAAGGAAGTGCTTAATAAGCTGCCTATGGAGTTTGCGGTAGAGGCTCAGAAGTTGTTGGCTATTTCACTGGAAGGCAGCGTAGGGTGATTTACTATTAGACGATTTACTATTTACTATTTTGCTGCACAATCGGCAGATGAATGGTAGATAAGTAAAAGGTCGGTAGTAATAGTGAATAGTGGAGAAGTGACATTAAATAGTAAATTGTAAATAGTCTAATAGTAAATATAAAGATGTTAGAGATAAAAGACCTGCATGCCAGTGTAAATGGCAAAGAGATATTGAAAGGCATCAACCTGTCGGTAAAAGCAGGTGAGGTGCATGCTATTATGGGACCGAACGGTTCCGGAAAGAGTACTCTTTCGGCTGTATTGGTAGGTAATCCTGCTTTTGAGGTGACGAAGGGAAGCGTGACTTTCTGCGGTAAGAACCTGTTGGACTTTTCACCGGAAGACCGTAGTCACGAGGGGATCTTTCTCAGCTTCCAGTATCCGGTAGAAATTCCGGGTGTGAGTATGGTTAACTTTATGCGTGCAGCGGTGAATGAGCAACGTAAATACAATCATCTGCCCGCTCTCAGTGCAAGCGAGTTCCTGAAATTGATGCGTGAAAAGCGTGCCATTGTGGAACTGGACAATAAATTGGCTAACCGTTCGGTGAATGAAGGTTTCTCCGGTGGAGAGAAGAAGCGGAATGAAATCTTCCAGATGGCGATGCTGGAACCGAAATTAAGTATTCTGGATGAAACGGATTCCGGGCTGGATATCGATGCTTTGCGTATCGTAGCCGAAGGTGTGAACAAGTTGAAAACACCGGAGAACAGTACCATTGTCATCACCCACTACCAACGCTTACTGGATTATATCAAACCTGACGTTGTACATGTGCTTTACAAAGGTCGTATCGTGAAGACTGCGGGACCGGAATTGGCTCTGGAACTGGAAGAGAAGGGGTATGACTGGATTAAGAAGGAACTAGGAGAGTAATTAATTAGGCGCGGATTACGCGGATTACACGGATTATGTTGCATGAGGAACTAACACATGAGATTATAAAGGCCTTTTATGAAGTACATAAAATATTAGGCTTTGGCTTTTTGGAACAGGTTTATCAAAATGCTCTTTATAAAGAATTGTGTTATAGGGGCATGAAGGTAGAGTGTCAAAAAGAAATTTTAGTTCACTATAAAGGTGAAACTGTTGGTAGATATATTGCTGATATGTTAGTTGAAAACAGAGTTATTCTTGAATTAAAAGCTGTACAGGCATTGAGAGTAGAACATGAATGGCAATTGATTAACTATTTAAAAGCAACTGGACTGGAAGTTGGATTATTATTGAACTTTGGTCATAGTGCAGAGTTTAAACGTAAAGTCTTTACTAAATGAATCCGTGTAATCCGCGTAATCCGCGCCTAAAAATATATATAAGATGAATGCAGAACAACAATACATAGATCTTTTCTCCCAGACGGAAGCGATGATATGCCAACACAGCACCGAGGTGATGAATACCCCTCGTGCGACTGCGTTTGCCGACTTTGAGCGGCTTGGCTTTCCTACCCGCAAACAGGAGAAATATAAATATACCGATGTCAGCAAGTTCTTTGAACCGGACTATGGGTTGAACCTGAACCGCCTGGATATTCCGGTAAATCCCTATGAGGTATTCAAATGTGACGTACCCAATATGAGTACCTCTCTGTACTTTGTAGTGAACGATGCTTTTTACAATAAAGCGCTACCTGCTTCATATCTGCCCGAAGGAGTTATCTTCGGTAGTTTGAAGGAGATGGCGGCGAAGCATCCGGAATTGGCAAAGAAGTACTATGGCAAGCTGGCAGATACTTCAAAAGACGGAGTGACAGCATTCAATACCGCTTTTGCACAAGACGGTGTACTGTTGTATATACCTAAGAACGTCGCTTTGGAACGTCCCATTCAGTTGGTAAACATCCTGCGTGGTGACGTGAACTTCCTGGTGAACCGCCGGGTATTGATTGTATTGGAAGATGGCGCACAGGCGCGTATGCTGGTGTGTGATCATGCCATGGATGCCGTGAATTTCCTGGCAACCCAGGTGATAGAAGTATTCGTCGGTGAGAATGCTGTCTTTGACCTTTACGAACTGGAAGAAACGCATACAAGTACCGTACGTATCAGCAATATGTATGTGAAGCAGGAAGCCAACAGCAATGTATTGCTGAATGGCATGACCTTGCATAACGGCACTTCCCGCAACACCACCGAAGTATTGCTGGCAGGTGAAGGTGCCGAAATCAACCTTTGCGGTATGGCCATTGCAGATAAGAATCAGCATGTAGACAACAATACAAGTATCGATCATGCCGTACCTAACTGCACGAGCAATGAACTTTTCAAGTATGTGCTTGATGACCAGTCAGTCGGTGCATTTGCCGGTTTGGTATTAGTGCGTCCGGATGCGCAACATACCAATTCGCAACAAACGAACCGGAACCTTTGCGCTACCCGTGAGGCACGTATGTATACGCAACCGCAACTGGAAATTTATGCCGATGATGTAAAGTGTAGTCATGGCGCTACCGTTGGCCAGTTGGACGAAAATGCACTTTTCTATATGCGCCAGCGCGGTATTCCGGCACGTGAAGCCCGCTTATTGCTGATGTTTGCCTTCGTGAACGAAGTAATCGATACCATCCGTCTGGATGCATTGAAAGATCGCTTACATCTCTTGGTTGAGAAACGTTTCCGTGGTGAACTGAATAAGTGCCAGGGCTGTGCGATATGCAAGTGAGAATATATTAATACCTAAACAACATGTATGATATTCAACAGATAAGAGCCGATTTTCCGATACTATCCCGTGAAGTGTACGGCAAACCATTGGTCTATTTGGATAATGGGGCGACGACACAGAAGCCACGTTGTGTGGTGGATGCCATAACGGATGAATATTATTCTGTCAATGCCAATGTGCATCGTGGCGTACACTTTCTGTCGCAACAGGCAACGGAACTGCACGAGGCAAGTCGAGAGACAGTGCGAAAGTTCATCAATGCCGGTTCTATAAATGAAATCGTATTTACAAGGGGAACTACGGAAAGCATTAATCTGTTAGCCTCCAGCTTTGGCGAAGCATTCCTGCATCCGGGTGATGAAGTGATTGTTTCCGTAATGGAACATCATAGTAACATTGTCCCCTGGCAACTGCTGGCTGAACGGAAATGCATCAATCTGAAAGTTATTCCGATGAACGATCGCGGCGAACTTCTGATGGATGAATACGAGAAGCTTTTCACTGACCGAACGAAGATTGTGAGCGTGGTACATGTGTCCAATGTTTTGGGTACGGTCAACCCTATCAAGGAAATGATTAAGATTGCCCATAATCATGATGTACCTTTCCTGGTAGATGCGGCGCAATCCATTCCTCACATGGCAGTGGATGTGAAAGATCTGGACGCTGATTTCCTTGTATTCTCCGGTCATAAAGTGTATGGGCCTACCGGTGTGGGCGTGCTTTATGGTAAGGAAGAATGGCTGAATAAGTTACCTCCTTATCAAGGTGGCGGTGAGATGATAAAGCATGTATCTTTTGAACGTACTACCTTCAATGAATTACCGTTTAAGTTCGAAGCCGGTACTCCTGACTATATCGGTACTACGGGACTGGCGAAAGCTCTCGATTATGTTTCTGCCATTGGCATGGATAAGATTGCCGCTTATGAGCATGAATTGACGGAATATGCCACACAGCGATTGAAAACAATCCCTGGTATGCGCATCTTTGGTGAAGCTGCTGAGAAAGGGAGTGTCATCTCTTTCCTTGTAGGTGATATTCATCACTTCGATATGGGCACATTGCTCGATCGTCTCGGCATTGCCGTACGTACAGGACACCATTGCGCCCAACCGCTGATGCAACGCCTCGGCATAGAAGGAACAGTGCGTGCTTCCTTTGGAATCTATAATACGAAAGAAGAAATCGATGTTTTGGTGGCAGGTATCGAACGTGTCAGCAAGATGTTCTAGTTAGTGATTAGGGGTTATCACTAACCCCTAATCACTAATCTTCGTTTCCGCCAGCTTCTTCTGCCACTTATCCCGTGCCAGCTTCTGCATATCCGTTACGGAGTCTTTCTCATCCACAATCTCAAAACCTAAGGCTGTTTCGATAATATCCTCCATTGTGACAATTCCCCAGAAGCAGCCATATTCATCAATCAAGATTGAAATATGCTCTTTTTTTTCAAGCATCTGTTCCCAGACTGTGGAAACAGAACTATTTTCTGGGAAGGAAAGGATAGGGCGGGCCACATCCTTCAGACACATATCGAATCTGTCTTCTGCTAACTTTTCGAGTACAGTCTGCCGCAACACATATCCTGTGATATAATCTTCACTATCATTATAGATTGGGATACGAGAGTAAAACTTATACTTTCCATCCTGATAGAACTCTTTCAGAGACATACTTTCGGGAGCTGTTGCTACTACAGTACGAGGAGTCATAATGGATTGTGATTTTACTTTATCCAGTTTAATGAGGTTTTGTATCATCTTGTTTTCTTTCATCTGGAAAACACCTTCTTCTACCCCGATGGAAATCATAGCCGAAACCTCTTCGCGGCTTACGGATAATTCTTGTTTGCCGGAAGAAAACAGACGGGTAATCAGCTCGGATAACCACACCAGGGGATAACAGATGATAATAAGGAAATTAATGATACGGGCTGATGGAAGTGCCAGTGTGCGCCAGTAGCAGGCGCCTATCGTTTTAGGAATGATTTCTGAGAGAACAAGGATTAAAATAGTCAGTATGGCGGAGATTACACCAAAGTAAGCTTCTCCGAATATCTTTACTGCTTCGGCACCTACACCGGCAGCACCTACGGTGTGGGCAATGGTGTTCAAGGATAATATGGCAGCAATAGGCCGGTCGATGTCTTGTTTGAACTTCTTTAATAAGATAGCGCTTTTCCCGTGTGTTTTCTCTTTGGTGGAGATGTACGACATTGGGGTAGATAACAAAACTGCTTCAAGAATGGAGCATAAAAATGATAAAGCTAATGCGAGGGTTAAGTATAATAAAACAAGTCCCATATATAAGTTTATTAATTAGACATAGCGGAACGAATGTATGATTCATCCCGGATAGAATATAAAAATACGGTAATAGAAGGACTTGTGCTAAAGCCGATATATACAAAGTAGAGAGCGTTCGGGTGAATATACGCTCTTGAGGTTGTACGGTTGGCTGCCGTCACTATATTGATATAAATTAGTGTTCTCAGTAGAGAAAGTATAAGTAGTCGTAGTCTCTGCACAGAGCTTACGCGCACGGTTTAAAGAAAGTGTACGTGAGATAACAGCTTCATCGTTAAACTCTTCAGGCGAATGATGCTCATTTTGTTCGATGCAAAGAAAGGGAGGTTCGTTTTCGGAAAAGGAATTATAATCTTCTGGTTGCAGAGCAAAAAGCACTACGACCAGATACATCATTATTTTAAATATAAAATGCTTTGTTTCCATTTCTTCGGCACAAAGATAGATAAATGCTGACTTTGCTCATATATAGGTGCTCTCTTTTTTGTTTTTTTATTATAATGAAGAGGTATAAAAGCTCTCGCCATTGCAACTTTTCGCCCTATTCATGCGTCTAATAGGGTGCAAATAACTTAAATAAATAGAGAAAGATTATGTTAGTAACAACAACACCAACTATCGAGGGTGGACGTATCACCCGCTATTACGGTATCGTTTCAGGCGAGACGATTATCGGTGCCAATGTATTCCGTGACTTTTTTGCCAGTATCCGCGATGTAGTGGGCGGACGTAGCGGCTCTTATGAAGAAGTGCTGCGCGAAGCGAAAGATATCGCCCTGCGTGAAATGCAGGAACACGCCAGAGCTCTCGGAGCCAATGCTGTGATTGGCGTGGATTTGGACTATGAAACTGTAGGTGGAAGCGGTAGTATGCTGATGGTAACCGCTTGCGGTACGGCTGTGACAGTAGAATAATAAATACAGGGGGAAGAGCCGAAAAGCTCTTCCTCTGCGTATCAATGTTTGGGAGAATAATCGCTGATGATTACTTTTCCCTTTTTTTGTTCCAGTTTGGCTATTCCCAGATCATTGAGCGCTTGCACTACTTCTTCCAAAGAAGTAGTTCGCGGGAAGCGGAAATGGATGCGTTGTTTCAGCAAGTCGGGCGAATGAAAGATGATACTGGTGTTATACCATGTGCCTACAGACTTCATAATCTCCGCCAGTTCGGCATCATCGAAGCTGAACTCTCCTTTGGTCCATCCTTCCGTTGCGGTGAGTTGTGCTTCGGATATGGTGAAACCATTATCTTCAGATAATATAGCTTGCTGTCCGGGCAATATGTCTTTCTGCTGTGTTTGTTTTTCGTCGCTGACGCGGACGCGCCCCTGAAATAAAGTAACTGCCGCTACTTTTCCCGGATAGGCATTTACATCGAATACCGTGCCCAATACCTGTGTCTGCATCTTACCGGAAGAAACAATGAAAGGGCGTGCACTATCTTTTGCCACTTCGAAACGTGCTTCTCCTGTCAGATGGACTTCACGGGTCCCCTCTGCCGGGAATTGTTTAGGATATTCCAGGCGGGAATTGGCGTTGAGCGTAACCTGTGTACCATCGTCCAGGATGATTTGCGTAGTAGTGGCTGGGGGAGTCGAAAGAGTAATCCTACCATTGCTCTCTGAGGTGATGATTGCTTTGGGGGCATCCAGGGCCGCAAAGATTTCAATATCTTGAATCGTGTCTTCGTTGGTAATACGGGGCACGATAAGCACTACCAGCACTACGATGGCAGCTGCAATGCCGGAAGTCCACATCTGTATGATGCGTCTGCGTTTTTGAGCGTCTTGCCGGGAGGTAAAAGCATTCCATGCCGCGCGGGTTTCTTCTTCCGAAGGTAAGTCTCCGAGCGCTTCTCCGAAGGTATTCAGTAATCTGAGGTCTTCAGTATCCATCTTGAAATCATTTTCTTTTCTCTCTTCCATCATCGGTTTCCTCCTTTCAGGGTCATAGCTTCGCGCAAGGTACGCAAAGCTTTGGATATATGTTTCTTTACGGTGTCGGGACTGATGCCAAGCTGTTCGGCTACTTCCCGATAGGTTTTATGTTCATAATAGCAGAGCCGCAATACCGTGCAGGTTGGTTCCGGTAGGTTGCGGGCAATGCTTTCCGCTTGTTGCAGTAGTCGTTCATGTTCCCGGTAGTCGGTCGCTACATCCATACGAGTGGCTTCGCGTAACGCTTCCAGGTTGGTGGCTTCTACTTGCAGATGCTTCAGACGGTTAAGGCAGGCGTTACGTGCGGCAGTATAAAGCCAGGCTCCCCGGTTTTCCGGTTCCAGCTTTTCGAATTGTTTCCACGCCTGCTCCATCACACTACCCACAATATCACGGGCTTCTTCTCCGTCGCCCAATAGTTGGGTGGCGTAGCGCACCAGACGGGGATATAGCTCCGTGAACATCTGTCCGAAAACTTCTCTTTTTGTGTCTTTTTTATGAAACAAGGACATTCTCCGATTCTTTTTTTAGTCCGCAAAGGTAAGGATTATCCTTTATCCCTCGTTTACTGCAATGCTTAAAGACGTCCTTTTTCACTTTCTCCGGCACCTTTACCTTTATATTTATTCTTAGTGGCATTGAACTGATAGTTGAGGCGTATGCCGAAACGTTGTTTGTCGGCATAATTTTCAAACTCGTTGTAGGTACGGTCGCCATATACACGAAAGTGATAGGTACCTGTACGAAATATATCATTCGCTACCAGCGAGACGCGCAACGCACGGTCTTTCAGGAAAGATTTGGTAAGTTGCGCATCTACAGTCCCTTCTGTTTTTTTGATGGCATAGCTTTGCTTTGCACCAAATGCGAGTCTTCCTTTTATATTGAGAAACCAGCCACGAGGCAATGTAAAGCTGTTATTCAAAATGAAATCCGGTTGCACTTCATTCCAAAGAGGCTGAATATTCAGTGAACGGGCGTTGGACTGGAACCAGAACAGGCTGGCCGTAAATTGCGGTTGCCACCAGCCGAACTTTGGGGAGAGTACCAAGGCGCCTCCGTATGCATAGGAGTTGGGGATGCTTGCCATTGTCCACAATACTACGCCGGGGTGCTTTGCATCATCATAGGGTTTGGCATAAGTGGTATACATGTTTCGTGCATGATCGAAGTATAAACTGGCATTGATCCATTTCCAGCCCCCTTCCAATGAGAAGGCATTATGCTTTTGCGGTTCCAGTTCAGGATTTCCGTTGTGGTATTGGTACTTGCTTTGGTAACTGATGGTACTGGACAGCATGCTGTAACTGGGATTAAGCTTCATCATACGATAGGACAGACCGATATTCCAGTCTTCCTTTTTATAGAAAATACTGACTATGGGTATTAAGTCATGATAAGAAGGACTTTTCTCTTCTTTATAGATATCTGATTCGTAATAATCCGTTTTTTGATATTCATAGCGCAACCCTGCCGTCAGGTTGAACTGCCCGAGTTCTATGGAATAATCGGCAAAGGCAGAGGCGATGGACTGTTTGATGCGGTTATCGGCATCATTGGAGAAACCGCTTTGTTTGAAGATGTCGTGGCGTTCGGTGAATGTTTCTTCAGTACCGAAAGAGAGTTTGCCTTGGCCAAGCGGTGCCGTAATCACCAGTTTAGCGGCATACAGGCGGTTTTTTACTTCACTGTCGGATGAGGCATCTGTTTCACCATTATTGTCTACCTTCTGCCCACCTCCGGAGCGACCGTAGAGGTAGTCAGCATTGAAGTCGATGTTCCATTTTTCGAAAGTACCGTTATAATAGCCATTCACGGTATGATTCCAGTTGGTATGCTTGCGACCGTGTGAGTCGGATGTAAGACGATCTACCTCTTCTCCGTCCCGCAGCATCACGGTTTCACCTTGCGAATAAAGCTCCTGATCGCCCAGTCCGGTTTTGGGTACATAGCGTATACCGAAAGACTGATGGTCATCCGGTTCGTAGTTGAAACCTACTTCGCCATTGAAGTTTGCATCATGTGCACGATTGACGTTGTCAGATATGCTTTTCCATTCGGAGGAAGTGTTCAGTTGCAGTTGGGTATGACTGGTGGAGTATGTGTCCGACTCATTGAAGTGCCCTTTGACAAAGATGTCCAGTCCGCCCGTACGATAATTTAGGGAGGCGCCTTGTTTGCCTTTTGCCGAGTGTCCCTGTGTATAGTCTGCGTAGGCATTGGCACTTAAACCTTGCCCGCGCTTGCGGATGGTACGTAGCCGGATAACGGATGACACGTTGGAGGAATAACGTGCTCCGGGCGTGGTTACAATTTCAGCGGAGAGTATTTCGTTAGCCTGAAGTTGGTTTAGTTCGGAGGTGTCGCGTACTTTTCGGCCATTGATGTAGATCTCCGGTTTACCTCGTCCGATAACGGTATAGTTACCGTCCGAGCCGGTGACAAAAGGGAGGTGACCGATCATATCGCTTGCAGAGCCCAGCATAGAAAGCGGTGTCCCTGCTACGTTGGCAACGAAAGCGCCATTCTTGCGTTCCATCAGCGGACGAGAGGCAGTAACGGTCACTTCTTTCAGCATTTGTGCGTCTGGTTGCAGGTGAATGTCATTTTCCGGCTGGCAAGGAAGCGTCAAGGGTTGATAGCCTATGTAGGTTACTTTCAGCAAATGTTTTTTTTCATTGTTGCCGGGTAGGATAAAGCTACCGTCTTCCGCTGTGACGCATCCTGTAATAAAGGCGGAATCAGCTGCTGCCAGCAGGATGACGTTGGCATACGCTAACGGTTCATTTCGGTCTCCGTATATGGTTCCGCGCACTTGGGTAGTCTTGCCATCTTTCCCCTTCCGTTGAATCACGAAGTAATCAGTACGTTCGATACAGTTGAAAGGTTTTCCTTTCAGTACTGTGCGGATGGCTTCGTCTTGTGTCTGTTTACGGATACTTGCTGTTACGTGATAATTCTCCGTCTCTTCATAGGCAAAAAGGATATTCTTGCCGCCCATCTTCTCTATCTGTTTCAGTGCGGCAGACAGCTTTTCGTTTTTTAGTTCCAGGTTGACCAGTCTGGATGTTTGCTGTGCATTTACAGTTGGGGTAAAGAGTAGAAGAAAATATACTGTGTATATCATCCATGCCTTTCTAAAAGTAAAATCTGTGCGTTTCATTATTCCTTTGTTTTTATTGATTTTACTTATACTACAACATGGGTGCTCAATCGGGTACGGTTTTCGCCTGCAAATTTAATAGAATGAGTTGATTTTTCTTTTATTCCTTTGCTTATTTCGTTTCAAATCAATACTTTTAGACTTTCAATCAACCTTTTAATACGAATAACACCATGGACAGTTTGCTTTTCTGGCTGATTCCGGCCGCTTCCGTTTTAGCTCTCTGCTTTGCTTATTATTTCCATAAGCAAATGATGAAAGAGAGTGAGGGTACTCCGCAAATGATAAAGATTGCCGCCGCTGTGCGTAAAGGCGCGATGTCTTATCTGAAACAACAGTATAAGATAGTTGGCTGGGTATTTCTGGGACTTGTGATCCTTTTCGCTATTATGGCTTATGGTTTCGATGTACAGAATCGTTGGGTACCGATTGCTTTCCTGACGGGCGGTTTCTTCTCCGGCCTCTCCGGATTCCTCGGCATGAAGACGGCAACGTATGCTTCGGCACGCACAGCAAATGCTGCCCGTAGCTCACTGAATGCGGGATTGCGCGTTGCTTTCCGTAGCGGTGCGGTAATGGGACTGGTCGTAGTGGGTTTGGGCTTGCTCGATATTTCTTTCTGGTATCTGTTATTGAATGCGGTTATACCGGAAGATGTTCTGACTCCGACTCATAAACTCTGCATTATCACTACCACCATGCTTACCTTCGGAATGGGTGCTTCCACACAAGCGCTCTTTGCCCGTGTAGGTGGAGGTATTTATACGAAAGCTGCCGATGTAGGCGCCGACCTGGTAGGTAAGGTTGAGGCCGGTATTCCCGAAGATGACCCGCGTAACCCTGCAACAATTGCAGATAATGTAGGTGACAACGTAGGCGATGTAGCCGGTATGGGTGCAGACCTCTATGAAAGTTATTGTGGCTCTATCCTGGCAACTGCCGCTCTGGGTGCTGCTGCCTTTATTCATACGGGAGATACGGCCATGCAGTTCAAAGCTGTTATAGCTCCGATGCTGATTGCGGCCGTAGGTATTCTTCTTTCTATTATCGGTATATTCGCAGTACGTACCAAGGAGAATGCGAAGATGAAAGACCTGCTCGCTTCGTTGGCTTTCGGTACGAACCTGAGTTCAGTGCTGATTGTTGTGGCTACTTTCTTTATTCTTTGGTTATTGAAACTTGATAACTGGATGTGGATATCTTGTGCCGTTATAGTCGGTCTGGTAGTCGGCATCATCATCGGACGTTCTACGGAATATTATACCTCACAATCCTATCGTCCTACTCAGAAGTTGAGCGAAAGCGGAAAGACTGGCCCGGCAACGGTGATTATCTCCGGTATCGGTTTGGGTATGCTGTCTACTGCGATTCCTGTGATTGCTGTGGTAGTCGGTATTATTGCTTCCTACCTGTTTGCATCAGGGTTCGATTTCAATAATGTAGGTATGGGACTTTACGGTATCGGTATTGCTGCCGTAGGTATGCTTTCCACCCTGGGCATTACGCTTGCTACGGATGCTTATGGTCCTATTGCTGATAATGCGGGCGGAAACGCTGAAATGTCCGGTCTGGGTGCGGAAGTACGTAAACGTACGGATGCTCTCGACTCTTTGGGTAATACTACTGCTGCTACCGGAAAGGGTTTTGCCATTGGTTCGGCTGCACTTACGGGACTTGCCCTGCTTGCTTCTTATATTGAAGAAATCCGTATCGGACTGACTCGTTTGGGAACTACTGATTTAACGCTTCCTCATGGTAACTCCGTGGCCCTTCAGGATGCCACTTTCTTCGATTTTATGCATCATTATGATGTGACATTGATGAATCCGAAGGTTCTTTCGGGTATGTTCCTGGGCAGTATGATGGCATTCCTTTTCTGCGGATTGACAATGAATGCTGTTGGCCGTGCTGCTGCTCACATGGTGGATGAAGTACGCCGCCAGTTCCGTGAAATCAAAGGTATACTTACCGGTGAGACAGAACCGGATTACGAGCGTTGTGTAGAGATTTCTACAAAAGGGGCACAGCGTGAAATGGTAGTTCCTTCACTGATAGCCATTATTGCTCCGATTGCAACGGGACTTATCTTTGGCGTTCCCGGTGTGTTGGGGTTGCTGATCGGTGGATTGAGCAGCGGCTTCGTTCTTGCCATCTTTATGGCGAATGCCGGCGGTGCATGGGATAATGCAAAGAAATATGTGGAAGAAGGTAACTTTGGTGGTAAGGGTAGCGAAGTACATAAAGCTACTGTGGTAGGCGATACGGTAGGTGACCCGTTCAAAGATACTTCCGGTCCGAGTTTGAATATACTTATCAAGCTGATGAGTATGGTAGCTATCGTGATGGCGGGGCTGACGGTTGCGTGGAGCCTCTTCTAAGAAGCCTGTTTGTTATTCCCTCTAATAGAAACGCCCGTTTCCTTAATGAGAACGGGCGTTTCTATTAGAGGGAATGGGAATTACTTCCCGTAATCATCGTACATCATCAATAGATGGGATGAACTCCAGCTAAAGTGTGGCGCTTTCAATCGCTCTCCGGTGTGAGTGCCGTAGTTCTCGTGGATGGGCGCTCCTTCTTTCAGTCCGTTAAGGCGGTCGAATACCTGCAAGGTGTATTCATCAGCGAGCTTATGATAACCGTAGTTGCGGAGCCCGCGGATGGCAAAGTAAGTTTGATCTAGCCAGATAGGACCACGCCAGTAGCCGCGCGGGTTATACTTGGGATTATCTGCGGCAATGGTGGGGAAAGGAATATACGTTGAGAACTTTGCTGTATCCTGAAGCATGGGCAACATCTTGTCTACTTGTTCTTGCGTGGCAATCTGAGTCCACAACGGAGTATAGGCTTCGCATCCCGGTTCTTCAATAAATGAGCCGTCTTTCAGGCGGCGGTCAAAGAAGAAGTTGAGTTTGGGATCAAAGAAATAATCGGCTACTTTATTACTATAGTCGGGAGCATCGAATGGGACATTCAGTAATCCGGCAAACTTCTTTAGTAACTTACATTCCAGTGCCAGGTAGGCGTTCAGGTCTACACTTTCCTGGTCCATACTCCAGGCATCCTCGCCTCCGTCGTTTTTCAGCATCATGGCGTCGTCAAAACGAATGGCATTGTCCATTCCGCTTTCCCAAGCGGCTGCTTCCAGAGTACCGTCAGTGGCACCGTATTCGCACATACCATTATGATTATGGTCGCGTTTCTGATACCACCACTTATAATAAGAAAGCAGTTGCGGATACATCTCGGAAACGAAAGCCGTGTCGCCTGTATGCGTGAAAATCTCGTCTACAGCCCAACATACCAGAGGCGGTTTGCTGTCACGGGCATTGTTTTCGGATGGATCAGTGTAGATACAGTCGATTACCATGCCGTCCGGTTGCTGATAATCGAACATGGCGCGGATGTTATTCTTTGCCAGTTCAGGATCGAACTTAGCAGTCCCCGCACTGAAACGCCAGGTATCCCATGCCCAGAAACCTACAAAGTAGCCAACTGCATGGCTTGGGACAATACCCTCGTGCAACAGGCCACCGCGGTGGGTGCGCCAGTTGGAGATAAGAGTGGTTACGGCTTTCACGGCGATGCGGTCGTATTCGGGTTTCATGTCGGTACGCAGTATCTTCGTCAGGTATCCTTCCCAACGTTCGGCATTGGCTTGCAATGCTTTCTCGGGATTATTGAGCAGGTTGGGGAGGTTCTGTAATCCGACTGTCATTTCCTTTTCGGAGGTGAAGAAGGAAATGGCTACATTTACGGGATACTTAGAGGTGTGGATAAGGGCGGTGTAATTGTTATCCGTTCCGGTAAGTTTCACATCGGGAGGGAACGTTACAGTTACGCTTTCTCCACTGGGATGGCGGGCTATTACAGAGTTCTGCTCTACGCTTACGGTTATATTCTTTCCCCATTGGCTGCCGGTCAGCATCAGTTCTTCCGCTTTGTCGGCTTCTATACGGAGCAATGCGGTGGAGGCACTTACGAAGTTAAGCCGCTGGGTGATAGTTCCGTTGCCGGAATGGGCGGACATATACAGTTCTCCGGGATAGTAACAGGTGGAGTCAGGCACAAAGGTATCCGAGACTTTCTGACTAAAACCTACTGTAACAGCGGATTGAGCCATCCACTGGCGGCGGAACATATCCAGACTGAATGGGCCGCAGAAACCGTTTACCCAATTCTCTTTCTCGGGAAGAGTGAAACCCATCCACGAGCCGGCATCTGTGAACCAGCCGTAGCAGCGGTGCAAGGTATCGGGAGTGTAGGCGATATCCAGTATATTATTGAATGTATACCGCTTTTCCGCAGTGTTTTTGTTGCCGGGAGTGCAGGCGGTGATGCCTGTAACCAGCAGAGTAATACAAATAATGTGTATAAACTTATGTCGCATGATCTAATTTATAATTAATGATTTCTTTTTAGATGATAAATTATCATTTATCTCTCAGAACCAACATTTATGAGCCTGTTCCGCTGCATCATCCTTTGCTCCGAGCGGTTGCAGTGTGAAACTGTATTTCCACTCGTGTGGCGTGATAGTGTATTCGGGATGTACCTGTGCTCCCCAGGTATTGTCACCACCCACACCCATCTGCTGATGATCGATGTTTAGCCAAATTATATCCTTTTTCAGGATACTTCCTCCATGACGGCGTTCTACCTGCGAGGGACGATATTCAATGTCCTCCATCGGGAAGTTCCAGGCACTTACGCTCAGAGGATCTTCTCCCGTAACCAGTAAACCTTCTCCGGCAGCATTGCGCAGGGCAATCCAACGTACATCACAGTGATTGGCCGTTTCCTGAGCACGTACATACGGATGGAATTGTTCCCAAACCGTAACATTATACAGGCCTATCAATGCTCCTGTTTTCCGGTCTGCATAGTTTTCCTGCGGACCGCGCCCCAGCCAGGACATCATTTCATATTCTGCCGGAAGTATCATACGCATACCCAGACGAGGCATTTCATTCAGCGCCTGTTTGCCCGGGGTGAAGTGCATGCTCACCCGGACGGCACCGTCAGGATGAATATCATAGATTGTTTGCAATGTAGAGCCTTGCGCCTCCATCTTATAAGTAACCGTTACAATGACAATCTGCTGTTTCTCCGTAACTTCCAGATTCTCCAGTTTAGCATCCTTTCCGGCAGTCTTCCAGGTGGCGCAGCGATTGAGATGTCCATTAGGAATATCGTTGTCCGTCAACGGACGCCAGAAGTTGGGTTGTAATCCCTCTTTAATCAGATTCTTTCCATGGTAGATCAGTTCTGTCATCTCACCGTTTTGGGTAGAGAAGGCTATCTGGAAGTTATTTCCTTTCAGTGTGATCGCTTCATTATTCCGGTCTGTTGCCAACGTACTGTTGGCGGGCTGAACCTTTCCGGTGATTTGAGTCGTGGGGAGTATCCATTGCTCGATGGCCACTTCATGTCCTTTCGGTATCAGCGGAGCTTCATGCTTGGTGAATGCGCGCAGAGTCAGGAAGTATTCTTTACCGTCGGCAGGCAATGTTTTCAAGGGTAATTCTATATTGGCAGAGCTTCCCGGAGTGATTACGGGGAAGTTCATTTCACCTCCTTGTACCGCTTTTCCGTCGCACTCTACTGCCCAACGCAGGGTATATCCTTCCAAACCGATGAAATCATGCCGATTGCTGACTTTTATCTTGTTCGGAGTAAAAGCTACCGGTTCGAAGTGAATGTATTGCAATACTTTCTTTACCTCATAGATGTGCGGATGGAGAGAACGGTCGGCAGCTACCAGTCCGTTGGCACAGAAGTTAGAGTCGTTGACGATGCCTACAAAGCCCATGTCTCCTCCGAATGCCCAGATATCACGGTTGTTTTTATCTTTGATGGCGAATGTCTGGTCTACCCAGTCCCAGATAAATCCGCCTTGTAGCTGGTCATACTTATAAATCAAATCCCAGTAATCTTGGAAGTTTCCTACGCTGTTACCCATTGCATGGGCGTACTCGCACATAATCAAGGGGCGTTTGTCACGCTGATTGATGTGGCGGCGCAGTGACCAGATACGTGCATACATCGGACAGTAAATGTCGCTTTTTGCATCGTAGCCGCCTCCTTCGTATTGTACCGGACGGGTAGGATCTATTTTCTTAGTATAATCATACAACGCTTCAAAATGTTTGCCATACCCGGATTCATTACCCATGGACCAGGTGACGATGGCTGAGTAGTTACGGTCGCGTGCAATCATGCGGCTCATGCGCTCCATGAAGGGGCGTTCCCAGTCCGGATAATTAGCCAGCGTACCATCCTTATGATCCATCATGCCATGACTTTCGATGTTGGCTTCATCCACCATGTACAGACCGAATTCGGTGCAAAGCTCGTACCAGGCAGAGTAGTTCGGATAGTGACAGTTGCGTACACCGTTCAGATTAAACTGTTTCATCAACTGAATATCATGTATCATGGAAGCGACACTGATAGTGCGCCCTTTGTGTGGATCGTGCTCGTGACGGTTTACTCCTTTAAACAGTACTGCTTTCCCGTTGATCATCTGCATTCCGTTGCGCATCTCTACCGTGCGGAAACCAAAAAGGTGAGTGAAAGATTCCAGAGGTTTTCCCTGGGTGTCGAAGGTGCTGACTACTAATGTGTAAGTATTCGGCGTTTCCGCATTCCATGCACGTATATTCGGGAAAATTTCCTGTTGGCTGAACAGAGTATCAGTGGTGAAAGTGATGGACTTCTTCCGGTTGTAAATCTCCCTGCCTTCATCCAATACCTTAACTTCGACGCTTTCTCCGACTTTCGGCTGATGAAGTAATATATCGAGGTCTAGTTCCCTATCTTTGTAATCATTGACTAACTCGGCAGTCATCCGGAAGTCACGGACACGGCTTTGCGGACGGGCATAGAGATATACATCCCGTTCAATGCCACTGTATTTCCAGTAGTCCTGCCCTTCAAGATAGGAGCCGTCGCTGTAACGGAATACTTTCACGGCAAGTTTATTACTGCCTTTTTTCAACAGCTTGGTGACGTTGAAGTGAGACGGCAGACGACTGTCTTCCGCATATCCGGCAAGCTCACCGTTCACCCATACATAATAAGCGGATTCCACTCCTTCGAAGTCAAGGAAGATATCCATACCTTCCCAACCATTCGGGACGGTAAACTCACGGATGTAAGCTCCTACCGGATTGTAATCGGCAGGTACATACGGAGGATTGGCAGGAAATGGATAGCGGGTATCCGTATAGATAGGAGCATCGAATCCTTGCAGTTCCCAACTTCCGGGAACTTGTATTTTGCTCCACTTCCGGGTATTGTATCCGGGTTTATGGAAATCCTTTGGACAAAGATCGTTATTCTTTGAAAACAGGAATTTCCAGGTTCCATCCAGAGAAACTCGTCTTTCTGTCGCAGGATTCACATCGAAACGCACATCGGCGGGGAGAGAGCGTTGTTTCAAAGCGTTGGCTTCATTCGTAAACGGAATGAAGTGCGCATGCATCGGCTCTCTGTTTATCTCGTTGATTTGTGGGTTCTGCCAAGGTTCGTTATCAGCCAGGGCAGAAACACAAAGCAATGAGGAAAAGAGTAAAGTATAAACTTTGGCTTTCATGATAATTTGCTTTAAGTTCTGAAATGAAAATTAGAATCCGCGTTTGTCCGCTTCGTCTGTGTCGTCCGCGTACCAATTCGCTTCTAAGCTGTCATTTCAAAACAGTATTAAATAGAACAAAACAGTGTCACAAGGAACGGAACGCTGAAATCCACTACAAATCCGTGGAAGATGGAGACAACTACAAATTGTTGTCCGGCCGTTCGTGTAATGATGGGCAGTGTGGTGTCCATCGTAGTTGCCCCTCCGGCAGAGATAGGGGCGAGGTTGCCGAACCAACGCACCAGTAATGGTGCAGCCAGCAGGGTAAGAATCTCACGGCTGATGTTGGCGAGCAGGGCAATTGTCCCTAATTCAGCTCCTTTATATTCGGTAATGAAGATACTGGAGAGTGAATAGTAACCGAAGCCCGAACCTACAGCCAGGCAATCTGTCAGGGAACGGTGTGTCAGTATCAGGCTGACTGCGGCAGAACCTGCCAACGTGCCCAGAATAGTCATGATAGGCAGGAATATCAACCGTGGATTGAGTGAACGAAAATTTTTCAACGTTTGCGGGTCATTGCCTACACTTAGCCCTACACTGAACATCAGTGCGCAAAGTGCATAAAAGCTGACTTTACTATCTACTACGATGTCGATAGGTATCAAGTGAAAGACTCCGCAAAGTGTCCCCAGCACAAAAAAGCCGACTATGATAAGACTTCCTTTCATGCTTGTCCTCCTTTCCGTTTGTATAAGGCCCTCCACAGTGCCCAAGCGGCAATCACACTTCCCAGAGTTCCACCTATGGTGAGTATGACGGCTTCAAGGCCAATGGTGTGCAGTCCTTTGATAATTTGCTCGTTTCCTCCCACTTCAATGCCGAGAATGAAGAGCAGCACCCAGATCAGCACTGTGATCACCTTATGTATTTTACTTAAATTCCGTTTCCGTAAGAGGTAGCCCAGCAGCATTCCTGTGAGCATCAGTCCGATAATTGTAAACATATCTATGTCGTTTTTGAGGGCAAAGATAATTCATTTGAATATAACGAGGCGGTATCACTGTAGGTAAATACCGTCTCGTTAGGATGTCATATTGAGTGAAGAGAGAATTTATTTGTTAATTTGGTCGTTCGAATTGATTTCAGTCAACGGAATAGGGTAGAACGAATTCTTCTCTACATTAAAGCCGGCGCGTCCTGCATCTGCCAAGGCTGACGCTAATTTGCCCCAACGGCGTAAATCATACCAGCGCCAGTTTTCCAGCGGGAATTCAATCATACGTTCATGGTCTATTTGCTCACGTACCTCTTGTTGTGAAGTCCCTTTCATGGCAGGCATGTCTCCATGTACATTTCTGATTTCATTAATCAGCGGAATGGCTTGCTCGGGATGGCCTTGCTCGTTCAATACTTCCGCCTTCATTAACAATACATTGGCATAACGCATCAAAGGAATGTTGATGGCACAATAATTATTGTATAAGCCATCATAGTCGGTGGGCATAAACTTGCGGAAGGAAGGCCGATTGTAACTTGTACCGGGAATAGGGTTATTCTTATCATCGAAACTACAGAACCAGTTGTCATAATCGCCCCCGTAAACACGCCCGCTTCCATCATTGAAATAATCACATTGGAAGAATACACTCTCATACAAGCGTGAGTCATAGCGTCCGGTTGTGGCAATCTCACCTTCTTTCATGTACGCTTCCATCAATACATTACTCGGAAGAATCTCATCCCATCCCCAAAGTTCGGATGTACCTATCCAACGGTGGAGTTGAGTGCGATAGTTAGCACCATTGGCACTACTCATGGAAGTCTGCAACTCAAAGATAGATTCTTTGCTGTTTTTGTTGCTGGCGTCAAACATACTTGAAAACTTCTTTACCAGTTCGTAGCCTTTGACATTGTTTAGTGCTGTAAGTGCCTCATTCAGATATTCTGTCTTCTTGTCAGATTCTTCGTAAGCGCGTGTCAGATAGGCAAAACCTAAATAGGCATTGGCTGCCCCACTGGTGGCTCGACCGATGTTGTCGTTGTCATAAGAAGAAGGGAGAGCAGTGGCTCGCTTTAAATCTTCTATAATAAAATCCCAGGCATCGGGACGCGGTGAAAGTCCTTTGCTTAATTCTGCCTGACTGGTGATATACTTGTCACGGATGATAATTTCTTTCCAATTCAAAAGCAATTTAAGGTGATAGTAAGCGCGAAGAAAATAACCTTCGTTTATAATTTGCGTGCGGACAGTAGGGTCGATAGTTCCTTCTTCCATCTCTGTCACTTTCTCTATTACCTGATTGGCAAAGCTGGCTCCTTTGTAGTTGTTCCACCAATAATTGCTGAACTGTGAGTTACCGTTTGTATAAGTGAAATTGTAGAGTTCCAGCCAGTTGGGATAGTTACGTGCATCGTTACCCATATTGATAATGTCTTCACGGTAAGCTTCCACCGGCCATTTAACTTCGGCAAATTCCCAGGTGTCAATGTAGTATTCTAATTGCGAATATGCAGCCGATATTCCGGCTTGTGCATCACTTTCGTTACGCCAGAAACTTCCCGAAGTCAACTGGTCGGGAGATTCCAAGGTTAGATAATCATCGCAAGAGTTCACAAAGAGCGATGCAAAACAAAGGCTGGCTATATATATTACTTTTTTCATGTTTATACAATGTTAAATGAGTTAGAAAGTAAGTTGGGCACCCAAAGTGAATGAACGGGTAAACGGATAAATCAGTTTATCAATACCGGTGTTCAATACACTTACACGTGAGAATTCGGGGTCGATGCCGTCGTATCCAGTGATTGTGAAGAGGTTTTCACCACTTACATAAAAACGCAATCTCTCGATGAATACTTTTTGCATTATTTTTTTTGGTAGGGTATAACCTAATTGTAATTGACGGAGGCGGACAAAGTCACCTTTTTCAATGAAGCGGTCAGATTCCTTCAAGTTACCGTTCGGGTCGTTGAAGATGGCGCGAGGTATGTTTGTATTGGTATTTTGAGGTGTCCAGGCATTCAAGGATGATGTGAGGAAGTTGGAACCGGAGTTCATTCCTTCATAGAAGTACTTGTTACCATTATAAATCTTGTGTCCCCATGCACTACCCAATACAACAGAAAGGTCGAAGCCTTTATAGCCGGCAGAGAAATTCAGGTTAACTTCCAGTGTAGGTATACCCGATCCACAATATACTTTGTCATCATCATCAATATAGCCGTCGCCATTTACATCTACATAGCGGATATCACCGGCATCGGCGAAAGGCTGATACTCGTCTCCATCTGCATTTACATATTGGCGGGCTTCTTCATTGCTTTGGAACAAACCGTTGGTCTTATAAAGATAGAATGCACCGATAGGTTTGCCAACGCGCGTCTGGGTTGGGAAGTGTTCAGTTCCATATTTCAAACCTTCACCATAAAGGACTTGTCCTTTGTCTGCCAGTTCTACAACTTTATTCTTGGTTGTACTGAAATTCATACCGATGTTATAATCGAAACCACCTTTTGAGTCAGCCCAGTTTATCTCAACTTCAACACCGGAGTTGCGGATTTTACCCACATTCAGGATTGGGTTGTTCAAGCCGGCAGAAGGTGGAAGTGCTTTCGTAATCAAGAGTTCTTCGGTTTGATTGTAATAGTAGTTCATGGCACCGGTCAGTTTGTTGTTGAAGAAACCGAAGTCAAGACCAATATTCTTAGTATCTGTAGTTTCCCATTTCAACGAACGATTCTCCAGCCCACGGGCAATACTTCCTGCCCATGCATTATCACCGTTACCTTTTACATATCCCTGGTATTTGGTGTTATAAGTAGAAATTAGAGCGAGGAAGTCATAATATCCCAAGGCATTTTCGTTACCCAGACGTCCCCAGCTGGCACGCAATTTCAAATTGTTCAGCGCAATACCTTTTGGGAAAAATTCTTCTTCACTGATTCTCCAGCCCACAGCTATTGATGGGAAGACCCCCCAACGGTTGTCAGCACCAAACTTGGAAGAACCGTCGGAACGTACAGTTGCCTGAATCAGATAACGATCGTTATAGTTATAATTTACGCGACCGAAGAAGGATACGCGTCTGTAATCCCATTTAGTTCCGTCACCGTCGTAAGTACCACCTGCACCTGCGCCGATTGTAGAGAAGCCCGGATCGAGGAAACCTCCTGGTTGTTCACCGATTACCAATTGCCCGTCCTCTACCTTATAAGTTGTTGATTTACCTTCTACGCCTACAGAATTCCATGTATATTTGCGAGCCATGGTTGAAGTACCGGCTACGGCATTGACAGCATGTTTGCCGAATGCTTTGTTGAAACTCAGTACATTCTCCCATACATGCTCTTCCCAGTAAGCGGTGGTTTCGCTATGATACGGATAGTCTCGCTTGGCTTTTACGTCGGAAATGTAAGCCGGTGTATGGTAAGTTTGGCGTTGATGCTCTCCACGGTAAGCATAACTTGTTTTGAAACTCAACCATTTAGTGAAGTTGGCAGTTAAAGCTACGTTGGCGGTGGTATGATACTTCTTATCTGTAGATTTCTCGTAGTGCTGGTCGGCCATAACATTACGATTGTTGGGCAGGTTATCGAAGTTTGTCAGACCGAAGCCATATTCTTCATTTTCATTGTAGATAGGTACCAGCGGAGAAATCATATACATTTCTTTCAGCTGATATTCGGGCTGTTTGCTATCTGTGAATTTGAAAGCCATGTTGGCGTCAATATCAAAGATATATTTGCTCATGTGCAGTTTTAGGCGTGCATTATCCTGACGGTAATCATTGCCAAGGAAAATACCTTTGTCATCAGCGTGATTGTATGAAACGGAATATTGGGCATTTTCGCTACCACCTCTTACACTGAACATATAGTTCTGTGAAAGACCGGTACGCATCATTGCATCCTGCCAGTCAGTGTCGATGCCGGTATTCTTGGTCATGTAAGGTTCCAGTTCCAATATCTGTTTTTCCCATGCACCGTTACCTTTCGGGTCGTATTGCGACTTATGATTTATTACATGAGCGTTCCAGTTCTCATACATTTGTGTATGTACTTTCTTATATTGCTCTGCATTCAGTAAGTCGAGTTTTTTCGCTACATTTGTCATACTTACGTATGCACTGAAATCTATTTTTGTTTCGCCTTTCTTACCATTTTTAGTAGTTACGATGATTACACCATTGGCAGCAACCGAACCGTATATGGCAGCGGCAGCACCATCCTTCAGTACTTCCATAGCTTGAATATCCTGCGGGTTAACAGCATTTATATCACCCGGGAAACCATCGATGATATAAAGAGGTTCGTTATCTCCGAAAGTCTTTACGCCACGAATTTTTACTTGTACGCCGGCACCGGCGTTACCACCTGCTTTCATAATGTTTACACCGGCGATTTTACCTTGCAGCGCTTCGGCGGGGTTAGTGGTGGTACGTTTGGATAGTTCTTCGACGTCAACAGATGAAATGGCACCTGTCATATCACTTTTCTTCATGGTACCATAACCGATGACTACTACTTCTTCCAACATTTCAGTATCTTCTCTCAATACTACCTTAATGTTTTTTGCACCGTTAAGAGGAATTTCCTGAGTAGTGTATCCTACGTAAGAAATAACGATAATTGCCTTAGGGGAAACGTTTAGTGAGAAGTTACCGTCTATATTGGTAATCACTCCGTTAGTAGTACCTTTTTCAAGTACACTTGCACCGATAACAGTTTCACCTGTTGTATCGGTTACTGTACCTGTCAGTTGAATGTTCTGTGCTAAAGAACTTAGTGGAATCAGGAAAGCAAAGAGTAAGGCTAACTTGACTACTCTCTTCATGGAACAATTCTTAATAATTCTACCCATGTGTGTGGTTTTTTAAGGTTAATAAAATGTGTTTCACACCACAAATAAGAATGTTATTTATCAAAGTTCACAATCTGGGGGTTCTATAATTAATCTACAAAAGGGCTTTTTAGAGGAAATATTTGTACTACAATGGAATTCTTAATTGTTTGATATATAGTGATATAATTCTGGGATTATATCTACAAAATGCTATTGTGTGTAAGGATGAGGTTAAACACTTTGCAAATATGTAGTTAAGTCTTCTTCTGTGGATAAGTTGAGTGATTTGCGCAACCGGTAACGGTTCATGTTGATGGTTTTGGGAGTGCTTCCAGTAATCATTGAGATTTCTTTTGTAGAGAGATTCACCCGTAATAAAGTTGCGAGATATTTTTCGCCTTGTGTGAGGTTGGGGTGTTGCTTTACGAGTTTTTCGATAAACTCTTTATTTTTCTCCTCAACACTCAGCAGCAATGTATTATTGGTCTTATCTCCGCTTTGGTATTGGCTGATAAAAGCATTCACCTTCTTTAAGTGGGGAACCAGTGCTTGATTATCCATTCTATACCCTTCCTTAATCATCTCACGTATTTTGCCCAGCAACTCGTTACGGCTTCTCAGAAATACGGCAAAGCTGGTTACTTCTTGTTGACTGTTGTCTAAGGCACTCTGTACATTTTGCAGTTCCAATTCCTGTTGGTGCAGTTTCAATTCGGATATTTCCCGTTGTGACAGTTCCAGTTGATATCGGGCTTCTATAAGTTGAAGACCTTTTCTGCGTTTATACCATTTATATAAGAATATACTGAAGGCTAAACCAAGAACAAGTATACTGCCCAAAAGCCATAGGTTGCGCTTTAGTAGTTCTATCTTATAAGTTTGCTCCTGCATTTCGGTAGCATATTTCTGATCCTGATATCTTTTATAAGAGATTTCCTGTTCAATGTTGCGCAACTTGTTGCTACTTTGCAGCTCTTTGCTCAAGGCATACATTTGACTGAGCCGTTTATAGGCCTGGTCATAATAACCTATGGCGGCATATACCCAGGACGAATATTCATAATAATCACAAATCAATTCCTTGGCGCCGATATTATGGGCATATTCATAGGCTTTCTGCAAAGCTTCCAAAGCTTTGGAGTATTGCTCGCCGAAGTAATATTGCTTGCCCATATTGTTGTAGTTCTCTCCCAATGACCATTGTGCATCCAGATTCTTGTTGATGGCTATGGCTTCCTGAATGAAGGACAATTTCTTTTCCGTATTTCCTTGATATAGACATAGATTGTTCAGATTGGTAGCAATCTCTTTTAAGTTCCTTTGGGCACGATTGATAGTCAAGGCCCGTTGAAGAAATCTTTCTGCTACCAGAAATTCATCAAGCAGATAATGCATGACTCCACGCTCATTATAACATCCGGCCACTGAAGCTGAATCTCCTAAAGACTTGAAAATAGAGGTTGCCTTATCGTTCAGTTCTATCCCTTTGTTATAATCGCCCAACTTACTATATACACGTCCCATGAGTGAATAAAGCTGAGCTGTTTGCCGTTTGTTTGCGGGATTGATATATCTCTGTGTATCATATAAATTCTTGATACTCAAATCGAAGTTGCCCAGCAGTTGTTCTGCTTGGCAATAGAGTATCATAGCTTGTGCACGGGTTTCATTGGGTTCGTCTTCGGGAAATAAGGCAGCTGCCTGAGCTGCATAGTATGATGCCTGCTTGGGATTGCTGAACAGGGCTTTTTGAGCTTGTTCTAATAAGGTCTGGGCTTGTTTGCTATCTTGAGCCTGTAAGGGGATCGTGGTTAATAGGGAAACTGCAAATATTAGATACAGTACTTGCTTCATAGTATATTTGTTGTTTCTGCAAATGTAATTATTTTCCTTTAAAAGTCCGGTTTGCTTTCAAAAAGATTTATCTTTGTGCCTCTAAATTAATGCTGTATGCTATTGCCTTATTTGAATAAAGATCTGATTGAAGCCGGTTGCGATGAGGCCGGACGTGGTTGCCTGGCAGGAGCTGTATATGCTGCTGCCGTGATTCTTCCCAAAGATTTCAAGAACGAACTACTGAATGATTCCAAACAGTTGACGGAACATCAGCGCTATGCTTTGCGTGAAGTGATTGAGAAAGAAGCATTGGCATGGGCGGTTGGCATTGTATCTCCCGAAGAGATTGATAAGATTAACATACTGAACGCTTCTTTCCTTGCCATGCATCGTGCCGTAGATCAATTAAAGATGCGTCCGCAGCATCTGCTTATAGATGGCAACCGCTTCAAGAAATATCAGGATCTTCCGCATACCACGGTGATTAAAGGCGACGGTAAATACCTTTCTATTGCAGCAGCTTCTGTGCTTGCCAAAACCTATCGTGATGATTATATGAACCGCCTTCACGAAGAATTTCCATATTATGATTGGGACCATAACAAAGGATACCCCACGAAGAAACATCGTGCGGCCATCTCCGAACGTGGAACTACGCCTTATCACCGCATGACATTCAATCTATTGGGTGACGGGCAGTTAGCACTTGATTTCAAGTGATTATTCTATCGCTTCATCCAGATCGATAAACAGGAATTGGTTTTCATTGTTAAGTAGCAGCAGCTTATTACCAATCACCCGTCCTTTTTTGAACTCCGTATCAAGATGGGCTACAGGCATTCCCATTTCGTGAATGAACCAATAGTCTCCACGATTGCCGATACATAAATAATCTTTTAGTTGGATATTGGGGCTGTAAATCCGCTCCCGTTCATAGGTACTCCTGATGTTCAAATCCTTGTCTACTTCATAGATAACTCCTTGATCATTATATACCAGGCAATGTTCTCCATCGAAAGCGAGCGACTTGAAAGCGGTTGTATCTTTGTTGGCTGCATAGAATGTACCGGGCAGCATCGCTTCCAGCTTTCCGTATTGCTTGGTATCCCAAGGTACAATATTTACGATGGAATCCGTCAGTTCCTGATAAGCCATTCCGTCATCAAACAGCATGTAGAGTGCGTCATCAGTTCGCAGGGCATCTTCAATCATATCTTTCTTTACGCTTAGTTGGTTGAAGAAGATTTCTTCTCCGTTTAGCAAGTTATAACAGGCTATAAATGGGCGTCCATATTTCTTGCGGCTTGCTCCTTCGCGTAATCCGTAGCCGTAATTCAGCATGAATAACTTATCATCTTGCACGAAAAGTTTAGAGCAGGAAGCTTTCACATCAGGAAACTCTGTTTGCCACACTACGTTGAAAGCCGTGTCCATACAGGAGATGTGTTGACGGTCTGCCCAGTAATAAAGTGAATCCTGAGACAGTATATTGGAAGTCAACCCCGTGATTGTATTATTGGCAATGGGAACATAGCTGTAATAATAGGCACCACCGGTTGCTACGCCACCGGCTACTCCGACTGCTACAGCGGCTAATCCTTGCAACAATGCCGCTTTTGTATCATGAGCTCCCGGTTTGCCCGGATAGGTCAGTAACTCTCCGGTCATGAAATCCAGCTTATGCAATGCATCCGCTACAATCAGGCGTTTATTTTGTTCCAGATCAAGAACTTCGTTCCAACCGTATTGATGAGGTATTTTGTTTTCCCACAGATCGTTACCGAATTTCAAGTTGACAGCGCGGAGTTTGTTGGAGGTAGGGGAGTTATAACCTAAGACCAATCCCAATGAATCGTCCACATATACCGGAAATAAACTGGCTTCCCATCTCTTCGCTCCTGTTTCTCTACTGAGCAATGATATCTTGCTGCCGATTTCAGTTATCAAGACCCCTTCCGAAAGACAAGTTATCCGTGATTTGCTGAAGTCAATCGGCTGTTTCCATAGGAGCTGACTGCTCTTTGTGTCATAGAAACCTATTTCTCCTTTATTCTTCAGATACTTACCGCTTTTAGTGGTTTCCCTGAAACTGACGCAGAGATAATCGCCTTTATCACTCATGGAGAAAGTTTCCACCCGCTGCGGAAAAGTGTAGCACTGTGCTTTTAAGTCCGTTCCGTCCGCTTTTTTTCCTACAACGATGGTTTCGGATTGAGCATAAGAGATTGATGCCATGAGGAGCAGGCATACAAGCATTAGATTCCTGTGTATTTTCATATTCATTGACCTATTTGGCGCAAACATACGTATTATTTGCGAAATCTGGTCAAAAAGGGGAAAATATTATTCTCATACTGAAGAATGACTATATCTGATTTCAATTAGTATATTTGGACGGAAGCGAAGTAAAGGAAATATACGAGGTGGAAAAACAAAACTGACGTCGTTTTAGGTAAAGTGTCTTTCTTTGTATATCTTTGTACACAAAGAAAGACACTGTTATGAATTGCAATAAACATTTGAATGACTACGCTGTCGCCACCTGCGCATCTTGCGGAGTGGGGTTATGTCAGAACTGCCTGAATAGTTCTGTTTATTCTTATGACAGCAAACCTTTGTGCCACGATTGTAATCTGAAAGCCGCGGAAGATGAAATGTCTACATTAAGTAGGAGAAAGGTATGGGCGCTGATAAAGTGCATTTTCGTATTGGTTTTCATGATATTGGGTTTTTCTATCTGGCAATCTACCGGTGATGCCATGAATGCGTGGATATATGCAGGTATTGGCGGCATTCCCTCGGCGTTTAAATCTACAAAATCCTCTGGAGGAATGCGGGTAGTCAGTAATGATATCATTGACAGTCTTTTTTATCCGTTTATAATGTTGCTGATCCGACTGGCGATTATCATAGCTCTTGCGCCCCTTGCGGCTGTCTTTCTGGTAATCATGAATCTAGTTACTTTCTTCAAAACTTCGAGTGCCTTGAAGGATACGAAGAATACGTATGCTTTCCTGCTGAACGCTTCGAATCAGCCGGTACAGATGTCTTCCGCATCCCAATCTCCTGTACTTCAATCTTCGGCGGCTACGAATTTGAAGAATGTTGACGATGCTGACGACTCCTGGATGGACAGCTTCATGAAACCTTCCAGTACTAAACCTTCTGTTATGACAACGCGCCTTACCTGGAAAACCCGACCTACTGCTGCCGGAGCCGACAAGGTGAATAAAGTAGAAAAGGCGGAAGAGGAAATAAAAGAAGAAGATGATGATAGTCACGAGGTCGTAACTACATCATCTTTGATACAAAAACAAATGCGGTAATGGTAGTTTAGAACCACTTAATCTTCCTGAACCAGATAAATGTTCCTGCCGATAATATTACGGAGATCAGGATAATGAATATGAAAGCATACGGGAAACCTTCCAGGTGAATATCCACATTCATGCCGTAGAAACTGGCTATCAGTGTCGGTATCATGAGCGTGATGGAAAGGCTCGTCATGCGTTTCATGATAGCATTGACGTTGTTGGAAATAATGGAGGCAAAAGCATCCATCGTTCCTGTCAGGATGTCGCTGTAAATGTTTACGGTATTGTATGCCTGTTTTAGTTCAATGATTACATCCTCCAACAGCTCCATATCCAGATAGTCGGTATCCTGGAAGATATTCTTCAATCGCCCGATCATCACTTCATTTCCGCGGATGGAAGTGTTGAAGTAGACAAGGGTTTTTTGTAACTTCATCAGACGGAGCAAGTCTTCATTGCGGATACTTTTCTCCAACTCTTTTTCCGCATTGGCTACATCATTGTTTATCTGTTTCAGATACTTCAAAAACCAGACGGCGGAAGAATAAATCATCCGCAGGATCAAGTCCAGCTTATTGTTCACTACGATACCTTTGCGACGTGTATGTTGGATAAAATCCGAGATGAGTTCAGTCTTGTGATAACATACCGATACGATAATTTCATTATTGGTAATGATGCCTATTGGCACGGTGATAAAGGGAATACCATGCTGACTGCTCTGCATCGGGATACGCAGGATGGTTAGCAACCAGTTGCCTTCCGTTTCCGTACGCGGGCGTTCATCCGCATCGGCGATATCTTCCAAAAAAGATTCCGGAACTTTCAACTCTTGGGTGAGGAAATCAAAATCATTGTCATCGGGGCATTCAACGTTTACCCAGCTATTGGGCATCCATTGTGACTTTTCTATAAAGCCGGCTTCAGAATAAAGGTACGTTCTCATCGTAATGGCCTCCTTTCTTTAGGAACGAACTGAGGCATTGCGGACAACGTCTCTGTTCGCTTTAATTATAAATACTATTGCACGTTCGTGGGTTTGAATCGTCCATATTTCTTGTTTTTTGTTTTTTAAAGCGCGACAAAAGTACATAAATCATTTGAAACAGTACGCTTTAACCGTGCTTTTTTGTACCTTTGCAGCCGGAAAAATCGTTCTCTCTATAAAGAACGTTTTTGCTAAGGTTAAAGATTGTACATTTAAAATCAATTAATATTATGAGTAAGAAAGCCCTTTTAATGATTCTTGATGGCTGGGGTATCGGCGATCAGGGGAAAGATGACGTGATTTTCAATACACCTACTCCGTACTGGGACAGTCTGCTGGCAACATATCCTCACTCACAGCTTCAGGCAAGCGGTGAAAATGTAGGTTTGCCCGATGGTCAGATGGGTAACTCGGAAGTAGGACACCTTAATATTGGCGCCGGACGTATCGTATACCAGGATCTGGTAAAGATTAACCGTGCATGTGCCGACAATAGCATTCTAAAGAACCCGGGAATCGTTTCCGCCTTCACTTATGCCAAAGAAAAAGATAAGAACGTTCACTTCATGGGATTGACTTCCAACGGTGGCGTACACAGCTCATTCGACCACTTATTCAAACTTTGCGATATTGCCAAAGAATATGGTGTGGATAATACTTTTGTTCACTGCTTCATGGATGGACGCGATACCGACCCGAAGAGTGGTAAAGGCTTTATTGAACAACTGACTGCACATTGCGAAAAGTCAGCAGGTAAGATTGCTTCTATCGTAGGTCGTTTCTATGCAATGGATCGCGACAAACGTTGGGAACGTGTGAAAGTGGCTTATGACTTGCTGGTAAACGGCGAAGGTAAAGTAGCTACCGATATGGTTCAGGCTATGCAGGAATCTTATGACGAAGGTGTGACGGACGAATTTATCAAGCCGATTGTAAATGGTAACTTCGACGGAACCATTAAGGAAGGTGATGTAGTTATCTTCTTCAACTATCGTAACGACCGTGCGAAAGAGCTGACCGTAGTACTGACTCAACAAGATATGCCGGAACAGGGTATGCACATCATTCCGGGCTTGCAATACTACTGCATGACTCCGTATGATGCATCTTTCAAAGGCGTACATGTTCTTTTCGATAAGGAAAATGTTCAGAATACATTGGGAGAATATCTGGCAGCTCAAGGCAAGACTCAATTGCACATTGCTGAAACGGAAAAGTATGCTCACGTAACTTTCTTCTTCAACGGTGGTCGTGAAACTCCGTATGACGCTGAAGAGCGCATCTTGGTTCCGTCTCCGAAAGTAGCTACTTACGACTTGAAACCGGAGATGAGTGCTTACGAAGTAAAGGATAAATTGGTGGAAGCTATCAACACTCAAAAGTTCGATTTCATTGTTGTGAACTACGCTAACGGTGATATGGTAGGACATACCGGTATTTATAGCGCTATCGAGAAAGCTGTAAAAGCTATCGACGAATGTGTGAAAGATACGGTAGAAGCTGCCAAAGCCAACGATTATGAAGTTATCATCATCGCTGACCACGGTAATGCAGACCATGCACTGAACGAAGACGGCACTCCGAACACTGCTCACTCTCTGAATCCGGTTCCTTTTGTTTATGTAACCGAGAACAAGAACGCTAAAGTTGAGAATGGTGTTTTGGCAGATGTAGCTCCTTCTATCCTTCACATTCTGGGTATGGCGCAGCCGGCCGATATGACAGGAAAAGACTTGATTAAGTAAGCAACTGCCTGCAATATTCAATAAAGGAGATGTTTCAAGAGAATTTTATGCTCTTGGAACATCTCTTTTTTTGTGCTTCAATGGCAGTCCTTCTCTCTAAAAGGTTATCTTTGCAGACAATACACGCAATTGATGGAATGAAACTACTCATATTACTATTGATATTTGTCTTGTCCGGGATGCCGTCATCTCTTTGTGCAGAAGAGGTAATAGTAGATAGCTTGTATTGGCAAAATGCCGAACAGAAAATGGAAGAAGAAGAGTACAAAGATGCGGCCCGAATTTATAGTGAAATGATAGTGCTTGGTGATTCTCTGTTTCGTATATACACCGGAGAGCGGGTGGAAGATATGCGCAAAGATTATACCATCGATGAACTGGAATTGCAAAATAGTGCACAGCAAAAGCGTTTGTTACAACTCTCTTTTATCATCATCCTATCCCTTGCCGTTTTTTTATTGGGTGGTTTTTTCTATCTGAAAAAGGTAGGGAAGCGGTTGCTTCATTCTAAAAATGAACTTCAGAAAGCTAAGTCCATGGCCGAAGAATCCATTCGTAACAAGAGCTTGTTCCTTTCCAATATGAGTCATGAAATCAAGACTCCCCTGAATGCATTGGCGGGTTTCTCGGAAGTGTTGACTACGCCGGGAATTGATGAGGCTACTCGTGTACAGTGCAACGATGTGATTCAATTGAACTCCGAATTGCTGCTTAAACTGATTAATGATGTCGTGGATATTTCATGCCTGGATATAGCGAATATGAAGTTCAGCATCACTACGCATGAAGTGGTGGCTCTCTGCCGCAATGTGGTGAAGATGCTGGATAACATCAAGCAGACATCAGCGGATATTCGTTTTGAAACGGAATTGACTTCATTGGAGATAGAGACGGACCAAGGGCGTTTGCAGCAAATGCTGGTGAATCTGCTGGTAAATGCCACTAAGTTTACGAAAGAGGGAAGCATCACGCTTGCATTGCGATTGGATGAACAGGGTTTTGCAGAGTTCTCGGTGACGGATACCGGTTGCGGTATTCCTCTTGAAAGGCAAAGCACGATCTTCGGTCGGTTTGAGAAGCTGAATGAGGGAGTGCAGGGCGCAGGCTTGGGGTTGTCCATCTGCAAGTTGATTATCAAGCGGCTGGGTGGAGAAATCTGGGTGGATTCCGGCTATACTGCCGGTGCGCGGTTTGTGTTTATTCATCCTCTAAAGCAGGAGGTGGTGCGATGAAAAAGCTGATTCTTTTGTTGCTTTGTGCAGTCAGCTCGTTTTCGCTTGCTACTACCCAGGCCTCGGATGGCAGTAATTTGCGTGACAGTATCTTCCGGATTTATCGGTCGATGCCTGCTGATACTGCCCGGACTCAGTTTCTGAAGGATCTCTTTGTACGTAATATTGATAAAGACTGGTCGGCTGAATTGCTTGATTCGGCATTAGCCTCTGCAATAAGCATGAAAGATGTGGAAAGTGAATTGGCGCTTCGTTACGAATATTTCCGCTATTACACTTTCAGGCTGGATGGTGAGAATATGGATAAAGCATTAGCCTTGCTGAAGGAAGTCTGTTATCGCTCTAAGATCTATGACAATTACTTTTCCGCATTACATTACATGCTTCAACTTAAGGGGAGCAGAGGTGATACGGAATCAGCGATTTTGGAATCACAAAAGATGCGTGAAGAAGCTATTCGTCTGAAAGACAGTCGGGGCATATTTCTGTCTTATGTGACAGAGGGTAAAGCGTATGTTTTTGCCCGGAACTACGAAAAAGCGATTGAATGTTATAAAAAAGCAGCGGAGTTAACTTCACTTTCCACGGAGGATGAGCTAATGGTTCACCAATATTTGACAAGTGCTTATTATTTGTTTAATAAACATCCTGAAATGATAGCGGAATTGGAGGCTCAACGGAGAATCATTGATGGTATCATAAAGGAGCAGCATGCGATGCTTGATTCTTATAGGAGTAAAATCCTGGAAATAGAATTAATGTATTGTAAAATCTATCTGGCTGTTGAGGATGCTCCTAATCTGAAGAAGCATCTGGACGAAGCTGCAAAGTTCTACACTGATGATTCTTTTTCCTCTACTGTAATTGCTTATAATTTTTCGTGGGCGGGCTATTATTATATAACGAAGGATTGGGATAAATGTTTTCCGCAATTTGAATTAACATTGTCTGCCTTTAAAGGCACTCAGCCGATGTATGAGATGGATATACGCAGAATTATGGGAGATGCTTATGCTGATGCGGGACGGTATAAAGAAGCTGCTGAAACATATAGAGTCGCTGTGCTGAAATGCGATTCTATCAATAAGGCTACGTTGCGTATGAATGAGGAGACCGTTCAGGCCAATTATAGGATACAGAAAGCCCTGCTTGAAAAGGAAATTGGTGCAAAGCGTTTCTGGCAGATAGCAGTAGGCGGTGCATCTCTGTTTGTCATTTTGCTTGTAGGGGGAGTGTTACGAGTGTCCCGGATTTATCGGGAACTGGCGAAGTCGGAGCGTGAAATGCGTGAATCGTATGCTGTGGTTCAGGCGGCTGATAAGATGAAAGAAGTCTTTCTTCACAACATCACGAATGAAATTAGTGTTCCTCTTCATTCTGTTGTAACTCTTTCTGATTCTCTTTGCCAAAGAAATGATCTGAGCATGGAGGAGCAGCAGGAATATTCGGCGGTTATCCGGCGAAATGCTGAGAAGCTGATCGATTTGATATTTAACATCCTCGACCTTTCGCGCCTGGAGTCGGGCATGATGAAATTTAATGTGCAGGAGTATGACATGGTACAGTTGTGCACAGATGCCAGGATGCAGGCAGAGTTGCAGGAAGGAATTTCTGTTCAGGTTGATTTCCTTACTGATTTGCATACGCAGCTTGTTCAGGTGGATACCGTCCGCTTCATGAAGCTGCTTTCTTCCGTTCTGATGTCACCAAAAGGGAGGCGTGAGCCGTATGCGGTGCAGTATATGTTGGATTATAAAAGTATAGATGAATTGAGGATAGTGGTTACAAACAGTCCGCTACTTATGGATGCAGAAAACGAAAGAGAACGTGAAATTCAGCATGCCATAAACCGTCTGTATCTGGAAGCCTTTCAAGGCAGCTATCAGTTGTGTGAGGAAGATGGTAAACAGTTGATTATAATAACATATCCCATAAAGTCCTTTTCGTAAATGTAGTTTTTCCTACTTTTGTTGAAATACTTCTTCTTTTGACGGTATGCTTCTTCTCTTTTAATGGGCTGGCATATTGCTATGCTCGCGTAGGAAATGACGGTTCTTATGTGAGCGGTTTCGTGGATAAGAGCGGGGCTTATATCCTGACATTCGATAAATAGGTAATCTGTGCTTATTAATTGCGGAACAAAGTGTTATCTTTGCATCCGCAATTAATTTTTTATAGGAAATGATACAAATAGGTGACGTAGTGGTCAGTTTTGATGTGCTGCGTGAAAAGTTTATATGCAATCTGGATGCCTGCAAGGGTGCTTGTTGTGTTGAGGGAGATGCCGGGGCTCCGGTGGAACTGGATGAAATAGAAAAGCTGGAAGAAGTACTGCCTGTGATTTGGGAAGAACTTGCTCCCGAGGCACGTGCCGTTATAGAGAAACAAGGGGTAGTGTATACTGATTGTGAGGGTGATCTGGTGACCTCCATTGTCAACAACAAGGATTGTGTTTTTACTTGTTATGATGAGAAAGGTTGTTGTTATTGCGCTATTGAAAAGGCATATCGGGATGGAAAGACAGATTTCTACAAACCTGTTTCCTGTCATTTGTATCCGATCAGGGTAGGAAATTATGGAGTTTATAAGGCAGTGAATTATAACCGTTGGGATGTGTGTAAAGCCGCCGTATTGCTGGGGCGGAAAGAGAATCTGCCGGTATACAGGTTTCTGAAAGAACCGTTGATACGTAAGTTCGGTGAGGATTGGTATGCTGAGCTGGAATTGGTGGCAGAAGAGATGAAGAAACAGAATCTGTTGTAAAGATAGTACGGAACCATCTCACGGAGTGTCTCTTTCTATTTCGTGAGCTGAAAAGAAAAACGCCGGATAACAGGATTTTCCTGTCCATCCGGCGTTTCTTCGTTGTAAGATGTGAGGTTGGTTAATAAAAACGTGTTATTCAGTGACTAATCACTAATCGTAAATCATTAATCACTGTTTTTCTTACGCATCAATATTTGCATACGTTGCATTCTTCTCAATGAAATCGCGGCGTGGTCCAACGTCTTCACCCATCAGCATGGAAAAGATATAATCCACTTCGGCGGCATTTTCAATGCTTATCTGTTTCAACATACGGTTTTCAGGGTTCATGGTTGTACTCCACAACTGTTCCGGGTTCATTTCACCCAAACCTTTGTAGCGTTGTGTATGTACGGCATTTTCTGAACCACCACCATAAGTGTCGATAAATTTCTGGCGTTGTTGGTCTGTCCAGCAATATTCCTCCACTTTACCTTTTTTGCAGAGATAGAGGGGCGGAGTAGCGATATACAGGTATCCGTTGCGGATTACCTGCGGGAAGTAGCGGAAGAAGAGCGTCATGATCAGCGTGTCGATGTGAGAACCATCGACGTCGGCATCGGTCATGATAATCACTTTCTTATATCTCAACTTATCGATATTTGCTTCCTTGCTGTCTTCGCCATCCACACCAAAGCGGATGCCGAGAGCTTGGATGATATTGTTGACTTCATCACTCTCGAACGCTTTATGCCACATGGCCTTTTCCACATTCAGGATTTTACCGCGAAGCGGCAGAATAGCCTGGAATCTACGGTCGCGGCCTTGCTTGGCAGAACCACCTGCCGAGTCACCCTCGACCAGGAACAATTCGCATTCTTCGGGATCCTTGCTTGAACAGTCGGCCAACTTACCCGGCATACCGCCACCGGACATCGGTGACTTACGTTGCACGGATTCACGCGCCTTACGTGCGGCAACACGTGCCTGTGCGGCCAGAATCACTTTGTCTACCACCATCTTGGCTTCCTTCGGATGCTCTTCCAGATAATAGTTCAGTGCTTCACCTACAGCTTGGTCTACGGCTCCCATAACTTCGCTGTTTCCGAGCTTCGTCTTGGTCTGGCCTTCAAACTGCGGTTCTGCCACTTTGATAGAGATTACAGCCGTCAGACCTTCACGGAAGTCATCGCCTGCAATTTCTACTTTAGCTTTTTCCAGCATCTTGTTGTCTTCGGCATATTTCTTCAGCGTACGGGTCAGTGCGCGGCGGAAACCTGCAAGGTGCGTACCACCTTCGATGGTATTGATATTGTTTACGTAAGAGTGGATATTTTCGTTATAAGACGTATTGTACATGATAGCCACTTCCACCGGTGTGCCTTGTTTCTCTGTGTTGATGTAGATTACATCATTTACCAGATGTTCGCGGGAAGAGTCGATGTAGCGGACGAATTCCTTCAAACCTTCTTCCGAGTAGAAAACTTCCATCTTGGCGTTGTTTTCTTCATCTTTTACACGAAGGTCGGTCAGAGTGATCTTGATGCCTGCATTCAGATAGGCCAACTCGCGCATACGGGTAGCAAGAATCTCGTAGTTGTAAACGGTTTCCGTGAAGATCGTGTTATCCGGCCAGAATTGCTGACGTGTACCTGTAATATCGCTTGTTCCGATTTCCTTTACCGGATACAGCGGATGTCCGCATTCATATTCCTGCTGATAGATTTTTCCGTTACGGAAAACCTGCGTAGTCATGTGTGTGGACAGGGCGTTCACACAAGATACACCTACACCGTGCAAACCTCCGGATACTTTGTAAGATCCCTTATCGAACTTACCGCCGGCATGCAATACGGTCATGACAACTTCCAGGGCTGACTTCTTCTCTTTTTCGTGAAAATCAACCGGAATACCACGTCCGTTATCCTGTACAGTGATGGAATTATCTTCGTTGATGGTTACTTCAATGTGGTCGCAATAGCCGGCGAGCGCTTCGTCGATAGAGTTATCCACAACTTCATAAACCAGGTGGTGAAGTCCTTTCGTACTAATGTCACCAATATACATCGCGGGACGCTTTCTAACAGCTTCCAAACCTTCCAGAACCTGGATGTTCTCGGCTGAATAGCTCCCGTTATTGGAGTTAATCTGTTCTTCAGTCATAATCTAATTTCCTTATTCAAATAACAGAGCAAATATAGTGAAAATTCGTGAGATACGAAACTAAACTGAGTGATAAATTTCATTCGTTTACAGCTTTTTAGCTTCTTGCGGAAGGTGTCTGGAACGGGGTAGGGCGATAGGTGCAGATGCAGAAAAAGTCGGACTAAAAAGTCCGACTTTCCTTGTATATCTTTTGTGTAATATTAATTAGCTTATCCTAGCTTATTAATGTAGAGAGCCAACTTTGACTTCAAGTTGTTAGCTTTGTTCTTATGGATTACATTGGTCTTAGCCAATTTGTCCAATATCTTAGTTACGCCCGGGTACATTGCAGCAGCTTCTGCTTTGTCGGTTGTAGAACGAAGCTTTCTAACAGCGTTTCTCATGGTTTTGCCATAATATCTGTTGTGAAGTCTTCTAGTCTCTTCTTGTCTGATTCTTTTCAGTGATGATTTGTGATTTGCCATCTCGACTAATCTTTTTTAATTCGTTTATTTTTTTAATTGTAGCCCGTGGGGGAATCGAACCCCCCTTTCAAGAATGAAAATCTTGCGTCCTAACCGATAGACGAACGGGCCATCCTTTGGTGAGCATTTCTGCTCTTGCAGAGAGATTATCTCTCGTTTGCGGTTGCAAATGTAGGGACTATTTTTGAATTGGCAAAATAATCTCAAGAAAAAAATAAAGGGATTTGTAGCGTTTATTCTCTGATTCTGTGCTTATAGTCTGAATATCAGTAGAATAATATCTTTCATTTTTTTACTTCCCTACCTGCATTTTTTTATTTATCCTTGTTTTATTCCCGTTATTTCCGGCTTTTTTCGTAGTTTTGTTACCGGATTGAAACCAAAACTTGAAGCGCGGATGTTACAGAAAACACTGGGGATTGTGCTGCATACCCTGAAATATAACGATACCTCTCTTATTGCGGACATCTATACGGAGACGGCCGGACGTGCTTCGTTCATTGTAAAGATACCCCGTTCGCGGAAGGCTGCGGTGAAATCGGTGCTGTTTCAGCCACTCGCCTTGGTGGAGCTGGAGGCGGATTTCCGTTCGAACGCCAGTATGTATAAGATAACGGAGGCGAAGTCTTACTATCCGTTTTCTTCCATTCCCTACGATCCGTACAAATCTTCCATAGCGCTTTTCCTGGCGGAGTTCCTGTATCGTGCGGTGCGCGAAGAGGCTGAGAACCGTCCGTTGTTTGCTTATCTGCAACATTCTATTATCTGGCTGGACGAGTGTCGCGATAGTTTTGCCAATTTCCATCTGGTGTTCCTGATGCGCTTATCCCGCTTCCTGGGATTGTACCCTAATCTGGAGGATTATGAGAATGGTGATTACTTTGATCTGCTGAATGCCTGTTTCACTCCTTTGCGCCCGCAGCTTCATTCATTTTATATACTTCCTGCGGAGGCTTCACGGCTGACGATGCTGATGCGCATGAATTATGAAACAATGCACCTCTTTGCCATGAACCGTGCTGAACGTACCCGCTGCCTTACAATAATGAATGAATATTATCGCCTTCACTTGCCTGACTTTCCCGTATTAAAGTCTCTTGAGGTGCTGAAGGAGCTCTTTGATATGGATTAATAAGTCCTTTGACGTAGAACAATAAACCCTTTCCTGTATATCTCACTGACCTTTGGTGCAAAAGATGCCATCTTTCGCTGTAAAAGATGCCATCTTTTGTAGTATAACATGCCACCTTTTGATGTAAAAGATGCCATCTTTTGCATGAGATTAAATAGGGATGTGATAGAGATGTATGAGGGATATGAGGAAGAACTCCCGGACCGGATGCGTTGTATCAGCGGTGGAAAGTCGGATACTTGTTATTGAAACGGAAGCCGATACCCAGCATCAGATAGTTCGGATCACTGAAATTCTTCAGATTGTAGCCTACATGCAAGTAGGAGCTGCGGGTAAGTTCCGCTTTCAGCGTCAACACTTGGTAGATACCTTTGTGGTCGCCGCCACCATGCAGAACGTTGGCACCGATACCGACACCGACTGTGAAGTAGGGCATCACGTACTCCGCACGTCCTGAAATACCCAGGGCTAACTGCTTGTGAAGAGACGGCTTGTAGCACTCATTTCCGTTTCCGGGGATTGTATAAACATTGGAACTGGCATCGTATACACCGTCCAGCGAAACACCGGTACGGAATTTATATCCGATGTTGTACATGGGGGCGAAGTTGAAACCAAGCACCGTATAAGCATCCGGTGAAGCGATCTGTCCGCTACCTACCCACACGCCTTTCCGTCTCCATGAGCCGAACAGGGTTAGGTCATAACTGACGTGGCGCGGAAATTTCGGTACAGGTGCATAGTACGTGGGTTTGGTAAGTGCATCTTCCGGCCTGTTGAAGTTATAGACAACGCCTACTTTCAATCCCATGGTGTTCAGACCCGCATTGGGAAATTTGGTATTACCATTAGAGAAGTGGGTACCGGTTACTCCGGCAATCAGATCGATCTGCCGTGAAACCATCCAGTTCAGTTGTACGCCGGCATTGATATAGGCATTGGCTTTCGAGCCGATTACACTGTTATGCGGGTTGTAGCGTTCGTCATAAGGTTTCCAGCCGAAGGACACACCGAAGTTCCATTCGTAATTGAGTGACAGCCGTTGAGTGATACGCGCAATGCGCGCTCCTTGATAGACGTAAACGGCAATCGGGTTTCCCAGTTCTTCTTTGCTTCCGAGGTCGTAGTAGCCTACACCTATACCTTGGTAGGCGCTGCCGTAAATCCGGTCGGCACATGTATTGGGCTTGAACTGGAATGAATATTTCAGGTGGGCGGAATAGCCCCATTCGAAAGGTTTCCATTGGGAATTGTCCCCCGCCAGGAATGAGCTGGTAGGGAATATATACCCCGGGCGGTATTCTACGCCCAGTCTGTGAATAAAACGTTTGGCGAAGTATCCCGTATCCGGTTTATATCCCGGTACGCTGTCTTGTGTCCGGCTTTTGGCGTAAGCTATGTCAGACAAGAAAAGCATTGCCCCCGCAAGGACCATTAATTTCCACATCTTTATATTGCTTTTCATATGCTGTGCCAGAATTCTAGTTTTATTATTATGCGGGGATATTCCCTTGAAAATGCGTGGCAAATATAATGATAGTATTTGAAATAAAAATTATGATACTCAATAAAATGCGAAAAGAAGCCGTGTTTTCGGGCGATAGAAGTTAAATTACTTTCTTCTATCTTCCGGAAACACGGCTTATAACAGAAATGAGGTGGGAGTTTATCCCAGCAATTCTTTCACTTTGGCGGAGATGGCACGACCTTCGGCAAGTCCGGCAAGCTTCTTGGAAGCAACGCCCATTACTTTCCCCATATCTTTACCACTGGTAGCACCTGTTTCGGCAATGATTTCCTTCAGGGCAGCTTCCAGTTCTTCGGCGGACATCTGCTTCGGCAAGTAAACTTCAATCACCTTCACTTGTGCCAGTTCATCGTCTGCCAGGTCCTGACGACCTTGCTGGATGTATATTTCAGCGGCATCTTTGCCTTGTTTCATCAACTTCTGCATGATCTTTAATGCAGCGTCGTCGGTCAGAGTATCGTTGGCGCCCGGAGCGGTCTTTGCTTCCAGGAATACTTTCTTGATGTTTCTTAATGTTTCGAGTGCCACTTTGTCTTTGGCCTTCATTGCGGTTTTAATGTCTTCGCTGACTCTTTCAAATAAATCCATAAGTTTACTCTATTTTTGTTTATTACGTTATCGTATGTTCTAATCTTTCATCCGCGTAATCTGCGGATGAAAGATGTCTTAAGGCGGATTTAGAAGGTAATCACCCCTCCCATATCTTCACCGCCCTGTGCCTCTTCCGTAGCAAGCTGTCCTTCGGTAGCCGCTTTGGTTTTAATGGTGCTCAGGGTGCTCTTATCGCGCAGGTATGTCGGTGAACTTTCTACCATGCTGATAATATCGGCATTATCCAGATCTTCGGGGTTGAAGATATAGATATGTCGGCGTTTGCGGATGTTCTTGCTGCCGATGCCGCTGGCACTTTCGCCATAAGCCTTGCGGATACGCTCTTTGTTCTTTTCTTTTTCTTCTTCGAGCTGAAGCTGGCGTTCTTCCTCTTCCTGGCTGCGCTTTTCGAGTACACTGTCCATACCGGGAACATCTTCCATGCCGAAACCGGTGGCGAGTACGGTAATCTTTACTTTACCTTCCAGTGTGTTGTCCATAGCCACACCCCAGATTACCTCTACGCCTTCGCGGAACTTGCTCATGAATTCGTGGATCTCGTTCATTTCCTCCATCATCAGTTCCGAGCTTTCGCAGAAGGATACGTTCAGCATCACCTTCTTGGCATTGAAGATATCGTTGTTGTTCAGCAACGGAGAGTGCAGGGCATCGTCGATGGCTTTCGTCACACGGCTTTCACCTTCGCCGAAGCCGGTGCTCATGATGGCAACGCCACCGTCTTTGAGGATGGTCTTTACATCTGCAAAGTCCAGGTTCACCGTTCCACGCATGGTGATGATCTCTGCAATACTCTTGGCTGCGATAGACAACGTATCATCTGCCTTGCCGAAAGCGTTCATAAACGTAAGGTCGGAATATATTTCGCGCAGGCGCTCGTTGTTGATAACCAGTAGGGCATCTACATGCTGGGCGATACGTTCCACGCCATCCAGCGCCTGGATAATTTTCTTTTCACCTTCGAAGATAAAAGGTATGGTGACGATACCGACGGTGAGGATGTCCATCTCCTTGGCTATGCGGGCAATGACGGGAGCAGCTCCCGTACCTGTTCCGCCACCCATTCCGGCGGTGATAAATACCATTTTGGTACCGTCGTTCAGTAGCGATTTGATTTCTTCGCTACTTTCTTCGGCGGCTTCTCGGGCACGTTCGGGACGGTTTCCGGCACCCAGTCCCTCGGTAATAGAACGCCCCAGTTGCAGTTTTACGGGGACGGGAGACTCTTTCAACGCTTGGTTGTCCGTGTTACACAGAACGAACGTCACGTCGTGTATGCCTTCCCGGTACATGTGGTTCACGGCATTACCACCACCACCACCTACACCAATCACTTTAATGATCTTCGGTGAATCTGTCGGGAAATCGAATTGTACTATATCGTCCATGATAATGGGATTTATGATTTATAATTTATGATTTATACGTTATGAGATCATTTCAAATCGTCATCCGAGAAAATCTCATTGGAAATCTTGTTGAAAGTCTTTTCAAACCAGCTGGGACCTTCTTTCTTCTTTTTCTTTTTCTCTTCTTTTTCTTTACGTTCTTTCTCCTTGCGTTCCCGTTCGCGACGTTCTTTCTCTTCCTTCTCGCGCTGTGCTTTGGCGGCACGGGCAGCGGCTTCCTGTTCTTTCAGGGCTTCGTCGTCGCCAAACATATCGACGGGTTTCGGTGGAGTAACGGTGGAAGCGGCAGGTGCAGGTTTCACCTCTTGCAGGCAGCAGTTTTCGTTGCCGGCAGCAAGCAGGCCGAGCAGTGTATTCTGCATGCCGTCTTTCTTCAGTACATCGCTGAAGCCATGGATGGTGTTGTGTACAAACCGGGTGGTCTTTACCTTATCGACCTTGCTGCGTTTGCGGAATGCGTCCTCCATGTTTTTCAGGTTGGCGCCTCCACCGGTGAAGATGATGCCGGACAGCAATCTGTCTTCGTATCCGGAAAGTTGCAGTTGGTTCCATACATTGGCAAGGATTTCTTCGGCACGGGCGTCGATGATGTCGTTCAGTACGTTCAACTCGATGCTACGACCGTCCTCCAGTGTGCAGACAGCCGGTGCTTCTGTCTCTTCTTCCTCGTAAAGCATATCTCCGTATTTCAGCTTCAGTTGCTCGGCTTCGGCTTCTTCCATTTGCAGGGCGGTAATGTCACGGGTGATATTGTTTCCACCCAGCGGCAGCACGCTAAGAAAGCGGAGAATGTTATTTTTATATACTGATACGGTAGTCGTATCTGCCCCGAAGTCTACCAAGGCACATCCCGAGCGCATTTCGCTTTCCGTCAGCACGGCATTGGCCAGGGCTATCGGGGCGATGAGCAAGTCGGCAATTTCTACTTTGGCCTGCTCGAAGCTGTGCTCCAGATTCTTCTTGAGGGAAGCGCGTGCCACGATATTCAGGAAGTTTCCTGTGATACGTTTGCCTGCCACACCCACCGGATCGGCCTGAAGATTGTTGTCTATCTTATATTCCTGCGGGGCTACATCCAGCACGCTCATGTCCATCAGGGGAACTTCGAGGTTTTCATCGCTGATTGCATCTACCAACTCTTGCGAAATAATCCCTTCCTCTTCCAGCACACGGCTTACCGCATTCTTTACCGTGCGCAATGACTGTCCGCCGATGCCTACATATACTTTGGCAATGGAGTTGTTCAACTGGCTTTCCAGCTTGTTGATGATGGAAGTCAGAGCCTGTGCGGTCTTATCAATGTTGTAGATGACTCCTTTGTGGATAAAAGAAGAGGCATCCTCACGCGCGTAGGCCAGCACTTGTATGCTTCCGTCGCTGTTCTTCTTGCCGGCGATACCGGAAATCTTGGAAGAACTCAACTCGATAGCGGCGATAAATTCTGTTGTTGCCATAGATATATTTCTATTGTTTATATTTTAATTCTCTCGTTTCGTACAGATAATCTGATTACTAAATTCAACGTTAATACGGGAATATTTGTTCCATCCTACCTGATTTAAACCTCTTTCGTAGAAAGCTTTCACCCGTTCGAGCTTGCGCTCAAAGCCGTCCAGCTTACCGAGATAGATGATGTGGTCGCCCACACGGGGTACTAATTCCACATTCTTGTCCGACAGCACATGTATCTGTTCGATCTGTGCGTCCCAGAACTTATTATTCTGCAAAAATACACCAAACTTATATAAATCCCTCATGGCAAACGACTTTTCTACTCTTCCGGTCACTATGGCAAGGTGAGCAACGCATTTTGCGTCGGGTGGCATCACGGTGCCTTTGTTGTCCAGATAGTAGTTTTCACCGTTTGCACTCATCACTCGCAGGATGGGGATGCGCTGGCTGACTTCCACACAGAGTATTCCACTGGGAGTCTTATAGCACTCCACTTCGTCGATCAGCGGATGTTTGGCGAGTTCCCGTTCCAATGTTTTGCTACGAATGCGATCCATAGGTTTGCCAACGGGATAAATACCTTTCTTTTCCAGCATACCCGAAACTTCTTTCTTGGTGATGAAGCCGGCATAAACTGTATCTTTGATAACCAATTCCATGTCACGACACACCTGTCCGGCAGGCTTCCGGTTGAAAGCCGTGATAGCTACCACCAGATAGGCGATGACGAGCAGCAGGACGATAGACAATAGAATTCTTTTCAGCATGTATGATTTATCAATTATGATTTATGATTTCTCAACTGTCAGTTACTCTGCCAATTGTTTCGCAATGGCAGGGACGTAGTTATCTATGTCTCCTGCACCTAAAGTAATCAGAACCTCGATCTTTTTCTGCGACAACAGGTTCAGAATGTCTTCTTTCCTGCACATACATTTTTCAATGCCCGGACGCAGGTTGTCGTATATCAGCTGACTGGTGACACCGGGAATCGGTTGCTCACGTGCCGGATAGATATCTACGAGGATCACTTCATCGAGCAGGGACAAGCTGTCGGCAAATTCCTTGTAGAAGTCACGGGTACGTGTGTAAAGGTGCGGCTGAAAGATAGCTGTTATTTTCTTGTCCTGATATAGATCGCGGATAGATTTTACGCTTTGTGCGATTTCGGCAGGATGATGGGCATAGTCGCTCAGAAATACCACTTTGTCATTCTTGATTTTGAAGTCGAAACGGCGGTCTACTCCGCGGAAACTTGCCATGCCGCGTTTGATTTCCTCATCCGTAGCACCGTTGAGGTGGGCGAGTGCCATGGCTGCCACACCATTCTCTATATTGATGCTGACGGGAACACCTAATTGGATATCATTGATACGTGTATCAGGTGCCACGAAGTCGATAAATATCTCACCGTTCCCGATGCGGATATTTTCAGCATGGAAATCACCTTCGGTGCGAGCATAGGTATAAACTTTTACGCCGGATTGTACATCAGGCTTCAAAGCAATGTCTTTGTGAATGATCAATGCGCCGCCCGGTTGAACCAGGGTTGTATAATGACGGAAGCTTTCCAGATAGGCTTCTTCCGTACCGTAGATGTCCAGATGATCGGGGTCAGTAGCTGTAATGACACTCATGTACGGTGATAACCAATGGAAAGAACGGTCGAACTCATCTGCTTCGATCACTGTGTACGGACTGGACTGAGACAGCAGCAGGTTAGTTCCATAATTCTTGGAGATGCCTCCGAGGAATGCGGTGCAGCCTACATGTGACTGATAAAGCAAATGTGCGGCCATTGTGCTGGTAGTGGTTTTACCATGCGTTCCGGCTACGCACAGACCTTTACTGCTGTGGGTGATTGTTCCCAGAACCTGGGCGCGTTTTTGTATTTCGAAACCGTTATTGCGGAAGTACACTAACTCGGCATGATCTTGCGGAACGGCCGGGGTGTATACGACTAAAGTTGTTTCCTTGTCCTTGCAATCTTCGGGGATCAGGCTTACATTTTTTTCATAATGTATCTGTGCGCCTTCTGCGATAAGGTGTTCGGTCAGTTCGCTCGGAGTGCGGTCGTAACCAGCTACAAGTTTGCCCTTTGATAAGAAATAACGTATCAGGGCACTCATACCGATGCCGCCGGCACCGACGAAATATACGGATTTGATGTTTTCTATATTCATTTTCTTATATTTTAATACTATCTCAATTCTCCTCCTCCCGGGAGGAGGAGTACCCCAACGGGGGGAGGTGGTAGGTGAAATGGCAGAGGCTCTTTAAAATAAGGAATATATTTTTCACTTACCACCCCGCCTTTCAGGCACCCCTCCTCTCAGGAGGAGGGGAATTGGGATACTGCTGTTTATTCATTGAGATACTATAGTTTGTCTATCAGTTTCAATACTTCTTTTGCAATTATAGTTGCTGAGTCCGGCAGCGCCAACTTGGCAATGTTCTCGCTCAACGTTTTTAGTTTTTGTGCATCGGCAACCGTTTCGAGTGCTACCGGAATAAGATGCTTCATAGCATCTGCATCCTTCACGTAAATGGCGGCTTCCTTATCTACGAGGGCCAGTGCATTTTTAGTCTGGTGATCTTCTGCCACATTGGGTGAGGGTACCAGAATAACCGGTTTATTCAGCAGGCAGAACTCGGAGATAGATCCTGCTCCTGCACGCGAAATGACCAGATCGGCAGCCGCATACGCGCTTGCCATATCTTTAATGAAGTCCGTCACATAGAGGTTCGGGATAGCTGAAATGCGTGGATTACGTACCGCTTCTCCGGTGGTGGTAGTGATGGCATCTTTCACTTGCTGAATGTATATCTTCCCGGTCTGCCAGATGAACTGAATGTCACCGTATGCTTTGATTGTATCCAGTGCGGTAATCAGCGTCTGGTTTATAGTACGCGCTCCAAGACTGCCACCCAGTATCAATATTGTTTTCTTCTCCGGATTGAAACCGAAAGAAGTCACGGCAGCTTCGCGACTCTGCTTATTTGCTAACAGATTCTGTCGAACCGGATTTCCTGTCATAATAATCTTATCCGCAGGAAAGAACTTTTCCATTCCATCATACGCAACACAAATCTTGCAGGCTTTTTGTGCCAGCAGCTTGTTTGTTACACCTGCATAAGAGTTCTGTTCCTGTATCAAAGTAGGCACTCCCATCATACCTGCTACTTTTAACGTAGGGCCACTGGCATAACCACCTACACCTACCGCTACCTGAGGATGAAACTCTTTCAGTATGCGGCGTGCCTTCAACTGGCTGCGGAGTAACTTTATAATCACTGCAAAGTTTTTCCATAAACGTTTACGGTCGAAGCCTGCCACGGGTAGACCGATGATTTTGTATCCTGCATCGGGCACACGTTGCATTTCCATCCGTCCTTCTGCACCTACAAAGAGGATTTCTGCATCGGGGCGTAGTTCCTTGATGGCATTGGCAATGGATACTGCGGGGAATATATGTCCCCCTGTACCTCCACCGCTTATGATAATGCGGGGAGCCTCTTCGTTATGACTTTTATTCATATCTTTCATACTTAATTTTATTGCAGGAGTTAAAGGAGTTGTCACTCCGTTGTCTCCTACTCGAATTCTGCATCACTGTTCAGCACCTTTGCTGTTGGTTCGGCCGCTGTTTGTATCTCGCTATTTCCTTCTTCAACAGCAGCTTCCACTTGCATCGGTATCTGTGCGTCATGTTCTTTAATCTCTTCCAATTTGGCAGTATAGCGACTCACACTCAATATCATGCCGATATAGGCGCAGTTGATAAGTGTGGAGGTACCACCTTTACTGATAAGCGGCAGCGGTTGCCCGGTGACCGGTGCCAATCCTACTGCTACCATCATGTTAAATACGGCTTGCGATACAAGCAACAGCGCAATTCCTATGATGAGGAAAGCCGGAAACGTTCGGTCGCACTTCTTCGCTATACGCCCGACTCGTATCAGCAGGCAGACGTAGAGGAATACGACGAAAGCCCCGCCTATCAATCCCAATTCTTCCACAATAATGGCAAAGATAAAGTCAGAGAATGCCTGGCTCAGGAAGTCGCGCTGTACTGAGTTACCCGGTCCTCTACCTACAACATTGCTTGTGGCTACAGCGATACGGGCGTGGGCTATCTGGGCATCTTTGTCAATATCGAATTTGGCGGCAGGCACTTCTGTGTCATCCGTGAATTTCTCTATACGGGCACGCCATGTGTCAAAACGGTGCAGGAACGGTAAATCGCTATTCTTGGTCAGTACCAGGAATGCTACACCTATGATTGCTACTCCTGCCAGAGCACCGGCCAATATCAACAGTTTCTTTATTGCCACCCGTCCGATGAACATCATCAGAAAAACCACTCCGAAAAGCAAAGCCGCCGTCGAAAGGTTCTCCGGTGCAATCAGTAGGCAGACAACACCTGTGATAATCATGATACGCTTGAAGGCTTTCGGACTGGCCCCGTCTTCATCCTGTCCCTTGGAGAGGATAAAGGCAGTGACGATGATCACGGCCATTTTTGCCACCTCCGAAGGCTGGAACTGGATACCCATGAAGGTCATCCAGCGTGCAGCACCGTTGATGCGTTCCATCATCATAACAAGACCCAGTAATACTACGGACAAAGGCAGCAGGAACACAGGGAACACCTGAAACCACTTATAAGGAATATTGTGCATAAACACCACTACTACAGCGCCCACCATCAGGATGATGCTGTGCTGTGTAATAGGCCCCCAGTGGTCACCGCTCTTGTACGTCAGTGTAGACGCGGCGCTGAACACTTCTACGATAGAAATGAGGCAAAGGAAAAGGAATATGATCCAGATTACCTTGTCACCTTTGAATATGCTTCTGAGTAAGTCCAATACTTCGCAAATTAATAGTTAATAATTAAGGAATGAAAGCGCTCATATACGCTTGCTTTTCTCACGATGTGCGACCGTCTTTTTATCCCGGGCACGGTCATAATGCTCTTACGTATTCCTTGAACTGGTCTCCGCGATCTTCATAACTGTTGAAGAGGTCGAAGCTTGCACAACAAGGACTCAGCAATACCGTTTCGCCTTTTTTCGCTAAACGGAAAGCGGCATCTACGGCATCTTTCATACCGGTTTGCACATCGGCAACGGGCAATCCCATGCGATCGAAGAAATCGTGCAACTTTTCGTTATGTAATCCCAAGTAAACCAGGGCAGAGCATTTTTCGCGCACCAGGTCTTCAATTTCTGTATAGTCGTTGCCTTTATCTTTTCCGCCTAGTATCAGGACCGTTTTCGTTTTCATGCTCTGCAAAGCATACCAGCAGGAATTTACGTTGGTAGCTTTAGAGTCGTTGATAAACTCTACACCGCGCACAGTGGCTACTTTTTCAAGGCGGTGTTCTACGCCTTTGAAGTCGGACAAAGCACGGCGAATATATTCTTTCTCTATTCCGGCAAGATTGGCAGAGATGCCTGCGGCGAGAGAATTGTATAAGTTGTGTGTGCCTTGTAAAGCCAATTTCTCCTGCTCCATGTTGAAGGCGATGGGTTCGTTGATTTCCACTTCACCGTCTTCTACGTAGGCTATGGCTCCATCTTCTTTCATTGCGGAGAATGGATAAAGGTGGGCGCATAACCCGTGTTTGTCCAGTTCGCGTTTGATGATGGGGTCGTCATTCCAGAAGATGAAGGCATCTTCCGGTGTCTGGTTTTGCGTGATACGGAACTTTGCGTCCACATAGTTCTGCATGCAGTGGTTGTAGCGGTCCAGGTGGTCGGGCGTAATATTCATCAGCACGGCAATGTTGGCGCGGAACTTATACATGTTATCCAACTGGAAAGAACTAAGCTCAATCACGTAGTAATCATGTTGATCCGTGGCCACTTGCAAAGCAAGACTCTTGCCAATGTTGCCTGCCAATCCTACATTCAGACCTGCACTCTTGAAAATGTGATAAATGAGTGAGGTGGTAGTGGTCTTACCGTTTGAACCGGTAATACATATCATTTTAGCATTGGTATAGCGCCCTGCAAACTCTATCTCAGAGATGACAGGCGTACCTTGCTTTTTCAGTTTCAATATAATCGGAGCATCATTGGGGATGCCGGGGCTTTTCACCACTTCTTCGGCATTTAAAATCAGCTCTTCTGTATGCTGTCCTTCTTCCCAGGAGATGTCGTACCTGTCCAGCATTTCTTTATATTTGCTTTTAATGGCGGACATGTCGGATACGAATGTGTCGAATCCCTTCACTTTGGCGAGTACGGCAGCACCTGCACCACTCTCTCCGGCTCCTAATACTACAATTCTACTCATGTTTTCTTTAGTTACGGGCTACCAGCTACGAGCTACAAGCAGTGGCTGGAGTTGGTAGTTGCTACAAGTTTGTTTCTTATTGGTTACCGGTAGCGAGCACTTGTAGCTTGTAGCTCGTCACTGGCAACTCTGTTATCTTATCTTTAATGTAATAATCGTTATCGCGGCCAGTACAATCGTCACAATCCAGAAACGAACCGTGATTTTTGACTCATGGAACAACTTGGTCGGCGTTGTAAACTTCACTGTACAGCCCGGTTCTATCAGGCTCATGGAGGTACGGAAGTGGTCGTGGATAGGTGTTCGTTTGAATAGCCTTTGTTTTACTCCTTTCCGTTTTCCGGCTTTGTAATAGAACCGTTGTAAAATGACGGATAGGTTTTCCAGCAGGAATACACCGCAAAGAATGGGTATCAGCAACTCTTTGTGTATGATGATGGCAAATACGGCGATAATACCGCCAATGGTTAAACTACCCGTATCACCCATGAATACCTGTGCCGGATAGGCATTGTACCACAGAAAACCAATCAAGGCACCAATGAAGGCGCAGATGAAGATTACCAGTTCTTCCGATCCGGGAATATACATGATATTCAGATAACCGGCATATTCGATGTGGCTGGATACATAAGCTAAAATTCCCAGTGCCAAACCTATAATAGCCGAGTTCCCTGCCGCCATACCGTCCATTCCATCATTCAGATTGGCGCCATTGCTGACGGCTGTCACTACGAATATAGTGATAATCACAAACAGTACCCAACCTGCCGTTTGCGCATGTTTACCCATGAAACTTACGAAATCAGTATAATCCAGGTTATTGCTTTTAAAGAAGGGGATGGTAGTCTGCGTCGACTTAATGTCTTGTCCCGCATGAATAACTTCCACTTCCTGCCCGGGTTTCTGCACTTCAATGTTTTCGCGGATGACGGCTTGCGGACTCAGGTATAAAGTAAGTCCTACGATTAATCCCAAACCTACCTGTCCGATAATCTTGAACTTTCCGTGCAGGCCTTCTTTGTCTTTCTTGAAAATCTTGATATAATCATCGGCAAATCCTAATGACCCCAGCCATACCGTGGTAATCAGCATCAATATCATATAGATATTACTCAACTTACCCAGTAGCAGACACGGAATGAGAATTGCTACAATGATAATGACGCCCCCCATGCTCGGTACACCTACCTTGTTCACACCGAACGGATCGATGCTGGCATCACGTTGTGTTTCCGTAATCTGTTTCCGTTTCAGCAGGTTGATAAAACGATCTCCCCAGATGCTTGAAATGAGCAATGCAAGAATGATTGCCATCAAAGCCCGGAATGATGTATATCCAAACATACCCGCACCGGGAATGTCATACTTGTCTAACCATTGAAATAAATAATACAACATGTTCTTAGTGATTAGTGATTGGTGATAAGCGATTAGTGTCTTGCATGGTGATAATGCAGTTGCTAATTACTTATCACTAACCGTTAAAAACTTTATTTAGCTCTTCTTTATCATCGAAATGATGTTTCACTCCCTTAATCTCCTGATAGTTTTCATGGCCTTTTCCGGCAACGAGAATTACATCACCCGGCTGTGCCAGTAGGCAAGCGGTCTTGATGGCCTCGCGACGGTCGGCTATGCTGATGGTTTTCTGCATGTCCTCCTTGTCTAATCCGGCAAGCATATCGTTGATGATATCCTGGGGCTCTTCAAAACGCGGGTTGTCCGAGGTGATGATGACGCGATCGCTGGCTTTGGCTGCTTCCTTGGCCATGATGGGGCGTTTGCCTTTATCGCGATTACCGCCTGCACCTACTACGGTGATCACCTTGCCTTTACCTTCAAGTACTCCGTGAATAGCGTTCAATACGTTGATGAGGGCATCCGGAGTGTGTGCATAATCTACAATGGCGGTGATGCCTTTGGGAGAACGTACCGCATCAAAGCGCCCGGCTACCGGCTGCAAAGTGCTGAGGGCAACCAATACATCTTCCTCTTTTTTGCCGAGCAGTACAGCTGCACCAAATACTGCCAACAGGTTTGAAGCATTAAAACGACCGATGAAATGCACGGCCAGTTCGTGGTTATTGAAGTCGAGTAACATACCTTCGAAATGAGACTCCAATATCTTGCCTTTGAAATCGCTGAGGCTGCGCAATGAGTAGGTATATACCTTTGAACGCGTGTTTTGCGTCATTACAAGTCCGTTCTTATCATCCAGGTTGGTCAGACTGAAGGCGTTCTTCGGCATGTCGTCGAAGAATTTCTTCTTAGCTTTGAGATAATTCTCCACTGTCTTGTGATAGTCCAGATGGTCGCGCGTCAGGTTGGTGAAAATACCACCTGCAAAACGGAGCCCGCTGATACGTTTCTGGTCGATAGAGTGCGAACTCACTTCCATGAAGACATACTTGCACCCGGAGTCTGCCATCTGTCCTAATAACTGGTTCAGAGTGATGGGGTCGGGGGTCGTATGCTCAGTGGGTATGGGCTGATCGTCTATGTAGTTGCAAACAGTAGAAATCAGTCCTACCTTATAACCGAAATAACGGAATGTATTATATAATAAGGTGGCGATGGTCGTTTTCCCATTCGTTCCGGTTACGCCTACTAGTTCCATCTTGGAAGTAGGATCGTCGTAGAATGTAGTGGCTACTTTGCCTACAGCGTCTTCGCTGTCTTTCACCTGAATGTAGGTGATGCCCTCCTGTTTAGTTTCGGGTACATCTTCGCAGAGCACGGCGACAGCACCTTTCTCTATGGCTGCGGGAATATAGACATGTCCGTCAGTTTGGGTACCGCGCATAGCCATAAACAGATGTCCGGCTTGTACCAAGCGAGAGTCGATGTTTACCCCCGTTATCTCCGTCTCCGTACTTCCGATAATCTGTATCGGTTGTATTGCTTTCAGTAATTCACTTAATACCATACCTTATATATAATATATATTCTAAATTAATAAATCTTTCGTCCACACCTCTAATGAAGTGCTAACGTCACCGTCTGTCCTTTTACCACACGGTTGCCTCCCGGTATCGATTGATTTCTCACTTTTCCAATACCGTTTAGTCTAACTTTCAAACCTTTACTCTCCAATAGGTACACAGCATCCTTCGCTCCCATTCCAATAACACTGGGGACGAGATCCGGGTTGGCCCCGTCTTTACCTTGTAGAACAACTGCATTGGGAGCAGCTTGTGTATGTCCCCAAACCTCTTGTCCTTTCTTGGATGTGAATTGTTTCTGTACCGGTACTTTCAAACTATTCAGTACCTGGAAGGCTTCATTCATTTCTCCGGCTTTTACTGGTGGAATGACATTGCTTGTACTATCTATTGCACTGCGGATATCAAACCTCAGATTCTTTGCATATACTCTTTCTGCAATTTTTCCGAATACACTACCTGCCATCAGACCGCCTGATGCCGGAAGTCCCGGTTTCTGTATGGAAACGATACAGCTATACTTGGGAGCATCAGCCGGGAAATAGCCACAAAAGCTTACCAGATAATTTACTCGTCCGTTTTTATAGCCTGCTGTACCTTGTGATACCTGTGCTGTACCCGTCTTGCCGGCTACGGAAAATTGTTTGCTTCCGGCCGGTTTGGCTAATCCTTGTGATACCACTTTTTCCAGAATATCACGTATCTGAGTCAATGTCCGGTCAGAGCATATCTTCGGGTTGATCACTTCCGTAGGATATTCTTCTATAACTTCACCGTCTTTTACCGCAGCCTTTACGAATTTGGGTCGTATCATTACACCATTGTTGGCAATGGCATTATAGAAAGTCAGGATATTGAGTGGCGGAACCTGTGTTTCGTATCCGATACTCATCCAGGGCAGGGTGGTTTTTGCGAAGTATCTTTCCTTCGGCCCCTTGATGTTGGGCTTCCCTTCACCGGAAATTTGTAGATGTAGCGGTTGGTCGATGCTCATGCGCTTTAAACCATCCACATATTTCTGCGGATTATCTTTGTAATGTTTATCAATGAGATAGGAGACACCTACATTGGATGAGACTTCCAGAATGCGTGTTACATTGATTTTTCCATATCCTCCGCGATGCCAGTTATGATCTCTCATTTTGCTGCCATACATCATCATAATACCATTCCCGGTGTCTACTTCTGTTTCCGGTGTGATCTTTCCATCTTCAAGGGCCACCATGATGGAAGCTGTCTTGAAAGTAGAGCCCGGTTCCATCATGTCACTGATGGCATTGTTGCGCATTTCGTAATAGTTGCCATCGTTAGCTTTCATCATGTTGACGATGGCTTTCACTTCACCGGTCTGTACTTCCATGAGTACTGCAACACCTACAGTGGCATTAATTTCTTTCAACTTGTCTACCAATGCTTTCTCGCAGATATCCTGCATGCCTACATCGAGGGTTGAGATAATATCACAACCATCTACGGGGGCTATATCTACAATATTCAGGTACTTGTTCATCACCTTCTGGCGATGAGTGATGCCATCGCGACCTTTTAATAAGGTGTCGAATGACAACTCGATACCATTTTTTGCACCTTGTGCAGTATCGGCATAAAGATCGCCTAATGTGCGGGCTGCCAATGATCCGAATGGTTTCTTACGTTGATTATAAACCTGCTCGTGGAAACCGCCTTTGTACTTGTTCAGATTGAATACAGGCAGACGTTTAGCTTCTTTATACTGGATATACGAGATACGTCTCGGATAAATCAGATAATTACGGCTGCCCTTCTTACGCCCTTTTTGCAAGTGTGACTTAAATTCGGCGGCACTTTTATCGGGGAATATCTTATGCAGTCCTTCGCAAATTTCGTTCATGTGGTTCACCAGCATGGTATCTTTGGTTACACCACCTGCCTTAAAGTCCATATAGATGCGATATTCCGGCAAGGAACTTGCCATCAGTTTGCCATCGGATGAAAGAATATTACCACGATTAGGCTTTACCGTCACGTTCTCTTTTATGAAACGGTCGGCTACATCCTGCCAGTATTGTCGCTCTGCAAACATGATAATTGCGGCTTTTACGACAATAGCTATTCCCAGCAGCCCCATTACGAGGACTACAAAGAAGTAGCGGGTCATGATATTTTTCTTATTTACTGCCAAGTCTGTTTTCTGTTTAACGATTCTACTGATTACTTAATTAAATACGGTGGATTGGTTGAGGTCTGTAAGTCACTCTCCTTGGTTGCAATGTATTCCTCAATGCGTGACTGGCGACTTTTTTCCATCAACTCCGAGCTACGGGTGAGGGCATCATATTTAATGTCAATCAGTTCTTTTTTCAGTTTATCAATCTCTATCATTTGTTGCTGACAAGCATAACGGTTGTGTATGTAAAACAGTATCAGTACCATTATCAGCACAAGCAATTTGGTCTGACGACGGAAGAAATCCGTTGCCAGAATATCACCACCAATGATGTTCTTCAGAGACGTGCGATTTTTAGCTTTTTTCGCTTTCTCTGTTTTCTCATTAATCTGTTTCTCTTCTACTTCACTCATTGCCTATCGCTAATTACTAATCACTTAACACTAACCACTATTCCTCCCCTTTTTTCTCTGCTATTCTCAGTTTTGCACTTCTCGATCTCGGGTTTCGTTCTATCTCCGCTTCGTCCGGTACAATCACCTTATTGTTTACCAGTCGGAAAGGCGTCTGTACATTTCCAAAGAAATCCTTTTCCATCTTGCCTTCCACGTTCCCGGTTTTCATCATATTCTTCACCATTCTGTCTTCCAGCGAGTGATACGTGATTACTACTAGGCGTCCGCCCGGTTTCAGCGCTTCGGTTGCTGCATACAACATCTCTTTCAGCGCTTCCATTTCCTGATTTACTTCGATACGCAATGCCTGGAAAACTTTTGCCAACTCTTTTTTCTCGCGTTCCCGACCGAAAAGTGGCTTGATGACTTCCAGAAACTCACCGATAGTTGTAATCTTTTGTCCGGCGCGTGCCTTTACGAGTACGGATGCCAATTTGCGGCTGTTTTTCAGTTCTCCGTACAGATAAAAGATATCTGCCAGGCGCTCTTCATCATAAGTATTGATAATGTCCGCCGCAGTGTCTCCTGCACGTTTGTTCATACGCATATCCAGTGCACCATCAAAACGGAATGAGAATCCCCGCTCGCTATCATCGAAGTGATGTGAGGACACACCCAGATCGGCAAGTATCGCATCTACTTCTTCTATATCATGGTAGCGCAGGAAGTTATGCAGGTAGCGGAAATTGCTGCGTACAAAAATAAAATGCGGATTATCCACGATATTCTGTTCGGCATCTTCGTCTTGGTCAAATCCCAGTAACCGTCCGCCGTCTCTCAATCGTGACAGTATTTCGCGTGAATGTCCTCCTCCACCGAAAGTGACGTCTACATATGTCCCATCCGGGCGGATATTCATTCCGTCCACACTCGGCTTCAACAACACCGGTACATGATATGTCAATTCTTCATTCATCACTAATAACTAATCACTTGTTACTCATCTTCTTCTTCCTCCCAATCATCCTCATCTCCCAGAATGTCCTGCAAAGCTTCGCTGAACTCTTCCGGACTTACGAATGGCTGTTCGGTTTTCTCTTTTGCCCAGATCTCTATTGTATTATCTACACCAATAAAACGTACATCGCTCTGTATGCCGGCCATTTGCAGGTAACGTTTGGGCAGAAGGATGCGTCCGTTCCCATCGGGAATCATGATTTCCGCATCGCTCACAAATTGCCGGAAAATGTCTTGGTGTTTTGCGTTCCATTTGTTCAATCGCCTCCTTAATTGGTTTTGCGTCTTGAACCAAACGCTTTCTGGATAGAGTACCAGGCAATCTTGGAATACGTCTTTGCGCAGCACGAGCCTTTCTTCGGAAGCGGATTGCAGTTGCCTCCGAAAACCGACGGGGATAAATACACGTCCCTTAGCGTCGGTCTTCGCTTCTATATTGCCCAAAAAACGTATCATTGTTACCTTATTATAATAAGCGACGGTAAAAGTACACATTTCCCCACAATTCCCCACAAGATTTAACTAAAAACTTTCTGAGAAGTTTTCAACACCCTGTTCATTGTTTATTTCGTTGATAATGAACATAGTGGTGAAAGCCCTTTTGGGTGGGGAACTAACATGGTTTTATAGTCTCAGTTTTGTATCCGGACCATACTTGGTACGGAGCAAGTAGGGTGCAGATACGGTCCGGGTATGGAGTAGATGTAGCTTGTTTATTATCTATCAGCTTATTTATCAGTAACTTTCTGCTGGGAGGAAGTGTAATAGCCCGTTGGCTTGTTCCCGAAGTCTTTGGGAAGTACTCCGAATTGTTTTTGGAAGCATTTGGCAAAATAGGAAGAGGAGTTAAATCCGACGATATAACATACCTCATTGATTTTGTACTCTTGCGATTGGATGAGCTGGGCTGCCATTTTCAGACGTTCCAGTTGAATGAATTCGTTAGGGGTAATTTGGGCAATGCCTTTTATTTTACGGTGCAGACTGGACCGGCTCATATTCATTTTCTCGGCCAGTATATCTACGTTGAATTCGGGTTCGGAGATATTACTTTTAATGACCTCAGTCAATTTCTCCAAAAAGGCTTCATATGCTTTGGTCAATGCGATGGTTTGGGCATTGACAAAGGGAGATGAAGTAAAGGCCTGGCGCAATTTCTCCTGGTTACTTAGGAGGTTGGCAATACGTGCTAACAGGTACTCCGTAGAAAACGGTTTTTCGATATAGTCATCGGCTCCCAGTTCAATGCCTTCTATCTTGGATTGAATGGTAGCTTTGGCTGTCAATAGGATGATAGGAATATGACTGTATTCGATATTCGTTTTTAATGTACGGCATAGTTCAAATCCATTCATTTCCGGCATCATAACATCACTCACCACCAGGCTAATTGTATTCTCTGACAATATTTTCAGTGTTTCCTTGCCATTTGAGGCATTCATCACAGAATAGGCATTTCCCAGTTGGGAGCTAATGAAACTTTGCATTTCAGGATCATCTTCAACTACCAGTATGCATATATCTGTTTGGTGCTGGCGGATGACGGTAGGGGTATTGACAGGTTTTTCTATTTCTGTTTTCTGCAATAGAATGGTTTTTTCCTGTTTGATGGGAAGTTCGATGCAGAAACAGATGTCATCACTATCTTTTAGATATAGTTTTCCTCTGTGCAGTTCCGTCAGTGAACGGGCTAATGGAAGTCCGATACCGGTTCCAGTTTTGGTTTGTCCGTTGGATACATTTTTGATCTGAACGAAAGGTTCGAATATTTTCTCTTTCATTTCCACAGGAATAGGTAATCCGTCGTTGCTGACTGTGATCGAGAAGAAATCATTTTGCTCATCTGTAGGTGCATGTAAGGATACATGAATGTATGATTTCGCATACTTCACGGCATTGTTGAATAAGTTGCTCAGTATTTTAGTCAGTGCTTCCTTATCAACGGCAGCATTGAAATTCTGTTCGGGCAGTCCAATCTTGAAAGTCAGATCATTTTGTTTTGCAGCAGGGTAGAAACGTATGTAGGTGTCTTTTATGAGTTGAGATATGTCGCAAATCATGAAATTGAGTTGGAATCCTTGCGCTTCTGTTTTGCGGAAGTCAAGAAGTTGATTTGTCAAATCAAGCAGGCGCATGGTATTTCTCTCCATGATGCTTAAATTATCTTTGAGTGAGTGTGTATTTATTTCTTCTTTTTTCAGGATGTTTTCCAACGGTCCTTTTATTAGAGTCAGAGGAGTTCGTATCTCATGGGCAATGTTGGTGAAGAAATCTATCTTGGCATGATAAATCTCTTTCTCCTTTTCCGATTCCAGTACTTCTAATTGCCTTTTATGTTTATCAGTTATTTGTTTCCGGAACCGGTAGAGAGTATAACTTGTAATGATGATGGCTAATATCACATAGATAATATAAGCCCAAACTGTTTTCCAGAAAGGAGGTGCAATATGTATTTGGATTTCTCTGTATTCGTCATTCCATTCCCCTTTGCCGTTTGCTGCTTTTACGCAGAATGTATATGTACCGGGCTTGAGATTGGTGTAAGTAGCTGTGGCGCTTTTTGATGTATAATACCATTCTTTATCGAATCCCTTCAATGTGTAACTTAGGCAGTTTTCTTCAGGAGATGCATATCCTAAGGCAGCAAAGCGGAATGAGAATGAATTTTGATTGTATTTCAACTCTATGTTTTGAGTATATGTCACACTCTGGGCTAAAGGAGAATCGGTGCTTCCAATGTCGGCACTTTTGTTGAAGAGCAGAAAGTCTGTGATTGCAACAGGCGGGAAGCCGGTATTCTCGGTGAATAGATCGGGTTTAAAAGCAATGAAGCCATTTATGCATCCGAAATAGATAGTTCCATCTTTACTTTTTATTCCGGAGCAATAGTTGAATTGATTGGTTAATAAACCGTTACTGTCAGTATAGATGGTTGATTTCTTCGTACTTAAGTCGAATCGTATCAGACCTTTGTTGGAAGTCAACCATAGAATATCATCCTTTTCCTCAATTATTTTGTAGATGACGTCATTGGCCAATCCTTGGGAAGAGTCATAAGAAATAAAGGTCTCCGTATCTTCGTTTAGTGAACAGAAGCCATGTCCCAATATGGAGAACCATAACCGTTGTTTGCTGTCTTCGTATATGCTTATCACTTTGTTATAGGGCAGGCCATGTGGATTGTCAGGGCTGGAGACATAGTTCTTCCAACTTTTATCTCTGGGGTTGTACTTGAATATTCCGGAATTATAAGTGGCGAACCAGATATTTCCTTTACTATCTTCCAATATACTGAAAATAAAAATGCCGTCCATCTTGTGAATGCGGGTAAAATTATCACTTTGGTAGTTGTATTGATTTAATCCGGTAGTTGTTCCTATATATAGTTCTCCTGATGAGGTGCGGCACATGGAATAGATATTATTATCATTCAATTCATTCTCTGCATCTCCCATAGTGTAATGTCTGGAGTGGTTAGTCCTTAAATCCAGTGCATATAGTCCTTTGGAATACGTTCCTATCCATAGAGTGTTATGGTCTAAACTTAAGGCATGTATATTATAGTGTAATCCGCTTAAATTGAGTGGAGTGAACTGTTTAGTCTTAGTATTGAATTTATTAAGTCCGCCATCTTCCGTACCAATCCATAAGTTACCTTCTTCATCCTCACAGAATTCGCGTACGACTTTGCCGCTAAGGCTGTTTTTACCTGTTATGGGGTAATACTTTTCGAATGTGGCGTATTGGTTCGGATAATAATCAATGCCACAAAAATAGTTTCCTATCCAGATGCCTCCTTCCTTATCTTTGCAGATGGAGTAAATGGCATTATCCGATAATGAATAGTCGTCACTGGGATCGTGAGTAAAATGCCTGCTTTCTTTCGTGTTTTTATCATAAGTATAGACCCCCCCTTTCCGTTCCAATCCATAGTACATCCTTATTGATGGGATAGATGGTCCTGACAAAGATACTTTCAGTCTGAGGATCGGCTAACAGGTCTGTAACAGTCTGGTTGACGATATTTATACTCTTTAGTCCTCCTTTGGCGGAACCTGTATATAATGTGTTATGCTGCTCGGGAAGAATCTTGAAAATGTGATCAGTAGCAAAGAGGTTCTTTCCATCTTTAGTAGTGAATAATTGTAATGTTCTGAATGTATCATTTGTATAATAAAGACCTTTTCCTTTATAACCCAACCAAACCGTGTTCTGTTGATCGACACAAATGGAACTAAGAGCATGGGCATCGGGAACCGGGTAATGGAATAATGCTTGCTTATCATTGTCGAAGTAGAAGACGCCTTGTGATTCTACTATGAGCCATATGTTTTCGTGCGAGTCAGCAGTGATTTGTACAATGGGTTGGGTAATGCAAACACTGTCCTGGCTCTTCTTTTCGAGTTTGGAGAATGATTCCATGATGGGGTTATACAGATAAATGCCATTATCTGTCCCTATCCATAAGTTTCCATCTTTGTTCTCATGGAGGGAATTGATTGCATTATTGCCTAATGACTGGGGATTCTTATGGTCGTACTTGAATGTGCGGAAGTTAGAGCCGTCGTAACGGTTTAGTCCGTCCTTTGTGCCGAACCACATAAAACCACTCTTGTCTTGCTGTATACAAAGGACAGAGCTTTGAGACAATTTATTCTTTAGTCCTAAATGTTGGAAGTAGTATCTTTCAGCATTTACATGATTTGCAAACAAACTAACGAAAGTTAGCATCAGGAAAAAAAGCTTCTTATGCATAGTTTTATTGATAAGGTTGTTCACAAATGTAGATATTTAATTGTGAATGGCAAGAAGGGAATCAGGCATAAAAAGTATGGGATATTAACTTTGACCGGATAGTAATGTAAACTGGAAGAATATTTTTGTTTTTTTGTAGTCAATAGGCCTACATTTGCCCACAGAACCAACTTCTCATCGAAAATAACACCTATAAAATGATTCGTATTATGAAAAATGTTCTTGCTCTCTTTTATTGTTTTTTGGTCTTTTCCGGTGTTTGTGCACAGGAAAACAAAACGAAAGCATCTCCTGCAAATAGAGATAAAATATCCTTGTTTTCATTGCAAGATGTCCGTTTGTTAGATAGCGATTTTAAGCATATTATGGACTTAAACCATGAGTACTTACTCTCCTTGGAACCGGATAAGTTACTTTCGTGGTTCCGGCGTGAGGCGGGACTGACTCCTAAGGCCCAGCCTTATCCGTTTTGGGAATCGGAATGGATGGGTGGCCATGGACCTCTGCCGGGGCATATCATGGGCTTTTATCTGTCTGGAATTTCTATGATGTATGATTCTACGGGAGATGCTGCCATACTGGAAAGATTGAATTATATATTAAAGGAACTGGCTATTTGCCAACAGGCGGGAGGCGATGGATATCTCTTACCGACTATCAATGGTAGAGCTGTCTTTGAGAACGTTGTACATGGTAATTTCGAAACTTCAAATCCCTTTATAGATACACCTCATGATAAGACATGGGAGCCGGTATATGTGATGAATAAAATCATGCTTGGGCTTTATCAGGTCTATATGCGTTGTAATTTACCACAGGCTAAGGATATTTTGGTGAAGATGGCTGATTGGTTTGGTTATTCCATTCTGGATAAGTTGTCGCATGAAGATATTCAAAAACTGCTGGTTTGTGAGCATGGCTCTATCAATGAGTCTTTTGTGGATGTGTATGAGATAACAGGAGAAAAGAGATATCTGAAATGGGCGCAGATGCTGAATGATGAAGATATGTGGGTACCGATGTCTGAAGGAAGGGATATTTTGCAGGGTTGGCATGCAAATACTCAGATTCCTAAGTTTACTGGTTTTGAGTCGGTTTATCGTTATGATGGAAATGAGAAGTTTACCAAGGCGGCCCGCTTCTTTTGGAAAACCGTAGTAGATAAACACACTTGGGTAATGGGAGGAAATAGTACAGGTGAACATTTCTTTGCTCCCGAAGAATTTGAACGGAGAATTGAACATAACGGTGGACCGGAATCCTGTAATTCTGTGAATATGTTGCGTCTGACGGAACGGTTGTTCTGTGATTATGGTGAGGTTGAAAAAGTAGATTATTATGAGAATGTACTGTTTAATCATATTCTCGCCAACTATGATCCGGATCAGGGAATGTGCGTTTATTATACTTCTATGAAGCCGGGCCACTATAAGGTGTATGGCACTCCGTATGATTCTTTCTGGTGCTGCACAGGTACAGGGTTTGAACAGACATCCAAGTTTGGACAGATGATCTATGCACATACGGATGAGGCTCTTTATGTCAATATGTTTATTCCTTCAGTGGTTTCATGGAAAGAGAATATTCAGGTTCGGCAGGAGACTTCATTCCCGGATGAAAGTTCTACTCATCTGACTATTTCGGGAGACTCTGAATTTGATCTGAAGGTACGCTGTCCTTATTGGGTGGGAACATCCTCACTAACTGTAATGATTAATGGTAAGCGTCAGAAAGTGAAAGCAGGAGCCGATGGCTATATTTCTATCAATAGACATTGGAAGGATGGAGACCGGGTGGATATTGATTTACCGATGAAAGTGGAGGTGGTTCCACTGAATCAGGCTAGCCATTATATAGCTTTGAAATATGGTCCTATCGTATTGGGTGTCCGGATTCCTGACGCTCAGTTACAAAAAGCAGATTTCAGATCAGCACGGAGCACAATCGCATCGAAAAATTATCCTGTAGTCAAGGTACCGGCTTTCTTTGGTAATGTTCAGAAGATCGCATCTGCTATAACCCGTATGAAAGGGGATAAACTTGCATTTTTATGTACTGATAAAGTGGTTTCCCAACCCGTGGAACTGGTTCCGTTTAATACGATTCACTGGAGTCGGTATGCAGTTTATTTCCGTCATTATGATCGGAAAGACGATTATTTAAAGGCACATAAAGAAATGAATGAATTGGAGAACCAACAAAAGCAAGAAGAGGCTGAACTGCAGGCCAAGACTGTCGACCGGGTGATCGTGGCTAATCAAGAGTCGGAAAAGGCACACAAAATGGAGGCGGTATTTTCTTCTAACGGATACGACTGGAGAGATGCAAATAAGGGAGGCTATTTTATGTATGAATTGAAAGCCCTGCCCGGTGTGAAACAGTCTTTATGTTTACAGCTTTTTGGGAGTGATGGAGGAAACCGGGTATTTGATGTACTGATTGATGGGAAACCGATACAGACTCTTGATCTTTCTACTCCTAATCCAGACTGTTCTGGACTGTATAGACGCTATATCGAGATACCCGATAGTTGTATTGCTTCCAAAAATGCTGTGACGGTTAAATTCCAGGCTAAGAATGGAAGTACGGCAGGTGGTATTTTTGATGTACGGATTATAAAAAGAGATAATAACTAATAGTACTTTATTAAAACACAGTATGATGAATAGATTGATTTCTTCTTTCCTATTGATATTTGGACTCATTTTCTCCGTATGTTCTCAGGAGTGGAAACCTGCTAAAGTTGCAGTCATGACTACCTGGGGAGAAAAGATAGATCCTGCACATGTTTTGGAAGAATACCCTCGTCCGCAGATGCAGCGGAACGATTGGATTAATCTGAATGGAATATGGGAGTTTACCCGTGGTACATATGGGGATACGTATAATGAGAAACGGGTCTTTGATAAAAGTATTCTGGTTCCTTTTCCTGTAGAGTCTGCTCTTTCGGGAGTAATGGAAGTTGATGCGAAGAATGATGATAAGAATTACTGGTACAGAAGAACGTTTACTGTACCAAAGAATTATAAGGGAAAAGAATTACTGCTGCATTTGGGTGCTGTGGATTGGTTGTGCGAAGTTTATGTCAATGGGAAGAGTGTAGGTACACACGAAGGCGGATACGATGCCTTTTCCTTTAATATCACCCCTTACCTGCAAAAGACTGCCCAACAAGAGCTGGTGATAAAGGTCTTTGATTCCCAGTGGGCTGGTGGCCAGCCTCATGGTAAGCAGTCGTTAAATCCGAATGGAATTTGGTATACTCCCGTAACAGGTATTTGGCAGACTGTGTGGTTGGAGCCTGTAGCAAAGACCCATTTGTCCGACTTCCTGATCGTACCTGATATTGACAATGAACAGATGAAAATCACGCTCATGCCTAATGCGTTATCGGATGACATGAGTGCTGTGATTCGTGTATTGGCTGATAAGAAGGAAGTTACTAAGATGAAAGTTTCCTCCTTTGGCGAAGAATTGCAAATACCGGTGAAGAATCCTCGCCTGTGGAGTCCTGAGTCCCCATTCTTATATGATGTTGAGATTGAATTGCAGAAGGACGGTAAAACTGTAGATATCGTGAAAAGTTATGCAGGTATGCGTAAAATCGCATTGGAGAGAAAAGACGGCAAACCATGTATTTATCTAAATAATAAACCATTGTTCCAGTACGGTGTATTGGATCAGGGCTGGTGGCCTGATGGATTGTATACCGCTCCTTCGGATGAGGCATTGGAATATGATGTAAAGATGGTGAAAGAAATGGGATTCAACATGATACGTAAACATGTGAAAGTAGAGCCTGCACGCTGGTACTATCATTGTGATAAACTGGGAATGCTGGTTTGGCAGGATATTCCGAATGCGACCACTAATACACAAAGAAACGACTGGGTGGAAACCAACTTTGTACGTGAAGCCCATAATATCATGAACTGTTTGAAGAATACTCCTTCTATTATCACTTGGGTGGCATTTAATGAAGGCTGGGGGCAATATGACCGGAAAGATATTGAAGATAAGCGTGAGGCTTATACACGTATGGCTGTCAAAAAAGTACAGGAAAAGAGTAACGGTCGCCTGGTGAATGCTGCCAGCGGTTGGTTTGATTATGAAATCGGGGATATGATTGATAAACATCACTATCCGCTACCGGCTGTCTATGATAATCCGGTGAATCAGCGGGCTGTGGTTTGTGGAGAATATGGTGGTATTAATTTGAAAATAGATAATCATATCTGGGCAGGCAGTGAAGTGAATTATACAACGGTGAATAGTGCGGAAGATCTTAAAAGACTGTTCATTGAGTATGCCGGCAAAGTAGAAGAACTAAAAAAACAGGAAGGATTGTGTGCTGCTGTTTATACCCAGATCACGGATGTGGAAAGTGAAATCAACGGATTAATCACATATGATAGAAAGGTGGTAAAATGGAGTCCGGATCAATTAATGGAGGTAAGAAAAGTTTTGGAGGCTATTAAGAATATAAAATAAGGTCGAATAACAGAATCGTTGCATTTTCAGGTTGGATTTTATCCTGTAAAGTTTCTGTATTGCTGTATTTTTGCTGTCACAGAAATAATTTAAAAGATAACGATATGCTTAATAGAAAAAGAAAAATGAAGAACTTATTGCTTGGCTCTTTTTTAGCTACGGCTGTGCTTATGTCCTGTACGGAAAAGAATGCCTCGACAGAAGTGAATATTTTATCCCGTCCGTATACGGCCTCTGCTAATGTGAGCTATACGGGAAACAGATTACCACTGAAGCCTCTGCACTTTATTAAGCTGCCGGTAGGAAATATTAAACCGGAAGGCTGGTTGAAAAAGTACTTATTATTGCAGAAGGAAGGCCTGACAGGTAAACTGGGCGAGATCAGTGCATGGTTGGATAAGGAAGACAATGCATGGTTACTCTCCGGTGGCGATCATGGTTGGGAGGAAGTTCCTTACTGGTTGAAGGGATATGGCAATATGGCATATATTCTGAATGATTCTACAATGATAGCTGAAACTCAAACTTGGATTGAAGCGGCTATCCGAAGTCAGCAACCGGATGGATATTTTGGTCCGGTCAATGAACGAAGGGGGAACCGGGAACTTTGGGCAAATATGATCATGCTCTGGTGTCTGCAATCCTATTATGAATATTCCGGTGATGAGAGGGTTATCAGTCTTATGACTAACTATTTCAAATGGCAAATGACGGTACCTGATGAGAATTTCCTGAAGGATTATTGGGAAAACAGTCGTGGAGGAGATAATCTGTACAGTGTTTATTGGCTTTACAACCGGACGGGTGATAAATTCCTGCTGGAGCTTGCAGAGAAGATACACCGTAATACTGCCGGCTGGACTAATGATTCGGCATTGCCTAACTGGCATAATGTAAATATCGCTCAATCTTTCCGTGAGCCGGCTACTTATTATATGCTTAGTGGTGATTCGGCAGATTTGAAAGCTTCTTATAGAGTACACCATCTGGTGCGCCGCATATTTGGGCAAGTACCGGGAGGTATGTTTGGAGCTGACGAGAATGCCCGTCTGGCTTATATAGATCCGCGACAGGGAACAGAAACCTGTGGCTTTGTAGAGCAGATGGCTTCGGATGAAATCATGCTTTGTATGACTGGTGATCCTTTCTGGGCAGAACATTGCGAGGATGTGGCATTTAATTCTTATCCGGCAGCAGTGATGCCTGATTTTAAGGCATTGAGATACATTACCTGTCCCAATCAGGTAGTGAGTGATTCTCAGAATCATAGGCCCGGTATCGATAATGGAGGCCCTTTCCTGGCAATGAATCCTTTCAGTAGTCGTTGCTGCCAGCATAATCATGCGCAGGGATGGCCTTATTATATTGAGAACCTGATGTATGCAACTCCCGATAATGGTTTGGCTGCCGTTATTTACGGTCCTTGTACCACGCAGGCCAAGGTGGGTGAAAACGGTACAGTCGTTACCCTGAAAGAAGAGACGAACTATCCTTTCGAGGAGTCTATACGTTTTGTCTTGCAAGCTTCTGAGAGTGTGGATTTCCCTTTGTATCTACGTATTCCTTCCTGGTGTAAGAGTGCCAAAGTACTTGTCAATGGGAATGTGGTGAATGCTGATATGGAGTCGGGTAAATACATCCGTTTGTGCAGAACATGGAGCGAAGGTGATGTGGTTACTTTACAATTGCCGATGGTATTATCCGTCAAGCGTTGGGAAACAAACCAGAATAGTGCGAGTGTGAATTATGGTCCGTTGACTTTCTCTCTGTTGATAGAAGAAGAATATAGGAAAGTGAACAGTGCGGAAACAGCCATCTGGGATTCCAAATGGCAGAAGGATGCGGACGTGAACGCATGGCCTACTTACGAGATTTATCCGCAGAGTGCATGGAATTATGCTTTGAAGCTGGACGATAAAACTTTGACACAGTGCCTGAAAGTAGAAAGAAAAGAATGGCCTTCTGATGATTATCCTTTTACCACTCAGAGTGTGCCCCTTATGATAAAGGCAAAAGGGCGGAAAGTACCTTCCTGGGGAATTGACAAGTATGGACTGTGCGGAGTATTGCCGGAAGAAGATGCTCCCAAAAGTGAAGTACTGGAAGAGATTACGCTTATACCGATGGGAGCCGCCCGTTTGCGTATTTCGGCTTTCCCCGTAACCCAATAAAATAAATGAGATAACATCGGGATACTATGAAGAACTGTAGATTGATATTGATTATAGGTATACTGGTTTTAGGGATAACAAAGTTGCCGGCATCGGAATATGAGAAGGTGCGTAAAGCGCCTCGCGTGCATGTTCCGGTGTGGCAAGCCTTTGCCCTGTCGGATGTGGAGTTGACTGACAGCTATTTCAAGAAAGCAATGGAGCTGAATAAAGAATACTTGCTTTCGCTGGAAGTAGACAGGCTGATTCCGCATGTACGCCGTGGTGTGGGGCTACAAGGAAAAGGCTCTAATTATGGAGGTTGGGAAACACATGGAGGATGTAGCTACGGACATTATATGTCGGCTTGTGCCATGATGTATGCTTCTACAGGCGAGAAAGCGTTCCTGGATAAACTCAATTATATGCTGAGCGAATTGCAGGAATGCCAGAATCAGACAAAAGACGGATGGTTCATTTCCGGTGCGGGAGCGAAGGAAGGATATCGGCAATTACTGCAAGGTAACGTTATCCTGAACCGGCCCGATGAGACCAGACAACCCTGGAATTATAACCAGAATGGCAATTCCTGGTATTGCATTCATAAGATTCTGGCAGGTTTGAAGGATGCCTATGTCTATGCAGGCTGCAAGCAGGCGAAAGATATCCTGCTTCCTTTGGCCGATTTCATTGCTAATATCGCTTTGAATAGTAATAGCGATTTATTTCAGAGTACACTGAGTGTGGAGCAAGGCGGAATGAATGAAGTGTTTACCGATATCTACAGCATAACCGGAGATGATAAGTATTTGCAGACAGCCAAGAGATTTAATCACATTAATGTAATATATCCGGTAGCCAATGGAGAAGATGTACTATTTGGACGCCATGCCAATGATCAGATACCTAAATTTATGGGAGTAGCCCGGGAATATGAATTTTCCTCTAATGAAGTTTATCATAAAGCTGCCCGTAACTTCTGGGATATGATTATAAATAATCACACGTTGGCTATCGGAGGAAATAGTTGCTATGAACGTTTCGGCATACCGGGTGAGGAGAGTAAGCGTCTGGATTATACTTCGGCTGAGACTTGTAATACCTATAATATGCTGAAATTGTCCAGACAAATGTTTATGCTGGATGGAGATTTTAAATATCTGAATTACTATGAGCATGCTTTATATAATCATATATTAGCTTCTCAGGACCCGGATATGCCCGGATGTGTAACCTATTATACGTCTCTGTTGCCCGGTTCCTTCAAACAATACAGTACTCCGTTCGATTCTTTCTGGTGCTGTGTCGGTACAGGTATGGAAAATCATTCCAAGTATGCTGAGTCCATCTATTTTAAATCAGAACAGGATTTACTGGTCAATCTGTATATTCCCTCACGCCTAAATTGGAGAGAAAAGGGGATGGCGTTGACAATGAATACCCGTTTCCCGGAATCGGATACGATTTCTGTCAGTATAGATAAAAAAGGGGATTATACCGGTTCATTCCTGTTTCGTTATCCTGCCTGGGTAGATGGCGAAGCGGTGGTTCTGATCAATGGAAAAGAAGCGAAGACGGAAGCCCATAAAGGAAACTATATACGTCTGTTGTCTCCGGTGCAGACAGGAGACGTCATCACTTTGGTATTCGCCCGGAAGTTATATATCGACTATGCAAAGGATGAACCTCACTTTGGTTCTGTCATGTATGGCCCGTTGTTGCTGGCCGGTGGATTGGGTAAGGAGAATATGCCGGCAGACCGTGTTTCCGATAATCGGGCATGCCGTGAATCGGTACCTGCCGGAAATATCCCGATGCTGGTTGGCTCATTGGCTGACCTGGAGAGTTGGATTGTATGTTCTTCACAAAGTCCGCTGCACTTTACAGTTAAGAATGGGGGTAAGCAACAGGATGTGGAACTGATTCCTTATTTCCGGATGCATCATCAACGGCATACGGTCTACTGGAAAATATACAGTCCCGATGAATTTACCTATCGCACTCGTTCTCTGACGGATGAAGTGAAGATAGGAGACGAAAAAAATGAAAAGAAACATCTGCTCTGGGGAGAGAATGACTCCATCTACTGGCACGATTTCTTCTGGGCAAAGAACAGACAATATCGTATGGCAGACGGCGGCTGGTTTTCTTACGTTCTGCATATAGATAAAAAAGAAACGAAGCCCTATAACCTGATTTGCCGTTTCTGGGGGGATGAATCGGAAGCCGGTCAATTTGATATCCTAGTAGATGATAACCTGCTATGTACGGTCCGTTTGGACAGAAGACTTTATTTGACTTATGTGGACGATGTATTCCCTATTCCGGTGGAATGGACACAAGGCAAAGATAAAGTGAAAGTGACATTCCGGGCCGGTAAGGATAAGCGGGCGGGCGGATTGTATGAATTGAAAATAACTTCTGATACGAATTATAGATAAATCATAAAATATAGAATAACCATGAAGAAAACACTGATCGTCCTTTTGGCTTCCTGTACTCTCCTTTCCTGTGAGTCTATGCAGGAAAAGTCTGATTACTTTTATAAGGATGTGCCTTTTACCAATGTGCATTTCAATGATAACTTTTGGGCGCCACGTATCGAAACCATTCGTAGTGTAACCGTTCCTTTTGCTTTCCAGAAATGTGAAGATACGCATCGCATCGATAATTTTGCCGTAGCAGGCAAATTGATGGAGGGTGAGTTCAATTCACCTTATCCGTTTGATGATTCGGATGTCTATAAAATTATGGAAGGAGCTTCTTATCTGATGGCGGTCAAGCAGGATAAGGCGTTGGACGCTTATGTGGATAGTCTTATCACCCTGATTGCTGCCGCGCAGGAACCGGACGGATACTTGTATACAGTCCGTACAAGTGGCGGAAACCATCCGTGGATCGGTAAGGAAAGATGGGAGAATGAACGGGATAATAGTCATGAGCTCTATAATGTAGGACATATGTACGAAGCCGCGGTGGCTCATTATCTGGCAACAGGGAAACGTTCGTTCCTGGATATAGCGATAAAGAGTGCGAATCTGCTATGCGAGACTTTTGGACCGGAAGAAGGGAAAATCACGGTAGCACCCGGACATCAGGAAGTTGAAATCGGTTTGGTTAAACTCTACCGGGTAACGGGAGATAAACGTTATCTCGATCTGTCCCAGTTCTTCTTGGATGCACGTGGAAAGTATGATAAGTACGACCGTAGTAGTGAAGACCAGTTCCGCAACGGCGCTTACTGGCAGGATCATAAACCGGTGCTGGAACAGGATGAGGCGGTAGGCCATGCCGTGAGAGCTACTTACATGTACTCTGCAATGACAGATGTTGCCGCACTTAAGAACGAAGAACCTTATAAGAATGCTATAGATAAGCTTTGGGAAAATGTAGTTGGAAAGAAAATGTATATCACCGGTGGTATCGGTTCCACCCGTCACGGCGAAGCTTTCGGCAAGAACTATGAATTACCCAATAGTACCGCCTACTGTGAGACTTGCGCCGCTATAGCCAACTGTATGTGGAATCTGCGCATGTTTATGTTGCATGGAGATTCCAAATATATTGATGTTCTGGAGCGTTCCTTGTATAATGGTGTGCTGAGTGGCATCAGTCTGGATGGCAAGAAATTCTTTTATCCGAATGTGTTGACTTGTGATGAGAATGGTGCCGAACGTAGCGAATGGTTTGATTGCTCTTGCTGTCCTTCCAATTTATCTCGTTTCATTCCTTCAGTTCCCGGATATGTGTATGCGGTTTCTGCCAAAGGAATGTATGTCAACTTATACGGAGCCAATGAGGCCGAAGTTGTTTTAAACAGTGGAGAGCATATTAAGCTGACACAACAAACTGATTACCCTTGGGATGGTAAAGTCATACTGACATTGACACCCGAAAGCAAGAAGCACTTCGACGTAATGCTGCGTATTCCCGGATGGGTGAATGATCAGCCGGTTCCTTCTGATTTGTATAACTATACGGCAACCCATAAACCAGCGGTGGAGATAACCGTAAATGGACGCGCCAAAGAGTACAGAATGGAAAAAGGCTATGCTGTTCTGTCGGAAGATTGGAAACCGGGTGATGTCATTGAAATGAATTTACCCATGGAGGTACATACATGTAAGGCAAATGATCTGGTGGAAGCTGATGTCAATCATATAGCTGTGGAACGCGGCCCGATTGTTTATTGCGCTGAATTTGCCGATAATAAGAATGTAGTTCTTAACTATGTACTGAAACCGGAAACAGCTTTTGCGCCCGTTTTTGAAAATGCCATGTTCGGTGGAGTAAATGTATTGAAGGGCAAGGCTGAACGGATTGTTGCTGAGGATAACTTTAAAGTCATCAAGTCTGTAATTGATTCCCTTACTTTGATTCCTTATTATGCACGTTCCCATAGGGGAAATGGTGAGATGACCGTATGGTTTCCTTCGGATGAAACAATTCTGAAGAATCAACTGATAGAGCGTGGGCGTATGACGGATAAAGTTATTATCGGGCATACTGACTCGGAGGTAGCCCATAACCTGAAAGGTAAGAATACGCATACCGGAGGACCCAATACTTGGCGGGATGCATCGGATGGCGGTTGGTTCTCCTATACAATGAAGGTGGATGCGGAACGACCGATGGAATTGGTGTTGACTTATCTCAGTACGGATGGTGGTAACCGGGAGTTTGAGATTCTGGTAAATGACCGGAAGATTGGTGAGCAAAAACTGCGGGCGGAAACTTATAGTGCCTGGATTGACAGGGCTTATCCCATACCTGCTAATTTGACGAAAGGCAGAAAAAGTGTGACGGTGAAGATTCAGGCTTTGCCCGGAATGATTGCCGGAGGAGTATTCGGTTGCCGGACACAAAAACAAAAGGAATAGGAGAGTGTAGGAATGAAGTAGCAAAATGGCAAAATGATAATTTGGCTCTTTCAGAATCCTTTCGTCCGTCCCATTTATAAAGAAGTGAAAAGAAACGCAAGGATTTTGCGTTTCAAAGATTTGAAGAGATACTAAGACTGGGAATAATGTGATAAAATGCTATATAATTTCTAATATCTTGCACGTTTGGATTTGAATCTGTCTGAACTGTATTGAAAAGGAAAGTTTTCTTTGCTTCAAGTGCTTCCGCCAACCAGAACAAATAAGTTCTGGTTGGCGGAATGGTTATACCCTTTATGATACATGGCTACACCTAATGGGGTAAAAGGTTACACCTTTTGAGCAAAATGGTGTAGCCTTGGAAAAAGGATTATCTGTTTTATAGAAACAGATTGTGTGTTTTGACTGATTAGATTGTATGTTTGGGGTAAATAGACCGTTTGTTTTGGAGTAAATAGGCAGGTTCTTTCCCGCAAAATATGATTTCTTTTTTCCAGATAGCTCGTTTTATTCAAACCTTGAGTTCGTAGAATTTCAAGAAGCTGATAGTATAGAAAGGAAAATGCTTGTTTCTATTTCTATTTGATAGTTAGTATAGTGCCTCTTAAAACTGATATGATTGCATTTTCTGCCATATACAAATATGGCAATTACAATTCATAAGACAGCCTGCCCCCTTTGACAGTTCTGTGTTGAAAGAATCTTTGCAAAGCTTGCCAAGAACCTTTTGTACCCCCTATTAATGACAGGATTTTATTGTCTTTTGCCAAAATTATGATGTAAATCTTCTCTTCTAATCCCTACATTTGTGTTAATCAAACTGCGGATTTCTGGAAAATGAGACAGATTTGATACTATGAGTTCTTATAATACACTATTGTTATACTTATTAATTGATCTAATTTATGGAAAAGAAAAGAGTATTTGATGTTGGAATGCTCCCTGACAAATGGCATTCCTGCTGGGGGATTTGTTTGATTATGACATTGTTGTTTGTCAATTCACCCCTTGCTTTGTTTGCCGATGTTGCTGCTGTAGCTTCTACGACACAAGCTACAAAAATAATAAAGGGAACAGTGACAGGCGTCGACAAAGAACCCTTAATAGGGGTACTTATCACAGTGAAAGGAACTGCCCAGGGAGTGATTACCGGTGCTGACGGGCAGTACGAGATTACAAATGTTTCGAATAATGCTATATTGGTATTTTCTTATATAGGATATCAGAAACAGGAAATCCAGTTGAAAAATCAGTCTGTATTGAATGTTGTGATGCAGGAATCCAATGAAATGCTGGATGAAGTTGTAGTAGTTGGTTATGGTACTCAGAAAAAAGTGACGGTAACGGGTGCTGTATCTGCTGTCAGTACCAAAGAACTAACTCAATCTCCTGTTGCCAATATATCTAATTCATTGGCAGGTAAGTTGACCGGTGTTACTGCTATTCAGTACTCGGGAGAACCGGGTTATGACGGTGCTACCATCTGGGTACGTGGTCAAGGAACCTATCAGACTGCTTCCAATCCGTTAGTTATTGTAGATGGCATTGAACGCGCTTTTGGTGATATCGACCCGAATGAAATAGAAAGTATTTCTATCCTGAAAGATGCTTCTTCCACAGCCGTATATGGAGTGCGTGGTGCGAATGGAGTTGTGATTGTTACTACGAAAAGAGGATCTGAGGGTAAGCCTCGCATTAATGTTAATGTGCAGCAAGCAGTGCTGAATCCTACCCGATTGCCGGAATATCTGGAATCATATGATGCTTTGCAACTTTACAGAGAAGGTCTGAAGAATGATGGTCTTAATTATGCAACATATACGGATGAGTATATTGAGAAGTTCCGTGATCGCAGTAACCCTACTTACCAGTATTTGTATCCTAATGTAAACTGGCAAGAAGAGTTGTTGCGGAAAGCCTCATTCAAAACTCAGGCCAATGTCAATGTATCGGGTGGTAGCGGTGCCGTTCGTTACTATATATCCGTATCCTATCTGAATCAAAGTGGAATGTACAAGCATACGGACTTGAATGATTACGATACTCAGGTACGTTCCGAACGCTATAATTTCCGTTCCAATCTGGATGTGGATTTCTCTAAGAGACTGAAGATGGAACTGAATCTTGGAGGAATTATCCAAGATAACAACTTCCCCGGTCAGGCGGCAGGAACTATCTTCAAAGCTATACAACAAACTCCTTCCTGGTGGTATCCTATGCTTAATCCGGATGGATCCATCGGTGAAATTGCAGGTAAAAATGCTAATCCGTATGCTCTTCTTACGCAGACCGGTTATGGGGCACACCATACCACAACGTTGAATGCTACGGTGGGATTATCTTGGGATATGTCGGGACTGGTGAAAGGTTTGACTGCCAAAGGACGTATAAGTTTTGATAATAGTAATTGGCGAAATGTGAACAGACATCGTTCTTATAAGTCTTATACATTCTCAATTGATGAAAATGAAACGGATCTATCCAAAGGAACTTATTCTTCCGTAGGAGATGGTAATACGACATTAGGTTATGATGTGATTGCCAATGGTTGGAGAACAGCCGTAGTAGAAGCCTCTTTGAATTATGACAGACAATTTGGACGGCATCAGGTAGGTTTACTGGCATTGTATAACCAACAACAAAATACACCGAGTGTGGGTGGAGGTACTCAGAATGCGGTGGCTGGTTTGCCTTATCGCCGACAAGGTCTGGTGGGGCGTGTTACATATAATTTGGACAAGAAGTATTATTTTGAATTTAATGCGGGATATAACGGTTCCGAGAACTTCCCGAAAGGTAAGCGTTTTGGTTTCTTCCCTGCCGTGTCCGGTAGCTGGTTAATTTCAGAAGAGAACTTTATAAAGAATAATGTATCTTGGCTCGATATGTTAAAGTTAAGGGCTTCTTTCGGTGAAGTGGGAAATGACCAGATTGGTGGTAGCCGCTTTATGTATATGACGACTTGGAACCCGAATATGTATGGTTATAACTTTGGTTATGTGCGCGATGGTTGGTATCTGGGAGGTGCCCAGGAAGCCACTACCGGAAATCCGAATGTAACGTGGGAACGTGCCCGGAAGATAGATGTCGGTTTGGATATAGCTTTGTTCAATAATCAGTTGCGTTTCACCGGTGACATCTTCTTCGAACACCGTACGAATATTCTCACTACTCCTTTGACTATTCCCGACCTCTCGGGTGTGGAGTCCCTTCCGCTTATCAATGCAGGTATTGTAGATAATAAAGGTTTTGAATTAGAATTGGAATATCGTAAGGCTTTCCGTAATGCCAGCATCTTTGCTGTAGCCAATTTCTCTTATGCACGCAATAAGATCATTGATATGACCGAACCTGACTATGTGGGCCGTGAGTGGCGTGAAAACGAAGGACGTCGGATTGGTGAGATGTGGGGACTGACAGCTATCGGTTTGTTTGAATCGGAAGAAGATATTGCTAACAGTCCGAAACAAATGTATGGTGATGTGCAGCCCGGTGATATCAAATATAAGGACTTGAATAATGACAATGTGATTGATGCGGAAGATGAGGGCTTTTTGGGACGTATCGATAAACCTGATAAGATATTCGGTCTTTCATTGGGCGGTAGTTATAAAGGCTTTGACCTGAGTGTACTGTTCCAGGGAGCTGCCGGAGCATATATCTGGTATTCCGGTGATCTGGTTTGGCCCTTTGCTCGCTTCTCCAATGTCCTTGCCGATGTGAAAGGTAATTACTGGTCGAAGGACAATACTCCGGCGCAGAATGCAAAGGTAGACTATCCTCGTATGACATCTGACTCTAATCCAAACAATTATCAGGCAAGTTCCTACTGGACGCGTTCCTCCGACTACCTCCGTCTGAAGAATCTTGAGATCGGTTATTCGTTGCCAGAAGCTGTTTGCAAACGGATGGGAATGGCAGGCTGCCGCTTCTATCTGACAGGAGAAAATCTGATCACTTGGGATAAGATTAAAGTCTTCGATCCGGAAATGCCTCATAACTCGGGTAACTACCCTCAACAGAAAATATATAATATCGGAGTAAACTTGACCTTTTAAAGAAATACAGATATGAAAAAGATAAAATTTATACTATTATTTATATGTTCTGTCATGCTGACAACGTCTTGTGACTATCTGGATATTGCACCGACAGAAGTTTCCTCTGAAGAAGAAATCTTCAGTGATATCAAAACTGCGGAACTGGCCTTGGGACGTATTTACTGGAGCTTATATTGGGACCATGGGAGCTTGAGGCGTGACGGATTCAAGAGTGAGCTGGGTGCTTGTACCGATGAGATGTATGATCATTGGGAAACTCCGGCTTCCAGACTGTTGTATAACAGCGGGGCATGGGGCGCTTCGAATAACCCGCTGGGTGAATGGAAGTTTATGTACAATTTCGTTCGTCGTGCCACTGTTTTCATTGACAATATAGATAAAGTAGAATTGAAAGCTACACAAATAGCATATTATTCGGATCGTGTGAAGCAGTATAAGGAGGAAGCCCGTTTCTTCAGAGCCTATTTCTTTTTCGATCTTTTCCGTCAGTACGGTGCTATTCCTTTGCCAAAGGAGTTGGTGGACATTTCTAATGTGGAGAATACGATGTTGCCGAGAGCTTCTGTGACTGAAGTAGTCGATTATATCTGTTCTGAATTGGATATTGCTGCAGCCGGATTGCCTGATTCCTATTCTACCCAAGAATTGGGACGAATTACTAAGGGGGCCTGTCTGGCACTGAAAGCCCGTACCTTGCTGTATATGGCAAGTCCTTTGTACAATGGTAACAAGATGTATGCTGACCAGATAAATCCTGATGGTACGCAGTTATTCCCTCAGGGATACGATAAAGAGTTATGGAAAAGAGCGGCGGAAGCAGCACAAGCTGTAATAGATTGGAGTGCTCGTGCAGGTATCATTCTTGAACAGCCCAATCCTTCCAATCCGGTGGATAATTATGCGAAACTCTTCTATGATAACACACATTCCAAGGAAATCATTCTTCCGGGATTGCTGGGTACGGATATGACGATTGATCAGGAATGTACCTCCAATGCCGGTGATTACGGTGGTTATGGTAAGTTCTCTGTTTTGCAGGAGATGGTGGATGCATATGAAACCAAAGACGGTTATTTCCCTTTCAAGATGGATGACGATGGTTGTGTGATTTATGATGCAAATGGTAATCCTCAGATAAATCCGGAGTCCGGATATACGGAAACAGGTTTCTGGTCAGGTGAATTGCATGACGGAAAAACGATGAAACATGTTGAGAATATATCTAATATGTATAAGGATCGTGATCCGCGTTTTTATGCCTCCATATTATTCCAGGGAACTTATTGGAAGTCGGAATTTGTCAATCGTCCGCTATACTATGCTTATTGGCTGAATAATAGTGATGACTTCTTTGAGGGGAATAAGAAGCTGGTAGGAAAGAGTTGTGAAACAGGATATGGTATTCGTAAATGGATGGATCCTAATATTAATTTGAAAATGTCATGGCGTACAAGCCATCATTATCCATTGTTCCGTTTGGCTGAACAATATTTGAACCTAAAATCCGCAACTATCATCCAATACACGATTAAGGGTAGATTTATGAGTCGTTAGTAGCAGCTTTCAGTAAAAAGCAACAGCACAACATCAATATGTAGCCACCATCCCCTTACCCCACGATGCGACTTGAGGTAATACGCAGATTCAAACCGGAAAGAAAGGATTCTTATCCGAATTCTGTTTTGAAGGGTTTTGCATAAGCTCGGTTCTCTGTGTAGATATTCAGCACGTATTGCCTTGCAGTCATGATCCACTTGGCAGGTACGGAGATGAATCTGAAGACAAAAGCCTTTATGCGACTCGTTTTCTTGAGCCCACAAGCCTTGGTGTCAAGCCTGCTCATGATGGTCT